>Ga0315900_10000050_pt1 | contig 198629 bp, 166 predicted proteins | sample LakEriMetagenome_FD_203521 | JGI IMG/M metagenome (GOLD analysis project Ga0315900, IMG submission 203521) | Freshwater fungal communities from buoy surface, Lake Erie, Ohio, United States - Buoy 12 MA114 | ecosystem: Environmental > Aquatic > Freshwater > Lake > Lake biofilm | place: USA...
CCTGATGCACCCAGAGGATTTACCATACAGTACACCTATACGCTGTAGCATACTATGATGGACGCGCAAAAAGGAATCAATCCCGATTTACGGAACGGATTATTTCTTACCTGTCCCTTCGGGCACAGTCTGATTCATACATTGTACTTTTGTGCGCGTTATTAAAAATGGAAAATCAACTTCATGACACAATTAAGTGAACACGAGATTATCAGGCGCCAAACGCTGACTGAATTGGAACAATTAGGTATCAACCCCTACCCTGCTGAAACCTTTGAAATAAATGACACGAGTAAACAGATTGCCGAGTTATATCAGCAAAATACCGCCGCCTACGATGGTAAAACAATTTCAATTGCAGGTCGCATAATGAGCAAACGAATTATGGGCTCTGCTTCATTTGCTGTTCTTCAAGATAGTCAGGGCAGAATTCAGTTGTATATCAGCCGCGATGAGCTCTGTCCGGCCGAAGACAAAACATTTTATAATACCGTTTTCAAGAAACTAATAGACCTCGGCGATTTTGTTGGAATTACAGGATATGTGTTTCGTACAAAAACCGGAGAGATCAGCATACACGTGCAATCGCTCAGGCTATTGAGCAAATCACTTAAACCGCTTCCTGTTGTTAAAGAGAAAGAGGGCGAGTTGTTTGACGCCGTTACTGATCCCGAATTACGTTACCGTCAACGCTATGTAGACCTTAACATCAACCCTGCATCCAAAGAAGTATTTATTAAGCGCACTAAACTGGTAAATTCTATTCGTGAGTATCTGAACGCTAAAGGATATCTTGAAGTAGAAACACCTATCCTGCAGCCTATTTATGGAGGTGCCGCCGCCAGGCCATTTAAGACACATCATAACACGCTCGATATGCCTCTCTATTTGCGCATTGCAAATGAGTTGTACCTAAAACGTTTAATCGTTGGCGGATTTGATGGTGTATATGAATTCAGTAAAGACTTTCGTAACGAAGGCATGGATCGCACCCATAATCCTGAGTTTACACAAATGGAATTATACGTAGCCTATAAAGATTATTACTGGATGATGGATCTGGTTGAGGAGATGGTTGAGAAAGTTGCCATTGACGTAAATGGCACAACTGAGGTGCAGGTTGGACAACATGTAATCAACTTTAAACGACCCTGGAAACGCCATACTATGTTTGAAGCAATAAAGGAGTATACCGGTGTCGATATCAGTGAAATGGATGAGGCGCAGTTACGCCTTACGGCTCACGATTTAAAAGTAACTATAGATCATACGATGGGAAAAGGGAAAATTATTGATGAAATATTTGGTGAACACGTAGAACCAAAACTGATACAACCTACATTCATAACCGATTATCCACTCGAGATGTCGCCTTTGGCAAAAAAACATCGTAACAGACCCGGATTAGTAGAACGCTTCGAGGCCATATGTAATGCTAAAGAACTATGCAACTCGTTTTCCGAATTAAACGATCCTATCGATCAGCGTAAACGATTTGAAGAACAGGTAGAACTAGGTAAACGCGGTGATGAAGAGGCTATGGTGCTCGATGAAGATTTCCTGAGAGCCTTAGAGTATGGTATGCCGCCAACTGCTGGACTGGGAATTGGTATAGACCGTTTATCCATGATAATGACCAATTCACACTCCATACAGGATGTCTTGTTCTTCCCGCAGATGAAACCGGAACGATTCGATTAAGTTTCAAAAAACACACCATCCTTCCATCGATGATCTCGCCTATCAGGAAGCATGATATGATGAAATAATTTACATCAGCTATTGCATAGCCCGATTAGCTTTTTATCTTCGTTAACATCTATTCTTCGGCTATATGAGAAAAGATGTGAAACGTTATATAAGAACATATTTTACGTTCACCCGGCAAGAAACCAGAGGGACAATCATACTGGTGTGCATCATCACGCTACTTGTGCTTTACCGGTTTTTGCATCCTGTTTTCTCCTTGCCGCCACTCAACAACTTGAACGATGTACAGATACTTTGGGTTAATGAATCGAAAAAACAATTAACCAGCACCTATACTCCAAACGACTCTCTAATTGCAAAGCAGAACGATAGCGAGAGCAAACAAAAAAAATCCGCAATAGGCAAGGGTTTTTATTTCAACCCTAACAGCATTTCAGCAGATAGTTTAGCGATGTTTGGTATCAGCCAAAAAAAGATTTCTGTTTTTATCAAGTACCGAAATACAGGAGCAACCTTTAAATCTGCAGATGACCTGAAGAAGATTTACTCCTTCAGCGAAGACGATATCACCAAATTAAGGCCCTGGGTAATGATTCCTCCGGCACCACAAAAGCAGGTACAACCGGAAAAAATAACGGCACAACATAAGGTTGTGGAAAAGAAACCCTGGTATGTAGATATCAATACCTGTGACTCGGCCGCTTTAGTTTCATTGTCGGGCATAGGCCCCGTGCTGGCCTCACGAATTTTGAAGTACCGTAATCGGTTTGGTGCCTTCCGGTCTAAAGATCAACTACTTGAGATTACCGGTATTACTGCTGAATGGTATCAGGCTAATCAAGTCTCTATACTGTTGAGTGCAGTACCGGTGAAACAATTAAATATCAATACCTGTACACTGGATGAACTAAAACGCCACGCCTACTTTGATTATAACATAGCCTCGATACTACTCAATTACCGCAGCCATCATGGCCCGTTTCAATCCGTATCCGAGATAAAAAATTGTGCCGCAATACAAGAGGCATTTTACAAAAAAGTTGAGGCTTATCTTAAAGTAAATTAAATCAAAAGGCCGGCTATTCGCCGGCCTTATTCAAATAGGTTTAACAAAGCCTGTTAATCAGGCATCGGTCTTCTCTTGCTTTTTAGTGTGCTTGAGGGTGAATTTTAGTTTCTCCCCTTTGGCATCTGTATCAACGTGCATAATATCTCCGTTCTTGATACCGGAAGCAAGAATCTCCTCGGCGAGTGGATCCTCCAGATATTTTTGAATGGCACGGTGTAGCGGACGAGCACCAAAGTTTGCATCATAACCTCTTTCAGCAATAAATTCCTTGGCTTTTTCTGATAATTCGAGCGTGAATCCGAGATTAATCACACGGTCATACAGACCTTTGAGTGCGATATCGATAATAGAATGGATATGCTCTTTGGTTAAGGAGTTGAATACGATAACGTCGTCAATCCGGTTCAGAAATTCCGGCGAGAATGTACGCTTTAGAGCGGACTCAATCACAGACTTGGAGTGATCTTCGGCACTTTCACGTTTTGCAGATGTCCCGAAGCCAATACCTTGACCAAAGTCTTTCAACTGTCTGGCTCCGATGTTCGATGTCATGATAATCAAGGTGTTTTTAAAATCAACCTTACGCCCAAGACCATCAGTTAGGATACCATCATCTAAAACCTGAAGCAGCACGCTGTATACATCCGGATGTGCTTTTTCTATTTCATCCAGCAGAATTACGGAATAAGGTTTACGGCGAACTTTCTCTGTCAGCTGTCCACCTTCTTCATAACCCACGTAGCCCGGAGGCGCTCCTATCAGCCTGCTTACACTGAATTTTTCCATGTACTCACTCATATCAATTCGAATGAGTGAATCTTCACTGTCAAAAAGATATCGGGCGAGCACTTTTGCCAACTCCGTTTTTCCGACACCCGTTGGACCAAGGAAAATGAATGACCCGATCGGTTTTTTGGGATCTTTTAGTCCGGCACGGTTACGCTGAATGGCTTTGGTTACTTTAACGATCGCATCATCCTGACCAACAACACTACCCTTGAGGTCATCAGCCATTTTCAATAATCGGGTGCTTTCCGTCTGAGCAACACGCTTAACCGGAATACCTGTCATCATCGCAACAACCTCAGCGATATCCTCATCCGTTACAGGGTAACGTTTTGTTTTAGTTTCTTCTTCCCAGTTTTGTTTGGCCTTTTCAAGATCCTCGAGCAGTTTCTTCTCCGAATCACGAAGTCTTGCGGCTTCTTCATAGCGCTGACTCTTAACGACTTTATTTTTCTCGAGTTTTATCTCTTCAATGCTCTTCTCCAGGTCAAGTATCGATTGTGGTACATGAATATTTTTGAGGTGCACCTTAGCACCCACTTCGTCAATTACATCAATAGCCTTATCGGGCAAAAGGCGATCCGTGATGTAGCGTGTGCTTAATTTCACGCAGGCATCGATCGCTTCGGGCGTATAACTAACGTTGTGGAACTCTTCATACTTAGCCTTGATGTTATTTAAAATAATTACAGTTTCCTCCGGTGATGGCGGATCAATAATTACTTTCTGGAAACGACGATCCAGGGCACCATCTTTTTCAATGTGCTGACGGTACTCATCCAGGGTAGATGCTCCTATACATTGCAGTTCGCCACGCGCTAATGCCGGCTTAAAGATGTTGGATGCATCGAGAGAACCTGTTGCACCACCTGCCCCAACTATAGTATGTATTTCATCAATGAAAAGAATCACATCGCGGTTCTTTTCCAGTTCATTCATTATTGCTTTGATACGTTCCTCGAACTGACCACGGTATTTAGTACCTGCAACAAGTGCGGCTAGATCAAGCATTACAATGCGCTTATCGTATAATACCCGCGATACCTTACGTTGAATAATCCTAAGGGCAAGGCCCTCAACCACTGCTGTTTTACCTACTCCGGGTTCTCCAATAAGTATAGGATTGTTTTTCTTACGTCTGGAAAGTATCTGTGAAACACGTTCAATTTCTGTTTCGCGGCCCACAATGGGATCCAAGGTGCCTTCTTCGGCCATTTTAGTAATGTCGCGACCAAAGTTGTCCAGAACAGGCGTTTTGGATTTAGAGGCGCCCGGCTTTTTAGCCGAACCTTTTGAACGATCCTCTTCTTCAAATGCCTCTTCTTCACCTCCATCGTTCGTCATATCGGAGCGTATGTCTTTATTGTAGAAATCAAATTCCGCTTTGAACGTTTCGTGATCCACTGACAAGCGATTGAGTATTTCGGTAGCAATATTGTCCTTCACTTTTAAGATAGACAGCATCAGGTGTTCGGTACCAATGGTGTCGTTTCGCATAGTTTTTGCTTCAAGAAGCGCAAACTTTAACACCTTCTCTGCCTGCTTTGTTAAGGGCATATTGTTGATCTCCTGGGCGTGATGAACAGCCTTATCGCGGATGGAATCCTCTAATACACGACGAAGCGTAACAATGTCAACTTCTAGTGATTTTAAAATACGGGATGCTGTGTCATCTTCGTCACGAACGAGTCCCAAGAGCAGATGTTCAACGCCAATATAGTCATGACCCAATCGGAGTGCTTCCTCTCTCGCATAAGCGATGACTTCTTTGACCTTTTGTGAGAATTTTTGTTCCATAGTGTTTATCTTATCAAATAGCGCACCAAGTATTTTTGATGCCCTTTTGCTGTTTTATTTTCTGAAAAATAGCCATTATTTGCACAATCGTATTTTTTTGACTGATTTTCTATGTTAGTTTTTACACATTAATACTTGAATTTGTTTCTTTTTAAGTAAATAATTCTAAATTTACAATTCAAATCAAAACCCTAAAACAAACAACACAACCTATTATGAAGTTTACACTCGATAAGCACGACAAGTATTGTATTTTCACGCTTGAGGAAGAAAAACTAAACTCAGTAATTGCGCCGCTGGTTAAGTCTGAAATGATTGTGTTGAATGCCGAAGGCGTAAAGAATATAATTTTTGATACAAGTCGCGTTCGCTTTGTGGATTCTTCAGGATTGAGTTCTATCCTGATCGCAAATCGCCTTTGCAAAAATTCAGGCGGTAACCTGGTACTTTGTTCTGTTAGCGACAATGTTCACAAGTTGATCAAAATATCTCAACTAGACTCGATCCTGACCATTATTCCTTCCAAAGAGGAATCGATAGATATGGTTATGATGGAGGAAATTGAAAAAGATATCAAGAAGAGTTAATGGACTTCAGCGTTACTGTACTTGGTAACAGCGCTGCTCTGCCCACACGTAACCGAAACACCACTGCTCAGGTAGTAACTCACAACAACAGCATTTTTCTGCTTGATTGTGGTGAGGGAACACAAAACCGAATCCGCGAATACGGTATTCGTTTCAGTAAAGCATCACATATATTCATCTCTCATCTTCATGGAGACCACTACTATGGTTTGCCCGGACTGATTACCTCATTGCATCTTTACAAACGGGAACAGCCCTTAACCATCTATGCACCACCCGGACTAAAACCGATTATTGAGCTCAACCTGAACGTATCGCAAACCAGATTATCATATCCATTACAAATTGTAGAGGTTCACGAGTCAGACCTGGCAATCTATGAGGATGATTTCATCGAGATAAAGCCCATTACCATGCGGCATCGCATCCCTTGTTTTGGTTATTTATTTTCTGAAAAAAAGGAGCGCGTTAACATACTGACCGACGCGTTGCGGGATTACAAAATACCATTTGATGAGATTGAATCGATAAAATCAGGTAAAGATTTTAGCCATGCGCAAGGCTATACCATACCACACGAAAAGCTTGTGGTAAAACGTGCCGCCAGGCGATATGCCTTTTGTTCAGACACGCTGTTTAACCTGGATTACTGCAAACAAATACAAGGCGTCGATTTACTTTATCACGAAAGCACCTTTTTGGAAGCAGATGCCGAAAAGGCTACCGAACGATATCACTGTACAGCTAAACAGGCGGCAACCGTAGCATTACATGCCGGGGTTAACAAGCTTTTACTGGGGCATTTTTCGTCACGATATCCATCGGAGATGCTCTTTGAACAGGAGGCCAAAGCGGTTTTTGAGCATAGCATCGCCAGTGTAGAAGGTGCTTGCTATGAAATCGTGTAAGACGTATTAATCGTTATTCAACGCCTCGCCTTTTTCCTGATACTCACTATCTGTATTTATACTCCACAGATGCTGACGACTACCTTCAAGAATTTCTTTTGCCGCCAATAAGCCCATAAGGATCGAATGATCCTGGTTATTGTATTTGAAGGATCCATATCGACCAATGACACGCAGATGCTCGATACGATCCAGATACGTCTTAATAGTTTCTATATGATTCATGTAACCCGTTTCATAAACGGGATAACAACGTTGTAATTTAACTACTGCTGTATTTAGTATAGCCGTTTCAGGCTTAACCAGTTTTATGCGTTTAACCTCTTCTGCCGCCAGTTTACCGAAATAGGCCTCATCCTTACTCCACAATGCATCTTTATCGAAACACCAGTATTCCAGACACAGAATAGTTGTTTTTTTATCTCCATATAATTCGGGACTCCAGTTTCTGAAATTTGTAATGCGGCCATGCTCTACTTCCGGACTATGCACATAAATCCAATTGTCAGGAAACAGATCAACAGCATCTACTTCAATATAAACCAAAATCGTATTTCGATAATACAACTGATCGCAAGCTTGGATGACTTGTTCAGGAACATCATCCAATCCCTTAACCATAAGAGTCAGCGGCATCGTACTGATTATCTCATCAGCAAAAAGTTTCTCGCCCGAAACCAATTCTACACCAACTGCCTTATTGTTTTGAAGGATTACTTTTTTAACCGGGGTATTGAGCAAGACCGTAGCACCCTGCTGCTCGATATAATTTTTTATTTTAAAATACATGCTACCCGTACCTTTTTTAGGGTAAGCAAACTGATCAACCAGTGTTTTATGTTTCTTACCCTTGTCGCCAAACAAAGCCGCACGAACGGCTTCGAGAAGCGAAAATTTCTTTATCCGCTGTGCGGCCCAGTCTGCATCAATTTTTGAGCAGGGTATACCCCAAAGTTTTTCGGAGTAGTTTTTAAAAAAAATCGTGTACAGCTTACGACCGAATTTATTCACCACCCAATCCTCGAATGTGCGTGGTGTGGCGATGGGACTTAACCAGGTTAATGCATAGCTCCCCAGAATCTGCGTGATGCCTATAGGGCCAATATTACCCAATACATTACCCACTTTAAGCGGATAATAAAAAAAGCGGTTGTTGTAATAGATGCGCGTGAGTCGGTTTACATGCACAAAGTCATCTTTTACGACCTCTCTAAAAAAGTCGTTTACGATTTTATCACCACTAAAAAAACGGTGAGGACCACAGTCCACAATCTGCCCCCATAATTCGAAACTGCGGGCAAGTCCACCAACGTGACTGCCGGACTCCAAAACGGTAACGTTTGCACCGCCCGATACCAGTTGATAAGCGGCGGATAAGCCTGCCGGGCCGGCACCAATAACTATAACACTCCTGGTCATTATATGTAAAATTATATAATTAAAGGTGCAACTAAATCCCTTCGGTGAAATGCCTGTTCGACTGGTCCTGTATAAACTTGTTTTGATTGTAAGTCAAAGACTGATTACGTGGAATAGATAAACTGCTCCAGGTTTCGGATAGCATCTTGGCGATAAAAACAATTTGCCCGACATGATAAGCATAATGAGCGATTTGACGTTGAATCGCTTCGTCAACAGTATGCCCTTCGTTACGTATGTAAACGATACGATGACGATCAGAGTCTGTTAACGATGCAAGTGCATCAAACAAACAAGACCATCCCTTTTCCCAATAGACCAGAAGTTCAGCTCGTGATTCGTTGCTTGTACTAAATTCCCTGTCGCGGTCGCGCCAGGGTTTCTCTCCGTCGCTATGTAAAAAATCAGTCCATCTCGAAATCATATTCCCGGCCAGGTGTTTCATGATAACGGCCACACTATTACTTTCTGCATGGTGTGAAAAAAATAACTGTTCATCGTTTAGGCGCTCGATACTTTTATCTGCAAGCGATTTATAGTAGTGAAATAATTTAGCTGTAGCAATCATAACCGAAATATACCGGTTCTGTATTTTTGTTATGTCACCCAACTACATACGGTCGGGAGCGATGATGCCCAGTAGTTTCAGGCCTCTGTTCAAAACGGATGCCGTAAAACCTGATAGCTGCAAACGGAATTGCTTTTCCTCTTCGGCCTGCGCATTCAGCACGCTGAGTTCCTGATAAAACTGATTGTATTCCTTGGCAAGTGCAAAAAGATAATTGGCCAGCAGGGAAGGGCTAAACTGAGCGGCGGCCTCGTGGATGACGTGTGGAAACTCGTGCAAATAACGAATGAGGGCTTTTTCCATATCGTGCAATGGATAGTCAGATGTCATGGACGAATGCTCAACAGCATTTCCGGCTTTACGCAACAGTGAACATATCCGTGCATGGGTATATTGAATAAATGGACCGGTGAACCCGTGAAAATCAATAGACTCCTCAGGATTAAAAACCATACGTTTTTTAGGATCTACACGAAGGATATAAAACTTAAGGGCACCCATTCCCAAATTATAGAAGAGCTCCTTCTTTTCCTCTTCGTTAAACTGATCGAGTTTACCCAGTGCCGCGCTTTGTTCTGCAGCGGTCTGCTCCATTTCGCTGATTAAGTCATCGGCATCAACTACGGTGCCCTCGCGGGATTTCATCCGGCCCGAAGGCAGATCTACCATACCGTAGCTCAGATGATGAATACCTCCTGCATAGGGCTTGTTTAACTTCTGACAAATCAGTTTTAATACTTTGAAGTGATAGTCCTGCTCATTGGCTACCGTATAGATCATGCGTTCACAGGGAAAATCGCGATAGCGAACATCAGCCGTTCCGATATCCTGAGTAATATATACCGAGGTACCATCGGCACGCAGTACTAATTTTTCATCCAGGCCGTCTGCAGTAAGATCTATCCATACACTGCCGTCCGCTTTTTTGAAGAAGACTCCCTGAGCCAAACCCTCCTCAACGAGTGTTTTGCCTAAGAGATAGGTATCCGATTCATAGTAATGTTTATCAAAATCACAACCTATGCGGGCAAACGTTTCATCAAAACCTTCATAGACCCAGCCGTTCATTTTGCGCCACAGTGATCGAACAACTTCATCGCCCTGCTCCCACTTCAGAAGCATCTCCTTCACAGCAAGTGCCAGCGGTGCTTTTTGTTTGGCTTCATCCTCAGTAAGACCCTGAGAAGTATATTCTGCTACCTGCCTGCGTAATTCATTCTCATAAACCACATAATAATGACCGATGAGATGATCGCCTTTCATGCCACTGCTTTGAGGCGTTTCCTGTTTTCCAAACAACTGATAGGCAAGCATGGATTTACAAATGTGTACGCCCCGGTCATTGTAGATGTTCACTTTGATGACATCATATCCTGCGGCCTTGAGTATCTCGGATACCGAATAACCTATTAATATATTCCTGAGGTGCCCCAGATGCAATGGCTTGTTGGTGTTAGGGCCTCCATATTCAATCATAACCCGACGATGCTGACTTGCCGTAAAACCAAACAAAGGATTATTGCTGTGTTGTTGCAAAAAATGTATCCAGTAATTATTGTGGATTGAGATGTTTAAAAAACCCTTAACGACATTAAACTGACTGATGCCCGTGGCATGCTTCAGTAAATAGTTGCCTAATTGCTCTGCAATCGTATCGGGTCGTGCGCCGGCAATTTTGGCAAGAGGAAAAACTACAATCGTAAAATCACCGACAAAATCTTCAGGTGTCTTATTAATGGTAATCGTTGTGGCAAAGATGTCTTTCTGATACATATCCTTCAGGAAAGAGACGGTATGTGCTTTTAGTAGTTCAATCATAGTTGTTAATCATCGAGTTCGTTGATGATCTGATTTGTAACACGCTGAAGAATCTCAAAAGCATTTTCTGCCATCAGGTTTTCTTTATCGAGTGTTGGATTAATTTCTGTGATCTCAAAACAAACCACCTTTTCGTTAAGTAATAATCTGAGAATTAACGCGGCGGCCTGCTTTTCGGTAATACCATTTGGCACCGGCGTTCCGGTACCTTTTGAAATAGAGGAATCCATACTGTCAACATCAAACGAAATGTAGATATAATCGCATGGTTCAACAGCGGCAAGAATTTCACGGCCTACTTTATCGGTTCCGTAAGTATTGATTTCATCGGTGGTAAATACACGCACCTTGTTCTGACGGATGAGATAATCTTCCTCGCGCTCATAATCACGGAGCGCAACATATACCAGATTATTATAATTTAATTTAGGCGATATGCCACCGATATTTTTTAATTTTTCCCAGTAGTCGCGTGTTGTTTCATCAACATTATTTAGCTTAAGAATTTCGTTATCCTCGGCAAGTGTTGCGGCGAGTGGCATGCCATGCATATTACCGGATGGTGTGGTATATGGTGAATGTAAATCTGCATGAGCATCTATCCAAATTACACCTATGCGTGCATTGGGATAGGCCATTTTAATACCGGCAATACTGCCAACAGCTGAACTGTGATCGCCGGAAAGTATGATAGGAAAATTTCGTTGTTCCAGTGTGTTTTTCACCTCATCAGCGAGTCGTTCGCACACATTAAGCACGCCCTTGATACGGCGGGCATAAATCGTACGGGCCGGGTCATACAATAAACTATTTTCAACCGGAATTTCCACACTGGGAAATTGTCTGAAATAATTACTTCCGAAATCCAGTGCGGCAATTTTAACCGCATCAATACCCATACTCGCCCCTCTAGTTCCTGCCCCGATTTCTGATTTAACTTCTATGATTTTTAACCCTTTCATAATCGCCCGCAAGTTAGTAATTGTAAACGTTTTGTTGGTCTTGCGCCGGCTAAATAAATTTTCATTGCGGCCATTGAACTATATCTGAAACCATCAGGAGTGTGCTACTTGAAAGTTCAGGTATAGCATAAGATCGTGTGCTGTTCTTCCTGCTTCAAAACAATATCAGTAAGTATCATCTCGTTCTTGCATGAACAAACAACCTATGAAATCATTGAAATATCTGCTGTATCTCTTGCTCTTTGCCCTTGCTGGTCTTGCTGTTTATTATGTTTATCCGGAGAAGAAACTTCCCGAACAGGCCAAGGCGGATCGCATCGTCGTGTTGAAGTCGAAACGACAGTTACAGTTGTATGAGAAAGATAAACTCCTTAAAACGTATACCATTTCGCTGGGCCGAAATCCCGTTGGTCATAAAAAATACGAAGGCGACAATAAAACGCCTGAGGGCCGCTATAGTATTTCGAAACGTGGAACGCATGATGTTTATCATAAATACCTGTACATCTCCTATCCTAACCATAACGATGTCCTTGATGCGGCCATAGCCGGAAAAGATCCGGGTGGTGCTATTCTGTTACACGGCGCTAACAAAAAATATTCGTTCCTGAACAAACTGCATCGATGGAAAGACTGGACCAGAGGATGTATAGCCGTAACCAATGAGGAAATTGATGAGCTTTATCAGGCCGTAGTCGTGGGAACAATAATAGACATTAAACCTTAACCCTACTCCGATGAACACAATCCTTTTTCCATATTCGGTTTGCCTTACATCATTTTTTTTCTAACGTTCAATTTTGTTTATGAAATTCTTGCTTCTGTTTATTTTTTTGTTTGTTCATCAGCAAACTGATTTTACCATCAACCGGGTTGAAGCTGAAAAGGCATTTGATCGCTTACAGCGTATAAGGAGTAATCCAACAGCCTATGCCGAATCACTGCAATTCCCCAAAACGATATCCGCCAGTAAACTGACGCTCCGTTGGAATGATACGCTTGCACGGGTGGCCGAACAGAAAGCACTCGACATGGCCAAGCGTCAATATTTCTCACATACCGATCCTGATGGCTACGGCATTAATTATTATATACATAAAGCCGGCTATATGCTAAATAAGGACTGGCTGGATAAAAAAGATAAAAACAACTTTGAGTCATTGGCAATGAATGCCATGAGCGGCGAAGATGGCATCAACATGCTAATCACAGATGCCGGCGTGCCCTCCAAGGGACACCGTATACATCTGCTGGGTTTAAATAACTGGTTCGACTCTTGTACCGATGTTGGAATTGGTTTTGTACAAGGTAACGATACCGAAAACAAAACCTATATGTGTGTTATTATTGCAAAACACAACTGGTAACTGATTACTTCAGTCAGGATGGATACAGCACAACACGAATTAATCATTTTTGACGGCGTTTGTCCGCTGTGCTTGAGATCCGTTCGGTTCATCATCCGGCACGACAAGAAAAAACGATTCCGGTTTGTTGCCCTTCAACACGAATATGCCCAAAAAAAATTACGGCAGTTTAGCTTATCCGATCCCGGACAAAGTATACTCTTAATCAGAAACCATCAGGTATTGTCACAGTCCACGGCCGTGCTCCATATTGCCCGAAGGCTACGCTTTCCGGTTAACCTGTTTTATGTCTTTATCATTATTCCAAAATTCCTGCGTGATGGCGTCTATCGATACATCAGCAGAAGACGATATCGATGGTTTGGCCGTTATGATCAATGTATGACTCCGTCGGCAGATATCCGAAGCCGCTTTCAGGATTAAGCTTTTTTTTGAGCCGTATACTTTTTCCAGCCCACCCGATCCAGCTTGTCTGCTTTATCCTCTACCTGGCTTTTCAGTTGCTCCTTGTATGCTATTAATTGTTTGCTGAGTGTCTCCTCACGGAGTGCCAGAATTTGTACGGCAAGCAGGCCCGCATTGGCGGCTCCGTTGATTGCCACCGTAGCCACCGGAACACCCGGAGGCATTTGCACGATGGAATACAGCGAATCCACGCCGCTGAGTGTTTTGGACTCTACCGGAACCCCAATAACCGGCAAATGGGTAAGCGATGCTACCATACCCGGCAAATGCGCACTGCCACCTGCGCCGGCAATAATTACACGCACACCGCGGTCAGCGGCTTCGCGCGCAAACCAGACCATGCGCTCCGGCGTGCGGTGTGCCGATACTATGGTCAATTCGTAAGGCACTTTAAAATGATCGAGTGTGATCGCGGCATCTTTCATAACATCGAGGTCGCTGTCTGAACCCATAATGATGCTTACAAGTGGTTTCATGGTAGTGGTTTAATTTGTATGAGTGATTGAATATAGGTTGTTTTCGCTATCAGCGCCTGTTGATTATCTGCCAGAATGGTGATGTGCCCGAGTTTGCGATTGGGCTTTGCTGTTTTCTTGCCATACATATGTATGTAAACGCCTTCGGTCCTTAGTATCTCCGATTCGTTCGCCAGATCATACGGGCCACTGAAGGACTCGTCGCCCAGTATGTTGATCATAGCAGCAGGTTTAATCAGATTTGTAGAGCCCAGAGGAGCGTGTAAAAGTATGCGTAGCAACTGTTCGTACTGCGACGTATAACAGGCCTCTATGGTATGATGTCCGCTATTGTGCGGGCGAGGAGCGGTTTCATTAACCAGAAAATGTCCGGCCTTATCCAAAAACATTTCAACAGCAAAGATGCCGGGGCTATTGAGTGCGAGCGCCGTCTTTAGGGCAAGCGACCGTGCTTCCTCGTGCTGTTGTGTACTCAGTGTGGCAGGAGAAAATAAGTAGGTTACCAGATTGGCTTTGGCATCGAACTGCATTTCTACCGCCGGATAACAACACGTATTGCCGGATGCATCTACCGCCACAATCACACTGATTTCCTTTTCACATACGATAAACTCCTCCAGCACCACCGGGCCATTAAATGGAATAGCCGATGGATCCAGTAAATCATCCACGTGCATCAGCTGTACACCTTTGCCATCATAGCCATCGGTTCCTGATTTGGCTACAAACTTTGTCCACCCTTTATTGCGGACAGCAGGCAACCAAGCTGTCGGCTCGGTTACCAGCACGAAATCCGAAGTGGCAATATCGTGACTGCGGTAAAAAGCCTTTTGTTTGGTTTTATCCTGAATGATGCGCAGGGCTCCCGCTGACGGATATATCGTTTTACCGAGTTGCTCCAGCTCTTCCAGGGCATCAACAAAAACATGTTCTATTTCATAGGTAATCACATCGCATTGTGCGGCAAGCTGATGTATGGCTTCTGCATCGGTTATGGATGCCTGTATATGATGCTGTGCTAACCTTGCGGCCGGGGCATCCGGATCCGAATCGAGTACAACACAAGATACGTTATACCGCAAGGCTTCTTCGATAAACATCCGGCCCAGTTGACCGCCTCCGATGATCCCGATAACCGGCAGTGGTTTTTGCATTTAGCGCCGCAAGATAAGCCCTCACCGACAAAAACGCACCGCACTTTTTTAGATTGTGCAAAACAGCCTGTGCAAGTATCTTAACATTAAGTTAACATTGTGCTTAGACGCATAGCATGTGTGCATGTTACCTTTGAGTCCCTTTTCAAAAAAAACACACGGAAACAATATCCTGATTTGAGTAAACGCTGTTTGATATGGTTCATAACGATGATATGCGCAGGACAAATTGCCCTGGTACAGGCTCAGAAAATTAAAGGCTCCGACACCTGCTTACCGCTGATACAGCGCGAAATAGAAGAATACCTCAAGAAAAATACTTCTGCCGGCATATCTATTACCGGAGGAGGCAGCGGTGTAGGAATAGCCGGACTGCGCGATCGCTCAACCGATATTGCAATGTTATCGCGTAAAGTAAGTATTGAAGAGCGCTATGTACTCAGGAACAGTGGTATAGACGTGAGGGAAGTCGTGGTAGCCTACGATGCCCTTGCCGTTATCGTGCATCCCTCGAACCCGGTGAGTCAGCTTACGCGACAACAGGTTGAGGATATCTACTGCGGTATAATCACCAACTGGAGCCAACTCGGCGGTCAGGATCTGAAAATCATCGTTTACTCGCGCGAGGCCTCCTCGGGCACACACGAATTTTTTAAAGAGGTGATGCTGAAAAATAAAGATTTTGCCTCTGGCATTCTCAACCTGCCTGCTTCAGGATCTATTATGCAATCGGTTTCCAAAACACCCGGCGCCATTGCCTATATCGGACTCGCCTATCTGAACTCTGCCAAGATAAAGGCGGTGAGCCTCTCGCTCGACGGCATCACGTATATCAACCCATCCAATACAAATTTCAGCACCAATACCTACCCTGTTGTAAGGCCTCTGTACTTATGTTACGACGAAAAACGAAAAGAGAAAGTACTGCCCTTTATACATTTTGTACTGAGCGAAGAGGGGCAGAAAATTGTTCAACAAACCGGTTATATACAGGCCGGCAAATAAGAGCAACTTGAAAAAACTGTTTAACATATCGAACACGCTGATTACCCTGCTGATTAAACTGTGCGGACTCATTTCCGGCATCAGCGTATTGCTGATCATCATATTCTTATTCTCTGAAGCATCAGGGCTGTTTAACAAGCCGAGCATCGATCAGGAAACGGTTATCGCCATCAGCAAAAAGAATACGATTAACGATCCGGAGGCCATACAGATTAAGCAGATTTTTAATCGCGAAATAAGGAACTGGAGTGCCCTGGGAGGCAAGCCCGACAGCATTTTACTTTTTCGCTTAGATGACCTGATTCTCTACTACCCAGCCGACGCTGTAACCGAAGTGCCCGACACGATGCGTGCCCGCATCAACCGGCTGTTTGCACAACACGATAATCTGATCGGCTATTTCCCGGCCTCCCTGATGCCGGACGAATTTTCGGGCAGGGTGCTCCGCATACCCAACCTGAATGTCATGGACTTTATCCGTGGCCGGGAATGGATCCCCGATGCGCGTCCGGTAAATATTTACGGTGCACTGCCCCTGATCACCGGCACGCTTTGGGTTAGCCTGCTTGCCATACTCATAGCCTTGCCCCTTGGCCTGGCCGTGGCCATCTACATGGTTGAAATCGCCGGGCGCAATATCAATCTCATACTGCGACCTGCTATTACCCTGCTCTCGGGCATCCCCTCCATCGTGTATGGCTTCTTTGGCCTTGTGGTGATTGTACCCTTCATACAGGATCAGTTTGGACTGCCTGCCGGAGAGTCGGTACTGGCAGGTGTCATACTGCTGGCCATTATGGCTCTGCCCACCATCATCAGCATCAGTGAGCAGGCGATACGCAACACGCCGCAATCTATGAAAGAAGCCTCCTATGCCCTGGGGGCATCGAAGTGGCAAACCATACATAAGGTTATGATCCCGTTTGCTTCGCGGGGCATTATCGCCTCTGCCCTGCTGGGGCTGGCCCGCGCCATCGGAGAAACCATGGCGGTGCTCATGGTTACGGGCAATGCCGCCGTTATGCCATCGGGCTTTCTGGAGCCGGTGCGCACCATACCCGCCGCCATAGCGGCCGAAATGGGCGAATCAACGCAGGATGGCCTGCACGTTAAAGCGCTCTTTGCCCTGGGGTGCATCCTCTTTGTCATCACCCTACTCATCAACCTCTCGGTTGAGTATATGCAACCCAGAACCAAAAAACGCATGATGCTATGAGTAAAAAACTGATGCAGGCCGTGATGTTTACCTTGTTCAGATTGCTGAGCCTGATGGTGGTGTGTATTCTGTTTTCGATCGTAGGCTTTATTGCCTACAGGGGGCTGGCCGTTCTGCGGCCGCAGTTTATCATCGGCTTGCCCGAAAACGGCATGACGGAGGGCGGTATTTTTCCGGCTATCGTGGGCACGCTGTGCCTGATGACCGGCAGTTTACTCATTGCCTTTCCTATAGGTTTGCTGAGCGGAATTTATGTGAGCGAATTTGCCCCCGACAACCGCCTGAAACGTTTCATACAGGTAATGACAAACAGCCTCGCCGGCACGCCGTCTATCATCTTCGGCCTGTTTGGCATGGCGCTGTTTGTAAATCAATTGGGCTTTGGCGACTCCATACTTGCCGGCTCCCTCACGCTGGCCATACTTGTGCTACCGGTAATTATACGAAGCACCGAAGAGTCGCTGAATGCCGTAAACCCCGCTATACGGCAGGCCTCGTATGCGCTGGGTGCCACGCGCTGGCAAACCGTTTACCGAGCACTCCTGCCCCTTGCCCTGCCCGACATACTCAGCGGACTACTCGTATCGTTTAGCCGCGTGAGTGGCGAAACGGCACCCATCCTATTTACCGTGGCAGCCTACTATCTGCCCAGGATGCCCTCCTCGGTTTATGATCAGGTGATGGCACTACCCTACCACCTGTATGTATTGAGTACCAGCGGCACCGACCCCGAAGCCACACGCAGTATGGCCTACGGCACCGCCCTATTGCTGATCTTAATTGTCTTATTTTTCAATGTGCTAACCGTGCTGATGCAGCGCTTGCTGAGTAAATATGTAAACATCAAATAAGCTATGAGTAAACTGGAAGCCCGCGACGTGAATCTGTTCTTTGGTGCCCATCAGGCCCTGAAGAATATCTCACTGCAAATGGAGAAGCATACGGTCACCGCCCTGATCGGGCCATCCGGTTGTGGCAAGTCTACTTTTCTGCGCCTGTTTAACCGCATGAACGATTTGCACAACGATATGCGCCTGAGCGGCACCATACTGGTAGATAACAAGAACATCTATCAGCGATCTGCCGATGTGGACGCTCTCCGCAAAAAGGTGGGCATGGTTTTTCAGAAACCCAATCCCTTTCCGAAGAGCATCTTTGAAAATGTAGCCTACGGCCTGCGCATCAATGGTGTGCGTAACAAAAACTATATCGAAGAGCGTGTAACCCGATCCCTCCAACAGGCAAGCCTTTGGGACGATGTAAAAGACAACCTGAACAGACCGGCTCTGCAGTTATCCTACGGACAGCAACAGCGGCTGTGCATTGCCCGTGCCCTGGCTGTTGAGCCTTCGGTATTGCTTATGGATGAACCCACCTCGGCCCTCGATCCGGCTTCGGCATCTACCATAGAGGAACTCATTTACGAACTCAAAATTAAGTACACCATTGTAGTGGTTACGCACAATATGCAACAGGCCGCACGCGTGAGCGATCGCACTGCCTTTTTCTACCTGGGCGAGCTGGTGGAGTACGACGAAACAAAAATTATTTTTACGCACCCCACACATCAGCGCACACAGAACTACGTAACCGGACGATTCGGGTAAAGCGCAGTATTTTAGAAGAAATGTTTACCACACATGTCACACATCGATATCGAAACCGGCCGGCTACGCGAAACACTTAAAGAGCTGATGATGCTGACCACACAGCAAATACGCAAGTCGCAGGATGTGGTTTTTAATTTTGACAAAGAGCTGGCGCGCGAAGTCATTTTTTACGAGAAGCACATCAACTCGCTGGAGCTGAAGATCGACCGCGACTGCGAAAACATACTGGCTCTGCTGAATCCGGTAGCGGTTGATTTACGGTTTATCCTGGCCACGCTTAAGATAAACCCGAGCCTGGAGCGCATAGCAGATAATGCCGAGAGCATGGTGCGCTATGTGCTGGAGATGAAAGAACCTTACGACAGCGAACTGATGCGGCAGATTAAACTGCGCGAGATGTTTGATATAGCCTTATCGATGCTGAGCGATGTGTACACCGCCTTTACCACAGAAGACACGCGTATAGCCCGCAACGTATTGCTGAAAGACGACTTGCTCGACGAGATTAATATGGTGGCGGCCCATACGGCTGAAGCCTTTATCAAAAAGAACAGTGCCCTTACCTATCAGTCGCTGTTTGTATTATCGAATGTAAGGAAGCTGGAGCGTGTGGGCGATCAGACTAAAAACATCGCCGAAGAAATTATTTTTTATCTCGAAGCGCGGGTACTGAAACACAGCAAGCCGGGATAAGATTAATCTTGAGTAAGTATTTTTACAATGCACAGTTTATTCCATTAAGTATTACAAAAAAAATGAATCACAATATTTAATGAACCAAATAATGGAAAAGAATAAAATTATTTTTTATGGAACTATCGCGTTAATACTGCTTAGCTTGATACCCATATTTATTGATACCGACACATCGCTCATAAAACCGATAAAAGATAAATTTGAGTTTGGCACATTCGGCGATTATATCGGTGGCATATTGGGCACCATTATAGCTACCGCTACCTTATGGGTTGTTTACCGTTCGTTTAAACAGGTAAACGAACAATCCTTACAACAATCTATCGCCATATTATTACAATCGTATCAACATACTGTTGAAGACTATGACTTTACCGTTTGTAATAATAATTTAGAAAAAAAAGTTGAGTCTGGCAGAGAGGGCATTAAGATGTTTTTAAACAATAAGATCAAAGAAGAAGTAAAACAAATAAAATCTTCAGAAAATTTTATTAATAATGCCGAGAGCCCACTTAGAAAAACATTAATTGAAGATTTTCCAACTCACATCCCTGCTATAATAGTAAGCATTATGATTACCATAAAAAGCAGTGATGTCAGTGAATCCAAAAAAAAAGACTTGAGTAAGTTTATTGAAACAATGCTTTCTTACGAGGAGCGCATTTTGCTTTTACTGTATTTGTTCGAGAAAAAACTTTTTGATGATTATGAATATGAAACTGACGGCAAACCTGTTTTTGAATTATTGGATATAAAAGAAAATAAACTAAAACCATATTTCGAAGACTATAAAGCACTCATAGGTTTGCTAAAGATTAAGTTACCTCAACAGGATAAGCCGGATAAAAACAAATAATCTTATAATTTACCCACCTTACAGAGGTTTAACGTTAATCGTTTGGCTATACCTTAACGAATCTTTATTTTCGCCAACAACAAGGAACCCAAATGAAAGGAATTATACTCGCTGGAGGAAGCGGCACCCGGCTCTACCCGATCACTTACGCCATCTCGAAACAAATCATGCCCATATACGACAAGCCGATGATCTACTATCCGCTTTCGGTACTGATGATGGCCGGCATCCGCGAGATACTGATTATCTCTACCCCTCAGGATCTGCCACAGTTTAAAAAGCTGTTTGGCACGGGCGAGCACCTGGGCCTGCGCATGGAATATGCCGAGCAGGTGGTGCCTAATGGCCTGGCTCAGGCTTTCGTTATTGGCGAACCGTTTATCGGAAAGGATAAAGTAGCCCTGGTGCTGGGCGATAATATCTTTTATGGCAGTAGCCTGGGTACCACTCTCGAAGAGCATGCCAACCCCGATGGCGCAGTGATTTTTGCCTACCACGTTTCGGATCCGGAACGCTATGGTGTAGTGGCCTTCGACGCAAATAATAAAGTGCTCTCCATAGAGGAGAAGCCACAAAAACCAAAGTCGAACTTTGCCGTGCCGGGTTTATACTTTTACGATAATCACGTGGTGGATATTGCCAAAAACATAAAACCGAGCCCGCGCGGCGAATACGAAATTACCGATGTAAACAAGGAATACCTGAGGCAGGGTAAACTGCAGGTGGGTGTGCTCGATCGCGGCACGGCCTGGCTCGACACCGGTACCTTCGACTCCCTGATGCAGGCCTCTCAATTTGTGCAGGTTATCGAAAACCGTCAGGGCCTTAAGGTGGGCTGTATTGAAGAGATTGCCTGGCGCAAGCAGTTCATCGGCAACGAGCAGTTGCGCGCCCTAGCTCAACCCTTACTGAAGAGTGGCTACGGCCAATACCTCATTGAACTTTTAGACCGATCTTAACGACATGAAAAAAATTCTGATTACCGGAGGTGCCGGTTTCATTGCATCCTGCCTGGCCGAACGGCTGATTAAAAATCCGGAACACTATGTGGTGATGGTGGACAACCTGCTTACCGGCTCTGCGCTTAAACTGCCGGACAACACCTACAAGAACTGGCGCTTTATTAAGGGCGATGTAAACAACTACGAAACGCTGTCGAGCATTATGCTCTCTCATGCATTCGACTATGTGTTTCATTATGCCGCAGTGGTTGGTGTACAACGCACCCTGGCCAACCCGGTAATGGTATTGGACGATATTACCGGCATACGTAATGTGCTGGAGCTCAGTAAAAATACGGGCGTACAGCGCACCTATTTTTCATCATCGAGCGAGGTGTATGGCGAGCCGGTGGAGTTTCCGCAAAACGAACAAACTACGCCACTGAACTCTCGCCTGCCTTACGCCATCGTTAAGAACGTTGGTGAGTCGTATTTCAAATCGTATCAGCAGGAGTTTGGTTTGGACTATACTATTTACCGCTTCTTTAATACCTACGGTCCCAAGCAAAGCAGTGACTTTGTTATCAGTAAATTTATTCGCGCCGCACTCGCCCACGACGATATTACCATTTATGGTGATGGCAGTCAAACACGTACCTTCTGTTTTATCGACGACCACCTGGATGCTACCGTAAGAGCCTTTATGGAAAACCTCTACGTAAATGATGTGGTAAACATTGGCAGTGATGTGGAAATACCGATACTGGAAGTAGCCAAGCTGGTTATCGATCTTACCAAAAGCCGTTCGAAATTAGTGCACCTGCCCGCACTGAAAGAGGGCGATATGACCCGCCGCCAGCCGGATATTGCTAAAATGAAGCAACTGCTGAGCCGAGATCCCATGCCCCTGCGAGAGGGCATAGAACGAATCCTGAAGAGCGGTTTGTTTTAACTACCAGATGATGGCGCGTTCTGCCTCGGGGCGGTACATAGCCTGACCTTCTTTAACCTGATACCGTTTATAAAAGTCGGCGCAATTACTTAATATGCCATTGCAACGGAATTCGCCCGGCGAATGCGGATTGGTGAGTATCTGATTGCGCATAGCCGCATCGGTATATTTCACACGCCAGATCAGAGCCCAGGTGAGGAAGAACCGCTCTTCGGGGGTGTATCCGTCTATAGCTTGGTTGCGCGTAAACTCATCCGTCTTTTTATAGGCATCCAGGGCAATCATCACGCCACCCAGATCGGCAATGTTTTCACCAAGGGTGAGCTTGCCATTGATATGCAGGGAGTCCAGCACGACATACTGATCGTATTGCGCCTTGAGCACATTGGTCTTCTCCTCAAAACGCGCGGCATCTTCTTTACTCCACCAGCTTTTGAGATTACCGTCGCCGTCGAACTTGCTACCCTCATCATCAAAGCCATGCGTGAGCTCGTGACAAATTACAGCACCAATGCCTCCGTAAACGACAGCATCATCGAAACTGCTATGATAGAAGGGCGGTTGTAAAATAGCGGCCGGGAATACAATCTCGTTGTTGGACGGGTTGTAGTAGGCATTTACCGTATAGGCATTCATATACCATTCACTGCGGTCAACGGGTTTGTTCAGTTTGTTCATGTTGCGCGTAAACTCAAAGGACCAGGAGCGGATGACATTGCCGGCAAAGGATTCCTTATCGATAGTGAGTGCCGTGTAATCGCGCCATGTATCGGGGTAGCCTACCTTAACCGAAATTTTTTCGAGCTTGGTAATGGCCTTTTGTTTGGTGGAGTCGCTCATCCAATCGAGATTCAGGATGCGTTGTTTGAACGCAGCGCGCATGTTTGTGATTACATTTTTCATGCGTTCCTTATCCTTTTCGCTGAAGGCAACCTTTACATATTCGGCGCCAAGGGCTTCGCCGATACCGGAACCGATGGTATTTAGCACGCGCTTCCATCGGGCCTTGGGTTGCTTAACACCAAATAGCACACGTTGTCTGAAATGGAAGGTGCGCTCAAAGGAAGCATCATCGAAATAGGGATTGAGCTCGTCGAGCAGGTGTTGCGTGAGGTATAGTTTCCATACACCGAGGGGATGCGTCTTGATTTTTTCGTTCAGCCGTTTCATATAGTCCGGCATACCTACATTCACGGTATCCTGAGCCGGAATACCGCTGAGGGTAAAATATTCGGTCCAGTTGATATCCGGTGTGAGTTTGCTGAGCTCCGATATCGTCATTATATGATAGGTATTGTATGGATCGCGCAGGGCAACACGGTCCATAGATTTTTCAGCAAGCGACTTTTCAAGTTCGTATACCAGGTTGGCTTGCACTGAAGTTTTGGCGGAATCCATACCCAAAGCCAGAAAATTAGATATGATGTATTTTTTATATTCGTTCTGTATGCGAAGGCTTGCAGTATCGTTACGGAAATAATAATCGCGGTCGGGCAGGCCCAAACCGGACTGAGAGAGGTTTAACAGCATTTTACTGCTGTTGCCGGCATCCTGATCGGCATAGATTCCGAGTACCGGATTTAATCCAAGTGTGGTTGATGCTGCGAGGTAGCTGAGCAATTTTGCTTTGCTATCGATCTGATTGATTTGATCGAGGTATGAAGTCAGGCCTTTAAGTGCCTGTTCATTCAGTTTAACCGAATCCATGCCGGTGGTATAAAAGTCGCCTACCTTTTGTCGGTTGGAGTTGGCTGTGGCATTCTTGTCGGCAGCGGCCTCATCCAGCAGTTTCTTCAGGATGGCATAACGCAATTCATCTACCTCATTGAAGGTGCCCCAGCGGGCTTCGGTACCCGGTATGGGTGTATTTTTTATCCAGGAACCATTCACGTGCATAAAGAAATTATCGCCGGGGGCCACGGTGGTATCGAAATCTTCCGGCTTGAACAGTTTGATCGCCTTAGCCGCATCGGGTTTGGTTTGTGTGCAGGCACAGTAAAGGCAAAGTATCAGTACAAACGAGATGATGCTGATCGCTGATTTCATAGATCTAGGTTTTGGGCCAAATGTATGCAGAGAGAAATTATTTTAGGAAATAAATTAGCGGCCGTGTATGACAAATCTCATACTATGCCCGACTAAGCCTGTGTAGTATTGCCTGACTAAATGCTATTTGTTATGCAAGCTTCAAATGACATGATGCAACGCCTCTACCATCACCTGGGGCTGTTGTTCTACGCCGTAGCCTCCGCCGACCGTCGCTTGTCGGGCGAGGAAACCGCCAAATTATATGCCCTCGTTAAACAAAAATGGCTGGCTGTAGATACTTCTGCGGACGATTTCGGAACCGATGCCGCATTTCAGATTATATCGGCTTACGACCTCCTGGCCGAAGATATGCCCGCATCGGAGAAGTGCCTGAAACAGTTTGAGTCGTTTTATGGGCAACATAAAAGCCTGTTTACCGATCAGATAAAAGCCCTGATTGTTGAAACGGCAGAAGCGATGGCCGTTTCGTTCAGAGGCATGAATAAGTCGGAGCTACATATACTGCACGAAATTCAACGGATTTTGAGGTCCTGATCATTTTTTTTAGATCGCGTGCAACCATCTGCTGTTTTTTTCATACTTATAACTGATTAGCCAAGTAACTTCGGTATGTATTTTATCAAAACGCCACAGCTGCTCAAACGCCTTTACCCCAGTCAGGTATGGAGTTTGCCCGATGATAAAAAGACGATCTATCTCACATTCGACGATGGTCCAACACCGGGTATCACCGAGTGGACACTAGACACCCTGGCTAAACATAAAGCACGTGCTACATTTTTTCTTGTTGGCGACAATATTGTGCGCTATCCGGGTATGGTAAGGTCGATCACGGCCTCGGGACATCACGTGGGTAATCATACCCAAAATCACCTGAATGGCTGGAATACCGAAACTAAAGATTATCTGAGAAATACATTGAAATGTGCCGAAGTGCTGAATACGCCTCTGTTCCGCCCGCCTTATGGACGCATAACCCGAGCACAGGCCCGTATTATGCAGAAGCGCTTTAAAATTATTATGTGGGATGTGCTCAGCGGCGATTTTGATAAAACGATCAGTAAGGAACGTGTACTGCGCAATGTATTGGATCATACAGGCAACGGCAGTATTATTGTTTTCCACGATAGCCTTAAGGCTGAGAGCCGTATGCGCTATGCCCTGCCCAGGGTGCTCGACTACTTTGGCGACAAAGGATTTTCCTTTAATGCCATTCCGTATTCGTAGTTGGTAAATGTTCTAACGTAAACGTTCAGTAAGTAATCTGATTTCCAGTGCCGGTGCATGACGGGCATATAGGATATTGTATGTGGCTTCAGCAATAGGAATGTCGGCGCGCAATTGCTTATTGACTTCGTGAACACAGGCCGCCGCATAATACCCTTCGGCAATCATGTTCATCTCAACCTGTGCTGACTTTACGGAGTACCCTTTGCCAATCATCGTACCAAAGGTGCGGTTGCGGCTGAACTGAGAATAAGCCGTTACCAGCAGGTCGCCGAGGTAGGCACTGTCTTTAATATCTCTGCTTATAGGATGTACGGCCTTAATGAACCGATCCATTTCACTGATTGCATTGCTGATCAGCACGGCCTGAAAATTATCACCGTAGCCGAGTCCGTGACAAATGCCGGATGCCAGGGCATAAATATTTTTGAGCACAGCAGCATATTCTGTTCCGTAAATATCATCGGAGGCATGTGTTTGTATATAGCGGCACCGGAACAACTGTGTGAGCAACTCCGAGAGTCCGGAATCCTGGGAGGCCATAGTCAGATAGCTTAGCTTCTCGAGGGCAACCTCTTCGGCATGACAGGGCCCGCTGATGACGCCAAACGATGCATAGGGCACATTAAAGTGGCGGTTGAAATATTCGGCGAGGATGAGATTGTGTTCCGGTATCATGCCCTTAACGGCACTCACGAGCATCTTGCCCTCAAAGCTTGTTTCGGGAAGTTGAGACAGGGTTGGCGCAATAAAAGCCGCCGGAATAGCCAGGATCAGCAAATCAGCCTTTGAAACCACCTCCTCTATAGACCCGTTAATTTGATTTTGTGCGGTATGAAAGGAAACAGAGCTCAGGTAATTGGGGTTGTGACCGGTTTTGTTAAGCTGTTTTCTGATTTCGGGGTTGCGTACATACCAGTTAACGCTGTGCTGATTTTCGTTTAATATCTTAACGAGTGCCGTGGCCCAGCTCCCTGCACCCAGCATACCTATTTGTAGTTGCGCACTCACTTTATCTTATTCCGATTCCGTTTCTTTGAATAACTCATCCTTGTTCACCACCTGAACATTCATGCCGTCCTTTAATATTTTCGAGATGGCGCTATATGGCGCATCCACCACTTTTTGTTTTTCGGTGAGTCCGGTTTTAATCTCAATAAATTCATCATCGTACACACCGGTTGTTACCTGAATAGCCGATACCTTATCGGTGCCGTTCAGCACAAACACCACCGGCTTAGCGCGTTTGTTGTCGCTTGAGTCGGAGCCAACCTGAGAAGTTACCGATTGCAGGGGCACCATCAATACATCTTTAACTTTTCGGGTTCGTATATCAACGGCACAGCTCATGCCGGGTAAGAGCGGAAACTTCTTGTTTTGCGGGTCAATCATATCGGCATAGGTTTCGGGGAGCATGCTGATTTTAACCGTAAAGTTGGTTACCTGATCGGCACTTACGCCGGGCGCCGATGTGTTGGCCGAATTCGCAATTTGGGTTACAACACCTCTGAATGTTTTGTTATTGTAAGCATCTACCGTTATTTCTGCCGTGTCGCCGAGGCTCACCCGAAGCACATCGTTCTCGCTCACCTCAACGCGGGCTTCCATTTCGAACAGGTTGCTGATGCGGAACATCTCCGTGCCGGCCATCTGGAATGTAGCAACAACACGCTCCCCACGCTCCACATTCATTCGCGAAATAATACCGCCAACCGGAGCGATGATGGTTGTTTTACTCAGGTCGTCGCGTGCGCGCTTGAGGCTGGCCTGTGCACTCTCCACACCAAACTTGGCGGCATCGACCTGTTGCTGCATGCCGTTATAGTTGGATAGGGCCGTCTTAAACTGGGTATCAATCAGGTCAAAGTCTGACGCAGCGATCACCTTCTGATCAAACAGGGTTTTGTTTCGGTTGTAGTTCTTCTGTGCATTTTCAAACTGCACCTGCATCTGGGTTAGCTGAGCCAGTGCATTGAGGTGGTTGGCTTTGGCTGTGTTCAGCGCGGCGGCCGCCTGATCAAGAACTGCAATATAGTTATCGGGTTTTATTCGGGCCAGCTCCATACCGGCATAAACCGAGTCGCCTTCTTTTACATAGAGCTCAATAATTTCTCCGGCCACATCGGGACTTATTTTTACTTCTAGTGAGGGGAAAATTTTACCGCTTGCCGTAACCGTTTCGGTAACATTACCGCGTATCACCTCCGTAACGCTCACCTTCGTGTGTTTGCCCCCGCCAATCATTCCTGTTTGTTTGCCAACTATGGCAATTACAATAAGCACAACAAGAACAATGAGGGCAATCCAGTATATGCGTTTCATTAGGGGAGTGTTATTTTTTTACCTTGATAAAAATCAAGAATTTTTAGTTTGAATAAGTAATCGTACTTAGCCTGAAGCGTTTGTGATTGCGCATCAAAAAGATTCTTTCGGGCCGTATTAAAATCATAAACATTCAGCAGGCCGGCTTCGTATCGCTTCGTGGTATAATCCAGTGTGGTCTGTAACGACTCCGTTAATTTTTTTTGTGCGTTGTATCGTTTAGAAGCATTCTGTGCATCGGTTACTGCGGTGCTGATATCGCGTTTTAAATTGAGCCTCGATTGATCGTAATTATACTTGGCAATAGTCCATTGCAGGCGGCTTCTTTTTACATTAGAGTTGGCACTCCATCCATTAAAAATGGGAATGGAGAGTCCGATACCAATATTCTGACCAAGGTTACTGTTTAGTTGCTCCGAAAACGGAATGCTTTGAAAGTTATATCTCAGTTCGGGAGCAACAACCAACTCATTGGTCATCATCACATAGCCAACAGGCAGGATATTACCTGTAGTATCAAATCCGGTTATGGTGCGTGCCGCATCCGAATAATTGGTAAATACATTATAGTTTAAGTTGAGACTCGGATAGCGTGCGCCCCGTGCGGTCTGCAAGCCTTTGAAGGAACTTTGCATGTTGTAATAACTGCTCATCACGCCGGGAAAGTCAACTACGGCTTTGTTGTAAATACTATCTGCCGCACGGTCGCCATAGCCAAAGCGATCGGGCAACTCAAAGGCAGGCACCTCGATCAACACCGGTTTATCGAGATTGAGCAACAGCTGAAGGTTGAGCAAGGTCACGTTGTACTGATTCGTAGCCGTAATCAGGTTCACCTCATCCTGCGCTATCTGAGCTTCCATAGTATAGTTTGCCACTTCGGGCTGTAAGCCTACTTCGACCAGCTTGCGTGTGCGGTCGAGTTGTTCTTTACTTAAAGTAAGAGCCTGTTCGGCTCGGAGTTGCTGTTCTCTGGCGAAGATAATTTGCAGATAGGCATTGGCTACATTGAGCGAAACGTCGTTAAGGGTTTGATCGGCAGCATATTTAGACGACATATAGCTGTAGTAGCTCTGCCGCATCTGATTGATTTTTCTGAACCCGCCAAAGAGGTCGAGTGAACTGCCAATGGCGCCGCTTCCACCAACGATATCCTGTTCAATAAAGGTATTTGTGGTGGGGTCGATGTTACGACCACGGTTGGTGCCATAGTTTCCGTTGGCATTCACGGAGGGTAAAAATGAAAACTTGCTTTGTGTATAAGTTGCATCATTTAACTCGGCATTGAGTTGTGCAATTTTTACCTGTAAATTATTCTCCTGAGCATAAAGGATGCACCGCTCCAGATTCCATATGGGCTGGGCGTTTACAAGGTTTTGCACGCAGAAAAGCAACAGGAGGATATATCGGTAAACCTTCATCTGAGTCAACAAATATAAGGGCTTGTTTTTTAGCACGGATTAAACTAATTATGTAATTACATTAGCGATTGTACTAAATGACAAACGAATATTTTATGAGGGAGGCGCTCAAGGAGGCTCACAAGGCTCTTGAAAAAGATGAAGTGCCTATTGGTGCCGTGCTGGCCTTTAACGGACGAATTGTAGCCCGTGGTCACAATCAGGTTGAACTCCTACAGGACGTAACCGCACATGCCGAGATGTTATGTATTACCGGAGCATCGGCTTCGTTTCAGTCAAAATATTTAAGTGAGTATGCGCTGTATGTAACACTGGAGCCCTGTATGATGTGCGCATCCGCCATCGGATGGGCGCAAATCGGGCATCTGATTTATGGAGCACGCGACGAGAAAAAAGGATACACCTTGTTTGGCAGGTCGCCGTTGCATCCTAAATGTGTTGTTGAACATGGCATCCTGGAGGAAGAGTGCTCCCGTTTGTTAAAAGATTTTTTTAAACGTAAACGTAACTGAGCGGCCGCTGTGACAAGCGGTTGATGTGAATTACTTAAACTTGCAGAACTATGAATCAACCGGTATTTGAAATTGGACAACAAGCCCTCACACTCGAACTGCTCAGCGACCTCGAACAAAAAACCTTTCAGCTGCGACTTCATGAGCGGGCTAGGGATCAGGTCATGGCCTGCAGAGCCTATCTGAACCGTAAACTGGAACACAGCGACCGTCTGTATTATGGAATCAATACCGGATTCGGTTCTCTGTGTGATGTGCGCATCTCGGCATATGACTGCGGCACACTGCAGGAAAACCTGGTAATGAGTCATGCCTGTGGCATGGGTGACCAAGTTCCGGAGGATATCGTACGATGGATGCTTTTCCTTAAGGTGCAATCACTCAGCTACGGCCACTCGGGAGTGGATGTGAGTACGGTATGGCGCCTCATCGATTTTTTTAATAACGGCATCCATCCGTTGGTCTATACACAGGGCTCTCTCGGTGCCTCGGGCGACCTTGCCCCACTGGCTCATTTATGTTTGCCGCTTATCGGAAAGGGAACGGTTCAGTATCGGGGCGATACCTACCGCACCGAAGACCTTTTTCCTCACTTCAAGTGGAATGCCCTGAAGTTGCAATCGAAGGAAGGCCTCGCCTTGCTGAATGGCACACAGTTTATGAGTGCCTATGCTGTACATATACTCATTCGCACACGAAAACTTTTACAGTGGTGCGATGTGATTGCCGCATTATCGTGCGATGCCTTTGATTGTAAAACAGAGCCGTTTAATCCTCTGTTGCACAACGTGCGACCTCACGCCGGGCAAATGCAAACAGCGAAAATTATGCTGGACCTGCTCCGGGGCAGTGCCTTGGCCAACCAAACAAAAAAACAGGTGCAGGATCCGTATTCGTTCCGTTGCATACCGCAGGTACACGGAGCCTCTAAAGATGCCATTGCTCATGTAGAGCGTGTTGTAGAAACTGAGATTAACGCCGTTACCGACAACCCCATTGTGTTTGCGCAGGAAGACGAAATATTATCAGGCGGAAATTTTCACGGACAACCATTAGCACTCAATCTTGATTATTTGGCCATAGCACTCAGCGAACTGGGCAGCATCTCTGAGCGGAGAACCTATCAGTTGATCAGCGGACAACGGGGACTACCTGCTTTTCTGATTAAAAATGCCGGCCTCAACAGCGGCATGATGATTCCGCAATATACGGCCGCTTCCATTAGTTCACAGAATAAACAACTATGCACCCCGGCATCTGTTGATTCGATCGTGAGCAGTAATGGTCAGGAGGATCATGTGAGTATGGGAGCCAATGCGGCCACCAAGTGTCTGAAGGTTTTAGAAAATACCGAGCGCATCCTCGCCATAGAATTACTCAATGCGGCACAGGCACTTGAATTCAGAAGACCTACGCCAAGCAGTGCCGTATTGGAGCAGATACTTGCCGACTATCGCACGCACGTTACGTTCAATGCGGAAGACCGTGTGCTACAAGACGATATGCAAGCAAGCCTTGCCTTTATTTTGCAATATTCATTGCCAAAATTTTGAAACTACAGGAACTAAAAGTTTTTCTTGACAAGAAATCGGAGGCCTATAATCATCCGTCGTTTATCCATAATGACCCTATAGCTGTTCCACACCGGTTTACCCTAAAGCAGGACATCGAAATTGCAGGACTGTTCGCGGCCATACTGGCCTGGGGTCAGCGTAAAACGATTATCCATAATGCAAATCAGTTGATGAATCTGATGGATATGGCGCCTCATCAGTTTGTACTGGAGTATCAGCCAAAAGACCTGCAACGATTCAACGGATTCGTGCATCGCACCTTTAATGATACCGATCTGCTTTATGTGATCGATTTTTTAAAACGACATTACACACAACATCAAACCCTGGAAGATGCTTTTATTCCTGTAGAACGAAAAAGCACAGAGCTCATATATGATGCCCTTTCGGTATTTCACAAGCGTTTGTTTAATTGCTCGTATGCGCCGCAGCGAACAAAGAAACATTTCGCCACACCGGAACGACAATCAGCATGTAAGCGCCTGAATATGTATCTGCGCTGGATGGTACGCCACGATGATCAGGGTGTTGACTTCGGCCTTTGGACACGCATCAGGCCATACGATTTAATTTGCCCGCTGGATCTGCACGTGCAACGTGTAGCGCTGAAGTTAAAATTAATATCACGCGATACAAATGACTGGCAAGCCGCTATGGATGTAACGAGGGTACTGCGTATGATGCGACCCCATGACCCTGTTTATTACGATTACGCTTTGTTCGGGCTCGGCGTTATGGAGAAGTGGCGCTAAGCAGACGCCTGATTAGATCCTTATTTCCTAATCATATTAGGCTGTAGAGAACATCCATGTAATTACTCAAGGCGCATCTTTTATATCAAATATCAATACTTATATTTGAGCGGAGATTAGATTCAATGCGAATAACACGTGTTTCCTTGAATCTAAACTGATGAACATAAAACACTGCATTCAATCTTTATCTAAATTACATTTTTATGTTTCGCCTCCTGCTTTGTGTGTTGTTTTTGGTCTATACCCCTTATGTGCATGCGCAACACATCAGTGGCACCTTTACGGCAATACCCAATCAGGAAATCAGGCTCGAGGGCATCAACGGATTTACAAATCAAACCCTGGCTACGGCCACCACGGGGCCCGGCGGCACATTCACGCTCAGCTATTTGCCCAAAGATCGGGGCGTTGCCTATCTCATAAGCTCCGATAAGAAACCGTACTTCGTTATCCTCAGTGGCGAAGATATTGAACTGAGCGGTGAGGCGCCGGGCAAGCGCGAGAGCATAAACATCCTTAAGGGGCGCGAGAACCAGTGGTTTGTTCAGTACAGTATCGAATCACCCCTGCGCGAGCAAACTTTGAGTGCCTGGTCCTATCTGGAGAAGCAGTACGCCTCAGCCCCGGAACGTTTTCCTGCGTCTGCACTGCGGGATATCCGTAACGAAATCAAGCGGATAAAAGACGAAGATGCCGACTTTCTGAAACAAATGCCTTCCGATAGTTATGTAAAGTGGTTTCTGCCGGTGCGTAAACTCGTGAGCTCAGTATCGAACCTCGCACAATATCGGCAGGATGAAATTCCTTCAGCCGTTGCGGGATTCAGAGCACTGGATTATACCGATCCGCGACTATACAAAAGCGGCCTGTACAAAGAAGCAGTAGAAGGTCATTTCTGGCTTATTGAAAACAGCGGTCAAAGTTTGGATACAGTTTATCAGTGGATGTGCATCTCCATAGACTCTTTGGTTGCCGACCTGAGGCACGACAATCAGAAGCTCAATGAAGTTACGGATCATCTGTTTACGCTTTTAGAACAACATAGCCTCCTGCAGGCCTCGGAATATCTTGCTTTAAAGGTGCTGAACGAAACGTCGTGTACGCTGAATAATGATTTAGCCAAACAGCTGGAATCGTATCGCGCCATGAAGCCCGGCAATACGGCTCCCGACATAGAGTTTATCGGTGATCTGATGGCTCCGGGCTATCCGCCGGATGCGTTTCCTGAAACCTTGTCCGACATAACAAGTCCGTTTACATTATTAGTATTTGGAGCCGGATGGTGCCCGCAGTGTAAAGAGGATTTACCGGCAATGGCCTCGCTGTATCCGAAATGGAAATCCAATGGCGTGGAGGTAGTCTTTATATCGCTTGATGAAAAGAAAGAAGACTTCTTTCAATTCGCCGCTAATCTGCCGTTTCTGTCGGCCTGCGACTATTTGAAGTGGGAAAGTCTGGTGGCTAAGGATTATTTTATCTTCGGCACGCCTACGATGTATCTGATAGACCGTGAGCGTCATATCCTCCTTCGACCATCGTCGGTAAAACAGATGGATGCCTGGGTGGACTGGTTTTTAGTTCAGGAAAAACTCAGCAAGTAATAAACAGAACAGCCGATGCTGTTGTTACTTTTACAACATAATTTTTTTATAAATACAATTTACTATGCGTTACGCTATACTACTCCTGTTGAGTCTGTTTACGATGCAAGCCCTGGCTCAGAAAGAAGCCAACGTCTGGCATTTTGGCAATGGCCTTTGTCTTGATTTTAACAGCGGTGTCCCTGTTGAGGTTAGCGGCAGTGCGATGTGGACTTTTGAAGGATGTGCTTCGGTATGCGACTCGGTAGGTCAACTGCTGTTTTACACTAATGGTGGCGGGCGTGTGCCTCAGGCCGGACAAGACCCCGGACGCATATGGAATAAAAATAACGCGGTGATGTACGATATGCAGGGCCTTGAAGGAGGCGGACTCAGTTCATCACAGTCCTCGGTAATCTTTCCGGTGCCCGGCGAGAAAAAAAAATATTATGTATTTACCATGGATGAAATTGAGCACTACATTGATGCTACTCCCGAAATACTGGCTCAGGAGCCTAACGGACGCGGCCTCCGGTATTTCATCGTGGATATGAACCTGAACGGCGGTTTGGGTGGCGTGTCGGAAGCCGATGTGCTGGTTTATAATTATTCCTTTGAAGGACTTTGCGCCATACGGCACGAAAACAAAAACGATTACTGGGTATTAATAAATCAGGACACCACCGGACTCGGGGTATATAGTGTTACCTCATCGGGTGTAGCGCTGGCAGGTGTCTATCCCTATACCGGATACTATATCAAATCTTCACCAACCAACCCTAATTCAGCTGTGCCTTGCTGTAATAAAGTAATTACCTCAAGTGGTATTCTGCTGGATTTTAATACCGGTACCGGAGTATTGTCTAACCCTGTTGATCTGATCAACTCGAATGGCAGTAACAATGCATTTGAATTTTCGCCTAATTCGTTTTACTTGTATGGCTCAGTTCCAAATGATGTTACCGGCATAAACGAACTCATTCGTTATAATATGTTGCTGGCCAGTCAAACCGGACAATCTCTGGAATCCACAGCTGAGGTTATCGAAAGTTCTTTTGATCCAATATATATGCAACTCGCACCCGATGGCAATATATATTTTCTCCAAAGCAACAATTTTGTGCAGTTTAGTATTGGTGCCATTAACTGCCCTAATACCAATACCCCATCGGTATCCTATGACTTATTCACTTATGATGTTGTGAGCGGTGATGACATCTTTTTTTCGTTACCCAATTATCCGAGCTGGATTTTTTACAACAGCTATGATGCTAAAATCGAGTTTGGGCCCGATACGATTTATCTGTGCCCTGGCGACTCATTTCTGCTAGATGCGGGCGTAGGTACTTTCTGGGAATGGGGCGGTGATTGTTTCAGTGGCCCTCAAAATACCTGGCCCGATAACAGCACACGCTATTTTACAGTGACCCAACCCGGAGTATACAGCGCCACGTTAACTGGCACCTGCGGCTTGGCCAGTGATCAGATATGGGTATTGCCCTGCAACAATGAACCGGACCCCTGCCAAAATGTGACCTTAACTATTGGACCCGATACCACCATTTGTAAAGGCTCTCCGTTAGTACTTACCGTGCCCGGATACGAAAGCTATTTATGGCAGGATGGAAGCACCGCACCATCAATTACAATAACATCTGCCGGCACCTACATACTTACCGTAACCGACACTGCTGATTGCAGTATCACCGATACCCTAGCGGTTGATGATTACACACCGGCTGTAGTAGCAACAACAACCAAAGACTCCATTTGCAGAGGGGAATCCATAGCGCTGACTGCTTCGGGCGCCGATACCTATGTATGGACTCCCAACACCGGCCTTACGTGTATGAGCTGTGCGGCTCCACTGGCAACACCGGCCTCAACCATTACCTATCAGGTTACCGGCACCGACGATGCCGGATGTTCGGCATCCGCCTCGCTCATTATCTATATCGAGTGCAATGAAATTATTGAGGTACCCAGTGCATTCAGCCCCAACGGTGATGGAAAAAATGATCTGTTCCGACTGCTGGTAAAAGGGCCTGTAGAACTGAACTCCTTTATCGTATTTAACCGATGGGGACAGGTTGTGTTTGAAACAAATGACCTCAATACCGGATGGAACGGGCAATTCAACAATACGGATCAGGCTGTTGGCACCTATGTTTATTCCATTACAGCCAAAAACACCGATAACGAAACGATTATACTGCAGGGAAACGTTACCTTGATCCGGTAATAATGGAATCGTAAGAAATCAAAAAAGAATTACGGACTGATATATTCTAATTCGGACTGATTCAAAATAAACTTATCATCACCCCATAAACATCGAATGTGCGCTATAGCTTGATCGCTGATCGAAATAAACAGTATAGGTTTTATTTCATGCTCATGCCCTCAATAAAACAGGTTCTGCAACGGGGCTCATAATGGTTTTTTGCACCCAGTAGTACCGTAGAGTCGATATCGGACAAGCGGTATGAGTAAGAAGCCAGATTTCCGCAACGCACACAGATGGCGTGTACCTTAGTAATGTATTCAGCCCGGGCTAGTAATAAGGGCATAGGGCCAAATGGCTTGGCGGCAAAATCCATGTCTAACCCGGCAATGATAACCCGTATGCCCCGATTGGCAATATCTTCGCATACCTGGGGTAATGATTCATCAAAGAACTGTGCCTCATCAATACCCACTACTTCAGTATCAGCTACTAATAAGGGAATATCGGTGGCTGATTTAACCGGCGTAGAATGAATGCTATTTTCATCGTGCGAAACGATGTTTACTTCATCGTACCGTGTATCGAGCATAGGCTTAAAAATGGCTACCTTCTGATTGGCAATTTTGGCACGCTTCAGTCTGCGAATCAGCTCTTCGGTTTTACCTGAAAACATACAACCGCAAACCACTTCAATCCAGCCATTGCGATGCGGTTTCTCGTAAGGTTCTAAAAACATATCAGACGGATTTAAGCTGTTTACTGTTTAGGTATTGATTTATGAAGTCAGGCTCAACCAGTTTTATGACGTCGGCCCTGTTGCGATCCAGAACCTCGTATGGTAAATTTTCATAATGGCTCTCCGGAGAAAATCCTTTCCAGTCGTTTCGGTTAAATTCTTCTTTTGGAAAAATGACACCTAACCCGAAGTCGCAGTTCAGTGTAAACAAATCCAGTTGATTCAGAATCCGGTTGCAGGCAATGAGGTGATGGAAAGCTTTCCAGGAGTCGCCACACCAACCACCGCTTTTTCCTACAGCCTGCATTGCGGCCGAGCGCGACGATGCAGGCAAGGCCAATGCCTCAGTATCCGGGTTGATATCGTGTAAAACGATTGCTCCCTTTGGATTTAAAAACTGAAGTGCATGGATGATGTCGATAAACGTTTGTGAATAGGTGTGAAGCCCATCGATAAAAATCACGTCAAATAAACGACCTGGCGAACTCGACTGCAAGGACGCAAAGTAGGCATCGCTGGTTAGATGCTTGTATTGATTACGCAGATTTTCGACCCGCTTACGTATTGCATGTAATTTATATCGAAATGTAATTTTCATATCCGGGTCAACAGCTACCTTGTAAGGAGCACGTATCTCCATAAAACACCGACCATCGAATACGCCGATTTCAAGATAATATCTGGCGTGTAATCTATCGATTAGCAGTTGTATGGCTTTTTGACGATTCATGGGCTGATTTCGGACAAATATACCCTTGATGCGCATAAAAGTATTTTATCGCCGTTTAGATACATTAAAGCAATTAGTCCTTAAATTTGTGTTGACAAAATGGATGTAGGCATTCATACTAAGATCTCAGTCCTTATAGAAAAGATTAATTATCTGCAACACAGTATTGCACAAAACGGCGGTGTTGTCAGCAAAGTAGATAAGGATTTGCTTGTGAATTACGTGCGTGAACTATACGAATTAATTCTGGCGCTTCCCGTAAGCATGCCTCAATATCCGGCTCCCGGGTATGCTGCACCCGATCCTAATAGCCCATATACCGGCTATCCTACACAAAACTACCCACCGCAATTTTCTCAGCAGGCTCCTCCTGTAAATCCGGGCTACCAGCCGCCAATCGTTCCGCCTCAGCCTCTTGTAACGCCTCCTCATATTCAGGATGCAGGCAGTAAGGTTGAACCCGGCTCCGGGAAATCAGGGGCTGAACTGAATGCAACATTTAAGTTCAGCAGTGGTCGTCGCACACTTTCCGATACGATCAAAATAAAAACAGCCGCCGACAAGCCCTCTCTGAACGAAAACTATAAGCGCGAGGAAGCCGACAGAGCATCAAAGATGCAGCTTACAGCCATCAAGGATTTAAAAACCTTCATCAGTTTGAACAAGCGTTTTTCATACATCAATTTTTTATTTGGTAATGATGCCGGCCTCTACGATGAAGCGATTAACTATCTGAACAGTTGTGATTCCTACGAAACGGCATTGTTATACATCAATACGCACCTGCATCCCAAGTTAAACTGGAGCAACGATAATGATATGGTTACCGAGTTCAAGACGTTAATACAGCGTCGTTACGCGCCTTAACATCCATTCAAATACTGCCTGATATTTTTCATAACGATATCAGTAGCCCCCGAATTATTTTTCACATACGTGCCTGCCTGTTCGCCGGAGTCTTTACGTTTTTTATCAGAGCGAATATGCTCCTGTAATTCATCTGCCAATTCGTTTACATCCCGAATACATCGAGCGCCTCCCACTTGCAACAACTCCCCGGCCTCGCGGAATTTTTGATGTGCGGGACCAAAGAACACCGGTATGCCATATACAGCGGCTTCCAATATGTTATGGATTCCTTTCCCGAATCCGCCTCCCACATAAGCGAAATCGGCATATCGATATAAGCCGGACAATAACCCTATCTGATCGAGTATCAGCACCTGACCATCCGCTAAATTTCCGGCTTCATGTATGTGCGAGTAGAGAACAGCACCCGGCATCCGTTTCTTAAGTTGGTTGATATGATGACGGTCTATTTCGTGTGGCACGATAATATATTTCAATTTCGGTAAATGACTCAGCGACTGCGCCAGGATTTCCTCATCCGCAGGCCACGTACTGCCGGCAACAAGGCAGGTATGCTGAGAAATAAAAGCCTCAACCAATGGTATTTCGTTTCGGGACGAGGCAATTTGTAACACCCGGTCGAAGCGGGTATCGCCTGCTTCAACCACACGGTTGATGCCGTATTTAAGAAGTAGTGTTTTACTATGCTTATCCTGAACCACTATCATACTGAAATTCCTGAGTGCTTTCAGGAATACAGATCCATACCAACGGAAAAATATTTGTTGCGGCCTGAAATATGCTGACACCAGTATACACGGTATATTGGCTTTTTTACAAGCCATCAAAATATTCAGCCAGTATTCATATTTAATAAATATTGCCAACTGAGGATTTAACATTTGAATGAAACGACGGGCATTTTTTAACGTGTCTAACGGGAGATAAAGCACCTGATCGACACCCGAATAATGTTTTCTCAGTTCATACCCAGAAGGAGAAAAAAATGTAAGTACAATGAGGTGCGCCGGATAATCGCTTCGTATCCTTTCAAGAATTGGTCGGCCCTGTTCAAACTCTCCAACCGACGCACAGTGCATCCATATTACCGGTTTTTTATTTTGCATCAGGGTTTCCTCTAAACGATCGGACCATCCTTTTCGCCCTTCAATCCATAAGCGAGCCTTGCGATGAAACGGAGAGGCCATCAAGATCAGCATTCCATATAACTTAATGGCAAGTTGATAAAGAAACATGGACATCAGAATGAATAAAAACGTTCTTCTGATTTACTGTAGAAAGGTAATATCCAGGAACCGCTGAGTCCAAACATGAGGTCAAATCGTAATGCCTCATCCTGCCTGCGCTCATCAAAGTTCCAGCTTCGCCGGTTTCGGGTAAGGGCTTCTTTAAACTCCAGACCTATCTTAAAATTAATTCGATGATGCGCATCCAGATTTAGAAACTGAACAGACTGACAGAGCAGGATGCCATTTGTTAAACGGTCATACCCCTTTTTATAGGTATCATCCAGTTGCAACAGGATCTCATCCAAATCAACAATACGTATTTTATGTTGCAAAAAACCCAATCCTGCGGTAAACAAAATGCCGGAGTTCGGATTTATGCTTCGTATCGGTACAAGGGTGCCGGCAGTAGCATACGCCGTAAACCCGCGAGCATAAAGTGCCACCTCGGCAATAGTACCCGTGTAACCAATCAGGTCATTACCGGAACTGATGGAGTCAATAAATGCGGCATCTTTTACATTGCGCCCATAAATAAAATCACTGCCTAAGCCAATAAAATAATTAGACCGGGTTTTACGAAATATGGTCCCTCCTACTGAGCTGGTATTTCCGAATCGTTTTGCAAAATCAACACCCGGAAAGAAATAGCCAAAATTTCCGGCAATGAGGGTCCCGGCAATCGATGTATCGCGAAGGGATTGCGCAACGCCATTTATTGCTATTAAACTAAAGAGAAGGAAGAAGCATTTTTTCATCCGAAATCAAACTTAACAAGTATTATCCCAAATAACGCCGCTATCTAATTATACTATATTTGCGCCGCATTAATTATGAATAAAATTGAAATGGTAGACCTGAAAGGTCAGTACCTAAAAATTAAAAAAGATGTAGACCTTGCCATACAGGAGGTCATTGATACAACCGCGTTTATTAATGGAAAAGCCGTTCAGGATTTTGCCACCGAACTGGCCGCATATAACGGAAGCCGTTTTTGTATTCCTTGTGCAAATGGAACAGACGCCCTTCAAATTGTGATGATGGCCCTGGGATTAAAACCCGGTGACGAGGTTATATCTGCTTCATTCACCTATTTTGCTACCGTGGAGGCCGCCGCACTTCTTGGCCTCGAAACCGTATTTATTGATGTTGACCGGGATACGTTCACTTTAAACATCGAGGCTTTGAAAAAGGCCATTACCCCTAAGACCAAGCTAATCGTTCCTGTACATCTATACGGACAAGCGGCCAACATGGAAGAAATACTCCGTATCGCCGCAGCTCATAACATACCTGTTCTTGAGGATAACGCACAAGGCATTGGTGGTACATTTACATTCAGCAACGGCACCAGAAAGAAAACCGGTTCTATGGGCCTGGCAGGTACAACCTCTTTCTTCCCCTCAAAAAATCTGGGTTGCTATGGAGATGGTGGCGCCATATTTACCGATAATGAGGAACTTGCTGTATCGTGCCGTATGGTAGCCTCTCATGGTCAGAAAATCAGATACCAGCACGATCTAATCGGCATCAACTCCAGGCTGGATACCATACAGGCCGCAGTACTTCGGGTGAAGCTTCAACATCTGGACGATTACTGCCATGCCCGCCGCCACGTAGCTGACTATTACGATCGGGCGTTCCAATCCAGCACAAAAATTACGACACCGTACCGAGCCGCATATGCCCATCACGTGTTTCATCAATATACCATTATTCTCGACGAATCGGTACCACGCGAGTCGTTGATTGAACATCTTAAAAATAAAGGTATACCCACCATGTTATACTATCCCATACCATGTCATAAGCAAAAAGCTTTTGAAAACAGAGGTCGTGTAAGTGGTTCATTAACCAATACGGATTACCTGACTCCACGTGTACTCTCCCTGCCTATTCATACCGAGATGAGCACTGATCAACTGGAGTATATCTGTAATACCATTTTGGAATTTGTAAAATAAATCGTTATGAAAATAGCTGTTGTAGGAACAGGATATGTTGGATTAGTAACCGGAACATGTTTCGCTGAAACAGGAAACTACGTTACCTGTGTAGATATCAACGAAGAAAAAGTAAAGGCACTTCAGGCCGGCAACATACCAATCTATGAACCGGATCTTGACATTTTGTTTGAACGCAATGTGAAGCATAACCGACTGCACTTTACCACAAATCTGAATGACGCCATTCAGGATGCTGAAATCATCTTTTTAGCCCTACCCACACCTCCGGGTGAGGATGGCAGTGCTGACTTAAAATACATCCTCGGCGTAGCGGATGAATTGGGGCGCCTGATTAAAGACTATAAAATCATCATTGATAAGAGTACTGTTCCGGTTGGCACTGCCGAAAAGGTACACGCCGCTATTGCCCTTAATGCAAAAACAGCATTTGATGTGGTGAGTAATCCGGAGTTTCTGCGTGAGGGCGTGGCCGTGGAGGATTTTATGAAACCGGATCGTGTTGTTATCGGCACATCATCTGATCGAGCAAGAAAAAAACTGGATGCATTATATGAGCCTTTCGTGCGACAAGGCAATCCAATAATCTATATGGATGAGCGCAGTGCTGAAATGACTAAGTATGCCGCCAATGCCTACCTCGCTACCCGCATCTCGTTTATGAACGAGATTGCTAATCTGTGTGAACGCGTTGGAGCAAATGTCGACATGGTGCGCAGGGGCATAGGCAGTGATAACCGAATCGGCAAGCGTTTTTTATTCCCCGGCATCGGCTATGGCGGCAGTTGCTTTCCGAAAGATGTTCAGGCACTGCATAAAACAGCACAGGAACATCAATACGAGTTCAAGATACTGGATGCTGTTATGGACGTGAACCGTATTCAGAAAATGGTCCTTTTCGAAAAGATAAAAAATTACTTCAACGGAAGTCTCAAAGGAAAAACGATCGGCATATGGGGTTTAGCCTTTAAACCAAACACCGACGATATTCGGGAAGCCCCGGCCTTATACATTATTGAAGCACTGCTTTCGGAAGGGGCTTCGGTTATCGCTTACGATCCGGAAGCCATAGAAAACGTAAAAAAAATATTCGGGACAAGCATTCTCTTTGTCAATGATCCTTACGATGCCGCCAACGATGCCGATGCACTCGCCATTTTAACCGAATGGGCCGAGTTTCGCACTCCCGACTTCAAAAAGTTATCTCTTTCGATGAAACAGAAAGCCATATTCGACGGACGTAATGTATTCAATCTGGATACACCGGGCGAATACGGGTTTTATTACAACAGCATCGGACGGGAAATCATCAATAATCCATAAAATCAATCTATGAATCGCAAGCGCGTACTTATTACCGGAGCAGCAGGTTTCATTGGCTCTCACCTGTGTGATAAATTTCTTAGCGAGGGTTATGATGTTGTCGGTATGGATAATCTCATTACCGGCGATCTCAGAAATATTGAACACTTATTCCCGATCAAAGAGTTTACCTTCTACCATCACGATGTCAGCAAATTCGTGCATGTTCCCGGCGCATTAGATTTCATCCTGCATTTTGCATCGCCGGCCTCACCTATTGATTATCTTAAAATGCCCATACAAACCTTAAAAGTGGGTTCGCTCGGCACGCATAATTTACTCGGTTTGGCCAAGGCAAAAAATGCCCGCATACTCGTGGCATCAACCAGCGAGGTTTATGGCGATCCGCTGGTGCATCCACAAAATGAGGACTACTGGGGCAATGTAAATCCTATTGGTCCGAGAGGTGTATACGACGAAGCAAAGCGATTCCAGGAGTCAATTACTATGGCTTATCATACGTATCACAAAGTAGACACCCGCATCGTGCGTATTTTTAATACCTATGGCCCGCGTATGCGTTTAAATGACGGCCGTGTGCTACCCAATTTCTTTTATCAGGCCCTCACCGGTAAAGATCTTACCATATACGGCGACGGCTCTCAAACTCGTTCTTTCTGTTATGTTGAAGATCTGGTAGAAGGAATTTATAAACTGTTACTCAGTAATTATGTGTTACCGGTAAACCTGGGTAATCCCGATGAGATCACCATCAGTCAGTTTGCTGAAGAAATCATAAAGCTTACAGGAACAGCACAGAAGGTTATTTATGAACCATTACCTATAGATGACCCCAAACAACGACAGCCCGATATAAGCCGAGCTAAATCAATCCTGAACTGGGAACCGAAAATACATCGAGCCGAAGGACTTCGTATCACCTACGATTACTTCAAAAAGATGCTTGATGTTAAATAATTTTTAACAGTTATCCTGTAGACTTTATGGATGGCATTTATCGGAGATAATATCCATTTACGGTGCTTGGTCTTTAGTCTAAAACGATATATTTGCCGAGCCTTTCTTTAAGGATTGGCAAGGAACCCTATGGCAGAAACCGTAAATAATAAACCACCTTTTAAAGCGCACCCGACAGCAGTTGTTGATGCGGGTTGTAAAATTGGCAATGGCACTACAATTTGGCATTTTTCACACGTTATGCCTGACTGTGAAATTGGCGAAGATTGTAATCTTGGTCAAAATGTAGTTGTGCTCCCCGGCGTAAAACTGGGCAATCGCGTAAAAGTTCAGAATAACGTATCGATTTATACCGGCGTTGTTTGTGAAGATGAGGTTTTCCTGGGGCCAAGTATGGTATTTACCAATATTACTAATCCAAGAAGTGCCATTGTGCGCAAGCATATGTATGAACCCACCTTACTTAAACGGGGTGCATCGGTTGGAGCAAACGCCACCATTGTATGTGGTCATACACTCGGTGAATATTGTTTTATAGGTGCCGGAAGCGTTGTAACCAAGGATGTTAAACCCTATGCGCTAATGGTTGGCAACCCTGCCCGACAATTGGGCTGGATGAGTGAATACGGCCACCGCCTAAAATTTAATGAAGAAGGTATTGCCGAATGCCCTGAAAGCAAACAATGCTATCAATTAACACATAACGAAGTAAAACGAATTAAATAATGATTTACGATGACCTGCTCTCCGGAAAGAGCAAACTCGCCGTTTTAGGATTAGGATACGTAGGCTTGCCTATTGCCCTTGAATTTGCCAAGAAAATTGCAGTAATCGGATTTGATATTAATGCTACACGCATTGATATGATGAAGAAAGGAATTGACCCAAGCAATGAATTAGATAAACAGGCTTTTGAAAATTGTAATATCCACTTCACAAACAATATCGAAGACTTACGCCAGGCGCAGTTCTTTATTGTGGCGGTTCCCACACCTGTTGATCAGCATAATGTACCCGACCTGAAACCGGTTCTCAGTGCCAGCGAAACCATTGGCAAGGTGATAAAAAAAGGGGATTATGTGGTATTTGAATCTACGGTATACCCCGGCTGTACAGAAGATGACTGCCAACCCGTAATTGAAAAATTTTCCGGTTTAAAAAACATAACCGATTATAAACTCGGGTATTCTCCGGAGCGTATCAACCCGGGCGACAAGGAACATACCCTCTCCAAAATCACAAAAGTGGTATCCGGGTGCGATGCTGAATCACTTGATCAGATTGCCAGGGTATATGAGATTGTGGTAAAAGCAGGAACGCATCGTGCCCCCTCAATTAAAGTGGCTGAAGCTGCAAAAATTATCGAAAACACACAACGCGATTTGAATATCGCCTTGATGAATGAACTTTCTCGCATCTTCGACAAGGTGGGCATCAATACCTATGATGTAATTGAGGCCGCCTCCACCAAATGGAACTTTCTGAAATTTTATCCGGGACTGGTTGGCGGACACTGTATTGGTGTTGACCCATACTACTTAACCTACAAAGCCGCCGAACTGGGTTATGAATCGGAGGTGATACTTAGTGGCCGACGCATTAATGATGATATGGGGCCATATATTGCGCGAAGAACAGTTCAGATGATGACCAAAGCACATAAAGACATCAGTGAGTCGCGCGTGCTTATTATGGGAGCAACCTTTAAAGAAAATGTCAGCGACATTCGTAACTCCAAAGTTGCAGATATTGTAAATGAATTAAAACAATTCTCGGTTACGGTTGATGTTATTGATCCTCATGCTGATTCTGATGAACTGATGCACGAATATGGCTTCGGTTTAGCTAAGCAGGCCACCGGTAAATATGATGCCGTGATTGTTGCTGTTAATCATAAAGAATATCTGAGCTTAGGCGATGACTACTTTAAAACCCTTTGCGGAGACAACTGCATCCTTGTTGATGTTAAAGGCATTTTCAGAAATAAACTTTCTGCCAATATTAAATACTGGTGTTTATAATGCAATCGCATAAACTATTAATTACAGGCGGCGCAGGATTTATAGGATCTCACGTGGTGCGCCTTTTTTTAACGAAGTATCCGAACTATTCCATTTATAACCTGGATGCACTGACCTATGCCGGTAATCTCGAAAACCTGAAGGATGTTGAGCACATGCCCAACTACACGTTTATCAAAGGGGATATCAAAGATGCGGCTTTCATACAGGAGCTTTTTCAAAAAGAACAATTTGACGGGGTCATACATCTTGCGGCAGAAAGCCACGTGGACCGAAGCATTGCCAACCCCATGGAATTTGTTCTTACCAATGTAATTGGCACCGTTGTGCTGCTCAATGCCGCACGAACAATATGGAATAATAACTTCGATGACAAACGGTTTTACCACGTTTCCACCGACGAAGTATATGGCTCGCTCGGAGAAGAAGGCTTCTTTACTGAAAAGACCGCTTATGATCCCCGTTCTCCTTATTCAGCATCCAAGGCGTCAAGCGATCATTTTGTACGGGCATATCATCACACATTTTATCTGCCGGTGGTATTATCCAATTGCTCCAACAATTACGGCTCGCATCAATTTCCCGAAAAGCTGATTCCGCTTTGCATACATAATATCAAGCATAACAAAGCACTGCCCATTTATGGTAAAGGTGACAATGTTCGCGACTGGCTCTGGGTTAATGATCACGCACGGGCTATTGATGTTATCTATCACTCCGGTAAAATCGGAGAGACCTATAATATCGGTGGGGTTAACGAATGGAAAAATATAGACCTCGTAATAACGCTTTGCAAACTGATGGACGAAAAACTGAATCGTCAGCCAGGCACATCAGAACAACTTATCACCTATGTTAAAGACCGTGCCGGACACGATATGCGTTATGCCATAGATGCTACTAAAATCAAGCGCGAACTTGGATGGGAGCCATCCTTGCAATTTGAAGAAGGGTTATCAAAAACTATTGACTGGTATCTGAATAATGATGAGTGGCTCAATCATGTTACGGGAGGCACCTACAAAAACTATTACGTATCACAATACGAAAAACGATAAGCATACGGATGTACGAAACTCCTTTTCATTCTCAACCAATCAGTGACAAGATATTTGTTGTAACCGGAGCGGCAGGGTTCATCGGCTCGCATCTGGTCGAATATCTGCTTGTGCACGGCGCGAAAGAAGTCCGTGGATTCGATAATTTATTGACCGGAAGACAAGAGAACGTAGATTTGTTTGCATCTCATAAAAATTATCGTTTTATAAAGGGCGACATCTGTAATCCCGAGGACTTAAAACAGGTCTTCTCCGGTGCAGATTACCTGCTTCATCAGGCGGCACTTGGCTCTGTGCCTCGCTCCATCAAAGACCCGGCCGCCACAAACCGCATCAACATCGATGGCTTTCTTAACGTATTAGTAGCCGCCCGTGATGCCGGAATCAAACGCGTTGTTTATGCATCATCGTCTTCTGTTTATGGCGATCATCCCGTTCTGCCCAAGGTAGAAGCGCTTACCGGTAATCCACTCTCTCCGTATGCCGTTACCAAAAAAACCAACGAACTCTATGCCCGCGTTTTTTCTGATGTATATCAAATGGAACTGATCGGCCTGCGCTACTTCAATATCTTCGGCCCACGTCAGGATCCGAACGGCCCCTATGCGGCTGTGATTCCATTATTTATTTCCCTACTCCGAAAACAGCAATCGCCCACAATCAATGGAGATGGTAAGCAAACACGCGACTTTACCTTTGTATCGAATGCCGTTCAGGCTAATATCAAGGCCTTATTTACAATAAATAAAGAAGCTCTTAATCAGGTATATAATGTTGCCGTTGGTGAAAATTTTTCCCTATTGGATTTATGCCACACTCTGAATGCGTTGCTGGATAGCTCCATAGAGCCTTTACACCGGGAAGACCGTGCCGGCGACATACGAAACTCACTTGCGGACATATCTAAAGCAAAACAATATTTTAACTACGATCCCACGGTGCGGTTTAAAGAAGGATTGAAAATTACGATTCAGCACGAGGTATAAACAGCAGATCAATTTGTTTTATTTATAATACTAAATCTGTTCTATCCTGCAAATCAGCTATGATAAAACAAGGATACGCTGAAAGAAACAGTTAATGAGAAAACGAGTTATGGGTGTTTTACCCCTTCTGTGGAAGGCACATCAAATAATGCCACATAATAATGCCGGCACTCACGGCAACATTGAATGAATGTTTACTGCCAAACTGAGGAATCTCAACGCCTGCATCCAGCAAGTCCAGAATATTGTCGGATAGTCCATGTACCTCGTTCCCAAAAACAAAAGCACAGGCCTGCCCTTCAGCAGGCTTATGTTGCTCCAGCGAGATACTCTGATCTAACTGCTCAATACCAACAATCAGATAATTCAAGGTCTTTAAATGAAGCAAAGCCTCAGCCGATGAAGCAAAGTAACGCCAGGGAACCGATGCGGTAGCCCCCAATGCTGTTTTCTCCATCTCACGACTTGGAGGAGTGGCCGTAATACCGCAAAGAAACAAGGCATCTATGCCAAAGGCATCTGCTGTGCGAAAGATAGATCCTACATTCATCGCACTACGAATATTGTCCAGTACCACCACATGGCGACTTCGATTCATATTGCGATAATCCTGTATAGCCACACGCCCCAACTCGCTGTTCGCTATTTTTCTCATAATTGCAAATATGCCATTAAAGAAACAGAATATGCAAGAGGCTAAACCTGGGCTTTGTGTAATTTAGCGAACCCTCACAGGCAATGAGCGAAGTCGAAGAACATAAAAAAGATAAACGGGAAAAGGAAACTCCTTTAATGGCTCAGTACAACTCCATTAAAGCAAAATATCCTGATGCCATCCTGCTATTTCGTGTTGGAGATTTTTATGAAACTTTTGGCGAAGACGCCATAAAAGCCTCAGCAGTATTGGGTATTGTGCTCACCAAGCGGGCAAATGGAGCCGCCGCCACTGTTGAGCTTGCCGGGTTTCCCCATCACGCACTAGACACCTATCTGCCTAAACTGGTTCGCGCCGGGTATCGAGTAGCGATCTGCGATCAACTTGAAGACCCTAAGTTGGCAAAAACCATCGTGAAGCGAGGGGTGTCGGAGTTGGTAACACCCGGCGTAACCGACAATGAACGGATTCTTGATAATAAGCGTAATAACTTCCTGGCATCCATCTATTTTAACGAGGACCGAGCGGGTTTAGCCTTACTGGATATCAGTACCGGTGAGTTTTATGGTTCGGAGGGTCGGATCAGTGGTATAGAAAAACAACTACAAAGTTTTAAGCCGGCTGAAATTATTTATTCCAAAAAACAACGTAACGAATACAGCGAACATCTCGGGAACGACTTCTATACCTATGCACTGGACGAATGGGTGTTTCAACAAGAACATGCCCAACAGATACTGACCCGACATTTTCAAACTCAAAATCTCAAGGGTTTTGGTATAGAAGAGATGCCCCTTGCCATAATTGCCTGCGGTGCGGCTCTGCAATACCTCTCGGATACCGAACATCCACATATCGCCCATATTACCTCTCTTTCGCGCATAGATGAGGACGAATACGTGTGGCTGGATCGTTTTACGGTGCGTAATCTTGAAATTATACAACCATTATATGAAGCCGGTAAATCCCTGTTGTCGGTTATGGATCATACCCTCACGCCGATGGGATCCCGATTATTACGCCGATGGCTTCTCTTGCCGCTTAAGGATATCCACCGCATAAAACAACGGCAGGCTATCGTTAGCCTTTTTGTGTCGGGAGAGGATTTATCGCGCAAAACGGCGGCACTGCTTAAGCAGATTGGTGACCTCGAGCGCCTGGTTGCCCGCGTACCCTCCTCTAAGATTTCTCCCCGCGAGGTGCTTCAGTTGTTGCGCTCTTTAGATGCTGTTGATCAACTGAAGAGTCTTTTTGAATCGATGGGTTTTCCGGCATTGTTGCAGGTTGCCGAGCAGTTAAACGCTTGTAACAGCATACGCGAACGAATCCGAAACGAGATACGCGACGATGCGCCGGCCTTGTTACAAAAAGGAGGCGTGATTAAAGATGGCGTTAACGAGGAATTGGACGAACTGAATGCCCTCTGTCATAACGGAAAAAGCAGATTGCTGGAGATACAGCAACGGGAGATTGAACGCACCGGAATCAGTTCGCTGAAGATATCGTTCAACAATGTCTTTGGTTATTACCTGGAGGTAACAAATGCCCATAAGCAAAAAGTACCTGCCGAATGGACCCGCAAACAAACCCTTGTGAATGCCGAGCGATACATTACGGATGAGTTGAAACAGTATGAAGAAAAAATTCTCCATGCCGAAGAAAAGATTCTGCATCTGGAAACACAACTCTTTCAACAACTTGTTCTGCATATTAGTGAATACATTAAAACCATACAATTAGATGCATCGCTATTGGCGCGTATCGATTGCCTTTTGTCTATGGCGCACTGTGCAGTGCAATATGATTATCACTGCCCGCAATGGAGCGATGATCAACAAACCATGCTTCGAGATTCCCGCCATCCTGTTATTGAGCGCATGCTACCACTCGGCGAATCGTATATCCCAAACGATATTGTGCTGGATCATCAATCGCACCAGCTCCTGATCATCACCGGACCCAATATGGCCGGCAAGTCTGCACTGATACGACAAGTAGCCCTGATACAACTCATGGCCCAGTGCGGTTCCTATGTTCCTGCCTCTTCAGCGCTACTGAGCTGGGTAGATAAGATTTTTACCCGCGTAGGCGCAAGCGATAATATATCATCCGGGGAGAGCACATTCATGGTTGAGATGAGTGAGACAGCAAGTATTCTGAATAACATTACACACCGCAGTCTGGTGATACTGGATGAGATTGGACGCGGTACAGCCACATTTGACGGTATCTCCATTGCATGGTCTATAGCAGAATACCTGCACGATAACCCCAGAGCCAATCCCAAGACACTTTTTGCAACACATTATCACGAACTGAGTGAGCTCGAGGCCAGATTTGCCCGCATAAAAAACTACAATGTAAGTATTAAGGAATCCGGTAATAAGATCATCTTCCTTCGTAAACTGGAGCCGGGAAGCAGTCAGCATAGTTTCGGTATTCACGTAGCCCGCATGGCCGGAATGCCGGGAGAAGTGGTCAGCCGTGCTTATGAAGTGCTCGAACAACTGGAAACAAAAACCATTACAAAAGCAAAGGTTGGTCAGGCAAGACCCAAACAACCGATCTTACAACTTGATATTTTTGATGAAACGGGCTCTAAACTCAAGGAAATTGAAGCTATTTTAAATCAAACCGATATCAACACAATGACTCCTGTAGAAGCCCTGTTATTACTACAAGAGTTAAAAAAGACCATAAAAAAGTAAGTAAAACTCTGAGAACATTAGAAAAAAATCTTGTTGGTATAGCGTCTAATGTTATATTTGCAATCCACAAATCGAATGCGGTTATGTTTATCGTGTGAAGATTGTGAAAAGCGGGAGTAGCTCAGTTGGTAGAGCACAACCTTGCCAAGGTTGGGGTCGCGGGTTCGAGTCTCGTCTCCCGCTCTTTTTTTTAGTTACAGTTCATTCTTGTTCTTTAAAAAAAGATAAAAACGCTGCCCTCAGCGTTTTGGGTTGCCCGGGTGGTGGAATCGGTAGACACGCAGGACTTAAAATCCTGTGGCCAGCAATGGCTGTGTGGGTTCAAGTCCCACCCCGGGTACGTTTTTTTTCAATATTTAATTTTTCGTGTCTTTTATTTATCCTTTCGGCACAGCGTTATACATTACCTGAAATAATTAATCCGGTCTTTACGTGTTAACAGATACAATACTCGCATGGAATACATTACGGCCTGATAGCTGATAAAATCTAACATGCGACTCAGTGGATTCTTTGAGCGATCTACGTGGCGCTCCACCCGGTGACAGGCTGTTTCAATGATATGATCCAATTCCGCATGAAACTGTCGGGCAACCGCAACATCATTGATATCTACATTTAACTCTACGCTTACATATTCACTCAGATAATTCAAATTAAAGGATCCGATGGTAACATACTGGTGATCAAAAACGGCCAGTTTAGCATGCAGATTTGAAGGCAGATATTCATAGATAGCAATCTTATTCCTGAATAACCATTGATAGTAGTAATTCATTGCCCGCTTAACCACAGGCACATCACTCTTGGCTGAAAGCATTACCTTAATTGACACGCCATTCCGAACAGCCCTCTGCAACATACGCCTCATCCTGTAACCCGGTAAAAAGTATGCATTCACTATCAGGATCTCGTTTCTGGCGAGCTGTACAAACTCTTTATAGCTGGATGGTATTTCTTTTTTGCCTCGCATATAGTCACTCTGTCTGATGCGAACAGCAATACCTTGATTGGTGTTTTTTACAGCATGAAAAACAGAAACCGGTCTGAATCTTCGATTAAATAAAGACATCGCTATGCGTGTAATTTTTTTACAAACATCACCGGATAAATAAACAGCGTAATCGAGCCATGGATGCTCTGCGTTATGTCCGGAGTAATGATCGGATATATTCATACCACCAATGATTGCCTTATGATCATCAGCCACAATCAATTTATGATGTAATCGACGACCAATACGAAAGGGACGATCCTTATATAAGGGTGAGAAAAAACGAATTGAGATTCCATTTGATTTAAGATCAGCAATATCCTGTTCCTCCAGATCCTTAGATCCAAATCCGTCGAGCAATAAAAAAATTTTTACGCCACGTCGAGCCGCTTGAATAAGTTCTTTTTTTATTCGTTGGCCGGTGTGATCTGAAGTAAAAATATAGGTCTGCAGATGAATGCTCTGAGTTGCCTGATCGATCAATTGACAACAACGGTCAAAGTAATCTGAGCCGCTTCGCACTATCGATACAGATGTTGCATAATCATAAGGAGTATTCATTAACGGCTTCGATTTTGCATCGTGAATGTGTTGAAGTTCCCTTTACCAATGATAAACTTTAGCTTTTTGAATTGTTGCAAAAAATTGTCTTTACTCATCGTGATTGTTGTTAACTATACAAATATCTGTAAATTAAAAGACCTTATTTTGCGTTCAACTACATAACCCATGAAAATAATTCTTGTCATTTTATTCGTGCTTTTCAGTGCACACATCAAGGCACAAAGCCTCACACCAACTGTCGTTTCCTCCACCGGCAACTTCAAGGTAACCGGCGGGTACTCGCTCTCCTCAACTGTTGGTGAGCCGATTACGACAACGGTTACATCCGCAAATTATATCCTAACGCAGGGATTCCAACAGCAAAGTCTAAAAGGAGTCAGTGTTCAGGAAATACAAACAGAAAATCTGAACATCAACGTATTCCCCAATCCGGCAACTGAGGAAGTTCATGTTCTCATCTTGTCTCCCCGGGCATCTAATACCCAGGTAAAGATGTTTGACATTATCGGTCGCGAAATTATTGTACCCACGACTATTATCAATGAAGGCACACAAAAGCAGTTTACATTAAATCTGAAATCATTAAGTGCTTCGATGTATTTCATTAGCGTCTATGATCAAATCAATCGCACGACACAAACTATTAAAATTCAAAAAGTAACACTATAAAAAACAAACCCAAAAAAACATGAAAAAATTATTACTCACGATTGCGCTCCTTCTTGCAACGAACTATCTGATTCTGGCACAAGCGCCTCCCGCCATCAATTATCAGGCTGTGGCACGAAATGCCTCCGGCGCTGAACTAGCCAATCAAACAATCAGTTTACGAATCTCTTTTAAAAACAATTCGGCAAACGGAGCAACAGTTTATTCTGAAACACATACCGGAGTAAACACCAATCAATTCGGCTTATTTACAATTGAACTGGGAAATGGGACAGCCGTTACCGGAACATTTGGCGCTATCGACTGGTCAACCGGAGCAAAATTTCTTAAAGTAGAGATGGATCCGAATAATGGTACAGCATATCTGGATATGGGCACTACACAACTTTTGAGCGTTCCGTATGCTTTATATGCCGCTCAATCGGGTTCGGGTAGTGGCGCACAATCATTAAACGACCTTTCCGATGTTAATACGACCGGTGTTACACCGAATCAGGTTTTGCAATGGAACGGCACCTCGTGGATTCCGGCAACAGTAAGCGGAACGGATAGTCAAACCCTAACCCTCGCCGGCAACAACCTGAGCATCAGCAATGGTAATACCGTAACTCTGCCCACCGGTGCTGCGGATAACTGGGGCACACAATCCGTTGTTACCGGAACAACACTGACCGGCAACGGAACAAGTTCCGCTCCACTTGGCATAGCTCAGATGGGCGCATCTTCCGGACAGGCTCTGAAATGGAACGGCACCACATGGGCACCGGCCAATGATGTGAATACAGACAGTCAGACCTTAATCCTTGCCGGAAGCTCATTAAGCATTAGCGGAGGCAACTCGGTAACACTACCATCCGGCAGCGACAGTCAAACACTGAGTTTAGCCGGAAATAGCCTGAGCATTAGCAATGGCAACTCGGTTACCTTGCCTACGGGTACAACCTATACGGCAGGCACCGGAATAAATATTGCCGGTAACGTGATTTCTAATACAGGCGACGCCGACAACAGTACATCTAATGAAATACAAACCCTCTCACTTGCCGGCTCTACACTTTCCCTGAGTAATGGCGGTGGCTCAGTAACCCTACCCGGCGGTGGTGGCGGTTTAAGTGGAGGCGGCACCAACAACTTCATCGCCCGATTCACACCAAATGGCACTACATTAGGTAATTCAATTATGCAGGATGATGGAAATTATGTAGGTATAAATAATGCACCTATTACTACTGACCGATTGAACATCAACGCCGGAAATACTACAACCGGTGGGCTCAGGATTACATCATCCAATACCGGTGCGAACACATATGGTTTATTCTCAACCAATGCATCTAATGGAAATGCTTATTTAAACTACATCGGCACTATTAACTTAAATTCTTTGACAGCCAATAACCCGGTAGTTTATGGCGCATCGAGCAGCGGTTCAAATCCGGGTATTTTTGGTGCGTGTAGTGGCACAAATACAAGTGCTGCCATAGTTGGTATTTCAAGTAATTGGCACGGCGGCGCATTCTTTAGCAATGATAATGCAGGATTAGCTGCGGCCGGCTCTGGTCTCTTAGCCAGTTATTCTGGCGCAGATACCTCGCAAGGTGTTTTAGCGCTCTACAGCGGAAGTTCTACAGGGCAGGGCCTATTATCTCTATATAATTCAACTGGCACAGCGCCCGGTATTGGTGCTTTCGGGGCTCACTTAACTCAGGTAGCCAACGGGGTTGGTGTTGCTGGGTATAATGATTTTGCCGGATTAACAACAACCGGAGCTATCGGAGTTGAAGGAAGTTATAATCCAAACGGCTATGGTATTGGCACTTCTGGTATTGGCTATTTGGGAACATACCCAACAGGTGCCACTGATTACGGTGTTTATGGTGCTGCGGGCACTGGGGGATTTGCTGTATATGCAAATGGTGACTTGACTTGTACCGGTGCCAAAAATGCATCAGTTGGAACATCACAGGGTAATCAATTGGTATACAGTATGGAGAGTCCTGAAGTTTGGTTTGAGGATTTTGGCAGAGCAACGTTACAAAACGGTCAAGTAACTGTTAATCTTGATCCCTTATTTTTAGAAACAGTAAAGATTGATGAACAACATCCAATGATTATTACAGTTACACCTGAAGGAGACTGTAAAGGTCTCTATGTAATACCAGGCACAACATCTTTCGTTGTTAAAGAATTAAATGGAGGAAATTCAAACATTAATTTTAGTTTCAGAATAACTGCAAAAAGATTGAATTATGAGGATCATCGGTTCGGTGCTGACTTGTCTTGGGACAATAAGGATACAAGGAATAATTATCAATATGTAACACCAAAACCTATTGATTACAGTGAAGCTCTAAAGCTCCAACAAATTCAAAAAAGTAAGCAATCATCCAATGTTTTATCCTCTAAATCTAAAATTCTTGGAATCAGCCAAATAAGGTCTCAACTTAAAGTTGCTAAAAAATAAGATCTTATAGCATTTATTTAAAGGCTACTCAAATGAGTAGCCTTTTTTATTTTCTATAAGTCATAAGCGCGTAAAAATGTGGACAACAGCGCGAATGAATCTATGACAAACCGAACGGCTGTCTTAATTTCGTGCGGCACAGCCCATTTAGATGTCGGTAGTCGTTTCTCAACTTACAAAAATTTTTGACGAACAAAAAGCGGTAGATCATATCAGCTTTGAAGTTAAAACCGGAGATGTACTCGGTTTTTTGGGTCCTAACGGAGCCGGTAAATCAACAACGATGAAAATGATTACGTGCTTTATTCCACCAACTTCAGGCTGTGTAACGGTTTGTGGATATGATACGATCAGTCAGCAGAACGAGGTAAAAAAGAAAATCGGATATCTGCCGGAGAGTAACCCCTTGTACTACGATATGTATGTGCGGGAATATTTAGCGTTTATTGCATCACTCCATACCAATATCATCAAAAAAAAACAACGCATTGCAGAGATGATTCACGCAACCGGACTAGAGCGTGAAAAAACGAAAAAGATCGGTGCGCTGAGTAAAGGGTACAAGCAACGTGTGGGGCTGGCCCAGGCCATGTTGCACAATCCTGATGTGCTCATTATGGATGAACCCACATCCGGATTAGATCCCAATCAGCTTGTTGAAATTCGTAATCTGATAAAAAATTTAAGTAAAGAAAAAACCATTATTCTCTCTACGCATATTATGCAAGAAGTTAAAGCACTATGCAACAGAGTAGTTATCATCAACAAGGGAAAACTAGTTGCCGATGATGATATTGAAACACTTCAGCAATCCGGTCGTCAGCAAATCATCACTAAGGTTACCTTTAAGGAACAAGTAGCGGAAAATGCGCTAACCAGCCTGCCTCACGTAGATCGGGCCGAAAGCAACGACCAGCTGGAATGGAAATTATTCAGCTCCCATACGATACAGGAGTCGGTATTCCGTTTTGCGGTTGAACACAATAAAACCATTATTTCTTTACAACAGGAAACACAGGATCTTGAAGATGTTTTCCGTAAACTCACTCAATCCTGATGTTTGCTATTTATAAAAAAGAGATAGCCGGTTTTTTCAGTTCGCTGACTGCCTATATCGTGATGATCAGCTTCTTGCTGATACTCGGTCTGTTCCTATGGGTATTTCCCGATACCAACATTCTCGATTTTGGGTTTGCTAACCTGGACTCACTTTTCTTCTATGCCCCCTGGATCTTCATGTTTCTGATCCCTGCGGTTACTATGCGTATGTTTTCCGATGAATTGCGAACCGGAACAATAGAATTATTACTTACCAGGCCAATTCGTGAAATGCAGTTGATCATGGGTAAATACCTGGCAGCCGTTACCCTGGTTCTATTCACCTTATTACCTACAACGATTTACTACATTACCATTTATCAGTTAGGTGCCCCAAAAGGAAATATCGATCACGGCGCAACAATAGGTTCCTTTATCGGACTATTTTTGTTAGGTGCCGCATTCTGTGCAGTTGGTTTATTTTCTTCGTCTTTATCTACAAACTCTATCGTAGCATTTATCCTTGCATTATTCTTATGTTTTATTACCTATAATGGCTTTGAATCATTGAGCCGGCTTCCATTTATTGAGGGGCGTTTTGATTTGCTGATACAGAACCTGGGAATTAATCAACATTATCAGAGTATCAGCAAAGGCGTAATTGATTTGCGTGACGTGCTTTATTTCGTTTCATTCTCTGCCCTTTTCAATCTGGGTACAAAACTTATTCTGGAAAGTAGAAAATGGTAAGCAAAGGAATTAGTTCTAAAGGGAAGCTACGCAACCTGAAACAGCAGGCTTACTATCGTTTTTTGATAACCGCAGTAATCATCGTGTTACTAAATATTCTTGCCAGCACTACGGTGCAACGTATCGACCTGACCGCCGATCAGCGATTTACACTAAACGACAGTACGAGAAGCATGCTACGGAATCTGAAAGACCGCGTATTTGTGAAAGTATATATCACAGGTGAATTACCTGCCGGATTTAAACGACTCGAAAATGCTACCCGTGATTTGTTAAACGAATTTAGAAGCATAGCCGGTAATAATGTGCACTATGAATTTGAAGATCCTCTGCTAAATAAATCGCAGGAAGAGCGAAAAAAGATATATGAAGAGATGGCCGCTGAAGGCTTACAGCCAACCAATATACAAACCGCTAAAAGCGATGCCTACTCCGAAAAAATTATTTTGCCCGGTGCTACCGTATTTTATCGGGGCAAGGAAACTACAATCAATCTGCTTCTCAATGATAATGGTGTCGGTGCGCAACGCGCATTGAATAATTCAGTAGCCAAGCTCGAAAACAAGTTTGCATCGGCAATAAAAAAACTGGATATGGATGAACGTATTCGTATTGCCTTGTTGCGTGGCAATGATGATGCACCACTCTATAAGTTGTATGACCTGCTGAATGCATTAAGCGAGTTTTATCAAATCGATACATTGAATATTCAAAGCACAACCGTTATTCCAAAACAGTACACATCACTGCTTATCGTTGGTCCCACGCAACCTTACAGCGAACAGAATAAGTTTAAAATAGACCAGTTTATTATGAATGGTGGTCGTGTTCTGTGGCTGCTGGACAATATGCGCGCCAGTGCAGACAGTGTTAAGAACAAGGCTTCGTTTCTGGCCTTAGACATGGGACTGAATCTGGACGATCAGTTGTTTACATACGGGGTGCGATTAAATCCCGCGCTGATTATGGATCTGCAATGTAACCCGGTTCCACTGCTGGTTAATTATATTAATAACCAACCGGAGTTCCGCTTGTTTCCTTGCTACTACTTCCCCATTCTGACACCCTATAATAAACACATCATCAATAAAGAAATTGATGCAGTGAATACCTCATTCTGCAGTCCTATTGATACAGCTAATAACCGTATTAAAAAAACGGTATTACTCGCATCCTCCAGAAAAACAAAAACGGCATTTACTCCTTGGCAGGTCGACTTTCGTATTCTTAAAAATCAACCTGACGAGAAGTCGTTCAGTAAAGGTTTTTTACCTGCGGCCGTGTTGTTAGAAGGGCAATTTGCATCGGTATTTAATAATCGTTTACAACCTGAATTTGAATCCTTGCTTAGAGACTCCTTAAAACAGGAATTCCGTAATCGAAGCAAGGAAACTAAAATGATTATTGTTGGAGATGCCGATATGGCCCTGAATGATTTTAATGCCCAGGGCAGGCCATTCTCACTTGGTTATTTCCGTTACACCCAGGAATTCTTTGCTAATAAAAACTTCTTACTAAACTGTATCGATTACCTGAATGATCGTAACGACCGGATTCTTACCCGTGCCAAGGATATAAAACTCCGTTTACTGGATACTGAAAAAGTAAAAGCACAAAAATTAACCTGGCAATTAATGAATATCATAGCACCTATTGCGCTGATTATTTTATTTGGATTGATATATACCTTTATTCGTCTTCGCCGTTTTGCCGTTTAACTTAAAAGCTCCATGAAAAAGAATCTCATTTACCTGGCAATATTGATTGTAAGTGTAGCTTCGGTCTACTATTTTATTTATTACAATCCAAACTCCACCCTTCAACCCGATGAGCGCACCTTTGCCTTTGAAGACACCGCCTCCGTCGCAAAAATCTTTATCAGCGACATGAATGGAACCCGAATTACATTCGTTCGTGAACAGAACGGATGGAAAATTCAGGAAACCGGTCTAAATTCACGCAAGGACGTAACCGATCTGATGTTACGAACAATAAAAAATTTAGCTGTACGCTATCCTGTTTCAAAAGCTGCAATGCAAAATGCTATAAAAGATATTGCTACACATAATAAGAAAATAGAATTGTACGATAAACAGGGCGAACGATTACGTAGTTTTCTTTTAGGCCCGCCGGCACCGGATGGCAAAGGGAATTTCATTCTGGCTGAACAAGCAGAAACGCCTTATGTAGTCTGGAACACCGGATTTGTTGGTTCACTTGAATCAAGGTTTAGTACAGATGTTAATGAAGTACGCAGTAGAATCGTGTTGAGTATTTCGTTCCAATCGCTGGCTGAAATTACGGTTCAACATAGCAATCCGCAATTATCATCCTTTAGCATCAATGTGGAAAAACCCGATTCCTTCCTGATACGGAACACGGTTAGTGGCGAAGTACTCCCTAACAAGAAAATCGACAAGTCGAAAGTTTTTGAATACATCGATTTTCTGAAAGCTGTTTACTGTGAAGTCATTGTAACATCACCCGATGAGATTAAAAACGCACTTGAACAAAAACCATTTTGTACCGTTACCCTAAGATTACGCAATGGCAGTCAACAACAGGTAATGTGCTACTACAAAGAAATTACACAGCGCTCCAAATCTCAAACCGATGAAAAGGGAAATCCAAGGCCTTATGATCTGGATCGTTTTTACGGTGTGCTTAATGGGAATAAGGATGTGTATTTATTGCAAGACTATCATTTTGGCAAACTAATACAGACCGTTGAATACTTCAAAAAATCCGACTCTTGAACTCCATTAGTGAACTGTTACATAACCCGCTCTATCAGTATGGTTTTTTTATGTTAATCATACTCACCTCTCTGACTTTGGATATTCTCTATTTACGTAGAAACAAGGTAGGCATGCGTTTCAAGCAAGCTCTTTTTCAGAGTGCCTGTTGGATTAGTCTGGCTGTTGCCTATGGTTACATTATCTATCTTGAAAAGGGCAGAGCGGCCACTGCCGAGTATTTCTCAGCTTACATTATGGAATACTCGTTATCGATGGACAATATTTTTGTCTTCATTCTGATTCTGAATTTTTTCAAAGTCTCTGACAAATATTATGCACTGGTTCTATTTTGGGGCATACTCATCGCAATCATACTACGCTTAATATTTATCTCCGCAGGGTCAGCCATAGTCAGTCAGTTTCATTGGGTGCTTTACTTCTTTGGTGCTTTTTTAATTTATACGGGTTATAAAATATTATTTACTAAAGAAGATGATGAATTTGATCCGGCTAAAAGTCCTATATATAAATTATTAAATAAGTATATGCCCATCAGTGATACCGAAGCCGGAGGTAGATTTTTTATCCGTGAAAAAGGTAAACGCTTGGCAACCCGTTTATTTGTAGTAATCGTAATCATTGCTACAACTGATATCGTTTTTGCTTTAGACAGTATCCCGGCAGCGTTTGCCATAACCCGGGACAGTATGTTAATCATCACGTCCAACATTTTTGCCGTGATTGGTTTGCGTGCCATGTTTTTCATGCTTAGCAATGCTGTTACTATGTTTCGATTTCTTCAACAGGGTATATCACTGGTCCTTATGTTTATTGGAATAAAAATGTTGATTCAATATTTCGACATTCATATACATACTGAAATATCGCTTCTGGTTATTATCGCAACGTTGTGTTTATCGATTGCTTTATCTGTATTGATTAAGCCATCTGACACCCACAATAAACATAAAGCCTCTCATTAATTTAATCGACATTGCTGTTATCAATTGACAGGCAATACACTGTTTATCCTTTTCAGAGAATAATCCTGGGTACCATTAATAAATTATTACTTCTGATTGTCTATAAGAAATGGTGTTGCACCATCCGTGATAATCACCTTGGAATTAGGCGACTTAGACAAATTTTCAAATGCTTCAATACTCCTGTATCGAATAATTTGCTCTGTTAAGCCTTCGGAAAGAATCTTCTGAGCATCACGCACACCTTTAGCTTCTATAATTTTACGTTCGGCTTCAAGCTTCGATTGCTCAAGAAGAAATTGCATACGCATGGCGTCTTGTTCTGCCTGTAATTTCTGTTCAATAGAGGCGGATAATCCATCCGGCAATTGAATACTTTTCATAAGCACCCCATCAATGATAATGCCCTGATGTTGTAGATTCTCATCCATTTTTAGTTTGATGGCTTCCTCAATTTTTGCACGCATCCCGGAATGCATATCCTTGGCGTAATACTGTGCGCAAACGTCAGCAGATGCCGAACGAAAAACGTTCGCAATGATTGGCTCGAAGTTTAACCCAAGATTAGCTATGATTAGTGGCAATTTTTTCTGATCGACACGATATAAAATCGAAATTTGGGAAGTGATACTTAAGCCCTCCTTGCTTGGCAAGGTTATGGATAATTCTAGGTTTTTAGTCTGTATGGATGTTTTAACCACCCGGGATACAAATGGATTAAACAGCACCACACCACTAGTTATGACATCTCCTTTTAGTCGACCGAATTTCTGTCTGACGCCCGCTTCACCGGGTCTAATTACGGTACAGGCACTTATGGCAAAGAGTGTACTGGCAAGCAGAATGAGGTTCAAGCATTTCATAAGAATAATTTTTTTGATAACAATAAAGAAATAATAAAGATTAGTGGATTTATAAAAATTAATAAAACAAATATGTACAATCAAAAAAATATCGCGAAAATGACGATCAGACGGGCATTATCGGATTAAAGTAATATCGCCCTTGCCACGAATTACTTTACCATCAGCAAAGGCTATACGATAAAAGTAGGCATACACACCCGTGTTACAGTTTTTTCCATTGTATGTTCCATCCCAACGCTCATTAACATCATCTGAGAAGAAAACACGATTGCCCCAACGGTCAAATATGTGAAACTCCAAACGTTCAATAGGACCGGTAGTGTAAAGTTTAATAAAATCGTTAACTGCATCGGAATTGGGTGAGAATATATTGGGTACAAATACCTGATTTGGCGGACGAACATTAACCAAAACCTGTGCTGTGCTTGTACAACCATTTAAATCGGTCATAACGACTGAATAAAGTGTGGTGTCTAATGGTGTAGCTACAGGGGACGCAACAGAATCATCACTAAGGAAAAAGTCCGGGTACCAGGTGTACGAAACCCCGCCGAAAGCGCCAAGCGTTACCGACTCGCCGAGAAGTATTGTTGTGGAATCAAATGTAGTGGCAACCTGGCTTGAAGCATTAACGATAATATATCCCTGAATGGTTATGGAATCGATTCCCAGATTATTAAACACACGAAGCGAAACCGGATATACGCCCGGAGCATCGTAACAGATATATGGAGGATTTTCCTGTGTAGAGAATGATGGGGAGCCGCCGGGGAAGTTCCAGTACCAACCCTGCGGATTACTCGTGCTCTCATCAAAAAACTGTATACAATCTCCGGCACAGATTACCGTTTGTGAAGCAGAGAATGCAGGAATAGGTGCACCGCAATTGTCAACGATGATATCAAGTGTATACTGATCATTTCCGGAGCTATTGGTAATAATCAACTGTGCCGTATAGGTTCCGGGCGCATCATAGGTGATGTATGGAGGAGCCTGACCACTGAAGGTGGATGGTGTACCACCAGCAAAGGTCCAATCCCACGAAACAGCACCGGTGCTTTGATCGGTAAATAATATCGAATCGCCCGGACAGATATTGATAACAGAAGCCGTAAACAAAGCATCCAACGTGGGACAATCCTGAACAGTAATATCCAACGTAGTCGAATCACTCAAACCAAAATCGGTTACTTTCAATTTAGCAACATAGGGACCGCCAATAGTTGCATAACATATATCGGGCGGATTAGCTCCAATAAAATTGTTTGGTGTGCCGCCGGGAAAGGTCCATTCATAAGTAGCATTAACAGAAGCTGTTGATGTATTGTTAAAGGTCATACAACTATCAACACAAATCAGTGCGGCGATATTGGGTGTAAAGGACGCCTGCGGCGGCTGGCAGTCGAGTACGATAAAGTCGGCCGTTACACTGTCCATTTGTCCATCAGGATTTGTAATGACTAATTTGAATTCAAATGAACCGGCAGAATTAAAACATATCTCTGGAGGATCTGCTGTGTTTGCGGTTGAGGGAACACCACTCTCAAAAGTCCAGCTGAATGTGGCGCCCGGGAGATAGTTGCTTGTATTCGTAATCGTTACACAACTGTCAATGCAAACAGGCGGATTGAAGTTGACAATAAAAGCGGCATCAGGAGGAGGCAGGCAATAAAACACATTAATCAGTACGGTGTCGGTATCAGATACTACTCCATCAGAAACAATAAGAATAACTTCATGCAACCCTATAGTATCAAAAACAATTTGAGCCGGATCCTCAAGAGAGGATGAGCCGGTTTGAGAACCATTAAAGGTCCAACTCCAACTGGTGATATTCCCCGTGCTTAAATCAAAAAAGTCTATGGCATCATTAATACAAAGATCAGTTGCCGTAAGACCAATTACTGCATTAATTGTATTACAATCGTTTACGGTAATTATTTGGGATGCCGTCGATTGGCCGCACCCATTATCGGCTGTTAAGATAATTTCATAATCGCCGGTGGTTCCGAGATTGGAATCAAAATCAGGCGGATTAGTTCCGGTATATACTTGGGTATTATTATAATCCCAGTTATACGTTACGCCAGGCAGGGGATTGGTGAGCGTTACGGTTGTTGAAGCCCCAAGACAAATCGTGTTATCTCCCAGTGTAAATTGTGGTGCCAATGGTGCCGGCGCAGAAACCACAACGCTATCTATGGCAACCGATGGGTCTGCACCGCTGCCGTCATTATTATTTATCCATCTGAACCCAATTTGGACATTGGCATTAGCTATTGCAGAGGCAGGCAAAGGCAATGAATACAATGTCCATTGCCCCTGCCCGTTAGGGCAAAGTGGTGTTTGAGCAGGATTATCAATAATGCTCCAAGCAATACCATCAAAATACTCTAGCATGAAGTAGTCGAAAGGTGGTTCGCCGTTAAAAATATATTTGAATGAAATAGTTGGAGCGCACAAGGCACCAGAACAGTCGATAATAGGTGACTCAATACGCTTATTTGTAGTAACATCATCCAAAGGTGGAAATCCCGCATAATACGCGGCACCACAATCCCCCGTTGGACATATTATGCCTGCAAAAACTTGGTCGATCGTTGAAGCAATGTGCAACGTAGCATCTCCCAAACCGATACAACCAGTACCACAACCACCTACCGGAACACCATTTTCAGCACAACTGACAAACCATTCGTTCGGGGTTGGCGCATTTACTCCAATATCTGTGAGAGTCCAAGGGCCTGAGGGCCCTGCATAAAGACCTGCTAAACAATATGAGGCACAATTATTATTAAACTCGTCAACAAAGAAAATCTGACCATTAGCTATACTAAAGAGTGATACTAATAGACTAGTAATAAAGAATGTCTTCATTCGGCGTAAAATCATAATCAGCTTAAAATTACGGACAAGTTACTGACTAGGTTAGTATTCATAACGGCGATACAAACAAATTGGTGCATTAGTGTATGTTATATTCAATGATTATTACATTAACAATGCAAAAATAGGTGCAAAATGTTCATGTTACCTTTGTGTTAGTACATGATTAAAGATATAATTTTCGCTAAAGCTCAGGAACTGGAGAAAGATTTAGTTCAAGTCAGGAGACATCTCCATCAATACCCTGAACTGAGTGAGCAGGAGTCTAACACGATGAATTTTATTGACTCCGAATTGAACAAATTATCGATTCCCCATCAATGCAATATCGGCGGATATGGCATAACCGGACTTGTTAAAGGCAGTAAAGAGGATGGACCTGTTATTCTCCTTAGAGCAGACATAGACGCCCTGCCCATACACGAGACGAATCATACTGATTATTGCTCTAAAATTGATGGCGTTATGCATGCCTGCGGTCACGATGTGCATGCCACGTGTCTGATTGGGGCCTTGGCCATATTGAACCCATTGCGCGATCGGTTCCCTGGTACCATTAAGTTTGTTTTTCAGCCCGCAGAAGAGAAGCTCCCCGGTGGTGCTACCCGAATTATTGCATCCGGGTTCCTTGAACAACCACGACCTGATGTTGCCTTGGCCCTTCATGTATTTCCAAATCTGGAAGTAGGCACCTGCGGCTTCAGAAGCGGCATGTATATGGCTTCCTGCGATGAATTATATATTACAATCAAAGGCAGGGGCGGGCATGCGGCTATCCCTGCAGAACTCAATAATCCGTTGTATATAGCCGCCGAACTGATTTGCGAATTAGAACAGTTGGCTTTACGACTCAGCGCATCCGATACACCAACCGTACTTAGCTTCGGTGATTTACATGCACATGGCGCTACCAATGTAGTTCCGGATAGGTGCAGTCTGTCAGGCACCTTCAGAACGATGAATGAACCTTGGAGAAGTCATTGTCATGAAGAAATTATTCAGATCATAAAAAATGTAGCGGCAAAAAGATCAGCAGTAATTGATTGTAATCTCGTTAAAGGATATCCATACCTCATTAATGATGAACAAGTGACATTCAAAGCCATACAGTCAGCCCGGAACTACCTCGGCGAGTCGAATGTCCAAAACCTTGATATTCGTATGGCCTCAGAGGATTTTGCCTATTATTCCCAAATAATTCCATCTTGTTTTTTTCGCCTCGGCACAGGCAATAAACAGAAGGGTATAACCGCTCTGGTTCATACATCAACATTTGATATCGATGAAAAAGCCCTTGTTGTTGGTTCAGGTTTGTTAGCCTATATGGCCATTGAATTTCTGAATAGTTGATTTTTACTTTTTCATTAGCCACAGTTGTGGATTCTGAAAAAGAGTTCCTTTCCAGATTTCAATATGAACTGTAGTCAGATCATTTTCCTTATCGGTAAATGCTTTACCGATGATCTGTTTGGTCGTTACTTTATCGCCGGACTTAACATTTACGGATTCAAGATTACTATATACCGTAAAATATTCGCCATGCCGAATCAATACAGCGCGGTGGTATACCGGATTGGTAAGTACACTCACCACAGAACCGTTAAATACACTTCGCACATTAGCCCCCTTACTGGTTTTAATATCCAAGCCATTATTTTTTGTGGTAACATTTTTTAGAACCGGATGCTCATGAGTACCAAATGTTTCCCATATCGTGCCCACCTCAACCGGCCAGGGCAGTTTACCCATGTTTGATGCGAAACTGCTGGAGAGGGCTTTGGCTTCGGGAGTTAGTGTCATCGTAGATGTAGACCCTGATGTTGGTTTGGTCCCTGATGGCTTCGATACCGCCGCAATCTCTTTTTTTATCAGATCCTGAATTTGCTTATTTAGTTTTTGTTGCTCTTTCTTCTTATTGGCAATATTGTCTTTGATTTTCTTTTCCTGCTTACTCAGTGTTTTTACTGCTTTATCTTGTTGCTGTTGTTCTACACTGAGTGCTTTTTTTTCTTTCTGCTGTTCTTCAATCAAAATCTGCTTTTCATCCTTTTGGGTTACTAATACCTTTTTCTTCTCATTTAAATCATTAACCGATATAGTTATCAGGCGGGCCTGAAATTTTTTGTAGGTGTTATATCGTCGGGTATATTTAATTCGGGCCAGTGCATCATTGAAACTCTGTGCAGAAAAAATAAATATCAAAATATCATAAGCCGTGCGATGCTTGTAAGCATAGCGAACCATTTTGGTATAATTTGCGCGCATCTTTTCCAATTCGACACGTAAATTACTTATTGATGTGCTCGTAGTCGTAATATCCTGATCAATTAAATGAACCTGCTCGTTGAATGTTTGAATCAAATTCTCCCTGGCTTTTATTTTATTTTGAATGGCCTTGAGCTGTTGAAGTGTCGTTTTTTTATTTTTAGTCGTTGCATCCAGTTCTTTCTGCAATTGACTGATCTCTTTCAACAGGGCATCTTTCTTCTTCTGAAGTTCCTGTTGGCTCTGCGCTATGCAAAAGCAAGGAAGTGTTAGCACTAATAAACAGACAATAAAGCGTCGCATTACTTGCTATTTATTGGGAATGGGAATGACTGTATTTCATTTAGCGTCAGCTTTGAAAATAGCACCTCAAAGCTTACGTTCTCTTTTCCACGCAATTCAATTGTTCGGTTCTGAGAAAAAGGGGTTTTATCCGGTACAAAATAATCCCGCTGTTGAATATGAAATGAGTAATCTGCTTTCTGTGACTGTATGATCATTTGCTGTATGTAATAATGTCGGTTAAGGTACACGCTGCTTGTAAGTTTTTCGTCCGACGAAGTCAACACCAGGCTTGTGTCTTGTCTTTTCATTAGACTATTTTCAGACTGATAATATATCGCATTACCGCACAGTAAATCCTGTATGGTATAAAAACTAACCGGTATATCTGTATAATTACGCATCACATTATATCCTAATCGATCATTGGACTTATTGATACGATTTATGATGAAAACGGAATCTTTAGTAAACAAAATACGAGCAACCTCAATACCCAAAAAAGGACTAACAGTGAGCCAGATAGCACTATCCTTCTTGGCCCGAATGGTAGCAGTAAAATCCATGGAGCTCTCTTTATCTGTCATCCTGATCTTGCACTTTGCGTGGAACCAAGTGTAATTAAACTGCCGTGCGGTAAGTATCGAGTCAGCAATTCGTTTTTCCGTTAATTCCTTAATGTACGCTTTATCAATTTTATGTCCCTTAGGTAATAGTCCGCATGAGGATAGTACAACAGTTATAAAAATAAATACTACGCTAATCAGTCGTTTTGCGGTCATTAATTTTCTTTTGAAGAACCTGTTTATCACCACCATTCTGTAGTGCCCGTTGCCAGTATATTATAGCTTCATCCACTTTACCCGTTTGAAATAAAATATCGCCATAGTGCTCCAGAATTTCTGCCTGTTTGGTGTTTGGTGTTATGGCTTTACCAAGCCAAGACAAGGCTATTTGGTATTTCTTCTGTTTAAATAACACCCAGGCATACGTATCAATATAAGTAACATTGTCCGGGGCAACCTGTAAGACCAGTTTAGCAGCCATTTGCTCGGCCTTATCCAGTCGAACTCCTCTTTTGGCAAGATGATAGGCATAGTTATTAAGGGCATAGGTATTGTCGGGGTCGGTACTTAGTGCATCTTCGTAATAGCGTTCCGCCATATTAAAATCATCCAACGCATCATAACAATCGCCAATTGTAGCCTGTACCTGCGACTTTAATCCAACATCTTCTACTTCGAATTGCAACATAGACTCAAGTGGTATTAACGCCTTCCTGTACTCTTTCTTATCCAGCCAGGCTAAACCATTGTAATAAAAAACCAAAGGCTGATATGGGAATAATTCAAGTGCCTGTGTGGTATAAACCAATAAATTCTCTTTAAGTCCAAGACGAGATTGTAAGAGAAACACTTGTTGCCAAACAGAAAATCGGCTCTTGTCTAACTCCAATGTTTTATAATACACGTTTAGCGCTTCAATATCTTCATAGCTGTTAAACAGGATATCACCGAATATGGCATATGCCTTAGCTTCGTTTGGATGAGCCTCTGTTAATAGTGTGCCTAATATAATTGCTTCATTTTTTCGGTTTGACTCCTGTAACAAGTCAAGATAGGAGAATAACACTTTAACTTTATAATCGATATCGACGTCAGGTGATTTGAATACATTTCGCAGATAAGGGAATGCGCGCTGATAATTTTTAACGCTCAGATAGTAGTCCGCCATAATAGATTGCGCCTTACTATTGGTGCTGTCTATTTCAATAAGTTGTTGTACGGTCTGATAGGCCTGTTCATTTGCTTGAAGTGCGATGTATAAATCAGCAAGCATAGCATAATACTTTGCTTCCCTGGGGTCTGTTTTAATTAATGCCTTCAATTCCTCAACTGCCTTTTCCGGTTTGTTGAGTTTCAACCAAAGTTGCTTTCTTGAGTTCGCTATTTCCTCATTCAATCCGATATACTTTTCAATCTGATCATAAACACTAATGGCTTTCTGGTAGTCATTTGATTTAATAAGAAAATAAGCATAATCAAACTGGTAATCTAGTTCAGCCGGATACTCTTTCGCGAGAGCCTCCATAATCAGAGCGGCTTCAGCATAGTGATCGGTAATTTCGTATATGTCTACGGCTGTTAGTTTGTACCACTTATTCGTATGGTTAAGCTTCAATAGTGGTTTAATATATGCGAGTGCTTTATTGTACTCCTGATTAAAAAAATGAGTTAATGCGATATTGTATAGCGCAACATCATTTTCAGGGTCAATCTTTAATGCTTCGTTAAACTGAACAAGAGCGGCATTGTAATCGCCGCTGATTCGTCTGCGGCAACCCTCGATAATAAATTGCTCCTGCTTGATCTCAGCAATAGGCTTGATGTATGAACCATACAGCTTATCTGAATTCCTAATCATACTTTCCTTCTTAACCTTACAGGAACCCAGTAAGCTTGCCAATAGGAAATATGGAAGAACTTTATTCATTAAATCGTTCGTGTATAATCACCAATACTTACATTTTCCGGTTTGCCATGCATCTCGCAATAATTACCTATCATGGAGTCCTCAACGATTAGCCGGTTTAATTTGGTATGTGCCTGTACGATGGTATTTTTTATAATGCTTGAATCAATCACTGAACCCTGACCTATGGATGCATAGGGGCCGATGACACTATTCCGAATAATAGCATTTTCACCAATAAACGAAGGTTGAAGGATGGTGGCATTCTCAATTGAGGCCGTGGGGTGCACCAACGAATCGTTACTGGAATTGATTAGCACGCGTTGGTTGGAATAAACGGTGGCGTCTTTATTTCCGCAGTCGAGCCACTCGCGTACCTTTCCGGTAGACAGCTTTTTTCCTTTTAGATTCATATTCTTGAGTGCCGTTGTGATCTGGTACTCCCCTCCCTCTCTGATATCGTTGTCGAGAAGATATTTTAACTCTGATTTCAAATAATCTCCGTCATTAAAAAAATAAATTCCGATAATGGCTAAATCAGATATAAACTGTTTAGGCTTTTCGATGAAATCAACGATGTCGCCTTCTTGATTGGTCAGTACTACACCAAAAGCCGATGGATCAGGAATCTGATGAACCCATATCACACCATCTTTACTCGAATCAATTTGAAAATCGGCATAGAACAAGGTATCAGCAAATGCCACAATAACCGGACCACTGATACTCTCTTGAGCACACATAATCGCATGAGCGGTACCGAGCGGTTCGTCTTGGTAATAAATACTGCCTTTTGCTCCAAGATTTTCAGCAATTTGTTTCAGATTTTGCTCGGCCTCCTCACCAAATCGTCCAACGATATAAGCTACTTCAGTAATCTTTTCATTACACATGGTAGCCAATCCTTCAACAAGCCTTTGTACTATAGGTTTTCCGGCAACCGGAATTAATGGTTTTGGAGTGGTAAGGGTATGAGGCCGCATGCGTTTTCCCATTCCGGCCATTGGTACAATAATTTTCATTACAGTTGATCTAAGTAAATAATTAACGATGCCCGGTATGGCCAAAGCCTCCGGCACCACGATCCGTTTCAGATAATAACTCAGCCTCCAGCCACTCCGCTTTCTCGTGTCGTGCAACCACAAGTTGAGCAATACGTTCACCGGGCTCTATGGTTTGATGCTCCGAAGACAAGTTGATGAGAATAACCTTAACCTCACCACGGTAATCTGAGTCGATGGTACCCGGCGCATTCAGTACAGTCAACCCTTTTTTGACGGCTAATCCGGAACGCGGTCTAACCTGAACTTCATAACCTACGGGTATTTCAATAAATAATCCCGTAGGTAACAATGCGCGCTGCAGAGGGGTCAATGTTAAAGGCTCACTAAGATCTGCGCGAATATCCATGCCTGCCGCTCCATCTGTTTCATACACAGGATTGGGATTATTGGACTTGTTTATTATCTTAATTTTCATATAAACAAATTTAACTGTATTCAGTCTACTTGTTGGCATTAAAAACGAGTGGTTTTTTAATCTCCAATTGGTAGATAATATAACCCAGCCCCCCAATGATTAACACATTGACTATAACTGAAAACAAGATGGGCAGACTCGCCAATGACATTATTTTTTGATGAGCATAACAAATCACCAGCATGCCAATAACGTACGCAATCGCCCGCCCAATGCGATATGGGACCGGAAAGAAATATTGCCCGGCCCAAAAAGAACAAATCATCATCGATACATAGCAAACGAGTGTAGCCCAGGCGCTGCCAATATATCCAAAAACAGGTATCCACCAGATGTTCAGCGCCAGGGTTATCAGTGCGCCAAATAAGGCAATCCAGGCCCCTACGAGCGTTTTATTCGTCAACTTATACCACACAGAGAGGTTGTAATAAATACCAAGGCACATATTGGCCGCAAGTAAAACCGGCACGATAACTAATCCCTCATGAAATTTATCATCTATAAAATGTTTGATAAAATCGAGATTAATGATAATGCCTATGTATATAAATGCACATATTGCGATAAATACACTCATCGTTCGGGCATATATTTCCGGAGCATCTTTATTTTTTGATTCATTAAAAAAAAATGGTTCTGCCGCCATTCTATAGGCCTGTATAAATAAGGTCATCAAAATCGACAACTTGTAACAGGCTCCATAAATACCTGTTTGTGCCACATTTTCTTCAACTGAAAAAGGTAAAAGATTTTTCAGGAGTATACGATCCAGAGTCTCATTGATCATTCCTGCCATACCAATAAAAATTAATGGCCAAGAGTAACGCCACATGGATTTTATTAGCGTTCGGTTCACCGTAAACGATAAGTTAAAATAGTCCGGAAGAAAGAATAAAAAAGTAATGATGCTGGCAACCAGATTCGCTAAAAAAACATATCCCTCAATCGAATTATTTACTACTTCGCCAAACACTTGTGAGGAGCCAACCGAATATGTTAAAAAATATAAGTTTAGTGTAATGGTAATGCCAATGTTTAGCAGTCTAATTACCGCGTAGCGTAAGGGTTTATTTTTTAGTCGCAGATTAGCAAATGGAATAACACACAGCGTGTCAGCCGCCATTATCAAAGCAAACCATCTGATATAATAGGCCTTATTCTCATAACCCAGTGCTGATGCAATTGGTGATGAGGCCACAAAAAGGATCAAGGATAGTATGCACGTAGAGATGAGTAAAGACAACATCGAGGCATTTCGGACCTCATCTTTATTATCTGTATTAGAGAAACGAAAAAAAGCAGTCTCCATACCATATGTATACAATACAAACAGAAAACTGCTATAGGCATAAAATTCCGTTACAGTACCATACTGTGCCTGTGAAAACATATAGGTGTGCAGGGGGACAAGTAAATAGTTCAGTAATCGCCCCAGTATGTTGCTTAATCCGTAAACAGCCGTTTGTCCGGCAAGACGTTTAATTACTGAACTCAATGCTTACTTTTAGTAACACAAATCTATATGGTGTTGTAAAACCTGCTTGAAAGAAAGTAAACAACAAAAAAAAAATTGTCCTTAAATCATTACCTGTCAGTGATTGGCCTCAACTACTGATTGATCATTAGAACCTGCGCTTACTTAAAGATTGACATCGTAAACGGTTCCATTAATTTCTACCGTAGCCTTATTATCACAGGAACCGTCACCAAAATCAATGGTTCTGGCCGGTTTACTATCAGGAGTTACAACAATGACTCCTTTACGTATCCAGCGGCAACCAATAGCAATATTGAGTGGACTGGTTATGGTATAAGTAAAGTTATCTCCGGCTCTTGAAACACCTGATGCTGATCCGGTTATAGAGTAAACGTCATCATAAGGTGTTAATGTATTACTTCCGGATATCCACTCTCTGGTACGGCTAGCTGTACTGGTGAATGAGGTATTATCACTGAAATAAATATTAGCCTTTTGTACATCAACACTAAAGGATAAATTACCATTGAGATTTAATCCATTGTTGGTTACCGTTTTGAGGTAATCAAACTGGTTTCCCCCAACAAAATAATTATCGGTCTTTACCTGAATAATAGTTCCTTCATTACGGTACTTTCCGGTCCAGGTGGCTGTTATTTTTCCTTTGCGGTATTTATTATCCCAGTCCGTACACAAACAGCCATTACCATCAGAAGCAAATTCAATAGTTATGGATTTCGGATTGGATACCGTGTCAATGGTAACCGTAGCGCATTCCGGAAGCAAGGTTGAAGTTGAGGCATTAGCCTCATCCAGCTTCAGTACCCCATTATCGAAAGCCACTGAGTTGATTGCATCAATGATGCCGTTTGATTCTTGTGTGGCGGTATAATTATCCGTTGCAATGCTAGTGTCTGCGGTATCCTGCTCTCTTCTGCAAGATGTAAAGTATAAGGCACTAATCATCAATGCGATTATAATTTTTGAGTTTTTCATTTTTTTTATTTAGTTAAAGTTAGGAATTAAAACTATTGTTGTTACAAATTACTTGCCATGAGGTTGTGGTGAACCCTCGCCCTGCCTGTTTCTGAATTCCCTGAGCAGTTCAATTTTAAAAGTATGCTCCGCACGCAATAGCTTAGCCACTTTACGCACCGGAAGTACCTTTTTGTACTCCTCTACATATTTCTTTCTAAGATCAAGTTCGAGTTGCTGAAACTGGAAATCCCCGTCAACCATTTTTGCAATCTCAACATCGGTCATCGAATCGAAATTAATCTTTGCCTCCATGATATCTAACTTTCGGTTTTTACGAATAACCTTTAGCTCTTCTTGAAACTGGTTATATACCGGCCAAAACTGCTGTGCTTCATTGGTAGACAAGCTAAGTTCTTTGGTGATATAAGCGATGCGCAATGATTCAATCTTATCTTTTCGGCTTTCTGCTGATTCCTGCGACAAAGCAAATAATGGCTGAAGTAGTGCGATTAAAATGATGGTGTATCTCATTGTAGTAGTTGTTTAATTGTTAAAGTGATGAAATCTCGTCGGCATCAATATCCATTTGAAGCAGAGTTTCTTCGTCAAATTCCAGTTGTAATGATGAGCTCAAATGATTATCAGACACATTAGTGTATTGCGAAATACTTTCGGTTGAAAGTTCAGGGATAATGTGATGTACATAGTCATCAAGTTCATCATCGGAGATCGTTTCGTAGGTTAATATCGTAACGGGAAGATTGGGTTCACTGAAAAAAGGGAACGAAGCCAATAACAATGCAAGTATGGCCGCCGCCGCATAAACAGGCACCAATAATTTCGTAATAGTACCGTTAATCGAATGCTCAGACCTTATGTTATTTAAAATCTGATTGGGAAGACGATCAAAATAACCGGCAGGTGCCTGAAATGGCAAGTTCGTTCGATCTTGCTGATTCATCAGCCATATCTCAGTTCTAATCCTTTCCTCCTGCTCATGAAAATAGGATGAATCGACTGAGAATGTTTCTTTGTCTTTAAGCGCCCGCAACATGTCCGGCAACTTTGTGTCCTCAGTATTATTATTCTTCTCTTGTTTCATAAATTGATTGAATGTATGACTGGTTTATTCAGTAATGGTTTAATGATTTATCAGATAATCTTCAACTTTTTTTACCGCGTGATGATAACTTGCCTTCAGGGCGCCCTCTGTTGTATCAAGAATTTTACTCATTTCTTCATATGGCATTTCATCAAAGTAACGCAAGTTAAATACTATGCGTTGCTTTTCTGGAAGCATTAAAATGGCTTGCTGTAATTTCCATTCCGCCGCTGAGGCATTGAAGTTTTTATCCGCTTTGAGCGTATTTATGAGGTGTTCATCAGTATCATCCATAGATACTACAACTCTTTTTTTGCGGTTATTAATAAATGTGATGCTTTCATTAGTTGCAATACGATAAAACCAGGTATATAACTGTGATTCACCTTTGAAGTTGTGCAGATTTTTCCAAATTTTAATAAAGGTATTCTGAATCACATCATCGGCATCTTCGTGTGAAATCACTATCCGGCGGATATGCCAATATAATTTTTGTTGATACTTCTTAACAAGTTGAGTGAATGCAAACTCACGTTCCCGGGGATTTGCAAATCGAGTAAGTAATTCTTCATCCGTTAGCATCATAGCATTTTTGATGCCGCAAGTACGTGTTTAATGTTTTCGGGCAATAACCCTGATTGCCGCTTCCAAAACATTGGGGGTATCGATCCCATATTTTGAAAGAAGTTCCTCCGGTTTGCCGCTTTCGCCGAACGAATCATTAACTGCTACCATTTCTATCGGACCAGGACAGTGGGCCGCCATTACAGAGGCCACGGACTCGCCCAATCCACCGGCACGTTGATGTTCTTCTGCGGTAACCACACATTTCGTTTTGCGGACACTACGTATGACTGCCGCCTCATCAAAAGGTTTAATCGTATGCAGATTAATTACTTCTGCACTGATGCCCTGCTCAGCAAGTAAACGGGCCGCCTCTATCGATTTCCATACCAGATGACCACAGGCAATAATCGACACATCATTCCCCTCTACCAGTATTTGCGCCTTGCCTATTTCGAATGGTGCCGTTTCGGAGGTAAAATTTGCCACTTTAGGACGACCAAATCGTAGGTAAACCGGCCCCTTCCACTCTGCGATGGCCATTGTTGCAAGTTTAGTTTGATTATAATCACAAGGTACGATAACCGTCATCCCGGGAAGCATCTTCATCAAACCGATATCCTCCAGTATCTGATGTGTAGCGCCATCCTCGCCTAAGGTAAGCCCTGCATGAGATGCACATATTTTTACATTTTTACCGGAGTATGCTATTGATTGCCTGATCTGATCATAAACCCGCCCTGTTGAAAAGTTAGCAAATGTTCCTGTATAGGGGATTTTACCCCCAATCGTTAAACCGGCGGCAACACCCATCATATTGGCTTCAGCAATGCCTACTTGTATGAACCGGTCAGGAAATGTTTTTATGAACTCATCGATGCGAAGTGATCCGGCCAAATCTGCGGCCAGTGCAACGATGTTGGCATTCTTTTTAGCGGCCTCGAACAAACCGGCGCCATAGCCTGCGCGTGTTTCTTTTTTGTCCTTGTCGGAATATTCAAATAATCGTGGGTCAAAGTTTTTCGCTGACGCTGATTCCGGATGTGATGGTGATGTTGCGCTCAATGGTTTCTGTAGTTTTTTTAGCAGACTTGTAACGGTACAAAATCCTATATGTACCCGGCTGCAAAGCTAAAGTCTCTGACCCGGTGTTTCGCGATAACTCGTAAATTTTTTTCCACGCGTTATCCTCATAATAGAAAACAGATCCGATACCACTCTGTTGTTTAGTAAGCGTTATAATTCCGGGAGCAGGAATTTCAATGAGTGTTGTTTTACTCTGATCAACCCGCACCTTTTTGAGTTGCACTCTGGGCAGAGTCATAAATTCCAGATCATATAGACCGGATAAATATTTTTCAGAGCTGTTAATTTGTTGCACATATATGGTTCCGTATCGATCGTGCTCCCGAATGAGACATTTCAGTTTGTTATTGATATTGTTATTAATCGTGCTACTGCTTAGTTTTATTTGAATAAAACCCTGAGAAGCCGGAACTTCAATCCACGAGTTGGCATCAATTATCGGTTTAATATTCATCTTTTCTACCGGTGGAATCGTATGAACGGTGAGGTTATACGATGCAACTGCTTCAATATTAATCGTATCCGGACTGCCGCGATAGGTGAGCGTATGATAAATATTATAACGTAAATCGCCGGTTACGGCATCATAAAAACTCATATTTACATCGGTTTCGGTCGGCTTGTTCAAATTATCAAGTAAAGCAACCTGTATCGTTGATGACGTTAAAACCGATTTAACAATCGTTGAGAGGTTTTCTTTAAACTCCCCCGGTTCTTTTGGGTTCACATAATTACCAATGCACTCAAATTTGGAACTCATCCGTTCATCAATATTCATCCCAATGATGAATGGTTTTAAAGTAATCCTGTTTTTCTGCAGAGATGCAGAAATCAAACACGGATCTATACCGCAAGCTTCCTCACCGTCGGTTATAATAATTATCACATTACGCGCTGTAGTATCCTCCGGAAAATCGGTTGCCGACTGCTCCAGGGAATAACCTAATGGTGTAACGCCATTTGGATTTAGCTTTTTGATAAAGTCTTTTATGTAATAGGCGTTATCCTTACCAAATGGCACGCAAAGTTTTGAATCCTGGCAATCATTTTTAACGACGGGACTTTGAAATCCATAAACCCTTAATGCAAGTTCTACATTCGATTTTCGCTTTAAGGTATCAATAATTTCAATCAATACTTGTTTGGCAATAGCCATTCGGTTAGGTCCGGATTCCAGTACGCCCTTATTTCCACTCCAGCTCTCAAGCATACTTCCTGATGCATCAAAAATGAATAAAATCCTTGTGGTTTTTTCCTGCTTAATCCCGTTAGTCTGGGCTGATGCTGGAATTATATTTCCGAGAATACAGAGCAGGCTTAAACAGATGGAAACAACAATTCTCATAGGATTCAATGTTACGGTTACATCGTATAACGAACAACTCGGTATCATTATGATATACCCTAACACGAAGTGCTTCTTGCATTATTGTATACACTACTCCCGATTACGACTGTCCATCCATATAGTAACGGGACCATCATTAATTAAATGCAACTTCATGTCGGCACCAAATACACCGGAAGGAATTTGTTTCCCCATAATATTAGTCAAGCCATCCCTGAAGTAGTTGTAAAGTGGCAACGCTTTTTCCGGTTTGGCTGAACGAATAAAAGAAGGCCTGTTTCCTTTTTGATACGAAGCGTGTAATGTAAACTGACTGACTAAAAGTATATCCCCTTCAACATCACAAATAGATAGATTCATTTTACCCTCTGCATCAGAAAATATCCTGAGGCCTGTAATTTTATTTACCAGCCAATCGGCATCAGTTGTTTCGTCGGCTTGTTCTATACCCAACAATATCACAAGTCCGGTACGAATAGCTCCGGTAAGTATGCCATCAGATATTACCGAGGCTTCAGTGACTCGTTGAATAAGAACCCGCATAATTGTTAATCGTAAATTTTTTCGTCAGTTTCCAGTTCATTGATAATCCCCAAATAACTATTGTATCGTGAAGGAGCAATTTGGCCATTTTGGAGAGCGGCCAGTACGGCACAACCCGGCTCGTTGATATGCAGACAGTTATTGAAACGACATCTTGATAGCAATGACTCCATCTCCGGAAAATAATGGGACACTTCCTCTTTACTGAAGTCAAGTATGCCAAACTCTTTAATGCCAGGACTGTCTATGATTTCACCTCCCGATGGCAAATCAAAAATCTCTGCAAATGTTGTGGTGTGGGTTCCCTTCTGATGAAAACCGGATAATGCCCCGGTACGCAGTTTCAAATCAGGTGCAATAACATTGATCAGCGTTGATTTACCCACACCTGAGTTCCCGGATAATAAGGTCAGTTTATTTTGTAGACAGGATTTAACTTCCTCAATTCCTTGAAGCGTGGCGGTTGATGTATGTAGTACCTTGTAACCAATACCCTGATAGATTGTTGTTAGCGCACTCAGTTGAGCGATGTCCTTATCACTGTATAGATCAATCTTATTAAAAACAATTAAAGCAGGTATATGATATGCGCCTGCGGTAACCAAAAAGCGATCGATGAAGCCAACCGGCGTCATTGGCTGTGTAACCGATACCAGAATTAATACCTGATCCAGATTAGATGCAAGTATATGTTCAGCTGTTCTGTTTCGGCTCGACTGCCTGATAATATAGTTGTTTCGTGGCAGAATGTCGCTGATTACGAAATCGTTTCCGTTAAGGTCCTGCTCAAATAATACCCAATCACCAATAACAACAGGATTGGTTGTCCTCCGATTAACTAATCGAAGTTTACCCTTAATTCGACAAGGAATAATTCTGCTATCTGTTGTTTTAACCTGATACCAGCTACCAGTTGCTTTAACAACTCGGCCTTTATTCATCACTATACTCCGGCGTATTGATGTACCGCCTCCGTGATGCTACGAATAAGTTCTGCATCTTTTTCAATGGCATTACCAACAACAATCACGTCAGCTCCTGCGGCACAGGCCCGATTGGCTTTTTCCGGAGTGTTAATGCCGCCTCCTATAACCAACGGTATTTGTATAGCTTGTTTTACGGAACGAATCATACGAGGCGATATGGGATTAATTGCTCCGCTTCCCGCATCCATAAATATGAGTTTAGCTCCAAGTAATTCACCGGCTATTGCTGTACTCACTGCTATTTCTGTCTTATCTGCCGGAATAGGTTTTGTTTGACTAACATAGGTAACGGAAGTCTCCCGACCGCCGTCAATGAGCATGTACCCTGTAGAAATAATTTCTAATGAGGTCTTCTTAAGTTTGATTGCCGCTTCCACATGCTGACCAATCAGCCATTCCGGATTTCGTCCGGATATGAGTGAGAGGAGCAAAAGAGCATCGGCTTTATCCGTAACCTGCTTGTTACTTCCGGGAAACAACACAACGGGAATGTTGCAAAGAGCTTTAACCCGCTCTACACAATACTCCAATTCATCACGAATCAATAAACTTCCTCCAACAAAAATGAAATCCACTCCGCAGTCATGAGCTAATTGTATGGTTCGATCCAAATGTGGCTGTGAAACTTTATCGGGATCAATAAGTACAGCTATTTTTTTTTCACGAACAGATTCGGAAGCAGTTATTGAACGGTATATCTCTCTCATGAATAAGGCAAACCTAAATAAAATTTGCAAAAAGTAACTTAACTATTTATTGGACAGCATCGGGATATCAAAAAAAAAGCCCTTGAAAATTCAAGGGCTTTTTAATAAAGTTAATTGCTGTGATTATTTTTTGATTTCAATCTCAACACGACGGTTAACCTGATAATTCTTCTCAAACAACTGTTTGCCTTCTCCTTCAGATTTAACATCGATACGAGAAGCATCTATTCCATAAGTTTTAACAAGGAAATCCTTAACCGCATCTGCACGCTTCTGACCCAATCTTGTATTGGTAGACTCAGAACCTGTGATGTCCGTATGGCCATAAAGTATGATGCCATTGTTATTTTGTTTAAGATACTTGGCTAAACCGGCCAATTCAGGATAGTATACCGATTTGATCGTAGAGCTGTTATTATCAAAATATACTGTAGGAGGAACATAGCCACCGCCTGCATTCTTTAAATCATCTTTTGTAGCAAAATCTTGTTTGATTGTTTTACCTTCCTGATTCACTAATGAGCCAGGCTTGGTATTCGGTTCTTTGTCGAGAGCATCAGCAACACCATCACCATCAGTATCTACAGCTTTACCTTCAGCGTCAACTGTTGCACCTTTAGGTGTAAATGGATCAACATCTTTGTAATCTGCAACACCGTCACCATCAGAGTCTATAGAACGACCAGCACCATCTACAACAGCTCCGGCAGGCGTGTTAGGTTCTTTGTCAAAAATTTCTGAAACGCCATCGTTATCAGTATCGGTAGATAGTTTACGCAATTTATCACTTAACAACTGGTAATCATCGTACATAACTTCGGTTGGATCCAGCCATTCGATGTAGTCTATATTTTCATCATTACCGGAGAATTTATAAGTAACTGTCAACGCAGATAATGAGAACTTATCAAAATTGCTAAAGCTATTTGTGTTATTTACAAAGCCATCCAACTTATCAGTCATCACAAAATGTGTTGTATGCTCAAGACCTAAATCAAGTCTTCTGGACAATTTATACTTGACACCAAGAGTTGCGGGAAAATCCAATTCCACAGTGCCTGGACCGGAGTTGCCGCGAAGATAACCGCCAAGTCCGGTAACTGAATCCCTTTTGGCATAAGATACTCCTTCGCTGATGTTGTCGCCGGGAAGGTCTTTAATCGTTGTTTCAAAATTTGCTATACCAACACCGGCTGCTGCATACACAGCAAAGCGACGGCCATGATTTCCTTTTTGATTGGCTTTGGCAAGACCCATTGCAAGGTTTGTGATGTTTACATAGGCTGAAAGTCCACCGTGTAGTACGTTTGAATCAAAGTAAACTCCACCGGGGAATCCTGTCTCTTTGAATCTTCTTTTATCCTGCACCAAAGAACCGGTAGTATCCAGTATACCGAGTATTTGGTTGTAGGAGAAATTGCCCTGCACACCAAAAACACTGGAGAACATGTGATTTATGGACAATCCAAATCCGGGCTTTAATTCACTTTGCCCGCCTGCACTAGCCCATCCGTAATCTTTTGTTCGGATGTCTGTGTATGTTTCAGTAACGCCTAATTTAAGCGTGATACTATTACCTCTGAAATATTTCTTGGGAGAGGTTTGCATCTGGGCGGACGCGAAGTTTGCTGTAACGGTCAAGACGGTTAAAGACAACAAAACTTTGTAAATGCTTTTGATCATAGTTTATGTATTATGGGTGGGGCAAATATAATCGTATTTAATTATTTTGTTAGTCTATGGTGAAACAGTTATTAACTAACTATAAACACGTGTAGTGACTAATAAACTAACCAAAACGAAAAGATATACCGAACATGATGTGTCGTTGTTCAAAGAAACGAGCCGGATTATCGGGAGGTAAGCCGAAAGAACGTGAATCACGGGGATCTAAAAAGCGAGGATCGCGCCACTCCGTTGGCACATCGTCGCCGGGTTGCCAGGCTCTTCCTGTTACCGGATTGATAATAGCCGCATTTTTATTATTTAACAAATTGTTAATTTCAAACGACAAAGCAAACTCACTCTTCTTAAACTTAAACCATTTTCTTCCGCTTACATTCAACCAAAAATTACCAACAGATAAACCGGAGTTGCGATTATTGGGATTGTTATCTATTTCATAAATAGGCCTTCCGCTGAATGGCTCATTACCTTTAAATACATACGGGGTATATCGCCGTCCTGTTCTGTAAATTGCTTCAATATAGATATTGAATCGGTTTAACCATTTTTTACCCCACAAGCCCTCCTTCTCATTCCACTTAAATATAGCATATGTTTTTGCATCTATAGGCGAATCCCACAAAAGAAAAAGTTCTTTAGAACTTACCGTATTGCCCGCCTGTAAGATGTCTGCTATATTTTGATTGGCGGAGTTACTTTGGCCTGTGGATACACTGTATGAAAATGAGGTTGTACTCTCAAACCAGCGTTTAATCCGCTTGGTGTAACTTACTTCTAATCCCCTGACACGAGCATAATCAGAGTTAATGCGTATCGTTCGGGCAACCTCTCGCCCACTCACATCCTTGATTAAAACAGAAGCCGATGTGATGAAATCATATTTATCTTTCCAAAAGGCCGCCAGCGTGAGGGCGTCATTTTGAGATAGCTGCGACTTCAAACCCAGTTCATAAGAAATATCAACCTCTGGATTTAAATCAGGATTACCTACACGCCGCAAGGTAGACCGATCGGCATAATTAGGATCTAACCCGGTATATACGAAACTCGGATGAGGGTCTACCATACTGTGACCATAATTGAAGTACATCACCTGATTTTCCTTTATAGGAAAGGATGCGGCAAGTTTTGGGAGGATACGCATCTTCATACGACGACCAAAAACAGAAATGGTGTTATCCAAATAACTCTGACGAACAGCATCGGCAATCGGTGCGCGAGGGTTGTTAATTGCGTCGTCAACGAACTTGCCCGGGAACCAGTACTCATAACGCAGACCAACATCTGCTATCAGCCCACGGAACTTATACTTCTCGGAAATAAAAAAGGAACCTTTAACAAGCGTGGCTCTCCAAACGTCACTTAAGTCTCCCAGGCGAAATGATTGTGTGTATTCTCCGCTGGCGAGTTGTATCGGTGCACCAATCCATGGGCGTGTAATATCAATCCATCGCATCTCCTGCGATTTTATTTCGCCACCAAAAAATAAACGACTCAAGGTGTTTTTAGAATATAGGCTGTTACTAAATTTCAGCGTGTTGGCTTCCACATAATGATCGTGCCACAGTGTGGCAATACCTCCGTTATTAAAAAATCCGGATGCAGGATTTACAAATACAATAGAATCATCGGGGTTAAAAGTAGACGTAGGAAAATCAACAATCGATCGGGGATCAAATTCAGCGTTAACCACATCAGGCCTCCAAGAACGTCCATTGGCATCCGCTCTTAAATGAACAAATAATCGGGATACCGTAATACGATAGGAATAGGTTGGCTTAGGCGTGTTGATAAATTGAACAACCTGCATATTGGCGTCGTGAGTGAAGGTATTGGCATTGTCCGGAGTTTGCAGAAATTCAAACTGATAACCCGGCATGTAACCAATATCATTTCCGGTAATACGCAACATATTTTCATCCTGATTAATATTTAAGGATTTAAGATAAGTGAACGACAGTTTACGTGTCTGGGACAAATCATAGTTCCATTTGGTCATTATAGCCCATCGATTATCTTGCCTTGGGCTCCAGAAGGTCTGGTTTGGATAAATAGATGAGTAGAGCTGATTGGCGGGTAGTTTAATATAGGTATCAGAAAAATTAGCTTTACCGGAAATAAAGTATTTCAGCCTTGACGTTTGATCACTTTTGCGTAAAACAAACGGACCACCCAATGAAACTTCTGCAATTGTTTGGTTAAACGATGAGCTAGAGTTGTTGTTAAATCCGAAATTATCGTGTTTAACCAATGCGCTGGCCGAGAATTTATTCCCACCAGTTCGGGTCTTTGTATTAACAACTCCGGCTGTTGCATTTCCAAAGTCTACATCGCTGGTACTGGTATTTACTTCAACATTATCTATTGCATTGGAACCAATGTCGATACCAAATCCCGTACCGGCAAGGGGGTCTGTTGCCGACACGTCATCAATAAAGAATCCGGTTTCATAGGTACGCCCACCTCGTATATGTACACCTTCAGGATTTTGAATCACTCCGGTTTGCGTATTGAGAATGCCCTGTATATTTCGGTTGGGGGCAGATTCGATTACATCTTTCCCTACCTGCTTAACTGATTTGGCATCTTCAACATCAATAAGCGGCTTCTGACCAATAATGACAATATTCTGGTCCAGAGTGAATGCCGAGGTCTTCATTTCGATATTAAGCAATTTGGTTTCGCCTTCCTTGAATTTAATTCCGGTGAATAGCATTTTTTCATAACCCATATAAGAACATTCAATATTGTAAGTTCCCGGCGCAATTTGATCCAATTTGTACTTACCATCAATATCGGTAACTGCACCAATCGAGGTTCCCTTGATGACCACCGTAACACCAATGAGGGCTTGTTTATCTTTTGCATCTGTTACGGTGCCTGATAATGCTGACTTTTGGGCATACAAGTTAGCGTTGCAAAAAAGAAAACTCAGAAGTAAGAAATGAAATTTCATCTTGGCGCGGCTAATCTAATGGTTTTTGTTGGTTGCCCCCTGCACTGGAGGCCCCGCTTCTTTAATTGATTGTTAAATGATTTTTTAAACTGAGCCCCTCTGTTTAGTAACGAATGCTACCTATATTTGTATGGTTAAACTAAATAAACATCCTATGGCTTTTACACTTCCCGCATTACCCTACGCTTTTGATGCATTGGAGCCACACATTGATGCACTGACTATGCAGATACATCACGGCAAGCACCACGCAGCCTATGTAAATAATCTGAACAACGCCTTGGCCGGCAAGCCCGAAGAGAATCAATCTCTTGATGAAATTGTGCGCAACATTAGTAAGTTACCTATGGCCGTGCGCAACAATGGCGGAGGCCACTGGAACCATAGTATGTTCTGGACCTTGCTTTCTCCAAATGGCGGACAAGCATCCGACGATTTTACTGATGCTATCCACGCTGCCTTTGGTTCGGTGGACACATTTAAAGAGCAGTTCAACAATGCCGGTGCCACACGCTTTGGTTCGGGATGGGCCTGGCTGATTGTAAATGCTGATAAAAAGCTAGCTATTTGCTCAACCCCAAACCAGGATAATCCACTGATGGATATTGCTGAAGTAAAGGGCACACCAATTCTTGGACTTGATGTGTGGGAGCATGCCTACTATTTAAAGTATCAGAATCGCAGACCAGACTATATTCAGGCTTTTTGGAATATAATTAACTGGAATGAAGTAAACCGGTTATTCAGCGAAGCGACCAAATAAACCAACCTGATTATTTAGCGTTGAGTGCCACAATTCACTCAATGTATTAATGCCTTACCGTTAAAGTTTGATTCGGATCGTGTTTGTGTTTAAACAAGATCACAAATAAGATCATAACGATAAAGGCATATACCGAGAAGGTAAACCATATGGCAGGCCACTCTTTGAGTCCGTTTTGCAGTGTGAAATAATGCTGTATAATGAAGCCACTGATCATACTTCCCAAAAAAGCACCTACCCCATTTGTAATCATCATAAATAATCCCTGAGCGCTGGAACGTATAGCCGGGTCGGTGTTGGTTTCAATAAACAATGAACCGGAAATATTAAAAAAGTCAAAAGCCATACCATACACAATACAGGATAAAATAATCATCCATAACCCGCTACCCGGATCGCCGAATGCAAAAAGACCAAAGCGCAAGACCCAGGCCAGCATAGAGAACATCATTATATTCTTAATTCCGAACCGCTTGAGAAAAAATGGAATGGTGAGAATAAATACCGTTTCAGAAATTTGGGAGATCGACATGATTATCGTAGAGTACCTGACCACAAATGATTCAGGACCATACTCCGGCATATTTTTAAAATCATCCAGAAACGTATCGCCATACATATTAGTTAACTGCAAGGCCGCCCCCAGGAACATAGAGAAGATAAAGAACAGCGCCATCTTGTATTGGCTCAGCAGTTTAAAGGCCTGAAGACCCAACATCTCAAAAAGAGATGCTTCTGATGAAATAGTCTTTTGGGGTCTGCATTTCGGAAGGGTGAATGAATACAACCCTAAGGCCATTGCGGCAATACCGGCAATAAGAAATTGATTTGCATTTGCCTTACTTCCGGTTAAGTTAGTTACCCACATTGCGGCAATAAAGCCAATTGTACCCCATACCCGTATTGGGGGAAATACAGCAATCACATCATAGTTATTATCCTTTAGTATTTTATATGATATTGAATTTGAGAGTGAAATAGTTGGCATATAGCATATCATTGCCGCGAAGAAGACATAGTATAAAGCATCGGCATCTTTGACCTGTGGTACATAAATGAGTATGAGACCATATAAAATCTGCAATACCCCATATAGACGCTCGCCATTCATCCATTTATCAGCAATAATTCCAATAAGGGCCGGCATCAGGATTGAGGATAAAGCAAGTGTTGAGAAGATTGCCCCTAACTGTACCCCTGTTCCAATGTTATTGGTAAAGTAATAGGTCGCAAGCGTTATCAGCCATGCCCCCCAGACAAAAAACTGGAAGAAACTCAGCAAGGTGAGACGTAATTTAATATTCATGGATTGAACTGTTGTTATGCGATTGAAAAATAATCAATTCTAATTGGCATTACCATCACAATACGAAGATGAGTAATTATTTATTCAACCTGACCGTATTCAAATTTTGCCAAAACAAGTTGTGTAAGTTCTTTAGCACTTTGCGGAGAACAGAATCCGTTAATCTGACCATCTAATCTAACGGTGAAGGTATCTGACGGCTGAGCAAGCAGTTCTCGAACCCGCAAACTGACTTTAACTGTCTTTATGGAAAACTCGTGGTAACGGCTGTCGTTATTTATTTTTGAAATAATATACTTCACGGAATTCGTTTTGTTATCCGCCTCGAAATCTGCTATGCGCGAATCAGGCAGGCCTAAGTAATTAGATGTTTGCGAACCGGCAAAAAGAATACTATCTCCCGATACAGCCTGTCGATAAATGGTGTAGTTAAACGTCGCACGCTCTATGTCGATATAACCCGATTGTACCAACACATAGAGTATAGTTAAAAGACTGAAAATGGTGAGCGTTATATTGCGAGCTAATTTCATGTTATTATTTGTTGTATAACGGATGATGCAGTAAAATGGTTTGACGCAGGTATTCCCTGTCCAGATGGGTGTAAATCTCTGTGGTCGTAATGGAAACGTGCCCAAGCATTTCCTGCACAGCTCTGAGGTCGGCACCTCCCTCAACAAGATGCGTGGCAAAAGAATGGCGGAATGTGTGAGGACTAATATTTTTTTTAATCCCTGCTTTTAGGACCAAATCCTTAATAACCATGAAAATAAAAACACGGGAAAGTTTTGTGCCCCGTCTGTTGAGAAAGAGCACATTTTCAGCAACCGGTTTTATCGTTTGATGATTTCGAACATGTTGCACGTAGATGCCTATGTATTTTATGGCATCATTGCCTATAGGTATTAATCGTTCCTTATCTCCCTTGCCGGTAACTTTTATGAAGCCGATGTCGAAAAATAAATTTGATATACGAAGATCAACCAGTTCGCTGACACGGAGCCCACTGCTATATAGTGTTTCTAGTATAGCCCGATTTCGAATGCCGTCAGCAGTGCTGTGATCAATCACAGAGAACAGTTGCTCTATTTCCTCAAAACTCAGTACATCAGGCAGTTTGCGCCTCAGTTTTGGGGCCTCTAGTAAGTCAGCGGGATTCTTGTCACTCAAATCCTCGATGAGCAAGTATTTAAAGAAAGAACGTAACCCCGAAATAATTCGGGCCTGAGAATAGTCAGCCATGCCACACTTATGAATGTGTTTGATAAATTCTTGCAAATCATTTAAATCGATAGATGCCGGAGATTTAGCAACCGGTTGATCTTTGAGATAATCCGACAGTAAAAGTATGTCGTGCAGATAAGCCTGCACAGAATTGGCTGATAACGATCGCTCTAACTTCAAATAAGACTCATAGCCCTTAATCGTACTGTACCAATCCATAAAGCAAAATAATCACGTATTTTGTTCAGCATCATTTATTGCTGTAAACGGTAAGGTGTAATTTTGTATAGTTATGAGTAAAGAAAAACGAATCATAATCATTAACGGCCCCAATTTGAATTTATTAGGTCAGCGCGAGCCTGAAATATATGGGCACACCTCATTCGATGATTACTTCTCGAATCTGATTGAAGAGTTTCCCGAAGTTCATCTTGAATATTTTCAAAGCAGCAGTGAATCAGGTTTAATCGATGAACTTCATCGTGTTGGCTTCAGTTATGATGGTATCATTATCAATGCCGGAGCTTATGCGCACACCTCCATTGCCTTGGCGGATGCGATTGCGGCAATTGATGCTCCGGTTATCGAAGTCCATATATCCAACGTATATCGACGAGAGACTTACAGACATCATTCTTGGCTAACTGCAAAATGTAAAGGCCTGATTTGCGGTTTAGGATTACATGGCTATGCACTGGCAGTGAGCGCATTAACCAATGCTAGTTAAGGTTAGGGTTCTCCGGAATATTTGCAATAAAACGAAAATTATCGCCAAGGCTTAACAATACATGGCGCCATATTTTTCCGGTGTCTTTAAGGAATACAAACTCTTCCTTTGCCTCGGTCAATATCCACGACTTCTGCTCAACCTCATCCTCAATCTGACCGGCATCCCAACCGGAGTAACCTATAAAAAACTTCACATCATTCGGTGTAATTTGTTTGGTGTCTATTAATAATTTGAGGCTGTCAAAGTCACCACCCCAATAAACATTTTCTGATATCTTCTTGCTGTTCTGAATCAAGTCGCCACGGGTAGAGATAAAATGAATGGTGTCCTTCTCAACCGGACCACCTTCGTAAAGCATATATTCTTCCCAAGGAAAATCGTCGAGGGCATCACTGACTTTAATACCGGTAGGCTTATTCAGTATAAATCCGAATGAGCCGTCGGCCGTTTTATGGCATAGTAGCACCACGCTATGACGAAAGTGAATATCTTCCATAAATGGCTCTGCTACAAGTAAAATACCGGCCTGAATACGTGAGGAGTGTTCCATTTTAATAGTTTGTTTGAGGAAGATTTAACTTACGTATTCTATTTTAAAACTACGTTGCAATTCCTATCTTCACGGCGTCGAAATTAATAACTCTAATGAATAAATTCATCCTGACTGCGGCCTTAGCTTTGGTAAGCCCGTTTCTTCTGGCGCAAATCCCTTGTTCCAAGCTTTTCATTTCGGAATATATTGAAGGTAGCAACAACAATAAGGCTATTGAAATTTATAACCCAACCAACCTGAGCGTTGATTTAACGGGATATAAAATTTTAATATCTTACAATGGCGGTTCTTCAACCCAATCTACTGATTTAACCGGTGTTATCATTCCCGGCAGCACCTTTCTGCTTGTTCATAATGCCGCCGACTCCGCTGCGCTGGGTTCCATTGCCAATCAGACTTATACCCCTTCTGCATGGTTTAATGGTGATGACGCCATTGTGTTGTTTAACAATGGTGATACGTTAGATATCCTTGGCAAGGTTGGTGAGCAACCATCATCAGGTGGCTGGGATTTATCGGATGGCGGCAATACAAAAGATCATAGTCTGGTTAGGAAACCTGGAGTACATACCGGACAAAAAAACTGGGCGCTTGGACAGGATGAATGGATCAGCTTTCCTCAAAACACCTTCACAAATGCCGGTTCGCATAGTATGGATCCATGTCCCGTTATTACAGAACCTATCATTTCTTTCGTAAACATTAAACAAACCGTAGCAGAGATAGACGGCGACGTAAATATCAAAGTTACCATACAAAATCCCTCAGCCAATCCAACTGCGGTAACTATGAATTTATTGCCGGGAAGTTCTGCTACGGAAGGTGCCGATTTTACATTTCCGGCCCCATTGGTTGTTACATTTCCCGGTGGCAGTTCCGATACACAGACTGTTACCATACCCATTATCAACGACGCCGATATTGAATCTTTAGAGTTTTTTGTTTTATCTATTTCCGATGCTACAAATAATGCACTGATTAACCTATCTACAGACTCCATTTTCATACTAGATGATGATATCGCCATCGATCCACCAAGTGTGTTCTTTTTATTCAGCCAGCAGGATTGCCAGGAGGGCACAAGCAGTTGTGCTGTTCAACTGGAGATTTTCGGACCAAATGCAAATCCAACTTCAGTCAATGTTAATTTATTACTTGCACAAACTACCGCAACTCCGGGCACCGACTTTACATTTACAAACACCACAGTAACATTCCCGGGTGGCAGTTCCAGTTCCCAATTAATTGACGTTGGCATTACCAATGACAACGACGTCGAGGGTAATGAAACCATCGCACTGATATTGGCTAATCCTACCAATAATGCCACTATAGGCACCAACAATAAAAACATACTAAGCATCATTGATAATGACCCCAACAGCATATTGCCGGTTACAGCAGGAGCGTTCACGATTATTCCCAATCCTGTAAAGCAGAATACTTTAATTGCATCGGCTGAATATCTGAAGACCATACGCGTGTTTAACACCCTTGGGCAGCTTGAACGATCGATGGATGAGCTAAACAGCACTTCATATTATGCCGACTTTTCATCGCTACTTACCGGAATTTATATTGTAGAAATTACAACGAATCACAATCAGGTAATGCGTCACCGAATGATAAAACTGTAATCAAATCTGATTTATGCCAAGTCTGTTACGTTTATCATTATTAATCGTAACGGGCTTCATTATTCATAGCATAACCGCTTACGGTCAAAAGATTCAGGACAGCACAGCCAATAATATCAGCCTGCAAGTTGCCAACTTCTCTTACTTCCGCAACTATGAGTATTATAACGACTTACAAAAAGGGTATACTTTATTTGGTCATACGCTTACTCCGGTTTTATCATTTAACAATCATAAGAGTCCTCTGGCACTCGAAGCCGGGGCGTTTATTCAACAGGATTTTGGCAACACCTCACTTCAACGTGTCAGGCCGGCAATTGCTTTAACTGCGCGTAAAATATACTATGTCAAATCTATCGACATCACTCGTCCAATTTTTAAGAAGGAGTGGTCGTTCAGAATGGGCACCCTCTATAATCAGGATTATCATCTGCTCCCTGAAGTGCTTTACAACCGGGATCAGCTGGTATTTAATCCACTGGAATATGGAATTCAATTTCGTTATAGAAACCCGTTTATTGAGACAGACCAATGGCTCCACTGGCAACGGATGATCTACAATAACAGCACGGGCAACGAACACTTTCAGGTAGGCATTTCCGCAATTTCTAGAACGACGTCAGACTCTTCAAAAAATCATATTACCATACCTATTCATTGTTTGATTCAGCATAGCGGTGGTCAAATAGGGCAGCCGGATACTTCCGATTCCGGGGGAACTACTATTAACCTGAACAGCGGACTATACTTTAATAAATATTTCAACTCAAGTTGTATCCAGTCTATGCGATTTGGATTTCAATATGCATTGAGCAACACCAATCAACAACAATTACCGGATGTGCCTCAAATTGGCCGTGGTATTGAATTTAGTGCTACTATTACATTTCTTAAACGCTTCTACGGAACGATAAGTTATTGGCAGGCACGGGATTTTTATGCGCCGTATGGCCGATTCATTACTCAGAGCAGAAGTTCAACATTTACGGACACCTATACCTACATACCGGAGCGTCAGCTTATATTTGTTAAACTTAACTACGTGTATCAACTCGGTAATTTTCTAAAAATTAACCTAGAAGCTGAACCATACTATGATATGCAGGCAAGTCTGTTTGAGTATGCATATCACCTGACCATTCATTATCAGTTTTTATCCAGATTATATCGTCAAAAGAATTGATTCTATTCCGATTTTCGGATTAATACTTTGTCAACGCGTTTACCATCCATATCCATAATCTCAAAGGTGTGCCCCCTGAACTCAAAACTATCGGCAGTAACCGGAATTCGGCCCAGCTGATGCATCATAAAACCACCAAGTGTTTTGTATGAGCTGACATCACGTTCTCTGACATCTTTTATGGAAAGCTCCTCAAGCAGCTCATCAATTTGCTTACTGCCATCAACCAGAACACTACCATCTTTACGATAGATAAGTTGTGCTTCACCTTCAACTTCTGAAATTGGCAGTTCGCCAACGATAGCTTCCAAAATATCATGGAAGGTAACAACTCCCTGGAGCACACCAAATTCATCGGTAATAAAACCGGTGTGATTGCGTGTTTTTTTGAAATGCTCCAGTAACTCCAGTGCAGCCATAGTTTCGGGAACAAACAATGGTTCTTTAAGGATTGATCGGATATCTATTTTTTTATGGTCGGCAATCTGCACAGCGATGTCTTTAATAAAAACAACGCCAAGAATTTTATCTAGGTCGCTCTCACATACAGGGAATGAAGAATGAATGCTACTGCGCATCAACAGATAAATTTCTTCCTCAGTCCATTTACTGTCAATCCAAACAATATCGTTTCGGTGTGTCATCAGCGAACTCACCTTTCGATCGCCAATACGAAAGATGCCTTTCATCATTTGGGACTCGCTCTCATCAATAATGCCGTGTTCGGAGCCTTGTTCAATCATCATCTGTAATTCCTCTTCTGTTATCGGAGGCTCTTTTACATTTTTAATAAATAGTAAACTCAGAAATAATTTAGTTGAAAGCTGAAGCAGTCCAACAACCGGAGTAGCCAGCCAGTTTAACACCAACATCACCGGGGCTACGACTACTGATACTTTTTCGGGCATTTGTAGTGCAATGGTTTTCGGAACAAGCTCACCTAATACTAATGAGAGATATGTAGTAACAGCCACAATCGTTATGAATCCCAGATTGTCTGCGTATCGTTCGGTAAATGATATACTGCGATAGAACGCTGCCAGGGGTTCCGTTAATTCAGCGCCGCCGTATGCTGCAGCTATAAAACCTACAAGTGTTATGAAAAATTGTATGGCTGATAAGGTTCGCTGTGGCTGGTTAGCAAGCTTTAAAGCAATTTTTGCTGACCGGCTTCCTTCATTGGCCTTTTTCTCCAGACGCACTTTACGGGAGGTGATAATTGCAAATTCACTCAGCACGAAAAATCCGTTGAGGATCATGAGCAGTACAATAATCAGGAGTATAAGCACAGTGATGTTTCTTTATTACAAATAAAAGAAAAAAGAAAAATCATGTGCATGGCTGTGGTTGCTATGCACTAAGCACTGCAACTGATGCAGTTGCCCTCATCATCAAATGTACAAGAAGCACCTTCGGCATATTCAGCCTGTACCGGATCTTCAACACCTGATGACTGAGGGATATTTTCATTCCCTGTCTGATTATCTATGGTAAACTTAACCGCCTGAGCTGCAGCCTGTGTACGCAGATAATACATACCTGTCTTCAATCCTTTTTTCCAGGCATAAAAATGCATACTGCTGATCTTCGTGGTATTAGGTTGTGCCATAAACAGATTCAGTGATTGGGACTGATCGATGAATGCACCACGATCTGCCGCCATATCAATAATTACTTTCTGTTTAATCTCCCAAACCGTTTTATACAGGGATTTAATTTCCTCCGGAATCTCATTAATCTGTTGAATAGAACCGTTGGCTGTAATGATTTTATCTTTCATTTGCTGATTCCACAAACCCAAACGCACGAGATCCTTGAGCAGATGTTTATTTACTATGGTAAACTCTCCACTCAGTGTTCTGCGACTGTAAATGTTTGATGTATAAGGCTCGAAACATTCGTTGTTGCCCAGTATCTGGGATGTGCTTGCTGTTGGCATAGGTGCCATGAGCAGGGAATTGCGGAGACCGTGCGTTTTTATTTCTTCTTTAAGTACATCCCACTCCCAGCGACTGCTCGGTGTTACATCCCACATATCAAACTGCAGGATGCCCTTTGATGCAGGTGAACCCGCAAAGGTCTCATAGGGTCCGTGTTTCTTGGCTAAGTCTTTAGATGATGTAAGAGCGGCATAATATATCGTCTCAAAAATATCCCGATTCAGTTGGGCGGCCTCTTCCGAGTCGAATGGCACACGTAGTATGCTGAATACGTCAGCCAGACCCTGAACACCCAGCCCAATAGGACGATGTCTCATATTTGATTTGCGAGCTTCCTCAACGGGATAATAATTGTGATCAATAATCTTATTCAGATTTTTGGTCATCACATAGACCACTTCAAACAAACGATTGAAATCGAATTCACCATCTTTCACATAGCGGGGTAAGGCAACTGAAGCCAGGTTACAAACAGCAACTTCATCCGGCGCTGTATACTCGATGATCTCAGTGCAAAGGTTTGAGCTTCGTATGGTGCCCAAATTCTTCTGATTGGATTTGGCGTTACAGGCATCCTTGTAGAGCATATATGGGGTACCCGATTCAATCTGGGCTTCCACAATAGCCATCCAAAGGTCCTGTGCTTTTATTGTTTTGCGCTGACGACCTTCTTCTTCGTAGCGGGCATATAGTGCATCAAACTCTTCGCCATAACAATCGGCAAGGCCGGGAGCTTCATTTGGACAGAATAAACTCCAGTCTCCATTTTCTTCAACGCGCCTCATAAATAAATCCGGGATCCACATGGCGTAGAATAGATCTCTTGCTCGTAATTCTTCCTTACCGTGATTTTTCTTTAGATGCAAAAAATCTATGATATCTGCATGCCAGGGCTCGAGATATATTGCAAATGAGCCTTTGCGTTTTCCACCACCCTGATCTACGTAACGGGCTGTATCATTAAATACGCGTAACATTGGCACAATTCCATTTGATGTGCCGTTGGTGCCTTTAATATAGGAGCCGGTTGCACGCACGGTATGAATGCTCAGGCCGATACCTCCGGCCGACTGCGAAATTTTAGCGCATTGTTTGAGCGTATCATAGATACCGTCGATGCTATCATCCTTCATGGTTAATAGGAAGCATGAAGACATCTGAGGCTTGGGAGTTCCGGCATTAAATAATGTAGGTGTGGCGTGTATAAACCAACGCTCGCTCATTAGATTGTATGTTTCTATGGCTGATTCAATATCTTCTTTGTGAATACCCACACTTACACGCATGAACATGTGTTGCGGGCGCTCCGCAACCAATCCATTCATCTTCAGCAGATAGGATTTCTCAAGCGTTTTAAAACCAAAGTAGTCGAAGCTAAAATCCCTGTCGTAGATGATTGATGAGTCAAGCAACTCTTTATTGGCGTTTATGATCTGATAAACATCGTCAGCTATTAGCTGGGCTCGTTGTCCTGTTTTGGGATCGATGTAATCGTAAAGCGCCTGTATAGTCTGTGAAAAGGATTTTCGGGTGTTCTTATGTAAGTTAGATACGGCAATGCGCGATGCAAGCAATGCATAATCCGGATGCTTTGTTGTAAGCATAGCAGCTGTTTCAGCGGCCAGATTATCCAGTTCCGTTGTACTTACACCATCATATAATCCCTCGATGACCTTAAGGGAAACAGTAATGGGATCAACATGCTGTTGATTCAGTCCGTAACATAATTTCTCGATACGGGCAGTGATTTTATCTAACTTAACGGTCTCAGTCCGTCCATCTCTTTTGATTACAAACATAATGCGGGGTGTTTATTTGGAGTGAGTAATGGGGTTTATTTAAAAATCATCATCATCAAATTTGATTGCTTCAGATTGCGCGTTCTGTGAGTTCTGCATGACACCGCGCTTCTGATAGTCGCCAACACGTTTCTCAAAGAAATTGGTCTTGCCCTGCAGTGAAATTAATTCCATAAAGTCGAAGGGATTAGACGTGTTGAATAACTTGGGATATCCCAGCGATACAATCCAACGGTCGGCAACATATTCTATATATTGTGCCATCAGCTTGGCGTTCATTCCGATTAAGTCCACGGGCAGAGCGTCAGTTATAAATTCTTTCTCTATAGCCACTGCATCGCCTATCATCTCATAAATACGCTCCTTGGTGAGTTTATTTTGCAACATGCTGTATAGCAGGCAGGCAAACTCGCAATGGAGACCTTCATCTCTTGAGATAAGCTCATTACTAAAACTCAATCCGGGCATAAGTCCTCGTTTTTTTAACCAGAAGATGGAACAGAAACTACCACTGAAAAATATACCTTCTACGGCAGCAAATGCAACCAGTCTTTCCACGAAGCTCCCGTTCGTAATCCAACGGAGTGCCCAGTCTGCTTTTTTCTTTACGCAGGGCACCGTTTCTATGGCGTGAAACAAACGATCTTTCTCAACCGGATCTTTGATATAGGTATCAATAAGCAGGGAATATGTTTCAGAATGTATATTCTCCATCATGATCTGAAAGCCATAAAAGCAACGCGCTTCGGGTAATTGCACCTCATTCATGAAGTTAGTAGCCAGATTTTCATTTACAATACCATCGCTGGCAGCAAAAAACGCCAGCACGTGTGATATAAAGTGACGCTCGTTTCGATTTAAGGAATCCCAATCTTTTAAATCCTGAGATAAATCGATTTCTTCGGCTGTCCAGAAACTGGCTTCATGTTTTTTATACATCTCCCATATTGCAGGGTATTTAATTGGCAGTAATACAAATCGGTCTTTGTTTTCCTGTAGTATTGATTCTGTAGACATTTTACTCATCGTGTTGTTTGTTTTATGGTTTGGAATAAGGGCGAAGAAGCCGCAATTGTTTTTCATTAAAAAAACAATCATCTTATCTTCTGTCTTATTCGATTTGAAATTTTGGATGGGAATTGAATAAATCCTCACAACAAAATCAATTACTATCCACAACAACATTACACAAACAAATCAGATTGTATTCGTGCTATTTAATCATTGCAATTCACAGCAATTATGTGAATTCAGAAAGCACTCATAATCAACCTTGTTTCTTGTTGATAACCGTTGGATAACTATTGATGCAGAAAAATTTTTTTCTTCCAGAATTATTCATTAAGTGCGATATTTCATTTACATCTAAATACTCCGAAATGATTGATATTATTGAGTTTTGGGCTATTCATATTTTTAAAATTACTTTTACGGCATAATTAACGCTACCAAAAAATTCACCTCAACTTTTTAATGAGTACAAAAAAATCGAGCATTCAGATAAACATACAAATGGATGAGAGCAATATTCCGGAGCGAATACAATGGCGCTCTGAAGATCAAACCATTCCATCTGCTCAGGATGCAAAAGCCATGATGCTTGCTCTTTGGGATAAACAATCTCGAAACGGTATGTCTGTGGACTTGTGGACGAAGGAAATGACCATTGAGGAAATGAATCTGTTCGTGTTTCAAACACTGATGACCATGAGTGACACATTCGAACGGGCAACACGAAACTCTCAAGAGGCTGCTTCGCTCCGTACATACGCCAATGCATTTCTGAAATCGGTTCAGGAGACTCAAACTGACAAAAGCTGATGTTATTTCTCGCAATTTCAACAATCCAGATCCCATTATGGTTATCGGCACCGTTTATTATCCTGTTAGGATTAATTGCATCAGGACCATTATTCTTTAAAACAATCTGGCATCAGTACTATAAACAAATAGCCATAGGAATAGGGATTAGTTGCATACTGTATTATCTGCTTATTCTTAACGACACACATAAACCAATACATACCTTTTTTGAATATTTCTCCTTCATTTCCCTGCTCACCGCATTATATGTTTCAACCGGTGGAATTTATATACGTGCCGATGTAAAAGCAACGCCAATAGCTAATACACTGATGCTGATCATTGGAGCTTTGATTGCCAACATCATTGGTACCACCGGTGCCAGCGTGTTACTTATCAGACCATTTCTACGAATGAATCAGCATCGCTTTAAGCCATATCTGGCTGTTTTTTTCATTTTCATTGTCAGCAATGTTGGTGGCTCGCTTACGCCAATTGGCGACCCGCCGCTCTTTCTTGGTTATATCAAAGGGGTTCCCTTTGAGTGGACTGTAATTCATATCATTCCTGAATGGGTTGTTGTTATTGGATTGTTATCCCTTTTCTTTATAGTATTAGACTATCGCAATAAAAAAGCATCCGCAAGTAAGAAAATATACAGCGGCATTATAACCCTAGAGGGCGGACGGAACTTTATCTGGTTACTGCTAGCTGTTGGATGCATTTTTCTTGATCCGGCAAAAATTTCGTGGCTCCCTGATATTAACGGAAACTCATTTATTCGCGAACTACTGCAGCTAATGATTGCTTACTATGCCTACAAAACCTCAGATCGAGAAGCCCTATACTACAACAGGTTTAGTTTTGAACCGATTCTGGAAGTTGCCTTTTTATTTTTTGGCATCTTCTTTTCGATGATGCCGGCATTACAATTGCTCGAAAATTATGTGTCCACTCCGGGTAATTTAACTGATTTGAGCCCCTCGTTATGCTATTGGGCTACCGGAGTAAGTTCAAGTATTCTGGATAACGCACCTGCCTATCTGACTATGCTTACCACAGCGCTCACATATCATGGATATTCCATAGATAATACCAGTCAAGTTGCTCAGTTTGCCATGTCTGACTCATATTCTATTTATGTAAAAGCTATTTCTACAGCGGCTGTTTTTTTTGGTGCTATGACCTATATCGGCAATGGGCCAAACTTCATGGTAAAAAGTATTGTTGAGGAATCGCACACTGATATGCCCGGTTTTGGTGCATATATTCTAAAGTATGCGCTGATCTATCTTCTGCCGGTATTTATTTTAGTATGGTTACTGTTTATTTATTAATGTATAGTATGTAGCAAAGCACTATTTTTGCATCTCTCATTATACTACACACTTGGACAAACGTTCTTCGCATCATAACTTATCGGTAGCGGGTTTACTCATTACCCTAGGAATCATTTTTGGCGACATCGGAACTTCTCCACTTTATGTCATGCAGGCCATTGTCGGCGAACGACACATCAGTGATCTTCTCATTTATGGTGGCTTATCCTGCATCTTCTGGACACTTACCATTCAAACTACCATCAAATATGTTGTGCTCGTGTTACGTGCGGATAACAACGGTGAGGGTGGCACGTTTTCACTCTATGCACTGGTTCGTAAACGGGGCAAGTGGCTTGTTTTTCCGGCTATTATTGGTGGCGCCTCGTTATTAGCCGATTGCATTATCACACCCGCCATTACAGTATCCAGTGCCGTTGAAGGTCTCAAAACACTTAATGAGAATATTAATACCATACCTATAATCATTGCCATTATCTCTGTAATATTCCTTATTCAGATTATGGGCACACAACGGGTTGGCGTTTCATACGGCCCCATGATGTTAATCTGGTTTGGCATGCTCGCCGTGCTGGGGACTTTACAACTTATTCAAAACCCTATTATTCTCAAAGCAATAAATCCATACTATGCTATTAAATTTTTAACTCAGTACCCAAAAGGATTCTGGTTGCTGGGGGCAGTATTTCTTTGTTCCACAGGAGCAGAGGGGTTATACAGCGACCTAGGTCACTGTGGCAGAAAAAATATTCGCGTTAGCTGGATGTTTGTTAAAGTATGTTTAATCCTGAATTACTTCGGACAAGGCGCCTATCTGATGATGCACGAAGGAGATACCAAACCCGACATTCCAATTTTTTTCGCCATCATGCCTGATTGGTTCGTCATCTTCGGTATCATCATCGCCACCTTTGCTTCAGTCATTGCCAGTCAGGCAACCATATCAGGTTCATTCACCCTGATTAGTGAGGCGATGCGCCTAAATCTATGGCCGAAAGTGCGCGTTATTCACCCTACCGAAGAAAAAGGTCAGGTTTATGTTCCCTCTGTAAATATTGTGCTGTTTATTGGCTGTGTTATTATGGTACTCTTCTTTAGAGAGTCTAAAAATATGGAAGCGGCATATGGTCTTTCTATCAATTTTTCGATGCTGATGACCACCTTACTGTTTGGCACTTACCTGTATGTGCGTCGCGGCTCGGTCGTATTAGTCGCCATCTCTGCCGGTGTATTTCTGTTTATCGAATTCCTGTTTCTTATAGCCAATCTTGACAAATTTTTACATGGTGGATACGTAACCCTTATTCTAGCTACGGCCTTGTTTACCGTTATGTTCATCTGGTACAATGCAAGAAAAATTAAGAACCGATATCTGGAATTTGTCAATCTTAAAGATTTTCTTCCCCAACTAAAACAACTGAGTGAAGATGCATCGGTTCCCAAATATGCTACCCACCTGATTTATATGACCAGTGCCGATTACAGTTCACAGGTAGAATCAAAAATCATCTATTCGATCTTCAATAAACAACCCAAACGGGCAGATATATATTGGTTCGTTCACGTTGATGTGGTTGATGAGCCATACACTTCTGAATACAATGTCAATATATTGGTTCCCGGTGATGTGTATCGTGTTGAGTTCAGACTTGGATTTCGTGTAGCGCCCCGTATCAATTTATTTTTCAAAAAAGTGGTTGAAAACATGGTAGCCAACAAGGAAGTGGATATTGTGAGCCGCTATGAATCGCTCAGCAAACAAAATGTGGTCGGCGACTTCCGCTTTGTGGTAATTGAGAAGTTTCTCTCTTACGAGAACGACTTACCGTTCATTGATAAAATAACTATGGATACCTACTTCTGGATGAAAAAGATCAGCCTATCTGAAGGCCGTGAATTTGGTTTGGATACCAGTTCGGTAACCACAGAAAAATTCCCGCTGATCATTAAGCCACATTCCGACTTTGTGATTAAGCGGGTATATGATTAGGCCGAATTACCATTCATAATTTACAGATCCTCATTACACGTTAACTATACCGATGTTGACCAACGACCAAATCCAGAATTTGAGAAGAAATTATGCATCGCGCGAATTAGATGAATGCGACGCATTAGCTAATCCAATCGATCAGTTTACCCTTTGGTTTCGGGAGGCGCTGGATGCGGCAGTTTGGGAACCCAATGCCATGACTTTAGCTACCGCTAACGTTGACTTTAAACCTTCAGCACGTATCGTATTATTAAAAGGTGTTGAGGCTGATGGCTTTGTCTTCTTTACAAATTATAACAGCCGTAAAGGCAGAGAATTATTGTGGAACCCATACGCGTGTCTGGTTTTCCTATGGCATGAATTAGAACGGCAAGTTCGTATTGAGGGGCGCGTTGAAAAAATAACACGCGAAGAGAGCATCACCTATTTCAGGAGCAGACCGGAAGGCAGCAGAATTGGTGCATGGGCATCGAATCAGAGTGAAGTTGTTGACAGTCGTGAACAACTAGAGAAAAGTTTCGAGCAATTAACGGCATCCTTACAGGGCACAGAAATCGATTGCCCCGAGCATTGGGGTGGATACAAGGTTATACCTTACGAAATAGAATTCTGGCAGGGAAGACCCAATCGCTTACACGATCGAATTGTATATACTGCCGAGCCCAATAACAACTGGCATAAAAAAAGACTGGCACCATAGCAGTACACAGTCTTAATGTGCTGGGTTTAATTTTTTTGGATTACTCCTTGGCTTTCTTTTTTGCGGCTACTTTTTTAGCGGCGGTTTTCTTAGCCGGTGCTGTGGCCGATTTAGCCGTAGTTGCTTTCTTTTTTGCAACGTGTGGTCTGCTGATACCAAAAGAGCCTTTGAAGCGTTTTCCTTTAGCTGTGCGTTTGTCACCTCTTCCCATAGTGATAAGATTGTTTTTTATTGTTTGGCAAATATGCCCGTTTGTTTTTGAATAAGGAATTTTTTTTGAGCTGATTAAAAAAAAGCGGCGGCACTTTCAGTGCCGCCGCATAATGTTTTTTTCTTCAGTGATGATTACTTCAATTTAGAAGAAAATTCTTTACCTGCTTTGAACTTAACCACTTTTTTAGCAGGGATTTTGATTTCCTTGCCGGTTTGTGGGTTACGACCAATACGGGCAGAACGCTTAGAAACACTGTAAGTTCCGAAACCTACTAGCGTTACTTTGTCGCCTTTTTTCAATGCACCCATAGTTGCTGTAAGGAATGAATCTAAAGCAGCGCCGGCTTGAACTTTAGAGATTTTCGCATCACCTGCGATTTTGTCGATTAATTGTCCTTTGTTCATGTTTTTTAAATTTAATTGTTAAAAAATTTGTGTACAACAAAAATATAGGCACAGCGCTGATATCACAAGTTTTTAAAAAATATTTTTCTTGAAATCCTTATCCCGTGTGGATAACAGGGTTTTGATGTGGATAAAACTCACTGCCAATCTATGTTTCTTTAATTTTTATAGCTACTAATTGACCATGCGATTAACTACGCTTATGAATCTAAATTATATTTGTTATAAATTACACAATGAAACAAACATTCTTAATCATACTTTTTGTGTGGCTATTGAGTTTCAATGCAAAATCTCAGTTTTCCATTCGACCTCAGATAGGGATTAAATTTACTGATTTATCCTACGAATCAATACAAGGCCAGTTGCGGGGTATACCCAAATTTGTATTTGGCGCGGATGTTCAAGTCGGCAACAAGTTATACTTTCAGCCCGGCATCAATTATACCCCCGTTAAGCTCGAAATAAAAAATGTTGGCGACATTAATATGAGCAAACTCAATATTCCTTTGCTTGTTGGATTAAAACTTTTTGAGCCCGAGGGTAAACGTGCTTTAGGTGTGAGGTTCTATGCAGGACCAAATTTTTCATACATACTAAATAAAAAAATCAGTGATGCCATATCTGATATTACCCTCGATGAACTAAAAGATTTTCATTTGTCTGCTATAGGCGGAACTGGTGTAGATTTTGGCTTTTTCTTTATAGATATAGGATACAAATACGGTATCACTAAATTTATTTCCGGTAACAATAATAAGGTTGCCACATTAAATGGCTTTTTTCTTAATACCGGAGTTCGATTGGGGAGATAACAGCTCTGCATTATAAAAACATAACATCAATCTAAACACACAACTAATTACGATGCGTACTACGATAAGAAAAGAAGTGAAAAAAATCTCCAACTACTTCTTTTGCCTTTGCATCATACTGAACCCTTATTACGGAAAATCATGCACGGGCATCACTCTAAAGTCAAATGATGGTAGTGTAGTTGTTGCTCGCACGGTAGAATGGGCTTTAAACGATGCTCAGCACAATCAAATATTAATTGTACCCCGCAATAAAAACTTTAAGGGGCAAACTCCTCAAGGCTATAATGGTAAAACATGGACCGGCAAGTATGGATTTGTTACCTTAACAGCATATGGGCAACCATACGGCCCTGATGGATTAAACGAAGAAGGCCTTTATGTTGGTGTTTACTATTTGCCCGGATTTGCTGAATATGCTGTGTATGACAGCTCAAAAGCTGCTATTTCTATGAGTGTTGGGGATCTTATGCAATGGATGCTCTCTTCCTTTAAGACTGTTGACGAAATAGTCTCCAATCTGAATTCTGTAATCGTTGTTAATGTAGAAAACAAAGACTTTGGAGGGGCAGAATTGCCTTTCCACTTTAAAATAGTTGACCCCAGCGGTGCCAGTAAAATAATTGAAATAGTCAACAAAGGAGAAGTTAAACTATACGATCCCTACATGGGTGTGATTACGAATTCCCCAACCTATGATTGGCATTTAATAAATCAACGAAATTTTATCAATCTATCAACTAATCCCAGTACACCATTAAGACTAGACGGATACGAGTTAAAACCCATAGGCGGCGGTTCAGGTTTAATAGGCTTACCCGGCGATTTTACCCCGCCATCGAGATTTGTGCGAGCTGCTGCGTTCACAGCCTCGTGCCGTATACTGGAGAGTTCAATGGATGCCGTTTTTGAATCTTTCAGAATACTTGACAATTTCAATATTCCACTTGGTGCTCAAGTACCTAAAGAGCATATGCCTTCTGACATCGTCAGTGCCACTCAAATTACATCTTCATCCGACTTAAAAAACAGAGTTTATTACTACCATACTATGTGGAATAGACAAATAAGAAAAATTGATTTAAAATCAATTGACTTTGCACTTATTAAAGAGCAAGTAATCGATGATGATGTGCAAAAGACAAACACAATAAAAGACGTAACCCCTAAGCCAATAACTAATTCAAAAAAATAATGTTAATAAATCATGAAGAAGTTAATACGTAACTATTCCTCACTTCTGACATTAACCGTTTTTTTTATTTTTAATAGTATTGGATGCGAAAAATTTGGAAATAACACTCAGATGCCTTTCATTAGGTAGGGATATTAAAGTTGTTGCTATTAGAATGATTTTGTTCCTCTTTAAATATAGCGTTAAAAATACAGTGGTGCGAAAAGGAAATATTGAAGGGAGACAATCACGTTCTATTTACTTTTCATTAAACTATTTTTTGTGCCCATTCAACTAAAAAAAAACGTACTAATTATCTGCATTACAATATGTGGCTTTAGTAATCAGTTTACTTGTTTAGCTCAGTCCTTAGAGTTGCGTCCGGGATTTGATAAAGATGAATTTCAGGAGTTACTTAAAGTTTCAAGCCGTCAAGGAGACACCTTATACAACCCGGATTTGCCCGCACCTGATCAATTCAAGCGCATATATCGTTCTGCGGAAATGGGGCTTGATAATCGCTGGGAGTTATGGATCTCCGAAACGAACACAGCTTGTATCAGTATCCGAGGAACCACAAAAAAACTTGTTAGTTGGCTAGATAATTTTTATGCTGCAATGGTGCCTGCTACCGGATCGTTGATTGTGGAAAAGAACTTTACTTTTAATTATAAATTGAGTGAAGACCCAAAAGCGGCTGTACATTGTGGCTGGCTTATTTCAACTGCATTCCTCTCTCGGGATATTCTTCCTAAAATTGATTCTCTCTATAACTCCGGAATTCGTAATTATCTGATCATGGGGCACAGTCAAGGAGGGGCCATCTCTTATCTGCTTACCGCTTACTTACTCAATCTGCAAAAAGAAAAACGATTATCCGAGGACATCACATTCAAAACATACTGCAGCGCCGCACCCAAACCTGGCAATCTTTATTTTGCATATTCATACGAAAATCTAACCAAGGGCGGCTGGGCTTTTACCGTTGTCAATTCTGCCGACTGGGTTCCTGAGGCTCCTTTTTCAATTCAAACAACAATGGATTTTAATCCGTCTAATCCTTTTACAAATGCATTAACCACTATTCGTAAGGCTCCGTTTTTTAAAAGAATTTTTATTCGATCCTATTTTAACAGCCTTGATAAGCCTACAAAAAAAGCAAGCCGAAAATTTCAAAAGAGATTAGGTAATAATCTTGAACAGTTTATACAAAAGACTTTACCCGACTTCAGCCCTCCTAAGTATTACAATTCTAATAATTATGCTCGAACCGGAACAAGTATCATCTTGTATGCTGATGATTCTTACTATAAATTATTTCCAATTGATGCTAATAAGTTGTGGACTCATCATGCATTTGAACCATATCTTTATCTTATTAAACGCTACTGATTTAATATTTATTGATATGCCTGAAAAATCCAGTAAACTCACATTCAATACATTTAATTAATTACAAGGCCGTTACTTTTGAGCTGCATAAATAAATAAGAAAAGATTCCCGCTAATAAAAAATGACAATTCTAAATATTCTTCATACAACATTACCGATACAAGATCCTGTCTTAGAATTCCTCATCATTTTAATAATTATTCTATTTGCTCCGCTACTCTTAAATAAATTAAATATCCCTCACCTGCTGGGATTAATCATTGCGGGCGCATTAATAGGACCCAATGGATTTAATTTATTGGATCGGGATAGCAGTATCATATTGTCGGGCACGGCTGGACTTTTGTATATAATGTTTCTTGCAGGACTTGAAATTGACCTTGCCGAGTTTAAAAAAAACAGCTCGAAAAGCTTAGTATTTGGGATTTACACATTTATTATTCCAATGGTCTTGGGTTCGGTTATTGGTATTTACGTGTTACAATTTGAAATAAAAACGGCTCTACTTTGGTCTAGTATGTTTGCCTCGCATACCTTGATTGCATACCCTTTAGTTAGTAAACTGGGCGCTGCAAGAAACAGAGCTGTAAACATAACAGTTGGTGGCACTATGATTACCGATATACTGGCACTATTGATACTAGCGGTTATTGTTGGTATGACAACCGGAGAAGTAAATTCTATATTTTGGATCAGATTATCTGTTTCGATTGTATTATTTGGCCTAACTGTACTTTTTATTTTTCCGATAATAGGGCGTTGGTTTTTTAAGAACGTAAATGATAATGTGTCTCAATATATTTTTGTGTTGGTTATGGTATATCTGGGAGCAATTCTGGCAGAATTGGCGGGCATTGAAGCTATCATCGGAGCCTTTTTAACCGGCCTTGCCCTTAATCGCTTGATACCGCACACGTCTCCATTAATGAATCGTGTTGAGTTTGTAGGGAACGCCATATTTATTCCATTTTTTCTAATTGGCGTAGGCATGTTAATAGACTACAGAGCTTTTTTTAAAGATTTGGAAACACTGAAGATAGCCGGAGTAATGGTGGCTATAGCGACTTTATCTAAGTTTACAGCCGCCTGGTTAACACAAAAAACATTTAAGTTTAGTGCAGATGAACGCAGACTTATATTTGGGCTAAGTAATGCCCAGGCAGCAGCCACTCTAGCAGCCGTTTTGGTTGGATACAATATAATTATTGGCACTACGGAGTCTGGTGATCCTATCCGTCTGCTAAATGAGAATATATTAAATGGCACAATTATTATGATCTTATTTACTTGTACCATCGCATCCTTTGTTGCTCAAAAGGGTGCACGTAACTTGCTTTTAACAGAGGGCTTACATGCTCCTGAGAATGAAGATAAAAATCAAGAGATGATATTACTGCCCGTTAACAGTATTGAGGTAGCGGATGAGGCTGTAAATTTAGCGTTGTTAATAAAAGCGAAAAGTAATAAGGACGGCATACTAGCCGTTCATATTTTAGATAATACCTCTACGAACAACTCACTAGAAAAACAAGCAAATAAAATATTAAAAAAAGCTGCATTCACTGCATCTGCCGCCGATCTCAATATACAGGAAATCATAAGATACGATATAAACATTATCAATGGCATAACCAGCGTTGTCAAAGAAAGCCAAATCACGGATTTGGTTTTTAGCCTTCAACCAGATAAGGGTTTATCTGAATCATTCCTTAACAAACTGAATCAAGGTATCTTACCAAAATGCAACTCAACAGTTTTATTGTATAAACCCGTTCAACCTTTAGGAACAATAAAAAGACACCTCGTGTTTGTTCCAAAAGACGCAGAAAAGGAATTCGGCTTCCCTTTTTGGTTGATTAAAGTTTGGAATATTGCAAAGAATTCTGGTGCAAGTATTGTATTTTATGCTCCACAAGAAATCCAGACAATTCTAAAAGCTATTCAAATAAAACACGCTATTGAATGCGAATACAAAGATTTTAATGATTGGAACGATTACCAGACAATAAAGAATGAAGTCAGACTTGATGATAACAGTATCATAATTTTAGGTAGAAAAAATAAGGCCTCCTATCGTGAGGTAATGGCTAAAATTCCCTCGTATCTTAATGAATATTTTCAAGACCATAGTTACCTTATAGTTTACCCAATGCAACTTGGATTAAAGGATACATTTCAAAATGATTTGAAAAACACTTCCTTGATAGAACCATTGGAGAAACTAGAGGAAATCAGAAAAAATGTATTTAAACTATTCAGCAATAAAGTATAAACATCATTCTACTTAGAAAACAGCTTATTTAACTTTATTTATTAAAATAATTAATGAGATTAAGTAAACGACTATTAATAATCGTACTTTGTTGCAGCGTATTGTGCAGCAGTTGCTTCACGAAACGCAAGATAACCTGCCCTGCCTACATGAAGGGTTCTGTTACCGGTACTGGCGGGAGCAACAGTAAAAAGAAACAGGAATTATTTCCTAAAAAAATGAAACGGAAATAAGTACAATCCACACCAGCAATCCCAAAACTCCTAGGACCGTTGGTGAATATTGAGTGACAGCTAAAGGCTGAACGGATAGGAGCTGGAGTGCTATACATTCTTACTATGGGCAAATATGACCCCTTTATGAAATCCAATTCCCGAGTTGATTGCGCTTACCTCATTGAAAACACATAACTTGAACATAATGAATAGTGTTTAGTGATAACGCCGGGGACTTTCAGTGAGACAGCCCATTAAGCTACTTAGCAAAATATCTATAAATTGCTTAATCGTTTGCATGTAATAATATACAGTATGTGAATATAAACTGCACTCGTATGCTAAGGTTAATTTATTTTTGAGAATTAATAAAACCATTCAACAGATGATTAAAACGCTAACTTGGTTTATCGTATTTGCCTCATTGCCTTTTTTTACATCGGCACAGGATACACAAGAGCCACACAAATTAAGAATTGGCTTTCAGTTCACTCCTGAAGTAACCTGGTTAAAATCCAAATCCATTAATTTGGAGAACAGGCGCTCTATGATTGGCTTTAATTTCGGACCTGTATTTGATTATAATTTTGGCAGTAATTATGCCATTACAACAGGTGTTATCATAAGCCGGTCGAGAGGTTCTCTTTTTTATGAAGACAGTACAAAGTTTAATTCAAGACCTGATCATTTATATTCTTCAGCTTTAACCGTAGACTACAACCTTCAGTATATTGAGTTACCCATAGCCCTCCGATTAAAGACCAACGAAATAGGCTATGTAACTTATTTCGGTGTGTTTGGCATAGTCCCCGCAGTTAATATTAGTGCAAAAGGAGAATTTGATGATCCTACAACGCCAAACGCAAGGTATATACCGGAGAGCTTTTCAAAAGATGTGAGCCTGCCCAATTTATCTATGCTCATAAGTGCAGGTGCCGCATACAGTATATCTACCAATACCTCTGCATTTCTATCTCTTAACTTCTATAACGGATTAATAGATGTTACCGACAATCCTAAAAATTATAAAACCAAAGCCGTATTAAACCGATTAGGGCTAACCGCAGGCATTATGTTTTAACCGTTTTAAAAGACTAATTTTAACCCGCAACATTTTTACCCTGTTGCGGTTTTTTTATTTCGTGAACATTACACTTGCACAACAGAACTATATCATTGGCGACTTTGATTACAACAAAAAGAAAATAATTTCCGCCATACGTCAAGCTCAAGCAGAGGGCAGTAATCTAATTGTATTTCCTGAATTATCCGTATGTGGTTATCCGCCCCGCGACTTTCTGAATTTCAGTGATTTCATAGCCCAATGTCAATCAGCTATTACTCAAATTGCCGCGCACACAAAAAATATCGGAGTCATTGTTGGCGCACCAACAATAAACCCTGAGGCTCCCGGCAAGGATTTATTCAACTCCGCCTATTATCTCTTCGAAGGAGCAATCAAAGCAATCGTTCATAAAACCTTACTACCCACCTACGATGTATTTGATGAAGTTCGCTACTTTGAGCGAGCAACCAATCACGCACTGATTGTGCATCAGGGCAAACGCATAGCCCTAACCATTTGTGAAGACATTTGGAATACCGGCCACAATCCGCTATACACGATCACTCCTCTCGACATCTTATCCAAACAAGATCCCGATTTAATAATCAATATTTCAGCGTCGCCATTTGATTATCAGCAAGACCACAAGCGGCGTGAGTTGATTTCGCGTATTTGTAAAACATACCAGCTCCCCATGATTTACTGCAATACAACCGGAGCTCAGACCGAATTAATCTTTGATGGTGGTTCGGTGGTGTCTGATCACAACGGGCATATCATACATCAACTACCTTTTTTTAAGGAATCCGTTTATACTATCGATACGGAGATTACTTATCCGGAACTAAAGACTACGCACATTCAACCCATTCAGCTCATTCACGATGCACTGGTATATGGTATGCGTGAATACTTTGACAAACTGAATTTCAAAAATGCCATACTGGGCCTGAGCGGTGGTATAGATTCTGCAGTAGTAGCCGCACTCGCCTGCAAGTCGCTGGGGGCGGAGCATGTGCTTGCTGTATTATTGCCCTCCACATTTTCCTCCGACCACTCTATTGATGATGCCATAGACTTATGCAAACGACTGAACATGGCTCATCACACGATACCGATTCAGGACGTTTATCAATTAAGTTTAAATCAATTGCTTCCTTATTTCAACAACCCTGTATTTGGTTTGGCTGAAGAAAATCTGCAGGCACGAATCAGAGCGTTATTTCTTATGGCCCTCAGCAACAAACACGGACACATATTACTCAACACCTCAAATAAAAGTGAAGCCGCGGTGGGTTACGGAACATTATATGGCGATATGTGCGGAGGACTCAGCGTAATTGGCGATGTATACAAAACGCAGGTTTATGAGCTAGCGCAATACATCAATCGTGATACAGAAATTATTCCCCGGCATATCCTGACCAAAGCGCCTTCTGCCGAACTGCGTCCAAATCAGAAAGACAGTGACTCCCTGCCTGAATATGCCCTGCTGGATAACATCCTTTTTCATTATATCGAGGAATGTAAAGGCCCCGATGAAATTAAAAAACTGGGCTTCGACGCTGAAGTGGTTGACCGAATATTGCGTATGGTGAACCGAAACGAATATAAAAGACATCAGACACCACCCATACTGCGCGTTTCGAAAAAGGCATTTGGCAGTGGACGGCGAATGCCTATTGTCGGCAAATACCTCGATTAATTCGGCAAATTAATCTCACCATCAATACACCATACTCGTATTGTATTTGGGGTTGATATAACCAAATCAATAACTAAATTTGACCTCCTTCTAACATTGAACAAATACACGCGCTATATACTTATTCTGATGCCGGTACTTATTTCGGCCATATGCAGGGGGCAAAGCCCTGAACAAGATTGCATTAATGCCATTCCGGTATGCAGTACCTCGTTCAGTCAGGCTAATTCCAATGTTGGTTTCGGTAATGTACAGGAGCTGAGCTATCCTTTCACCACCTCGTGCCTGGCCGCGGGAGAGCAAAACAGCATCTGGTATACCTTTACTGTAAATACTGCCGGATCGCTGGAATTTACCCTGACGCCAGCCGCATTTACCGATGATTATGACTGGGCCATCTTTGATATTACCTCAACCGGATGCCCGGGAATACCCAACGGCACTGCTCCTGAAATCGCATGCAACTATTCTGTTTTCCCCGGAGTAACCGGGATGAATGCTACCGGTGACCTGATTAGTTCCGGGCCATTAGATTCGAACACAGCTCCCCCGATTAACCTTGTAGCCGGTAATACCTATGCTATGGTGATCAATAATGCCACCAGTTCAACCGGCGGCTACCAACTGGATTTTGCCGGAACGGCCAATCTACTGGATAACAATGTGCCTGTACCTGATTCAATACTTCATCGTGAGTGCGATCAGCAGGATACCCTGTATATCCAATTATCTGAGGCGGTACTATGCAGTTCAATAGCGACCGACGGGTCTGACTTTACTTTTAGCGGTCCATCCGGAGGTTCGGTATATACGGCATTTGGTGTAGGCTGTGCCAATGCAACATCGGCGAATACCATAGGAATCGTTTTGAATAATGCCATATTATTCAACGGCTTATACACGCTGAATATCAACACCGGTTCTGATGGCACCACTCTAACGGATATCTGTGGAAATGCTACTCCGGTTGATTATAACATCAATTTTATTGTAACCAATATTCCCGAGGTTAACCTTGGAAATGATACAGCAATGTGTGATGGCGAAGTGCTTATTCTGGACGCGACCAATGTCAATACAACATATTATTGGTCGAATGGACAGCAAACACCCGGTATTACGTTAAATGATTATCCAATACTCATATGGGTAAATGTAGACCGCAACGGCTGCTTTGCACGGGATAGTATCGACATTCAATCGGCCTGTTCCATTTTTGTTCCGAACGCATTCTCTCCAAACAATGATGGATTTAATGACATTTTTGGTGCCATATCAGCACAATTAACAACATACGAAATATTTATATATGATCGTTGGGGCAAGCGGGTTTTTTACAGCAACAATCTCGATAACACCTGGGATGGCACTGATGGGTGGGGCATACCCTACCCGACAGGAGTTTACGTCTACTATATTCAAGGGAACTTCAGAAATGGCGAAAACTTTAATAAAACCGGAAATGTTTCACTCTTAAGATAAAAACTCTAAATTTATAAACATAACATAACGCATACTATGAATACCATTCGAATAGTCGGAATTTGGCTCGCCCTTTTTATCATCACTATCCTGAAAGCAAAAGGGCAGTTGATTATTAACGAATACTCTTGTGGCAACATCAACATCGTTACAGACAACTATGGAGATCGAGAAGACTGGGTTGAACTATACAATACCGGATCAGTGGCCGTTGATTTAACCGGCTTTTGCTTATCTGATCGTGCTAATAACCCCACTAAATGGCCTTTCCCAACGGGATCTATCGCTCCAAATGGTTTTGTTCGTATATGGACAAGCGGCAGAAATATTGTAGTTGGAAACAATTATCACGCAAGTTTTAAACTTAATCAAACTGAAAACGAGAAAATAATCCTTGCTACCACTGCCGGACTGATTGTTGACAGTTTAACTCTCAAAAGGCATCAGGCCAATCACTCCTGGGGCAGAACTACGGATGGATCAAACTCTTGGAGCATATTCACCACACCGACAGTAAATACTACAAACAATACCTCAACACCATATACCCGGTATGCGGCAATGCCAACATTTAGTCAAAATGCCGGCTATTATGCCAACACCGTTACTGTATCTGTTTCAACCACAGAAAGTAATTCAACTATTTACTATACCACAAACGGATTTGTACCCACTACAGCCTCATCTGTTTACAGTTCGGCACTAACTTTTAATTCGACTACGGTCTTAAAAGCCTACGTTGTTTCTACAGACCCTAACGTATTACCAAGTTTCTATGAGTTCTCCACCTACTTTATTAACGAGGGCCCCTTTACGGTTCCGGTATATTCCATACACGGCGATCAGGTTCAATCCCTCTTAGATGGAAATGCCAGTCTAAATCCGGTTACTGCTCTGGAGTACTTTGAAACGGATCAACAACTTAAGTTTAAGACGGTAGGGCGAACGGATAAGCACGGAAATGACTCTTGGGCATACGACCAACGAGGTATTGATTTCAGCGCCTGGGATCAATATGGATACAATCATTTCATGAAGTATAAAATATTCCCTCGCACCAATAGACAGAAGTTTCAGCGAATTATGTTTAAAGCGGGCGCATCAGACAGCTACCCGGGTAGTGGCTGGTTACCCAGTTGTCATTTGCGTGATGCCTTCGTTCAGGACTATGCACAAAAAATAGGCTTGGATTTTGACTGTCGGTCACTTAAGCATAACATCCTTTTTGTAAATGGGCAGTATTGGGGCTTCTATGAAACCAGAGAAAAAGTTGACGATAAAGACTATACCGATTATTACTACAATCAGGATGAGTTTAATATTGATGTGCTCAAATACTGGGGTGGATTACAGGTGGATTACGGCAGTGATACCGGATGGGTTAATCTCTACAACTATGTGATGGCCAATAACATGACTGATCCCATTGCATATAACAGTGTGAAGTCGCGTTTAGACTTCAGCAGTTTGATTGACAACTGTATCTACAATACCTACATTGTGAACAGCGACTGGATAAACTGGAATACCATGTGGTGGCGCGGCAGAAATCCGGATGGTGATAAAAGGAAGTGGCGTTATTGCGGTTGGGATATGGACAATGTTTTTAACCTTGGACAGAATTACAGTGGATGGCAAACAACAGGACCAACAGCTGACCCTTGCGACCTTCAAAATAATTGGCCTAATGCAGGTCCGAATATGGGGCATCTGAACATCCTATCTAGATTGCTTCAAAACACCGAGTTCAAGGAAATGTATGTAAATCGTTATGCCGACTTAATCAATGGATATTTAAGCTGCGACTCTACCCTTGCACATCTGGACTGGTTTCTAAATATCATGACTCCGGAAATGCCGAAACAAATTCAACGCTGGGGCGGCTCGATGGCAACCTGGAACAACAATGTTCAAACATTAAAAAATTTCATTAATGACCGTTGTAGTTTCATTGCCGGAAGTCTTGTTGACTGTTATCAGGTAACCGGACCATATCAACTTACGGTTAAAATAAATCCTCCCGGTAGTGGCACCGTATCAATTGGCACCTTTACCCCTCAGATATACCCATATACCGGAACATATTTTGGTGATATTAATGTAAAGCTTCAGGCAAACCCTGTTACGGATTATGTTTTTGGCTATTGGATTCCCAACAACAATGCCGTAACGCCAACTTTCTTGTCAGATACCATCAAAATGAATCTGAGCATACCGGATACGATAACGGCACAGTTCAAGTACTGGCCATCAATCATCAACAGCGTTACCGCACTTCCGGAATTTACCACAAGTATTTTCCCGACACTCACTAACAACAACCTGATCATCGATTACAAAGGAAACGTGCTCTACAATAATATCAGCTGTAAAATATATTCAATAACCGGTATGATGGTCGCTGATTTAAGTCATTCGTTTTCCAATGCCAGCGAGAATCGTATCATCATAAACCTTCGTGACCTCAACATAGCGCAAGGGATGTACTTTGTTGAATTAAGTAATGGTGAGAGAAGAGAGACTACTAAGATTATCTATCAGAACGATTAAACGATTATTAAAAGACATTAAAAACCTCTGCCATTTAAGGTGGAGGTTTTTTTATGCCAGTTGCTTTACAATATTCTGTGCCGGCAACGGATTACTCATCGTGTAAAAGTGAAGGCAATTAAATCCATGCTGAATTAACTCCTTGCACTGACTGATACTCCACTCCAGGCCTACCCGGGTAACATCTTCATCGGTTTTACATTTAACCAGTTCGTTGGCCATTGCTTCAGGAAAGTTTACATAAAACACTCTCGGCATATTATAAACCTGACGCAAATTGGTTAGTGGTTTTATTCCGGGAATGATAGGCACTTGAATTCCGGCCTCACGGCAGGCCTTTACAAACTGAAAGAACTTTTGATTATCGAAGAAAAGTTGTGTAACAATGTAATCTGCACCGGCATCCACTTTTTCTTTCAGATATTTTAGATCGGTATTGAAATTAAGCGCCTCATAATGTTTCTCAGGGTAGCCGCCAACGCCAATACAAAATGATGTTGCCGTAGCATGCTTGAGATCTTCCTCAAGATATACTCCCTTATTCATATTAACGACCTGCTTAACCAGGTCGACAGCATAGGCATGACCATATTTTTCGGGAGTAAAAACTTCTTCACTTTTCATTTTATCGCCCCGAATCAGTAATACATTTTCGATGCCCAGAAAATTTAATTCAATCAGCAAGTCTTCTGTTTCATCAATGGTGAAACCGCCACAAATAAGATGAGGCACCGCATCCACTTTAAATTTAGTTTGGATAGCCGCACAAATACCGGCAGTGCCGGGTCGTTTACTGATCATCTTCTTCTGAAAAAGACCTTCTACTGTTTTTTTGTAAATAAAATCGGAACGATGATAGGTTACATTGATAAAAGGGGGCTTGAACTCCATGAGCGGCTCGAGACAGTTGTATATAGACTGAATACCTTTACCTTTCAGTGGCGGTAAAATTTCAAACGAAAAAACATTCTTATCCTTTGATGCAATGTGCTCAATAACTTTCATCGATCTGATTTAACTCCGCAAAAGTATATGAAAAGCGGACTTAATTGCTGATTAATTAATTCATTTTGAAAGGCACAAGAAGAGGGAACTCCGGGATCTCAACCTTAAACAGTTTACCGTCAATCAGTCGCTCCATAGTATAGTACCCTTTCATTTTGCCCATTTCGGTACGCAGATGAGAACCGCTCACATATTGATGCGACTCGCCCGGCTCAATAACCGGTTGCTGACCAACTACACCATCACCTTCCACCTCTCGAACTACTCCATTGGAATCAAAAACCACCCAATTACGACGAAGTAACTTAACCGTATATTCGCTTTCGTTGGAAATAGTTATCCGATAAGCAAACATAAACTCGTTGTTTAGTGGCTGAGAATATTCAGGCTGATAAAAGGTTTCAACCGAAATTTTGACGCCGTTGGTGATTTTGGTTAACATATCTGATAATAATTAAACGAATATATTTAATAATGTGATTACATCAACAAGCCCTACAAATATTTTTTTTTGACTCATCTGATGAATTCCGCTACAACCTGCTCTATCTCGTTTTGGGCTTTATCGAGGCGATCATTGACCACAACCACATCGAACTTCGGCTCCATCATTAATTCCTCCCGCACTTTCGACAATCGAACCTGAATTTTATCCTCCGACTCAGTACCCCTTCTCCGCAAACGAGCTTCAAGGATATCGAGATTGGGTGCTTTAATAAAAATGGCAAGAGCGTGATCCTTAAAAATTTCTTTAAGCTTTAATGCTCCCTTTACATCCACATCAAACAAAACCACACCACGGCTTGCCCATATCCTGTTTATTTCCGATTTGAGCGTACCATAATAATTACCGGGGTACACTTCCTCGTATTCAACAAACTCCTTGTCGGCAATACGCCTCTGAAATTCATCTGGAGAAATAAAATAATAATCACGACCATGTAACTCATTATGGCGAGGTTCTCGGGTGCACGCTGAAACAGAAAACTCCAGAGTTGCAAAACGCTCCAAAAGATATTTTACGAGTGTCGTCTTTCCGGATCCTGAGGGTGCTGTTACGATGATTACCTTATTATCCATGGCCTTGCAATAATAATCACTAATAGGCGATCAGTTGATTGACTATTGACTTCGGTGGCGTATTCATCGTTTGCATTTTTGTGCCCAAGATTGGGTGCAAAAAGATAACGGTGTACTGCAATGAATCTAGATTATAGAAGGACACCCGTCCAATTGAGTCGGTGTTCTTATTGACAATAAGATTTTCATCATTCAAGGCGTCTGCCTCAGAGTAATACAAGCGAGCTGGCAGATTGATCAACGGGGTATCCATAGTTATTCCGGAATCATCTACAAAAAAGTCGCGAACATGGAGATGGATCACAGAAGCCTTATCCGGACTTACGTTTTCGGCAACAGGATCCTCTTTGGCGCAGGACATACACAGCGCCATAGTTAGCAAACAAGACGGGATATACTGCGAATGCATACGCCACAATTACGAAGTAAGAAGATTTTTAAAACTAACCCGATCTTCAACTATGGTTGAAACCTCGCTGACTGCAATGCGTTCCTGCTTCATGGAATCACGCTCCCTAATGGTAACGGTGCCGTTTTGAAGGGTGTCGTGATCGATGGTGATGCAATACGGTGTGCCGATAGCATCTTGTCTGCGATAGCGACGGCCAATCGAATCTTTATCATCATACTGACAATAAATCGAAAACTTTAACGCATTAAAAATCTCCAATGCCTTTTCCGGTAAGCCATCTTTTTTTACCAATGGTAAAACGGCAACTTTAACGGGAGCAAGAGCAGGCGGCAACTTCATAACAACACGTTCACTGCCATCCTCGAGTTTTTCATTCTGATACGCATAACTCATCATAGCCAACACCATGCGATCTAAGCCAATTGATGTTTCAACTACATAAGGAGTATAACTCTCATTAATTTCCGGATCGAAATACGATTGCTTCTTGCCGGAAAACTTTTCGTGTTGCGACAAATCAAAATCACTGCGACTGTGAATGCCTTCCAATTCCTTGAATCCAAAAGGAAATTTAAACTCTATATCGCAGGCGGCCTTGGCATAATGCGCCAATTTCAGATGATCATGATAGCGATAACATTCGGTGGGTAATCCCAGTGCACGATGCCATTGCATCCGCTTTTCTTTCCAGTATGTGTACCACGTGTCTTCAGATCCGGGGCGAATAAAAAACTGCATCTCCATCTGCTCGAACTCGCGCATGCGGAAAATAAATTGCCGGGCTACGATTTCATTACGGAAAGCCTTTCCCACTTGAGCAATGCCGAAAGGCACTTTCATACGGGAGGTCTTCTGCACATTTAAAAAATTCACAAAAATGCCCTGAGCCGTTTCAGGTCTCAGGTAAATCGTATTGGACTCTTCACTAACTGAACCGATCTGCGTATTAAACATCAGATTAAACTGCCTGACGTCGGTCCAATTTCGGGTACCACTAATTGGGCAAACAATTTCCAGATCGAGTATGATTTGTTTTACCTCGGCAAGGTTGTTCTCTTCGAGTGCCGCTTTGAATCGTGCCTGGTAATCATCAATTTTTTTCTGGTACTCCAGCACTCGCGTGTTGGTTGTACGGAACATCTTTTCATCAAAATTTTCAAAACGCTTTGCGGCCTTTTCAACCTCCTTATCAATCTTCGCTTCAATCTTGGCCAAGGCATCTTCAATCAGCACATCCGCACGATATCGTTTTTTGGAATCTTTATTATCCACCAGCGGATCATTAAAGGCATCCACGTGGCCACTGGCTTTCCAGGTTGTAGGATGCATAAATATGGCGGCATCAATACCCACGATGTTCTCGTGCATCTGCACCATACTGCGCCACCAGTATTCGCGGATATTCTTTTTTAATTCGGAACCGTAAGGGCCGTAATCATATACGGCACTGAGGCCGTCATAAATCTCTGAGGATGGAAAAATAAATCCGTACTCTTTGGCATGAGAAATTAAGTCTTTGAATAAATCCTGTGGTTGCGTACTCATAGCGGCAAAGGTAGTGGATTGCGTTTTTTCAACCTACGGCGTTGTCATTTTCCTGCCGGTATGCCGCATATCGGAGGTAGGCGAGAAAGGTTATGAATAGATATCTTAGCCGAATGCTCAAATGGATTACCCGAATCGGTATTGGTCTTATCTCGCTGATATGCCTGATTCTTGCTTCACTTTATTTCTATGCACAATCTTGTAAACCGGAATATCAGGGGCGGCGAACCCTCAAAGGCTTAAAACAGGAGGTGACGATATACTTCGACGATTATGGCATACCACATATTTATGCCCTTAATGAACCTGATGCCTATTATGCATTAGGATATGTACATGCACAGGAGCGACTGTTTCAGATGGATATGATACGCCACGTGGGGGCAGGACGCTTAAGCGAACTGCTGGGCAAAGATTTTATTCAGATAGATCGGTTCCTTCGCACACTGGGCATCGAAGCGCATGCGAAGGCATCGGCATCAACCTATATGAGTGATACTACCGAGGCTTATCAGAAAGCGGCTATTGCTTATGTGAACGGAATAAATAGTTTTATCGATCAGGGTAAGTTGCCTGTGGAATATAAACTCATCGGAATCCCAAAGTCGTATTTTACCGTTGATGATCTGTATCTGGTAAGCGGCTACATGAGTTTTAGTTTTGCCCTGGCTTTTAAAACAGATCCCCTTTGTCAGGGAATATATGGCCTTGGTAAAAAATATTTGAATGAGTTATCGCCACATTATGTAGAGGGCACAGAGCGGATTCCGTGTTCAAAAAGCAACACACGAAGCGACAGCTCCCTGCTTTGCATCAACGAAATGCTAAATTTACTTCCCGTTGCACCCTGGATAGGCAGTAATGCCTTTGTTGCCGCACCTTCACGAACGCAGAACGGCAAGGTATTATTCGGTAACGACACCCACATTGCGTATGCACAACCCTCCGTTTGGTATGAAGCTCACCTGGAGTATCCGGGGCAATCTTTCTATGGAAATTTTCTGGCCGGGTTCCCCTTTGCCGCAATCGGACATAACCAAAAAATAGCCTGGGGGCTCACGATACTGGAACAGGACGATGTTGACTTCTATATTGAAAAGCAGAATCCCGAAAACGAAAATAAATACCTTACTCCTGATGGTTGGGCAACCTATGAGATCAGAAAAGAAACTGTTAAAGTTAAAGGAGGTGACGATGTTCATTTTGAAGTCAAACATACCCGACACGGACCGGTTATGAATTCGGTAATGGAAGACCTTACTGAAGTGGAGCGAAATCCGGTAAGCATGTTTTGGGTGCACACCAAATTTCCAAGTACGTTGTTGCATGTCACCTATGAGCTGGCTCACGCACAAAACATTACCGACGCCGAAGATGCTGTCGCAAAAATTATTTCCCCGGGCTTAAATGTTATGTATGGTGATGCCGATGGAAATATAGCCTGGTGGGCCGCCGCAAAACTGATGAAACGCAAGCCGCATGTAAATCCTGTTTTATTTCTGGATGGCAGTAGCGGTAAAGATGACATCGTCGGGTACTATGATTTCAAGGATAATCCGCACAGCATCAACCCGGCGTCCGGCTTTTTATACTCAGCCAATAATCAACCCGACTCGATGCAGGGTATTTTATACCCGGGCTATTACGTGCCCGATGATCGTGCACAAAAAATTGTTACCTATGCCGGCTTAAAAGAAAAACTAACCGTGGCTGACTTCAAGGAATGGCAGGGCGATGTAATCAGCAATGAACACGCCCGCTATGCACATTCGTTCTTTGAGTGGATTCAGAGCAACCCTTCTGTCGGTAAGGATCAGGTCAGTATTCAGGCACTGAATGCGTTAAAAAACTGGAATGGCAGTCATGAAGTTAACGACATCGGGCCAACGGTATATTACAAATTATTATACCATATGTGGCAAATGAGTGTAGCCGATGAGCTTGGAGAAAAACCCTTCTTAACATTTCTGAATACCCATCTGATGAAAAATGCCATTCGTGTATTTATTTATAATGAGCAATCGGAATGGTGGGATCATATAAAAACGGAAGCAAAAGAAACGCGCAACGATATTATGTTGCAAGCATTTAAGCGCTCCATAGAACAGCTACAACATCAACTAGGCAACAACGTAAATGACTGGAGCTGGGGCAGAGTGCACACGCTGGAACACATCAATCCCGTTGGACGACAAAAGCCACTGAATGAGTTTTTTAATGTTGGTCCTTTGGCGGCACCGGGAGGGATGGAAACATTAAACAACAGCGGATTTCAGTTAAATGCTGATGGATTATACCCGGCGACCTTTGGTCCTTCGATGCGCGTAATCATTGACTTTGCAGATATCGAAAATTCCATAAGTATCAACCCAACCGGACAGAGTGGTATTTTTTCATCTGAACATTATGATGATCAGGCCCTCGCCTACATCAATTGCAAATACAGAAAACAGGTGATGAATAAAAAGGAGATTACAGAAACCGGTAAAAACAAGTTGATTCTCTCCCCGAGATAAGTGGTACTATCGGAGCAAATTGACATCGCCGTATTTTAACAGCGGATCATCGTTTTGTAATGTAGCCTGTAACTGATAAATATACACTCCACTGTTTAAGCGTCTTCCGTTATAGGTTCCATCCCAGGTTGTGTTAATGTCCCTGCTGGCGAAGACTAAAGTTCCCCATCGGTCATAAATACGTAGATCAAATTCTTTAAGGCCAATTGCAAAAACACGCAATACATCATTCGCTCCATCGCCGTTTGGGGTAAACGTGTTCGGCACAAATACAGGAGGCATGCCTTCTACCTCGTAAGGCCCTTTGGTAATGTCCGCCGTACAACCCTGTGCACTTATTGCAAGCAGAGTAACAAAATAATTGCCCTGCGATAGATACTGATGCTCCGGGTTATCGAGGTTAGATGAATTGCCATCCCCAAAATTCCACAGATACGTTTCAGCACCCTGAGACAAATTTGTAAAAGTTACCAGTGCCTCTGTGTACTTCATCAATACTCCGGTGTCGGGGCTGGAAGAAAAATCGGCCACCGGGGGAGGATATACCGTAATGCCGGTGCTAAACAGGGCTGTATCGCTACATCCTGCCGTATTGGTTGCTATAAGCCTTGGATAAAAGGTGCCAATCGTGTAAACCGTTAAGGTATTTTCCGACTGGGCAAACTGACCATTATCAAATACCCATGAGTAACTGAGTGCATTTGTGCTGTTGTTCGTGAAGTTAACCAACAATGGATCACAACCTGACTCCGGATCAACACTGAATGCGGCAACAGGAAGCGGATCAATATTTACAACAACGGTAGCACTTGCCGAACAACCGTTGGCATCAACACCATTTACGGTATAGGTGATGGTTGCCGGAGGATTAGCCGTAACGGAAGCGCCTGTTCCGGCAGAAAGTGCCGTAAATGGCGTCCAGGTATAACTCTGAGCACCTCCTGCTGTAAGTGTGGTGAAATCGCCTTCACAAATTAATGTGTTATTGTTTGATGCGGTTACCTGAGGTGGGTTTAACACCTGAAGAGATAAGGTAGCTGATGAAGTACAGCCATTAGCATCGGTTCCGGTTACGGTGTAGGTTGTTGACTGTTGTGGTGTTACGACATAAGCATCGGTAAATTGGCCGGTACCGCCCGCCGGCAACCAAGAATACTGATTCACATTTTGTGCGGTGAGCGTTACAATATTCCCCGGGCAGATAATCGAAGCGCTCGCAGAAGCCGCTACCTGAACAGGCATTACAAGCGATACTTCTGTTGTTGCAGATGAGGTACAACCATTTGCGGCGGTGCCGATAACGGTGTACGTTGTATTTGCTGTTGGATTTGCTACTACCGTTGCTGACAGTGCGTTGTTCAGCGTATTCGCAGGGCTCCAGGAATAGGTGGCCGCGCCAAAGGCGGTAATGTTAATATTGGATCCGTCGCATAAGGTTGATGTTGAAGGATTCACAGTAACAGTGGGATTGTTGCCAAGATTAACAACAACGGCTGTAGACGCCGTACAGCCACTGGTTAAGGTACCAACAACGGTATAGGTCGTAGTTATTGTGGGTGATGCCGTAACCGTAGTTCCGGCAGTGCTGTTCAACGCTGTATTCGGGGTCCATGTGTAGGTGTCGGCGCCGGATGCCGACATTGTGGCGGCGGCACCACTGCATACAAAAGGATTATTGGGGCTTACGCTTATTGAAGGCAAATTAACCACTGTAACGTTCACGGTTTGCTGTGCGATGCATCCTTCGGCCGATGTCCCGGTGATGGTATAGGTGGTGTTTGTGGTTGGATTAACGGTTACCGTGGCAAGAGCAGGGTTGTTGATAGCCGTATTGGGAAGCCAGGAATAAGTGTTGGCTCCCGATGCGGTTAGTGAAGCACTCTGGCCGGTGCATATTGTGGGCGCTGATGGATTTATTGTAATTACGGGCAAGGGAAGTACATCGATGCTTACTGTAGATGTCGCTGAACATCCATTGGCATCTGTACCTGTAGCCGTATAGGTCGTAGAGGTGCCGGGGGCGACTGTTACCGTTGAGCCCGTAGTCGTATTTAACCCATCTGCAGGAGACCAGGTATAATTGCTTGCCCCAGAAACACTAAGTGTGGTTTGTTCGCCGGGACATATACTTGGATCCGCAGTAGATGCATTAATGGTTAAGTTAGATCCAACCGTAACAATTGCTGTGGCATTATTGGTGCATCCTGTTGCATCGCTGACCTGCACGGTATAGGTTGTAGTTTGCAGGGGAGCGGCTGAAACAGTATTGCCCGTGGTTGCCGAAAGACCCGTGGCGGGGGTCCAGGAATAAGCGGTTATCACAGCAGGGGGCTGAGCAATAGCATCCAGTGTAGCTGATTGTCCGGGACATACCGTTTGTGTGGCAGGATTGATGCTAACTTCGGGAGCATCGCTCACAGTAACCGTAGCTGTAAGGTTCTGATTCATGCAGGTATTTCCGGTAGTGCTCGTTATCTGAAGGGTTACATTGTAGGTACCCGGATTCGCATAGGTATGCGTGGGATTTGCTAAAGCAGAAAAAGAGCCGTTGCCAAAATTCCAGTTGTAAACATAACTTCCCGTTGGCGCATTGGTGATCGAAAACAAGGTAGGCGATCCCAGGCAAACAGTCGGAGCGCTGATTGAGGATTGAGGAGCGCCAATTTGAGCAGTGCCGCTGAACGTGAGGTTAAATCCAATGATCGAGCCGGCAGTAAACCGATTAACCAGTATCGCATAGGTATTGCCTGCAATCAGATTTTGTGTTGGCGTACACCCTGCCCCACCACAACCTATTCCGGTGGTTCCGGTTGTTAATGCATAGTTGCAAGCCAGTTGTGTGCCCCCTGAAATATTGCAGGTGCCGGGTGCAGAACCGGTGATATTAAAAAAAGCAAAGTCATAATCAACAAACCCGGTTGGCGTACACGTAAAATTGAACGTGCCGGATTGTGTGCAGGTAAAGACATACCAATGAGAAGACACTTCACCGGTGAGCATGCACGTGCCGGACTCCGGCAAATTACCCGGCCCCCAAACCCCATTGGGCACATTGACGGTATTCAGGTTACATAGCTGTTGCGCCGCAGGGCAATCCAGCAAGGATACGGGCTGAGCATAAACTATACACGGCATCAGCAAAGCCCATATGACACCTATTGTTTTTATAAATAACGTTTTCATAAAAAAGCACCGCAAATTAAAGAAAGCAATCAATAAAAAGGCTTAAATATTAATACAATTTATCCCTGAGCATTAACCAATCCGTGAATTATATGTTGTTCATTTACAAACACGATGAAAAAGATAATTATTACGGGAGGAAGCGGCTTGCTCGGATCACATATCGCTAAAACCCTGCAACAGCATAACTATGAACCCGCGCTACTAACAAGAAGACAAAATAGCAAGATTCCATACAGGCAATTTCTATGGGATCCGAAAGCCGGTACAATCGACGAAAACGTCTTTAAGGATTGCGATGCGATTATGCACCTCGCCGGAGCTAATGTTGCCGGAAACCGATGGACTAAAGCATACAAGGAAGAAATTATTTCAAGTCGTGTAGAGAGTGCCCGTTTATTGCACAACACGATGCACAGGATTCAAAAAAAAATTAAGGTATTCATCAGTGCCTCTGCAAGCGGTTACTATCCGGCTAATGCTACTATACTGCTGGAGGAGCATATGCCGCCCGCCGATTCATTTTTGGGAGCAACGTGTCGGCAATGGGAAGCCGCGGCCGACACCTTTCAATCGAATGCAGATCGGGTTGTAAAATTCAGAATAGGTATTGTGCTGAGTGCCCAAGGAGGGGCCCTTCAGGTCATGCACCGATCGATGCCCTTCCGTGTGAGCGGCATATTCGGTAACGGCCGGCAGATTTATCCATGGATACACATCGCTGATGCGGCGCACATGTTTATGTACGCTCTGCAACAACCACTGCAGGGTGCGTACAATGCCGTGGCTCCCGAAACGTCGAGCTTACTCGATATCATTTCGAATCTGGAACAGGCCATCGGGCATAAAACACTTCACCTGCCCGCACCACAATTTGTGTTGAGAACCCTCCTGGGGGAGTTTGCCGATTCGCTCTACGCCTCACAGCATATCTCCTCAAAAAAAATAACCGATGCCGGCTACCGGTTTCAATTTCCAACCTTACAGCAGGCTATCAGGAGCCTCTATGGCTCTAAGCCCTGTTAAGCAATGATTTTCTGCGGCTATAAACGAAGTAGATGCACAACCCTATCAGCATCCATACAAAGAACCACAACCAGCTCACCGCAGGGATTTCGATCATCAGATACAAACAACTGAGAGCACCAATCACCGGAATGACATTGAGCCTGCGCATAAACGTAACAAACGAAGCAGCACAAGCAATCATCACAAATACAAGAAACAGCCACTCCTGATGTGAGGCAGACCCGATGTTGCTGAGCGTTTCGGAAATACGTTCACGGAACAGGTAAACAAAAACGATGAACAATGCCGGCACCAGAAACTGTCCATTTACAACGGGCAGTACGAATTTTTTTTCGGCCTTAACGTTACGTGCCGGCAGAAGCAGTACGCCTATACAAACAATTACAAAGGCAAACAGCGTTCCGATACTGGTGAGATCGGTAACGATGGTTCCCGAAATAAATAGTGCAGGAACCGCCGCCAGCAATCCTGTAATCAGGGTGGCAAATGCCGGGGTCTGATATCTGGGATGTACGCGGGCAAAACGGGCAGGCAACAAACCATCACGGCTCATACTCATCCAGATGCGGGGCTGACCTAATTGAAACACCAGCATAACACTGGTAGTAGCTACTACGGCACTTACCGAAATGAGATAGCTGATTTTGTTGAGTCCTACCTTTTCAAATACATAGGCCAGAGGATCGGGCACCTTTAATTCCGTGTAGTGCACCATACCGGTAAGCACAAGCGCAATGAGGATATAGAGCACCGTGCATATGAACAAGGCATATACCATGGCTCGCGGCAAGTCGCGCTGAGGATTTTTACATTCCTCGGCCGTTGTGGAAATGGCATCGAAGCCGATGTAGGCATAAAACACAGCCGAAACGCCGGCCAGTACTCCGGTAAAACCATTAGGCATAAAGGGCGTCCAGTTCGTTGTGTCCACAAAGAAAAATCCGATTAGGATTACAAACAAGATCACCGCGACTTTAAACAATACCATAGCATTAGCGCTACGCTTGCTTTCTTTAATACCTATATAAGCCAGCCAGGTAACCAGGCATACGATCATAAAGGCAGGCAGGTTGATGATCAGCCTGAAACCAAATACAACAGGTGCCTGTGTGTAGGTATCATAGGCAAAGCGCAGGGCACGATCTGCCTGATTGCTGAGTACGCCATTTTGCACCAGCAAGAGCGCCGAGGCATAATCGTCTTTGATGCTGTCGTAACTAACGGTAAGCCAGGCGGGCAGATGGATATGAGCCGCATGAAGCAAATTGTTAAAATATCCGCTCCAGCTGATGGCCACCACAATGTTGCCGATGGCATATTCCAAGATCAGCGCCCATCCGATAATCCAGGCGATTACCTCGCCAAAGGTAACATAGGCATAGGTGTAAGCACTGCCCGAAATAGGAACGCGACTGGCAAATTCAGCATAGCACAGCGCGCTGAATCCACAGGTTACCGCCGTAATAACAAACAGCGTGGTAACGCCGGGGCCTCCGTTAAATGCGGCAGAGCCTATCGTTGAAAAAATACCGGCACCAATGATTGCAGCGATACCAAGCGAGGTGAGGTCGAATAAGGACAGCGATTTATGTAATCCCTGCCGCGACTCCGACTGTGCGTAATCTGCCGCGATTTTGTCGATTGATTTTTTTCTGAACATGGACTGTATCATAATGCGTATTTATTCATCCTTTGTTATGTGAAGTTAAATAATTCAAACTTGCTCAAAAGTATAACCCTATTACAACTGAAAAATCTATCTTTGGCGACTACCAAAAAAATCTGACTTCACTCGTTATGAAATTCATCGCTTCCACTTCTGCGCTGCTTAAGGAACTACAAATGATCGATGGTGTCGTATCCAACAACACGGTATTACCTATACTTGAAGACTTTTTATTTGAGATTGAAAATGGTAAACTAACGCTCTTCTCTACCGACCTGGAAATTTCCATGTCCTCCGGTCTCGATATCGAAACCAAAGAAGACGGCAAAATTGCGATCCCGGCCAAGATGTTGCTGAATATCCTCAAAACCCTGCCCGATCAGCCGCTCACATTCAGCGTTGATATGCGCAATTTTGGTGTAGAGTTAAAGTCGGGCAATGGCAAGTATCGCCTTAGCGGCGAAAACGGCGACGACTTTCCTAAAATGCCGGTAGCCGATGATATTAAAGACATCAAGCTGTCATCGTCAGTGCTTAAAAATGCGATTACCGCCTGCCTCTTTGCGGTTGGCACCGATGAACTGCGCCCCGCTATGACCGGTGTTTATTTTGAGCTAGGCAGTCAGGGTATCACCTTCGTAGCCACAGATGCCCACAAGCTCGTGCGTTACAAACGCAAAGATACCAAGGCCTCCAAGGCAACATCGTTCATCATACCGCGCAAGGCACTGATGTTACTGAATAACGCCCTGCCATCAGACGATACACAGGTGGTGATTTCATATAATGCCTCCAATGCCTTCTTTACATTTGGTCATGTCAGTTTGATTTGTCGCCTGATTGATGCGCGCTACCCCGATTACACTACGGTAATCCCTAACGACAATCCAAATAAATTAACGATTAACCGAAATGATATACTCAATACGTTGCGCCGCCTGATCATCTTTGCCAACAAGACCACCAATCAGGTTACGTTTAAACTGAGCGGCAGTGAGTTGCACGCAACGGCACGCGACATAGAGTTCAGCAACGAAGGCAATGAAACCTTGGCCTGCAATTATGTTGGCGAGGATCTGGAGATTGCTTTTAATGGTAAGTTTTTGATTGAGATGCTTTCCTCAACAACATCGGATGAAGTGTTGTTTGAGTTTTCAGCACCAAGCCGTGCGGTTTTGGTTTCGCCGACAACGCAAAATGAAAGTGAAGATTTGCTGATGCTGGTTATGCCGATAATGGTTAACTAATATTTTTCACCAACAAACGATTCTTGGGCTAAAGCCCTTGTGCGAGTCGAGTTTTCCTTACTGCCGGCTAAAGCCGACAGTAACTAAGCGATAAAGAACTTTTTCCTCATACATCACCGCAACCCTATCCCAACCGCACAGAACCCTGAACAGATTAACATAGCGGGAGAGCATAAGCTCAATTAACGCAAGGTTTAATTACCCGGAACTTTAATGCCTGGAGTAAAAAACAAAAAACAAAAAAAGGCTTTAGCCCAAATAAAAAAGGCCGCCCTACCGGACAGCCTTTTTTGAATTTAATGATAGCTTATTTGCGGCTTACTCCTTCACCACCTTAAATACCTGTTGCGTGTTACCGTTGCCTACGTGTATGAGATACACACCTGAGGCGTAATCGCCTATGTTGTAGGTGATGGTATTGTTGCCACCTATCAGGGCTTCGGTTTCGTTTAGCATTACCCTGCCCAATAAATCAGTAATGCGTATGGTGGTTTGTGTTTCACCTACAGCGTTGATGACTACGTTGATGTTGGTGTTGGTGGGGTTGGGGTAAATTAAGGTGCTGAGTGATTCAGTTTCCTCTATACGTTGTGCAAGGGTATTGAATACATTCAAAGCAGAGTACGGCGAAAACTCATCCGGATTACTATTGCATTTGCTCCGTATCTGAAACTCGTAACTGCCGGATGCAGTCAGATTTTGCAGCGTGGCTGTATTTGCAGTTCCGCTGAGTAAAATTGTGGTCCAAGGGCTCGTTCCAACTTTACGATATCTCAGATTGTATTGTATGGCTCCGCTTAATAGCGTCCAGTTGATTTGTGCTGATGTTGTTGTTATGTTGGATACACTCACATTAGCCGGTGGCAAGCATTGTATGCCCTGACTGTTTAACGTTGTGAAGGATGCAATAGGTGATAACTGTGCAAGTACAGAACCGTTTTGAGAGCACTGGGTACGTATGCGCACCTGATAGGTGGTGTTTGGCAGTAAGCCATTCAGTGTAAGTCCGGTTGCGGGGGCCGAAACAAAGTAGGTGATCTGCGAAGCGTTTGCGTTGTTTTTTAGGGTAACACGATATTTCGTTGCACAATCCGTACCGCTCCAGTTTACCTGAACGCTGCCCGATGTAATATTCGTGACCTGTGGCTGTGAATTGACTTTGGGACATACGCTACCAGCAATATCGGTACTATTTGTTGCGGTGCATCCGATCTGGTCCGTAACCGTTACTGCATAAGTGCCGGCGATAAGTTGTTCGATGGTTTCGTTGGTACTGCCGTTACTCCATTGATAGTGATAAGGAAGCTGTCCGCCGGTAGCCAGGCCCTGTGCAATACCGTTGCTCAGGCCGCATGTGGTTTGTGTTACAGCAACTTCGGGTGAAGCCAGTTCGGCCGTGGTATATGTTGGGCACGATATCGAAAGCTGATAGAACTCCGCGCTGTTCCAGATTTGTTTAATCTGCTGTACCGCTGTGCATCCGGCATTTTTGAGGTATATGTCGAGCCAGGGCTTCATCACATTAAAGGTTCTTGTGTGTTGTTCTGATCTACTGATGGCGGGGGGAGGACTACAGGTAAGTTCACCAAAAGAACAGGTGCTGCTGTTGTCGGCAAAATAGCAATGTGATGCTCCGGTAATGGTTACCAGCACCTTGCACGAGGAGATTAACGCATTGTAAATGGGTTGCTGGTGCACGGCTATTGGTGTAACGCAATCATTAGCTCCGGCAAATAATAAAACCGGAAAAGCAACACCTGCGGCCGCAGTGATCGCTGATGGATTGGTATTAGCCGCCGCAAAATTGACGATTGTTTTGATGTGGGTATTGCTTTCGCCCAGTTCAGCGGCCAGGACAGAGCATCCGCCACCCATAGAATGGCCGCCTATTGCGGCAGTGCCCGAAAATGACTGAAACAGTATAGACGAAGCCGTATTGTTTTCGGTTTCGGTCAGGTAATTAACCAGAAACAATAAGTCTCGCGCAAACTCCAGATGGTTGGGCGACAAACTTCCCTCCGTTTTAGGCAGCGCAATGATATATCCTTCATCTACCAATGCATTAACAATATTCATGTAGGCGTTCACATTCATTACAAAACCATGCCCCCAAACTAGCACCGGATAATTACCGCTCAATGCCGGAACATTATCGCCTGCAAGTGTTGCAGGATAATAAATATCGGTTTCAATATTTCGATTTCGCGATGGGTCGTTAATGGTTTTACTCAGGCGCCCTATGGCACCGAATGCCCCGCTGGACATGATTAACAAGAAAAAGATAAACAGTTGTTTCATACATCAGATTTTTTTGGAATGCTAAATATAGTTACACTTATATACTAAGCAGGTATTTTTGTCGGTTTTATGAAATAAACGATTACAATGTCTAAGAAAATTATTCTGTTCGTCATCGTGATAGCAGGCCTTTATGCGTGCTACCGCGTTCCGGTAACGGGACGCAAGCAACTCAATATGCTGCCGGAGTCGGAGCTAAGTGCCATGGCGCTGACCAGCTACAAACAGTTTTTGCAAAAGAGCAAGGTGGTGAGTGGTACCAACGATGCTCTGCGTATCAGTGCGGTTGGAAAAAAAATTGCCGCGGCGGCACAGCGTTACCTGAAGTTGCACAATCAGTCCAACAGGGTTCACGGTTATACCTGGGAGTTTAATCTGGTTCAATCAAAAGACATTAATGCGTGGTGCATGCCAGGAGGTAAGGTTGTTGTGTATTCGGGTATATTGCCCATCACAAAAGATGAGGCGGGCCTGGCCGTGGTTATGAGTCATGAAATAGCACATGCCATTGCGCGGCATGGCAATGAGCGCATGAGTCAGGCACTGCTCGCCGAGGCCGGAGGCATAGCCTTGAGTTTATACCTGCAACAAAAGCCCTCGCAGGCTAATGTGCTTTTTGAGCAGGCCTACGGGTTGGGCATTTCGGTTGGCGCCTTATTGCCCTTCAGCCGCATGCAGGAAACAGAGGCAGACAAGATGGGGCTGGTATTTATGGCTATGGCCGGCTACGACCCGACTGAAGCTGTTGGCTTCTGGCAACGCATGCAAAAAGCCTCATCGGGTAATGTACCTGCCTTTTTAAGTACACACCCGAGCGATGAAAAACGCATAGAAAACATTAAAGAATTTTTACCCGCCGCAAAAAAATATTTTAAACCCATCAAATGAGCACTAACCTATTTAAGGTAGACACCTTCATGCCCAGAGGCGACCGAGAGCAAAAACTAAAGCAACGAGGTCGCGTTATCTGGATGACCGGTTTATCCGGATCCGGAAAAACAACTCTTGCCCACGCTCTGGAGCGGGCACTATTTAACAGCGGACACATGGTATATGTGCTCGATGGAGATAACATCCGGCATGGATTGAATAAAGGTTTAGGATTTTCGGAGCAGGATCGTCTCGAAAATATTCGTCGTATTGCAGAAGTTTCTAAACTGATGGTTGATGCCGGACTCATCACCATAAATTGTTTTGTGAGTCCTACGGAGGCCCTGCGCACACTGGCCCGTACTATCATCGGCGCAGAGGACTTTTTGGAAGTACACGTTCATTGCCCCTTGGATGTATGCGAAGCGCGCGATGTAAAAGGCTTATATGCCAAAGCACGCCGGGGAGAAATACCGGATTTTACGGGAATCTCATCACCCTATGAGGCGCCGCAATCGGCCTTTGTTACGGTAGATACTTCAAAAAACGACATACCGTTTTGTCTGAAACAACTACTAAACGCCATAGAACCGCGCATTACATTGTAAGCGTTTTAATTCAAAGATTACTTTTGCCCAATTATTTAAATCACAAGCATTGCCCTATCAAGTAAAACATCTCGACTTACTGGAAGCAGAAGCCATATACGTTATGCGCGAAGTGGCCTCGCAGTTTGAGCGTCCGGGTTTATTGTTCAGCGGAGGTAAAGACTCTATCTGTCTGGTTCACCTGGCGAAGAAAGCCTTTTATCCGGCCCGCTTTCCTTTTCCGCTGGTACACATCGACACGGGACATAATTTCCCGGAGACCATCGATTACCGCGATGAACTGGCAAAACAAATTGGGGCAGAACTAATCGTTGGCTCGGTGCAGGACAGCATCAATCAGGGGCGCGCAACAGAAGAGACCGGCTATAATGCCAGCCGTAATAAATTACAAACCATAACCCTGCTCGACACGATAGAACAGTATAAGTTTGATGCCCTGATGGGCGGTGCCCGTCGCGACGAAGAAAAGGCACGCGCCAAAGAGCGCTTCTTCTCACACCGCGACGAGTTTGGACAATGGGACCCAAAGAATCAACGACCTGAGTTGTGGATGTTGCTCAATGGCAAGAAAAATCCCGGAGAGCATTTTCGGGTATTTCCAATAAGCAACTGGACTGAAATGGATGTTTGGCAGTATATACTGCGCGAACAAATACCCCTGCCCTCATTATACTATTCACACAAACGGAAAGTATTTAACCGCGATGGGGTGCTTTATGCATACTCGGACTTTATGCCGCTGAAACCTACAGAGCAAATTGAGGAGATGGTTGTGCGTTTCAGAACGATTGGTGATATGACCTGCACCGGCGCTGTTATTTCACAAGCCTCCAAGCTGGAGGAAATCGTAAAAGAGGTTGCCGCTATGCGCACGACCGAACGTGGCACACGCGCCGACGACAAACGCAGTGAAACTGCAATGGAAGACAGAAAAAAAGAAGGCTATTTTTAAAAACACCCTGCTATGAGTTACCTCGACATGGACTTACTTCGATTTACAACTGCCGGCTCGGTGGATGATGGAAAAAGCACGCTGATTGGTCGTTTGCTCTATGACTCAAAGTCCATCTTTGAAGATCAGTGGAACGCCATTGAGGATGCCAGCAAACGACGCGGCGAAGGCTATGTCAATCTGGCCTTACTCACCGATGGACTAAAAGCAGAACGCGAACAGGGGATTACCATAGATGTGGCCTACCGCTATTTTGCCACACCCAAACGAAAATTTATTATTGCCGATACCCCCGGACACATCCAGTATACGCGCAACATGGTTACCGGGGCGAGTACTGCAAATCTGGCTCTTATACTTATTGATGCGCGTAAAGGTGTAGTGGAACAAACCCGCAGGCACTCTTTTATTGCTTCCTTACTGGGTATCCCTCATCTGGTAATTTGTATCAACAAAATGGATCTGGTGGATTATGCCGAAACTGTTTTTGAGAGCATCAAAGATTCCTACACTGAATTTGCCGCTAAGCTGAATGTTAAAGACATCCACTTTATTCCCATCAGCGCATTAAATGGCGACAATGTGGTGAGCCGATCGGAACATATGCCTTGGTACAAAGGAAGTACGCTAATGTATCTCCTCGAAACCATTCATATTGCCGGTGACGAAAACCTGATTGATGCACGGTTCTCGGTACAGCACGTGATACGACCGATGCAACACGAATACCACGACTATCGTGGCTATGCCGGAACAGTAGCCGGTGGTGTTCTGCGTGTTAACGATGAGGTTACCGTGTTACCGGGTGGTTTCAGTTCTAAAATTGCTCATATCGAATTTGCCGACAAGCAATTGCCCGAGGCGTTTCCGCCGATGAGCGTTACCCTGCGCCTGCAAGATCAAATCGACATCAGCAGAGGCGATATGATTGTGCGCAGTGCCAATCAGCCAAGAGTTGTGCAGGACATCGATATTATGTGTTGTTGGTTTAATCCAAAAAATATGCAGCCTAACACAAAATATGTTATCAGGCATACCACTCGCGAAACAAAATGCATGGTTAAAGAAGTATATTACAAAGTGGATATTAATACCATGCACCGAAACCGGGAAGATCTTACCATTGGTATGAACGATATTGCCAAGCTTAAACTCAGAACAGTGCAACCCCTGGTGGTTGATGCCTACAGCCGCAACCGGCATACGGGTGCAATCATCCTGATTGATGAGTCAACCAACGAAACCCTTGCGGCCGGGATGATTCTCTGATACACTCCCGGGTTATCATTCAATTCAAACATTACCTTTGTTGCTCTTAATTTTTTCCAATGAATAGTTATGATGTTATCGTAATAGGCAGTGGCCCCGGTGGTTACGTTTCGGCAATACGTTGTGCCCAACTCGGATTTAAAACAGCAATTGTTGAACGGTATAAATCATTAGGTGGTACGTGCCTGAATGTAGGCTGTATTCCATCGAAGGCTTTGCTGGACTCCTCGGAGCATTATCATCTTGCACAACATCACTTTAAAACGCACGGCATTAATGCGGAATCCATCCAAATCAATTTTAAGCAAATGATTCAGCGCAAGTCAGATGTCGTGTCACAGACCGCTGACGGAGTGCGTTATCTGATGAAGAAAAATAAAATTGACACCTACCACGGGCATGGATCCTTTTTATCGAGCACTAAAATTGCTATTGCCGGCGATGATCATTCCACAACCGAACTTGAGGCAAAATATTTCATCATTGCAACCGGCTCAAAACCATCCACATTGCCAAACATCACCATCGATAAAAAACGAATAATAACGAGTACCGAAGCACTAAGCCTAGGAGAACTGCCTAAATCGATGATCGTAATTGGTGGCGGTGTTATCGGATGCGAACTGGCCAGTGTGTATGCCCGACTGGGTACCCGTGTACAAATTATTGAATACATGGATGGCCTTATACCCGGTATGGATAAGGATTTAGCGGCCGAATTACAAAAAGTAATGAAGAAGTTGAATGTTGATTTTTACTTCAACCAAAAAGTTACAGGTGCCATTTCCGATGAAGACGGTGTCATCATCACGGCAAATGATAAGGACAATAAAGAGCAAACATTCAGTGCCGACTATTGCCTGGTTGCCGTAGGACGCAGGGCATATACCGATAACCTTGGCCTTAATGCCGCCGGCGTATCATTGGATGAGCGCGGTAAAGTTATCGTAGATGAACAGCTCAAAACAACGGCACCAAATATCTATGCCATAGGCGATGTGATCCGCGGTGCTATGCTGGCGCATAAAGCAGAGGAGGAAGGGGTATTTGTAGCGGAAGTATTAGCCGGCAAAAAACCGCATATCCATTACCATCTTATTCCGGGTGTAGTGTATACCTGGCCCGAAGTGGCGGCCGTGGGCTATACTGAACAACAGTTAATCGAAAAAAATATTGCTTACAAAAAAGGCAGTTATCCGTTTAAGGCCCTTGGCCGGGCCCGTGCCGCAATGGAAAGCGACGGCTTTGTTAAAATACTGGCTGATCAGGAAACGGATGAAGTGCTCGGCGTACATATGATAGGCCCCCGTGTGGCCGATGTTATTGCAGAGGCTGTGGTCGCTATGGAATTTCGTGCCAGCGCCGAAGATTTATTCCGCATCAGTCATGCGCATCCCACATTTGCCGAAGCTGTAAAAGAAGCGGCCATCATTGCCTCAGAAGGACGAGGTATAAATATCTGATCATGGAAATAACTTCAGAAATACTTATTTCGTTACTCACCTTAACTGTTCTGGAAGTGATCCTGGGTATAGATAATATTATTTTTATATCTATTCTGTCGGATAAGGTAGAGACACACCGGCAGGCCGCAACACGAAGAATTGGCCTGTTCATTGGTATGGGTATCCGCATTCTGCTCTTGCTGGCCATTAGCTGGATTCTGAAATTAGACCACACATTATTTACGATAATGAATGAGGCCATATCGGGAAAAGACCTGGTGCTGATTGGCGGCGGATTATTTCTTCTGGCACAAAGTACAAAAGAGATTCACGATAAACTTGAAGGCGAAGAGGGCCACGCAAATCCAAAAGGGAAAAGCGGTTACAGCCTCATCCTGATTCAGATGGCCTTACTCAATGTCGTATTTTCGTTAGACTCCGTAATTACAGCCATTGGAATGGCCCGATTATTATGGGTTATGATAGCCGCCGTTATCCTTTCCATATTGGTTATGCTTTTGGCAGCAGATCGCATTTCAGGTTTTGTATCGAAACATCCCACCATAAAAATACTGGCACTGAGCTTTTTATTTCTCATAGGCGTATCCCTCATTGCTGAAGGGTTTCATCAGCATCTTCCGAAGGGATATATCTATTTTGCCATGTCGTTCTCCTTTATCATTGAGATACTGAATATGCGATTGAGAAAAAAATCGCTGAAACCGGTTCAACTGCGTAATCGCATCTCTGAATAAGATAGGCTGGCTTACTTTTGGTGTGGTTTTAGTCATTGAAGTTACATGCTGTTTCGCATTCTCTATTTGTTAATTGTATTGATACCGTTTACACGAACCATATCCCATTCTCAGAATAGTGAGCATGGCTATTGGCTACCCAATAAAGGAACCCTGCGGGTTTTACTTGTGTATGCAGAAGTAATTGGCGACGCGAACTATTCCGTGATTAATGATAAAAACTGGCCGCCCGGCGATATGCCCGTATCGCCCGAGTTATATTTTAATAACGACGGAAATAATCAGGGACAGATGACCGCATACTTCGATGAAGCAAGCCATGGCACCTACCGACTCGAAGGCGATTACCTCCCGTATCTGATTCAGATAGACGCATCGGAAGCCGGCTATGGCAGCATGAAATCGGTATTGAATAAACTGAATGAAATAAAAGTAAAAAAGATTCGAACTGCCAATGGCTATCTGTTGAATAAGGATTTTGATTTATGGACGACCACTGCCTTTGGTGAACCGAAAATAAACGTTTCGGATAGTCTTATGGATTTAATTATGGTGGTGTGGCGGGTTAACTCAAAATTATCGCCGAGTACCAATTCGGGTTATTGTGCCACAGGGACTATGAATCAAGCCTTTCTGGGTTTTAAAGGAGTGAATTGCTACAGCGAATTTGTAAGCCACGCTAATGATGCCTTTGTTATTATGCGACACGAATTTTCGCATACGCTATATGGAGGCAACAATTTTCATACTGCAGGATGTGGTGCAGGCAGAAGAACCTTTATGCCCAGCATTACGGGATATAGTAATATGAGTAGTTGGGACAATATCAGTCAGGCGTTTAATGCCTGGGATCGCTGGCGTATGGGATGGAAAAACAGCGAGAAGCAATATCAGATCAGCTCCTGGACTAAGAATGGTATCTACTACAAGGAGTTTGATTTTGAAAACTACAGCATCAGATCTCAGGGCGCCGATAGTATTTTTTATATCCGCGATTTCAGAACCAGCGGTGATGCCATTCGAATTCAATTGCCCGGGCCGGACTCGCCCCAACTCAGACAATACTTATGGCTCGAGTATCGAACAGACAGTTCTTTTTTCGACATACCCTATAAAAACAGAAGTGGATTATATGCCTATATCCAGGTGGGTAAAGACAATAAAAAAAACATCTACAGTAATGGTAATCAGTCTCCCGGAAATTATCTTTACTTCCAGACAGCGCGCGGACGATTTGACTTCTCTTACATAAAAGATAAAAGCAATAAATACACCCTCGCACATCATGATTTACTGCCCAATCCGATGAGCGGCAACCACTATCTGATGCGACCGATAGACGATCTGAATCAGGATGGCACCTTATCTGACAATGAACTGATCCTGCCCGAATTTATTGAACGAAATGGAGAAAAAATAAAAGCCTATCCTGCATTTGGCAGTGAGAAGGACGCTTTTCGTTACAATGAAAAGAACAGCATTAGCATACAGAGCAACCCCGCCGCTGTTAATGTTACTACCTACAATTTCCCAAATCATAATACGTCCTCTTTTGATACCGACACAATTTACCTGAGCGGATTACACATACAGATTATTGACTCCTCCTATAACGTCATACAAGGCAAAACCAGTCCTACCCTATCGGTTAAAATCACCTGGGGAGATTACTACATCAACAAGTCTGTTCGCTGGTGCGGTAACATCCTGTTGAAAGCGTTCAGCGAAAACACCACATTAACCGTTAAAAATGGTGGCGAACTGTTGCTCGACCGTGGATTATCGCCAACCAAACACACCATCAATAAGTCGCACCCCGTTGATGGTAAATTATATTTTTCTCAACCCACAGTGTTTATCTGTGAGGCGGGCACCACCCTGCGTATTGAAAGTGGTGCTGTATTATCACTTAAACATCAATCAAAGCTGATTATTAAGAAAGGAGCTGAACTGCAATTAGACCGGGGTGCTATCTTATCTGTTGATGACGGCTGTGAGGTAATCTATGAGTAATGATGATCATGACATAACACCATTCACAGATTAACATAAGTACTTATTTTCGTGGTTCAATAAATCCTATGAAACTTCAAAAACATCTGGCATTACTCACGCTGATTACCTTATGTGGAGGGGTAATGCTTCTAAAAAATGAAAATCCATTTATTAAAGTGAATTATCCTAAAACCAAAAAAGAGCCCGTACAGGAAATTAAGTTCGGTAAAAAAATAAATGATCCATATCGCTGGCTGGAGCAAGACACCACTAAAGAAGTTGCCGCCTGGGTTGATGAACAAATAGCTACAACCGAAAATTATTTACAGCAAATTCCATATCGCTCTAAAATAAAGAGCAGGCTAAAAGAGATTTTTAATTTTCCAAAATATGGTTTGTGGTTAAAAAAAGGAGACTACTATTTCTATAATAAAAATGATGGGTTGCAAAATCTGAGCGTAACCTATTATCAGAAAGGCCGCGACGCACAAGCTGAAGTATTTTTAGACCCGAACACGTTATCAACCGACGGTACCGTTACCGCAGGTTTAGGTTCTTTCTCTCACGACAATCAGCTAGTAACCTTGTTTATCAATAAAGCAGGTAGCGACTGGCAACAAATACAGGTGATGGATGTAATGACCAAAAAGAACATCGGCGACACACTCGATTGGGTTAAGTTTTCCGGTGCGGCCTGGCATGGCGATGGCTTCTATTATAGCCGATACGATAAACCTGCAGGCAGTATTTTATCGAATACCAATGAGTACCATAAAGTGTACTTCCATAAGTTAGGCACCAAGCAGAATCAGGACGAACTTGTGTTCGAAGAAAAAGAATATCCAAAACGATATTACAGTGCACAGGTAACCGACGATGAACGTTTCCTGATTGTTTCCTCGGCTCAGGGAACCGATGGCAATGAATTATGGGTTAAAAACCTGATTAACGGAGAAAGCGGTTTCCGTATAATAGTGCCGGGCTTTACCTACAATTATGACGTGATTGACAACAGCGGAGAAAGCCTGCTGGTGCTCACCAATCACGGAGCAGACAATCAACGGGTGGTATTAATTGATCCGAATCATTCTGCGCCTGAATCCTGGAAAACTATAGTGCCTGAAAAAGATATGCTTTTGCAATCGGTAAGTACCGGAGGGGGTAAGCTGTTTGTATTTTATCTAAAAAACGCAAGCACTCTGGTGCATCAGTACCGATATGATGGCACCTTTGAACGCGAAGTAACCTTGCCTGGAATTGGCTCTGTGAGCGGATTTCAGGGAAGCAAAAAAGATAAATCGCTCTTTTTTGGATTCACGTCGTTTAACACACCCTATGAAATTTATGAATATGACCTGATTAAGCAGAGTAACACACTCATTCAAAAAACGGAACTTAAATTTGATGCAAGCGAATTTGTAACCGAACAAAAATTTTATACCAGCAAGGACGGCACAAAGGTTCCGGTATTCATCACTCATAAAAAAGGAATAACATTAAATGGTACTAATCCCTGTATGCTTTATGGATACGGAGGTTTTAATATTGCGTTAAGCCCTTCATTCAGTGCCTCAAATATTCTTTTTCTCGAAAATGGAGGTATCAGTGTAGTGGCCAATCTTAGAGGTGGCAATGAATATGGCGAGGTGTGGCATCGTGGAGGTATGTTGCTGAATAAACAAAATGTGTTTGATGATTTTATTGCCGCGGCAGAATATCTGATCCGTGAAAAATATACATCGGCAGATAAGCTTGCCATTTATGGTCGTTCCAATGGTGGCCTTTTAGTTGGTGCCGTAATGACACAGCGACCCGACCTCTTCAGGGTTGCGCTCCCTACCGTTGGTGTGTTGGATATGCTTCGCTATCATAAGTTTACCGTTGGTTGGGGATGGGCTGTTGAGTATGGAAACCCTGATGAAGAGAAGTATTTTAACTATCTCCTGTCTTATTCTCCGTTACACAATGTAAAGAATAATGTATCCTACCCATCAACAATGATCATAACGGCCGACCACGATGACCGTGTTGTGCCTGCTCACTCATTTAAATTTGGCGCCACATTGCAAGAGCTTTACAAGGGAAATAATCCGATGCTATTGCGAATAGAAAAAAATGCAGGTCACGGGTCGGGAGGCGCCGGATCATTAAGTAAAATTATTGAGCAGGAAACAGACCGGTGGAGTTTTGTATTTTACAATTTAGGTATGACCTATTAGACAGCACTTGATGGATTTCGAGATTGACATATATAAAGATGAATATCACGATCAGGTTATACACGTATTAAAAAGTGAATTATGGGCATCAAGGAGCATAGACGACTGCAGGCAATTATTTCAATGGAAATACCTGAATAATCCTTTTACAAAGACTGCCGCCGGATGCGTTGCCCTTCATCAGGGTCGTGTGGTTTCCTTCTTCGGTCTCTTTATACAAGAGTATCGACTAAACGATAAAAAATTCCTTTGTGCTGTTCGCTCCGATGCAAGCACATTGCCTGAGTTTCAGGGCAAAGGGATCTTCAGGAAACTCACCCGGTTTTCGCTCGATTATTTTTTTAATAAAACAACGCCGCGAGTAGACTTCGTGCTGGCCCTGTCCTCTAATGAAGCTTCATCGGCCGTCTATAAAAAATCCGGATGGCAGGAGATGGGTATAAAACAGATGCGATACCGAATATCTATGCGTGGCATCACCAATTACATCACTAGAAATTATCCAAAACACCTCATCAACAAAGAAGTACGAGTGGGAAATCAAACAGCAGTAATCGATGGTGCCGGCATTGACTATAGTGCGGTTAAGCATCTAGTTCCCACTATCAGAGACCGGATGCACCGCAACATCACGGAGCCTTACTGGAACTGGAGATATAAACACCCATTACAAAAAAACGGATTCTGTTGCGTTAAAACGAACCAAGAAGTTAAGGCTTTTATTATCTGCCAGAGAATATCACATAACCGTTTTGTACTGACCGATTACTTTTTTAATGATGAAGATGCTCTGCATTTTGGGTTAAAAACATTCATGCAAACGCAATCCATAGCTGATCTGCAATGCTGGGTGTTGGGTAAACGTGATGATGAACGCCTAATACTTAAGCGGCTTGGGTTTAAGAATCTGGAATCGATTACCCGGCACGTTAAAAGACTCCAAGTGCCGCCGGCACTCATCAGACCTTGTCAGCCGGAGATTTCGGATAGCTCCTGGCAAATGGATTCATTGGATGTTCGCCTTGCCTCAAACTGGTACTTGAATCCCTGCGATTCTGATATTTTTTAAGGTATAAAACTCCGTTTCGCAACTCGAATTACTTGCCAGGATTCGATCATTCACTTATTCAGATCGTTTCGTAATTACCTTACCTGTTTTAGTTTTGTATTGGTTAGGCTTTACTATATTAACATATTTCCAAGTTGCTATTGCTGATTGTTGTGTTAAATCAATTCGTAAAAAACCATGGTCTCTGAGATTACAATATTGAAAATTTGGATTCAGAGATTTCTTTCTGAATAACCGCTCAGCGATACGCACTTTCCATGTTTTCGTGTACTCATTAAGATTGGGCGAACTTACACTTGTGGTAACCCATTCTGAGCCAAATGATGTCTTTGCATCTTCCAGATTGTATCTTAGATCGAAAGAGAATGAACAATGTACATCGCCGGTAAGAATAATGACACCATCAACCGAATCTGACTGAAAGGCACTTAGTATTCTACTTCGTTCTACGGGATATCCATTCCACATATCGGTGCTTTTGGAATAGCTGCCAAGCTTGGGAGGGATTTTATACTCCGAGAAAATAACCTGATTGCCAATTAACTTCCATTTAGCATCAGCATGTACAACGGATTCAATTAACCAGTCTGCCTGTTGTTTACCTAACATCGTGCGTGAGGTATCATTTAAACTGCTATCCGTTAACGCAGGCAATTGTTTGGTACGCCCCTCAAGCCGACCATCCAGCATAAACAAGGAAGCAAGTCCACCAAAACTAAAATTGCGGCGTATGTCGTACTGTTCATGTTCACGTATCGGCAACCATTCAAAATAAACTCGGCGAGCAGTTGACTTGCGTTGTTCCCATAATCCTTCTGTCTCTGCCTGATGATTCTGAGCACCATCTTTATAAGCATCATTTGCAATTTCATGGTCGTCCCAAACGGTAATAAACGGATGTAAACGATGTACCTCCTGCAAGTCTGGATCTAAACGATAGTGCGCGTATCGACTGCGGTAATCCTGTAAGGAAACGATTTCATGTTTAGGTAACGGTCTCCGATTCAGTTTAGGATTAAAATATTTTTCTGCGCCATATTCATAGATATAATCACCAAGATGAATAACTGCTTGCAAATCGGGCTCCCTCGCTAAAGCGGCATAGGCATTATAATATCCCCAGGAAATGCTGCTGCAACTCACTATACCAAAACTCAGCTTCTCCGGCGACTGCGGGGCAGTTCTAGTTCGCCCGATTGCAGAATATTGACTTTTATACCTGAATCGGTAAAAGTATTTGAGGCCGGGTTGCAGAGCGTTAGGAGCTACTTTGATTGTATATCCCTGATCACGCTTGGCTTGAACAGTTCCTTGCAACAGGATATTACGGAACAAGGTGTCGGTTGATAGTTCCCAGTCAACATTGACATCGCCTTCAATACGTGGATAAACGCAGGTCCACAAAACCACGCTGTGATATTGCGGATCTCCTGATGCCACACCAAATGGAAAATAACTTTTACTTACAGATAGCGTTGAATCAATTTCTTTACAATAGAGTGAATCCTGCGCAATTGCCCCTTTCAACAAAAAAACAATTACCCCTAAAACTAAAATACATTTTGATGCCATTACATATCGTGCCTAATCATTTCATAATCTAATATTACGGCTACAATTTCCATTTATTTTTTTATGAATGATATGACGCCGTGTTGACTATTGTTTAGATAACTCAACAAATAATGCCCCGCCGGAAGTTCATTCAGTCTAATTTGTTGCACGTGGTAATCACTCTGACTAATGAGTGCCCGACCACTTATATCAGAAATAACAATCTGTGTTAACGCATCATTATTTATGCCCTCTATATATAATGTTTCGCCCACCGGATTAGGATAAGCCTGTACTTTCTTATCTAATCCATCCGTAATATCTACCTTACGGATAGCCGAGAAAGTGAAACGATCATCAGTGTCAACCTGTTTCAGTCTGTAATAGGAGATACCGCTGTATGGATTTTCGTCAGTTAAGAGGTAGTTTAACTCAGAAATGCTGAATCCTGCTGATGCAACCTTGCCGATGGTTTCAAATGAAACGGCATCTATACTGCGTTGTACCTCGAAGTAATCACTATTCAGTTCAGATGCAGTCACCCAATTTAATAAAACTCTGCGCTGAGGTATAACTGTAGCATCAAATGCGGTTAACTGCACCGGCAGAGGAGTTCCGGTGAATCCGATACCAAAATCGGAGAATGAAGTTACTGATGTTCGTATCGCCGTTGCTACGCCGCCTGAAATTGTTTGTGTTGCATTATTATGGAATCCGTTGACACCGGCATAGTTGGTGCCTTGCCAAGGGCTTGAACTATTTGTACGTTTAATGACTCCAAGCATAGTTGAATTGCCCGTAAAGTTTGTATAACCTCTTTGACGTAGCTCAATGCCATAATTTACACTGCTATATGCATTGGGTTCAACAGTCCAATAACCGCCGTTTAACATATTAGTAACTGTAGACCAGTTTATAAGGCAATTTGTTGAAGGCAAGGTGGCCGGTAACCCCGAAGTAAAGTATGCCAGGATGTTACTCATGCCGGATGAGCTGTTTAATGTAATAACTACATCCTGAAGGTTAGCTGCATTGCCTACCGGAAATGCATATGTACCTGTGGCATTAACATTACGTCTGTAATTACCATTGATATATGATGAATTATTATAAGTACCCAGTGCTGCAGGCGAGGCATTAAGGTGATGTACCGTGTATGCTCCCGTTTGTATTTTACCGCTATTGAGTGTTAGTGTACCTGAAACATCAATTGGTGCATTTAATAAAACTTGCTGATTGGTGTTGATTAGCACATTATCAAAAACTTCTTTATTCGAGGATGAAATGGTTTGAGGATCTGCTGATGAAATAAATTCGACTGTGCTTCCCGACTGATTAAATCCTGCATCCGAATAGGTACCCCAGTTACCCTGTATGCGAATTGTATTTGAACGCGGATGCAGAATCGTTCCTGTTAAGTTCGTGTTTAGAATATCAAGATTCTTCTTTATCGTCAGTATCTGCCCTCCGGATATGGGATAAATATCAAGTTGCGACACAGAAGCGCCGGTCACAGGTTCAATGATGATATTATTGAATTCTGCGCCAGTCATACCGGTGCCTGATGCATTACTGATATGCGCATCTGTGGCTGTAGGAGTTCCCGCCAAAGTAAATTTCATGGTTCCGCTTAAGTTATAGTTAGCCTGAGTTCCACCTAATTCAGCATCATCGCCAACCTCAATCAAATTAGATTGATCCGTAAAGAGTGCGTTGACTGAATAGTTTAGTATTAAGTCAGATTTGATAAGAACTGTTGTTACGTTGGCAGGGCCGGTCAATTGGATACCTCCATTCGATTTTACACTTTGTAATTGAAAACATCGTATAGCACTGACTCCACCATTGAATACCTGATTGTCATTGCCCTGTGTGATGATGGATAGGTTATCGAAACAATTAGTATGCATGGTGCTGTTGGAGCTCAATGTTAAGTGACCACCCAGAGTCAGACTCTTCCCGCTTACGGTTGCCTGAAATACGGTTGAACTACCATCAATACTTAAATCAGACAATACCGTAAAATTATCTGCTGATAGCTTATTATCTGTACCAACTAAATTAAGATTAGCATAGGTAATATTTGTTATGATGTTTTGATTACCCGTAGTGGTAGAAACAGAACTGTTTCTGTTGTAACTCACCAATGAGGTGCTTCCGGCATTAAACTGACCACTGTATGTTGGTGATTGAGAACCGATAATCAATGTATGTGCTGCAGAAGATAAATCAATCAGTGCTGTTCCAGAACCCTTAAGTGAATTTGATGCATCTGTCATATTTGTTAGGTTAACAACTATCGGTGAATTGCCAAAAATAAGTTTGCCGTTAGTTGACAAATCAAGTTCATTTGAGATGTTCATGTTAGCTGCTGCCACTAAACCGCCTGTGGAGGCGTTGGTAATGGTGAGGTTGTAAAAATTTTCAAAGGAAGGGCATACTATAGTTTGTGTAGTAGCACCATTGCAGGTTACTGTTGATGTACCTTCCGAAAAACCGGAAGATCCATAATTAATCCAGTCGCCACCCAGATTAATGTTATTATTTTGTGTGTTCAATATCGCTGGTGAGAATATGGCAAGGTCACGATTTACATTTAGTACATTGTTCATCGTTTTTGTACCACTGTTTGAAAACAAAATGTTAGAATAAGTCAGGGTACTACACTGTATAGGCATAGTCCCTGTTGCATTGGAATATTCCACTATGGATCCGGTTTGGAAATCATAGATGGTATTAGCGTTAGTGGCCAATCCGGCAACGTAGGTATATGGAGAGCTTGTGTTGTTTCGTAAGCTGAATGGTTTGTTATAGGTATTGTTATCTGATGCACTTCCTCCGGTTAAATTCAAGCGACCGCCATTCAGGATTCTTAAGGTGCTTGTGCCGGTATGGCTTCCGTTAGATAAATTAATCGGCGATGTAACTGCGGTATTGCCGGTACATACATTCACGCAGTTGATTACCCCGGTGTTGCCAATTTGGTAAACAACCGGCGCAGTGGCATTATCTGTTAACATGAATAAAGTTCCCGGCACATTCAAGGTACCATTAACGGTTACCGTGCCGCCTCGTTCCCCACTGCCCTGCCCGTCAATACCATCCACACTAATGTTGCCCGATGAGCCAGTTGATAATAAAATATCCACGACTGTGTTTGCGTTTACGGTAACATTAAATGTTGATGGCGCAACATTATTGAAAATAACCGTACCGGAACTACCTGCAGTACCGGAATTAAATTTAAGCGCAATATCTTTTGCAATAATCAGGTTAGTAACCGGATTTGATGTAAAATTCTTTCTCAAACGTGAGGCAAAAAATCCTCCTGTGCCATTTATTGAATTTGTAGCACCATCAATATTGAAACTGATATTGTCGTATTTATTATATGCGTTGCCAATGATACCGGTGCCATTGCAGAAAATGTCGCCAAAAATGGTTAAGTAGCGATTTCCATTTGTAGAGGAGTCGTTTGCCCATAATCTGCCATTGGTTACTACAGTGAGATTATTTATTGGTTGATTGCTGTGTGACGTAGTAATAACTACTTGATGGGATATGGTAACATTAACCGAACCCGGGAAAGTACCACTGGAATTTGGCCAAGACACAGCATTAACCCAGCTAGAACCATTGTAAGTTTCCCAGGTGGCTGCAACATTATAATTTCCATTGACCTTTGAACGGAAGTCACCGGTTTGAACCGGAATGGGTTCTGCAGCGATTATAACGCCCGGACTCCAGAGCGAACCTCTTCTTACAAATACCTCAAAGAAATATGTGGTACCTGAGGTTAATCCGGTTACCGTTACAACATTTCCAGTGCCTTTATAAACTGCATATTCATTTGCCGGTAAAGACGCCCCGGAGCCGCCGGTCGAAAACACACTATTCGCCATGTAGGCCGACCCATCACCGCTTGGGCTTGCCGTAACCGGATTTGATGCCTTGCTTACAACTAATATCTGATCAAAACAAGCTAAGGGATTGGTCCAGTTCAATTGAAGTGATGTTGAAGTATTGATGGAGGCATATAAATTGACTACATCCGGCACATTCAAATAAACATTAAGGTTCGTTGAGTTTGAACTGCCGGTAACTACCGGATCGTTGGAAATAACGCGAATACGGTACGCAGAACCGGTAAATGTGCCCGCAGGTATTTCTGCAGTAATATTACCACTATTGGCCGTTGAGGTTAAGGTACCAATATTCAAGGGTATGCTGAAATTTCCGGTCCCATCGGATAATTGCGCCGTATAGGTATTACCCGCATTAAAGGTGCCTGTAGAAGTAAAGGGTACCGTTACCGAAGAACCGGCAGCATCGGTAATGCAATAGGGTGAACCGGTAATTGTTCCTGTAGTAATGATGTTAGCCGGTATGTAATCTCCTATGTCTATGTTATCAATATTTAAGCGGCCTCCTCCGGATTTTACAATTCGAATGCGAATATTACCGGACACATTCACGGTAAAGGTTTGTGTGGCTAATGCACTGTTTGCAGTAGTTATTAATGCGCTTTGATATGCATCAAAACTGGCACCTGCATTGTCGGAAACCTGAAGTTGCCATGTGCTTGAGGCATCTACATCAAACACAGCACTGCGTAAGGTAACGGTACCCGCACCGTTGGACTTATCAAAAAGCATGGTTATAGATCCGTTCGATTGGATACGGGCGCTCTTAAGATTATTTTTCTTATCCTGTGGCGATGTACCTATTAAGGCATCATTAAAATTCCATAGTCCGGTATTGCAAATCGCATTACCATTGGCATAGCTGGCTTTTGATCCGGGCTCAAAAGTTTCAATAAAACCACTGAATACTCCGGTTGTAGCATTACCGGATAACGGAGAAGAAACCAGATAGCAATTACCCGAATTATTGGCCGTGATTACACTAAAATAATAAGTTGTCGAAGGGTTAAGGTCACTTATTACCACATTGTTGGCCGTTCCGTAATATGCAACATAATTACCTGAGCCCAGATTATCCCCTAATCCAAATTGATTGTTGGCCGAATAGGCCACACCGGTTGTCGGTAGTGAATTAACAGCAGAACCCTGTTTTACAATAACCATGCTTCGGTCACCATTACCTACTGTCCAGTTAACTTGTAACGAACTGGAGGTAATATTGCTGAAACTGATACCACTTGCCTGAATGGTTGGCAACGTGCAAGATGGAGCTTGTGTGGTGGCATAGGCCGTTGGTGCTCCCGGAGTATAATAATGATAGGTCACTGCATTGGTGCCATCCCAACAGTACGGAATCAGTAAATAATTATAGGTTGTGCCTGCTGTAAGTCCTGTATTCGAAAAAGAGAGCGCTGCCTCAGCAACAGCTGCACTTACCAGCGTAGTATTTGCGCCTGCGGCAGGAGCCTGACCATTATTTGACGCAAGCGTTGGATTGTTCGGACTTATTGCTCGCAGTATAACATAGCCTTTAACCGTTGCACCGCTGCCGGGGAACGTTGCGGCCTCCCAACTTAGATTTATCTGGCTGGTAGATAATGCACTGGCAAACAGGTTAGTTGGCTGCTGAGAAGGTGGGTTAGAAAGGGTAAAAAACGAAATATTATCACCATAACCGGTTGTGGTGCTGTTGGTGGCATAAGCCCGAACGTGATACTGAGTTTGAGGTGATAAGGAAGTTAAGCTGCTGCTAAACGAACCTATACCCGAGCCGTTGGAAGTATTTCCTAAACCAGGCAAAACCGGATTAATTGTCGTGTTCCAAACCACTCCTCTTGCAGTAACTGCACTGCCTCCGTCGTTTGTAATGTTGCCACCTGAAGCGGCTGCATCGTTGGTGATAGCAGATATTGCAGTGGTAGTTAACGACGGAACCGGGTCTGTTTTCTTCAAGTAAACATTATCAAAAAAAGCAGTTTGAGTTGCTGCTGTTGAACCTTGCCAATAGCCTCCGATGTATCGCATACCTGCGGTAGCTGTGTAAGTATTGTTAACTATGGTACCTTGAGATGTGAGGCTTCCAGTGGCAGGGTCTACAAAGGATGCTCCGTCATTTCTTAAAAACAATCCCCAGGTATTGGTCCCCGGAACATACGTAACCCTTACGCTGAGGTATTCTGTACCAAAGTCAGTCAAACCCGAAGTGTTACTTGTAATAAGGTTTGTAACAGTTCCTTGTAAACCGTTATTAAAATGGGCCAAACGAATAGGGTCTGTTGCACCACTTTGTCCAAGAACAACAGCATATCCGCTGCCTGCTGTAGCTGAAGTGGTACTAGTACCTGCAAGTATAAAAGCTGCACCGTAAGATCCTGCACCAAAGCCTGCCGGGTCTGTGCGGATTTGCTGCATATTAAACTCCCAAGTTACTGTGCCGGTGTTGCTCGATAGTGTGGTATTCCAACCCGCAAGAGCGTTTATGTCTCGATAGCCGAAGACCCAACCGCTAACATTACCTGAGGCACTTGCATCGTTTGAGAGTTCCAGCTGACTGGAGTTAACTCTGGCGCCCCAATCTACGCCCGCCCGGGTTAAACTCCAATTTGGATATGTGCCAATTGCACCTGTTGTTGAAAAAGTGGCGCTGTTGTTAGAATTAAAATTATCGTTGAAAAGTGTTGTTTGCCCCCAACTATACGAGGCATTCAAAATAAGTAAAATAGCAAATACCCATGAAAGCTTGGATACAGCATAGACTTTTTTGAGGAGGGTGTAAAAAGTTTTCATACTATTATTTCGGTTTGGTATGCGAAACTATAACCCCAATGTTAATTGAATATTAAGCAATCATTATTATATCAGAATTGCCGTAAATTTAACATAAATACAAGTTTCAACTAAGGCGTGAAACGCAGAAAAATATAGCCAACGATGGCGGCGAGCGATATGATGGTAAGTGTGATAACCAATTTGAAATAATAACCTCCCTGATTCTCATGACAATAGGGACAAACACCGGCACTGCTTCGGATTTCGGAACTGCAATGACTACATCGTTTGTATTTGGAGTCTTTGGTATTCATTCTATTTCATATTCCTCAATGGAACACAAATGTTAAAAAAAATCTGCAGATAAATATAAAATTTAGATTAAATAAATATATTATATTAAACCTGTTAAAATTCGATACGATATCCGCCGTAGGGAAATCGGCCCAGCTGATAATCAGTCCTTACCTGTCCGGTATTGGGCTGGTAAAACTGCTGTAAGATGTTCCTGTGATTAGTAATATTTTCTACCGTAATAAACAGGGAGTGGGTAATAGACCTGGTATTAATCTTAAAGGCAACTTTTATATCGGCCCTGAAATAAGAAGGGTATTGTTTTGAAAATGCTTTTTCATCGACAAGGACTTGTCTATTCTGCATTTGGGACTGCTCCAAATCGATAGGTGTGTACCGAATGCCTCCGGCATACCCGATTCGGCCGTCAACTGTAAAGGCGTTTTTATGTTGTTTGCCAAAATTAAATTCATAACCGCTCAAAATATTTAACACATAATGATTACTAAATTTAGTGTAGCGCCACAGCAAATCGCTGCCACGATATTCTGAATTAAACAGGGAAATATTGCCAAGGAAATAGTACCCTTTGGAAAACATTTTTTCCAGGGTGAGTTCTAAACCATAATTGCGTCCTAATCCGCGATTAGCCAAACTATCAAAATTGGGGAACCCTACATCACCACCCAGGTTCAGTACACTAACTGAATTAATATAATATTTATGAACAGGCACGTTAAAAAGATATTGCATATAAGCCTCCGACTTTAGTATCCAATTGGATAAAAATGCCCATTGATAGCCTGCAACCAGATGATGCGCTTTCGTAAATCCGAGCGATCGGTTTGTTTCCACATAGGTATCAGTTGAGGGGACATAGGATTTAAAAAAATATATAACCAGGGGTTGCATCTGACTGTGCAAACCATAGCCAAGCCTATAGGTGTGATTTCCCCGGGTATATACCAAACCGGCGCGAGGCTCTACGGAACGGCTGTTGTTTAATAGAAATTGCTGGGCATAGATCCCGGTATTCAGTTTAAGCGCATTGCTGAAACGATGTTGCCATTGCACCGATGCATTCACCAGAGCGGCATCACCACTAAAATCAGCCAAGGTTAAGGTTTGCTTAAATAGGTTTTCATAGTAATTCTCCAGGTAACTGAAGGTATAAAGCGTATATCTCGCCTGCAGGCGTAACGTGTTTTTTTCGTTGAACTTAGTGGACCATAAATACTGAATGGCATTCGTGTATTCGTTGGTTCTGTTAAGATAGTTCTCTCTAATATCTGTTGCATTGAGCAGTGTATCCACTTTTATTCGTAATCGGTTAAATCCTCTTGATACGGTAAGCTTACTATAGGTTTTACCTGATATAAACCATGTGTGCGAAATGCCTGCGGCATACATGGCACTACCATAACGAATATTTTGTCTGCCCGAAGTAAACTGCCAGTCGGCGCTGTCGCGTTTACTATCCAAAACATCCACATTACTATATCCACCAATTGCAAATAGCGACAGATTATGTTTTAGACCGACAGGTATATTTATTTTAACTGTTCCATCCTGATAGGTAGGCACACCGCTTACACCAAATTGTAATCCCAATGCATCAAACAATGCAAACGTGGAGTATCTGTAATTGATTAAAAATGATGCATCGCTTCGTTTAGTAAACGGTCCCTCGATACCGGCTTCTAAACCATTAATACCCATAGCGGACGTAAACTCATATTTTTTATTATTACCATTACGAAGGCGCAGATCAAATGCCGCCGCAATTTTATTTCCATAGTCTGCAGGGAATGCTCCGGTAAGAAAATCAGAGGCTGAGAGCAGATTATTGTTAAGAATGCTCAGCGCCCCGCCACTTGCCCCCTGTCCGGTAAAATGATTGGGATTGGGAATGTCTATGCCCTCAAGGCGCCATAAGACCCCAAGAGGCGAGTTCCCTCTAACAATAACTTCATTGCGGGAATCATTACCGGCAAAGACCCCGGCAAAATTGGCTACCATTCGGCTTGGATCAATACGACTACCCGCATATCGGTTCGTTTCTTCCGGAGAAAACGTTTGCGCACTAATACTGATCATACTGTTGATATTATCCCGCTTCCTTATTAATGGTGAATCGGTGATCGTTATCGTACGGATAGTTGTTACCTTAGGCTCCAGTTCTATATTCAGGAATAATTCTTTCCCCGTGCTGATGATAATGTTATTCAGAATAGCCGGGTTGTAACCAATACACTGAACAAGAATGTTATGCCGCCCAACCGGAATGTTTTTGATGATAAATTCTCCATTTATTGCTGTGTATTCACCCAATACCGGATTGGTTGTACTGATGATTACAGACGCACTTACTATCGGGATTTTAGAATCTTTGTCCAGCACCCGTCCGCGAAGCGATTGGGTATAATGCTGTGCAAACAGCTGAGAGGTAATTACCGTAAGGAGTAGATTCAACACCATAATCACTGTTGACCGGCCACTAGCTGAATAAGGGGGGTGTATGTTCATAATAATGGCCTGGCTCTAAAAAATACCCCTATAGGGGTATTGTTATCCGAAACAGGTGCCGGTACTTTTGAATTCGAAAATATTTGGTTTTCATTCGGTTTCAAATAATCCCTCTGAGGCAATCCCAAAGAGGGATTATTATTTTTACCCTTCTCGCTCACAAATATATAGGAATACTTGAAGTAAATGAGCCTTTAATCTGTAATCTCAAAATAGATTAGTGATTACCTTGCGTCCGTTCTAAAACATTGTAGCCATGCCCTTCCCTGTTTATTACCACGACTATCTGCAACTGGATAAAATACTCGATGCTCAGCATCCCGAATCCGATCTGCCCGGCAATAATCCCGCACATGATGAAATGTTGTTCATTATCATCCATCAGTCTTATGAGATATGGTTTAAGCAAATTCTTTTTGAGGTTGCAACAGTTATTGATGTTTTTGATGCCAATCAAATCAGCGACAATAGCAATCAACTGCAGTTGGCCTCCCATCGGCTGAATCGGGTGGTTGAAATTTTAAAAGTATTGGTCCATCAAATTGATGTGCTTGAAACCATGACACCTATGGAGTTTATGGAGTTTCGTGATTATCTCAGACCGGCGAGTGGTTTTCAGAGCCTACAGTTTAAAGTACTTGAGGCGCGCCTCGGACTTTCATTTAATGATCGTCACGGACAGGAATATTATTTATCTCAACTAAAAGAAGAACACGTAAATCAAATCAAGGACGCTGAAAAATTGCCAACACTATTGCAGGGCATTAACAAATGGCTACTTCGCTTCCCTTATTTAGAAGATACCTTCTGGATCCATCTACAAACGGATGATTGTTCTGAAAATTTATTCTGGCAGGAGTATCGTAAACGATATGCCTCAACATTAGATGATCGGGAAAAAGGTAATCTTGCCGCCTTCGATCAGCTATTATTTGCTGATGAACCCATCACGGCATTTCATCCCAAAGCACTACGCAGTGCATTGTTCATTATGTTGTACCGCAGTGAACCCCTCATGCATTTGCCATTTACCTTGTTAAAGACCCTATTGGACATCGATGAACAATTATCAACATGGCGCTTCAGACATATCAATATGGTGCACCGCATGATAGGCACTCGAATCGGCACCGGAGGAAGCAGCGGAAAAGATTATTTGCAAGGTGCTCTGAACAAGCATTATATATATAAAGATTTAGCCACACTTACTTCGTTTATGATGAATAGCAGTAAGATTCCGCTTTTGCCGGCTGATTTAAAGAATCGGATGGGTTTTAAGTAAGGTTTTCATGCATATTCTTGGGTACTTTTGAGCAATCAATACCAATTATGCAACGTGATACTGCTTTATTCAATCTGATTCAAAAAGAATTAAGTCGCCAACGGCACGGCATTGAGTTGATTGCCTCTGAAAATTTTGTTTCTGCTCAGGTGATGGAAGCAATGGGGTCTTGTCTTACCAATAAATATGCAGAAGGTTACCCCGGAAGGCGATACTACGGCGGGTGTGAAGTTGTTGACGAAGTAGAACAACTGGCCATAGACCGCATTAAACAATTATTTGGTGCCGACTATGCCAATGTGCAACCACACAGTGGAGCCCAGGCAAATGCCGCAGTGATGCTGGCATTACTGCAACCAGGCGATGCTATACTTGGCCTTGATTTGGCACACGGTGGTCACCTTACGCACGGCAGTGCTGCAAACTACTCCGGTAAAATTTATAAGCCATTTTTTTACGGTGTCGATGAGGACAGTGGATTAATTAATTACAGCAAGATTGAAGACATAGCCCTGCGAGAAAAACCAAAGTTGATTATCTGCGGCGCGTCTGCTTACTCGAGGGAATGGGACTATGAGCGGTTTCGGCAAATTGCGGATAAAATCGGAGCTTTTTTATTGTGCGACATGGCTCATCCTGCCGGGTTAATTGCCGGTGGCTTTTTAAATAACCCACTACCGCATTGCCATATCGTTACCTCTACTACGCATAAAACACTTCGCGGGCCTCGTGGCGGAATAATTCTGATGGGTAAAGATTTTGAAAATCCATTTGGATTAAAAAGTCCGAAAGGAGAAACGCGCATGATGAGCTCTATTCTTGATGGTGCTGTATTTCCCGGCACACAGGGCGGCCCCCTTGAACATATCATTGCCGCTAAAGCAGTTGCTTTCGGAGAAGCCCTAACCGATGAATTTAAGCAATATGGCTCTCAGGTAATCAGGAATGCTCAGGCTATGGCCCTGTCCATGACAAAAAGAGGATATAAAATAATCTCAGGCGGCACAGATAATCATTTAATGCTGATTGACCTCAGGTCTAAAACGAATATCTCCGGAAAGAAAGTTGAAAACACCTTGGTTAAAGCAGACATTACATTAAATAAAAACATGGTGCCATTCGACGATAAATCACCTTTTGTGACATCCGGAATTCGTGTTGGCACGGCGGCGATAACATCCAGAGGTCTTAACGAACAGCATATGGATATCATTGCAGGCTGGATGGATCGTATCATTATGGATACCGACAACGAAATGCTCATTTCCCAAATCAGAAATGAAGTAAATGAACTGATGAGTCACTATCCGTTATATACTGCACTTAACCCTGTTGCTCACTAAACTGAATCCTATGGAACCAACAGCAAAAGAGCGGATACTAAAGAAAATCAGAAAAGCATTAACGAATTCTACGACCTTGCCCTTTCCAAACGTAGATAACAACTCATCCGTTTTTCATCCGCAAAAAGAAGAACTGGAGATCATCTTCGCCGAAGAGTTCACCAAACTTCAGGGTAAATTTATTTATTGCGAAAATGAATTTGAGTTCATTAATATGCTCGATAAACTTATAGTCGAGCAAAAATGGTCTTCCATCTTTTGCTGGGAATACGACCTGCAACAGTTATTAACCAAACATCAGTTTAACAAAATCAAAATTGGGAAAGGCGTTGAACGGGCTGAGGTCGGACTAACCCTTGTTGAATGCCTGATTGCCCGAACAGGCACTTTTCTTTTATCGAGCAAAATGGCTGCAGGAAGGAGTTTATCTGTTTTTCCACCTACACATATAGCCGTTGCGTACACATCCCAATTGGTATATGATATAAAAGATGCCTTAAATCAAGTTGCCTTAAAATATGAAAATGATATCCCCTCAATGTTAACGTTTGCAACCGGACCAAGCAGAACTGCAGACATTGAAAAAACATTGGTACTCGGCGCTCACGGCCCCAAGGAGGTCTTTCTTTTTTTGATTGACGACAGCAATTATGTTTGATGCGGATTAATCTTCCAGCAGACAAGAAAATATATTTCGTTTCGGATTTACATCTCGGACTGCCCGATGCGGTAACATCAGGAGAACGTGAGAAACTTTTTTGTAGATGGCTTGATGATATTCGAAATGATGCCGCTCACGTATTTATTTTGGGCGACTTATTTGATTTCTGGTATGAATATAAGTATGTGGTGCCAAAAGGCTTTGTGCGCACTTTAGGTAAACTTGCCGAGTTACGCGACGGTGGCTTGCCTGTTTACTTTTTTACCGGCAATCACGATCAATGGATGCTTGATTACTTTGAAACGGAGTTAACCATTCCTGTTTACAAGAAACCCCTTGAGCTTACTATAAATGATCTTCAATTCATAATTGGGCACGGCGATGGATTAGGGCCCGGCGATTACTCATACAAACTGCTTAAACGCATATTTAATAATCAAATAGCACGATGGTTCTTTTCCCGCCTTCACCCCAATTTTGCTTTGTGGCTTGGCAATAAGTGGTCTAAGAATAATCGATTGCTCAACGGTAAACACGAGGAACAATTCCAGGGAGAGGAACGCGAGTGGCTAATACAATACTGTCGCAGAAAACTGAATGATAAACAGATCGATTATTTTATTTTCGGGCATCGCCATCTGGCTCTGGATTATAAACTCAACGATAAAAGCCGATACATCAATCTTGGGGACTGGCTGTCGTATAACAGCTATGCTGTATTTGATGGATCGGACATTCAACTTTTGTATTACAATAAGCCCTAATATTTTTTTATACGTTTATTGATACGTTGTTAAAAACCATAATCGTATTTATTTCCTTCTGTTATACAGAGTACTGATTTTTATTGCGTGAAGAAATACATTGCTTTTATTCTAGTAACTATCATAGGTGTGGTGATTGTAATCCGGAGTTGCAATCATCAGACAACAAAAGCATATGAAATAAAGGAAGATTCAACAGAGTTATCTGCCGATCCGGTATTGGCGCCTCTGGCATCAAAAATAGATGGTTTACTCAAAGAATGCAGAAACAGCAAAGGCTATAACTGCGCAGTACTTATAGCACGTGATAATCAGATTATTCTACAAAAGGGATATGGATACGCTGACTACCGGAACAAATCACTTATTGATAAACATACCAGTTTTCAGTTAGCCTCTGTATCTAAACCCATTACGGCAACAGCAATACTAATATTATGGGAACGCGAACAGCTGAAGATTAAGGATAAAGTAAGTAAATATATTAGCGGTTTTCCCTATGAAGACCTAACCATTGACATGTTATTGTGTCACCGATCAGGGCTTCCCAATTACATGTACTTCTGTGATGAATATGTTACAGATAAAACAGGTGGCAAGGTTACTAATGAGGATATTATCTCCCTGCTCATCAGGCACAGGCCATCATTAATGTTTACACCCGGTAAACGGTTTATGTACAGTAATACAAATTATTGTTTGCTGGCCAGTATCGTTGAAAAAGTCAGCGGGCAGTCTTTTTCAGAGTTTCTAAGAAAAGAGCTATTTGAACCCTTGCATATGACCGACAGTTATCTGTTAACGGATAAGGCCCCTGTAGACAACAAAGCGCTGGCATACACCCATGGGTTTGCCAGACTGGGCGAAGATTATCTGGATGGCGTAGTTGGAGACAAAGGCATTTGTTCATCTGTAAGCGACTTGTATAAATTTCATCAGGGCCTTGAAAACGGTCTGATACTGAAAAAGGAAACGCTCGCCGAAGCCTATATGCCAAGAAGTTTTGAAAAGAAAGGAGAGAAAAATTATGGTTATGGCTGGCGCATGAAAAAGCAGAGTGCAAGTGATTTTATCATTTATCACAACGGATGGTGGCGAGGGTTCAATACCTTATTTTTCAGAAGACTCAAGGATAACACCGTGGTTATTATCCTGAATAATAAATTGAATAAAAGTATTTATCGCATTACACCCATTTTGGAAATTTTAGACGGCTCCGGCTCTGAATTTGACAGTGAAGATGAACGGGTGAATGTGAGCATGATTAAAGCTGCAAAAAAATCTAAGGCGTAACAATTACCTTTTCGTCAAAATAAAATTTGTAGGCATTAAAACCAATTTTCACTTTTAAAACATCAAAATCCAGCTCAACCAGTTCAATGTTATCGTTGGCCACTTCTACATTTTTATTCTTTGTTACAAACTGCACCCGATTTAGATTGTCAATGTAAGATATGGAGTTAGGGCCTAATTTTATTCCGCTTGGTGTAAAGTTTTCTAGCCTTCGTTGTTTACCCATATAAAATATATTCAATCCATTGGTGGCATCTGAAAAGGCCAGCATATTATCTCTGGATTCAAGGTAGGTAGGTGTAAAAAAGGCAATATCAAAAATCTCGCCATCATAAAATATTTTGAACTGATTAGTATTATCTACGAAGGCTACAATATCGTTGGCTACAACAAACTTCTTTGGAGGAAATGGAGACACCTCATAAACACTCCCCTTATGGAATATTTTGAAGTTATTGGTAAAATCAACATAGGCTACTGTATTTACAGCGGCTTTGAATTGCTGTGCTTTTGTGCTTTCGAGGTCAATTAATTCGCCGCGATAAATAACCCTGAAGTTATTAAATGTGTTATTGTAAGCAATTACATTACCACCTGCCACCATATTAACTACAGGATCAAATCCAATTCCTTCCTCCATCTTTTTCACTTCACCATCCCAGTAATAATTATAGATATAACGTTGCTGATCGTAGAAGGCAAGAATGCTGTCGCCGTAAATATATTTCTCACAAACCGGAGCCAGTTGCTTGAAATTGCCCCGATCATAAACAAACAACATTCGGTTAGGACTCAATACCAGCAGATGACGCGTTACGAAATAATCACTAATAAATCCTTCGGCGATCTTCTTCTTCTCGCCATTTTGATAAACGAAAAAATTCTGATTATTATCCAAATAAGCAAAAAGTGAAGCCCCGGCTTTGAAAGACTGTGGAAAGTAAAAATCAATTTGCTTCAGGGATTCGCCATCCAGCAAAAAGAATAATCCAATGTCGTTAACATACGCTGAATAGGGCTGTGATACCGCACGCAACGATGAAAGAAGTAAAAGTGTAAGAAGTAATTTTCTAATCATACCGTCAATTTATCCGACACGAAGTAATAATATTCTTTCATATCCGCAAACACCAGATCAATTTCGCCCAGCGTATCGGATGTAACCAGTCGCTCTCTGAAGATCTTAACGTTGGGATAACCATGAAAATAATTTGCATAATGACGCCTCATTTCCAATATCCCCAATCGATCACCCTTCCATTCCATACTTTTAACTAAATGAAGTCTGCATACAGCTATACGTTCTTCCAGAGATGGAGGGGCCGTGTGTTCCCCTGTTTTTAGAAAATATTTTACCTGATTAAAAAACCATGGATTGCCAATTGATGCTCTGCCAATCATGACTCCGTCTACACCATATTGCTCTCTAACCAATTTAGCTTTCTCCGGTGTGTCAATATCGCCATTCAAAAAAACAGGAATGCGTATCCTCGGATTATTTTTTACCGCTCCTATCAGCGTCCAGTCAGCACTACCCTTATACATCTGCACACGGGTACGGCCGTGTATGGTAATGGCGGCTATACCTATATCCTGTAATCGCTCTGCCACCTCAACGATATTTTTGGAGTCGTCGTCCCAACCCAATCGGGTTTTAACGGTTACGGGCAACCTTGACTTCCTGACAATCTCTGCAGTCATTTGCACCATCTTAGGAACATCTTTCAAAATGCCCGCACCGGCTCCGCGACAAGCAACTTTTTTTACAGGGCATCCAAAATTAATGTCGATTAAATCGGGGGCGGCCTCCTCGATAATTTCTACGCAACCAACCATCGTATCAATCTCGCCGCCAAAAAACTGAATACCCACCGGACGCTCCTCATCATAGATATCTAATTTCATTACACTCTTTGTGGCATGCCGGATTAGCCCCTCGCTGGATATAAATTCCGTATACATCATATCAGCTCCCTGCAACTTACATACTGCACGAAAGGGAGGATCAGACACATCTTCCATTGGCGCCAGGAGTAGCGGATACTCGCCTAAATCAATATTGCCAATTTTTACAGACATAGATGTATTGAATTGAGAATGGGTCGGTATTTGCTGATGATTTCAAAAGTACGACTTTTACAGGGTATGACCGCACCTCGAAGCATTGCTTCCAAATGGCCACTGCCCCTTCAGCTACTTTTTTTAGTTGTTTTGATTCTTTCTTTCAGTTCTGTGTTTACCTTATTGGCTATGGCATTAATCAAGCCAATTTACGGCATACTTGGAGCAGATACCCTGTTAGCAGAGGCCGCGGCTAACCCTGAGTCCCTTTCGGGAGTAGATAATAAAATCAATGCATTAAAGTTTATTCAACTATGTACCACATTGGGCACCTTCCTGTTCCCGGCATTTATGTATTCATTTGTTCAGGCCCCGATGGGTGACTTTATACGGCTGAAGCAAACAGGTAAACCTGTCCTGTTTGGACTAGCCATTCTGGGTATGCTATGTGCCGTTCCAATGATTGGCATGTTATACGACTGGAACCGAAATGTTCAACTGCCTGCTAATATCATGCAAACCGTAAAGCGCGCTGAAGATCAAGCCTCGGCGTTAACTCATTTGTTTCTTGAAATGCCTTCCTATGCCGCTCTATTTTTTAATCTACTGGTAATTGGTATTATGCCGGCTATCGGTGAGGAGTTCCTATTTCGTGGAGTCTTACAACGATTATTTCAGGATCGAATTCGAAACGCACACATTGCTATTTGGTTAACTGCAGCAATTTTTAGTTTGGTCCATTTTCAATTCTTAGGCTTTCTGCCCCGTATGATACTTGGGGGCATGTTAGGTTATGCTTTCTATTATAGCGGATCGATATGGGTTCCTGTTGTTGCGCACGCTTTCAACAATTCGGCTCAGGTAATTATGGCCTTTTTGTTTCAACAAGGCATCATTTCGTACAACGTGGAAAATACGGAGAGTACACCAATTTATCTGGGCATATTGTCCTTATTCATCAGTATCCTTATCATTGCATTAATGTATCGCAGACGATTTGTTTTTGATGTCAGTAAACAAGTTAATCCGGACGAGAACACATGAATACATTTTTAAAACGATCATTAACGGCCATCATTTTTGCTGTGGTTATGCTAACCGGATTGCTATGGAGTTATGAAACCTTTACCTTATTATTTCTTCTCATCACGATCGGATCTGCCTGGGAATACGACCGTCTGATTGGTCGATTTAGAATATACAACCGAATCAGTGTGCTGGCGTATCGTTGGATATCAACCTTATGCTGTGTTTTGGTTTACGCCTCTTTTTACCTCACGGTTCTAACCCACAGCCTGGTTTGGCTTTCTGCACTTCCGGCTTGTCTGTTCATCTTTTTTTCAGTAGAACTTTTTTCGCTTACCGATCGCAGTATTCAGAATATTGCCCTCAATGTATTTGGTGTACTTTATACCGCCATTCCATTTGGCTTGTTGCATCTGATTGTTGACTTGCATCAGAACGATACCGCAATGTGGTTCCCCGGACAAGTAAATATCATTTTATCACTGTTACTGCTTATATGGGTTAACGACACCTTTGCCTATATTGGAGGGTCTCTTATTGGGCGGCATAAATTATTTCCGGCGCACTCTCCTAAAAAATCTTGGGAGGGCTTTGTCATTGGCATGATTGGTGCTCTGGCGGCGGCATTTATAATCAACAAATGGCTTTTGAATGAATTTGATATACAATTGCCTATCCTATTAGCTTTCGTTGCCGCAGTGATTGGAACAACCGGCGATTTGTTTGAATCCATGATAAAACGAAATGCAGGCGTGAAAGACAGCGGCAGTCTTATGCCCGGGCACGGAGGGTTTTTAGATCGGTTTGATGCCTTTCTGTTCACCATCCCTTTTGTTTTTATATTGATGTTAATTCTTAACTATTAAATGGATAAAGGCAACTAAATAGAACCACTTTAATCATACATTTGCCCGATTAATAATATGACCATCCACAAAGAAGGCTTCGCAACACTAATCATCGTTGGCTTTTTAGTCGCTTGCATAAACGCTTTAACACGATATATCGCACCTGACCTTGTATTCTATATTGTGCTGGCTGTCAGCGTCGCTTTTTATATTTTTTTAATGTCTTTTTTTAGAAATCCCTCAAGGCAATTTAGTTACGACGATAAATTAGTCGTCTCCCCTTGTGATGGAAAAGTTGTGGTCATTGAAAAAACGATTGAGCATGAGTATTTTAAAGATGAACGCATACAGATTTCAATTTTTATGTCTCCGCTCAATGTGCATATCAACCGCAATCCGGTAAGTGGTATTGTAAAATATGTAAAATATCATCCGGGGCTTTATTTAGTTGCCTGGCATCCGAAATCAAGTACCGAAAATGAACGCAACACGGTTGTTTATGAAACAGCCAATCACCAAATTTTGATCAGACAAATAGCCGGAAAGCTTGCTCGTAAGATTTCCTGTTACCTTTCGCCAAACAAAGTCGTTCGTCAAAATGATGAAATGGGATTTATCAAATTCGGCTCCAGAGTCGATTTATTTTTACCACTAAACACCCAAATTGATGTCAAATTGAATGATATTGTGAAAGGTGGCCAGAGTGTTATTGGCAGAATAGGGTAAACGATCTGAACCTATTACAAATCCATTTATACATATTAACTGAATTAATATTCATTAGTTACAGTGACTTGTATTTTAGGTATGATTTTAGCCTATATTTGCATTACAAATCAAACCAGATATGAAAAAAATTCTTTTAGCCATCGCTTTTATAGCTTTCATTGGCACCTCTGCTTCTCTTGCTCAAACAACCAGCACTAAAGAAGAAGTTAAAGTAGAAGGAACTACAAAAAAATCGTGTTCAGGTTCAACAACAAAAACCTGTTCCGGTAGCACGGTGAATGCCGGCGGAACTAAGTCTTGTTGCAGTTCGGGCACCAAAACATCCTGCAGTGGCCAAACAACGATGACCAGCACAGATGCAGGAAAAACAGGTGACTCTTTGACCACAGATGATAAAGGTTCTAAGAAGAACAAAAAGTCTAAAAAGCAATGTAACGGAACCTCAAGCAACGGTGCCAAAAAGTCTTGTTGTAGCGGTCACTAGTCCCTTCATTGCTCTTAAAAATAAAAAAGCCGGCAATAGCTGGCTTTTTTATTTTATAACAAATCATACAACTCTTTTAATTCTCTGATTTGATGCATAACCGGATGTGCATTATCCTGATTTAATGGATTAAAGAAAATATGATCTAAGCCGGCATTCTGTGCTCCAATAATATCTGCTTCAATACTATCTCCTATCACAATACTGTTAAGTACTCCCGCGCCGGCAGATTCAAGGGCATATCGGAATATATTGGAGTGCGGCTTCTGAAAGCCGGCAATCTCAGAAGTAATCACGTGTTTAAAAAAAGGTTTAATACCACTAACCTCAAGTTTTTTATGTTGCACTTCATCGAACCCGTTTGTTATAATATGCAGTTTATATTTTGCGTGCAGATAGTTCAACACTTCGCGCGCATCTTTAAACAGATGCTCTTTTAGCGGCAATCTTGATAAATAGAAGTCTGACATCTCATAAGGCCACGATTCATTATTAATGCCGATCTCCTGTATGGTCTTTTGAAACCTAATATATCGAAGTGTATCACGAGTAATCTGATTGCGCCGGAACAAATCCCAATAATGATGATTATGTCGAGAATAGATGTCGTAAAATGAGTTTACATCAAGTTCGGTATGTTCATTCAATTTAAAGTTCTCATACAATTCTTCAATAGTAAGAAAGGCGTTCTTCTCAAAATCCCATAGCGTATGATCCAAATCAAAGAAAATATGCTCATAGGTGCGATGCCGTTTTTTTAATGAATCTCCTGACATAATTCTACAAGAACGCCATGGGCTGTTTTTGGATGAACAAAGCATATTAATTTATTATCAGCCCCACGCTTAGGCTGATCGTTTAGCAGTATAAAGCCTGCTTCTCTGAGTCGTTGCATTTCGACTAAAATATCCTCAACCTCAAAAGCTACGTGATGTATGCCCTCGCCTTTTCGTTCTATAAATTTAGCAATTGCACTTTCTTTATCGGTAGCCTCCAGCAATTCTACTTTGTGCTCACCAACTTTAAAGAACGATGTAGTTACAAACTCGCTCGAAACTGCCTCGCGTTTATAGGGGGGAACTCCTAATAATTCCTCATAAACGCTCTCTGCCTTGTCCAGATTAGTAACGGCTATTCCCAAATGCTCAATACGTATCATACTTTTTTTGTACAAACCTAATTCAAAGCCATTATACAATCCGCCGGTATTGATACTTTTGATTTAGCGATGAAGCCACTGATTTATTGTGATAACAATGCCACAACAGCACTGGACCCAAGAGTTCTGGACAAGATGATGCCCTGGCTTACCACACAATTTGGAAATGCCTCCGCACGCATATATCCTCTTGGCCGCAATGCCTATGAGGCCGTTGAAAGCAGCCGACTTATGCTGGCTGATTTTTTGAATGCAAATAAAGAGGAAATCTCTTTTACCTCCGGGTCCACAGAATCAATTAATCTGGCAATACGAGGTGTTTTTGAAACCTATAAAAGCCGAGGTAAGCATATATTGATTTCCAGAACGGAGCATAACGCTGTGATTGAAACAGCCTGTGCTTTGGAACGTCAAGGAGCAGAAATTGAATATATCAATGTTGATGAGAATGGCATGATTAAACGAGATGAATTGGAGAAACAGATTCGAAAGGATACCCTGTTAACCTGTGTTATGTTGGTAAACAATGAAACGGGCACTGTGCAACCCATTGACGAGGTATCTGAACTGGTTCGTCGAACCAAGTCGTTCTTACTTTGTGATGCCACACAGGCTCCAGGCAGGATTGACTTTCCGAAACTAAATCAATATGCTGATTTAATTGCACTATCAGCTCACAAGCTATATGGACCCAAAGGAGTAGGCGTATTATATACAAAACGAAAAAATCCCCGCGTGAAACTTTTACCGCAAATAACTGGTGGTAATCAGGAGCATGGATTACGTGCAGGCACTCTAAATGTGCCGGGCATAGTAGGATTTGGCGCGGCGGTTTCTTTATTGAACCGGGACGAACTGCAGCGTATTCAATCATTACGCGATCGCTTTGAATATCAAGTAAACAAACATTCATCCACATCGATAAATTCCAAATCGGTAACCCGGGCTTGTAATACAAGCAGTATTACCTTCATGAATCATACAGCACAGGAATTGATCTTATTATTACAGGATACTGCGGCTGTATCAACAGGGGCGGCTTGCTCCTCCACATCAGACGAACCTTCTCATGTGTTACTTGCTATGGGGCATAGTCCCCAACAAGCCCTTAGTACCTTGCGATTTAGTTTTGGTCGTTTTAATACTGTATCAGAAATTGACTCGATAAGCGAAAAACTGCAGGAGATTCTAACTGCCTGAACTTTTTTGTTTAAATAGTCGTTAGTGTTATCGTTTAAATTAATTTTACATTTAATTTCAATTATATGATTTCCATTTCAGAAAAAGCGGCACAGAAAGTTCAGGAAATTCTCACCGGAGAGGGAAAAGACCCCTCCTATTTTGTTCGGGTGAGCGTTATAGGCGGAGGATGCTCCGGATTAAGCTATAAGATGGATTTCGACAATCAGTCTAAAGAAAAAGATCAGGTATTTGAGGATAAAGGCATTAAGTTGGTTACTGACCTCAAAAGCTTTCTATACCTGTGTGGCACCGAACTGGATTACAGCGATGGACTTAATGGTAAGGGATTTCAATTTATCAATCCGAATGCTACCCGCACTTGTGCCTGCGGTGAAAGTTTCGCCGTATAGATCAATGTAATCAATGACTATTTGTATTGTTGGGTCAAGTGGACTCACTGGGGGTTACGTGTTGCAATTTGCAACTAAGAGTACTTTGATCGACCGTATCGTGTTACCTCTAAGAAAAAAACTACAGACTGAATTCGCTAATGTAAGCCAGATTGTCTGCGACTTCAACAATGCAGAACAATTAAAAGCTATTCTGGCTGAAACGGATGCTATCATCTGCTGTGTTGGAACCACAATAAAAAAAGCAGGCTCACAGGATGCTTTTCGAAAGGTTGATTATCACATACCACTCATCCTCTCAAGCTGTGCCGGGCCCGGCACAAAGACATTCGTACTTCTGTCATCCGTTGGAGCCAATAAATCATCATCTAACTTCTACCTACGGACAAAAGGCGAAGCCGAGGACGCTGTTATAAAACATTTTAAAGGCAGAACCATCATTGCAAGACCATCATTACTTACCGGCATCAGAAAAGAATTCAGGCCAGCAGAGCGCTTATCTATGATACTAAGTCCGTTATTTAATCCACTGCTTCACGGAGCATTTAAACGCTTCCGTTCAATTCCGGCAGAAACAGTAGCTAAAGCATTGTTGTTTTCTGCCTTAGCGCCCGATAAGTCTGCACAATACCTTCATTATCCTGAATTAATAAAAGCATCCGAGGACTTAGACCTATTGTTAAAAGTCAAATAAATTACGGGTTAGATTGTTTGCTGAATACTGTTCCAGAGTCCCTGAGCCGTTTTATCCCAGCTAAATCGTGAGGCCTGAATCGTTGATCGGGCGCAAAGTGTTTGATATAGATCTTTATCTGTTATAATGCGAATCATAGCTTCATATACTTCCTGAATATTCTCGGGATCAGATATCAGTATACCCGAATCGCCACATACCTCGGGCATTGAAGACACGTTAGATGTAATTGATGGCACGCCACACTGCGCGGCCTCCAGAATGGGAATACCGAAACCTTCAAATAGTGATATATACATCATAGCGTAGGCCGCTCCTACGATTCGAGTTAATTCCGTTCTTCCTAGATGACCGGTGAAGATGATTTCATCTTTATGTTTTAATGCATCATAGCATTTCTTGATATGTTCAGACTTCCATGCAAATCGTCCGGCTATAACCAACTTGTGTGGCACTTCCTGTTCAGACTTCAGACGGTCGTATGCTTTGAATAATGTAGTAATATTTTTCCTGGGCTGAATAGCTCCCGCATAAATAAAGTAGGGAGCTCCTTTTGTATATCGAGCTCTTATTTTATCTTTTTCTTGACCCGACAAAGGTTGAAAGAACTCGTGCGCGCCATTGTAAATTACATCTATCTTATCTTCAGGATAAGCAATTGATTTACAAATGTCAACTTTTGAAAACTCTGATACTGTTGCTATGCGAGCCGCTTTTCTGATATATTTTGGTGTAAAAAATCGGTAATACAGTAAGGCCGATTTATTTATGTGTGCTGGATAATGTAAATAGGCCAGGTCGTGAACAACAAGTAATTGTTTCATCGGTGCAGATAAGGAAAGAAAGCCATCGGTAGATAAAAACAAATCAGCTTTGATTTTCTTTAGCACTCTTGGAACAGACTGTTCAAACCACCAATACCATAACAGTGGATGCCTTGCCGGTGGTGGCAGTATGTGTGGCGTAATATTCCCGGAAAAGATGAATTCATTATGATAAGGTCTGTCAAATAAAAAATGAAACTGATGCTCAGGATGTGCGCGTGTTATGCGTTTGAGGGTCTCATAGGTAAACCATCCTATACCTTCTAATTTATTAGAAAGCAAAAAACGGGTATTTACAGCGATATTCATATATGAAATTTCAAAATCACATTTAGTGAATCTAATTCGGTTTGATTTAGCTGATCAAAAGACTCACAAATATGTACATAACCGTCGTCATCAATAAGGTATAGCTGATAGCCCATTTTTTTAAGGTATTCAATGGCTTTAATTTGATTTGAATTATCACGGTAGGCTGCACTCCATATTTCAAGTATAATCACAGGCTTGTAAGCACGAATACATTCAATCGAACCTAAAAGAGCTTCATATTCGTGGCCCTCAATATCCAGCTTCAGATAATCCGGTTTTACATTTAGCCTGCTGAATAATGTATCAAGCTTAATACAAGTAATTCGATGATCGGATTCGCTTGAAGCTACGACTTCATTGGCTTCAGAATTTTTAATATCGGGTTGCGTCATAGTTACAAATCCATCATGATCGGATAGTGCAACATTATATACAGCCTGTCCCTGCTGTTTATTTAGGTTTAAAGTGGAGAAGGTTCGTGATAGTGGCTCAAAAGAATATACTGGCCCATTTTCTGAAATAAATGAAAAAAACTGACTGTAAAATCCATAATGAGCGCCTCCGTCAACAAACGTTTTACCTATTGCTTTTTCTCTTAATAACCATTTACACAACTGAATCTCCGATCGATGAACCTTAGCGCCGGTAAGGTAGATTTCTGCCGCCGCAGGTAACTGAATGTGCATGTGTGTGTCAAAAAAAGTATTGGCGGAAATATATTTCCCTTTATGGGTTATTGGATATAAAATCCTATTTAGTATGAATATATAAAATCGCTTGAAGGGATTATTGATCCATTTCATCAGCCGACTTTTCTGCTCGGCTTGGTATATATCCGTCAGTTTATCAATTAGCTTATTTCCTCCCTGCTGTGCAAGCTCCTGATTCATGGTTTACAAATAAATGAAGAGTATGTGCAAAAAGAAAATTTCTTTTGTATCGTTATACCGCCCAAATGCGACGTGTTTTTTTCAGAAACCTCATTTTTCTTTTTTTATTAAACCTAATTATTAAGCCTTTATGGGTTTTTGGCATTGACCGAAATGTTCAAAATATCACGGGAGCATCATCCTATGGCCTCTATTTTTCGCTCAGTGCCTTGTCGATGTTTTTTAATATCCTGATTGATGCGGGAATTACCTATTATAATAATCGAATAATTGCCCAAAAACCCGATCAAATCAGCAGGCTGATACCGGGTATTGTAATACTTAAGTTCATGTTATCAATCCTGTATATCGGCATCACCTTTTTAGCGGCTTTTCTAACAAACGTAATTTCAACACAATATCCGCTGTTAATCATGCTTTGTGCAAATCAGATATTACTATCATTTATTATATACCTGCGCTCTAACTTCTCCGGATTACATTACTTCAAAACGGACAGCGTACTCTCAATCACCGATAAATTGCTGATGATATTGCTTTTTGGCTTTATATTGATTAACCCGAGTCTGAGAGCGGATTTTAACATTGAGTGGTTTATTTATGGACAGACTGCTTGTTACTTCATCACGCTGCTATTGGCAATTGTATTGACAATGCCACTCCTTAAAAATCTATCTTATGCTATCTCCTTGGGCGCATTAAAAACGATCTGGTTGAATAGCTACCCCTATGTGCTGGTTATCTTTTTTATGACCATTTATGCAAGAAGTGACGCCTTTATTATTGAGCGCATTTCCGGGGCAAGCAATGCCGGCCATTATGCCGCGGCATTTCGCTTACTTGACGCCGCTAATCAGTTTGGTTATTTATTTGCGGCATTGCTTCTGCCAATCTTTTCGAGGATGCTTGGCAACAACCAACAAATCAAAGATTTAACCCAATCGGCATTTATGATAATAATCGTTGCCGCAACAATGATAATCACAATATGTATTTGGCATAGCGAAAAGATTATGAGGCTTCTCTATAATAATACCATCAGGGAGAGTGGCGACACCCTTGCCTTACTTACGATAAGTCTTTTGGGCAGTTTCAGCGTTTATATTTTCGGCACCTTACTTGCGGCCGCGGCCAAACTGAAAGCACTAAATATAATTACTGCCGTAGCGGCGATATTGAATATTACTTTAAATATAATTCTGATTCCTGAATATGGAATTCTTGGTGCGGCTTATAGTGCTATAGCGGCAAATGTATTTGTTGCCCTGTCTGAATATCACTATATCAAAACCCGCTTAAACCTATCAATCGACCAGCACACTTTAATTCGGCTCACTTTATTTATTATACTTCTCACTAGTATCGGATGGAGTGTTAAGTCCTTCATAACAATCAGCTGGATCTATCAATGTGGTATAACAATATCTTTGGGCGTGGCACTATCCCTTTCTATCGGTTTAATATCCCTGAAACAACTGCGCAATCTCTATCAGATAAGCAGGTAACACTTAGGTAACATATTTTTCTACATTTGTGAAAATTTTTATTCGTCTTAATGGACCATACACTTAATTTACTTGAGCTCATCCGCCTGATTCTTCGTTGGAAAAAACCTATTCTGATTTTATGTGCATTAGCCACGATAACTGCCGTTATTGTCAGTGATCCCCATATTATCAAACCAAAATTCAAGAGCACCTCGGTGTTTTTTGCAGCCAGTCCGAATATGACCAGCAGTCAAACGCTCTTTGTTGACAATAACGCGGAATATTTCGGCAGCAGTGATGATATTGACCGCCTGCTCTCCATAGCCAACAGTGCCCCTCTTAAATCATACATTGTTCAGAAATATAAATTATTTGATGTATATAAAATAGATTCTGCCAATACCGAGTATCCAAATTACAAGGTTATGAAAGAGCTAGAAGAAAATTATACGGCCTTCCGTAATGACAAGGGAGCTGTGGAAATAACCGTTTTTGATACTGATAAAGAACGAGCCGCAATAATGTGCAATGAGATTGTTGCCAAGGTAGATGAGATGAATAACAATATAATACTGGAAAACAAAAGAAGAATACTAGCCATATACAACACAAAGATTAATGAGAAGCAAGAACAAATAAAGGTTTTGAATGACAGCATCGTGTCTGTAAAAATGATGTTGCAAGGCTCACCTTCCGGACCCGCCTCATTAAGAAACTCAGGATCTGAAAATTCAAGCAGAACGCCTGAATTGCTCGATCAGCAACTTAAACTGCTTGAAGACCAGAAAAAAGCAGGATTAAAAGAACTTAACAATACTATTGGATTGGCCGAACAGTATCGATCCACCATCAACACGAATATACCCACCGTCTTTATTTTAGAAAAAGCTTATGCGGCTGAAAAAAAATCAAAACCCATTCGCTGGATTATCGTGCTGGGTAGCTTGCTGGCGGCCCTGTCCGGCTCAATAATCATGGCCTGGTGTATTGAAAAATTTCGGGCTATAAAACAAAAATTAAATAATGAACAATAGACTGGATTTATTTAATCTCAGTCATTTCTACTTTTTCGGCATCACATTACTCATTGGAATTATTGCCGGAGCAATTACTGAATCAATATATTGGTATGCCCTTCCTCTGATCACATTAGGATTATATGTGGGGATAAACAGTATTCACACCATATACTATGCATTATGCTTTTTTATCCCTTTGTCTGTTGAAATGAATCTGCCCGGTGGCTTTGGAATTGACTTCCCCGATGAATTATTCATGGTTGGATTAATGTTGCTCACCATAGCTCTTCTGCTAAATAATTCATCTAACTACCCGCAGGCAATGCATCTTAATCCGGTAACCTCAATACTATTCATACAATTTATATGGATAGTAGTAGCTACGTTGTTCTCTTCCAACATCATTGTGAGCTTAAAATTCACTTTATCCAAGATGTGGTATCTACTCACATTTGTTGTGCTTAGCGCAATGATTATTCGAACCATAAAAGATGTTAAAATAATATTTTGGCTAATAACCCTGCCCATATTTTTTACTTGCTTATATACATTAGCCCGGCACGCACGGTCCGGTTTCTCGTTTGCTGAGGTAAACCATACAATGGCTCCTTTCTTTCGCAATCACGTAAGTTATGCCGCCATGTTATCGGAATGGATTCCCTTTGTATTGCTCGGATTCTTCTGGTATAAACGATACTCCATCGGAAGGCAGTTATTGATTATAATATTGCCTGTAATGGTAATTGGTGTATTCTTTTCATACACCCGATCTGCGTGGCTGGCCCTCTTAGCCTCTCTGGGTATTCAAATCGTAATCAGGTATAAACTAACCAAACTGCTTTCCATATCTGCTATTGCAGGTGCCTTAATCCTCTTATTTATTATCTCCAGAGATTATTATTATATCAACTATGCACCCAACTTCGAGTCAACCATTTATCATGATGATTTAGGCTCCCATTTGTCAAGTACATATAAAATGGAAGATATTTCGAGCGCTGAACGTATCTATCGTTGGGTTGCGGGCATCAGAATGAGTTCTGCTGAGCCTATACATGGATTTGGCCCCGGTAACTTTTACAACTTCTATAAAAGTTATACCGTGAGTGCCTTTCAAACCTATGTTAGCGCTAACCCTGAACGATCTACCGCGCATAATTACTTTATCCTTATGTTGGTCGAACAGGGTATTATTGGTTTAATCTTATACACGCTTCTTACAATCAGCATATTTGCCTATGGGGAATTCTTGTTTCATCGCCTGAAAGAACGAGAGTACCGCATGTGGCTAATGGCTATAATGATGAGTATGGCGGCTATACTTGTTAATAATACTTTAAGCGACTTACTTGAAACAGATAAAGTTGGCTCAATATATTATATCAATATTGCAATGATTGCCGTTATTGGATATCATCATCATACATCAGAGAAATCGAGCGGTGAGAAAACTAACGTCGTCGTTAAAAATTGATTTACTTCCCTTAAATCGTATGATCTCATCCAATATTTTTCGGTTAAAATCCGAAACAGGCAACTGATGATGAGATTGAACAAATGTGGCTAAGCGATCGATCCCGTATTGTTCGCCTTGTTCGTTCTCCAATTCGGTTAAGCCGTCGGTATAGCAGAACAAGAAATCATCGTGTTCAATACTGAGTTCGCCAACCTGTATGTTTGGCAATTTTTCAAACATGCCCAAAATGGTACAACCCTTATCAAGTAATTGCACACCGCGCTTTGAGAAGAATACCGGCGGTGTTTGTCCAGCATTAATAAAGTGCAGTTTACGGTTATATGTATTATATCTGGCGAGAAAGAGTGTAATAAATTTTTCACCTCTTGTTATTTCATTAATCTTGGTATTGAATAAGGATATAAAGTCTTTTAGGGAGTCCTGTTGCATAATCAATGAACGCAGACTTGCCTGGAAGTTCGCCATCAATAGTGCGGCGGCAATGCCGTGTCCGCTGATATCGCCCATACAAAACATGTATTCATCTTCATTCAATTGCAGATAGTCATAATAATCGCCACCAATATCCAGGTGTGGCATATATATGGCATCCATCTCAAGAAATTCGTTGGCAGGGAGTTTTTCGGGAATCAGCATCGTTTGCATCTTACCGGCAAGTTCAAGTTCCTTTTTAATGCCCTGCTGCTCAAGTTTTTCCTTAAATAGTTTCTTATTTTCAATCGCAACCGCAATAATATTGATAATGATTTGAATAAAATTCAGTCGCTCTTCCTCTGTTTCACCTTTTAAATTTCCTGCATTCCCCAGAAAACATACAGCCATAGGCTGATCCTTATGATAAACCGGAACAACCATTTTAAACACTGAAGCTAATGGTGATTTGTTCAATTTGAGGTGTGAGATATGCTTGAACTTAAGAATCGTATCCTTTTGAATACTCCTAATTACTTCCTCGTCTACGCCATAATGTATTCCCTGCCTCCATTCATCAAAAAGCGTAAATATGGCGAGATTATTAACGCCCAACTCATCGTGCATAACGCTGGAAAATAATTCAAGCAGCGCTTTTGCAGACAAATTACTGTTTATCGCCTGCGTAATTTCAAGCAGGGCATTTAACTGCGCCGTTTTAAGCTGCAATTTAGCCTGTAGGTGATCTACATTATTAATATCGGCCAGTTTAGCCATCATGAATGCATTGCGTTACAAAGTATGAACGAATTTTATTGATGTTTAGTCTTTATATCTAACGCATCACGCAATCCGTTGCCTATTAAATTCAACAATAGTACCAAAAACATAATGGCAAAGCCCGGCACAAGTGCCATATATGGCATATCAGACACAATATAGCCATAATTGTCGCGAATCATGCTGCCCCAAGATGGTGCCGGAGGCTGAATACCTATGCCCAGAAAACTCAATCCGGCTTCTAATAGAATGGCTGTTGCAAAATTTGATGCCGCAATAACAAGTATCGGGCCCAGGATATTTGGCAGAATGTGCCTGAATATTATCCGGAAATCGTTGTATCCGATACTTCGGGCCGCCTCAATATATTGCTCTTGCTTAACACTCATAACCTGACCACGAATTAAACGTGCAACACCCACCCATATCGTTAATCCGAGTGCCAGAAATATTTGCCAGAATCCTTTTCCCAATAAAATGGTTAGAGCAAATACCAGTAATACGGTTGGTATCGCCCAGATAATACTCATAAACCACTGAATTATTTTATCGACAGCACCTCCGTAATAACCGGAAACGGAACCTACGAAAATGCCAATAGTCAGGGAAATGAAAACGGCCACTAAACCTACCGACAGCGAGATCCGCAACCCAAGTATCAATCGGGTTAAAATATCTCTGCCCAGGTTATCCGTTCCCAAATAATGTACACGGTTTTGAATGCACGCAGCTGGATTATTAATACCTGTTAAATGAAGCTGATTAATGTGATACTTAATTATCGTATCCTGCAATCCCTCACCAAGATATACATTAAGAAATAAGGTGTCTGATGTTACCTTGTATCCATTTAACACAAGATATCGATAAACCTGTTTATCGCCTTGATACCATGGTGTTCGTTGATGAATCTGTTCCACAGGTAATTGAAATAGCAAGGAATGCGTAAGCGGTTTTTTTAAAGCCAAGGCGGGGATGATGCGATTGCCATCCTGCGTTTTATCCGGAGTAATGTAATATCCGGCCAGTGCAATTAGAACACACACGATCAGCAATATCAATGAAATCAGTGCCCATCGATTTACAGAAAATCGTTTCCAGATGTCTCTTGCCGGAGAATAAGCTGCGTTGATATCGTTATGCTTAAACCAGCGTATCATCTGCTGTTATGAGTCAATAACCCTTTTTTACTGATTACGAAAGCTGAATTTTTAAATAAATTCATATCGGGTCTATCATAAATCACATAATCATTGCTTTGCATGTCATAATATAACTGCTGTATCAGACCTGCACCCAGCAGAAGCTTTAATTCTTGCTCCAATACCTGTTCGGTTATTGACAAATGATTTATCAGCATGTCAAATGAATTGGTGAAATAAAGTTGATCCAGTAATTCGAACTGCAATTCAGTTAGTGTCATCGGTAAATCTTTCGACCTTTCCATCGCAAGGGCACGAATAATGCAACAGCACCAACAAGTAACACATAGCAGACATGGAAAAGTTGTGCGGGTAAAAATAAGCGGAGCAGATTACGCTGATTAAAAAAGTTTAGCACACGATACAGGTATATGAAGTCAATAAACGATTTCATCAATGCTATTCCTGCAAACCATTTAATGTATACGGGATGACTGATTGCGGCAATTAAACAAAAAGGTAAAGCAACGTAATACAAGTAGATCATGACGATGATCACAATCAGAAAAACATTGCGATAGGCCGCTGTCTTTGATGCCCAGCGCAAGCGTTGTGTAAAAAAAGACAGTAAGCTATCTTCAGCCTTGGTACCTACCAGAGCCTCTATAGTCTTGTTAAAATATACTTTAGCTCCTTGATTAATGAATTTATGCAAGAGCAGTACGTCATCTCCCGAGGTAATGTGTTCATACCCATCATAACCTTTCACATCGCTAAACAACTGCTTCCGGAATGAAAAGTTTGCGCCGTTTGACATCACTGGACTGTTTAAACCAATACACGATGCCGATAATGAGATATACGACCAGAAATCCAAAGCCTGCAGTTGATTAAAGAACGTTGCCGTGTTGTTAATGCACACCGGGCCGGCTACGACATCAGCCTCTTCTGACTGAAATGCTCCAACCGTACTTTGAACCCAATTGTGAGGTGCCACGCAGTCTGCATCCGTAATCATGATGTATGTACCTGTTGCTCGGGTGAGGGCATACTCAATACACTTTTTTTTACCACTTCGTATTTCTCCCGATAAATGCCAATCGCTTAATTGCAAATAGGTAATACCATCAAATGCCTTGATATTGTTTGCGGTTTGATCTGTACTATAATCATCAACTATGATAATCTGAATATATGTAGATGGATACGACTGGTGCAATAAACTCCTAATACAATCGCTAATGTGCTGTTCTTCGTTACGGGCGGCTACTATAATTGTAACATGCTGAAAGTCGCGAATCTGAAGATTTGAAACACGCAAACGATCCCAGCCATAAATGAGTGAGATAATACTAATTAAATAAAACAAGCCTAATGTAGCAATAAACAACAGCAACCAGAGCATTGAACTATAATCGTGCTGCAATATACGGATTCAGATAATCCTTTAACAAATAATGCCCTTTATCCAAAATAATCAGCTCAGCAGAGGGTAAATTACCCGTAAATGAGCGCCCAAAAGATGGTCTGATAATCGTGTCGTACCTGCCCGCAAACAGATACACAGGAGTATTATGAGTGCGCACTAGTCCTTTTAGCTGTTTAGGCCGGGTTGCAAATTCCCTCATACAGGTCCATATATTTATTACAAGCATTCTCTTTTCAATTGAATCTAACTGTTGTGACAAGAACTGCACATACTCTTTGCGTATTAGTTTAATCGAAACAAGGATTCGAATGAAACGAAAAAAATGCTCCGGATGGTGCAAGAAATATCTGAATAGCCATTGGCCCGGGCTCGTATTAACCGCAAGATTATACCATATATTTTTCTTCAGTCCATCAGGGGCGAATAACCAAAGTTGATCAATACGATGTGGTGCTAATTGATATAAGCCCAATACCAATTTGCCACCAAGACTAAAACCAGCCATTGAAAAACGTGTAACCTGAAATGCATCATTGATGTGATCAATAAACCCGAGCAGATCTTTGGGCTTCAGGATTTCTCCCTCATGCCATTCCGACAATCCATGAAACGGTAAATCAATTGAAATTACGGTGTAGCTTTTACCAAATGAATGCTCCAGCACTTTGAACTGCCAGGCAGTATCGCCAAATCCATGAAAAGCAAATAGCAGTTTGTTGCCGGATCCAAATTTTAAGTAATGTAGTTTGTTATCCCCAATCGAAAAGATGTGGCTTTGTTGATTGGTCACTTTTTATTTGGTGAACTTATTAAAGTATTTCATACCGAGCGACAAACCAAGTGTGATCAACGTGTTCATCCATTCATTTTTTGAAGCACCACCGGCATCTTTTTTTTGTTGATCATTTTCCTTACTTAGCCAGGAGGAAAGCCATCGATTGAGGTTCATGTTTAAAAAACTCCTTACAAGAGTTTCAATAACGATAGCGCCTGCATTATCCTGATAGTAATGAATTCGGTTGGTAATTTTTTCCTCTGTTACACGACATTCACTTTTCAGAAATGTAATACGTTCGCGCAAACTCTTTAAATCACTAACTTTTGTTTCCATGGGTTTCTTTAAAGAATGATTTAATAAACTGGTTTGCCAGATACTTCTCCGCAATGGTATTCCGCCTCAGGTACATGATCAGAAATAGAAACAGATAAATACCCGACACGATACTAAACCCGATAATATGACTGTGTAACAAGCCGGAGAGATAGATGCCGCCGAGAATACTGAGCATGATCAAGGCAATAAACAATACAAAAAGCAACACAAAATATATCAGAAAAAGCGAAAAAACTCTTGCACTGATATCGGCCGACTCAAGCTTAAGCAATTCGATTCGATTGGAAATATATTGAACTATCAGGTCGCGTATGCGCTCATCATTTGGTGTTTTTGAATCACTCATATTCTCGGCTCATTTAGATTAGTTATTATGCGTTCAGCGGTATCGGCAATATCCTGAATTACCTGTCGACTTTTGTTCAATTTATCTCCTGCCTCGTCTTGCAGTTTACCCGCGGCATCCTTCATATCCTGAATGGTTTTCTCGCCCTGTTCCGTTGTCAGTATGTATGCGATGGCGACACCTGCCGCAGCTCCTAAAATAAATGCTAATGCTAATTTTGATTTATCATTCATGCCGTTTAATTGTGGATTATAAAGTTAACGGATATCGTTGATGAATTTGTTAACTTTCGTTACAATTATGAATAAGAAATTATTATCCAAAGAGTCGATTTTGCTCATTCTCCTATTAATTACAGGAGGCGTAATCTTCTATGCGCTGAGCGACTTGATTACCTCACTATTAAGTGCTGTGGTTATTTATATTATTAGTCAACCCCTTATGCAATACCTGATTAAACGCAAGGTTAATCTATCTGTAGCGGCTTTTATCGTAATCTTTCTGTCAGTCTTTCTGATACTGATTCCTATTTCATTAATCAGCATATCCCTTACCTCCAAACTCAGTAGTATCATTAATAACCCGACGGTGTTTTTTTCATCCATCGAAAACATCATTGCATACATAGAGGAGCAAACCGGAATACAGGTGATAACGAGTAATACTATTCAAAAACTGCAATCATTTGTTACGGAACTGGCAACATCTACTATTTCTGCCGCGGCCAATATGATTTTGAATACCATTATCATGTATTTTATTCTTTATTATTTGTTGATAAATAGTGGCAAGATGCAATCCAGATTAAACACCCATATCCCATTTCTTGCTCAGCTTGATGATAACTATGCCATTGAATTGCAAAAACAAACAATTAGTAATGCCATTGCCATACCGATCATTGCCATCGTTCAGGGAATTACCTGCTATATCGCACTATTACTGATGAATTATTCTGATGCCGGATTTTGGGCAACCATGTGCGGACTCTTTTCTTTTATTCCTTTTGTTGGCACTACTATCGTATGGCTTCCATTGGGTGTATCCAGAATCATAGAGGGCGATATGTGGCAGGGTATCGTATTGCTGATCTACGGTTTTTTAATCATATCTCAGATTGATAATGTTTTCAGATTTATTATTCAAAAAAAGTTAGCAGACGTACACCCGTTGATTACCGTATTGGGTGTTTTATTTGGTATTAAATGGTTCGGAATTAGCGGACTTATTTTCGGGCCACTGCTGATTTCCTATTTCCTGCTTTTGTTACGTTCATATAATCGAGAATTAGCTTCGCGTAAAGCATGACGAGTACATCATGAGTTCAGATTCTGTATTATTAAAGCCAATTGAGTATCTAAAAGGTATCGGCCCTCATCGGGCGGAACAGCTTGAGAAAGAACTGCACATATTTAACGGCGGGCAATTACTATATCATTTCCCCTTTCGATACTACGACCGCACCAGGATATATCAGATAAGAGATATCAATCACGAGACACAATACATTCAATTAAAAGGAACCATCACAGATATTGACATAGCCGGCAACGGACGAAATGAACGCATGATTGCAAATTTTACCGATGGAAGTGGCAGTATCGAACTGGTCTGGTTTAAGGGCGTGCGTTGGATGGCCAAATCCTTAATACCCGGTAAGACCTATATTTTATTTGGCAAACCCACGGCATTTAAAAATCGTTTCAATATTGCTCATCCAGAGCTTGAGCTTATTGATGACCTCGGGAAAGTTTCATTCAATGGCAAAATGCAACCCGTATATCCTGTTACGGAGAAATTGAAACAGCGTGGTATCGATTCTAAAGCACTGGCCAAATTAGTTCAGCAGGTATGGTTGCAAACCCATGAGCAGGATATACCTGAGATATTACCGGATAATATTTTAAAACGATATAATTTCCCAACGCGCTACCAGGCGCTCAAACAAATCCATGCTCCGGATAACGAACAATTACTGGCATTAGCACAGAAGCGTTTAAAGTATGAGGAATTATTTCTTATACAATATGACATTCTTTCCCTTCGTGGAGCCCGATTGAAACAATATGCAGGTTTTATCTATAAAGATGTTGGGGAATATTTTAATACATTCTACAATGAACAACTTCCTTTTGAGCTTACGAATGCTCAAAAACGGGTTATCAGAGAAATAAGAAAAGACACATTGAGTGGAAAGCAGATGAATCGCCTGATTCAGGGAGATGTTGGGAGTGGTAAAACCATTGTGGCATTACTAAGTTGTCTTTTAGCCTCCGACAACGGTTTTCAGGCCGCATTAATGGCACCAACTGAAATTCTTGCTCAACAACATTACAGATCCTTACGTGAGTTGGTTGGCTCAATGCCCTATCGCATCGAATTATTAACCGCTTCAGTGAAAGGTGCGTCCCGTAAAAAAATATTAGACGACTTACAGCATGGTTTGATTCACTTACTTATCGGAACACACGCCCTGATTGAAGCTGAAGTGGTTTATAAAAATCTTGGCCTCGTTATTATCGATGAACAGCATCGGTTTGGTGTAGCACAGCGTGCCAAACTATGGCATAAGAATATTTCCATACCACCCCATGTGCTTGTTATGACCGCCACACCAATACCCAGAACTTTGGCCATGACGGTATATGGTGATTTGGATGTGAGTATAATTGATGAGTTACCTCCCGGAAGGAAACCTATATTAACCGTACATCGTTATGAGAAGGCAAGAGATCAGGTTTATCATTTTATGAGGGATCAGATTACGAAAGGAAGACAGATTTACGTCGTATACCCACTTATTGAAGAAAGCGAAAAGATGGACTACAAGCATCTGTTGGAAGGTTATGATGAACTATGCGAGCAATTCAAAGCACCTGAATACAATATCTGCATGGTACATGGAAAAATGAAGAATGAGGAACGCGATCAGGCGATGCAACGTTTTCAGGATAAACAAGCTCAAATTATGGTTGCTACCACGGTTATTGAAGTTGGCGTAAATATTCCCAATGCAAGTGTTATGGTTATTGAAAATGCCGAGCGATTCGGATTATCGCAATTACATCAGCTCCGAGGCCGCGTTGGTCGGGGAGCCGACCAAAGCTATTGCATATTAATGACCGACGTAAAACTAAGCAGTGAAGCCAAAAGACGAATGGATACGATGGTTCGAACAAATAATGGATTTGAAGTCGCCGATGTTGACCTTGAAATCAGAGGCCCCGGTGATTTAACTGGAACACAACAGAGCGGCATGCTGAATCTTAAAATTGCTGATCTGATAAAGGATCAGGATTGGCTTCAAAAAGCAAGAGCGGACGTACAACAAATTCTAGATGAAGATATGCATCTGAACGATCCTGCAAATCAGGCATTAGCCCGGTTTCTTCAACAACGCAAACAACAGAAACTAAATTGGAGCAAGGTGTCCTGATTTCTGGATCAGGAATTGTCTGCAAGTTCTTTCTGTTGCAACTGAGGTGTCTTGAATACGTGCACACACAAAGCTATGAGTCCAATTAAAACTGAAGACAGATAGTATCGATCATCAAAAACAGGAAACAATAAAAATTTAAGTCCAGTAAGACTGATTTGAGAAACAATCATGGCTTTCCAGGCAGTTCTGGAGATCATTGCATCAATTACGGCTATTCGATACAATACAACACTTGCAAACACCGTGAACATCAAAGACATCTTATAGGTGAAAACACCGCGGAGCAGAGCAAGAATGTAATCATAGGGATGTAACGGAATCATTTCCCAGTCCTTTGGGGCAACCGATAAATCAATCGCTGAGTGCTGAAAGGTTATTTTCCAGCCATAAGCTTTATAAAAATAGCCGATGCAGATATAGATGGCTAAGGCAATTATATTGAATGTGATTATCGTTTTTAAATTATGCCGCTGAAAATAGAAATGAGAAGCTCCCAATAGTATAATCAACAATAAATTATCCGGTCTGAATAACAGCGCCAACAGAAATGCGGAAAAAGCAAGACTCAGATTTTGTTTTGGCATACAGTAGCACAGTGATCCCAGCATAATCAATAGAACACTTGGCATATCCGGAGTAAACATGCGGGAGGTGAAAATGAACAAGGGCAAAGTACATATACAGGATGTACATATAAACAAATAAACTGCAGGCATGTAGGGATACAGCCACATGAATATTATTAATGCTGTGAGCACATAGGCTGTGATATTGATATACTGAATGGCTAATGTTGGCTTTACCTCCAAATAATCGGTCAATAATCGGATCAGAAAATTATATCCCGGTTTAATTTTATAGAAAGGCAACTGTTGAATAAAATAATCAGGCGATTGTTTTGCTTTGATCTCAAGAGGCTTCTCCGATAGAAAAACTCTGGAGTTAGAATCGAGTGGTTGCCATATTTCACTGTAAACCAATCTGTGCAGCTCCTCGGGGACATTGTTTTTGTATTCATAGTAAATACCCGTGTAAAAAAGCATGTCCGTGTCATAAAATGGATTATTCAGCGATATATAAGCCGAAGCAGAAATAATCAGCATCGAGACAATACCCGCTAAACGCTTCGACACTCTGTTAGTAAACATAAACATGGAATACAATTTTACACATTGTCTTTGGTAGAATTTGACATAGCAAAGTATTTGGTGGAATATTGCACAAAATAATTACTAATGTCTTCCATAACCGTAGTTGGCACCGTAGCATTTGACGCTATTGAAACACCTTTTGGTAAAACTGAAAAAATTATAGGTGGTGCGGCTACCTACATCTCTCTGGCAGCATCATATTTTGCCCGAAACATTAATCTGGTAAGTGTTGTAGGTGGAGACTTTCCTAAACAACAAATTGCCTTAATGCAAAATAAGGGCATCAATGTGGATGGGCTTCAGGTATTGGAGCAGGAAAAAACCTTCTTCTGGTCAGGTAAATACCATCTGGACATGAACACTCGTGATACATTGGTTACTGAGCTTAATGTGCTTTCTTCATTCAATCCGCAGTTGCCGGACTCTTACCGTAATCCTGAATTTCTGATGCTTGGCAATTTGGTTCCTGCTGTTCAGCTAAGCGTAGTGAAGCAAATGCAGAAGCGCCCCAAGCTTATTGTAATGGATACGATGAACTTTTGGATGGAAAATGCCCGAAAAGATCTGGACGAAGTTTTAAAGTTAGTTGATGTACTTACAATTAATGATTCTGAGGCAAGAGAACTATCTAATGAATACTCCCTCGTAAAAGCGGCAAAAAAGATTTTGGCAATGGGACCAAAATATCTGGTAATTAAAAAAGGAGAACACGGCGCACTGCTATTTAACAATAAGAATGTATTCTTTGCTCCGGCGCTTCCTCTCGAAGATGTTTTTGATCCAACCGGAGCCGGCGACTCTTTTGCCGGTGGGTTCATAGGTTATCTGGCATCCACCGACGATATCTCTTTCGATAACATGAAGCGAGCCATCATATATGGTTCAGCCATGGCTTCATTCTGTGTAGAGAAATTTGGAACGGAACGAATTGTAAACTTAAGTCATAGTGAAATTGAGGAGCGCATACAGGACTTTATCGATCTCGTTCAGTTTGATATCAGTCTGGTTGATTAGGTCATGTAGATCTCAGCTTACTTGCCAAAGGTAAATTGCTCAATTTCTGAGGGCACTTCACCATCCGAACAATAACTAAGTATCATCCAATCATATGTTTCACCAGGCTTAAGATAATCGAGATACACAGAGTAAATATTTTTCCCAAGTGTGAATCGTCTCTCCCAATTCACACCTCCTGATTTTCTGAGTAACAATATCTGTTTACTGTTGTAGGGGTTGCAGTTCCATTTACATAATAACTTCTTCGACTTTATTGTGGCTTTTAATTGAAGTGCCGGAATACATTCAGATAATGTACTAAATCGTTTAGTCTTGCTCCATCCTGATGAGTCTGTGTTGTGATCACCGGTTACCATAAGTTGATATTCAAATACCTCGCCCGGTTTTAGCTTTTTTATAGTAATGCTATTATTTGTATCATTTGATTTCAGATAATTCCATTTTGATTTTGAATTAGAATCTCGATATCGAATTAAATAATAAGCAGCACTGCTAATCTGGTTCCATTGAATCGTTACACTGTTTTGTGTGATATCTTGATGACCGATTACAGATGGCAATAATATTTCAGCAGGATTAACCTCAACTGTTTTGATGACACTACATTGATATGTAGCATCCCTAAGCTCAACAGTATAACTTCCGGGTTCTTCAGCCCGATATGACGAATCTTTACTTAATATCTGTCCATTTCGATTTTTCCATATGTACTGATAAGGTTCTTTCCCGCCACGCCCCCTTGCATCTATATGCACAGATCCTCCCGGGGCACAGACGCTTTTATTTGGCGTTGTCTCTAAATGAAGTGAATCATAATATTGGATATTTATTATCTGCCTGCAAGAAAAGGAGCCGCCACAAGTACTAATGTGCGTTCCGCTCACTTCAATCTGAATTTTCTGATTGCCTGTGAGTACACCATCACGGATTAATATTTCTGAGAGATTATCTGTATTCTGAATTAGTCCATACTGATCAGAAATAACCCTCCAATTTATACTTCCCTTCTCCAGGCCATCAACCTTTATTCGACGGTTCCCGGATCCCCCAAGCATCAATGAATCATAGGTTAATTTCATCCTCGGGACTGAAATAACCCGATAATAGGCTGTTTCCATGCCATCGGCACAAAAACTGATTAATGCTTTTCGAGTTCCGTTCAGACAAATTGGCTCGCCTAATCTTGCAGAGAATCCATTGTTTACAGTATAGTACAACTCGTTTTCTGACTTTCTATGACCTTGTTTCTCGAATATCAAGCCTTCGGCATTTTCATCCAATAACACTTCGAGATGTAAGCACCGATCTCCATTTTGTGTATTACCCCGAACCATAGCCGGCGTATTAAATACCCCTGACGGATTCCCCTCAAAATCAATTTTATATGTAGGAATTGTATTTAATTGCTCGTTATTCATCGACATATTTGATATTCCGGAAATGACAATAGACAAGGATGCCAATGAAATGCTTGTGACTAATAAAGCCCTCAATTTAAGCTTATAGGATAGTTTATTCTTATTCTGAAGTTTAAAACTGTAATAGTTGGCCATTAACTCGAATATGAGGGCCTTTACGATCATCAGTTATTTTCGGTTACCTATTTATTGGTATTATTTTCAGAAATGTCGTATAATTTTAAGTGCAATAAATAATTTCCTCATAAAGTTGCAACAAAGGTCTATTCTTCTATATTTGCGCCAATTCGCTAAGGATTTTTCATTTTAAACAGATTTTGTACGGTTTTTGCACAATAAATGGAACAATCTTAGCGGTTAATCAATTTAGAATACATAAAAACACCAGAGAATTAGATGCGTCAGCTAAAAATTTCAAAACAAATAACAAAACGCGACAGCGATTCACTTGAAAAGTACTTACAGGAAATAGGAAAAGTAGAAATGGTAACTCCTGAAGAGGAGGTCATTTTGGCCCAGAAAATCAGACAAGGCGATCAGGCCGCCCTTGAGCGCTTGGTAAGTGCCAACTTACGTTTCGTAGTATCCGTTGCAAAACAATACCAAAACAAGAGTTTATCATTAAACGACCTGATTAACGAAGGCAATCTGGGATTGGTAAAAGCCGCTCAGCGATTTGATGAATCAAAAGGATTTAAGTTCATATCCTATGCCGTGTGGTGGATTCGTCAATCTATTATTAAAGCCCTAGCTGAACAAAGCCGCTTGGTGCGTTTGCCCTCTAATAAGTTAGGTTCATTAATGAAAATAAATAAAGCATTTTCAGACCTTGAACAACAATATGAACGTGAACCGTCTCCGGAAGAATTAGCGGCATTCCTTGATGTTAAACCTGAAGAAATAGAAAACACACTTGGCATCTCCGGAACGCACGTTTCTTTCGATGCCCCCTTTCAGGAAGGCGAATCGAACTCACTTCTCGATGTTATCCAAGATGGTAATGCGGAAATGGCTGATCGCCGAATGGATTACCAGGACTCCCTCAAGCGTGAAACGGAAATATCGCTTGCCAGTTTGTCTAAAACACAACGTGACGTCATTCGTTTGCACTATGGACTCAGCGGTAATGAAGCAATGAGCCTCGATGATATTGGTGAAAGTCTCAATCTGTCAAAAGAACGGGTGCGTCAAATCAGGGATCAGGCAATTACCAAATTGCGCAGCAGCACAAGAAGTAAGTCCCTTAAATCATTCCTCGGGGAATAATCAAATAAAAAAAACCGGCAAGAGCCGGTTTTTTTATGTCCATCGAGAAGTTAATATCTTCACAAAATTCCTATAGGTTGCTTTTGTGTCGTGGTAATTTAATATTTTCTGATATGCGTTTTCGGCAAGTTGAACGCGCCTCTCTTTATTCTCAATCAATTCAATAAAAGCATTGTACCACTCTTCTTCCGTTCTGGCAATGAGCACGTCAGATTCGGTAAATCGTGAAGATAGACCGTATGGTGAGGCAATCATTGGGACTTTGCAAGTTGCATATTCCAGACATTTGTATGCCACCTTGCCAAGCGTTATATCGTTAACTATGAATGCCGGGTAAACTGCAATATCTGAGGAGGTAATTAAGTCGTTAAATGTTTCCTCAGACCACAAATGATGCTCTACAAAATCATCTAGTATTTCGCCTTTGGAACGTCCTACAATAACCAATCGAATTGGATATTTTGTATGCAGCCTTCTCAATATAGGGAGCAACTGATAAACATGAAGTAAATTATCAATATTTCCTGTCCAAAAAATTCGCACCGGCTGAGTAATGTCAAAGTTTGTTTTCTGAATATATCTTTCTGTATCGATAGACAAATCATTTAAATACAGATTGGCATGATAGTTTTTGAAATAATTCAATAAGAAATCATTAACTAACGTAAGTGTATCACACTCACGAATAACTGCATGTATTAGTTGAGGATTATCAACATAGTCCGCATCAAAGTAGTCGACGATGATATCGCTATTATAAGCTCTCATTAATTTTTCTAGCGGGGTTCCTCTTTGATCATAAAAGTCTGGAAAGAGGGAGCGCTGATAAAAGACCGTTCTGTAATTACGGGAATGAAAACACCAGATTAAACGGCTCCAGAAAATGTGACTATAAAATAAATACTCACGGATTTTATTTTTTTTGGGGGCATAATAAACCCAAGTATAGTATTGAGCATCACAGATATAATGCACATCATAAGTATAGCCATCTTTTTCAAAAAAAGGCAAATAATCCTGAACTCTGGCTCTAGTGCCACTATTATCTTTATGGGTATAGGGAAGAAACAAAAAATCCTTAATCGGTTTTTTTCTAAATATCGGAGCAATAAATACTAATAAATTACAAACAATCCTACCAACAAAAAGTGAACACAACAGATATACATATGTGATTTTTTGTAAAAGTTGCATTGTGTAATAATATTCAATGTTAATTGATGTAAGGGAGTTCAACGTGAACGATGTTACCGCTGCCCTCATAATGTATTTTTAATAATGAATTACAAATAGCTATACCTCGTCCGTGATTGTCAAAAATTCGGCTGTCATCAAAATGCAGGTATTTACTAAAGTCGAATCCGTTCCCCTCGTCTTGAATTCGAACGTGTAGTGTTCCTTCTTTTTTTCGAATTTGAACCTGAACATATTTGCCGGAGTTCTCTGGCCGGGTTAGTCGACTATCTACCTCTTGTTTTAATAAACCCTTATCAATAAGTTGGGTTTTTTCATCATAAGTAATTCCCAAATTACCGTGCTCTACAGCATTGGCAAATAATTCACTAACATACATAGCCTCTTCGGGCTGGGAGGCAATATTGGCAATGCGAATGGCTAAAAAGTCGCCCTCAGCAATTGTTTTAAATCGGAACGTTCCTTCTTCCAACAGGCGGAACGAATTTTCACTGTCTCTTAGTTTTTGAAGCAAGTCTTTTTTTCGTTCATGATCCAACACCGCAGATCTGATGGTGGAAAGTAAAACCTCTTTTTTACAAGGTTTTATTAAATAATAAAACGCCCCTGCCTCAATACCTTGTTTTATATTTTCTGTTGAATCGTTGGATGTCTGAAGTATAACCTGAAGTGGCTCTAATACAGATTGATGCTTGATCCATTTCAACACATCAATTCCGTTCAACTGGGGCATGTTCCAGTCAAGAATAACGACTTCGTATTTTTTCGGATGCTCTGACAGAATTTTTTTAGCTTCAGTACCATCGTAAGCGGCGTCCGTATTATAACCTTGTTGAATAAGAATCGGTCTTATTGCTTCAATAAAACTTTTATCGTCATCAACCAACAACAGATTTGTACTCATCTATCAATTTATTATTTCGAGTGTTAAAATACTCAATCTCTGATTCTTCCTGCCAGTACACAGGTTTTTTTGTACTGCTTTACCGTTCCGGATGTATCGAATAATTCAATCAGTAACACATATGGCCCAACGGGAGCGCGTTCCGAATTTAGGTCAATGCCATCCCAAACAACAAAGCCGGTTTGTGTAAGAGTAAGATTATTTGCCAAATTCTGTATCAGGGTTCCGCGTTCGTCAAAAATTCGAATGGTGCAAACATAGCCCGGTTTATCAAATTGATAATTAATTCGAAGCAGATCTTGATAACCATCCTGATCCGGCGAAAACACTTTCGTATCCAACGTAATTTCATCCGTTATCACCTGATCACTATATGCCATGGAATTTTTTAGACCCGGCGTTCCAAAACCAACACTTGCTGCAGCAGATTGCCAATTATCCGGGTTATTCGTGTCGGCTCCATAGCTCACCCGTTCCAGAGATACTCCGTCGTTATCCTCAATTAAGGGGAAGGTCCAATCACCGGAGTAAGTCAGGCTATCAATAGTCTTGTTGTTAGCATTTTTAATGATAGCTGTACCGGCATCATCATTATATGATGGCAAAGACGACATATCAATAAATGCCGAAGGGTCTGATGTGATATAATTTAATCGTAACCATGCCGTATCCTGACACACAACAATGAATTCATTAGGTTTCATTAACCTTGTTTCAACAACAATGCTCTTCTCGGTTACTGTGCCTGTACTGCTTATACTTGCAAGAACAAGATCGTTCACATCCAGAATTTTATCAGAACGATTGTATAACTCAACATAGTCGAACCCATTCGAGGTCGGGTTAAAGAGTATTTCATTAATGACAATGTCCTGAGGTGCAATGTTGTCAGGAATTGCCACAACAATTTTTATTGGATTAGTAGCTGTATTGCCTCTACAATCCTTTAATTCGTTAATCTGAACGGTATACAATCTGTTTACCTCTAATGGACCGGATGTAATTAGTTTAATCTGATTGAAAACCGGAGAATTAATAATTACTGATTGAGGTTGTCCGATATTATTATCAATACTATAATTTGATATCTGTGATGCCTGAATACTATCAATCGTTTCATTGAAATTAATAATTATTGTATCGAATGGGTTAATAGAGCTTGATGTAACAATGGGGGCTAAGGTATCTATTTGTGAAAGATATACTGAATTGATTTTTCCCGGAGTTCCGCCTGATGAATCCATACTGGCAATCCAGTTTGCCGCACCAATACAGGGACTAAACGGATCAATTAATTCAATAGTCCAGCCTCCTTCTTTTTTGGCACTATTCTGATACCAAGCATCGGTATAATTAACTTCGCTGATAACTGTTTGATCGGGGCTTTTAAGGGTAATCAGATCTCCACTATTGTTGAGTGACGGAAAGCTTGACACAGCGATTACACTGCCATAACTGCCAAATGAGCCTGCATTGGATCCGGAGCATAGAATGACGAAGCTATCCGGCAAAAGATTAAAAGGAGGTAACGTTACGGATGAGGTTAAATCAGAAAATATCCAGCCTCCCAGATTGATGGTACTTGATGATGAGTTGTAAAGTTCTATAAACTCCGCATTTGGAAGAGAAACCTGCGGTTCCGGATCAGGAAAGATCTCGTTTATGACAATATCGCCGGGTTGAGGAGTATAGTAACTAAACGTTGTTGTTGCAAATGTTAATGCATTACCGGCAATATCTTCGATACCGGCTACAGTTAAGGTATATGAATTATTATTTAAAAACTGATTGGTAACAAACAATCGAACTATTGATGGATTCAATGTATTTAACCGAGCGGAATCCGCTGCGCCAATTCCATTATTAATGACATAATTATTGATATCCTCGGCCACCGACTGTTTCAACGGTTCACTAAAATAAACATCGAGTATTTTGTTTGAGAAAGGGGTAGCACTTAATAAATCAGGGGGGGCTGTGTCAATCTGTATCGGGCCAATGTATATATTATCAAAAAAATGCTTATTGAAAAAACTTGATGTCGATTGTTTGACACTGAATCCAAAAAACTCACCGCTACTAATGGTGTTATCCGTTACGGTTCCTTCTGAAAAATAATTAAATCCACTTCCGGTATTGTCATCAAATAATTCAAAAACTCCCGCATCAGACCAGGTAATCTTAAGATCTATCTTTACCGTGCTCCCCGGCTGTGAACGGCCATCGACTCCGTCTATTATTTTAGTGACTACATTGCCATTACGTCTATACAGGGAAATTTCATCTTGTGTATTTCCAATTCGCACGAAATATCCATTTACCCCCGAATCATTAAGATTAGCCTGATCAGAAAGTAAATAGACATCTACATAATTATTTGACGATGTCTGAAATTTTAATTCCAAAAACAATCGCCACTCGAGGCCGGGTAAGGTGGTAATAGGAGTGCTTAAATAAAAGGTATCATTAACAATCTGACTATTAGAGGCCAATATCGTGTCTTCAACCAGCCAAAGAGCAGCATCGCCACCCCAAACATTGCCGGAGGTAAAATCGCCATCGTTAAAATTCTCTGTAAACTGTGCATGAGTATTACGAGCTAATAATAAAGAAAACACGAGAGCCAGCAGGAGCAAATCTGTTCGCATACTATTTTTTTCAACCGTGTAAATATAACGTAATTGTTGCCCGTGCTTTATAAATTTGCAGTGTTAAGAAAAAATGAAAATTGCAATCGTAGGTGCCACCGGATTGGTAGGGCGTAAGATCATTGACGTATTGGAAGAACAACAGATACCTGTTAGTTCTATAGTGCCCGTTGCCTCCGAAAAATCTGTGGGCTCCTCAGTTACATTTAAAGGAAACAGTTTTACCGTAGTTACTCCCGAGCAGGCCATCGAACAAAATTGTCAAGCCGCAATTTTCTCCGCAGGTTCAAAAGTATCTCAGCTATGGGCGCCGCAATTTTCTGATAAAGGTTGTTATGTAATAGATAATTCATCATTCTGGCGCATGGAGCCGGCCATACCGCTTGTAGTACCGGAGATTAATGCAGATGTTTTAAGCGGTGACACAAAAATTATAGCCAATCCGAATTGCAGTACAATCCAGATGGTTGTTGCATTACATCCACTGCATAGTCGATTTGGATTAAAGCGAATTATTGTAAGCACTTATCAATCTGTAAGTGGCACAGGAGCTAAAGGTATTGCACAGCTTCAAGCTGAAAGAAATAATAAAAGAGCGGAGAGGGCTTACCCTCACCCTATAGACCAGAACATATTACCTCATATTGATTCGTTTACCGAAAACGGATTTACCAAAGAGGAAATGAAAATGATAAATGAAACCCGAAAAATATTACGCTCGCCGAATCTTGCCATAACTGCGACTACTGTACGGGTTCCTGTATCTTATTGTCATAGCGAGAGTGTGTATTTTGAACTTCATCAGGCGGCAACCTTAGAAGAGATACATCAGCTATGGCGTACAAGTGAAGGAATTGTCTTACAAGACCATCCGTCGGAAAACACTTATCCAATGCCAATAACCAGTAGGGATAAGGATGACGTTTTCGTGGGTAGACTTCGTGCAGATTTGTTTACCCCCAATGCCTTCAATTGTTGGATTGTATCCGATAATTTACGTAAGGGTGCGGCAACGAATGCCGTGCAGATTCTGAAATATTTAATCTCCTCCAAAATAATAAACTAATATACTCTGAGCCAGTTACCCGAATACTCACTTTCTGAATTAGCACTGAGAAATGGTCAGGATAAACCTGAGATTTGGGTAGCTTACAACGGCACAATTTACGATGTCAGTGACAGCAGGCTTTGGCGCAATGGTAAGCATTATGAACATTGGGCGGGCCAGGATTTAACCGATGAATTAAAAATGGCCCCACACACAAACCACGTATTCAGTCGATTCAAAGTCGTTGGACTTATTAAAAAATAAATAACATCGGAAACTTTTATTGTTAAATTAGTTTCCATACGTTTGCGGCCTTAATTTATGCAAGCACGGGATCGAATTTTAGGCATATCTGAAAAGTTGTTCTTAAAACACGGTGCCCGTAAGATTACTATGGATGATATTGCTCTTGATGCAGGAATTTCGAAAAAAACCCTGTATCAGCATTTTGACGATAAACACGCTCTAATTTTTCAGGTTACAAAAGGTTTACTGCTAAGGATTGAAGCTCAAATTGATTATTGCAGTAAACATTCTAACAATGCCGTAGATGAGATGATACAACTCATGGAGTGCACGTCTGAAGTGTTCAGAAACATTAATCCGATTATGTTGTTTGACCTCCACGATCATTTTCCAAGATCCTGGAAACTGTATCAAAAACATAAAAAAACCTATCTGCAGATGAGCGTTGCATCAAATATTAAAAGAGGTATTCGCGAGAAATTATACAGGAGCGATATTGACCCGGACATCGTTGCTATGATTCGGCTGGCACAGATGGATAGTCTTTTTAATGCCGAAATGATGCCAATCAAAAAAAATGATTTTTTAAGACTACGTGAACAAACGACGATGATGTTTTTACACGGCCTGTTATCTGATCAGGGACGTGACAAGCTTCGATCCTACAAACGAATCAAATTAAATGAATAAGATCCCATTACTAACTTTTATGCGCTGTACTTTTTTACTGATACCCCTCTTACTAATCAAAACACTTTATGCGCAAAATGACTCATCATTCACGCTGAGCAGGGCAATTGAATACACCTTGCAACACAGCAATCCTATAATAAATGCTCAAATTGACTATGAGATATATAAGCATAAGGTACACGAGTTTCAAAGTATTGGATTGCCGCAGATTAATGCAGGTGCCGCAGGTCAATATTTCATAGATGTGCCTACATCATTATTGCCCAATTTTATTGAAGGACCGGTATATGGTATCTTATTTCAAAACGGACTTGTTGGATCTATACCCCCTCCCAATAATAGCCGTTTTCCTGTTCAGTTTGGAACCAAATATGTTCTGAATGGATCCATTGATGCCAGTCAACTTATTTTTGATGGCCAGTTTTTTGTTGGCCTTCAGGCTCAACGGTCCGTACTTGCACTAAATGGTAAAAATGTTGAACGAACCAAAATTGAGTCCATAGTAACTGTTTCAAAGGCCTATTATGGTTCACTGCTTGCACAAAAACAACTGGCCTTATTAAATTCAAATATTACTCGGTTAAAAAAAATATTTGACGACACAAAAGCACTGTATGAAAATGGATTTGTTGAAAAACTTGATTTAGATCGAATAACGGTAGCCTATAATAATCTATTGATAGAGCAAGAAAAGATTAGCCGGATGGTTAATATTTCCCTGATGGCCTTAAAGTTTCAAATGGGCATGGATGTGAATTTGCCCATAGTTTTAAGCGATTCGATAAAAGAAGATTCGTTTGAAAGTATTTTACAAAATGGCCCTTTTAATCCGCAGAGTCGTGTTGAATTTCAAATGGTTCAATCTCAGATTCAACTGCATAAATTAGATAAAAAGCGAAATACTTTTGGTTATCTACCCAGTGTAGTTGCCTTCGGATCATATGGATATCAGGCTTTGGGCGACACCTTCAATTTTTTTAAAGAGCCCTCATTTGGCTTCGTTAATGGAACCTATCAAAAAATAAATCGATGGTTCCCCACTACCTTCGTTGGTCTTAAATTAAATATTCCAATTTTTGATGGCCTGCAAAAAAACTACAGATGGCAGCAAGCTCATTTAAATATGAAAAAATCTGAGAACGACCTGAATAACCTCACTAATGCAATCAACCTCGAAGCAAATAATTCAAAGATTTTATTGACCAATGCATCATCAACATTAAAAAATCAAAAAAGCAACATGGAGTTGGCTGAGTCTGTTTATAACACTGCCAGAATAAAATATGAACAAGGTGTGGGCTCAAGCTTAGAACTTATTAATGCTCAAACTGATCTTAAAACTGCACAAACAAATTATTTATCCGCTTTATATGATGCTACAATTGCGAAACTGGATTATCAGAAATCCATAGGATTAATTAAACCTTAACTACCACTATCAACATGAATAAAATACCTGCAACTCTCATTTTAATTTTCTTATTGTACTCCTGTACCAGTAACGACAAGCGCGCTGAACTGGAGAAGCTTAAAAAACAACATGCAGACCTAACTGCGCAAATTACCGCTCTCGAAAAAGAATTAGCCGGAACAGATTCGGGAACGGTTAAGAAAAAATTAGTTGAGACCCGCGCATTAGCTCCTGAGGCTTACGCACATTTTATTGAAATTCAGGGTAAGATAGAATCTGACCAAAATATCATTATTACACCAACTGCCGCCGGTGTAATTAAATCGGTATATGCTAGAGAGGGAGATATTGTAAAACCCGGACAAGTATTAGCTGAAATTGATGATCAGGTGCTTCGTCAAGGCATTGAGGAGTTAAAGACCGGGCTCGACTTGGCCAATCAGCTTTATGAGAAACAAGAAAATCTTTGGAAGCAGAATATTGGATCTGAGGTTCAGTATCTGCAAATTAAAAATCAGAAAGAAAGCCTCGAGAAAAAAATGAAAACCCTTATGGAGCAACTCGAGCTGTATAAAATAAAATCATCAATTTATGGCACTGTGGATGAGGTTATGGTAAAAACAGGTCAGTCAGCGGCTCCCGGTGTGCCTTCATTTCATATTGTGAATAACAATCAATTGAAAGTTAAAGCTGATGTAGCAGAACGATTTAGCAAGTCGGTTAAGGAAGGTAGCCCGGTTGTGGTATTTATGAATGATTTGAACAAGGAAATATCCGGAACGATTTCATATAAAGGAAAATCAATTAATGTTTTAAACCGCACATTCAGCATCATCATAAACCTTAATGGCTCTGATGAAATACTCCCAAATATGTCAGCCATAGTTCGAATTAAAGATTATGAGAACACCAATGCTATTGTTGTTCCGGTTAATGTTGTGCAAAACTCTGATGAGGGCACCTACATATTTGTAGTAAAAAATAATGGGGGCAATAAAACAGCCTACAAACAGCCTGTTGTTACCGGAACGGTATATAATGGCAGAACAGAAATCACCTCCGGACTTAATAGCGGAGATGAGGTCATAATGACCGGGCTTGATGATATCATCAACGGAATGAATATCAGCACAAACAAATAATTAATCATCATCTGTAAACATTTTTACCTGATATGAAGGAAAAGCTAAAAGAGTTCATAGGAAGTAGTTGGGCAATAGATAACAAAACAAGCATTTATGTTATCACCATCATCATTACACTAACCGGCATTTTATCTTACATTAATATTCCAAAAGAGCAATTCCCTGATATTGTAATCCCAACCATATTTGTAAGTACAATATATCCCGGGGCATCTCCCAGCGATATGGAAGCGCTGGTTACCAAGCATATTGAAAAGCAGGTAAAAGGTATTTCCGGCGTAAAAAAACTGACCAGCAACTCTATTCAGGATTTTTCTAATGTCATTGTTGAGTTCAACACCAATGTAAATGTTGCTGAAGCTAAACGTAAGGTTCAGGATGCTGTCGATAAGGCCAAGGCCGATCTTCCTAAAGATTTACCGGTTGAACCCTCTGTTCGAGAAATTGATTTTTCTGAAATTCCTATTCTATTCATTAATATTTCGGGCGATTTCGATTTAAACAGATTAAAACGTTTTGCAGACGATATTAAAGATCGCATTGAGGCAGAGAAAGAGATTACTCGCGTTGATATTGTTGGTGCACTTGAGCGAGAAATTCAGATTAATGCCGATATGTTTAAAATGCAGGCTTCACAGATATCGATGAATGATATTGCTAATGCAATCGCCTATGAAAATATGACTATATCGGGCGGTGTTGTTTCAACCGATGGCATACGTCGTTCACTGAGCGTAAAGGGGGATTTTAAAAGTATTGAACAGATTCAGAATATAATTATTCGCTCTATGTCCGGAGCTACCGTATATCTGAAAGATATTGCCGAGGTAAAAGATGCTTATAAAGAAAAGGAAAGTTATGCAAGACTTAACGGGAAAAATGTAATTACACTCAACATAATCAAGCGGTCCGGAGAAAATCTGATTGATGCATCGGACAAATGCAGAAATATTGTTGCGCAATATGAAAAAGAAAAGAATTTGCCCGGTCTTCAGATCGTGCTCACCGGCGATCAAAGTACACAGACCCGCACAACACTTCATGATCTGATTAACACCATCATCATTGGGTTTATTCTGGTTACGTTAATTCTTATGTTCTTTATGGGTACAACGAATGCCATATTCGTTGCCCTATCGGTACCCTTAAGCATGTTTATTGCATTTATCATGATGCCTACATTAGGCTTCACGTTAAATATGATTGTCTTGTTTTCTTTTTTACTTGCTCTGGGAATTGTCGTTGACGATGCTATTGTTGTTATTGAAAATACCCATCGGATATTTAAGAACGGAAAAGTTCCCATCCATAAAGCCGCTAAAATTGCCGCCGGCGAAGTATTCTTGCCGGTACTCTCCGGTACATTAACCACACTGGCTCCGTTTGTGCCTCTTGCTTTCTGGTCGGGAATCATTGGCAAGTTTATGTTCTACCTGCCAATTACGTTAATTGTAACCTTACTGGCATCCCTACTTGTAGCCTATATTATTAACCCTGTTTTTGCGGTTTCATTTATGAAGCCTCACTCGGATGAAACCGATAAAAGCGTTCCTGCAATATTTAAGAAACTACGCGTTACATCCTTACTTTTTGTAATTGCCGCTATTGTATTTTATGTGAGTGGCAATTGGGGCATGGGCAATTTTACCTTATTTATTCTATTACTTGTGTGGGCGCAATATTTATTTATAGATCAGGCAACAAATACATTCCAGAAAAAACTTTGGCCAAGATTTCAAAATTTTTATCAGAAAATAATCACATGGTGCTTGATTGGTAAGCGTCCGATTTGGCTCATCGTCTTTACGATTGTACTTTTTTTTATATCTGTTTTTGCTACTGTAATCCGAAAACCCGGTATTGTATTTTTTCCTCAAAGTGATCCAAATTTTATATACACCTACATAACACTTCCTGTTGGTACCGACCAAAAAGTAACGGACTCAATAACACTCGAAGTAGAAAAACGAATCTACAGGGTTCTTGGGACTAATAATCCGCTCGTTGAATCTGTTATCTCCAACGTAGCGGTAGGCGCTAATGATCCACAATCGGGCGATCGTTCGGTAGCATCAAATAAAGGCAAGGTAGGTATTGCATTTGTTGAATTCAGTAAGCGAGATGGCCAAAGCACCGAATTGTATTTAAGTGAAATTCGAGAAGCATTAAAAGGCATTCCATTAGCTCAGATAACCGTAGAGAAAGAGTCAAATGGCCCTCCGGTTGGTAAACCTATTAATATTGAG
>Ga0315900_10000051_pt1 | contig 198249 bp, 257 predicted proteins | sample LakEriMetagenome_FD_203521 | JGI IMG/M metagenome (GOLD analysis project Ga0315900, IMG submission 203521) | Freshwater fungal communities from buoy surface, Lake Erie, Ohio, United States - Buoy 12 MA114 | ecosystem: Environmental > Aquatic > Freshwater > Lake > Lake biofilm | place: USA...
TAACATAACCAGATGTAACGTACCCAACAATAGAATGGTTACCCCATCCATAAGAAATATCCCAATTACTAATCTGTCCTGAAGTAATTGAAGTAGCAGCACCAGTAAAAGTATTAAGACCTATTTGAGTATTAACATATCCTGTTGTAGCATAACCTAATGTCGAGTGATCACCCCATCCATAAGAAGTATCCCAATTACTAATTTGTGTATTTGTAATATTTTTTGCAGGAGAAGCATTGAATATGGGATCAGTTTCAGTAAATGAAGTTAAATAAGTATTAGAATCAATTGATCCATCTGCTTTTAAAAATTGAGATGAAGTTCCACCAGATTTAATGAATGATGATGCTGTTACAACACCAGATACATTTAACTGCTTAGCAAATAATGTCGTTCCAGTAACTGTGGTAATGCCAGAGAAGGTGGATACACCAGATACATTTAACTGCTTAGCAAATAATGTCGTTCCAGTAACTGTGGTAATGCCAGAGAAGGTGGATACACCAGATACATTTAACTGCTTAGCAAATAATGTCGTTCCAGTAACTGTGGTAATGCCAGAGAAGGTGGATACACCAGATACATTAAGTTGTGTTAGAGATCCTGTCCCACCACTAACACTTGTAGACACTCCTGAAACATTTGCATAAGTTGCAATACCAGATCTAGAAGCGTATGTTGCAACGCCTGCATTAGTTGCATAGGTGGCAATACCAGAAATATCTGCATATCCAGCATAAGTAGAAATACCAGCAACATTTGCATACCCAGAATATGTTGATATTCCGGATGTAATCGCATATCCTACTTGACCAAACTGATCAAGAGCCGCATTTTCAAATATAAATTTTCCAAGTGAATGGTCATATTTAAGAAACTTCCCATTGTATACACTTGGATTCGTTGCAATACCAACAATATCATCAAGGTACTTTAATCTGACTTCACCACCACCACCAATACTAGCAAGTTGTTCTTGCAGTCTTCCTACAAGAATTTGATAGTGATTTTTTAATTGCTCTAAAGTTACAGGATTTTGTGTCAGAGGGTCATTGCTTTTTGTAGATCCACTAACCAATTCTTCAGATAGTCTTTTATATTTTGCAGATAAAATATTAATCTTTTCTTCAAGAGAACCAATATCAATTGATGGTTTCTTTTTTAATTCTACAAATAAATCTTCACGTAAAGAAACAATATCTTTAGCATGAGAAGACACATATTTTTCTACTACCTCTTCAACTTGATTCTGATATAATTCTTTGAATATACTTTGTGCTTCTCTAACTTTTATTAACTCAATTGATCCTTCAACTAAAGAAAGTTTATGATGATTTTTCCTAACTTCATTTATAGATTCTTCCGTTAGATCTGAATTAAGTTCTTCGTCAATAAAAGATTCTCTCCAGTCATATAGATTATTTCCTTCCTTTTTTACTTCCACCTCCTCATATAGAGGAGACATTTTTTCCACAGAAGACTTTTGAACGTCAAAAATACTAGAATCATTCTTCTGATCAATGACTCCAGTATTTTTAAGTTCTTCATCAAGGTTCTTTATCTTGTTTTCTAAATCTTTAGAAGGTTTAGAATACTTGATAGTCTTCTTAAAAATTCCCATTAACTATGATTAATTTTTTTCCTATGCTAGTATTTATTATACCCTGTATTCTTCAATTTTGTCTAGAACTTTATTCAGATACTGATGCGCTAACCACTTTGGATCATGTCCGGATTTGTCCATCCATTCCTTATCTAAGTTTGATTTTATCTTGAGAACTTCATATTTTATGATCTCTTTCGTCAGGTATCCGCGTGGCATGGCATAAAAAAAAAACTCTGCCCAATATTTAGAGCAGAGTTTGTTATTATGTCATATTGTTTCAAACAGTCACTTCATCCTCCACAGATGCTTTGACATATTCAAGAACAATTTCAGGTGTAGTCTCTTGGTAAGGATCAGTCTCTGCATTATCACGCATACCGTTTTCAACAAAAAGTTTTTCAACTTGACCATCATAAACGACCATGGCGTAACGCCAGGAACGACTACCAAATCCAAGATTAGTTTTCTTTACAAGCATTCCCATTTGACGGGTAAAATACCCATTGCCATCAGGGAGCATTTTAACTTTTTCAATACCTTGATCTTTTGCCCAGGCATTCATAACAAAAGCATCGTTTACGGAAACGCAATAAATTTCATCAATACCAAGTGACTTAAACTCATCATACTTTTCCTCAAATCCAGGAAGTTGGTAATGAGAACAAGTAGGGGTGAATGCACCTGGAAGTGAAAAAACAATCACACGTTTATCGTAAAAAAGATCTTCAGTTGTACGAGTTACAAACTGACTGTTCTCACGAAAAATAAATTCTTCTTGAGGAACATCATATCCCTCGGGAACTAGATACGTCATTTTTTTAACACTTCCTTTAATTAGATCTACAATTTCTTGCCAATCATGTCCTTCTCTTTTGCACCAATCTTTTGCAAGTTGCTCTTCTTCTGGAGTGAGATCAAAAAATGCGTCTCTAATAATTTGTTGAGCAAGGGGAAGATCTCTCCATTTCCAAGCTCTTGCAAAATCATTTTCGTTAAATGGTCTTGTATAATGTTTTGATTTTGACATTATGAATCTGGTGTTTACTACTTATATTATATCAGAAAACTCCAGGAATAATCTGACCAGTAGTAACGTAAGAGACGACCGCTGCAACGAATCCAAGCATTGCCAGGCGGGAGTTGAGGATTTCTGCCTCAGGGGTAAAACCGAATTTCATTTTGATTCTCCTTAAGGATTGTGATTTTTAGTTTCTTTAATTTTTTTGTAACCCCAGACAGCTAGGGTTCCGATGCCAACGCCAACAATACAACAGATAAGCATATGGATAGTGTGCTCCCAGCAGTGAAATATATTAGGAAATGTGGGCATGACCAATCATTCCAGCACCTTTGTGAGGAGCACACCAGAAAGTATACTCACCAGCATCAGTAAAAGTAACATCAAAACTCTCGCCAGGACTAAAAAGAAGTCCATCATGTGAGAGTTCAGGATGATCTTCCACAATCACATTATGAGGTGGAAGCATACCATTAACGAAGTGAATGCTGTCACCAACAGCAAGAGTAACATCAGCAGGTTCAAAGATAAGATTACCATTAGAACCCATTGTGACATCTACAGCCCAGGCAGGAAGGGCAAGGAAGAACACTGCCAAGAAGGCAAAAAATGCTTTCATCACAGGTTCTCCTCTTGCTCGGTCAGGATTACGCAGTCGCTAGTGGGATATGCCACACAGGTGAGCACCCAACCCTCTGCTTGCTGTTCGTCATCAAGGAACGATTGTTCTTCGTTATCCACAGTGCCGCTAATGAGTTTACCAGCACAAGCAGAGCAGGCACCTGCCTTACAAGATGAAGGCAGATCAATACCTGCTTCTTCAGCAGCTTCGAGAATGTATTGATCATCAGGGCACTGAATAACATTTTCAGTGCCATCAGGAGATTGAAGTGTAACGCTATAGGTTGCCATTAGTATGTTTCGGAAAGTTTTTCTACAGATGCTGCCAACAAAACAAAGAAGGCAACACTAGTAATTGTAAAGATAATTTGCGCCATTGTCAATCAATTGTCAGAAGATCCCGAAGAAGAACTTACCAGTGAGTGCATAAGAAAGAGCACCAGAAACAATACCGACCATTGCCCAGCGTCCATTGTACTTCTCCTTTACTTGGTTAGGGGTATCCATACCATAGTTTTCGTAGTACATGGTAGGTTCTTTGGCAAACATGTTCTGCTGCCCATGCTCATTGGTTGTTACAGTCATTGTACATTCGTTAAGAATTGTTACACAATTATATAGCAAAAAGAAAGGGGCGTCAAGCCCCCTTTTGTTCGGATATCAGAATATTATTTGAGAAACAAATAGTCTTCAAGTATTAGAAAATCTAATTCTGTATTTTCCAATACATAAAAAGCATCTTCAACAGTTGTAAGAATTGGATTACCTTTAATATTGAAAGAGGTGTTTAGAATTACAGCATCATGCCCACGATTATCAAGTTCAGTCAGAATGTCATAAAACAATTCATGTTGATCTCTGGTTACAGTTTGAAGTCTTGCAGTACCATCAACATGAGTTATCGCAGGTAGTTTTTGCCGATACTCCTCTTTCACCAATGGAGCAAAAGACATGTATGGAGATGCAAAGGCATTATCAAAGTAAATGTCTTTATCCTCCTCTCGGCAAACAGGACCGAAAGGTCGGAACCATTCCCTAAACTTAACTTTAGCATTTAGAGTATCTTTCATTTCTGGAATACTTGGATCACAAATGATACTTCGATTACCCAAAGCACGAGGTCCAACTTCAGAATAACCAATCATTGTGGCACCAATCTTCCCTTCCTTGATTAGATCTACAATTTTAGAAACATTCATATCTACTACCTTATCAATTTTACTATACTTATCATAATACTCTGGAATTTTTTCTCTGTCAAGAATATCAAATCCACAATAGACTGAAAACTTATCGTTCATAGTTTTATCTATAGAACAAAAATGTCCATAAGATAATCCATCATCCCCAGGATTAGGGGACACAAAAAGTTTTCTATTTGTCTTGTTCAAATGTTCTGCAACCTTTTGATTGAAGATTACATTCAAAGCACATCCACCAGAAAATACTACATCAAAATCATACTTATCAAGGTATGGTTTAATTAATTTCCAACAAAGTTCTTCAAAGACGTGTTGATTTGTCGCAGCTAAATCATAACTATGTTTTCCAGATAGACAATTAATGGTTGACTTTAAAAGTGTTGTAATATCATCCAGAGAATTTTGATTATCGGATAAAAATGCACTTATTACATCTTCATTTTCTTCTCGATTAGATAATAAAGTACTTATCATTTGTTGCCCAACCATTATAGAAACCATGGGATTTTGTGCATCTGCTGGAGTCATCATGTAATTTTGTTTGATAACATCAATCCATTCTTTTCTAACATTTCCATAAGCAACTAGACCCATCAACTTCCCAGCATTTGAATTGAGATAATCTGCAGAAACATACTTCTGATTTGAATCAAACATTTTTTCAAGATGATCTGTCTTATTCTTATCCTCAATCTCAGATATCAGTTGAAGTGGGGACGCATATTGACCTGGAGTAAACACCATGGCATTAGATGAATTCAATGTCAATAATACATCAACTTTTTGGTCAGATATTTTAAGAATACTATAACCAATAAGAGGACATTGTTGGGGATTCTTCACTATTCCATAGTGATTATTTTCCAACCCGCCACCATCCAGAGATATTACAAGAGCATCTTTAAATCCACTTTGATGATAGGCACCGATACAATGGGAAGTATGATGACCCATTGAAATAAATTTAGAATTGGGAAACAATCTTTTCATCAAAGAAAAGTCTTCGTCAATAACCACACTATAAAGAATATAAGTTGGTTCTTCTTTGAGTTGGAATTTAATATAGTCTAAAAATTTAACCCTATCCTCAAACTTAGAGTCTTGTTCATTTTCTTTTCTAAATTTTTTAAATGAGCAATGTTTTATCTTAGTAAATCTTTCTAGTTGAAAAATTCTTAATTGATTATTTTTATCTACGCACGTTACTGAACAATCATGCCCACCATGAATGGCAAGTATTTTAGAATTCATAACTCAATTACCTTACCATCTTTTTTATATTTTTCATAATACTCTGGAATTTTTTCTCTGTCAAGAATATCAAGTCCGCAGTACACTGAAAATTTGTCATCAAAGGTTTTATCTATAGAGCATACATGCCCATAAGATAATCCATCGTCACCAGGATCAGGGGATACAAAAAGTTTTCTATTATTCTTACTCAGATATTCCATGATCTTCTGATTTGATAAAACATTTAATGCACATCCACCAGAAAATACAACGTCCAAATCACATTCATCAATATAAGGTTGAATCAACTCCCAACAAAGTTCTTCAAAGACATATTGGTTTGTCGCGGCAAGATCATAGCTTTCCTGTCCAGAAAACCAATTTTGATCTGGACGAACACCAATAATGCTGGCAAAACTAATAAGCAAAGATTTTATATGTTTTGGAGTATGAACTTCATCAGGTCCTGCAAGATAAACCAACTTAACGGAATTAATCCACTCTTCTCTAACTTTTCCATAAGCAGCAAGACCCATTAGTTTGCCAGCACAAACCTTAGCCATGTTTCTCAATTTCCAGAAAGGAGAATCATTGAGTTTTATGTTTGAATCAGATTGCTCAAGAAGAGACTTTATAAATTCTGTAATTCTTTTATCTCCCTTATATGGGTCGATTTCGGATATGGCAGGAACTAAAGCAGTATAACTTCCCGGAGTAAAATTCATGGCACCAGGAAAATTAGTTGCTAATAAAACATCAACCTTTTTATCAAGTATCTTGACAATACTATAACTTATTTCTACCCCTTTAGGGTTTTTAGTTATACCATAATGATTATTATCAAAACCCCCACCATCTAATGAGATAACCAATGCATCTTTAAATTGACTTTGATGATAGGCACCGATACAGTGAGACGTGTGATGTCCCATCTCAATAAATTTAGATTCTTTAAATTTACTTTTTAAGATATCAAGATAATATCGGTTCCCAAAGTAACTATAGAGAACATATTTTGGTTCTTCTTTGAGTTGCGATTTAATATGATCTAGAAAACTTTTTTTCTGTTCTATTCTAATGTCTGTTGTATAACTATCACATTCAAAATTATCGTGCTTTATCTTAGTAAATCTCTCAAGTTGAAAAATTCTCACTTGATTATTTTTATCTACAAAGGTAGCAGAACAGTCATGCCCACCATGAATAGCGAAGATCTTTGAATTCATAATCTAATAACTTTACCCCACTTGTGGTATTTATTATAATACTCCAATATCTTATCTCTATCTAAAATGTCAAGTCCACAATAAACAGAAAACTGATCTTTCATAGTTTTATCAACTGAACAGACATGTCCATAGGATAAACCTTCATCACTTGGTGTGGGAGATATAAAAAGATTTCGATTTGTTTTACTTAAGTATTGACTGACCTTTTGATTAAAAACAACGTTTAATGCACACCCACCCGAGAACACCACATCAAAATTATACTGATCAATATAAGGTTTAATTAAATCCCAACAAAGTTCTTCAAAGACATGCTGGTTTGTCGCAGCAAGATCATAACTTTCTTGTCCCGATAAACAATTTTGTGTCAGTGGTTTACTGATAGATTTAGATAGTCCAACAATAGATGCTTTTAGATTGAATGGTAAATGAATTTCTTTTGGAAGAAGTAGATAAATGTTTCTTATCGATTCAACCCACTCTTTTCTTATCCTCCCATAAGAAGACAATCCCATTAATTTACCAGCACATATTCTTGCCTTACTTCTCAATCTCCAAAAAGGAGAATCTTCTTGACTAGTATATTGAATTAAACTATCTTCCTTTTGTGCTTCCTCCATACACTCTGCAATTTCAGCATCAGACTTATATGGATCAATTTCAGATATTAAAGGCACGATAGCAGTATATGTACCGGGGGTAAACTTAGGCGAATTTAAAGAGTCCGATGTCAAAAGAACATCAACTTTACCATTATCAATTTGGAGAATACTATATGTTATTTCTATTCCATCCAGATCTTTAGATATTCCATAATGCCCATACTCTATACCGCCACCATCCAGAGATATTACAAGAGCATCTTTAAATCCACTTTGATGATAGGCACCGATACAATGGGAAGTATGATGACCCATTTTTAAAAACTTTGCATTTTTAAAATAAGTTTTTACTATTCCCAGATACTCTTCAGAGATATAACTGTATAAAACATACTGGGGTTCTTCCTTTAATTCGGATTTAGCATGTTGTAAGAATTGATGTCTAGTCTTATCCGTCAAATCTTTATGCTCAAGAGTATCATTCTTAATCTTTGTAAACCTTTCCAATTCAAAAATCCTTAGTTGATTATTTTTATCAACTAAGGTTATTGAACAATTATGTCCTCCATGTATGGAAAGAATTTTTGAATTCATATTATTCTTGACGATCTTCTGTGACTCTCCCCAAATAAGGATCGTAATCCATGAGTTCTGCTATTCCTATCTCAGGACCACTTTGTTCCCAAAAATTTCTTAGACCATCATGACTTGATCGATGAATGAAGTCAATATGCTCAGGATGAATGGAAGATCCCAATTCAATTTTATAAAGAAATACTGGAATTGAGAAAGTATTACCCGAATTATAAATTAGATCATCTGCAACAGGACGTGGTTTCACACCATTATCAAGTTTATACTTATCACCACGAACATGATGCTTCAGAAGTTTTTCAGCATGATGTCTCGTGATCATGTATGCTGCCGTAGAAAAATCATTGACAAATCTCTTATGAAGTTTAACATGTAAAGGACCTGTACAAATAATAGCAAGTTGAATCACATCCCAATCATATGGAACCTTTGATGCAAAATCTGTCCAGGTAAAATTCCAAAATCGAACAGGATCTAAATCTACATCATCTTCCATGATGATTGCATATGGACTATCAGATGTTTCCATCCAATGTTTGATCGCCTTTAGATGGCTAGTAATACACCCAATCTCACCAGAGGTCATCATCTCTGGGTAACGTCCTTTAATAATATCACTAAGATCATCTTCTCTACCATCATAAGCAGATATACGAGTATAGTTTTCTATTTCCCAATACTTCATTTGATCTTCCATATATTGCATCCTTTCTGGTTGTTCATCCAGATTGAGATAATAAATTGGAGCAATATTTTTCAGTTTAAAAGCAGATTTATTTTTATCCATCTTGATATGATTTTTTTAATAAAATTGCAGTCTGTAAGAATGAACTATTTGATGTCTTCATCATATCAGATTTAGAGAGAATATACAAGTCGATGATTGCTTGTCTGACACTTTCATCAGACCTTTCAACATTAAATGGATATTCAACTCCGGTGTCATCAACAATTACCGATCTCCATTCACCTTCGTCAGTTAATTTCTCAACATAACTGGTCTTTGGATATACGGAAACATTTTCCAATTGATTAAATTTATTTTCAAGTTCTTCATCATCAGAACAAACAAAATATTTGGTTTCATTAGTATCAGACACTTGATTAAAAATCTGATCAAAATCTGGTTTATGTGGATCATAGAAGTCAGTGTTTCTCAAATGAACCCCGACAAAAGATTCTCCAAAATTTGAGTTAATAAAATCATTAGCCTTGTCAACCAGTTGTGAATTAAATTCAATATCACGTATTACATCTACAATCTCATCTTCACTGAGGTAAGATAAAAGTGTGTCATTGTTATAAACTATTTTTTGTTTTTCTGTGTTTGCACAAAACTCAGAGAGGTTTTGAAGAGACCCGAAACTTTCTGGATGATGTACACTTGTATTGAAATTCAAAAAATTACCATGCATTAAAAATTCATATTCTTGAATATCAGTCTCAAAGTAATGAAGATTTTCTTCTATGACATGCAGATCAGTTTTAAACAAGGTACTAAACCTCGATCTACACCAATTTGTAAGTGGCCAAACAACGACTGGTTCGAATCCAGTTTTTGTACAGATTGAAAGTCCACAAACCAAAGAGTTGAATCTGTTTCCAAATCCACCATCACAATAGATATAAATTTGTTTCATACTACCACCACCAATCTATCATCAGATTTCTTTCTTAAATCAAGTTCGACAATATACACTTCTTTGGTTGGATAAAGATTAAGAATAAAAGACTTAAGATCTTCTGCATCTTCCTTAGTCTGAACATCTTCACAGATATAGATTCCACCATCACTAATGTATGGATAATAGTTTTCAAAATTTTTCATCTGTTGACTTAATTGATGATTAGCATCATCTAAAATAATATCAAAACTTAAGTCATGAAGATGACTCGAAATCAGATTAGGATCTTCACAATTAAAATTAAAAAGAGTAATCCTTTCGTGACTATTAATTTCCTCCATTACAGCATCACCATCAACTGGTTCATACTGATAGTGCCATTGACCATCTTCCTGAGAAAAATCTTCGATGCCATAAATTTGGGAGTTTTCAAAATACTTCTCCCACATTTTCAGAGATCCGCCAAATAGCACTCCAATTTCTAGGACATTTAATTTTTCTGCCCTACGTTCAGAAAAAGTATCTTCATACCACCCAATGTAACTATGTGCGGTGCCTTTGTCAGTCTTGAATTGTGTATGAATATCAGTGAGTTTCATGCTCTTTTCTCCAATCATCGTAGACTTGCTCATTTAAATAACCATCCAGATCTAAATCATTTTGTGTTTTGTTATGTACAGACATTATTCTTTTTTCAAAATTATCTACTGGATTATCTTTCGTTGATCCATTACTTTTAAAATGAACAGCATATGTACCATCAACTAATTCTAAGTCCGCACAAACTTTTAACTCATCCAAATAGCCAATTTTTAAATCGTCCAGGTTGTTTCTAAGAGTAAGATTCAATGCAGGTGTCTCATGTGGAAAAGGTGTTTTATTTTCAACAAACTCTTCCATCTGAGTAATCCATCTTTGAATAAATCTCTTACACTTGGGAATATTATTGAAGATGACAAAACTTGCAATCTCACTAATGTGTATCCCATCACCTCTTGTGTGACCACCAGTGCTCATTGTAGTGACCTGGATATCATAGTATGGTGCAATGATGGGTTCTATATCTCTTAGAACACATACATCACTATCAATCATAATAACAGGATGATCAAAATCAATTACATGAAAAAGTTTATTAAGAGACTTAGTTTTCATCTGAGTGGCTTTAACCCACCCCTCAGAATGAACACCACTATATTCATCAATACAATCAGTATCTAGAATACTTACCTTATCTTTATCCTTGATTGGTTTTTGGTATTCACCAAGTCCACTATCTGCAACATAAATTCTATCTAGATTTTTACAATTTTCTATTGCAGAACTTGTAAAAATATCTAGAAAAGGATAATAAGACTTATTCGCAGTTGTAAAAATACTATAGTTCATCTGTTATCAAAGTTGAGCCACAATAATATCGTCAGCAATACATCCATCCTCAAAAGAAATTTTATAGTCGGGATTAATATCGGTCATTGCTTCAATTAAAAGTTCTTCATCAAGATCTTCTCCCCAGTTACTTCCAGAGAGTCCAAAGATTCTACGATCATCAACTAACAAAGTGTGAGTTTTGATTGGATGCTCAAGCAGGGCTTCCAATTCAAATGGAAGTGGACACTTGTATTCACCCAGAACATCACCATCCCAATGAGCATCTAACCAAAAGGTAGCAGGAGCATCTACTTTTGAAATGACATCTTTAAAAACTTTAAAGGTATCTCCTTCGACAATTTCTACTAGACCCTCTTCAATTTCTTTTTGAAACTTTTCAGTGTTATACTTTACTTTTTCTGGATCAATTTCAATCGAATAGATTTTTTTGAATCCACACTCTAGAGCAACTTCAACTGCTTCTCCCCATAGAGTTCCAGTTTCTACAAAAATATCATTCTTATATTTTTGCAATACTTCTTTTTTTAATGTTGTAGACATACTTTAAAATCCTCTTTTAATGTTAGCTTCAAACGGATAGTTTGATTTAGTCAGATATTCATCCAAAACAGATTTGTATTTTGAATTTTTTAATTTGTGATCCAACCAAAGAAATTCTTGTACGACGTATTTATCCAGATATGGATAGCGGGTTTCAATGCCATATGATCCCGCAACGTACTCTTCCTTTGCCAGATAAGAAACCATAGTGCTCCCATAAAAAGATGCCCAAGGGAAAATAGTTGAAATATCTTCTGGAAATAATCCACCAAAATTACTATGAAGAAATTTTTTCTCACCATTAAATCCATAGTCTGAAAATATTTCATCAGATCCAGATCCAGAAAGATAAACTTTCTTACCTTGTTTTTTAGCATTATCACAAATCATAGATAAACCACAAGATCCATTATCATCTTGAAGTCTTCTGTCGAATTCATTATAGTCACTGCTGGAAGAATAAATCCGATATTTAAATTCTTCTACATTTCTATTAATATAATCTCTATATTGCCAACGATGATCTGCAAGATATTGACCAGAAGAATTACTATTAAACATGGAGAATCTTTTATCTAAGATTTCCTGATTTTCATTTCCAACAACAGCATAAGCTTTATAAGGAACGTTTTGCTTGGTCAATTCACATGCAATAGCACCACTATCATATCCACTGGACAGACCAATAAAAATATTTTCCCTAAGATTAGATGTACGCTTACGAATAGAATTTTCAAAGGCAACAATCCAATCGGAAAAATCTGTTTTATATTGCTTCAAATCAAAATCATAAACGAAAAATTCATTAAGTAATTTTCTCGATTCAAGATCAAAAACTTGAGTAGTATTTGCATCTAGTTTGATTGCAGTTCTAAATCCCAATGCTTTTACTGCAGATTCATAAGTTGCAACTGCAAGAGTTTCGCCAATTGAAAACCACAATGGTTTCGTGGCAAATACGTCAGTAGATATAATAAAACGATCGTTCTTAAAGTCAACTAGAACAATTGCAAATTCACCATCAAGTTCTTTTACAAATTTATCCCCATACTTTTTGTAAAGAGGAATCAAACACTCACCATCAGAAGTATATTCACCAAACTCTTGATAATTATAAATCTCACCATTATAGATACAGACAATCTGATCATCATGATCTACAAAAGGTTGCTCGGTAAATTCACCAGTGATGGATAAAATATTATGTGTGAATGTATATTCATTAACTTCAATAGTCCTAGTTGCATCAGGACCACGAAATCTCATAAAATGATTTACATGATCAAAATCATCAATATCCTTATCAGTAAAAAGAAAACTACACATCAGAATGTTCTACTATGATTTGATACGATTACTTGAGGCATAATTGAATTGCCTCTAATTGTATTAGCAACACCAGGAAGAATGGATAGATTAATACCGAGTTGATGGCACACAAAAGGAAAACTTAACTGATCTCTGGATGAGAACATACATATTTGTTCCCACCACATTAATCCCATCTTTTGAGTCAATTCATTATTGCGCTGAAATCTTACGGGAAGTTCATACAATCCATTACCTTCAGGATAGCACATATCTTTATAAAAGGCAAGTTGATCATCAATCAAATTTGGATAATCAAATTTTATCTCTTTGATAAACTCACCCTCTTCATAAATGCATTGACGTTGTGGATGTTCAAAGACTGCAACATCAGTATCTTTAAGGTAGGTTTCTACAAGTTGATTTGGATCTTGATCTAAAATATGTGTGGAATCAATCCAAAAATAGTAATCATATCCTGGGAGAAATGCAAAAGGAATTATCTTATAAATTTTTGCGTTTCTCCTGTTTGCATAAACTGGGTCCGCAGAAAATTGAATAGCAGAATGTTGATTCCAATATTGAAGATCAGGATGCTCAATCCAATCTTTACTATCACTTTCATTATCTACAAAAGCATGATAATCAACGTTATCAAATTTCTTTTGTGGTAAAAGACTATTTGTTCCTATTGAAGCAGTTATAACAGCAATCTTCATGGTTCAACACTTCTATGCTTATCATTCAGTTCTCTAATAAACTTAATCAAAGGACTTTGACTAAACTTTTCAAGTTCATAATTATCTTTTGTTAGGCAATGACTTTCCCATCCAAACTTACCATCACTACCAGGAACTTGAGAATGTGAATGACCAATCCTCTCATCAAGTCCAACCATTTCAGCAAAATTAGCATAAGTAGATTCACAACCTTGCTGCTGATGTGCTAGGTACATCTCATTAAAGAAAGTAACCCTGAGTGCCAAGAAAGCATTTTCAGCATACTTGACTAGTGCTGCTGTTTTAATGTCAGTAATTTTAATATCTTTGACATGGGCCAGTCTAGTTTTAAAGATATCTGCAACCTTCATAGCGGCATCTTCATCACCACCAAGGATAAAGAATTTTTGTCCTTGGAACATTTTAATAGGATTAGTCTTGTTCAAATATTCTGGACTATGCAAAATTTTAATGTTGGTATATCGATCAACAACATCTGAATAAAATTCAGGAGTAGCAGTTGACTTGCAGCAAACTGGAGTATTAGGTAACATATTCTCATTCAATTCTGATAAGACAGAATCCAATAGTTGAAAACCTTCTGCTTTTGGTGTATCAACAGAAACAAATACAGCATCAAATTCTTGATTTTTAAAGTCACTAATTTTATTATTATTGAATTTTGGATCAATAATAGTTTTCTCACCCTCAGAAAAAATTGATGCTACAGCAGATCCAACGAATCCAAACCCAACAATTAAAACTTTGTACATTTACTTAACTCCATGCTTTTCTTTACAATATAAAAGTTCACCATTAAATTTTTTCTGGTAATCTTCCTTTAAATACATTGAAGATATTTGATCTTCATGAACTCTATTAGACACTAATACATCATGATAATATATGGGATCTCCATATCTTTCCTTAGCATGATAATAAAATTCACAATCCATCATCATAACTAGATTTGGATCAAATTTAACTTGGTCGAAAACTTCTCGTCTTGCTGCTAAGACAGAAGGAGAACTAATTGTATTAACACCATTAATTATATCACCATTCCAAGCGGGATACAAATCACCATAAAAAGAATTTCCGTCATTTTTAGTGTGATTACAAGCACACAATAACCATTTGGTATTCTCATCAAAAGCATTATAAATTTTTTCTAGTGCTTCGTCATCATAGAAAAAATCATCTTGGAACATTACTTTTATAATCTCACCAGAACAATTTTCAATGGCATTATTAGTGTTTGCTGGTCCATTTCCACGTTGTTCTTCATTCTTTAAATAAACAATTTTGAATTTTCCCCTATATTGATAGATGACTTTTAACAATTCATTATCAATACTATGATCTGAAATGACAACTTCAAAATCTTTAAATGTCTGTATTTCAATAGTTCTGAATAGGTCTTCTAAAAATTCATTTCCTCTTCCCTTAGATTCATAAGTAGGAATAGCAATAGACATCTTCATAAGACCACCCAACCATCACAATAAAGATCTTCTGTATTTTTATCTGCATTGTTAGGACCAAACCAAATAGAAGGTGCAATAACTTTTCCCGTATTTGCTAACCAAGCCCCCCACCAACTAAATGTACTATTAGCAATAATAAAATCTGAACACTTAGACATTAGGTACAAATCATGGTAAGGACCATTTCCTTCCGACACAAGAAATCTGTCATCAGAAAAAATTGATTGCTCTTTACACCAAGACGAGTCATCCGAAAAAATTATAACCTGGCGACTATTATGAAACTGCTGAAGTGCATTTTCATAATATTCAAGTGAAAGATTTGCATGATTGGCAGAGTTAATTAGAAAATCTCCTCTACGAATATGTAAAGCAATTGGATTATCAAACTGCTCTACAATATCTACACACTCACCTATATACTTATCTTGAAAGATAAAGTCTTCACGAATCTCATCCTCAACATGCTTGAAATATTTTTCAGTTTGAAAGTATCCAAAAAGAGATACGTCATCTTGGGGATCTAACTTAAAAAATTTCTCATCAAATTCAAATTTTGTTTCCTGAATATATTTTTCTGATGGTAGATTTAACATTCCCCGATAATCTGTTTTTAAAGAAAACACATCAAACAATTCAATTCTCAAACGATTGCCTAGTCCATCATCAACAACTTCTCTATGATCTGGAATCATAAAGTTGGTTCCAATTTTTTTTGCAATCCCTTTAGTTGCGGCATACTGGAACATTTGGTTTCCCAATTGTCCAATCTTACCCAAATGATTAAATCCGATCATTTTTGTATTTGTTCAGAAATCCAGATATAGGTTTTGCGGATACCTTCTTCAAGAGTCTGAGAGTAATCCCAACCAAGTTCTTTACGGATCAGATCATTATTTGAATTACGACCACGAACTCCAAGAGGACCATCAATATGATTCTTCTCTACAACTTTACCTGCAACTTTAGCAGCAGTATCTACAAGTTGATTAATGGTCACCATCTCTTCAGATCCGATGTTGACGGGTCCAATGAAATTAGAATCCATTAAACGACGAGTTGCCTCAATACACTCATCAATGTAAAGGAATGAACGAGTCTGTTTGCCATCACCCCATACATCAATGGTACCACCTTCTTCGGGAAGATATGCTACCTTACGGCAGATTGCGGCGGGTGCTTTTTCACGTCCACCATCCCAGGTTCCTTCAGGTCCAAAGATATTGTGATAACGAGCAACCCGTACAGGAATCCCATAATTACGATGATAAGCGAAAAAGAGTCGCTCTGAGAAAAGTTTCTCCCAACCATATTCAGAATCTGGGTTAGCAGGATATGCTGATTCTTCACGGCAATCAGGATTATCAGGGTCTAGTTGATTGTGCTCTGGATACATACATGCAGATCCAGAATAGAAAATCTTAGTAGTGTAATCTAATGCAGGTCTTGCATTTTGTTTCCAAGAGGAATCTTCGCCAAAGGTTTCATTCATTTGCCTTTGGGATTCAAGAACATTCAGATTAATGGTTGCAGAATTATGCATGATATCAGCATCATTCTCACCAGTAAAAACGAATCCTGCACCGCCCATATCAGCAGCAAACTGATAGATTTCATGGAACGGAAGAATATATTGATAGGGAACAGAATTATGAAAATTACCTTGTTCTCCTCTAAATTCAAGGACACGACGAACAAAAGTTATGTCTCTCAGATCTCCTTGAATAAATTCATTTGCTTCTGTTTCAGAAAACTCTGGATATTTGAGGTCTACACCGCGAACCCAATATCCTTCAGAACGCAACCTTCTAACCATATGACTTCCGATAAAGCCACCAGCACCAAGCACAAGTGCTGTCTTTTTATATTGACTCATAAAATCATAAACTCTATAATATGTATTATACTAAAAAAGGTGGGTTTATGCAACCCACCTTTAATATTAGGTTCGCCATGCACGCCACCAATTCTTTAACTGGAAATTGGAAACCAGGCGGGAGAGAGTCCCATCCGCACCACTTGCTCTTTAAGGAAGCAAGAAACCTAATAGGGTCATATTTGACTCCACCACTTGGTTTTAGGAAACCAAGAAAATTTGGGTTAACTTTGATATTTCGGTAATACCAAAGAATGCGATTAAAAATAACACATCCCAAAGTTTAAGTTTGATAGCAAAAGGAATACCGAGTAGTCCCCCGATAAACTTTATTATCAAACCATTTTTAAAATCTCCCCACAACATGATTTGATAACCAAGTAAGAGGAGAAAGTTGCCAATGTATCTTAGGATACTTGTTTTAGACATAAGGGGTTTGCTCCCGACCAGGGCTTAGTTTTAAGTCATAACCGAGACTATTCATCGTCTCTTACATAACAAGGGACTCGATCTGGATCTAACCATTTCGCATACTCAATATCCTCCATTGCAGTAGAACATTGAAGCACATTATCAAACAGATAAATGTCATTCCAGCGTTTGGTGTAGTAGTTTTGTTTTTGCAGACGATAATCGGGTTTGCCGTTTATCTCAAGAATACCTGCCTCAACGAAGCGGTATCCTTCACGCTCCAGAAGAACCTTACTCACGCTTCAACTGCCTCAAGATCACTGGCGACATACTCCATAAGCATTTCGTAGTCGTCAAGGGGATCACCAGAAAACACGACGCCTTCATTCTCATAAAAGCGGCGGACCTTTTTATAAAGTTTCGGACTCTTTACATCAAGATAGATTTCCCCGTTAGCAGCAAGACGAAGAGTGCTAACATCTTTTTTGAACTTTTGAATCAGAGACATTGTTTTGAATTGTTGCCTTAGTATTATAAGGGTTGTTGAGTGTTTAGTCAAGTGTGCCAGTGAAGTAACTGGCGATCGGAATGACAGGATTCGAACCTGCGGCGTCTCGCTCCCAAAGCGAGTGCTCTACCAAGCTGAGCTACATTCCGTTATGTAGTGATTATACTACTTCTTGTGCCCCTTGTCAAATGGAGCCCAGTGCTGCCAATCATATTTATGAATTGCCCAGATACCCATAATAGGCACAACAACTAAAAGATATCCAATAATACCAAGAGTATAGGGATTTTCTAATACCCACCTTGAAAAGTGTCCCATTTTTTAATAAATTTCTGATCTGAGAAATGACATAATCAATGCTCCTCTTCTTTGTGTGCTTGTGTTTACAACAGAATGCTCACTTGTTTCATCGAAAGGATTTAGATCTCCATTATTTAATAATCTAGTTTGTCCAGCAACTGTCAGAGAACATTCACCATCATTTGGGATATCGACACTTAAATGATATTTAATGATTGTTTCTTTACCAGTTTTAGTATATCCAAACCCAACTAATAAATCATCATCATGATCTCTATGAGGTTTGACTATTCCACCAGGTTCAATCATCGAAAATATTGCAAGTATTGGTTTGACTTTGAATGATGATATCATTTTTGTAGTAAAACATTCTTCAACCTCCTCATGCCAAAATATTGAAGGAATTGGATGTTTACCATAAATCAAAGGACATACCTGCCAAAAATATCCAGTGTTTTTTGGAAGAGACGTTGTACTAAATCCAAACTTCAAATCCCAACTATGTTGGTAATCAAAAAAATATTTTTTATGATTTGAAACAAAATTGAAATAATCCGTTCTTATATTATCAAAATTATCAAGAATCAGTTGATTATCAACTTTTTCAGAAAGTGGCAAAAACATTAATCAGTTAATCTATCTTAAATTATGTATGTTGGATTAGTATCCTCTCCAAGTTTTAAATTCGTAATAGAAATATTGGTCAAGAATCATATTATCTAATGGAGCATTTTCTTCCCTATATGCCCATTCTACACAGAAATCCACAATACGATGATCATGTAATGAACTATGTCCCCACATCCTGACAAATGCAGATGCGGCAAAATGATATCTCTGTTTAGTGTGCGGTTCCATTTCCCTTATAATCTTTGGAGTCATAGTATCCTCCTTTTGTTCCGAAATAGATTGTAGATAATACGAAAGGGATAGTGACGAAAGATAGTGCGATACCAAGCATAATAGTTCTCCTCAAATGTTTGTTCTGATAGTGCTATAAGTGCGATAAGTTTTTGAGTGTCATTCATACCATGCTCATTGCTCTTGTAAGTTCAACATAATGGTTCATTTCATCCACAGCAATCTCACCAATCTTGGTGTCTTCTGGATGATCCCAAAAATAGTCTAGATAAGTTTCGGTTGCATGATACTCAATACCTGCGTTCAGGTGATAAGCAGAAACGGGAGCAATAAAATAATAACCCACCAGAATCCAATAATAGATGAGAACCAAATGATAAGCGAAAAAGCGATCAATCCAGCGATCTGCTCCACCACGATGCTCCATTTCGATGAGGTGTTCTGTTTCATTTAAGGTCTGTGCAAAGTGTTCTTTCATTAAGTAATAGTGTGATAGATCTCGGAGACCTAATGACTCTTTGAGATGTAACACACTGACGAAAGCAAAGTATGGTGCTCTAGCGATTGTTTCTAGAACCCAAAATCTTTGAATGGGTAAGTCACGATACAAGAAGTCAATGATTGCTATCGTGACTGCTAAAACTGTATCGTTAAACTTTTTCATGCAAAGACTCCTGGAACATAGTCAATTCTTTGACGAATCTCATCTAAAAGTACTCCATACTCTTTGAATCTTCTATCACCCGCAATGAAACATCTCTGTCTCATCCACACGGCATCTGCAAGTAGTTTCAATTCGTAATGTGAAAAATCTTTAAATCGTTCCATATGACCTCTTAATGTGGATAGGCGTTGTTGAGTCCCCATAAAACGAAGCAACTAATTGCTCCGAATACAGTAATTGTACTAAAAAGTAAATTAGTATTCATAATCCTCCTGCATCTCTTTGTCCGTACATGTATCCCACAATGAGACCACACACAAATACGATAAAAATTAAAATTTGTTTATCTAGAAAGTCAATGAATTCATTCCACTCCATCATCATCCTCATAAGTAGATGGTTCTTCAAATAGTTCATCCATCTTTTGATGAAGTATTCTTTGGTACAATTCTTTTAAATCTTCTTCCGTGATAACTATCATTTGTCCTTGAGTAGTTCTTCTATTCTTTGACGCATATTTGTACTTTCCTGTTTCATATAGTCTCGGAGAGAATATCCTCTTTGACCTCGCATAATACAGGTACCTTGATAAAACATCGTGGCAGCAAATACTAATAGCAGAACGATACCGATTATTTCAGGGTAATGTTGAGCCATGGCAGTACAGGGGGAATAACTCCAACCAACCTTAGAAGTCCCTCAGCAAATAAAGCAAGAACCACCCAACCGACGCACATACTAATAATTGAAGCATTACGATTGTGTCTACGGATTGCGGCATCGATCATCTCCTGAACTTCTGCACGACTTACCAATTCGTCTTGTGGTTGCATCATTTCTCATCTCCAAGAAACTTTGCCAGTGGGTCTTTGCGTGTTTTCACAATTACTACTGCTCTTTTGTAGAACATATTGTCTGTGTCACCAGACTGTTCGAAGGTCTCCTTGATCTTCACCCAGTTTTCGTAGGTGTGCTGATCCATAGGTTTTAGGTTGAATACTACTAATTATGCTAGTGAGTATTTCTACAGTGTCAAGTTTGTGTTGATACAAAAATATAGATTAAGACAATCTTAAATTTGTAATATTTTTAAACGGAAAGGGTAGGATTCGAACCAACGGAAGCTTTCACTTCGGCAGTTTTCAAGACTGCTGCCTTAAACCACTCGGCCACCTTTCCAGGTTATGTTATAATTATAAGTATAAATTCAAAATAAGTCAAGTGCAAATATTAGAATTTGAAATCTTACTTATAGACCTTGGATATAAGGATAAATCAAAAATAGAAATCGATCATCCAAAGTTCACAAATCAGATGAACTTCACTTGTGATAGTGGTTCTATGGCATTTTATTCTTGGCTAAAACCATATTACAATAAAAAAAGTTACTTATATGTAGAATTTTTAGAATATTATAGTGAAGTAGATGTCAAACAAAGAATAGAAAGACTTGCTAAGAAGATAGATTTTGACACAAAAACAAGAATTGGAGATATTGGTTGGGATGTTATGTATACTAAATCTCCAGATTTATTCACAACACAAGAAAGAACCAAAATGTATTTGGAATTTCTTTCTAAAGGAAGTAAATTTTTAGATGGAAATTTTTACGGTTTAAATCCAGAACCAGGAGATATGCTAGCAGCAAGACCACAAGGACCAAAAATTGATCAAGGATTTACAAATCATTCACTTAAACTAGGAGCGAGGCAAAGAGCACTTATCGCACAACGATATGGATTTGGTCCTCTATTTGAAGATGGTCTTCAATATGCTAGATATAATAATGATTTAGTTCTTGAACCAGTATGAAGCGTTTTACATCAATACTTTTTAATGTGCATGGTATAGATGTATATGGATACATAGATCTTTTTGATGATAAAGATCAATTTTTATCCATGGCATGTAAAGATGCAGATCCGGAAAAATTAGAATATTTTAAAAAAAAGATTCGTTATGACTCTGGTGGAAGGATAGGAGAAGTTGGATGGGGTCTTTCATTAACTCCAAATTCGGTAGCAAGAAAACTACGTCAACTAACTTTACAACAACGTACTGATGTAGTTTCCACCGCATTAAAGCATAATGTAATAAAAAAATATTTTTATACCGACTTTATTGATGGGCATGATTTATTCAGAATCAAAGGAGATATTCTATTCAGTCACCCATGTGGATTTGCAGAAACTAAAATAGCAGAACTTGGTAATAAAGATTTATCTGCAAGAATTGGTAAGTTATGTACACGATATGGTTTTAGTGAACTAGATGAGTATGGATACCAATTCGCAATCTATAATGACCAGTTAAAGTTAGAACCTATCTAACTTCAAAATCTAACTTTCTTACCTTACGATTTCTACGTGCTTCTTGATAGGCAAGATCTTCTTGCGATAATATACTTGCCCTTTTATTTTGCTTATCAGAATCAATCATAACTACATCTGCCAAATCTACAGCAGTGATTAAATCTCCCTTTACTGTGGTCATATTTGCACAACCACAAGACTTTGTTTTAACTGGGTGACTGATCAATTCAGTCCCGCAGACTTTGCATCTTACGCTTACCATAACTCAATACCACTATCATTCAATAAAAGATCTTAACATCCAAACAAATTTTCCGTGTGCTTCATTTAAATCGTCAAGAAGATTAATTGTCCCCCTAGACTTCTGCTCCTCAGCCTCTACAGCAGCAGCATCAAACATGGACACCATTTTTTTGTGATCATCAAGTAGATCACGAATCATTTCCATTGAGGAAATATTAGTTTTTGCTTCCGAAACTCCAGAAACTTCCAAAACTCTTGAAAGAGAACTGATAGGTTTAACACCTAAAAATCTCATGTGCTCAGATAATCTATCAATTTCTTCTTGAATAGCAAGATACTGCTCCCCAAATAGATCATGAATCTGTTTAAAATCTTCACCAACAACGTGCCAGTGATAAACCCAAGTTTTTTGGAAAAGTAAAAAGAGCGATGCTTGCGTATCGCTCAGAAGTTTATATAGAGATTCCATTATACTTCTTTTTGAAAGTATTTATACTATGGGCGATACTGGATTCGAACCAGTGACTTCACACTTGTAAGGAGCGCACTCTACCGCTGAGTTAATCGCCCAGGAAATTAGAATCTTCCTGTCATAAATTCTACAGTATTTGCTACATCATTCATAGCATCACGTAGGTTTTCTCTTTGCCCAGACTCTTGCCTTACGATTGGGCGATGATCGTCGGTAAGAGTCCAACGCCATTGTTTCATATCGACACAATACCACAGATTAATTTTCATTTTTGTAGTACTCTAGTTTAATCCAGTTTAGAAGAGCATAAACTTCAGGCAATTCTGACTTATGATCTTGATAGTTAGTATCATCTAACATTTCCTCCCTTTCATAAAACTCAATCTCACTAGTCAGATAATCAACATAATGATTGATAGCAGTCATAGCGACTTCTCTATCACGCTGGGAAATAAGAGACATAGACCTCCTAACTCGTTATCTATAATACATTAAAAAGGGGGTCTTGTCAACCCCCTCTATGTATCACTTCTCGCCTAAACCAACTTGTTTGACTTTGATGCGAGCCTTGTTAAGGATGGAACCAGCAAGAGGAACATAACCCAAGTCATCAGCAATGCCTTGTGCTTTGGTGCTCAGGGCATAGTTCAGTGCCTCACGGACTGCTTCTGCCTTACCAGGAGCATAACCACTCTTATAGGCAAGAATCCAGGTCAGAGTGGAGATAGGGTATGCTTGAAGACCTGCGGGGTTAGGGTCTTCACCAGCAAGGGTCACGGGGTCAATCTTAATACCATTCAGAGCAGCAGCACCAGTCACAGCAGAAGGTCCAACAAACTTACCTGCTTTATTCTGGAGGACAGCAGCTTGGAGTTTATTTACGCGAACGAAACCAGTGTTCACATAACCGATAGCACCAGGAGTGTTCTTGATGGTTCCAGCAACACCCTCATTACCTTTCGCACCGACACCAACTGGCCAGTTCACGGACTTACCAACACCAGGAGTCCAACCACCGAACGCATCCAGTGAGTTAGTGAAGGCATAGGTGGTTCCAGAACCATCAGAACGATGAACCGTCACCATCTTACCAGCAGCACAACCAACTTCCTTCCAGTCCTTGATGTGTCCCATAAAGATATGGACAACTTGTTTCTGGGTCAGTTTCAGTTTACAACCAGGCTTGTTATAAGCAATAGCAATGGTTCCACCAACCATAGGAATTTGGATTACACCACGCTTGACCTTTGCTGCTTCCTTTGCCTTGATAGGTTCATCAGTAGCACCAAACTCAACAGTTCCAGCAACGAACTGACGAACACCAGCACCAGAACCAACGGACTGATAGTTTACCTTTTCGCCAGTGGATGCTGAATAATCTTGGAACCAGCGTTGATAGATGGGGGCAGGGAAGGTAGCACCTGCTCCGTTAATAGCAGGTCCAGCAAATGCAGCAGTAGGAGCAAGAGCAAGACCGATTGTAGCAATATGTTTGAGTTTCATTGTAGAAAATCGTAGGTTAAGAAAAAGTTAAATAGTCCCTTACACCAAAAAACCTCCCCGAAAGGAGGTTTAGAGGTATCGTAGATATTATCAGAAACGGAAGGTCGTCTGAATCACACCACCATAGTTGTCCGAAGCTTGCTTCAGACCTTGGTTGTTGGACACATAGAACACAGCAGGAGTCACGCTGATGTTATCGCTAACTTTATAACGATAGAATGCTTCCCACATAATCGCTTTTTGGTCAGCGGCAAGAGAAGAAGCATTACCAGGAGCACCGATGGCGAAACCAGCAGCATTACCCTTTACAAATACATCGCTCCACTGAAGACCTGCCATCCAGGTTTGTGAATCAGTAGCACCATTAGGAGTTGGGCGGTTGTTAGAAACACTTACAGTGTTCCAACCATAAGCACCACTCACGGAAGGGATGATACCAGACTTCTTGGGTTGCCAATATGCGTTGAAAGCATAACCATTGGAGGTTTGGTTAGCAGCAAGAGCACCAGAACCACCACCGATAGCATTGAAGTTGCGAACACGAGTTCCTTCAGTACCATAGCGGTAACCGAAAGCAACACCATACTGAGGAGCACGGTAACCAACCTGTGCCAGAGTGTTCAGAGAACCATCTTCATCAAACTGACCTTTGGTAGAATCGTTTCCGTTCTGGGCAACATAGTTGACACCAGCAACGAAAGCACCCTTACCTTTTTTACCAGGTTGAGTCCACTGAGCACCGAAACCAGAACCAGTTGCTTTGTTATAGACACCAGGAGCACCAGCAACAGAGAAGAAGTCAAGGATGTCCGACTTATAAGCAGTGGGCAACCAAGCCATTTCAGTGTTACGAACCTGAGCACCAACAGTCAGCATCACACCTTTGGTCAGACCAGGGAACTGATAATACAGACGGTCAAGTTGTACTGCGTTGGAGAAACTTTCTGCCTTGTCCAGTTTGAACAGGGAGGAAGATGAACCGAAAGGTTGACTGGAGAAGTTACCAGTACGAAGACGGGTCTTGAGTAGATCCTTACCAGTGAAGGAAGTATCAAAACTCAGACGGAGGTCATAGTTAAATGCGGTGTTGCCGACGTTGCTGCTGTTAGCAAGACGAGCACCATCTACACCACCCAGAACGAAGGTTGCTTCACCCTTGAGTTTGGTAGTGGTGGAAAACTGTTGTGCCTGAAGAGAACCAACTTGAGTTTCCAGTTTGGCAACACGACCTTTGATAACGCTGAGTTCCTTAGCAAACTCATTCGCAAGACGTTGGAGTTCATCAGTTGCTTCGGTTACACGGTCAAGGCAAGCATTCAGAAGTGCTGCTGCCTCAAAGCGGGTCATAGACTTACCACCCAGATAGGTGCCATTCTCATAACCAGCAACGCAACCATAGCGTTCTACCAGGTTACTGAGTGCCTGATATGCCCAATCCGTAGGACGGACATCAGTCAGTTGAGTGACGCTAGAAACCTGTTCTGTGGAAGTGTATTGGTTGACTGCTGCCATATTAAGGTCTGCGGCATTCGCAGCAACAGGAGCAACCATTCCCAAAGCAACAGGTGCAAGCATCAGTTGTTTGATTTTCATAAAGTTTTGTTTTTAGTACTAAACGACATTGTACTTCAGGACTAGAAAAATCCCTTGTATTATGGGTCACATAATGGTGCGAGTAGTTGGGGCACCAGTTATGCGGGATTATTTAGAGAGACTTAATCAAATCTTAAGACTTTATTAAGTTGAAGGTATCATAGCATAACCATATTGATTATGTCAATTAAGACTAGGTTAAGGTTTTTAGAAGCGGAGTATCGGAATCGAACCGACGACATCTAACTTGGAAGGATAGCGTTCTACCGCTGAACTAACTCCGCAATGGTGGGGATTTACCCAGCCTCAGGTTTCCCTTCACAGGCACGGAACCCCACCGCACTCCTTCACACGGACGAAAGAAGTATAAGACATAATGAGTATTATGTCAAGAGCCCCCGACAAGATTCGAACTTGCGACCAGCGGTTTACAAAACCGCTGCTCTACCACTGAGCTACAGAGGCAACAAGCAGGGGTGATCAGTCCCCTGACCTAAGCGAACTTAGGATTTAGTGTGGTTTCCAGTAGCCGTTCTTATCTCCCATAAAGAAGATGTAGGTATCGAACCTACAAAGGACAGTCTCTAACGAAACCGCTGGGAATTTCACCCAGAACCAAGTTTAGAAGACCCAGACATTTCCAGATCTTCTAACTCCCCCGGCAAGATTCGAACTTGCGACCCAACGATTAACAGTCGTTTGCACTACCGCTGTGCTACAGAGGAATGGTTTGGAGAATGAGATCTCCAACGACTCAGGCTGGACTCGAACCAGCGACCGACTGCTTAGAAGGCAGTTGCTCTATCCAACTGAGCTACTGAGTCATTTGAACTCACTTATTATATCAGTCCTTAGGGCAGTCGTCAACCCAAGGAGCACAGATTCTCATTTCTCCACCAAGCAGTCTCTGTGCCTCACTGCCGTCTGGTGGTTTCTCAACATATCTAGGTTTCTTTATGGATTCTTTGATAATGCGATCATATTCAGGTGTAACCTCATCAATCGCACGATCAACATCACGTTTGATTCTACGTTCTAACTTCGCAGGATCTTTAATAACAAACTCATTAAGAATAGTTTGTGGGAAATATTTTCTTTGAACTTCGTCCAGTAAGTCCCAAAGTCCATCTTGAGAAACTCCAGTGCATTGTGAGAGTGCTGCTATAAGAGAAGATAATACAATTCCTATTATAGCGTATTGTTTTATATCTGGTTTTTGTTTTCCAAACTTAAACATAAGAAAGGGGAGTTCTGCAGCACTCCCCTTATATATTAAACTTCTACCGTGATCAGTTTGGAAGCATACTCATGTGCATAAGATGTACGAGCACCATGATGCCCCCATCCGATCCAACTATACGCATAGTTCATGTAGCGATTAATTGACTTACCAGGAGTTTTCATCTTCTCCTCAATGTCTTGCCACTGAACTTCATTGGTCAGATAACGAAGTTGCGTGTGAAGTGATGATGGAGAACCACCATACTTCTTAGCAAAATCACCCAATCCATAATAACGATTGGCAGATGTCCATTGAATCAGTCCGTAACCGCGTCCGCAGTTACCCCAACTGGTTCTGCTACCACCTTCACAAATGTTAGGAACAAAAGTTGATTCCTGACGAATATTACCCATGATGGTAGCAAGGGCGTTTCTGTCTTTAATTCCAATGTTCTGGAAATATTCCAGAGCTACATTTTCATTTTCATTACACCCTTTACAAATTAGCCTTTTCTCTTTAGGTTTTTCGGGAGCAACCTCTTTGGTCGCTGTCTTCTTTTCATCTACAGGAGGCAATTCAGGAATATTTGAATTAAATGCCACTTCGACAGGAGGAGGTGGACCTTGCATCTTGTAGTTGATGAATGGCAGTGTTGCCGCATTGGTTGTAACCGTTGCCAAAAGTGGCAGGGCTACTGTAAAGATATTTTGCATTAAAATCGATTGAACTCTACATCCCAATAGAGAAAGCGCACTTCCCCCATCTCTGGGGGCAATCTCCTGGGCTCTAAAATCACATCAAAATCTCATGATGTAATCCCCTGTGAGAGGGATTTTTCATAATAAGTTAATATTTAGGATTTGTCAAGGTGCCAGTTTAAGAAGTGTCCACTCCTAAATAAGCTAGGTTTTCATCTTTAGAGCAATGAAAAAGCTTCTTCTAGCCTTTTCGTTATTCTTTACTACTCCTGCTTTTGCTGCTGAAATTACATCAAAAATCGTTGATTCCGTACAACTAAGCGTCCAGGGTGCTGCGGTACAATCAAACAGAGTCGGTGCTCAATACACTGTCTCAGGCACAAACATTAACGTCACAACTCTTGGTGGAGTTGGTGGTGCTGGTTCTTATGCGATCAACACGAATGGTGGGGCATTTACTTTCAGTGAATCTTCAATTACTGCTGATACTGATGTCACCAGTCAGTCGGCAGCTTCTGGAACAATTGCTGCTCCCAACCTTTATAGCGACTCTACTACTCAGTTAGGTGGTTCGGCAGGTTCTCTTGCCGGAACTATCAATGCTACTGGTGTTCCTACTATCACCGCTGGTGGTCCTGGAAGCACTGGTACTGCTCAAAGAACCGTTGAGTTAAGCGTATTCAAGTGAGACATATAACTCCCGTTTTGCTGCTAGCAGCGGGACTTATTTCTCCCTGCTATGCGGCACCAGTCACTCCTAACTTTACGAGTGGCACGATTACTTCTGAGACCAGAACTCGCACTGAGGTGGTTGAAGTTATCAAACAAATAGAATATACCACTGGGACATCTTATACTGTCACTGGTACTAATATCAACATCCCTGGAACACCTGCTCCAGGAGCGAACTACACAATTCAAACGCAAGGTGCTCCGTTCCAGTTTAGTGAAACTCACTTGACTCCTGGAATTGCGAAAGAAACATGGATAGATCGCAAAACGATAGAAGAATCTACCACAAATTCTTTATCTGTCTTTACACAATAGTATTCTCTGGAACAGCATTTGCTCAATCTGCTCCATCAAATACAAATATTGCAGGACCCTCAGCATCTGCCACTGGTAATGTAACCAACCAGGCAGTCCAGGTGCTTCAGGGCCCTTTTGCTGCAAATAGTTATGGAGGTGGAGTTGCCTGTCAGGGTCCAACACTGAACTTACAAACCTTTGGTTACAATAGTCTTGCGGGCAGTACAGATCCAACAACATATCAAACCAATTCATTTAATGGAGGACTCTCTGCAGGGTTCGCTATACCTCTTGATGGGTCTTTCCAAGAACTTTGTAAGGCAAGAGTCAGAACTGAAATCACAAGGCAGCAAGCAGAGGCAGATAAGGCACGACTTGATTTTGAATTAGTTCGTTTACTGAAGTGTGGTGAGGCAATCAAGTCAGGTATCAGTTTTCATCCAGAGAGTCCATACGCAAAAATATGTGCTGATGTCGTTGTTAGGTATCCAAAAGTACAAGATGTAGTCAATGGAAATAAAACCAATCAGGTCTCCGTCCGTAAGAATTGACGGACCACCAGTTATTTCTACGATAGAACCTCCTGTAACTCAGAGAGCACAGAGGTCTGTGATACCTGAAATTGATATGCCGATTATTAATATGCCCGATACGACTATCAAATATCCTGTGATTGATGTTCCCACACAGGAAGAGTTTGATGCTGCGGTAAGAGCAGAACGAGAGAAACAAGAAGAAGAAAAACAAGAGAAGACCAGAGGACTTCCAGACACTACCCCCACCCCCCAACTGCCTCCAGTTGTTCAAACCACCCAGGATAATCGGGTTATTTCCGATGATGCCCCCAAAACTAACCTAGGAGTACCCGTCATTGAAGTACCAATCATCGGGGAAGTTCCCATCCCACCTAAAGAGCAAGTTATTCTTGCTGGCACCACTGCTACTGCTTCTGTCGCTGCGGCTCTTGTTGGGAAATCTGTGGTGGAATGGTTGGTAGGTAAAATGAAACCTATCGTTCAACAGATATTTGTAAGGGGTAAGAAACTCTTGAACAGAGACCTTACCCCATATGAACTTCAAGTGTTCTTTGCCTTTGAAAAAACTGCTTCTCTTAAGAAAGTTAATAAGTTGCTGAAGAAAGAACAGAAGAAAGAGAAAAAAGAACAATACAAAAAGTTTCACGAGAAGTGATTACTTATCCAAGTTCTCCAAGTGCCTTTGCCTTACGAACTTTATTAGGTCTTAACTTACCACCTGGATAGTTTCTTTCATCTGATGCTGAACCACGATCATCGTCTGGATCTACATTAGCACGATGCCTTGCTGCTCTCTCGGGAGAAAGTCTATCGGTATGAATATCCTTTCTGCGGTTAGGAGCAATCTTATCTGCTGCTCTCTTTTCCTTTTGCTTCTGACGACTTCTTTGTTGCTTGAAGGCTCTCATATCCATACCTTCAACAACTAACATAAACTCTTGAAAGGTTTTCATATCTTTATGTTTTTAGTTATTTAGTTTTTCTCTTTTCCAATAATACACTAAAGTTTTTATCTTTTGTTCCACCATCATACGCAAGAGCATATCCAGCATCAATCATCTGTTCATTTAGAGATGTTGCTTCACTATTGATATACAAGTGCCCAATGATTCTTCCATACTTCTCTGTGCTGTCTGGAAGTTCGGTCTTGATAAGAATATCTTTAGCACCTTCAAGTTTTTTCTTCAACCATTCTTTTGATTCAAGACCCATTGCCTTCTCTTTGAGATCCGTTGTTCTACTTTCTGGAGTATCAACCCCAGCAAGGCGAATTCTTTTTTCTAAACTAATATCAAACCCCAAATCTATTGACGCATCTATCGTATCACCATCAACAACTTTATGAATTTCTTTAATTCTATAAATGTATGGGTCTTTGCTTTCCATTAGAATAACTTAATACCAGGCAAATTATTTAGTTTGGGGATAGGAAGTTTCTCAAATGCTTTATTGACTTGTTTCTCTACAACAGCACCAACGAACTCTTCTGGGTTGTCCAGAATCTTCTGTGCTTTTTGATAAGTCACATAAGCACCATAACAAAGTGCTCCACTAATGAGAAGGCTTGTCGTCGATAGAATGAGTGCTAGGTTCTTCATTTTTCATTTCCTCATTTGCTAGTCGTAATATGTAGTAAATGATATACAAAACAAAGATAAGTCCTGGACCAAGAATCGCCATCACTCCCCAAGGAAATTCTTGAGGCATTAGAACTTACCTTCTACACAATAATCCGCTTTTTTATTTGGCGTATATTCCTTATGTCCTTCTTGGGGTTTCATCCACCCACACCCAATCAACCATTCCATCGTCATCGGAGTGGGTCTTACCTGCTCCCAGAGTGGTGCTTTGGCACACATTTCTAATCTTTGTGCAGTTACATTAGATTGTTCCTCTGCCCAGTTTGCATCTGCTTCCCAAGGCACGGCACGAGACATACCCATACTCTCATAAGCAAGACGAGTTGACTTCATCACCCAAGAAGGAATCTCGTTATCCTGATGAACCTGTGCCATAAAAGATGTTTTGAGTCCACCACCCATACAATCCTGAACGACATGCCATCCTTCGTGTCTCATCGTTCCTAGAAACTCTCTAGGGTCTTGAAGGAGAGATTCGTTTACATAAAACCTATTATACTCTGGTTTATACAGACCAACTGTTCTTGGTGTGAAATATCTTGGAGGAGCGACATAAACAGGAACTCCAAGTTTATCAAGTCCAGCAAGAATCTTTTGTATTTCCTCTCTGAACGCATCAAACTCTTTTCCTTTAATCAATGTAGAATCTACGGTAAGTTTTTCTACACCCTCAGTGCATTCCAATAAAATCATACAACCCATCGCTGCCAGACTATATGCTGGAACGGTGGGTTGTTTCTTAACTATTGTATTAGCACTTGTAGGTAATGCTAAAGATAATGACAGACTAATTGCTGTAAGAAGTTTTTTCATTCATTCCACCAACCTTCTTCTTTATGTATCCACACTTTTAGGTCTTTTACATACTTTCTTAAGGTTTCTGCTTGAGAGAGATGCCACTCATCACCTGTCATGAGATGCTGTCGCATATGTTCATCGACAGCATCCAGACACTTCTTAATTATCGGGTTCCAGGGTTCCCGAATAGGAGTGTTCCATTCTCTTGGCATAATACCTCATTTTTTCTTGCCACCATTTTTTGCTTTGTTAGCGTTGGCATTACCAGAATTCTGCTTTTTATTATTAGCAGAACCTGCTCCACCAGAACCTTTCTTACCTTTGTTTGCGGACTTTGCCATTATGCTCCACCAGTACGTGGTTGAACTTGTCCTTCTTCCAGAGCTTCTACTCTTGCTTCAAGAGTTGGTTCTGCAGCAACTTCTTCAGGTGCTGGTGGTTCTGGAGGAGCTTCTACAAACTCCTCTCTTTTTGGTTCTTCTTTCTTTTCATCTTCTTCATCACCACCTTTTTTCATTGTATTGATGCCAAAAGTAGCAGCAGATGCAGTGAAGACTGTTGCAATGAATGTTGGGTCCATCTTAGATAGAGTACCAGCATAACTTGCAGTAAGGAGAGCCGCAGACCAACCCAAAATACATATACGAATTAGTTGTCCCATAGCATTTTCGTTTTTCTTATTAGTCATCAGTCCGTGTGATGATATCCTTTATATTTAGGAATTAGAACCTAAATTTAACATTTGCGGACACTGCTGTGTTGCTCACACCATTATTAATCTGATGAACTCCTTGAATGCTGACGATTTCTTTATAGTCAAGAGTTGCTGATGCTTCAATCGCATTATCAGTTGCATAAGAACCTTCAACACTTACACCAAACAAGTTCTTTTTCTTACCACCGAAACGAGTTTCAAGTCTTAAACCTGCTTCACCAACATTATATGTTTCATTGACACCTTCAACACTTCTTGCTGATTGTGATGAACCAGTTTCCGTGAATGCGTTTCTCTTATAGTTGCGAATAGTATGCCCAACGAAAGGAGTTATGTTCTTATGAGCGTGAATGAATACTCTGTTGCTAACCCACCATTCTTGTCCAGCAGTCTGACTTTCGTTATTGAAAACTCCAGCAACATTTCTGGAAACATTGTAGTTGTTTTGAGCAAGACCAGCATTCGTCAGAAGTGATAAAGTATTACCTCTGAACATATTGAAGACACCATAGTGACCCTTCATCAGTTTGGAAGTGCTATCTGAACCATTCAGATTCAGAGTTACATTATTATACTGACCACCAATCGTCCAGGTTGGTTTGATATCAATTTCTACACCACCACCATAGATGAATGAAGTTCCAGAGTATCCATTCTCCCCTTGTGACCAGGCATAGTAGTTCTTGCTGAAGACTCTAACCTTTTCTTTTGATTGAGATGGTTCGTGGTTGAGAAGTCCTTGTAATGATTCACCCATCTTATCCATAACTTCGTGCTGATCTACACGACCATAGAAGTCAGCATATTCGTGTGAAGTCGCAACTGTGCTTGCTTGTGATGTGGTTACAACAGCAGTTCCATTTGTAACAACAGTTGAGTTATCACTATAAGTATCAGTTGTGACTGGTGTTGTGGTGGTGGTTGTAACAGAAGTGGTTGTTACATCAGTTTGAGTGTGACGATTAACTCTTTGTCTTCCATCATCTTCTGTTGCTGCGTGAATAACAGTTGTTGCGGATACTGGAGCAAGAACAGCGACCGATGAAACTACATTATTAACTGTGCTAGAACTGACCAGAGTTGGTGTTCCCCCAGTTTCGTAAATGTCTAGAACACCATTCTGGTTAGCATCACCAGAAAGTGCTGCTGCTGAAAGACTTACGGTGCTGGAAAGAATCACACTATCCATAGGCATCCAGTTGACTGTTGGAGACCCAGCAGCATTATATGTGAATTGATAATCACCAGCAGAAAGTCCAGTAAAAGTTACACCTTGCCAAGCATATGATGTTTGTATGTTGGTATCATAGGGAACTAATGTAGAACCATTGGAAGTAAAATAATTTGTTCCAGGAATCAATCCGTCTGGTGTTGTTGCTGACAGTAAAGACCAGTTTACAGTTGTCGCAGAAAAAGCAGTTCCGTTGATACCTTGTAAGGTTAAAGTTCCTTCATTAAAGTTAGTTCCTGGATGCCAGTTACCATACCAGAATGTAACTGACCCGTTGCCCCCACCAACATATCCTATAGAGTTGGTGTGTGCTAATGCTGCTGTTGGCACTCCAAGAAGAAGCGCAGACGCTGCAGCCAGCGCCTTTTGCGTTAAGGTGGACATAAAAATACAGTGAGTTTGTGGTTTGAGATTCCCTAGAACCTACAAATCACAACTCACTGTGGTGAAGTTGTTTTCAACTCAATGGTTGAAACTATTTATTACTCTTCTGTTGTTTCTGCTTCTTCTGTTACAGGTTCTTCAGTTTCTGCAGGTGCTTCGCTTGGAATAGGAACTCCAATTTGATTCAAATATTCGATTGCACCTTGAACTTTCAAAAATAAATCTCTTTTAGAAGATGATTGCTCCTGTAAGTTTGCCAAATCAGAACTCAATTGTTTTGCCTGATTATACAGGTTTAACATATGAGATGTTTGTTCTTCCGTAGCCATAATTTTTAATAGAAAATAATTTTCACACTATTTATCCTTTTTTCCAGGACTCACCTTCTGCTTTTCTTCTACGGGCAAGTCCTGCTTCTACATTTGAACCAGGATTGCGATAAAGGAATAAAGCATCAGGAACTTGGTCCCACTCTTTATTCTTCAGGCGTTTAGTAATAGTATTAAAGTTATCACCACCGTAAAAACCGGCACCAAGATTATAAGCAAAGCTGAGCAGAGCTCCTCTTTTCCCATCTGACATTTCTCCCCAAAAAGGTATTTTACGAAGTGCAGGAAGAAACTCTTTCTTGCACTGCTCAATGAGAAGTGCATCTGCTTCTGCCTGTGTTAATGTGTCACCCATTTTAAATGGTGAACCATCTTTCTTACGAGTGGAACCCCAACCGATTGTAATTGGAAGTCCACCCGTGAGAGGGTCGGGATATGCCTTAAGATGACATCCTTCAAACTCCTTAATTAATTTGATGCCCATCATTGGGACATCATCACCACCTGTTACAGGAGCTGCAGCAGCAGGGGTCACTGGTGCAGCACTAGTCTTTTTTCCGCGAAAGATCTCCGCCCAATCAGCATTATCTTCCAGATATTTAACTGGTAGATTATCTTCTAACCACTGAACTGCCTTGACATGATTTGGATTTCTTTCATCATAGAACTGAAAGAAATTATGTAGATCAATTTTTGCCATTGTTGCCTCCGAAGTATTTTTGATAAAGTTGATTTGCTTCCACGTGCTTGCCGTGATTTGTCAGATCTTTAATTCTTTGTAAGATCTTCCTCTTAAAATTAATCGAAAATTCTTCCCCATCCATCGTTTCCTCCTGGACACCAGCGGTGCTTAAGAACTGCTTTGGTGTAAATGGTCTTCTTACCATTTGTTACTGGACCAGTATAATTATCATTTAATGAACCATAAGGATCATTTACAAAATATCCCTTTCCGTCTGGGGTTTTACCAATGACGACACACATATGCCCACCAGTAGGAGCAGATAAAGAACCCCTATGCAAGATACCAATAACAACAGGTTTCCCAGCATCGAGACTTTTATCAACGTCAGCAAAAGAAAGATTGTAACTAAAGTGTGACTTAACTCCATAACCTGCAAGTACCTTCGTTTGTACCGCATGGTCCGTAGTATCGCCAATCGCAAATACTTTCTTAACGTATTCGTCATCGCCTTTAATTGAACCTGGCTTAAGGAATGCCAAGCACATTGCACACGATGAACTATTGCAAGTTCTATGTGCATCTCTGTAGTTATCTACTTGGTTGAAATAAGGAACTTCTAGAACAGCAGGTGTAGGTGGCTTGGTTCTATACATTCCAATCCAATCAGTTTCTGCATCATCCAGAAACTCAGCAGGTAGGTTATCCTCTAACCATTGAACTGCTGCAACATGGTTTGAATTCTTTTCGTCGTAAAATTTAAAAAAATTGTGAAGGTCTAGTGTCATCTCCCTCTCCTATGAACTCTAATGAGAAAATATCATGATCTAGAATTTCTGGATTCAACCATTCACTAAATTCAGATTGAATCGCATGGGCATCTTCAATGTTCTTTTCACAGAGAGTATGAATGCGGTCAACTGCCCAATCATGTGTTTGGCGAAGAGTCTTTTCCAAAGTTTCCATAATCTTTTCGCATATAGCGTCCTAGGATATTACTATTGTAATACGCAGGCGTTCCATCGTCAAGAGACTCGATCAACACATTATTTAGGAAAAGCTGTTTGGTTTCTTCGTAGTTGCATTGTCCTTTTGTTTTGTGGAGGCTAAGGATTGTTCTGCTAAACAAATTTTTTCCCCAAAGCTTAACGTCATCTTTGAGTTCAGGACAGGAGCCGTAATATGCTTTCCAATCGGACTCTGACTTAACCTTTCTAGATTTTCCTCTTGGTGTGCGGAAAGACCAGAAATACTTTCTACCAATATAACTACGACCAGTTTTATCGCAGTGTATATGATAAACAAAACCAAAATGATCTTGAATATGATCTGAATCAAATACTTCCCCATTGTAGAGCCAGGGATTTTCATAACTCATATTAAAGTATCTTATGAGCTATTATTTATCTTCAACGCTAGCAAAGCGATTCTAGCAATAAAAAAGGGGGTTTGTCAATCCCCCCATTTTTTAAGTTTAATAATTTGAGATCAGGCAGGAGGAAGTTTTACTGGATTTGGTCCAGTCATACGATCATAGATTTTTTGTGCTCTAGGGTCCTTTAACTTTTGTCCTTTGTCCCAAGTTGCTTTTTGTGCTGTATTCATTGGAACTTCTTGCTCAAGAATAGACTGAACCATCTCCTCATTCATTTGAGACATGACATATAGTGCTTCAGCATTAGTATCGGCATGTCCATTGGTGATGAGATATTCAAGAACTAAATCCCAATTATCCATTTCATAATGTGCCTTTTGAACGGGAAGAGATGCTCCCGAACCACCCATCCTCTTAATCGCAGCACCAGCAGCACCTGACTCTGGACCAGAAGTTCTATCTCTTAATTCAGTTGCTTTATTAATTTTTTGCTGCTGTCTATGTCCTGCTGGATTAATATCAAAACTTGCCTCATCAACCATTTTACCTTCTGGTTCAAAAGAATTTCTCAGACTATCAATTGCTTTCTGAGTCTGTTGATTTCTCTGTTGTAGTTTACCAGCAACGCCTTTTGCTTTATCATAAACTTGTTTGCCAGCAAGAGCTGTCCCAGCAGCAAGAGCTGCTCTAACGCCAAGACCTACTAGTGGTGCCATCTCATCAACTTGCTGAACATCTTCACCAAGTCTTGAAGCGGCTCCTGCTGCCTTCTGAGCGACCTTTCCAACCGCCCCTGCTGCCTTACGGAGACCCTTTCCAATCAGACTCTTAACACCACTCTTGACTTGCTCTTTCTTCTTCTGAGCGCCGTAGGAGATCTTGTGAGTGGCAGTTCTTGCTGCTCTTCTAGCGGTGTCCTTAGCGACTGAGGCAGCGATACTAGCACCTGCAGCTGCACCTGCTGCCTTTGCCTTAGCGCGTCCTACAGCGGTCTTTACTGCTGCTTTACGGGCTGCTGCTTTCTTTTCACCAACCTTAGTCTTTGCTCTTTCACGTCTTTGCTCTGGGCTTTCAGTATCACTACCATAAGTGACTTTTGCCTCATCGATGAATAAAAACGCTGCGTTCTCTACAGCAGTGGCTGCCTCATCAAGAGTGTATCCAAACTCCACACACTCTTCAACAAGTTCTTCTACGATCTCTTCAATCATTTCACATGAGATTCCATCTGCTTCTTCATAGATGTCTTGATAAGAATCATATAATGCTTTTAAATCAGATCCTAACATTTTTATACTTACAGGAATTCCTGTGAATATTTATAAAAAAAGAGGGTCCAAAGACCCTCATTTCACATCATCATTACATTTACCCAACCATTCTTTTTTGTAATCATAATCACCAAACAAGTATTCATCACATTCTGCTGCTTCCTGGTATGCGTTCAGGATTGCCTGTTCGCACCATTCATCATAGTTGGAATCCTGAGAAAGTATCTTTGGTAACATCTTGTTTAATCCCCCCTACAATGTATGATTCAACTTCCGTTTCCTGTGGTGCCACTTGGAGACCCTTGGAGGAAATCCAGTGCTCAGTCCAGGGGAGTGGATTATTCTTCGCAGGGATATCATAAAGTGGTTTCAGTCCAATCGCCTTCATTCTACGATTCGCAATCCATTCGACATATTGTTGTAGCAATTTGTCATTCAGACCGATCATAGAACCATCCTTAAACAGATACTCTGCCCAAAGTTTTTCTTGATTTACAGCGTTCTCAAAAGTTTTATAGAACCATTGATCCTCTTCCTTGGCAATTTGCGCCATCTCAGGATCATCACCTTCCTTCCACTTATTAAGAATATTTTGAGTGATAACCAGATGCTGATTTTCATCACGGGCAATCAGTGAGATGATCTTTGCACTTCCCTCCATAAGCTTGAGTTCGCCAAATGCAAAACTACAAGCGAAGCTGACGTAAAAGCGAATACCTTCAAGAATATTAACGTTTGCAACTGCTCTGAAAAGTTTTCTTTTGAGTTCATACCTTGCTTCTTTTGCGTAGGGTACTTGTTCCAAAGCATGGACCCACTCATTTGAATTATCGTAGTGATGAGCACTATTGATGAAATCGTTATATGCCTGAGTGACACTCACGGCACGTTCCATAATGCGGTCTTCTCTGAGAATAGTATCAAAAACTTCAGATGGGTCTGAGTAAACATTCTTGATGATATAAGTGTATGAACGGGAATGGATCATCTCCATAAACTCCCATACCTTCATACAAGCTTCCAGTTCAGGAAGTGAGCAATATGGTGCAAATGCCATACCAGGACCACGACCCTGAACTGAGTCCAACATTACCTGATACTTCAGGTTGCTGGTGAAGATGTGTTTTTGCTCTGGGCGTAGCATATGATAATCGCTACGATCTTTTTGAAGAGATACCTCTTCGGGTCTCCAGAAATAACCCAGTTGCTGTGTTGTTAGTTTATCGAATATTGGATACTTGTAAGAGTCATATCTTTGAATTCCTAGTGGTTGTCCAAAAAACATTGGTTGCTTTTTGGTGTCTACCTCATTGGAATTAAAAACGGTCATCGATTCGACCATTTTTTTATCCTCCAAACCTGTTTTAAATCTTACAAGACTCACAATCTTCCTCCTCTGATTCTAGAATATCGGAAACTAAATTTTCAAGAGACTGACGGGTTTCTTCAACCTCATCATTCTTCATGTCGTGTGTATTTTGATAGTAGCTGGTTTTCCAACCGTACTTATATGTAGTCAAAAGGTCCTGTGCCATCACTGAAGTAGGAACTTCATTATCTGGGTAATGCTCTGGATTATAGGACCAGTTTCCAGAAATCGCTTGATCGAAGAATTTTTGCATAACAGCAACAATATGAATATACCCGCGATTGCTAGGCATATCCCAGAGCAGCGTATAATTGTTCTTAAGTGTTTGATACTGGGGAACAATCTGCTTGAGTGGACCTTTCTTGGACTTCTTAATGGACAAGTATCCGCGAGGTGGTTCGATTCCGTTGGTTGCGTTTGACACAACGGAACTGCTCTCCGATGGCATCTGTGCGGACAATGTTGAGTTCCGTACCCCGTATTGTAGAACCTGTGCTCTAAGAGACTCCCAATCATACTTCAATTCGTTTGGAACGATTTCATCCACATCCTTCTTGTATGTATCAATCGGCAGAATCCCCTGTCCATACTTGGTACGATGTGAATATTCACATGCACCTTTTTCCTTAGCAAGATTGACCGTTGCCTGAATCAAATAATATTGGAATGCTTCTGTGAGATCGTGTACCAGTTTCCAGGCACCAGGATCATCGTAATGCTCGCCGTGCTTGGCGAGATAGTGTGCCAAACCAATAAACCCTACCCCAAGTGAACGACGCGCCCTGGTGGCGATTTCTGCTGCTCTGACGGGGTATCCTTGAAAATCAATGAGTTCATCAAGACTCCTAACAGCAAGATCGCAAAGAACTTGAAGATCCTCAAGCTCCCTAACTTTACCAACATTAATAGCAGAAAGAATGCAAAGAGCAATTTCACCATCAGTATCATCAATATGCTGCAAAGGTTTGGTTGGTAGAGTAATCTCTTGGCACAAATTGCTCATCTCAACTTTATCTAGGAAGGAAGAATGGGAATTGCAATGGTCAATGTTCATAATGTAGAGACGACCAGTTTCGGCACGTTCTTTCAGGAGTGAAAGAAATAGTTCTTGAGCTGCGATAGTTTTTCTTGGAATAGACTCATCTCGTTCATAACGAACATACAACTCGTCAAATCCATCAGTACCAAAAGCATCATACAGACCAGGAACGGAGTGAGGAGAGAAGAGTGAGATTTCTCCGTTTTGAATGAATCGTTCATAGAAGAGTTTGCTAGTTTGAATAGAGTAATCTAGTTTACGGACACGATTATCTTCAGTTCCTTTGTTGTTCTTTAGAACAAGGATGTCTTCTATTTCTTGGTGCCAGATAGGAAAGTGGACTGTAGCTGAACCACCTCTGATCCCGTTTTGAGTGCAGCATCGTACAGTTGCCTCAAACTTTTTAAGGAAGGGGACAACGCCTGTGTGTTGTACTTCTCCACCACGGATTTTGCTGTTGATGCCACGGATGCGACCTGCATTGATACCGATACCCGCCCTTTGTGCAACATATCTGCCAATAGCCATATCGCTAGTAAAGATACTATCGAGGGTGTCATCAACATCAACAAGGACACAGCTAGCGTATTGTCTAAGTGGCGTTCGCACTCCTGCCATGATGGGGGTCGGAATGTTGATTTTGTGCTTTGAGATTGCATCGTAATACCTTCTAACGTAGTCTAAACGTGTTTCCTTAGGATACTTGGAGAAGATGGTTGCCGCAATCAAAAGGTACATAAATTGTGGCGTTTCGTAAAGTGCCCCAGTGCTTCTATCCTGCACAAGATACTTATCAACGACTTGACGTAGACCTGCATAAGTGAACAGATAGTCACGGCTATGATCAACAAACGACTCAAGTTTATCAAACTCTTCATCAGAATACATTGTCAGAATCTCAGAGTCATAGACACCCCTACCAACACAACGCTCTACATGCTGCTTGACGGTAGGGCATTCATGCATTCTACCAAACAACTGCTTACGAAGGGCAAACAGCAGCAGACGGGCAGCAACGAACTGATAATTTGGGTGGTCCAGGTCAATCAGGTCAGAAGCAGAACGAATCAAAATCTCCTGAATCTCTGCGGTAGTAATTCCATCATAAAATTGGATACCAGACTGCATCTCAACCTGTGATGCAGATACATTTGCGAGGTCCTTACACGCCTCTTCCACCATAACATGGAGTTTGTTTAAATCAAGGGGTTCAGTTTTACCATTTCTCTTAACGACTTTCGTTCCGTTGCTCATATTTTTTTCCAGTTGTTAAACTTAATTTTCGCTTCTAAAGCTGAGTAGGTATTTGATTTTAACACATCCATAACATTATGTCCAGCGAGCACCATATCATTGATATCTTTTTGCTCAATGGATGTTGGCCAAATAATCACCTTGTCGCCTCTATTGATGGTTTTTTCGATTCGGTTGACGATTTCTCGATTGCGAGGTTCGTTATCAAAAACGTAAATATAATCGTCCCAACCAAACGACCCAATATCAACGTCGGACCCACACATAGCAACAGCATTTTGTACAAACGTGGAGTCGAAGGGTCCCTCAACAATGTAAATGGGTTTCGAAGAATCCACTTGGTCAAGACCATAAATCTTCGGGGCATCATCAGAAAGCATCACAGTGATATATTTAACAGAGTTAGGTCCTAGTGCTCTTCCCTGGAAACCAATCAAGTTACTTTCAGTATCATACATTGGTATAATAATGCGACTCTCATCCCTACCAATAGTGTCGAACGTAACTTTTTGAGTGTTTGTCCACTCCTTAAAATTGTTAGCAAAATAAAACTTTTCGGGATCAAGTCGTCTTTTTTCCAAATAGTTTTTTGCTATTTCTACTTCTGATGCTTTTGGTAATTCCAGTTTCTTTTTAAAGACGGGTTTAGTAAATTCAAATTTAGGTTCTTCTACAACGAAGTTCTTACCCGTATGTCCTTCTTTAAACTTCTCCATCGTGTACTGCTTGTATAGTACGGTATCAATCTCTTTAAGGAAATTATTAAAAGACATACTAGCACCACAATTGTGACACTTGAAGTTGGTATTGTTCTTTACGGGATACAAATATCCCCTCGTCTTGTTCTTGTTCTTCTGGGAGTCTCCACAAATAGGGCAGCGGAAGTTGTAGAGATCCGACTTAACCCTCTTAAATTTTTGCAAGCGTGATGAAACGAGTCCAATATACTTGGAGTCAACAAAATCCATTATGAAAGATTACTTTGCTCTTTCTATTGTAATCTGGGATGACCTAGAAGTCAAGACATTGGGTAACCAAGATCCAGCAAGTGTAACTACAATAACTACAACAGCAAGAACACCACCAACTTGCCATCTAAACTTTAAAAGATTGTCAATATTTTCTTCTATCTTATTAAATCTTTCTGCCATTTCATCATGCTCTACCTGATTATCCTTTTTGATTTCATCAATCATTCGAATGAGGAGTTCATCAGTTTTCATACTTTGTTCAATCCTCTCATCATGTTTTGCAAGAATCGTAGCGATGCGTGAATTACCTTCGGAAATCTTATCGACCGCTGATTCTAATTTTGATAACATTTCGCGGGATAGATCTTCATAAATACCGAGTTTAGATTCAAGAACCGCTAATTTTGATCCTGACAACATTGTCCTACTGAGGTGGAGTTCTTCTTTGCAACCAGTTTTTACGAAATCCTTTTCCGTAAATATACTTCTTTCCTTTGCGGACTGGAGGATCATCACCAGACTCTTTAGTTCCAGCGATTTGACCTGCACCAAGATTCATTGTTGGTGCTTCTTCCTTTAAAGAACGAATAATACCAATAATTCTATCGATATCCATTAGATTGAATTTAGTTCGTTTAAACAATAGTGATCTTCAAGTATTCCATGAATTTCTGTTTTTGGATATTCAGGAATTCTATTTAAGAATAACAAGAAACTTTTTATAGGTGGCCAAAGATTTTGCTCTAAATTATAAAAAAGCAAAGGAATTGCTGCATCATCAAATACATTAAAGAGAACTGTAAGATGATTTAGAATTAAATGAGTCTTCAATACACCAGTATTTTTGTATCTTTTTAATAATCTCTTAATATACTTAATTCTTTTCAAGTCGTCCTCAAAATCTTCCATGGTCAAAGCATGAGGATTATTGTAAAATTTTATAGCGAAGAGTAAATAATTACTCTCATTCAATTCATCAAATCTCATATCATATTATCAGCTATCTGGGAATCTTGCGTCGTCAGCAGCATCTCCTGAACCAGTGGTGATTCCACTAAATGCAACTAGGGTTTCTGACTTAACTCTGAAGTTTCCATGATTGTCAACATAGGTTGTTACACCAACCCAACCAGCATGAGTTACGCCATAAGCACCAACTTTAGATCCAACTGTCGTTGTACGTGCAATACCAGTTTCAATAGTATCTACACCAAACACTGCGGAGAATCTATTTACTTTAACGTCAGGTGCGTTATATTGATGATCTTCAAGAGTATATTTTGGTTTTTGAGTTACAGTATATGCAGCACCAGCAATAGCACCATTCAATGGAATCAAGAATTGTGTTGAACCAATTGAAAGTAAAGTTGCTGAGGTTACTCCAGTTACAACTGCTTGCCCATAAGTGGCTCCAGTTCCAACAACTAGAATATCTCCAGTAGAGATTCCAGCAGTTACAAAAGTTGTACCACTTCCAGTTACTGTTTTAGCAGAAAGATTAATTGTTATAGTTCCAGTAAGACCCGCGCTTAAAGAATCTTTATTGCCCCAAAGAGCCATGTTTCCTTACCTATAATTCTTTGTATACAGATATTTATAAAAAAAGGAGACCTTAAGTTTGGTCTCCTTCTATTTATGTTCAAGGAGTAAGATCTTTTGCTCCCTTATCCTTCAAGACTTTTTGTGCCTGAAGAAGAACAAGTGAAAGAATTCCGTTTGATTTGACTTTTGGGTTTGCTCCCAATGCTTCTGAAACTGCAAGTGCAAGAGTCAGAAGTAAAGTTTGGTTAGCAAGACACCAAGCTACTAGAGCGGACATAATAACCTCCGTGTGAAGAGTATCCTGTCCTATTTAGAATCAGTCAAACCTCGAACTCATATTATCTTGTGCTCTCTTTTTAGCAGCACGAATCTTTGCTACTTTTTGAGCAGGTGATGCAGGAGCACCATATTCACCAGCAGCAGGTGGTTTCTTACCAGGAACTTTTTTCTCACCTCTTGGTTTAACACCCATTCTACCAGTTCCCATAGATTTAGCAACTAATTCAAATGCTGGATTGCGTGGTTTTCTTGGAGTTCCTGCTACTTTATCTTCTTTTCTTCTCTCATCAATTACTTCACCCTCAGGCTCATAATTCATCTTAAGTCCCATCGCTCTTAACTTATTCTTTGCAAGATTAAGTTTTGTTGGGATTTCTCTAGGATCCTCAACACCACCTTCACTCTTCTTGAGTTTTGGTTCTTTCTCATCTTCACAACCACATGCTTCTTCCTTCATCGCCTTATTCTTTGCTTTCCAAGCAGTTGCATAAGCGATTGACTTTTCTTTTTTGGTTAATCCACCATCAGCATATGATTTCTTAACATGCTTAACCATGCGCTCATACTTAGCACCAGGAGGAGCCTTTTCAATTAACTCTTCAGAATTTTCAACTTCTTCTTGAGAAAGTGGAATTCCTTTTTGAAGTTGCTGAAGTTTTGCCATCAGAGTCTTTTTCTGAAGAGCAACTGTCTGCTTATCTTGAGCAGCATCCTTTTTTTCAGCATCTGCTTTTTTATCTTCTTTCTTTTCTTCCTTTTCTTCTTTAATATTCTTCTCAGAATCTGGGAAGACTTTGATCAAACTTGAATTATTTACACCCTCTCCCGTCAACTTTTTTTCAGTCTTTTCCTCTTTCTTTTTTTCAATCAACTCGGCAAATCCATCTTGCCAATTGTAATCTTCTTTGCGAGTAGCAATTGCTTTACCAACTGCCTTGCGACGCTTCATCAGATACTTATCAGACTTATCATGATCACCATCATTGTCAACATCTTTGTCTTCCTGTCCAACAGGGTCTAATCCTTTACCTGCTTTTGCCTTTGCAGTTGAAGATCCTTTTGCCTTCTCAGACTTCGTTGGTTCTCCATATCCAGTCATCTCAACTGAAGAGATATTTGGATTAGCACGAAGTTCAGAGATCTTGGCACGGCTTGCCATTCTAACATAAGATTTGCCAGTTTTCTTATCGGTAACTCTTACTTTATATTTTGTTTCACCCGTTTCTTCAAGTTGAAGAAGATAATCATTTTGAACTTCTTCTACTTTTTCCTCAACTTTCCCAGATACAAATACATTATATAATGCAGATACAACTGACTCTGTTGCAAGTTTCTTTGTATCAACAAGATCTTCACCGAGAAGCATTTGCTTTGCTCTTGCCTTTACTGCAGGGGGTGCAGGAGACTTTTGAAGTTGTGCAGCATACGCTTTTTTTACAGTGACAGGATCAGATTTGCCACCTGCCTTAGCAGCCATCGTCTGCTTTACTTTATAACGAGTATCATAAGCTAGCTGTCTTGCTTGCTTTTCAATTTTTTCCTTTGCTCCACCGGCAGGAGCTGCTGTAGGTTTATCCATTAGGAGATTTAATTACTTATTCTTTCTATACTTATTTATGAAATTCAATCCAAAATTGATTTGACCATATGCAAGATTCTCTTTTCCAAGTTCAGATCCTTTGGTTTGTTGTGCTGCATACTTCGTATAACCAGAAGTTCCAGCAAGAGTATTAGGTTTTCCAGGAAGTCTCATCTTCCTGTCCATTCTTTTTTCTTGATATGCTTCAGTCACATCTTTAATCCAAGACTTAAACATAATATGATCTTCGGTTACACAAATCAGATAGTTAGTTCCACGACGAATAATACGTCCAACCAAACCAGTATTCAGGTTTTCTACTAACTGACCAACTTGATAGATCTTCTCTTGAACGTAATTTTCACGAAGATTGATCCAATCAAACTTAGGTGCGATTTCCCAGAGACTCCAACCTTCTTTAATTTGCATCGCAGAACGAAGAGTGTTATAAAGTTCTCTTGCCTGCTTTTCATTCATGGAAGCAGGAACACCCTTACGGAATGTTTTATAGTCCCCTTCTGCTGCTGCCTTTCTTTGCTTTGATGCAGACATTCCTGTTACATCATCATCAGAATCTGGATCCCTTTCTCCAGCAGAACGAACTTCTACATTATCAAACTGATAGAGTTTACCATTATATCCACCCGTCAGTTTTTCAAATTCTTTGACACGATCTGCACCACCAATGATTCTTACATTTGCATAACCATCCATATGCGCTTTCTTAAGCACATCAAAGATAGTACGATTTGCAGCATCATTTACAATTCTCTCACTATGCTGAGGAAACATTTGTCTCATCACAGATACTTTTGTATCAGCATCAAGAGGATTCTTTTTCTTATCTTGACTGCGTGAAGGGACAATAACGTAATCTCCATCATCAGAGGACTTTGCAACAGTATCAAGAAGTTTTTCGTGTCCCGTCGTTGGTGGATTAAAGCGACCGAAAGCAATCGTCAGAGTTCCCTTAGTCTTTTCCACTTCAGGCGGAACCATTTCCACAGGTTGTTGTGCCTGGGGTTCCTGTTGCGGCGCAGGTTCCTGTGTTGGTTGAGATAAACTCTTTTCCTGATCAGTTTGTGCTGGGTCTTGCTGACCAACTCTTTGACGCTTATTATAAAACTTCAGTTGTCCTTTTTCAGTCTTTGCAACAAACTCACCAGTTTTTTTATCATACCACCCACCATGCCCATCACCAACTAATCCCATGCGTTGAGCTTGCTGAACCGCAGTTGATGCAGCTGCCTCGGATAAAAATTGGAAAAGATTTTTCATTACTTACAGATTTCAGTAGTTATCGCTCGTTCGTTTGCAACAATGTACCTGAGGACACTATTCCTCATTTTCTTATATTTATTCATTTCCCTATCCGACTTACATAGGGAAATTTTTTTATCAAATGTCATGTAAATATGTGCCAGCAAATCATTGTATCTCGCACCCCTAGTTTTAGATGGTGATTCAAATGATTGGATAATATCTTTTATTTGAGAATTCATATTTCAAAAAGTCCTTCAAGTGCTTCTAAGTAATGTCGTGGATAAAACCGATAAACCTTTCCAGTTTTTGTAGTAGAACTTGCTACTTCCATTTTATATCTAATTTGAATGATTTTTTTATTTCCCAAAGAAATTACAATCTTGGGATCTCCAGTTGTACTGACGGAGACATCATATTTATTTTTAACCAAAAGATCTCTAAATTCTCTATTAGCAACTCTAGTCTTAACTTTGCCAGCACCCACAAATTTTACCAACTCGGTATTCACATTTCTAGATAAACCAAAAATAATATAATCAGCAAATTTTCTTTTGATGTCCGTTTCTTCGGGATCCCCAAGACCATTTGTTAATGCTTTAGCTGCATATTGATAAACAATTTTTGCACCCGCTTTTAATTGATTACCTCCACCAGTTTTTACGGCAACTTCTCTAGAAGGATATTTACGAGTATAAACCTCAGTGTCAAAAAAGTCATTAATAAAAGTATTGTATTGTTTATTAACTGGAGAAACATCCAAACCCATAGATCCAAATACATCTAAAAACTTATCAAATCCCTGCCCAGATACTTGATGAAATTGTTCTCCACCAGATACTTTAAGGGAATAATCAATATTTCTAAATCGTTTATCTGGATTGGTTGGAGAATTAATTTCAATCTTTACATCTGCCTTTGTTCCTTTTTGATCTTCGGTTCCAGCAGCAGTAACTTTTATCATATCCTGCCTTTCATTTATTGAAAGACCTCTAGCCTGTGCATTTAGTCTGCTATGAGTATTTGCAAAATTAATTGCACCAGTTCTTAAGTCACTGACCTTAGACCAATTTGTTTTGATAGATAAAAAGTCTAACGCTTTTTTAGGAATTGATACACTTACAGATACCGTATCAATTACAGCACTGCCAACATCATTTACGTTCTTAACGTATCCCTTTCTCATCATTTGAGATAAAACTTCATCAACATCGGAAGCAGTTACTGCTGGAAGAGTCTTTGCTGTTTTTTTCTTAGCTCTTTTTACAAATCGTGCAGCAACAGCAGCAGCAAAAAAAGCTTCAAACAAATCACCCCTATTTGCTGAAATTTTTTCCGCCATAGTTTTTTAACTATTTAGAATGCCCAAGAGAGGACTCGAACCTCCACGCCGAAGCACATGATCCTAAGTCATGCGTGTATACCAATTTCACCACTTGGGCAGTATTCGCTATTTGCGAATAGCGAATGGAGAATAGCGGACTCGAACCGCTGACATCCTGCTTGCAAAGCAGGCGCTCTACCAACTGAGCTAATTCCCCAAGAAACCCGAAGGTTTATTTTACCACAACATCGATGGCATCATCAAGATCTTGAATGACTGAACGAATATCAACAATACGTTCAGGAGTATGCTCAAGACCATATCCACGTTGTGCTTCAAACAGAACTTGACGAACTGCTGCTGCAGCACGAACGTCAAGTTTAAGCGTTACTTTTTTCATCGGTCGTCAGCGGCACGATTTTCAGAGAAGTAAACATCAAACGCACCCTCAGGATAACGCTTGAGAAGTTTTTGCACATTACGAGCAACCACATCATCAAGGGTCACTTCAAGAGCCATACAGGCTTGGGCAACATACCACATAATATCACCCAGTTCAATAATCATATGTTCCCGATTATCTTCATTGAATGGTTTGCCTTGGAAGATCATTTTCTTGACGATTTCCATAAACTCACCACCTTCGGCATTGATACCAACGGCAGCAGTCAGGAGTCGTTCAATATTAGCACCTTTCTCATCGAGTGCGACAAGACGATCAGAAAGAGAAAGAAAGTCTTTGGATGCATCAGAAGTTACAGCATCCACAAACTCAGCATACTTATCAAAATTAACGTGTCTAGCGGTTTCCATTAAAATTTAAATCCTTCAAACGACTTTTTGGGTTTCTTGTCCTCATCATTATACTCGTCATCTTGTCCAGAGTCAAGTATGTCCTTTTGAGCAGTTTGCTCACAATCATACAACCTCATCTTTGCCCTGTCAATACCCACAATAAAACGTTTGTAGATCGTAGGGTCATTGTATCTGTTCTTCAGTTGCTTCACCATAATCTGCCCAAGTGCCTCCAACTCTTCAGTGCTAATAAGGGCAAACATAAGATCAGCAGTAGCAGGGAGACCAAAGGACTCAGAAGTATCAGTAAGTTCAACATCGCTATTGCCATAACCTGAACGAGTGGTCTGAGTAGCGGAGACAATTGGGACATTAAACTCGACGGCGAGCCCCCTAAGTTCTTCAGCAATTGCTTTAATATATGAATATGAATTGACAGAACTGTTTGCCTTATGCCTAGAGGAAGCACATATATTAAGGTAATCAATGAAAATAATATCAGGTCTAAATGACTTCTTAAGTGCCAACTCATTAAGCAGTGCCTTAAAGTGTCCACTATGGGCAGAGGCAGTAGGATACTCTTTAATTATAAGAGTTCCTTGCGTTTTCTTTGAGATGTTTGTGACTTTGTTCTCAAACATCTGGCGTGGTAAATCAACCAATTGCTGAATCGGAACATTGAGAAGGTTTGCATCAATTCTTTCTGCAATTCTCTCTTCCGCCATTTCAAGAGTGATATAGAGTACGGACCTGCCCTGTAACAAGACGGAGCTAGCCAGATGACACATAAACAGTGATTTCCCAACACCCGTTCCAGCGAGAGCAATATTGAGAGTCTTGTTAGGTAGACCACCTTTCGTGATTTTGTTGAAATATTCCAGATCAAACTCAATCTTATCTTCTTTGCGGTGGTAAAATTCATATCGCTCCTCATAGTTCTGAAGATAGTCGTGACCGATATTATTATCAAAACTTACCGCAAGAGCATCAGAAAGAATTGATGGAATGGCATCACGATTCTTCTTTTCATTATTTCCATCAGCAATATGGATTGATTCCATAAGTGCCAAGTAAATGGCACGATCACGGCACCACTTTTCAGTTGTGTCCAACAACCATTGCTTATCTACAACAGAATCATTCAGAGATTTATTAATTTCTCGGATTTCTTTGATTTGATCTTCCGTTAAGTCAGTGCGATTCTCTACCTCAATATTGAGTGCTTCAATGGTAATTGCTGAACCATACTTAACAATGAACTGGACAATCTCTTCAAAAATGACCTTCTCGGTCTTTTGCTCAAAATAATCTGGTTGAATGAAAGGTATAACCTTGCGTGAGTAGTCTTCATTAAATACTAGGTTTCTGAGAATGGTTGTCTCAATTCGTTCCATAAGAGAATTGTTGTTTCGCGGCAGCATCAAGTTGCTGCATTACTTCTTCGGTAAAATATTCTTCAGGATTAGCAAGAATTTGTTTTGCATAAATTTTCTTGCCATCCATTTCATAACGGCCCGCGACATTTTTCCAGAGTCCAGCGAGTTCCCCGAGTTCCAGAAGACCATAATAGCGATCAAGACCGCGCTCATCATAAAATAGACGGATTTCAACTTGCTGGTTCTCCTTACTCAGACGCGACTTAGCAGTCTTTGCCTTGATAATGTTTCCAATAACTTCTTTTCCATCTTTCTCTTTTGACTTGCTGAGATAGATGATAGTAGAAGCGGCATACTTAAGACCACTACCACCACCCATTTCTTTTGTAGGAACGTAAGCGCCAATAACATCGTAGGTGTGGTTAGTTACAATCATAGGAATATTTGCCTGCCCCAACTTCAGAGTGAGCATACGGAATGCACCTTTGACCAGTTGTGATTTGGTCATATCACGAACTTGTTTGTCGTTCAGTGCATCAGTAATTTCTTTTTCGGTAGAAAGCATACCTAAAGAGTCTAACACAAACATGCAGGGTTTGCGTTCTCCTTCAGGTTTTTTTAAGTATATGTCTACGGCTTTAAGTGCCTTTCCGCGAAACTCTTCAATAGTAACAACATTAACAACCACAAGACGAGAAGTATCAATTCCACGAGATTCTAGAAGAGATTTAGTGATAGCAGCCTCAGTGTCAAAGTAGAGACAGTAACCATCGGGATGAGTATCAAGAAAATTCTTAACCACGGCGAGAGAGAAAAAAGTCTTTCCAGTAGAAGACTCTCCAGCAATAGCAGTAATTTTATTCCCAGATACACCACCAAATATGCTACCTGAAACCAGTGCATTAAAAATGTATGAACCCGTATCAACATAAGTCTCAGTCTCATCAATATCAGAGGCAAGTTTGGTATACTCACCGCCAACTTCTTTTACAATTTCTTTAAGGAAATCCATCAAGCTACCATCCCGTATTCTTCACGAAGTATTTTTTTATAAGGCAAACCTTGTTCTTTAAGTTCTTTTACCAATTTAAGTTTTTGATATAAAGCAGTGTCTCCACCAAGAGCCATTGCATTAATAATTGTATTCAATTCTTCATCATTAATAGGTAAATCCATCATGCAAAAAATAGTTCAAGGTTTACAGTTTTTTCTATATTCCATCCAATCACATCAAGAATTGATTTGAGTGGATCAATAAAACTCTTTTCAAATTGTAGTTCATAGTCAATGTATTTGTCAAGACCAAGTTCTTTAGGAAAATCTTGAATAAATGAAATGACATTCTCTTGGATAATATTTGGTTTTTTAAGAAAAATATATTTAACTTTCTCACCATTTGAAATGAGTGAATACTTATTAGTTAATTTTTTTTCTTTTACATAGTGATTGAACAAAAGAGCACCACGAATATGAATAGGGGTTTTATGGGCGTAAATAGTTGATGAAGCGGCGTATTTGCGGACATCAGATGCTGTGCGAGGAAACGCAATTTGTTCTGGAGGAAGAGATTTAAATTCTGTTCTACACTTATCAATAAATGCAATTACATCTTCTTCGGTTCCACTCATCATCAACTTAAGTCCATCCTTAATCATCTTACGGCAAGGAGCAGGAGTTGAAGATTTAATTGCCTCAATGCCCATGATCTTGAGTTTGGGTTCTTCATAGCGAACACCTTCACTATCCCAGACATTTAAGATATAACGCTTCTTGGCAGTCCAGATTCCACGCTCGGCAATGTTCTCACGCTTCATCTGCATCTTCTGGTCATAAGCATTCACATACGTCGCCAGTTCTTCGTAGCAACCTTCAATATATTTTTCAAGTTCCATTCGACACACCTTATCAAGGAAAGAAACAATGTTCGTAGTAGTTGTCTCTCTCCCCTTGTATACACTTTGTACCAAAGGACCCATATTAAGATAAATGGAGTCAGTATCAGAAGCAATGACATAATCAACCTCATTTGTTTTAAGAATTTTGTTTAGATAGGCATTCATCTTGTTCTCGATCCAACGAATCGAAACCTGACCAGACAAGGTGATTGCCTCAGCATTTGCTAGTTTATAATACCTAAAGTATTGGTTTCCGATAGCACCATAAGCAGAGTTTAACTGAATCTTACGTGCCATCTGAATGTTATTGCACCTGGCAATCTCTTTTACCAATTCTTTGTTTTTAGTTTTCTCATACTCTTGCTTTGCCGCGAGCATTTTCTTTTTGTAAATAGTGCGGTCCTGATAGATCTTCTCCATCAGTTCAGGCAAGAATCCACGCACATCTTTACGGAACATTGCTCCATTAGCACAGACTGCCTTGTCCTTATACAACTCAAAAGTAAGATCTTGATTCAAAATCTTATCGACATTTACTGTTGGATGCTTCTCATCCAACAGAGTTTCTGGCGATATGTTGTATTGCATAATGAGGTGAGGGTATAGCGAGTTGAGGTCAAAAGACACAACCCAGTCATACTTTCCAGGAATAGGTTCTTTAACATAAGCACCAGCATACTTTGAATCCTTATCTGATTTTTCTTTGGGAGGAATAACAATGTTCCTCTTTTTCAAATAGTTGTAGATAATGGTATCCCACATTCTCACCTGATAAAACACATCTTCAAAGTTTACCTTTGCGTCATATGCCATTGTGAGAGCAAGTTCAATCAGTTTCATCTTATCTTCCAGCCGGTCAACAAGTTCCACGTCTTTGATGTTGTACTCTACAAACTTTTGCCAACCATTTGTGTAAAAGTCTTTGAAAGTATCAAACTCAGAGTGATCCAGTTTCTTCTGCCCAAGTTCCACATTTGCAATGTGATCCAGTCGATATGATTCCTGATTGGTATAAGTAAACTTCTTATACAGATCAAGATAGTCTAATTGTGAGATTCCACCAATATCATATGAAAGATATTTGCGACCAGAAATGTATGTTTCTTCCTCGGTTACAAGACCCCATGGAGACATACGTTTCATCAACTTTTCACCAAGAACGCGATCCAAACGACGAACAATATATGGAATATCGTAAAGTTTACTATTCCAACCAGTAATAACTTCTGGAGTATTCTCTTCAATCATCCACCAGTTGATGAAATCACTTAGGAGATCATACTCATTATTAAATCTTTTGTAATAGACATTACCTTGATTTAATTTGAATGGACCTTGACCCCAAGTAATAATTTCTTTTGTAGAATAATCTTGAATAGTAATGAGCAAAATTTCTTCTGCTGCAGATTCTACGTCGGGAAATCCATTTTCAGATGCAACCTCAATATCAAGAGTTGAGAGTTTGATTTTATTGATATCAAACTTCATCTCTTCTTCAGGATAAGTTTCGGATATGTATTGGTAGATAAATCTTTCGTTTCCGTAGATTTTGAATCCCTCTACACCATCATATTTCTTAAGAAAATCTCTAGACTCACGAACAGATCCTGGTTGAATTGCTTCAACATACTCACCACTCAAAGTTTGGTATTTGGTTTGCTTTTTAGCAGGGACAAAAAGAGTTGGAGAAAATTTCTCTCGTGTCATGAAATGCTTTCCATTTTCATATCCACGAACTAAGAAATGATCCCCAACCATCTGAACGTTTGTATAAAATCGCATTATGCAGTTAATTCAAAATATTTGGAAAGTAAATCCTCAGTTGGATCTACAATTGTCAGTATACTATCAGAATGAATCATAAATTCAGTCTGTAAACTAAAAGTAATCCAGGGTTCTAAAATAAAAGAATCAGAACGCTCTACAAGTTTAAATGGTTTAACTAGTTTGCAATCTGGTTCACCCAATTCAGAACCAACTTCGATAACTTCAGTAATTAAAATTGTGTCATTCTTCAGTAGAAGACACTTGATCGTCTGTTCCATCGGTGCTACCAAGATACATTTCTTTTAAAGATTCCAGTTCTTCTGGAGAGTATATTTGTGTGAGTTTCTCAAGATCTAAATTATTAAGATCAAGTTGTTCACGCAATTTTTGCATTTGATCATCACTTAAATTTGGAAGTCCTTTAGGTGCAGGTGGATTAGTCTTTTCCAAATACATTGCTTCCAGACTTTCAATGGGATCCACAATAGTTATAACATAACTATTTGGAACTGCAATTTCATCATTTGGAGTTAATAAAATCCAAGGACCAAGAGTGATTTGAACTTTATCATCTTGTTCCCTATTTTCATCAGAAACCAAAAATGGTTTATTAATCGTAACTTTATGTGGTTTTTTAAACAGGTAAGCTACGGTCTTTTCTTCCGAAATTATCTCTCTGGCATCTGTGACAATTTGTTCACCAGATTGCAATAAAATTAATTTGATTGTCATTGTTAAGGATATTCCTTTAGGTACTATAGCAATAAAAAGGGGAGGTGTCAACTGGATTTTGCCAGTTACCTCCCGTGCGCCGACGATATCTAAATGTATTTAGATTTAAAAAATCGATAATTAAAGATAGTCCTTTCGTTTATGATGATCTGGAACAATTCGTCCCAGAGTAACTGTCAAAAGCCCATCCTCAAAATCAACTGATCGAACTTCCGTGTCGTCAGAGAGCGTCCATGCTCGTGTAAATGACCGTTGAGCCAGACCCTTGTGGAGATAATTGGTTTCCGTTTCTTTATCCTCTTTCTGACCTTCAATAAAAAGTTTACCATCTTGCGTGTAGACATAGACCTCCTTGTTTTTGAATCCAGCAAGAGCGAGTTCAAGTCTTGATTCTACATTACTAACTTGAACTAAATTGTATGGAGGATAGTTAGAAGTTGTTTCGTGAAGATGAAAAAGACGATCAAAGTATTCATCCATTCCAATACTATACTTATTGATCTTTTCCATCAATGCAGGAAGATCCGCAGCAGTATACCTTGTAAGGTTAGTCATTATGGTAGCTCCTTTAAAAGCGAGTTTGTGTTTTGTGGACCCGTATGGCGTCCTCAATATTATATAGGTTTATATACTAAAAAAGCGGGTGTTAATTCCCACACTTTTTATTTCGGATATTACGACGTGAAAACTAAAAACATTTTTCGCCCTGAATATCAACTAATTTTTGAGTATTAGAGTGTGAAAATTAATTAAAAAATTTTATCCACTGAATACTGACTAAAGATTTGAGTATTAAGGGATGAAAACTTACAAGAGTTTTTCTTCTTGAATACTGACTAAAGATTTTGCAGCATTAAGGGTTGAAAACTTACAAGAGTTTTTCTTTTTGAATACTGACTAATATTTTGAAGAAAGTTGAATATTAAGTGATGAAAACTTATTAAAATTTTACTACTTGAATACTAACGAAGACCTTCTTCAACAATCATCTTGCGAACTTCTCGCCAAACTTCTTGGAGTTTTTTATCAGAACTAATCATTTCTTTTCGTATTTCAAAAACATCATTATTAGTTTTGATTGGATTTTGCTTAGAATCTAAACTCATACTAATTTTACAATTAGTAGATGCTTTACGTTTATGCCATTTATAATTGGAAGCAGTAACTCCAGCTTTCATGTGATATGGGGTCAGTCCAAAATAATATGCTTTCGCATATTTCCAAAATGGTGGTACTTTATAATCAGATCTCAATCTTGGAGTTCCTGTTTTAGGATTAAGAATAGTGTTAACAATCGTATAAACAAATTTTAATTTTTCACTTGTATAATTTAAAAGTCCTGGTTTAAGAGCATTTCCTTTAGCATTTAGTTCAAGTCCAACCCATTCTCTAGTTTCATTACTGAGTCTATAGGCGAGAATAGACATATATTTTTTAATCCAATTGGTTACTGCATCACTATAATCAGTTTTAATTCCGTAGGATTCATTTCTTGCCTCATTGATATCATCATTCAAAATAATTCTATCATTAAAAATATGAGAGTTTTTTTCTACAAATTCTTCATAGCTAATAGGAGCAAACTTTTTTAGTGTTTTTAAAGCACTAGGAAAATGTTGAATATAGTAAGCAATCGATTTTATATCGTTTAAATCTGTCTTTTCAATTAACTCGGGGTATACAAGCGATGCTACCTTTCTTGCTTTAGGAGTTACTTTTTGTGGGAAAAGAAGAATGGGATTATTTTTAGAATCTGCAAGAATTTTAAATTGATGCAAATCGTCAATTTTAAAAGCCTGTGCAAGACTATTATCAGATTGTGCTCTCATGTGAGCTTCTTCAACAACAAGAGTATCCCCATCTTCCAATTCAGGAATATTCAGTTTAATAAAATCTGAGTGTTCGATTTTATAATAATTATTTGTCTCTGGAACAAAAACATGTGTTGCTTTTTTTCCAATATCAAGAACAAGAATTTTCATAGTTTAAATTAAAGTATTAAGGGATGAAAACTTACAAAAGTTTTTCTCTTTGAATACTGATTTATTAGGTATTATGGAGTGAAAACTAATTCAAGTTTTGCAGCGTGAATACCGATTTTTCAGACTTTTCTATTATAGGGTACAAAAAAAGGGGAGTCAACCCCCCCCCCTAATCATTCGGCGTCTTCTGCCTTTTTCTTCTTAGAACCAATATTATACTTAGTCTCTAGAATCCAATCCCCCTTGTCCTTATAGGCAAGAACTTTAATCTGATTCAGTGGAGCAATATCCTGAATCTTATTTAAATCTACAATCTCAATCAAACCCCAATCAGCAAGAAGTTGGGCAATACGATTGCGACGTTGAACATCATTCACAGTCAGATTAGCATGTTTACCATCAAGGGCAAACAATTCTTTAAAGTGAACGAGGTAATATCTACCTTGCTTATGAAGAATATGGCAAGACTGATAGATTTTCTTTTCTTTACGTGATGCAACTCCGATACGGGTCAAAGTCTCACGAACCTTCAAAAAGTCATCAGGTTCGTTAAGAATCACTTCCACCATTTGGTCGGGCGTCCACTTCACTTCAGGTTCTTGAACGACACTCATTTTGTTCCTCCAGTTTCAAATTTCGATTTTATAAAAGTAAGTTGTTCTTTAGTAAGAATCCTCAAAGCTTGTTTTGCCTTTTCATTACTAAAACCATAGTAACGTTTAACATAATCAAGGTCTTTGATTTTATCTTGTCGGAGCCAGGGAGAAAATCTCTTCTTTTTCCTCAGACTATTTATAAAAAAGTCATATTGAAGTTTCTTTGGAAGGAAATGATATCGATTCATTTCGTTCGCAAACAGAATGCAATCAAGATGACCTGATAGACAACGATTGATAATATAAGGAGCATATTCCTTCTCAAGAGAGGGGTCTTCGTCAATCAGATGGTTCTTCGTTTGATTAATCGAGTTTAACCAGTCCTTCAATTCCATAATTAAAAAGTAGTAGTTCTTTACGTTGTTTTTGCTCACGCATATATTCACCAACCGAACGCATCGTGTAAGTCAAGTCAAACTCAGCAGCGTTCCAGTTCTTAAACCTATCTTTTACAAGTTGATCAGAATTATAACTTACCAACTGGTCCATATCGTTAGCATCGCAGTCAGCAGCAAACTTATCGTGATCAAATCCTTTGTGCATTGATCCCTTGTGCCCATAGAGATTATCCTTAATATCATAAGGAGGATCGAGATACATAAAAGCACCCTTGTTTCCATCCATCAGATAATCGTATGAGTAATTAGTTATACGCCAATTTTGGATTAATTCAGAATACGCAGGCAATTTTTGGATCCCTCGCATAGAGAAGTTGGCGTTGGAGGCTTGTTCAGAAAATGATGAACTCGCCGTGAGACCAGAGAAAGAGCACTTATTGACAACATAAAAAGCCACAGCACGATTAAAATTTGACACATTTTTGTCATTGATCTGTTCCTTTGATTGGAGGAAAAGTTCTCTTGCTTTGTCTGGAGTATTATTTGCTGTCTTTAAATCAACTAGTTCACTTTTCAAATCATACCCAAACATCTGGAGTTGCTGCCAGAAGTTTACCAATGGTTCATACAGATCATTTACCCAAATATCTAGGTGAGGATATTTTTTAGTGATATGAATCGCAACACTTCCACCACCAAGAAATGGTTCTCGGAACTCATCATAGTTGCGAAGGTCTGGAAAGTAAGGGTCCATCTTGATGCAAGCACGGGACTTGCCGCCAGGATACCTTAAGGGTGTTTTAAGACTCTTTAGACTGGTCATAATCTTTGGGATGATACTTCAAATACTCTCTAAAAGTGAGTTTCATTTCTTTCTGCGTCATACCACAATGCTTTGCGGCAGCAGGTATAGTCATTTTAGCACGAAATAGTGCTTCGTTTGCTTCTTTTACATTCTCAGGAGTTGTCTTTACTGGAACCTCATAAAGAGATGCCTTATCAATTTTCAGCAGACCCATTTACACACCTCACAACAATTTTAGTATCTCTGGTTGCTTCTGCCATTTCACGATAACCAGTTCCAACATAAATCTGACCACCAACAACAGCAACAGCACAGGCACCCCAAAAAATGTAGTACCACTTAGACTTGACTTGATGTTGTTTCTTGAGTTCATCAAGTTCTTCGTGAATGTCCTGATGATGAAACCTCAGGGGTTTTTGAATTAGTGCTTTCAGTTTCTTGTTTTTCATTTAAACTCACATTCAACCATTAGTTCAGTTAGACAGGCAAGCATATTGATTTCTTGGTCTGCTACGAACGCACTCTGATACTGATACTTAGCAAGCACAAGCACAGCAGCAGGAATACTATTGTTTTCAAGGGCGCTATAAAGAGCATCGTAAATACGACGCAACAATAAAGTAGTATCATTGTCCATATTAGCCACCACCCACTTCCGAACTTCAGGGAAGTTCTTTTCTTTAAGGTTTTGAAGGAGATCATTTACTGCAACATCCGAAAAAGTAGCGAGAATTCCAGAATCAATCTGCCCACTTACAGAGTATCTTTGACATTCATTGAGGACTCGTCGCCAGTCTGGGAAGTGTTTGTTGATAAGCTCTGCAAGTACTCTTTGATCGAATTCGACACCTTCCGCATCCAAGATGTTTTGTAGACGCTTGAAGAAGGATCCTGCCAGTGCGGTTTTTTCTTTCCCTTTGATAGAGAAGTCGATGACTGCACATCGGGAGTGGAGGGGTTCAATGATTTTGTTTTTGTAGTTACAGGTGAAGATGAATCTGCAATTTCCAGCAAATTCCTCAACAAACGCCCGTAGGAGGAGTTGTACATCATTCCCTGTGTTGTCTGCCTCATCAATGATGACGACTTTGTGTTTAGCATCTGACGAAAGTGAGACGGTCGAAGCGAAGTTCTTCGCATTGTTTCGGACAGTATCGAGGAATCTACCTTCGTCGGATCCATTGATGACATAAACATCTACTCCCAATTCATTGCAGAGTGCTTTTGCAACTGTGGTCTTACCAATACCAGGAGGACCAGCAAGAAGCATATTTGGAATTTCACCCTTATTTAGAAACTCTTGAAAAGTCTTTTTAGTACTTTCGGGGAGAATACATTCTTCAATGGTCTTGGGTCGATACTTCTCAACCCAAATAAAATCACTATTCATAATCAAATCCAATTAGGTTTACGCTCAGGCATACGAAGGTAGTTATCCTTCACCCAAGGTTTTGAAGCAATGTACCTTTTATAAGCAGTAAAGGTATCAATGCTATCATCAAATTTCCATTCTTCGGGCATTGCCCTAGCAAATGGAGTCACTTCAGTTATCTTGCCTTTAGGAAAAAGATAATAGGCATCTACAAGAGTCTTGTAGCAGGAGTGGACCTTATTATAGCGTAGTTGATACTCATCACACAAATTCATCCCCCACTTAATCAACCAATAGGCATTGTGGATACTATCCATTGCCCATTTGGTACAGGGATGATTACGAAACGCACCTTTTTCAGTTCTGTAGGGAACACCATCAGCCTTAGGGAGAGTGCCGTAGTTATGACCCCACTTTTCAGAGGCAACAATGGAGAGCATTTGACAGCACTCCAAAGGCATCTTGACAATGTGTTTATCGGGAAGACAGATGGCACTCTCGGCAGGAAATGGTGATGTTACGAATATATTCATCCAAAGGTAGAATCAGGTTCCAGAGCAATATAATACTTCAAATTATACTTGGTGTTCGTGAACTGAGACAAAAGTTTAGAAGACACCACAACATCATAGGCACCAGGAATAATTTTAATATTCTCTACTTTGAAGTTGAAAGTAAATTCAGCATCAGTCTCACCAACCACAATGGCGTATTCGTTAGAAGTATCGTTCTTCTTATCACGGACCACCAGTTTGATGACGCCGTTCTCACCAACGGCAGACAGGTCGGGCAGTTGATACACTGCTGCTGCCTTGACCAATTTCTCCAGAGAAGTGCTGTCCAGTTGGAAACACACATCTTCAGAAGGAAGTTGAATTGCCTTATCGGGAGGTGAAATAATCACGTTGGGGTCGGCATAGAAATACTTCACCCGACGCTTACCTTCTTTAATGCTGAGATAAGAATCTTCAGTAAAATCAAGGTCAGGGTCTTGATGAAGACCAAGACCATTCAGAAACTGATTCAAATCATAGATGGCAAATTCGCGGGGGAACTCCTCAGAAATATCTGCTTCGGCAAGAATATTTTTTGCCACAGAAATCGTGCGAAGTTGATTACCCCTTTTCACAAGAATAGAATTGTTGATGCTTGCGAAGTTCTTCAGAAGGGCAAGGGTATTATCAGAGAGTTTCATAGTTTGAGGTTTGAGTTTCATAATCAACGGAATTCAGTGAGACCATTATCTTTTCGAGAATAATGACCATCAAAGTGAAGCAGTAGCATAGCATAGTGAATGACTTTCATCAAATCACGCTTGTTGCGTCCATCCTTGTCTCCATAACGAGAACCATATTTTAGGATGTTTGCTTGACAGAAACCTGCAGCAAGTTTCTTTGCTGCCATCAAATCAATAGTTTGAATATCAGCATATCCATCACTATCGCCACAATAATGTCCGTGATAGGTGCTGGTTACATAATCCTCAACGTCTTTAAGGATTTTATCTTCATTATATTTCCAAAGATTGTTTTTGGTTTCGCTCATGGTAACAGGAATTTTTTCAAGGTTAAGGGTTCCACTACCACCATCAGATAGTGTGAATTGAAATTGGTTCAGACTTATGTGGTCTTGTCCCTCGCCACCAGGGACTCTAGAACCAGTTACATTTGTACCGAAGTTATCGGAATAAGGATACTCATCCATAATAAAGGGGAAGGGTCATAATTTACCTTCCCCAATTATATCAGAATGGAGCGTCCTGGTCAACTTGTTCGGTAGGAAGTTGGAAGTCAGCATCCACTTTATCATACAGTTCCAGGAAGGACTGCTTGGTTTCATCGTCAAAGCGGTTCACACACACTTGGATTGCCTTTGCCTTATCTTGGAAGATGCTGTAGGCACGGATGATGTGAACCAGGCGGCGGGTGCTGATGATTTCCTCAATACCACCATCGTAGAAGGTCTTACGGATGATGTCTGCCCAGTCTACAAGGCGCTTGCAGAAGTCGCGGTCTTCCACGCCAAGATCCAGAGCGATGCCTTCCAGGATCTTCTGCTCAACTGCAGGGGCAGGATAGGTCTGCTCAAGGGTCACAGGGAAACGCTCAAGGAACGCTTCGTTGAGCACGTTGGTGCCGATGAAGCGACCATCATCAGAACCCTTACCTTTGGTGTTGGCGGTGGCAATCACATTGAAACCAGCGGCAGGTTTCACAAAACGACCGATTTTCTTCAGGAAGACACCCTTACCTTCCAGGATAGACTGGAGGCACAGGATCTTGTTGGAAGCAAGGTCAATCTCATCCAGCAGCAGCACGGCACCACGCTCAAGTGCCTCAACCACAGGACCATTGTGCCAAACAGTTTCACCATTCACCAGGCGGAAACCACCAATCAGGTCATCTTCATCGGTTTCAATCGTAATGTTTACACGGATCAGTTCACGTTTGAGTTGAGCACACGCTTGCTCCACCGAGAACGTTTTACCATTACCCGAAAGACCCGTGATGAACGCAGGGTAAAAGATACGGGACTGAATAATTTTTTTAATATCACCAAAGTTACCAAACTTGACGAAGGTATCATCTTTATCAGGAATGAGGTTTTGTTCGATGGAAGGAAGGGCAGCAGGGGCTTGGAAAGAACGCTCAATCTCTTCGACCCGTTCTTGAGTCACTTCAAGATTCCAGCGACCACGAGAAGTTTTGTATTGTTCAAGGCGACGAGTCACAGTTTGATAATTGAGACCGCGAGAAGCACAGAAACCCTTAAGGTCACCAGAAGTAATTTCGGAACCATAAAGTTCTTGGATGGAAGCAACCAGTTGTTCGTCTTTCAAAGCAATCTTGCGAGTCATGATGTAGTTAGGTGGTTTTGTTAACTGAAGATATTATACACACAAAAAAGGGGCATCTAAGTGCCCCATGTGACAGTTTAGAAAGTGGTTACCTTGTTCTCTTTTTAGTCAATCTAATTGGTGCTGGTCTTTCAAAAGAAGTACCTTCTTGTACTATTCCATCACCATCACGATCCCTAGCATTCTCATTATATCCTTCTAATACTTCAGGTTCTGGCGTTTTTTCTGTGTACAAATCTGAAAATCTGCTCATTAGACCTAATAGAATTCTTTGAAATATTTATCAGGCAACGAGTTCCACAAACTCTCCCAGAATCTTTTTGTTCATTTTCTTAGACTTCAAACTCTTTACAAAAGCAGATTTGATTTGAGACTTAGTGGCATCTTCTGCAACTTCAAACTCACTATTCTGAGCAAGGGCATTGGCAGAAAGACCGAAGTAAGAATGATAACCAGACTTTTTGATAGTGAATGCTTTTTCTTTTTTCCAAGCGGCGATTACTTTCTCATAATCAGATCCATAATATCCATAATAGCGGCGAATGAAGTTACCAGCATCACGACCTTCAAGAACACGGATACCGATGAAGTTAATATCAGTGAAGCAGTCACGAAGATTACGAAGCAGAATATCAGTAAATCCATGCCACTCAACATCACAGGAATAGGTATTACCAGTTTTGCGGTCACGCAGGAAAGCATTAGGACCGATATGAGCAGTGCCCATAAAAGGTTCTTGCTCCCAGTGACGCTGAACCTCACGATGATACTTGATCATACAAGCCTCACCATCAGTCAGCACAACACACTGAACTTTCTGGAGTTTATTCTCTTTCTGGAACTTGGGCAGAATCTGATGAAGGGCAATCAGTGCTTCATTCAAAGGAGTTCCAGACAGACTCAGACCAGTAGGAACAGGATACCGAGTTTGGGTCCAGCGACCATAAGAATAGGCAAGACGATAGATATTCTTCATCTGTTCTTCCAAAGTCTTACCATTCACCTTACTAGTCAACAGGTTCATCATAGAGAACCATTCACCAACTTGAAGCAGACCATCTTTCTTCTTATAAGCAAGTTCGCGGAGATTTGCTTTGCCTTGCTCATCATAAGTTACGAGAGGATATTCAGTCGTAAAAGCATAAACCTCAAAAGGAATAGAAACTTTCTTACAGAACCACACAAGGTTAAAGAGTTGTTTGACGGTATCCAGCATCACATCACACATCGAACCAGACCAGTCCAGAACAAACACCAGACCGTGATTCTTACCATCGGCAAGAGTGGTCACCTTGCGGAACAGGTCTTCATTGTATTTGTAGGTATGAAGTTTAGAGCAGTCAAGAACACCAGTGCGAGCGGTAGAAGCACGAGAATAAGAGTCTGCTGCTTTACGGCACTCAAACTCTTTTACCAGATAATTAACTTCTTTCTGGGCAGAACGCTTGAACTGATTGAATTGAGCATCAGGAATCTCAAAGATAAGTTCTTTCTGATATCCCATCCCTTCAATAAAGTTGCTCCACTCATCCCGACAACGATTGTGAATCTCAGCGTTAGGAACAACAATCTTTTTCAGATCAAGTTGAGGCAGTTCCAGATACACATTCTCATAACCATCACGATTGACGAGTTCTTTCAGTGCTTCTTCCAGATTGTCCATCGTCTTGACTTCTGGTTCTTCATCTTTCTCACCACCAACAGGAACATTAGGTCGTTTCTGTTGCTCAGCAGTTCCACCATAAGAATCAGTTTCGCCAGGTTGCTCCTGGTCATTCTCACCTTCCTGCTGGTCAGAGAAGTCGGAAGCGGGTTGATTAAAACCACTCTGCTGCGATTCCAGACTATCCAGTTGAATCTTGGTTTCTTCCTGTTGTTTTTGCTTACAATACTTGTAGAGTGCCTCAGCAGCAATCAGAACCTCAGGGAAGGTTTCGGTATCAGCAATCTGATTGATAATCTCAGTCTCTTCTCCACGCTCAATCAAAATATCGGTGAAATTACCAATCTTGAACCACAAGTTTACACGGTCGGCAAGGTTCATTTCATCAATCTTCTCATCAGCAATCTGGAAGAAATCGTCCTCAGCAAGCTCCTTGTAACCATTAAAGAAAGTCTTGGCAAGACCAGGATACCGACGCTTCATCAACTTTTCAATGCGAGCGTCTTCCACAATATTCACGAACTGCGGAGGAACCTTGACTTTCTCAATCCAATCTTCATCAGGCGTATAGAGGGCGTGTCCGACCTCGTGCCCCACCAGCAGATCATAGACAATATTACTTGCTTTCTCCCACATCGGAAGAGTAAGCACACGGGTATGAACATTGAACTGGGCAGTCTCTACCTTTTTGTGCTCAACAATAAGGTCTTCGGTAGCAAGAAGTTTAGCAAGTTGGGACTTGATTTCGTGACGGACGGTCATTTGACTTGAATCGTATGAACGTATAATACAGAAGAACCTCCCCTTTTGGGGGAGGTCATGTGACACTTCTTGAAGTGGGCAAGCCGTGCCTTTGCTTGTCGGAGTGCTTGCGGTTTCAGTTTCCGCTTCTGCTCCTTCTTGCTGTGATGTTGCCAGTTGGGAGTGGTCATTTTCCTGCTGATTCTTGGGACATCATACGCGAAAATCCTTTGACTTTCTCGAACCTTATGACACTTTCGAATTTGTCATGAAGGTCTGCCTTATGAGAAATCACAAAGATATTAGCATCCTTAATGACATAACGAATAATCTTCAGGAACTCATCGGTGCCGAAACCATCAAGTGAGGAATCAAATACCTCATCCATAATCAGCAGATTGGTATTGACGGAGTTTTTGACTCGGGCGACTTCTCTCCAAGTGAAGAGAAGGGCAAGGTCGATTCTCATTTTCTCACCCTCACTGAAGGAACTATAAGAAAAGTCTTCGTGAATGGGTGATTTTACCGTTTCGTTAAACTCTTCATCCAGATGAAAATTAATATAAAAATCCATCATTTGAAGATAACGATTCACCTGCTGATTTATGAACGGAAGATACTTCTTAATGATCTTCGTTTTTACACCATCGTCCTTGAGTAAGGAGTAGGCAAAATCGTAATAAACGATTTCTTCTTTTTTCTTTGAAAGGTCTTCGAATGTTTTTTGGAGATTGGTTTGAAATTCTTCTAGCTTCTCATGCTCAGTATTTCGGTTTGCAAGGTTTTGGGTAATAGTTTGAATTTCAGATTCAAGGTCTCTGATCTGTCTCTGATTGAGGCTAATCCGAGTATTGTTTTGAGAAATCTCATGGTTGAGTTTCGTAATCTCCTTAGAAAGTGCAATGAATTGACGCTCTCTCTCCTGTTCTATTTTTATAGTCTCTTCCAGGTCTTGATAACCTTTCTGGAGTTCCTTTGCCTTATTTTGAGCGTCTGTAATTCTATTTAACCGAAATGACTCTTCAATTGTTTGAGTGCATGTAGGGCATACCGAATTCTCAGTAAAAAACTTATGCTCTTTGGTAATTGCAGATACTTTCTGAGAAATTTTACCCTTTAAATTGTTAAGCTTTACTAACTTATCTCCAGCACCAACGACTTCATCTTGTTCTTTCGTAAACTTAAAAACATCCTCCTCAATCTTGGAAATCTCAGTCATGTAAACACCAACTTCACCATCTAACTTGGCAATCTTTTCTTGATTGGCATTTATATTGGCATTACCACGATTCTCAAGTTCTTCAATAAAATTCTTTTGCATCTGCTCCTTTTCTTTAAGGTTTTGTTTTTTCAGATCTAAAGACTTTATCTGTTCTTTTTGAATTCGAATTTTATCTTTTATAATACTATTCATTGCAGAAAAGATACGAATATCCAAAAGATCTTCGATAACTTCACGACGATTTGCAGTCGTGAGTTGCATGAATGGCACAAAAGTGCTGCTACCAAGAATCACAATCTGTGTAAAAGACTTATAGTTTACCTTGAGAATATTTTCTTCCAATATCTTTTGATTAGAACGATCATCTGCTTCTTTATGCAGTGGACTACCATTTACCTCAATATCAAAAACATTGGGTTTAATTCCACGTCTCACAAAATAATCACGATTGTTTACAGAAAATTCAATTTCAACCAGACAATCTTTCTCATTTACAGTATTTGGAAGTTGTGGTTTATTAATTTTACGGAATGGTTTATTAAACAAAACAAATGTCAAAGCGTCTAGAATGGTTGACTTACCAGCACCATTTGTTCCGATGATAAGGTTTGTATGATGTTGTTGAAAATCAACTTCAGTAAATTGATTGCCTGTGCTCAGGAAATTTTTCCAACGAATTTTTTTAAAAGTGATCATGATTTAGGAGGAATAACAATATCATTAGGAGTAATTACTGCGTACTTGTAATTATGTGCTTTACAAGTTTTAATTGCAAGTTCATCGTCAACTTCTACAACTTCCATTTCAGTTTCATATTCTGGATGATCTTCTAGCATCAGGGCATAACGAGTAGCATCATCTTCTTCCTCAAACATAAACAAGACTTTTTCACCATGTTCATCATGCACTGCATATGCTCCTTCGTCCTTTTTACCTTTGAGTGTTAGAAGGTACATTACTCTACTTCGCAAGCTTCTCTATAAATGTCTTGAAATATCCCTTTCACAATATTCTTGTCAATGCTAATCTCAGACTCTTCAATGTATCTATTCAATATGGTTAGGGTGTTTTCATCTTCAGAGATCTCAAAATCTTCACTTTCTTGAATCTCAAAATTTTCAATAATTTTAAGATCTTGAATACCAGCAGTATAAAGTTTATCAATAAACTTTTCAAAGTCTTTTGGTTTTGTCTTTTTACGAACAATCACTTTAACAACTTTGTTAGTATACTCCGTAGCATCAAACAATTGATAAGGAGTATCCTCATAATAAATGTTATAGAACAATTTATAAGGATTATTGATTGGAGTATGCGTGAGGGTTTCCGTATCAAAAATATGGAATCCACGATTATCATTTACATCCGTCCAAAACATCTCATAAGGATTTCCGAGATAGAAAACCTTTCCATTATCAGACCGAGTATGATAATGCCCAGAAAATACTTTTGAAAACTTATCAAAGATATCTGGTTTAAGACCATGATCTTCCATGATCAGATTCCTATTCACACGGAATCCTTGAAGTTCAAGATGACCCATGACAATCTTTGCTTTGGACTTTTTAATTTCTTTTAAAGTCTCATCATAATTTTCACTACAGATCCAAGGGAGAACCATAATGTCCAGTCCACCAACTTTAATAGTTTGTGGAGAACTATAAGTTTTAATGTTGGAATACGTCTGAAGAAGCAGACTCGGAGAGTTTACATTATTTGTGTTCTTATAATAGCAATCATGATTTCCAACAATCATGTGAACATCGTACTTTCGCAGATGTTCAAATACAACTCTCTTTGCCCACTCTAGACTTTGATAGTCAATAGACTTGCGACTATCAAAAGCATCACCCATATGAATGACTGCTTCTACCCCATGCTCCTCAAGAGCAGGGAAGAACACATTCTGATAGAAAAGTTCAAAGTAGTCATGTAGGAACTTGGATCCTTTCCTCGCCCCATAATGAGTGTCTGTAATGATCGCAATCTTCATCGATTGGTTTTGTACGTAATGTTGTCCTTGATCGTATTATAGTCCGAACTGCTGCCAGAAAGCAAGCTATCGTCAACCATCATTACCTCATCAAAACCTGTGCGTTCAATGATTTTGGTTTTGATATCCAACTGTTTTTTCTCCTTTTGAATACGGCGGAGAAAAGCATAATGAATGATTTGAGTAAAATATGCAAAAGGATTTGATGACTTTTCTGGATCAAAATTATGAATGTACTGAACACAATTTTCAACACCATCCGAAATCATATCATCCCGAAACATATAGTTTACAAAATTCGGTTTGTATGACAGGTGTGTAGCGATCTTGAGAAAACACTCACCCAAGTAATTTGTAATACGTGGTTTAGGAAGTCCTGCTTCCTTAGATCTAAAACAAGATTGTCTATAAATAACCAGAGCTTCTAAAAACTCTTTATTGTTAACGTAATGTTCTGACTTTTTCTTTGGCATGACATTGGTATCCACTATTATAAGATGTCTTTATTATAACACAGTTACGGCACTTGACAAGATGTAAAAATGTGTGTAGACTACCTTTGTCCCGGTTGAAAGATGGGGTTTAGCTTTCTTTATTATCTTTAAGGTCAGATTTAAAAATATTTTCCAAATAATTTCTAGCATCTTCTACTGAAGAAATATATCCCATTTTATCAGATATTTTCACTTCTCCAGTAGATTTCTTCATTTGAAGAAATTGATTATGATCATCGGTAGAGTCATTTATATATCGATGATAAATTTTGATTAGGTTTTTATTTTTAGTTTCTGTTATAGTAAGCATCTTATCCAACTTTATCACAAAAATATCTTCATCTGGAAGTTCCATCCATGGTTTGACTTTTAAGTACATACCACTTCCATTTGAAATCTGTTTAATGATAATTGGATTTTGTAGTAAAACGACAGGATCTCCATCATTCTCATCCACAGAAACCAATGAGAATATCTCCTCTCCTGATACTAGTTTAATAATTGCGTAAAACTCTTCTCCCATTAGTTCTTAAGCGGTATGTTTACAATATCATAATTAAAATTTTCTTCGTTATAGACTTTGATTCTTTCGATTAGATGATTGAGTGTATAATTTTTTCTTGACTTATAACTGATATCATCGGCAATATCATATAGAGTTGCTTTAGTCTTATTATCGCCCTTTCTTAAGACTCTACCAATTGATTGAAGATTTCTAATTCTTGACTTCGATGGTGAAGCAAAGATAACATTGTGTAAGTTTTTAATATTAATACCAGTAGAAAAAGTTCCGTAAGATGCAACAATAATTGCGTTATTTTCTTTTTCGGTGATTTCTCTGACTTTTTCTCGGTCTTCTGTAGCTACACCACCATGCACAAAGAACACATGACGATCTTCACTGACATTCTTATTTATCAGTTCATACAAAGGTTGTCCGTGACCTTCTACTCTTGAGAAGAGGATGAGAGTGTTACCTTTGAGGTCAAGGGCAAGATTACGGATAAACTTATTACGTCTTTCGTGATTGATAATATACTGAACCTCATCCTCAAAAGTCTCAAACTTATTTGGTGGGTGTTTCAATAGCAGTATATTAATATCTAATTTGGCAACGTGACCTTTCTGCATCAGTTCCTCTGTTCTGATGATCTTGTAAGAAGGACCAAATAAACCTTCTAGAACCCATTTGTGTGTTTGTGTTCCGTCAAGAGTTCCTGTAAATCCGTAACGAAATTTAGCATCTGAAAGTTTTGTCATTATAGATACTAATGACTTTGATTTAAACTGGTGTGCTTCATCTCCTACGACCACATTAAATCTTGAAAAGTATTGACGGGGAAGTTTGTAGATGGATTGCCAGGTAGTGATAATCACCTGAGAGTCCGTTTCTCTTTCTTTCCCTGCGTATATCTTGTGGCAGTATGAACCGACATCCCACCCATAATCAGCAAAATCTTTATACATTTGTTCTACAAGGGAAGTCGTTGGAACAACTATCAGAGTATTTTGTCCTTTCTCAACGTAATATCTCACAATCGCATATATCATCAACGACTTTCCAGAAGCAGTTGGAGATATCAACAACTTTCTATTGTGTCTTAAAGCGTCGTATACTCCCTCAACTTGGTACTCACGGGGAGCGTACTTGCAAATAGAAATCATATAATCCTTGACTCCTTCCTTTGAAATCATATCGTTGACTTCAAAGGGGAGACCATAGAACTTATTATTAGTAAACTCGTAGGTGTACTCGTGGTTTTCACAGAAACGGGTCAGTTTATCTAAAAGACCAACATAGATCTCGCCAGTTTGGGTATTAAATAAACGAATCTTTCCATCCCAGTGTCTGTTACGGAACTGGGGCATAAACTTGGCACCTGGTACGTCAAACGTAAACTGATCTGCAAGTTCATAGTAGACGTGCGGTTCTGCTTTTACCTGAAGATATACCTCATTCTTTTTCGATATAACCAAGTGTGACATAAGTTCATATCAATACAAAAATATTTATTGACATAAAAAAGGGGGTCAATTGAACCCCGCTTGGAACCGATGCCACTCAATAGCATTTTTTATTTGATAAGTTCTATTAGAAATTGTTCTGATAACTTCTTCAAGAAATTTAAGCATAATGTCATAATACCTGATCTTGAGATCAATTTTATTCAACCTCTCATCGGCATCCATATGCCTCTGTAAGGCATCTTTATCCCTAACCTTGTATGGGAAAGGTTCTTCCTCATACACCTCTATAGGTGCCTTTCCTGTGTAGTAGTTATACCGATCAAGTTTTACCTTGCTATGTGTCTCTCTTGCCTTTTCACGTAACAAGGTGATTGTATTGTAAATTGTATAATACTTTGCGTGTAGTTGAGGAATTTTTAAAGATTCATCGTGTAGGTTATCAGGATCAATGACAGAATCTCTCTGCCACATCTCCTGAATTTCATCAAGATTCATAAGGGATTTCCGTTCATATCAACAATATTATACACAGTATACTTGAAAGTGACTTCTGCTGTAAAGTACTGAATGTCTGTAACGCTGGCATCAAATTCCAAAGAAGTTAATGAAGTTGGATATAAATCTTGAAATTTTACGTTTGCAACAGGATTGTAGTTTGAATTTAGAATACTTAAGGATCCATCGCTATATTGCTCATTCAAATCTCTAAGACCATCTCGATTTGTAACTTGCTCTTTAAATTGTGCTGGAGTTTCTGGAAATCCCAGTCCAGTTAACCAATTATGAATTGCCATATAGTTTTCAAGATTTTCATCGACAAGAAATCTTAAACTAAAATCGCCATAAGTCAATTTTTCTCCAGGAATATCAATATTTTTTAAATATGTTGTTTGAATTGCTGTCCCAAGAATAATCTCTGGTATTCTTGTTGAATTGCAAAAAAATGAAACCTTTGGATATTTCACCAAACTAAATTTAAATCCTACAGGAGATAGAAAATTTCTATTCTGTATTTGATTGCTAAATGCTGATGCCATTAGATCACTTTAATTGTTGAACTGTCTGTAAACTAAACTTAATTGGTTGTAGTTTTTTGCCTTCTCCAGATCTAGCTGCGTTTAATGCTGCTTGAGATTTTTGATCTAAAGGTATTGTTTGTCTTGCATTTACTGGGCGATATTCTGCTTCTAAAATGAATTGCTTAAAAGTTTTCATTTTTTTATTTCTATTTAGATAAAAAAAAGAGGGTCCGAAGACCCTCTGATATGGAATTGTAATCTCGTGATCACATGAGGTTTGCAACCTTGACTCTTCTGTAGTAAACGTTTGAGTTTCTCTCCAGAACACCAGGATTGGTGAGGGTAGCACCTTTTGCGAATGGATTGGCAACAATTCCATAACGGGTCTTGAAGCCAATTTTTGGCTGGAAGGTGTTCTCGCCAACGGCACGTACCATCTGTAGAGGTACATATGGGCAGTAGAAGATACCAGCGTCATAAGGTGAAGAACCCTTGTAACCAACAACGTAGTACTGGTTAGCTGAAACGTTAGCAGCGTATGGGTCGATGTATACGCGGAACTTACCAGCAAGAACACCAGCGAAGGTGTTACCAGTGTCATCAACGTTGAGGTTAGCGTTGAGTGCAGGGGTGTAGTCAAGAACACCAGCCATGGTCAGTGCTGAAGCAACGTCTGCAGAGCACATGATCATGTTGCCCTTCCCTCTACGAGTTCTTTGTGCGATTGCGTTGGCATCGCGCTCGATTTGGAAGATTAGACCCTTGAACTTCTCAACTGACCAACGACCATTGGAGTCAACGTCGAGGTCGAAGGTACCAGCGGTTGCGGTGTTAACGGTAGCACCCGTTTCTGCAACGTTATAGATGGTACGAATAACTTCGCGGTTGATTTCAGCAAGAATCTCGCTTGAAAGAATGTTAGCGAGTTCTGCTTCTGCATTCAGACCATGAATTGCCTTCAGGTCTTGTGCAAGCTCAAGGCTGTACTCTGCCTTCAGAGCACGTGACTTAGCGGTAACGGTGACTTTCTCGATCGAGAATGCCATCTCGTTGAATGCACCACCAGCCTGAGTGCCGAGATCTTCTGCGTCATCGGTACGCATACCTTGACCTACGTTGTAGGTAGTACCGGTTGCGCTAGCGATTGGGTTGAGCAGACCAGGATTGGTTCCTTGCTGAGCAGTGGTACCAAGACCAACAGCAGAATCGGTGAATCCATCGGTAAGACCCAGAGCAGCATTCTGACCAGAGAATGCGGTATCTACTTCGTTGTAGAATGCTTCGGATCCAGATTGGTTGGTGTAACGTGAACGCATCGCAAAGATGAGTCCAGTTGGTCCGTTCATTGGTTGAACACCTGCGAGGTCATAAGCGACCAGGTTAGGCATTGAACGACGGATCAGGCTGATTAGAACAGGGTCAAAACCAGCTACAGGTGATGAAGCACCACCACTGAAACCAGGGGTTCCAGTTGTTTGAGTATTTACGGTTGGAGCTTCGTATAGAAACTCACGCTCTTCACGAAGAGCTCTTTCTTGGTTCTCCAGGAGAACGGCAGTTACCATTCTACGATGTGAATCTTTGATTGGATCAAGACCTTCGTAGTCTAGGAGTGGTGCCCACTTCTCCTGCAGATGTTCTTGGTTGAACATTTGCATTGTTTTTACCTCTTTGGAAAATTTAGTTTGAACTTATAATCTAAAAATCACTTTTTAGAAACTCTATTCAGAGTCTGAAGATATGACTCCATCAGACCAGAAACTGGAGCTGATTGATCAGTTGTTCCTTCAGAGATGTTCTCTGAATGATCTCTTTGAGTACCAGTTTTTGATGGGAAATACGATTCCCTCAATGTTACTAGCTTCTCACGATAGTCTGCCTCACTTTCAAACTCAACATTTTCGGCAAGAGAAGCGAGTTTGTCCTTCTGAGAAAGTGCAAGACCCTCAGTGACTTCTGCAAAGATTACATCAGCAACTGACTCGGCTAATCTCCTATTAAGAGCAACATTTCTTTGAATTTGCTCGTTGAGTTTTTCTTCCATTTCATCAAGTTTATCTACCATGCTCTCGATTACATCATATCTATCTTCAGGGATTGTTACATAATGATCTTCAAAAAGACCCTTCATTCCTTGTAGGAATGATTCGGTCATTTCAGTCTTAAGACCGTGCTCAACTGCGAGTTCGTTCTCTTGAATCCACTCATCAGCAACATACTCAAGGTATGCATCAAGTCTACCGGTTAACTCTTCTCTAATTGATTGAACTTGCTCAACTAGAGACTCTTCATATGAAGATTGAAGTTGCTCTTTGATTTCAGCAACTCTTGTTTTGATTGCTGCTTCAAAGATAGTGCGTGCTTTCTCTTGGAATTCTTCGGAAAGCTCTTCACCTTCGAGGAGAGCATTGACATCTTCTTCGATGTCAAACTCTTCCTTCATTTCATCCTCATCTTCTTCTTCTTCTTCTTTTTTGGCTTTTTTCTTGCCTTTCTCTTCTTCTTTTTCGTCTTCGTCGGCAGCCTCAGCGACTACTTCCTCATCTGCTTCTAGTTCTTCTTCATCAACTAGTTCTTCCTCTTCGTCAGTCTCTTCCTTGACTGCTCCACCGGCAAGTTTTGCCATAGGATCAGCAGCCTTTGCACCCTTGTTGACTACATTCTTGACTTGAGCAAGAGTTTTGCCAGGAGTGCCAAGTTTCGCTGAGTCATCAGTTGACTTGTAATTTTCTGGAGTAGGACCGCCCAGATCTTCCCAACTTCCAGTTTGACCATCAGGAATACCTGTGGTTAACTTGTGCATTGGTTCGGCAGCTGCAGCCCCTTTGGTTACTACGTTTTCCATTTCTTGTAAATTTCTACCAACGGACATTTGTTTAGATATTTAGATATAATCTATATTTATTTATAAATTATAGATTTGAAAGGAACTCATTAAATAAATTTAACTTATGCTCTTCAAGTCTTTTTTGGTCGATAAGAGTATTAATTCTTCTTTGAGTTTTTTCTGCGAGTTGTTCACGAAGAATTCCTCCTTCCCAAACCCACTCTTTACCTTCCATAATTCCTGAAACAAAAGCATCAGGTGCAGAAGGATCGGCAACGATATCAGCAGCAGTTGCTAGCATGAAATCTTCGCCAACAATTTTATGACCCTCATTGGTCATCTTGAGTGATCCAACACCACGAGAAGAAACACCTAAAGTTACACCCTCTTTAATCAGAGATTCTGCAATCTTACCCATTGGGGTCGATAAAATTTGTGCTTTGCCGATAAAGTTATTTCCCTCACAAGTGAGAGAAACAATTTTATGTGAAACACGATCGAGGTTGACTGTTGGACCATCTGGGTGTCCAAGTTCACCAAGAGCACGACCTTTTTGAATAAAGCTTTCATCATATCTCTTCACCTCACGGGAAAGAGTGTCCATAGGATACATTCTTCCATTTCTGTTAGTAATGTTTCCCTGAAGGAATACGCCTTCAATGTAGCACTTTTTAGCAGAACCTTTGCCTTCTACAATAAATTCTACTTTTTGAATTTCTTCTGTGATGAGTTTCATTTTAGTTTGTGAACGCTACTTTATTTGCTTTGATTGCAGATGTTGACCAAATAACGTCGGATGCTGATTTTGCTAAAAATTCAACAGATCCAGCTGGAATTTCAAAATAATTAGTTGATGCTGCTCCAACTAAGGTACTCACACCAACTGTTACAATTCCTGCAGTATTGTTATACAACCGAACGCAAGTTGCATCACTAATGCTAGTGGCTGCACCGGCAGTTGCTCCAGTATTTACTTGCGTCGCTACGATTTTCGTGATCATCATTCTTCCTCGGATTCTTCTTCAGATGATTCATTTTCACCAAACATTGCTGATGCGACAACAGGACGGAGTGAATCAACTCTCTCCGCTGCTTTTGCAAATAGAACTTCTTTAATCCTGTCAGAAATATCTGAAGGTGAAGCATCCGTTGCAATCAAATCGATGACATCTTCCATAAAAATTTTAATATAGTTATACGACTATTTATATCTCAGCCTTTTTGGTATCTTTTTGTACCTGAGCATCAGTGATTCCAGCATCCTTATTTACATCTGGTTCTTGAGGAACATCACCCATTAAACCGGGGTCTCCTCCTGCTGGAATGGGTGCTCCAGTTATTGGATCAACTGCATTTGGATCTGGAATGATGCCATCTTTAATTTCTTTCTTGATTCGCTCATCAATTTCGATGATTTCAGAATCAGTTTGACGTAGAACTTTTCTACGAACATAGTCCACTGAGAAATATTTGCCAATATATGGTTCCATTGTTGCGAGAAGACCTAGGCGATCATTCATTAATTCGCTTTCTTTTAGTTCCGCAAACTGGTTATCATACAAGAAATCATATTGAATATGATCGCTAATAACTTCCCAATCCTCAGGAGTGACAATATTTTTGAGAATCAATTGCGTTCTCAACATGTCATTAAAAAGATTAGCAAAACGCTTTCTTAAACGTCCAACAAATTTAGAGAATTTTAATTCATCGCGGAGAATCTCTGATGATCGTCCAAGATTAAAACCACCATCATTAGCAATTCTAGACTCTGGAACGCCAAGTGCTCTATAAAGTTTTTTCTGAAAATATTCTACGTCAGATAATTCTCCAAGATTTTGTCCACCAGGAAGAGTTGTGATTTCAGTTCCTCTACCACCTTCTCTTCTAGGAAGCCAGAAGTCTTCAAGCATACTCATATATTTGCGATCATCTCTGACCTCACCAGTACTTGCATCGTAAACTAATTTGTTACGATAGCGACTCATTACTTCACGAAGGTATTGCTCCGCTTTTACTTTAGGAAGATTACCCACATCAATGTAGAAAATTCTTCTTTCTGGTGCTCTCGATAATCTGTAAATAACAAGAGAATCCTCAATCATTCTTAATTGATTGAGGGCTTTAATTGCTTTATGAAGGTATGAAAGTACAGTTCCTTTATTCCTATCAATTAATCCAGAACTGCAATATGTAACTGAATCTTTTGCAATTTTGACAGAACCTTTGGAGTTTGATCCACCAGCAATCATACCCACTGGATATTGTGGTGTAGGTGTATACAGAAAATACTCTTCAAAATCTGGTTGATAAATTGATTTTGGATCTCTAGAAGAATCTAGAGCATTGCTGATTGGAATCTTATTTTGTTTTTTCTCTTGACGCACATACTTAATTTTCATGGGATCAATATACCTAACTTCTTTGATCCCATCCTGTGGTTTATTGACATCAATAACTTTCAGATAAAAAAGTCTACCATCGACGTACCAGTTTCTGAACATCTCATGGCATTTTTTATCAAAGTCCAAAATTTCTTTGATATATTTAAATTCTTCTCTTATTTTTGATTTTAACTTATCACTTGCATTTACATTTGATAGTTCGATTTCAACTGGTGAATCATAAAGATCACTTACAATTGCTTCATTAACAACATCTTCAATGGCATTATCACACTCTGGGTGTAATGCCATTTCTCTGTATCTTTTGATTAGATCGTGTTCTGTTCTATAGACTCCTTCAATGTCTACATATTGTCCATAAAAACCACTAGCAATATAATTATCAACCCCGTCCTCATTGGTTTGAGGAACGGGGGACATTACAGATTTAGGATTTTTTTGGGAGTCTTCAATAGAAAATCCAAAAAGTTTTGCCATCTTATAAATTAGAACCGTTTATTCTACTATTTATCAGTTAATATCTGTGCCACCTGCAGCAGGACTATCTCCAACAAGTGCTTCCCACCACTGAACTTGGAATTCTACTGTAAATTCCTCAATGGTATCTGTGGTGTCATAAGACACATCAATTTGAGAAACATTGGTTGGGAAAATATCGTAGAACTTGTATCTTCTCAATACTGATCCGTCACGATCAAGTTGAGCAACTTCGGCTGGGGCAACATATGATGTTGGATCGGTTAAACCTTCAGCAGTTTGAACATTATTAATTTGGTTCATCCAGTTCTCAAATGCACTTCTTAATTCAAAGTTAGTGTCATTCAGAACTGTAACTGTCCATGTATCAAATGTTCTGTCACCAGCAACTTTAAGAGTTCTACCTCTAAAGTTTACATCGATTGGTGTAACGTTTGATGCTGGGAGAGCGGCAGACTTAACCAAAAAGTTTGTGATGTCATTGTTAGCACCTGATGGTCCACCTATTAGGGATGGAAATCCAATGTTAACTTCAAAGAGATTGCTTCTGGCACCACCGCCTCTTAGCCTAGCTTTAAAATCTGAAATTGTTCTTAATGCCATTGTTAGATACCTCTAAAATTAAACGGTTCCAATGATTTCTTCGAATGAGACACCAGATCTGGTGGCAATGAATGTTAGACCAATAAAGTTGATTGATCTTGCTGGTTTGATAAAGATATCAGCAACAAATTCATTGTTGTCGATCACAGCAGCAGTATTATTTGTTTCATCACAAATCAGTCTGTACTCTTGGATTCCTCTCTTCGCTTGAACATCACGTAGGAAAGGATCTACAATATTTACAAAGTTTGCTCTCGTAGTTGCATCGTTAAATTCAAATAGTTGATCTTTTGCAGCAGCCGAGATTGCATCTTCGAGATAGATGAAGAGTCTGCGAACGTTGATTCTATCAAATGCAGATGATTTTGCGAGTGCAGTCTTATCGCCAAATAGTACAATTCCAGCACCAGGTGAGAAGATTACTGAGTTAACTCTGTTTGAATAGAGTTTGTCTCTCTGAGACTTGCTTGGATTATATGCAAGTTTAACCGCATTTAAGATAGCACCTCTTGAAGTTCCTGCAGGTGAGAACCATGGGAAGTTATTTGCGTCATTTCTAGCGCATAAACCAGCGATGTCTCCATTAATTGGTACATATCTGAAAGTATCTGCGAATTTATCGTACATGTACTTATATCCGCTATCAAACACTGCATATGATGAGGATGCTACTGGTGAATAGAAACTAATTACGTTTGTTGTGATTGTTTCTGGTGCGTTTACTGTTACGGTACCCACTGAAGTATCGTTTAAGAAACCTAATCTATATGGTGAGATGAATGCGATAGCATCCTTTCTTAATTCAGCAACCGAAATAAGTTTATTTGCGATTGCCTGGCAGGTTTCTTTGGCATAATTTGCAGATCCCATTAGGAGATAATCAACATTATATTGCTCAGTATTTTCAAATAACTCATATCCAGTGACAATGTTTGCTAAAGTGGCAGTCATTGCTCCAGATGTGGAAATCGTAGATGCTCCGTTATAATCCTTGCCACCATCTAATGAATATGATGCATTACCAACACATGCAAAAGTAACATTTGTCGAAGCTTGATCCCAACCACCATTCGCTAAAGGAGTTAGTGTATTTGCAGCAAATCCTGTGGTTGTTAATCCAGAAGGAGCTCCGCCAGCATAAATGTAATTTGATCCCGTTGCAATATACTTTCTCCAATAAGAAGAACTACCTACAGAGAATTCTGAATCTTTTGCTTTTGAAAGTCCAATATGCTTCTCTAAGATACTACCAGCATTTCCAGTGATAGTGCCCTTATCATCAATTACAACAACATGAACTTCGTCAAATCTCGAATTTCTTTCTGTAGCGTACTCAGAAGTTGCTGGTCTATTTGCAAGATTAGTCCAGGATAGAGAAGATCCATTGGATAATGCAATTGTTTGTGCATCAAACCAATCAGCAGCTGAAGATGCAGTACGGCTTGTTACTAAACCTCCGGCTGTGCTAATTGCTACTGCAGTTCCTGAAGCAAATGTGTAAACACCAGATGGTTGATAATCAACTGGAGTTTCTGTTCCTGCAGTAGAAACATGGGCTAAAATCTTAACTGCAATTTGAGTTGTGCTTAATCCTGCAACAGCAGTTCCAACTCCCGTTATGATACCTTTTAAATGACCTGTTAAAGTTGTTGTGGTACCAGATCCTGGAACTACAGCAGATAATGCTTGGGTAATACCCATGCCAACTGTGATGTTTGCTGTGGTAACACCAAGAATTTGATCTGCAAATCCATCAATCAAGCAAACTTTAACTCCGTTTGCCCAAGATCCAGGATTACGTGATGCAAGAGTAACACCAGCAATTGTGCTATCTTCATAACCTAGATTGTAATACTCTTCAAGGTTACGAATCTTAATGCTGGATGCTGATCCTACAAAGGCATTCTTTAGATCTGTGCTATCTGCTCTAACAACTTGCAACGATCCACCATATGCAAGATATGATGATGCAACCAACCAATGCTCATAATGCTTATCTGTTGACGCTGGTTCTCCGAAGTTGGCTAATAGATCGGACTCATTCTCTACTATTACTGGGAGATTGATTGGTCCTCTTGCAAATGGTGCAACGATTGCCCCAATACCATCTGCGGTTGGATCAATTCTACCAACAGTTAAATCAACCTCTCTTACTACAAGTCCAGGAGATGCTAAATTTAGCGGCATCTTTGTTCTCCGTCTAGTTCAGAATTATTCTAGAAATATTTATTAAAAAGGTTACTTTCATTGGGGAAATGATGCGTGAACACTCACCAATCTGGATATTGATAGTCCAATGTATTTTCAACTTTATTTCTAGAACTTGTAATTCTTTCTATAGTGCAACTTTTGCACTCATATGAATATGATGACGGAAGAGATCCTCTATCTTTTCTTGTTAGATAATAATCTTCAATCAAATTTTTTATTTTTCCACATACCCTACATTTCCTTTCAAAAAATAATAAATGCTCTAATTCTAATTCTTTATCTAAATCCATTAATGGTATTCCCACATGTATGATCTATCACCATATTCATCCGTATACCATCTATCACCAGAATTATCTACAAAACTTTCCCCCCCATCAAGTCCATCAGCAATGAATCCAAATGGTGCCATGTCCTGTTCAATTTGATTTTTTTGTTCTTCATAAATTCTCTTACGAACATCATTGTCCGTCATTTCTTTAAAATAATCTTGAGCAACCAACCAAGAAAAGATAACAAGACACATTGCTAAGTCATCATTACATCCTTCTTCGGCTTCAAATGAATTATGCTTTTGTGCAAACGTAGTTAATTCTGCAATAATTTCGTAATCTACTGTAAGTAACTTATCATCTTCCAATAGAGTCTTTAAATTCGAGCATCCCAACTTTTTAACTGCAGCAGTCATTCTGACTCCAAGTTGAGACTTTTTACCACTAAAACCTGAACCAACAATCTGACCTGCACGACCTCTCATTGCACACATCAGAACATTATCATACTCAAGATCAAAGTGAAGAATGCTTGCGACTTGATCTCCAATATCATTAACCTCAATTAATAACCAAGCATCATTATATCCTTTTGCTACTTCATGAATTACACTTGGAAATAGCATCGGTTTAATTTCATTGTTTCTATACTTTGCTACAACTTTATATGGGAAGTTAGTAATATCAAAAACAATAAATGCCGAATAGTCATTACCAAGTCCACGAGCAACGTCTACAGTGATTAGATAGTTATTTTCCTCTTTTGGGTGCTCATATACGTCTAATCCAGCATTTCGTTTAATTGGATCCTCATAAACTAAATTTCTGAGTTTTGATGGATTGATAAGAGTGTTAACTGATCCTAAAAATTCACACTCAAACTCAACTTTGAACTGCTGTTCTGAGGTGTTAGCAATCGTCTGCTCCTTCCATGCAGTGTCCCTTCCGGGCACTTCTGACCAATGAACGTCTGTTGGTACATATTCGTTCTTACCACGCTCTGAGTCGTGCCACATGCGGTAGAAGTGGTTCATACCCCGTGGCGTGGATACGATGATTACCTTCGTGCTTTGTCCAGAAGAAATAGTAGGATAAACAGAGGCAAAGAAGTCATCAGCAATGTGATTCGGGATGAAAGCGAACTCGTCAAGAAAGATGACATTATAGGATCCGCCTCGGACAGCAGATGACGAAGTAGAGTTAGATGAAATTTTGGAGCCATTTTCTAATTCTAAAGATCCTTTGTTCCATGATATAATACCTTGTTGCATCCACTTAGGTAAATTTTCATAAGCAAGTTGTAATCTTTGAAGTAGATCTCTTGCCGTGGATGCTTTGTTTGCTAGAATAGCTATATTAACATTGTCGTTGAATACAGCATAATGTAACAAATATGAAACACAAGTCGTAGATTTACCTGTCTGACGAGGCATCTTACAGATATTAAATCTATTCTCGTGGAAGTTCTTTACAAGTTTCTCTTGAAATGGATACATCTCAAAAGGAACCAGACCGTGATCCAGAGAAACGATCTTAATATAATTCTTTGCGAAATATACAGGGTCTTCTTTACATTTTAAGAACTCAATAATCTGTTCTTCTGTAAATTCAATTTGTGTATTTGCTTTTTTTAAATTCGGATTACCAAGATAAACTTCACTCATAAAAATTACCTCTGTTCAATCCAGTTCAGAACCGCAAGTGCTGCTTTGTTAGTATTAGGACTTGCACAAACAAGAGTATAAGTATCACTGATTGTTCCAATACCACTTCTACCCAACTGAAGTGCTGCTTTAACATCAAGATCAACTAATGACCCACCACCAGCAATCACAAAACCACTCAAAAGATCAGTTCCACCAGATACTGCTGTTTGAGTTATATTATACTGCATAAAGGAGTTTGGATCTGGATGATCTACCCAAGTCCCCCCAGTCAGTGTTGCATTCTCAAGAAGTTTCCAATACACATTCGTATTATCATTGGTTGCTGCCTGTAATGATCTCAAAAGCATCACACCAGTTAGGTTATTAGATTTGAGACGAAGACTTATAATTGGATAAAATGTATTTGCCGCTGCCATCGTTGTCCCTGTGATGGGATTTGATATACTCAAAAGAGTTCCAAGTTTTTCTGGTTCTCCTTCCTGAATCAGAGAATTAGAACCCTGATACATGTAATGAGTTCCTGCAACACCAGTTACATTTTCTATCTCAAGTCTGATTGGTAAGAATGGAGTAGAACACCACACTCCTGGATTTGTATTTGAGTTCTCAAAAGTATGAGATACAACAGTCTCATTCTTCATCAACCAAGCAAATTGTACTATACCTGCACCATACCATTCATAATTGATGGAAATCATTTGTTGTTTTGTTGGATCTGCGGTCACTCCAGTCCAACCATTTCCATCAAACTTCTCACCATTCCAATCATCTCTGTATACTCTGGTTTCTGTAGTAATTCCAGTTACACTACTGCGAATTACATAAGAATATGTTCCTCCATTATCCTCAAAGAATGCACCATTATAATCATCAAACAATCCAAATCTTCTGCGAATACCTACCTGTGGAGTATCAAGACGAATCGCAAATGCAAGAGTTGCACTTCTACCAGGAATGTATCTCATCACATTCTTGGTTTGACGAATAACTTTACTACCAGCAGTAGAACCAACTTGCATCACAATATTACTGGAATTTGCATTAAATGTTGCAGTTCCTACTCCAACTACTCTTTCATCCCATACATCAGTCTCTTTACCGTACTGAAAAGTGTTAAAGAATACTGTTTGATACGGAGCAACTTTGAGACGATTGTTGTTAGAAAACTGAGGTCTCCAGTCTGTCTGGTTTCCCCAATGATCTGCGATATTAAAAACCTCAAAGAGACTTCTCTCTTGATCTAAGAAGTCTTGTGTTTTCTTATTCCACTGTGCCATAATTAATCAGTCCAAGTTAGTCTTTCTGGTTGATATCTTTGTGAATTTTTGATTCTTAAAGAACTTTGAGCTTGTGATGGATAAATGTTATGGACGATTGCTCCAGGATATTCACCCTGAAGTTGTTCTGCAAGAGCATTCTTATCCATCATAGAACCTTCTACTTCAATGCGATATAGTTTTCCTTCCCAAACTACATCAGCAAGGAAAGATTCTGTTGCTTGCTCTGGTTGAGATCCACCATTCATATAGAGATTTCCATTGAAATCTCCGGCGATATTGATGCTTTCTGATAAGAATTGTTGAAAAGATTTCATTTTAGTTACAGTTCCAACGACGAAGGGCTTTGTTGATGTTTGAATCTGAATCTCTTGCGGTTTCTGCAGAAGTAAGTTTCTCTTTCATTCCACTCATTCTACGGCAAAATGAAGCACGACGTTTTGCTCTTTTACCTTTTGGTTTCTTTTCGGTTACTGCGGTCTGAAGTTTTGAACCTGGATTCTCGCGGCGGTATGCTTTTACAGCTTTCTGACTGAGACCATCAGTTTTATCTTTACGATTAACTGATTGCCAATCTTCTGAAAGTTCTTCTCTCCAATTTGAGTATTCTTCTTTTACGCAATTTGGAACAATTTTTGGTCCTTTCTTTTTCATTCCAACTTGCTTGTATCCTTTCCAACAATCTTCGTCAACAACTGGTTGCATATGATTTGGTCCAACAATATCAATTACCTGTGCAAAAGTATTTCCGTTTGCATCTTCAATTGTTGTTGATTCATCAACTTTACCTTGTCCACTATCTAAGTAATCTGCGGCGGTATCAATATAATCTGCTGCTTTAGTGATCTTTGATTGTACCCATGCCTCAAGACTACCTTCACCTTTACCAACTTTTTTCTTCAATCTCTTTGCTGCTGAAATAATTGTTGAAAGTTCTGAACGAGCCATGGAATACTCATGGTCTTTTTCTTCATTAGCAGGATGAACCTGAGCAATACTAAATTTCATTTGGTTATCTGTTAAACCTTGTGCTGGTTGTGAATATGCTTCCCAGAACTTAGAACCATACTTGCATTCGGACTGCATCTCGTTCTTTTTACATCCTGGGCAATATCTAACCATCTCAACTGACTCTGATTTATTGCCCCAATTTGCAGCGCCAACTTTACGACATTTGACAAGTGCTCCTGATGCATATGCACTTGGCCAAACACTATATCTCGACTTTACCTTGTTGTAGCAGGCATCTTTTTTTGCCTTCTTTTCTGCTTCTTGCAACTCAAGTTCTTCTTTCATTTTTTTCTTTGGTTTATCGGTCGAAACATAAGTTGGTTTTGCGGCACCAGATTTTTGTTGTTGACCTGGATCTGCTGATTTTTTTCTTCTTGCTGCCGAAAGTCTTTCTGCTTTTGACATGCTTGCTCTTTTTGCTGATGAAACGCATTTAGGAGTTCCTTCTTCCGGTTCATCACTTGCACATGTCCCACCAGTCACAACATTTACCCAACCTGGTTTTCCATCTTTTGATTTAGATTTGCCAAACCAATCACGAAGACCCTCCTCATTCATCTTTACATCTTTAAATTTTTTATGTTCTTTTTTTGCGGATGCTTCCATTTTTTTTAAACGAGTGTAATAATCTGGAATTTCATCTAAATGTTGAAGGGCAATATCTTTTGCAAGTTCATGATCTTTAGTATGTTCGTGCTCAATTGGTTCTCCCATATCCAGTTGCTTTTGAATGAAAGAAACATCAAGACGATGCTTCTTTGCAATCTGCTCAACTGTTTTGTGAGACTTTAATTTATGCACAATATTAATCGAATTACTCTTTATTATTTAGAAAACCTTGTTTGAGTAGTTTTGATAACTCTGCAGTTGATCCAACAAACAATGCATTGTTAGTAACATTGTTGGTAGTCTTTGGAGAATCTTCTTCAACTTCCTTCAGTTTTTTCTGAAGATCAATCAATTTATCTGTAGTATCAGCGACATTTTTGATAAGTTGTCCCGCAACTTCATATGCTCTAGGACTACCACCCTCACCAGCAAGTTCCATTATACCATTGATAGCTTCTTGACCTTTTTCGATCAAAGAATATAAATTGGCACGAGTATACTCATAATCTTTTTGTATATCATTATTAGTGTGGGATACATTTGCAATACTAGTATCCTCTGCTTTTACAATCTCAGTTTCTACATTCAGGGATTGACTGATTTTATCAAAAGTGTCACTCATAACAATTCCTTAAATATCCGTCTGCAATGTTGGGCTATAAGTCTTCGAATCTGTAAAATCTTGCCATTCTTCATTAAATCCAAAATCATCATCTGGTTCTACAAATGGGTCATCTGCTGGAGTAATTTGCCCATCATTATTATAATCTTTAAGTGCTTTTGGTGTTGCTGTATATCTTACTTCTCTCTTTGCACTTGCAATATTTGTACTCGTTGCCATATCGACTTGGACTTTTTTGATAAGTCCTTCCGCAGTTTCTGCAATAGCTCCAAACAAATATGTTTTTGCGGTAAATTGTAATGTATAAATTATTGCTCTTCTAGTCGAAAAATCTCCTTCATAATCATCTTGGAAACTAATGCTATCTAAGATAATAGGAATATCTCTTTTTTCTCCAATAGCATCGACAAGATCTATTGTAATTGTAAATGATGGTTGAAAGTATGGTAGTATCTGCTCAATTATTTGTAAAACATCATCATTTAATTTTGCTAGAATATTTAATTCAAATCCAATATTGTATGGCACGGGCATAAAAACTTTTTTAAGAGTTTGCCCATCAACAGCTTTAAATGTTTGAGTTACAGAAGTTTTTCTAGTTGCATCATATGTAATACTATTGTGCTCAAATGACATTCTTGGTAATGTTATTTGATATGGTCTATTTAAATCTTTTTGTTCTGTAATTCTTGCTAAGAACTTTTGGGCTGGACCATAATTCAATGGAACTCTAAGTTCACTTAAAACATTTGAATTTTCATCTTTATGCTTGATATGAATATCGTTAAACAGCGTACCGAATCCAATTATAGTTTTTCTAATGATTTCGTGATAAAAATAATTCCCTAACATTAATAAACTCCAAATGGATTATCTTGAGTAAAATCAATAATATCTATACCTTCATTTTCAATTTCATCATTTTGTGCGTAAGGATCTTCAGTGATAAAATCATCATATTTTCTAACAACCCAAGATGCGCTGGATGCAGATCCTACAATTGATTCTCCTCTAATAAATTCTCCAGATACAATTGATACTAATAATTGTTTACTATTTATGTCCCAATCTCTAACTCTTGCCTGAGCACCAGATGTTGCACCAATAATAATTTCATTATACTGATAAGTTCCAACGCCAGCATTATTTGTAATTGCTGATGGTGGTGATATTGTAATCGTTGGTGAAATTAATCTCCCAAGATCATCATATTCTGGATTGTATCCATATCCAGCATCTCTTATGCCTAATGTGACTATTCCAACATTGGTCGTAGTTGAAACTCCTAATACATTGATAAGATTTGCTGCAATCACTGCATTTGTAGATCCTATTCCAGATAAAGTTGGTGATATAGTAACTGATGGTATTGTAAAATAACCTTTTCCAGAATTAGTAAGATATGCACTTGATATTCCGATTAAACCACTATCATTAACAATACATGTTGCTATGGCGCCAGATCCTTTTCCAGCGGCGCTCACAAATGTTAAAGTTGGTGGTTCGGTATATCCATATCCAGTGTTAGTAATTAAAACTTCATATATTGAATATGCGTCTCCAATAGAAGTCGTTATTGCAACTGCTTTTGCATTTGCTGCTGGAACTCCAACTGGGGAAGTTGAAATAGAAACCAATGGTGGTTCTATATATCCGTTTCCATCATTCAGTAGTACAATTTTTTGAACATATCCAGATCCAAAAGTTGTCACGCCAACCTTTCCAACCGCAGTTTGGGCATAATCATCGTCAATAAGATACAATGTTGTGGTAACATCTTTGATCAATTCATCAACTTCTGCTACAGAGGTATCCATAATTTCATCTTCATATTCAAAGAGTTCGCATATTACTTCATAAACGTATGTTTTACCAAGTTGATAAAATGGTTTTTCATGCTCAACAAACTTAACTTCGAACAATCTTTGTCCGAGTGGAAAATATATTAAATCACCTTCTCTAGGTCTTACTACCAATTCTTCATCTTCGTCATTGTATAATAAATTTGGATTATATATTGATGCCATAATGGGACCAATAAATTCTTCAAATCTTTCTTTCGAGATAGTTAAAGTAACCTCATCTCTCAAAGAAACTCCAAATTTAGTCATGATATCTCCAGCACCAGCATATCCTTCATAATTATTGACATATGCTTCAATAATGAAGTTATCATCAAACTTCGATGATTGAACTTCTCTTAGAACTTTATCAGTTCTAATCATTTTTCTTGGGATATACATCACATCAATACCATAGATCTTCAACTGCTCGTTTATTAGATCTTGGACAAGATTTTGTTCAGAAGATAATCCTTGACTAAAAAATGGATTTAATGCCATAATATCATCCTATCATATCTAGAGGTGGTAATTCGTACTCTAGCGCCATTCTTTGCTTCAAGTCTAAAAGTTCTCTCTCAGCATCATCATAGAGTTCTCTCCCATTTAGTTCTATACCACCAGGAAGTTTAACTCCCCTAAATTTAATTAGATTTTGTCCCCATTGCTTTTTAATTAAAGCTGTTAGATATTTTTTTAAGAAACTATCATTATAAACTTTAGTGAAGTTATTTGGATCTAATATTCTATAGCACTCAAGAACAATCCAAGTATCTTTGGATTTTGCACCCCAATCGATGTCTAAGTACAATCTATTTTGCCTTTTATTAAATCTTATTTGCTTGTCTGTACTTAGCAGAAAATCAATATCTTCAAGATAACTCTTTACCATTGCATACTGCAATAATTCAACAGAATTGAAGTAGTAAAGATCGTTTAAGAATAGTTGATATTTAATACTAAACATTCCAGCAGAAATTGAACTCGTATCAAATTTAAAAACTTTTTCAACTCCAATAACTGAGTCTGGAACTTGAATATAATTTGATGACTCATAAAAATTAAAAGATGTACTCGCCACACCAACAGAAGTTCCAGATGTTGTCACAACACCAACTCCATCTGGCGCCTTTGCTCTTCCCCTATCTAAATCTGCTTGAGTTATTTTGTACTTCAAATACATTTTCTCCACACCATCAAAGTGGCGCTCATGGAAATACTGCAAAGCATCATCAACTAAATCATCTATTTGTTCATCAGCAACGTTGATTTCTAAAACTGGTGCTCCAAGTTGCCTTAGGCAATAATCAATTAATCCTTGTCTTGTAGATGCTTGTGCCATCAGTAAAATCCTCCATCTATACTATCAGTCCAAACTGGAATGTTACTTTCATTGGTTGTTAATAGTAAATTAGTTGTTTGGATACCAACAGAAGGAGTTGCAGTTGCTACTATTTCTGCGTTTGGTCCAAAGTATGCAATTCCATAAGTATTTCCAACACCTGCTTGTACAGTTGTAATGCCAGTTAGTGCTAGATTATCAACATGTAATGATTTCCATCTTTGAGATGGTGATCCCAAATCATATGTATTATCTAAGTTTGGAACAATATTAGAGTTAACTTCTCCAGTAAATACAATGTTATCTGTATTTGTATTACCAAGTCCTAAAACGCCACCATAAAAAATAGTATTACCAATAAATCTAGATGTTCCTTCTACTTGAAAATCATTTTGAACATAAACATCATCCCAAAACGTTGTTATTCCCAGAAAATCAGCAGGACCATCAACAGTTAAATCTGTAGTGGTTACAATACCACCAGTGACATTTGTTGCATTAATTGCAAGAATAGGTAAATCAGGAGCACCAAAAGCTGTGATAACTTTTATTCTATTTTCTTGTCCTATCCGTACCGGTATTCTAGGCATCAGTAAGTAACTCCTTTTCTTACAAATACCATTCCTTCAACGACCTTAGTTTTTTTTGTTCCATCGTTTAAAACTACATCATATACATATCTACCTTCTTTCAATGTAGCAGTTTGATTTGCAGTTAAACTTATGGAAATAACACCCTCACTAACGACTACAAAACTTACCGCAAAACCAATTTTATTAGTGCTATAAGGATGTTTTCCTAATTTAGCTTCACCGGTAAAACCACTAAGGTTTAGAGCACTATTACCAGAACTACTAGCCAAGGTAAAGATTTGTTCAAAGTCTGTTCCTGTATTAATTACTAAATTGTTAACATAAACAGCAGACATTTGAATACTTAAGTATTTAAACTATTTATGATGGATCTAGATTTAGATCAAGCAACACTTCTTGTTGCTTCATGTACAATTTTATATACGATTTTGTCATATTTTTAAGTAATTCTACATCATCACATTCATCGATTTCTCGACTAATCCTTTCATATTCAAAAAGTTTGTTGACATTACTTAAAGTAATTTTATTTGGATCCATTGATCAACTCCTGTAACAATGATTTAATTTCAGAAAGTTCTGATTTGAGATTTTCTATCTCATCTTTTTCACTCCTCTTTTTATTTTTTATAGTAAGATATTTTGCATATTCTGCAGTATCACAATTTACAATTGCCCCCGTTTCGGGGTCACGATATAAATTTTTATGTCCTTCAACTCTTAACATAATTTAAATCCTACGCGAGTGCAATTGCTCTAAGATCTTTGAATTTTGGTGGATTTGCTTCATCTGTGCTACTCATAACAATTTTAATAATAAATCCAGTGAATGGGTCAACGTCATTAATTGAGAATTGGTATTCAGAATATTGACCAACTGGGTTTGCCGCGACAAACGCATCTGCTCTTCCACTATTCAATGATGGATCTATGATCGTATCACCAAATCCATCACCATCACTATCTCTTAGGTTATCATAACCTGGGAATAATTCATAAGATTGTGTAATTTCACTAGAATCTGGTCTGAATAATCTGTATAGAACTCTAAAGTCAGCAGTCGATGGGCGATATGCGCCTATTAAAACTTTAAGAGATGATGCGGGTTGTTTTAGGGATATTTTCTTGGATATGTAAGCTGCTGTATGTGGATCATTAGTTAATTGATTAGATCTTCCATCTGAGACATAATTTTTAATTGGATTATTAATCCTTGTTCTTTGTAGGATGAGAGTTGTATTTTCTAAGTCCAGAACAGGAGATAGATTCTTATCATTTGAAGATAAAGTAACCGCGAGAGTTAATGATTTATTTCTTGGTAAAGCAGCTAATCTAGCTGCCTCATTTATTGATGAACATACTAATCTTGGGGTGTTAAAACTATTTGGTTGATTTAGCTCAAGACTCTCATATCCTTGATCTTCAAATGATGTCTCTACACCACCAGCACTAGTTCCGCTTACGGTTCTAATTTCAGATTTTACTCTTGTTCCTTCACCTGGAGTTATGACATTTAATTGAGGTAGAATAGTATTAAATTGTAAATTCTGTGATGCTCTGACAGAAGATCCACCTAAAGATTTTTGATCATTGAAACTCAATTGAGTATCTCCACTTCCTCTGTCTGCTCTTGTAAATTGTAGGTAATACTTATCAGTATCTTTTAGACTAGTTAATGTAGCATTTGAAACCATATTATGTGATTTATTCAATCTGTGTAATGATACTCCATTTAATTCATACTTATATGCGATGTCTCCTACAGAATGATCTCTTGCCTGAGTTCCATTTGTACCTCTTGTTCCAATACCTAATGTATTGTTTGCATTAACACTATTATAGAAAATAACTTCATTATTGACTTTAATGTATCCAGTCGATGAAGATTGACCTTCAAAAGTAGCAAATCCTGCAGTGCTAGCAAGAGAAACTGTAGTAGAGTTTAGTGTAATTACAGCAGTTAATGTTATTGGAGTAGTATTAGGTGTAATATTTGAAATTGAAACTTTATTAGAGTCTTGAGTCATTCCATGATTTGGGTGACTTACTTCAAAAGTTGTACCGGTATACAAGTCAGATAATACTGAAGAACTTCTTATTGTTGTATTTGCCATTGAAGTTCTCACATTATTATCAAAGTAAACTAATGCTGAACCCGATGTAAATTCTTCACCAGCAACATTTGAGAGATACAATGTATCAATATTTGATAAACCAGCAACTGTTATCGTCGCCTTTCCACCTTTTGGAGTAGTTAGAGTGCTAGTTGTTATTCCAAGAACATCACCAACAACATATCCATTTCCAGATTGACCTGCTCCAACATTTATTGATACTGCAGAGACAACGTTGTTTGCAACTGTAACTACTCCTGTAGCACCAGATCCATTACCATTAATGTTATAAAAATTTACATTGGAATAAGTTCCATTTGCAAATCCAGTACCTACTCCAGTTAAAGTTAAACCAGAAACTGAACCTCCAACTTGTTCAATATATCCAATTGGTCCTGGAGCATTACCTTCACTTACTTTTCTTCCAGTATTAAGGATGCCTTGCATCGTGGCATAATTTGCCTGTGATGATAATACAGAAGTAATACCCACTCTAAGTTTTCTTGGAAGTGTTTTAATTGGATTCAAATTCAAGTCAGGTGTGATGTAAGTTGTATCACTGATAGTTGGATTATAGAAATAAACTGTTCCAGTCTTATTAACAAAATTTGCTTTATATAATTTAAATTTCATATCTTCAAACTGATTAGCAGTCCATATTGTTCCATTCTGTGATTTAAACAAACTTCCACCAATGTATTGTTTTGTTACAAGAACACTTTCTGCGTTTGGTAATGATTGAGTGTTAACTGTCTTTTCACCCATTCTCGCAATCCAACATTCATAATTATTTGAAGTTGGTGCTAAAACAACAATCGCGTATTCTCTATTTGGTTCCAGATAAATTGGGGATTGGAACTTTACATTAGTTGCAACTTCTGCATTTGATGAAACATTAACCTGTGTTGGTTCTAATGGAACTCTGCAGAAATCTTGGACCATCGTATTTGTTGGGGTTCCTAGTTCAACTGTTCTAAGCTCAACAAATACTTTCTCACTATCATCTTTGCTGGCAAAGAATAGATCTACTGAAGTTAAGAAAGCTCCAGTTTCATCTACTGTGAATGATTGTGCGAGAGGGTCCTTACCTCCTCTACGTGGTGGTGGTGGAGGTGGGGGTGGTTTTCTAACGGTAACTAAAGTTTGAGTATATACGTCTACAACTCCACTTGCGCTATAAGTAGTTTCTGCCGCACTAATTAGCAAACTACCAGTAACGTTTTGAGAATTACTTGAACTAGAAGTTAACTTAAATGCTCTGGTTCCTACTTGGAAACGAACTGATGGTGGTGGTGTTGTAAGAGGGTTTCTAAAGAATAATGCCCCTCCAACATCACCCCAGGTATCTGTGATCAAGCGAATGTCAGTAACTCTTGCTTGAGCACCGCTACTTTCACCAACTAATATGCAGTCTCTTGCAATTCTACCAAAAAATCTACCTTGAACTTCTTGTACTAAAGATCTAATATCAACGTTTAGAACTGTTGAAGATGAAGTGTAGTTTGATGGTAAAGTTAATGACTTATTATATGGGTTTAATGTGAATACAGTTTGCCAGGAATTTGGATTATTAATATCACCTAATTTATGGTTGGGTGCTGCTAGTCTAAAAGTGACTATAGTATCAGATCCCAAATAACCTTTAACTACTTCTCCACTGCTGAATACACCAGAAATCATAGAGATTTCTATTAATTTGGGAACAATATCAACTCCACTAGATCCATCAAAGAATGGATAGTATCTTGTTAATGGTTTTAGTCCACCTGCTGCGAATCCAACATTTCTAGATCTTAAATGGGTATCTGGATAACTACTAGTCTTAATTGTCTCAATATATGTTCCATCATAAGAACCAGTAATTGTTCTGGTACCACCATCAACAAAAACATCTCTAACCCAGTTATCTGTTGGTGGATGCAAGGTAATTCCACCATTGAATTCAATCATATTGAATGGATTTACATTCTCTACCCTAGAAGCAAGTGGCTGTTCAATCCATCCAACTTCAGTGTAATTTAAAGTGATAATATCTCCAGTTTTCTTAACAGTTGATTCTAAAAGATTTAAATCTGCATTAAAATCTGCTGTACTATAGTCAGTTCCAGTTGCAAGTGCTAATTCTGGTGTAATTGAAAAATTCTGTATTGCTGGAACTAACTCTTGATTAACTGTATCAATTACTGCTTCTGCATCTGGATCACTTAACTCAATGAATGAATTGTCTTTAAAATCATCGACAAAAAATCCAGTTTTAAATCTACTTAAACCATCAGCATCTTGGATTTGTAAAGATTTTGTATTTAACTCCAGTAAACTTAATGATGTTGTTATTTCTAGATTTTTAATTCTATCTTCCAGTTTACCAATATCTCTCATTGTGTAACGTCTATTATCAACGAGAATAATACTCGCATCTGAAGTGTTATACAGATATGGTGGTAATTCTATAGTTGCTATATCCATAGCTCCTTCAACATTTGTAGGAAGTTTTGGATCTAACGCTGGAACCCCCTGCACAACTGAAAATTGACCAAGACTATTTAAAACAAGTAGATCTTTTCTACCCAAATAATAATTGTAAGATATTAATGAACTTTCTCCAGGAGCAACGATGATTGCTGAGTTAGTTCCTGAAGTAGCAAAATTTCTACTTGCAAAAGCAAATGGTGATTGAGTTGTAGAGGTATTTACAGAAACCATTGGTCTAAAATCCAATGTATCTGTTGCCCTTGTTCCATCTGGTAAATATGGAACATCTTTAGTGAATCTTTCTGCTGGATAAGATGAAACTACAAATACATCTCCAGAATCACCTGACGGAACTTGATAATAATCAAATACAACTAGCAATTGTCTTGATGGAATAGAGTCAGTTTTTCTAACAATTTTTGAATAATCATAATATTGATCTTTTTGACCTTTATCCAATGTAAAGTTATTTGTCACATCTAGGTACGAACCTTGAGTAATATTTTGTAGATTGGTTATAATCCCCGATTCTTCAAATGTAGATGTTTCACCAATAACAAACTTTTCTGTCGTTAGATAAACAATATTAACTTCGGACGATGATGGTATTTCTACAATTTGTGCTACTGCTCCACTGGAAGATCCAATGATTCTTTCTCCAACAATGGCAGATATTGTAAGATTTAGTCCAGAAATAAAAGTTAACTTATCAAAAACTGGTTTTATGTTGTTTAGTGATTCAAATACTTTGGTAACCTTAACTACATCTGGTCTATTCAGAGATATTTCTTTATCCTCTACTCTTAGTCCATAAAATGAATTCTTAGTCAATCCATTGTTATCAGTTGAAATGCCGGTCTGAGAGTTATTTACAATAAGTTGACCCGATCTTATGTAACTCTTTTGTTTGGCCAACATTGAGTTTTTCACAAGAGTAACGTTTATAGTTACATTATTAGATTGTGACGTTCTAAGACCATTAACAGTTAATTGGGTACCATCACCAGAAATAGTAAATTGATCACCAGATAAATCTTCAATTGCACCATCAGAATAGTGAACAGAATATCTGTCAGCATCAAAGGATTGGAAAAATGCACTTGTGATACCAACTGATGATGTTGTTAATGTTAACGTTCCACTAGCATTGGTAGATTGTCCTGTAATTTGTCTTCTAAGTTGAATATTTGATGATGATAGATTTACTGATCCAACATTTTTATTACTTAACTTTGCGTATAGACCTTGATTTTCTTTGTTTAAAATTGTTGGAACACCTAGTGTTGCAGTAACTCCACTCACTGTTGAACCTGGCAGTGCTCCACTGCAAACATCTGTTACGTCAGTAACTGCAACTAAAGTAATCGTTTTTAAATCTGCTGAAATTGAAGAGACTCTATTAAAAGTTTCTGTTGCAACACCAGCAATTTGATATCTAATAATAGAACCAACCTTAACTAATCCGAAAGTTTTTCCTGGGCAAGTCATTGCACCAGCAGTGGTAATTTGGAACTTATCACTTAGAATAAATCCAGGAATATTTGATCTTTGGAGAATAACATCTCCACCAAAATCTGTTTGGAATCCCGAAAATGTTGGATTAGAATCTTGCCATACTGATTTAATATCTTCTGTAGAATAAGCAGTTACGGAAGAAACACTTCTGGGAAATTCTTGAGTTTCATTAATTATAAGTGCTTCCCCTACAATAAAGGTTCCAGAGGTCTGTATGAGGTTTATTGTTGTGCCTGCAGCAGCAGTTACCACATATCCTGATGCTCCGCTACTCACACCCCTTACAAGAGATGTAGCGGGGCACTGAGTCGAGTTAAGTGCTTGATTTAATGTTAGAGTTATATATGTCTGTAAGTCAAATAAGAACAAGTCCCAGGAAGTTGCACCAGTTCTATAAATGTCATCCGTTAATCCAAATGAATAAACTCTTGCTTCGCCAATTTCAGTTCCATTTCCAGCGGTTGTTGAGTTTCTTCTTTGATTATAAAGTTTTACTTTGTTACTGTTATTGTTTATTCCAAAAAATGGAGTACCAAAAACGTTATTTAATCTTAATAATGTACCAAATTCAAAAGGAATGAGTGCTCTTGGAACCAATGCCGTTGTTCTTGGTTTTTCTACATCAACAATAGTATCTGTTTGTTTTTCTATATCAAAACCTTTAACGTATGCTCTACCTGGAGAAATTTTTACAGACATTAGATTGTCTGATGGGGTTAGTCCGTTTTGTGTTGTTTCTCCAGGTAAATAAGTACCTTCATTTGAAAGTCTATCATTTAAAGATTCTGTGACATTGACTATAAACTTATCTACTGCATAATTTCCCGACTCTTCAAATGTCCTCTTTGCAAAATAATCTTTAACGATTGAATATGTCGATTTATTCTGTAATTTTTTAATTAATCCACCATTTAATCTTAATAACTCTACGAAATTCTTATCATCAATATCCGTTAGTGGTTTTTTAGTTAACGTCGTTGAAATTTTTAATCTGTCTGCACCTGGTGCAGCAAAGTTAGAAAATCCTCTTGCATTATCATAAAGATTTGGATCTTCTTTGATTGTGGTTATTTCTTCCGAAATATTTAATCCTACTCTATACGATGGTTCATTTGTATATGGATCTAAAACAATTTTATCTGCTGAAACATTAACAAAAGATCCTCTGATGAAATATACACCATTTGCAACAGCTGCAGCACAACCAATAGCACAAGCACCAGTTGCTATTAAAGTTGCTACAGTATCATCTTCATTTAATGTCGTATTTCCATATGTAAATGCTGTTTCAGTTATTAACTCTTCTCCATCATCTAAAAACTTAATCGTGTTATCATCGCCAGCATTTAGATATTGGACGAATAATGTCAAATCAGTAATTTCGCTTGAATCCTCTGGGGTTAAATATGAGTCTACTACTACGGAAATACCAGTAATTGATCCTGTGAGTTTTTTGCCAATTAATTGATCGGCATATAAAATAACAGGAATTCCAAGATGCTCTGTGTTTATTTTTATCGAATGATAATCCGAAATATAAGTAATGCCACCAGGAATAACCATGGAGCCATCTTTAAACATATGGCTTCCAAAAGACTCAATTTGATCTTGAAGGATAGATTGTAAAGTTGTTAATTCTCTTGCCTGAATTGGAAATCCAGGTTTGAATAAAACTCTATAATAGTTATTCTCTTTATCAAAATCATCATAATATGGATTAAGATTTAGATTAGTCTTTTGTGGCATTTTTAAAATTCCAGAATGATTTTAACGTCTTCTTTTTGTCGAGAATTTCTACTAATTGCGGGTCTATTGTCAATATAAAGAACATCCCCCGATCCTTTATTTATCTCAGGAGAAGCAAGACCATTAGTAAATCTAGATCCTAAACTAATAATTTTAGTACCTGTTGGATTTGTTGTAATTCCAGTAAATGAAATATCAATTGATCCAACAAATCCACCATTTGTTGTTAATGGAGTTGCAGTTGATTGAAAATCTAAAACTTTAGATGCTGTTCCAACTCCAATATAATCTGTTTGATCCAAATAAGTTTGGTTAAAATATAATGATCTATCTCTAAAATATTTTAGAACCTTTGTTTCTTCATCATATGAGGCAACATATCCTTTAGCGATTCCACCAGTTACATTTTGAGATACAATATCTCCAATATTAATCGATCCACTAGTTGAAATAAATTTCACTGCATATAATGAAGAAAATTCACTATCTGTATATGTTGACGTTGATCCAATGGAAGTTGGATTTTTTAGAACTGCTATTTGAGCAAATTTTGTATCTACAGGAAAATCTTTTGTAGAATCGTCAAATCTTGCATAGATTAAAACTCTGTCAGCACCTAGTTCTTTATATAAATCATATCCATGTCCTTTTGATGGTGGAATTATTGGAATTAACTTTGCAAAATTTGCAGATGCATTGGAGTTAATCGTTGCTAAATTTACAATTCCAAAAGTATAACCTTTTCCACCAGCAGAAACTGTAGCATTTGTGATTTCACCACCAACCACATCAAGAATTACTTTTCCGCCAGTTCCATCACCTAGAATATCAACTTCCTGTCCCAGTCCCCCAGAATATCCAGATCCTCGATTTGCAATATAAACTTTTTTAATTTGATTATTATTTACACTAGAATCTCCATTAGATCTAACAGCATCTATTTGAGTATCAGTTGATGTACTCCAATTATTTGGTAATGAAATATACTCTGTAGAATCAAATTTAATAATATCATTAGGTGCTACTGTAAACAAATACTTCCAAAGATATCCATCTCCACTTTCACCTGCTCTAGAAGGTTCCAGAGTTGTGAAAAGTGGTTGATCTTGAGAAGCATTACCAGTGGTGTTTATTCCCGAAGATCCATTATCAATGCAAACATAAACACCATAATTTTCATTCATTACATAATAATTTGCATCATACAATCTTGTTGATTGTGTTACTGGAGATGGTGCTTCAACACCATAATCATGTCTGTACATCTCATATCTTGTACCTTTGCTCCAATCAATTCTTCTTATAAGTCTTCTTACGTTCAAACTGGTTACTTTTTTTCCAAATAAAATGGTATCTCCAATATGATTAACATTATTAATGTTATCAAGAGGACTTGGTACATTTGTATTCCAAGAAGGAGTGCCACCAAAACCAACTCTTGTTGGGTTTGCCAAACCTAAAACAACATAATATGAATTGTTGACATTATCAACAGTATCTACAAAATTATTTGCATTTAAAATTCTAAATTGATCCGTTACAATAGCAGCCATTATACACTTAGCTTTTTTCTATATTTATATTAGGTTTAATCGAGAAGTTTTCTGAGTGATCCAGTACTTCTTAATCCATAATCTCTTCTTTCTATTGATGGGAAAGTTGATAAACCTGAATCAACTCTTAAACCACTTACCGTAACCCCAATCGCAACAGATCCTCTTATTATAGGACTTAATTTACCCCAAGAGAATCTACCTACAAAAGATCCAGATGTTGTCAATCCAGTAATATTACTATTTGATCCAATATTTGTAATTATCTCCGCATTAGTTGCTGCTCTGGTAATACTATGAACATAATAAATGTTATTCAAGAAAGTAGTTCCAACTCCAACTGGAGAAGCATCTCCCGAATCTACAGAAGTAACACCTCTGCCAACATTAGTGTCTGTGACGCAAATTGGATATCCAACTTGTAAACTACTAAAATCTCCGCTGGAAATCTTAAGATTTAATTTAAGTGCTAGTGAATGTCCACCCGTTCCAGTTGTGGTTGATATGCCCGTAATAATTCCAGCAAAACCTTCAATTACACTAATATTTCTAACTCTTTCTTTCAAAGGAGCAGGCGTTGGTACTAAAACTTTAGGTGCAACTGTATATCCTAGTCCAGGATTGGTTATGGTAATTGGGGTAGTTAATCTACCATTAGTGATTGTTACTGTTGCCGTAGCAGTAGTTCCTATCCCAACTCCAAGATTTCTTGGTCGAGTAATTGAAACTGTTGTTGTATTTCCAACATATCCAGATCCAGCATTTACAATAGTAAGTCCAGTTACTCTTGTATTAGTAACATTAATTGATGCGGTCATTGATCCAGTTGAATATCCAGTATCATATACGATCAATCCACCAACAGATTCTATGATTGTTGCGGAAGCATCTTCTTCGTAGTTAAAGAATCTTGCATCATCAACAAAAAGTTCAGTAGATGCAGGTGTAAAATCTTTTATAATTCTTGCAACTGGATAAATCTGAGACTCTAAAGAATCTCTAGTTTTATATATTGTTTCACCATTAATTACTTTATCAATTTTTTGTTTTTTCCATGCAAGTTCTCTAAAATTATCATCATCTATACCCAATCCAGTATAAAGATTAGTTTCTATACTATCAGATGCAGCAATTAATGTAATTGTTCTATCTTTCTGTTCTTTGGAAGATGCAATTCCAGTAAATGCTGATAGTTTAACACTATCACCAGATTTTAATGTTTCTGGTACATCTATGGTAATGCTATCAGACTCTTTTGTACCATTATAGAAGAATATTGAAATACTATCTTCAAATTCTGGTGCCTGAGTAAATGTAAATGATGTGCCCCCTGTAAATTCATAAGATTCACCAGGAACTTGAAGAACATTATTGATAAAGATCAAAAGTAAATTCTCCAGTTTTATCAATGATGATTCTGCATCTTGATCATTAGTTTCAAAACTCAATAACTTACCAGCAAATGCAAGTGGGAATCTCTTTCTCACTCCATTTTGTAGCGGTTTAATGGAATCAATATAATCAAATTCTCCAAGTTCCCATGATGCTAATTGGTCACTATAAGTCTGTAATACCGTAATGCTAAAATCACTTATTGGACTTGCTAGTCTAGCATCTGTGACTAGACCAACTGGTTTAAATACATCACCAACTCTAAATGCATATCCAGGTCTAGAAATATCAAACTCAGTTACTTGGAATAGTGATCCAGGTGCAACTGTTTTTGATGCTGGAATTATACCAGTTGCGATTGTGGTTGTAATGATCCCAACAAAAGATCCTATTGCTGAAGCAACGTTAGCACAATCAGATGGTGAATAGACCCCAGGCACTCCAGAAATATCACCAATTACTGTAAAGTCAAATATTTGTATCTCATTTGTATAACCACCTCTGTTTATAGCCTCATTTCGCATGGCTTGAATAGCCATATCTCTAGCTTGATTGAATGCATATATTGATTGTTGCTCTTCTCCATATAGGAGTGCTGGATTTGTTTTATATAAATTAGCTGCGTCCCAAACTTTATCATTTCCACCAAATCTTAAATTGTGTGTAATTGTTTGTAAAACGGATTTAATGTCATCGACACACTCTGCATTGCCATTAGGAACTGAGAATCCAGGGTAGAATGCTAACATTCTTCCTACAGCAACTTCCGCAATTAGTTGTATGTTGCTTTCAATTAAATTAGCAGCATCATAAAATACACCATCATATGCAATATTATCATTTGAACCAACTTTGAGTGTTAATAGTGTATTTAATCCACTATCTGTTGTTGATCCAAGACCAACTCTGGATACTCCAACAATTGGTAGATTTTCATAAGATGGTTCTCTAATATTGATATTTGTGGTTGTAGCAGCATATCCAGTTCCAGCATTAGCGATTGAGAATATAAGTGTTCCACCAGCTCCTACAACAGCATTAATAACGCCAGAATTTCCGGTTGGTGATGTAATTGCAATGGAAACGGGTCCACCATAATATCCAGAACCATAATTATAATCTTTCCATTCAATTCCTACAGAACATGATCCAAGACCAGTATAAGTATGTGCAATTGTTGAAATTCCACCATTAACTACAATTGTACTGCCACCTGTTCCAACTAAAGATCTGAAAATACCGCCTTCTGGACCTGCTCCTGGATATGGGAAAATATTTGTTGTTACCCCAACTGTTGCAGTTCCTCCAGATACATATACATGATTTACCGTTGAAACTCCAACATTTAGAACAATAGTGGTTCCAGCTGTCCCAGCAATGACTCTATAAACATCATAAGTACCTTCAAGAGTATTCTTACTACTTTGTGGGTATGCATTACCTAGAGTTCCAATACCTGCGGGATATGGGAATCTAGTTGTTGAATATCCTATTGGATTGCCAGGGCATGAAAGAATTATATTTGCCAATCTTACATATTTTCCTGCTCTTAAATTATGATTTCCATTAACTGTGATTGTTGCAATCCCAGCAGTTCTATTATAAACTAATCCAGTTACATTAAATGTTGAAATTCCAGTCCAGGAATTACATGAGAATCTTAGACCAGAAAGACCAAGTGGATCTCCAACTCTGAGATTATGTGCCCCATTTAATATAAATGTTGCAATACCAGTAGTATTGTCATAAGATCCAGTGACAATACCAAGAACTTTTGTTGGTGCAGAGTATGTGCCAATAGCAACTATAGTTGATATTCCACCAGAAGCATTTGTAACAATTCCAATTTGAGCTGGATAAAGAGGTGCAAATCCAAGTCCTTGTGTAGATCCAAATGAAATTATGACTCCACCTCTGGGAAGTTGATTTTGATTTACATCATCTGTTGAAATAATATTTTGACCATTTGAAGATGTAATGCCAGAGAAAATAATACTACTTATTCCAACTGTTCCAACAATATAGGATGATTGTGCGTATCCAACTGCATATTGGCTATAGTCTTGAACTATATTATCATATGGAAGTAATTCTGGATTTGGAATGTTTGATACTGGCAAATCAAATTGTTTAAATGTGTATACATTATCTGGATTATTAGCTGTTGTTGGAGTCTGGAATATTCCATTCAGGAATAAGAATGCACTTCCGGTTTGAATTCCAGTTGTATTAAGTCCAGAAACAGTTGCTGTATAAGTTCTGCCTACACCACTCAAAGATGTTGAAATATCATCAAATATTCTATTATTGGAATAATCTTTCCTTAAATAAACTCTTCCACCAAATACAGCTCTTGGATATGGAACATTATTCGAATTTTTTTCAAGTGTTCCCTTTCCTGTAGGTGCAGATGTAAAGTAAATAATACTTCCAGAATCTATATTGTAAGTCCCACTATAAACTCTAACAGTACTTCCGATTCCATGAGAAGTTCCAATTGATCCAAGATACCCCCTTGTTACTTCTATATTTGTAAAAGTACCAAAACCAGTAATTTGAGCACCAGAAGTAGTTGCAAATCCTACGTTGATGATTCTCATAATCTCATCATCAACTTTTATTGTCGCATCTGGAATAAAATCTCTGATAGTTCCAAGAGAAAGTACAGAGGTTGACTCTCCAATTCCAGCTTGTAGTGGAGTATTTACTGGAGTATATGCTAATGGATATTGAACAACACCATCAATTGTTATAAGAGTTTTTTCAAGTTTTGTGCTCATTTGAAGTTCATGAGCATTTCCAGATCCAAGACTTGTAAAAGTCACATAAATTCCGGCCAGTGCATCGGACTTTCTTGTTGATAATCTGAATCTATCCTCATCAATTCTAATCGCATATACTTCAGATGGTAAAATGTCAGTGCTAAATCCAGCTTGAGTTATTGACGTATTAATGCCAACCGCAGTTGATCCAATTCCTATGAATGTAGAACCTGGAGTATAAATTAATTTTTCTCCAGTATTGAAGAAATGTTTTTCAATTGTAAATACTCCAGTTACTGGATTTAAGAATATTGAGCTAGATGGTGAAAACTTTTTACTGAAGATAGGTACACCATCAGATGTTAATTTAAATGATGTCTTATTTGATCTCGAACCATTAACTGCATTATAAGAAAGCAGTTCCATAGTTTCTCTCAATTTACCATATTCTATAGGTGGATAATTATTTGAAAAATCACTTTCGGTGTAAATTACTTCATTAAAAGAGCTTATTTGTAATGATGCGGTAATGCCAGGATCTCTATAGAATCTTAATTGAGCAGGTGATGTTGAATAATCAATACCAAAAGTTCCAATGCCAGAAGTAGAACCAATAGAGACAAATGGATATTGAGTTATTACAGCATTTCCATTGTTATTTGCTACTAATACCTGATGTAGGGCACTAGTATTTCCATAGGATACTCTTACCAAAGATTTTATTGTTGATACTTCTGTCTTATCAAATTTAAATATTGAGGTACTTGCCGCAGATACTTTTACATAATCAGATTCAAATTTGAATGATCTTTCAGTTCCTTCAATTTGACCATTTAGAATAGATCTATAAGTTCCAACACCTACTGCTGTAGTTCCAAATCCAACTACTCTGCTTCTTACAACAACTTCACCATTATAAGACGCATTTTGATAATTTAATGCAAAAATTCCTCCACTTAAAGATGCTGTAAATGTTCCAATTGGAGTGTATGAATTATTGTCTATTGCAATAGTGTCAAAGAAATAATCTGATTGATATGTATTTGTTCCATCATGAGTTATATAAAGTTCGACAATATTTTTAATTTGCTGATTGTTTTTATCATAAACTTCAGCAGTTACGTACATCGATTCTAGTTTATTTGATTGTGTAGATATTATTTGTGTTGTTATTCCAATGGTAGCAACATCAACAGATCCTGCTAGATCAATAAACCCAACATTAATTGTTCCAATACCAGCAGTATCTGCATTAAAATAAGTTTTTAGAATTTTGATATCATAATCAATATCTGTTGTGTTCGCTGGATAGAATCTAAGAGTTTTGTCCCCATATTCGTTTACATTACCTTCAATATCAACTGGTTGATTAGTTGTTGTAAATATTGATGATTTTTCAAATGTTACTAAATCAGATGGACGCCCCCCAACAACTATTACTTCTGTTGCTTGAATATCGGTAGTTGCTGGATCAATAATTTGAATCAAAAATCTGGCGAAAGAGTCTTCAAAGATAGTTTCTACATAAGGATTTAATGATGATCTTGAATTTGAAAATAGTGAACTTATATCATCAATTTTTAAAACATTATTTGTCCTACATTCGATATAACCAGATAATTTTCTATTTCTAAGTTTTATATCCTTTGACCTTGATTGTACAACATTGTTATCAACAGCCAAATCAAATCCATAAATTGTATCAACGCGATCTTCATTAATGAAGTCAAAAGTAGTAATAGATTCAACTGGTGTTACAGTAACTCCAGCACCAGAAACAGACTTTACTTCAGTATCTGAGAAATTTTTCAATCCAACTGTGTGTAATAGTGAATTAACTGGATTAATTAATTTTTCAAATTCTATTGGACTCTTAATTGTATATGATAAAGACTGATAATAATCATTATCCGGTAAAACCTGATAATCTTCATTTAATTTGCCGACATTATCTAACCACCCAAGATCTTGCCTTGCAGAATAATTAATTTCAAATCTAGCGTTGTTATTGATAAAACTATCAACTTTTGCCCTTGTTCCACTAAATGATCCAATAATTAGATCGCCAATTTCTAATTCATATCTTCCAACAGCTTTAATAAATGTAGTTCTATCTTCTGTGATCACCAAATCAGTTTCAATATATTCGTTATTAACAAATACAAGTATCTTTTCACCAATACTAAATTTTGTTGCTCCAGTAACAACATCAAATCTAGGATAATCTTCGTATCTAACGAAAGAAGCAAAAGTAGGAGTTGTTACGGCTATTCCAGCATTTGTTGTAATTCCAGTTAAATTAAATTCTAATTCTGCTGGGTTTGTATTTCTATATGCTGTAATATCATAGAATTTAAATTTATTGTCAATAGCATTAAAACCATTACCACTAGTCTCATATTTCTCAACACCCTCTACAAAAATTTTATCACCAACATTTACAACATTTTGAGCATATCCTGCAATTGGTGTTTGAATAGTACAAGTTACTATTCCAGTTGGTCTATCATAAACTACTTTACTGATAGTAAAACTATTAGTATTATTAGTAGCAAAAAGAGTATGCTTTGAAGAATTTAAACCATTTGGCGCTTCAATGATATTAATTTTTCCTATGCCAGATCCACCTATAGTTGGTGTAATAATTCCATTATCTATCGCAATACCATCAGAATTTGCTAATACAAGATCTGGTGCTGATTGGTAATATCTACCTCCATATGTTATGTCTATTGATTTTACAATATTTGTATCAAGTACAAAGAATGTTGAGGGTACAAGTGCTTGAGGGCGTAAAGTTACATCAGATGGATATTCAAATCCAGGATCAATAACTCTTACTTGATCAATTTTTCCTATGGTATTTGACGCCGTATATATTTGAGCTCCAGTTCCATTTACTGAATTAAATCCATTGATAACTGGCAGTTTTTTATAACTAACTCCACTAGAAGTTAAAGATAGTCTTGCAATCGGACCATTGGCGGTTTTAGAGAAAGTTGTATAAGTGCAACTTTCACATTGGGTACTAGTATATGAAGTTGATTCTGGAATTTTTGTTAACGATATTTTAAAATTATTTCCCGCAACATCAAATACAGAATATCTTCCATTATACAAACTATCGATATAATTTATTTTAGACGCATTGGTAACATCTAAATCAGATGTTGATATAAATCCAGATTTTTCTAAAGCATAGAAAAATACCTGAGGCATCCCAGTGTCATATCTTAAAGTTATTTTTGCATCGCCACTAACCCCTACAGTTCCAACACCAGAAACCACAAAATTAGCAGTATTTCCAACGGATATAAATTCATTCTTAAATGCTGAATCATAATAGAATTTTAATCCATATCCATCCAGAGTCGAATCTGAAACATCAAATACAATGTCATTATTTCTTACAATATTTAATTGTGGATTTACTAATGCTATAGTATGTGATGCTCCACCAACAGAATTTATATTTACGATAGATGGTGGATATATTTTATTATCATATAAAGTTTCTGTAAAATTAAAAGTATTTTCATCTAAAACATAAATGTAGTAATCTCCAGTTTGCAATCCAGATGCTACCGTAGTAACAGGTCGATAATATACTTTATCACCATTCGTAAATCCATGACGATTGATTGTAATAGTATCTTTTATTGTATTGATTCCAGAAGAACTAAACGTAATTCGATTTACAAGAATCCTTTGACCTATGGTATCATATCTAAGTCTAACTGAAGTTGATGTTCCAACACCAACTGCTTGATTTGATTTAACATCAAGATTGATAATGTCTCCATTCGTTAATCCATGGCTAGTTGAAAGAGAAACTAACGTTGTAACACGATTTACATCAGACGTTACTTGAGTAAAATCTGATCTAACTGCATATCCAAAACTATTTGTTCCAAAATTAGCAAAAAATAGTCCTTTTGTTGTTGTAGTCAATCCAACTTGCGTTACAATACCAATATGATCATCAGATTGTTTTACAACATAGAATGGTTCCCAATCTCCAGAACTTAGGATTGGTGTTGGACTATCATTAGGAGTTTTTTGTACAAATAAAGATCCCTCTCCTGGTGGTTTTTTAATTAAAACTTTTTGATTTGTCTGGAACGGATGATTTGGGAGTCTAATACTCTGAATTGGAATTGATGTAGTTCCAGTTAGTTCACCAATTCCAATAGTATACGTAACAGATGTGCTGAATCCAACAGAAGTGCCAACACCTACAGATTCAACTGGATTAAAATAAACAATATCATTTACTTTTGATTCAAATTTTGGAGTCGATATCGGTAATGAGAAATAAGTTGGAACAAGTTCAACTTTTGCTGATAATGTATGTGCAAATCCAGAATTATTTCTAGTAACCCTTAATATTTTACGATCATCAAATCTATTAAGGATCGTCATAGTCTCGGTTCCACTGACTTTTACCACATCACCAACATTCATGTTTTCTGGAATACTGGAGACATAAATGTCTGTAATAACTCCAACAATAGAAGTTGATGGAATTGCTTTATATAAAAATGTTTGTGATGTTGTAATTCCTACTTTGTAATTTTTACCGAGAACATTTTTTAATGATGTACTTATCCCACTCAAATAAACATTATCAGATTGGTTGAAAGTATGTGTTGTTGAAATATAACCTTGAACTTCATTTTCACTTTTCCAAATAAGAATGACATTTTGATATTTTAATGTATTAGTTGTTATATTGGTTATTTCCTTTCCTTTTATTAGGGAAACCTGTGCTGAAGCTCCAGATCCACTAGTATCTTCATTATTAAAAATTGCAGAGTCCCCAATTTTGTAATTATCACCTGCAGAGATAATATCTAACCTATCAACAGAACCTCTTAAAACAGACTCTACAACTGATGTTTGGTTAATAATTTCGTTTGATTCAACTATAAAATCACTACCAGAATATTGATTGGATGTATTGTACGGTAGAGTATTTCTGATTATTTCAGTTCCTTTAAAATTGTAATCTTGATTGATAATATAAGTTTCATCTAGCAAATTCGATCTAAAAGAATCCCCAAGAAAATAAGGAAATACCGGTTCAATTGTATTTGTTGTTTGATTTACTTTTAAAGTTGTAAAATATGCATATGTTCCTAATGGAAATTCTGGTGTCTTACAAAATCTTCCATTTGATTCGTCTAAATCCCCAGATTCATTATAGACATAATCTTCAATAAAGAATCCTGCAGAGAATCCAGAAGGTCTATTAGTTATTGAATTAGTATTTAATACATAACTAGAATTTAATAATCTAACGGAAGAATCATTAACTTGAGGGTTATCATATCCATATGGTCCGTAAATTGGATTTCCATCTAATGCCCAACCAATTATAGGTGAGTGATTGGATCCAGTATCACCAAAATATTGAGATCCTATATTTGTAGAGTATCCAACTATACAATATTTCAAATTAGTTATTGATCTTTTTAAAATATCAGATCCATATCTAGAAAAAGTATTAACTCTTAAACTTCTAACATTTGGATCTAAAGAAACTTCAGATCCAGCTGATTTTACTGTTATGCTAGTTGTATCTTGAAGATAATTTACACCAGGATTTATTACTCTGACTTCAGTAATTGCATTATTGACAATTATTGCTCTTAATTTTGCTCCCGTTCCTTCGCCACTAACAACAAGATCTGGTGTAGAATAATATTCTCTGCCACCACTTAAAACCTGTACGGAATCTATTTTTCCATTTTTAATATAAGGTTTTAACTGAGCATCTTTTCCAGTCTTTATTGTAATTAGTGGTTTTTTATGTAAATTTAAAATATTGGACCCATAATTAGTTCCTTTTTCATATAGATATATGTCATTTATGACTCCACGAATAATGGGTGTTGCAGTTATGATGCCAGATATACCATCACGATATTTTACATTAACACTAATACTGATCGGTGGATATTGGAAAACTTGATATCCAGTTCCTTTTGATTGAAATTTAATATAATTCTTCCTTTCGTAATTTGAAGTTATTGTTCCACCAATTCCAGCATCTGCAAGTCTAAATTTATTATCAGATAGTTTGATAACCTGATATTGTTTTGCTGTGGATAATCCAGAAATGATTGTTGGGAGAGTTGAACCAAGTCCAACATTTGTAGAATATACTATTGTCTCACCATCATTAAATCCATGATTTACGAAATTAATCGTATTGTCACTAGTAGAAATACCAGATGGGAAAACTCTTAATTTTCTATTGGAATATCCTTCTCCAGAAGATAATACATCAATACGAGTTACATTATTTGCAGACTCCAATAATCTAAATTTTTGGAACCCAATATTACTTGCAGTTGTAAATCCAATTGTGTTAATTCCAGAATTAAAATCTTTTTCTGTTCTATAAAGTCTTACAGTTTTTGGACCAGTTACTTGTGCAAAATATACTGAACCATTTTCTAGATATTCAGTCTTGATACCAGTAGTATCATTTGATCCAGCAAATGTTCCGATGCTTACTGGTGGGCTTCCATTTTTATCATAAACTAATGCTTGTCCATTTTTAATATTGTGGTCTTTTATAAAACTTAAATCATCCAATATAACATCTAATCCACCACCCTGAGATGATGGCAAAGCACTAAAATCTAATTCTCTATATCTTTTTGATGTTATTGGTTTCAATATACATCCAGATCCATTTCCACCAGTAATGGTTACTGATACTGCATCGTCAATATCAAAATCTTGTGGATCCACAAATACTTCTTTTACTGATCCAGTAACGACAGGTTGAATAAGTGCGGTAGTTCCAATTCCTGGAGATGAAACTTCAATAAGTGGTGGATTAATTACATCATAATTTAAACCAGTATTTAATATGTTTATAGACTCTAAAGGTCCAAAATAAATTCGGTCGTTCGACTTATATGAATTTATTTCTACGCCATTTATCATTATGCCGACTGTTTCAGCTTCCGTTTTTGTCCTATTAGAACGTTGAATGTCTGGGAATAATGGGAATTTTTTAAGACTCTTTTGTGGTCCTATTTTTAGATTATTTTGGAAAGATAGTGTAAAAGTATGATTTCCTGTTCCTGGATCTAAAGTTCCAAATTCAATATAATCATCTGATGGAATGAAAGACCTTGAGGTATAAAGTTTAATCTTATTTGATTCTGTTAAAACTCTAACGTAATAAAGACCTTCATCCAATCCAGGAATAGATTGATTTTCTGGTTTATAGTATACTTCATCACCAGTTATGAATGGAACACTAGACTGGAATGATAATACAGAATATTTTAGTGATGATGGATCATATTCTTGGATTCTATTACCATTTGCTTCACCTAGAGAAATTGATGATAAATTAGTTGTAATTGGATATGATGGTAGAGAATTTGAAGCAACATACATGTATTCATCATTTTCATTATAAACATTTTGAACATCGGATGTGATTACATTATTTCCATATTCAATTTGTGCTCCAGAACTTGTTGCTTTATTTAAATTTCTACGGATGTCATACTCTTTAAGTGGATCAACATTAAATCCAGATAGATTATTTAAAAGAATTTCTTTCGTTGATTTATTAATGTTAGATACAATTGCTCCAGCATATTCAACGATTTGTGTATTTCTTCTTAGAATTTCAATTGTATCTCCAACTTTGAGAGAAGATTTATCTATATCCGAATAGAGTAAAAATGTGCTACCAGATATTCCTTTTACTTGATATCTAACGGAAGTATTGTATATCCAGGTATTAGAAAAAATTTGTTTCTTAGTTTTAAATTGATCGGGATTTTTTATTATTTCTCCCAGGTTTTTGACGTATATTATTTCTCCTTCATCAGTAAATGAGATATCGGATACTGGAACAAATTTTGATAAAACGCCAGTAATTCTTACTTCTACTTTTTTTGTTAGATCGCCATCTTCATATCCATACATAACCTCATCAAATCTAATATCTGATGCTGGTGATATTGCAGAAGTTATCCCACTACATCCCAAAAATTGATTAATTGTTTTATCAGTGTAGGTTATCGTATTTCCAGAACAGAATACTGTTCCTGATTTTGGAAACTCAACAGTTGAATCCACACTAATAACTTTTGCCCCTGCAGTAATATTTCCAATTACTTTAGTTTTTCCTGGAACATTAAATGTTCCTTCAATAAGAGCATTTTCACTAAATCCTACAAATAATGAAAGTTTATAATATACTAGATTATTTTTTGATATAATTTCAACTTCAGAGACAGATGCTTTTGTTGCTGAATCAGTTGACTTTCTGATGGTTTGACCAACTAGTTTTAGTGGATCTCCAGAAATTCTTTGCACAAGAAGAGTTTCTCTTCTAATGTACTCTGCAGATGATGGTTTGATTAAATATTTTTCTAAGTCTACAATTCTTGGAGTTACTCCATATAAAATATTAAAAAGTATTCTAAACGACTCTTTTGTACCTTTAGACGCATAGAAAGATCTAGCTTCTTTTATGAAGTTACTTACGTCTAGATTTTGGACAAATGTTAATTCTTCTAATCCAGGAGTAAGAGAATATTTTACCTTTTTATAAAATTCTTGTAAGAATAAAGCACTGAGATTTTTTACACTAGATCCATCTTCATGAGAAGCAGCTTCTGAAGTGGAAAAAACTAAGTCATTTCTTTCTAGTTCTTCATAATATGTTGTGATACCACTAAAACCACGAACACAACCAGTGAATGTATTTGTTGTAATTCCAGAATATGTGATAATTTCATCATCAATTTTTAATAGACCCCAATTTAACGGAAATCCTTTTGTACTTTCTACCGAAATTACATCAGATTCGCTTGTTATATCAGATTCTAGTGTAGTTTCACCACTAACTACTTCTGGAGTTAAGTTATCAAGTTTTAAATATTGATCTAAATTCTCGACAATATCAATTGAACCTCCAGGAATTTCCTGAGAAATATAATATTGCTTTAAAAAATCAGCAGCTTTTGGAGATTCTGAAAGAATAAATTCTGGAAGTTGATTTTCTACAATTTGGTGAATTTTTACTCTCGTTTCAAATCCCGTTTTTATCATTTTATCCCCTCTTTAGATCTCCGTTTGAATAGCTTGATGTTACCTTAAATCCAACACCAGATATTTGTTCACCAGATGTGATTGTATCCTTAACCATATTTATGGTGGAATTATCGATGTTAAAACTCAGATATAGGTCTTTCAATCCAATAACATCATTAGACTCTGGATACGCCTGAACTTCGACTATATTATTTGCTTCAATTGTAGAAGAAATATTCAACGTGTTTAATAGAATTTCTCCTTTTATGTAATCAACAGATCCTGCAGATTTTACTACAACTACAGGTGATCCAACATCATCAGATTCTTTAACGATCGAAATAACTCCCTTTCCACTGCCATCTAAATTACCAGTTGCATCTTTATTGGGAATATCGGTAAGGTAAACAATATCTGAAGATCCTATGATTGTAAATCCAGTGCTTTTAATATTGTATCCTTTTGGATCAATATGGAATTGATTGCCGAAACATAATTCATATTGAGCATACTGATTAACGGATGCTCTCAAGTTTCTTCTCATTTTGACTTTTGTAATGTTTGAAGTTATTGCTTCATCTACAGTGTCAATGAGTTTTACGACTTTACTATATCTGAATCTACCACCAAACTTATTCACATCAGATGATTGTGAATAAAGAGTAATCGAATTTAGAATATTTGACTTTAAATTATCAATACTCGATACTTTTGATGGATTATAATAAACATAAGAATCAATCTCAACAAAGAGTACCTGGAGATCTACAATAGATTGATTGATTCCAGACAAACTATAGTTCTTTAACTTCGAAAGAATCTGCCTCTTATCAAAGTCGGAGATAAAGTCTCCATTTTTTGGTTTAATACTAATAATTACATTTCCATATTGGGGTGGATCTAACTCCTCTCCACCAACAATAGAAACTGATTCTGTGTTTGGATATATTTCACGAACAATCGATTCATAATCTCTAGCAGTTACGGCACGATAATTTGAAGAGTATAGTCTAGGTGCAAAATATTTAATAGAGTCTACACTCTCAATATCACCACCATTAATCGAAGGTTGTGTGGTTGTAACATTTATTGAAGCAGATGGCAAAATCACTTCATTTGATGATCCAAGAAGTCTTCCAGAAAAATCAAAACTTCTGGCACCATTACCATCTGCACCATCTGTAACAATATATGATGCGCTAATTACGGCATTGTTTTCTGGTTTTTTGCCGAAGATACCATCTCCAAACAATAGTTGATATCTTTCGTCCTTAATCTCTTGAATTAGATAAGTCTCAGATGTTGAATTGATATTTAAGATACTTGATGTTAAAGAATATTCTCTACCTTTTCCTAAATCCGCAACAGATTTTACATAAACTGTAATTGTTGATGTGTCAATATATGCATTATCTAATACAAATTTTTGATCCAAAGATCCATCTACAAGGAATTGATTGACTAAGTATGATCCTTGATAGATTGTGATGTCTTGGAAAGTCGCAACTCCATTGTTAATGGTCGTTGTTATTGATTCTGGAATCGAAAATAGATACGTCGTATCATTGATGCTTCCTACACACACCAAGCCCGCCTCTAAGGTGCATGTCGGGGATGTGCTACTAGTTTGTACCTGAAATGAAACAATTGCCTTAGAAGCAGTCCTGGAGCGAGGTACGTACCCAATGTTTCTCGCAAGCGCAACCACATTCTCTCTGAGAGTTGCAGAATCCAAGAAGGATTCATTCACAATCATATTAGAATTAAAAGCAGTTACGTATGTGTTATACGCAAGAATATCAATCAGTACAGAAAGATTAGATCCATCAAAATCAAAATCAGTGAAATTTGAATTTGCCCTAATATAATCTTTAATGGATCTCTTTATGTCCTCATAATCTAGATTGGTGAATTGTGTAAAAGGCATTTTACCTTGTGCTTTCTAAGATGAATCTAAATTGTTGCTGTGGAAAATCTTGCCCAATAATATCGTATTGAATTGCTATTTCAAAAGTATTTTCATTAGGTGAAGGAGTCACATATACTTTTACATTCTCAATTCTTTCCTCATATGTTTTCAATGCCGTCTTAATTTCTTCTTCAATTAGCAATGCAGAACCAACGTCAACAAAATCAAAAAGCAATTCGTTGACTCTTGAACCAAAATTTGGATTAAAGAACTTTTCGGAAGGTATTGTTTCAATAATATTTCTCACAGAACGCTTTATTGCAGATTCATTCTTCAAGATCTGTAAATCTTTGGTGACAGGATGAGGCTCAAAGGATAAACTAATATCCTTAAATGTTCTCGATATTCTCTCTACTGCCATCGGAGACTAAGATTTTCTTCATTTATTTAGGATCATTTCCATGGAGATCCGTATGTTGGTTCTGTTCCATAGGTCCAATCATCATAGTCTTCATCATTACGAATTTTTTCATGCAGATCAGTTTGTTTCTTTAAATCATGCTTTGGTGCAGAATCGTGCATGACTTCCTGAATGATTCTTTTTGGTGGTGCCGAATCATAATCAGTGATCAATTTTGTGGTTCCCCACATCTCTCTCATGTAATTTGAATCTCTATCTATAGGTAGATTTGACATTTTAGCTCCTGTTTTAATGAATAAAACAGAACTTTTATGAAGGAGGTTGCTATCTCCTTAAGTATTTAACTACCGATCAACTTCTCTAAGACGATAGTTATCAGAATTGAGATATTTTAGCATTTCTAAGGCAATGAGTCGAGGGTTTCCTTCCCCACAAGTATATACATCGATTGCCAAACACCCATTTTCTGGCCAAGTATGACAAGAAACATGACTTTCCGAGAGTGCAATAACAACTGTGCACCCCTGTGGAACAAAACAATGGGCAAAAATGTTAAGAATTGTCATCTTTGCACGTTTAATACCACTCTCCATCGCTGCCTGGAGTGATATCGCATCGTTTAAAAGTGCAAAATCCACATCATACACCTCTAAGAGCAGGTGTTTGCCCATTGAAAAATGTTCCAACTCAGTTTTTAATTAAAAAATCTATTTATTTCTTATCTTTTGCACCAGTTCATAGTCTTTTTCTAAAATTTTCTTCAAATATTCATCATCCCACAGGTCATAATAACTAGTCTTTGCCAAAATTAGTCTCATTTTGGTTAAAAATTGAGAATTTTGGTACAAAACTAAGTTATACTTGGCATTATTCGTCTGAACGCCACTGATAAAACTATCCTCATCACGAAAATCATCAAAAAATTTGTATTTTGCATACTTTTGATTTAATTCTTCAATCTTTTGATACCCATAATCAATATCTAAGTCATCTTCAACCACAAAAATAACGACACCAAACTCTTCATCGAGAGGTTTGATGTCGTCTATCGAGCAACTTACGATTTTATAAGTATTTGCCTTTGCGAATGGACAAATTGAATGACCTTTTAGATCTGGATGTGACGTTTGAATGTGTTTAATCCAATCTTCAAGGTCTTTCATAAATTATTTTCCTTGCCCTCTATATTTCTTACGAGCCGAGTTACGCGAGGTAGCGGCATATTTTGTACCACCTCCGTCTCCTTGTCGAGACTTTTTCGGCGGACCAGGAATATAAGAACTTTTATTCAGACCAACCTTTGACTTTGCCATTGTTTATAAGACTCCAGTGTTTTCCAATAATTTCAGTTTCAATTTCTCCAGGACTTGGAGAACCTGTCTGATAATACTGAATCGACAGATCCTCCATAATATCGAAGTATTCTTCCTCTGTGAGATGGGAATAAATCTTACGCCCATTACAGAGTATGTTGTATCTTGTATCAGATGATTCTTGTTTTTTCATGTCCAACACGAATGCGAGGATCGCACCAGATTTCGAAACCTGCTTCTTTTGCATCAAGGCAGAATGAAACATCTTCGCCACACATATCTTGAACTTCGCCACTCTCAAAGACTTGCATCTTTGGTGCAAACCAAGGATACTTCATTTCGGAATGCTCGAAGACACCTTTCTTGATTAGAAGCCAACCAAATCCAGTGTAGTCTACAGTAAATGGTTTACGACGCTTGGAAATACTTTCAGTAGTTTCGTGATTCATTACACCACCATTGCTACGGAAATCATCCTCTTCTAACCAGTGAGCAACAGATGTGGTCACTCCATCTTCCGTTGCATACCATCCAGCAGCAATATCTTTTTCCATCAGGACAAGTTGCCAGAACTTATCAGTATTGAAAACAATATCACTATCAATCCAAAGTTGCCAATCATAAGGCAGTTTTCCATCCCAGGGCACTTGATCAGGTCCACGGAGCACGTTAGCACCAAGACACTTACAACGTGCAAAATTAACCATCGAGGAATAATCTTGCGAAATTTGGATGCTAGCACCAGCTTGCACCAGATCAAAGCACATCTGTACGAAGCTCTTTAAGTAGGTGTAAGAAACTCCACGTCCAGGGAGACAGAACACAATGGTTTTACCTCTCACTAACTCTCTGGCTTTATCGTAGTCCCACTCTTGTTCAGTCGTCTGCGGGGCTTTTGCTTTTACAGTAAATCCTTTAGCCATAATAGAATGCGTTTACTTCAGTATCATACCTTATTATGTATGAGATGTCAATTCGTTCGTTCTGTGATGATTACCTCATTCCCATCTAGGGCAATCCGTACTTCCGTATCTTCATACCATTCGAGTTCATTGATCATCTCTTCAGGTATCGTTATAAAGTACTCCCCCGTAATTGGATCAACCTGTACGGGCACAAATTTATCTCCGGAATTTTTTCTCATACTATGAAACTTATTTTTAATCTTATATATGGGAAAAAAATTTTTAAGTTGGGCGGAACATTTAGATCGCTTTCGTAACACTTTGTAGGTTACAGGGACCCATCGTTTTTATACGGCGGCGCCCCGCCCGAACGGGGGCGGCGGGGGCGCTGCTGCTGCACGAACGCATGAGGGCGTCACCCCTGCTGTGTGACCCACCCGCTGACGGGGCACGGGGTCACATCGGCACGGAAGGTATCCTCAAACTGGGCAGACCACACGGCGGCGGGGTGACCCATGGGAGGGGTTAGGCGGTTAAAGTTGGTGCCGTCGTTGCGGTAGGCGACCCATTCGGTCTGGCGGTCGGCAAGGCGGGTGGCGGGGGAGAGGCGCATCGGGTGGGTTGCTGTTGAGAGAATTCTACAGGGTCAGGAAGGGGGCAGGGTGCCCCCTGTGTGACAGCGCCTCAATCGGCATAGGAGAGCAGGAAGTCCTCCAGAAATTCCCGGGCATCGTCCCCGCTCATCTGGGAGATCATTTCACGGGCGATCGTCTCCCAGGAGAACACGTCTGCCAGGTCGGTGATGGCAGCACGGGCATCACGGGCGCTCATGGTACGGCGATCGAGCATGGCGTAGGTCAGAGGCATGGGGTCAGGTCGTTTGATCTGAAAGAATTCTACAGGCAACCCCCCGCCGAATCGGTGAGGGGTGTGCCACCTGTCAGAGTGTCACCAGATGATGGGGTTCCCCTGCAGATCGGTTACAGTGCCCGCCTGTTCATCTTGGGCAATTGATTCAAGAATCCGCAGGATTTGCTCTCCATTGTTACCTTTCTTCAGGAGAGAGATTGCCAGGGATTGAGTCATGATAAAAAAGGAAAGTGTACGGGTGGCAGTCTTTAAAGGCGCTGCCATTCCTGGGGGATTAAAACTTAGGGGTCAGAACCTTAAAGATAACGACCTTACGATTGAAGGGGTGGAGAGTGTAGTTTAGGAGGCGGAGCATTTGTGAAAAGAAAGGGGTGGACAGAAAGTTCAGTTCAGACGCATTCCAGAAAAGAAAGGAATTGTGCCGAACTGAGAGGAAGAAAAGAACCAATCAAAGTTCTTTTGAAATACACGTTCGTCACCAATTCCGTGTGCAGAAAGAATAGCATTCAGACGGGATTTGGTGGTGTTGGTTTGATGTCCACCATCGAAAAGTTCAATCCAAGTCTCACCAATTCGGGCGATCAGATTGCCGTGCAGAAAGACATCAGTAACGTTAGAACATGAGATGACTTCAGTGTTTGCCAGTTTGAAATCTTTGCCAGCGGTGATAGCGGCATTCATCAGACGTTCGATCTTACGCATGGTTGGGGTCGGTTGGTTGACTTGAGAGAATAGTAGAACGGATGGGGGGTGGAATCAACTCCCCATGTGACACTTCGGGGACTGTCACATCCCGTCAGTGTAGTCTCCGATGATCATGCCATTCTGGCGGACCTGGGCGTACCCGTACTCTTCAGAGAGGGAGAGGCACAGATCCCAGGCACGATCCTCATCGGTGGTGGTGTTCTCCCAGGGAGCGGAGGGGCAGATCACGTCCAGGCGTTGCATCGTTTCGGTTCGGTTGATGGAATCAGTCTACAGGGTCAGTCCCTGATGATGTCGGCGGTGAGTGCCAGTGCGTCAGCTGTCACATGGCGGAGCGGTTGCAGGGGGTGCCAGAATATTGTCACCAGGGCAACCGCTAAGATTGCTTTCCCCAAGGTCACAGAATGACGGGGGCAAAAGGTTTGTGAAGGATGCCATAATCTTCGATGGATTGATCTAAGATAGCATCGATTGCTTCGTTGATACGCTTCCAGGAATTGATCGGAGCGACAACATCCTGGCAGGTTTTTTTCCAGGATCCGTTAACTTTAACCACAACAGACTTAGTGAGAGTTTGTTTGATCATGGTTTGAAGGCGGTGGGGGGCGTCTCTCCCCCCGATGAACATAGTATGGCACCCCACAGGGGTCAGATCAATAGGGTGTGTGCCAGTTCCTCAACTGGCACACTGAAAGCGTCCGTTGTTGAAGTTAGCGTTAGAAAAGACCTCACGATTGACCAACTTAAACATACCGAACTGGTTGGTCATCACATAACCCTCAGCATCGATTCTGTTGCCGTAGAGGTATGCTGCAGGACCACCATTGCGGCAGAGATAGAGGCAGTCATCTTTGATCGACTTCACCAATGCCCACAGACGCAGCAGGTTAGCATCACAATCGAAGTCGTCGGGGTTGATCCCATCACCAGCACGAATGCAGGCGTTGATCTGCTGTTTGATCTTTGCCGCTTCCTTATCAGTTACAAACTCACAGGCAGTTGACATTTGACGGGCAAAGTCACAAACTTCCTTTACATCAGCAAACGATTCTTGATTGTAAAGAATGTACGTGTTGGGTTTCACAAACAGGCACGAATCGGTGCTGATCAGATCACCCTCAAGCGGGTGAGCGATAGCATCACGCAGATCAGAATCTGCAGTGTAGAAGGTATGCGGAGCGATGATGATTTGCTCCTGAATCACCTCAGGGAATTGGTAAGTGATTGTATTAGGAGTGTACTCACAATCACCACCGAAACCAATAAAATCGCCTTGAAAGATACCATCTGCACGAGGCAACCAATCAAGACAAGCGTGCAGAATGTTTGCAACCTGCCCTGCATGATTCTGATCGATTTCATCATGAGAATGATTGATCTTGATTTTAACTTTGTTGAACACAGATTTGGTGCCAACGAAGAACTTACCATTGGCGGGATTGATACCCCAAACGATGGCAGGTGCGCCGTCAATCTTAACACTCATGGTGCCAGGATTCACGAACCAATCCAGAACAGAAAGATCACCCGTCAGGATGGTATCTTCGGGGTGTTCGAGGTGTGTGTTTTTCATGCTGTTAGTATGGCACGGAATCAGAGGGATCACAAGGGGTCTTGTGCCAGTTCCTCAACTGTCACTCCTCCAGCAGTTCAGGATAGTATTCTTCAACCTCTGCAATCAGTTCCTCATCACTATACCCAGAAAGATTTTCTTCGATCTGGTCACCAACAATACGCATCAAATCTTTGGTGGACATGTTATCAAGGATGCGGTCAATGTACGCATCCAGAAGTTCTTGGCGGTTCATTTCAGAATGTGGCGATAGTTTAGACTTTTGATGCACCAACCATAAGCGGTGGTGATTTCTTCCACGAGGTCATCTTCATCATCTGCCTCCCAGATTTGACCATAGACTTCACATACAATTTCGTATGCTTCATCTACACTTAATGCTTCATCATCATAATCATCAAAATCAAACTCAATGTCGGTGATTTGGAATTGCATCAGTAGGTCACAAGTGCAGCAACTTTATCATACAACTGGGCAACATTTACACCCACGATTTCACTCACTTCATCCCAATCTTCATGGAACTCAATGAGATCCAGAAGGGCACGAATCTCGTCTTGAGTGAGAGAAAGAACTTCAGACATGTTCAGTAATCGTAGTTAGCGTTCAGGTACTCATTGACATCGAACTTCTCAGTATCACGAAGTTCGGGAATGTCGAGGTCAAAAATCTCACCAGGCATGTCTTGGATTTCGGACCAGAGTTCATCAAACATTGTGTGTCTCTCAGGAACAAACGTAGTATGGCACGAATCGGGGGGTCTCACAACCCCCCTTGTGCCACTTCTCAAAGTGACCCATTCTCGTCCAGAATGCCCCAATTAATAGAATTACCGTAGAACCCAATGTATACACGACCAATTGAGAATCCGATGATTTCTTCACACTCATCGTTCAACTTGGTCATCATATCACGAAAGTCAATGTTGAAGTAGAAGTAATCAGAAATCGCAACAGGAGTGGTGAATTTCATGAGTGTTTCAGGTGAACGAATGTAATGTAGAACGGATCGGGGAGAATGTCTAGGGGGTTTGTGCCAGTTCCCCGACTGGCACACGAGTTAACTATACAAACTCCGCAAGGTAATAGTCTAACGGCAGCTCAAGTTCTGCTGCTTTCTGTTCCCAAGAATCCCATTCTTGCTGGGAAGCATCATTCAGGAAATCTTCCCGAGTATACTCAAATGCAGGACCACACATAATCAGATCACCGAAACGTTGACTTCTTTGATGTTCAAACCACAGAGTTGATTGTATACTCGCTTGCTGATAATGTCGCAAGCATTCTTGAGTTTTGAACGCTCATACCAAATAGTACACAAACCATCGTAAGTTTCAACGCGGATCCTGATGTCTTTCAAGGTGAATTCCCGACGACGAATGTAGAATATCCCACGACGTGGGCAATTGCAACTAGTCTTGTGACAGTTCAAAAAGTGGCACAAGATCGATTGAATTCCGACGATCCACGTGCTAACAGGGAATTATACCATTCTCAATAAGCGAGACCTTATTGAGAATCAATAATATTATATTATTGAGAATAAGACCAATCTTTAAACTGGCACATCAGAAGATATCGCTGTAATCTTTGATGCTAACATTCACATCTTCATCACCTTCTAGGTGTAGGATCTCACGCCAATTGATATCTTCTAGTTCTAGATCATCATAACACATGAGGTCTAGCGTGATACGTACCACGCGCTTTGTATGTGTGTTAGGCATAAGAATCTCGTGCGTGTTTACTTGATTATATCATGCATAATGACGATATGCAAGCGTTTCGTAATCTTGCCCATCTCGTGCATAATCCTCGTCGAGATCTGCATCTTGTGCATAATACTCGTCGAGATCGTATGTGTAATCTGATGCGTATGTATAGTCGAGATCGTAGTCGTCGTACATAATGCTCGTCGAGATTTGTATGATGCTTATGAATTATAGCATAAAGCTCGACGAGATTGCAAGCCCTTATGATGCACACGTCTCGTCGAGATTCATAAGAGTATATATGCATTCTCGTCGAGATTTGTTAAGAAATGCTTATAAGTCTCGTCGAGATTTGTGTGGGTCTCCTGGCATTTTTGCGGCGGTGGCACTTGACAAACTGCGCGTCTTATGATACGCTCGCTTAGCTCACAAGACCCAGAGGCATTTATGAGACTTTATAAGCATTTAGAGAGCATAAAGATCGACCATTTATGAAACCTTTAGAACACCTTATTCTCAACTATATTCTCAATTGATTCTCATTAATTATCACCTTATTGAGAATGTTATAAAACACTAACATATATTTTTTAATACCTTTTTTAATTAAATTTACATTAAAAAACCCCTAAAATGGGGTAATTTGGTTAATTTTCGGTATTTTCACTCTTTCTCGGTCTACCTCTCCGTTTTGGAATAGGATGCTCTTCTTCCACCTCTTCATGGACATTCTCAAGAGTATTCAATGCAATCTCATCAATAATAGAATCAATCAATTGTGCTGTCTCTGTATCCTCTTCAGTCTGTGATGATTCTTCTTCCTCTAATGTGTCTGGGTCAATACCTTGTGCAATTAGACGTTCTCTTTCCATTTTTCTCCACATTACTAATTCGGGAGAATCATCCTGTAGAGCAACATGATCAACAAAACCTACACGTTGCATTTCCTGTTCTGCAACCATTTGACGATGTGCTAATACCTCTTCCTCAGTATAATTTGGTTCTTCAGGTGTTGGATCAAACTCCCACATTGAACCATTCCAATACCAATACAATGTACGACTATCAGGTTCTGGCATTGTCCAACTATACTTTGTTCCTAATTCCTTTTGATGTGGGAATCGGGGACGATCAATTTCTGGATCTGGATTCAGGACCTTTTCCTTAACTTGTTCAAATCCAGATTCTAACCAATCCTGTTCACTAATTGTCCATTTCTCAATTGGGCATGATTCTAATGAGAACCTTACCTTATAAGCAAGGAAACATCCACAATGACGGCAACGTCCTTGTTTACCATCAAAGTAAGGACATTCTCTACAAATATCTAAACGTTGATTTTGAATCTCCTGACTTACAAACAACTTCTCATGTCCATTGGCAAATGCTTCTTTAATCACTTCAAATGTGAACTTTGCCAGATTCTTACCTTGTTCTCCTAATGAAGGATATTCCTGTTCAGCCATGTTTTTTGAATAAAAAATGCACGTATACTAATTATAACACAATTATTGATAAAGTCCTCTGATATTCGTCGTTGATCCACTGACGGTGTAATTAGCACCAGTAATTGCTCTTCCTGCAGTTCCACCATTGAATGCATCAGTACCAGCAGAATTAGTACCCCAATCGGCACCATTGGATCCTCTTTGTCCATCAAATCCATTTCCACCATAAGTTGGGCAACCACCTGGGGATCCTGAATTTGGTCCTTCTGATTGTCCTAATGTCGCAGAATCAGTCCTTGTTAAAGTATAACCCTGACCATTTCCTCCTCCACCTCCAGCACCACCAGGGGCACCAGGAACTGAGAATACTTGTGGATATGTGCATTGACGATAATAGTAGTAATAAGTCGGTCCTTTGAAATACTGGGCACAAATACCATTATTAATACAACCATTATCGGAAGAGGCACCAGCAGAACATCCAGGGCAATTGTTACAATCTTGTCCAGTGTTCTGATTATAATATGTCGTACATTGTCCAGATGATCCTGTTGCTCCTACGGCACCTCTGGATCCACCAGCTCCACCACCCCAGATTCTGGCAGTTCCTCCTACAATGATCTCAACAGGTCCACCAGATGGTGAATTCACAAATAGGGCAGGTCCACCATTATTACCTTGTCCACTTCCACTGCTCTTTAATGCACCAGTTCCACCCTGCCCATAGATATTTCCATTGACCAGAATCTGTAAATTAAATGCCGTCGCATTGAATGATGCTCCATAGGCACCAGTCGAAACATTACCACAGGTTCCTTCAATGAAGATTCTCTTTTTAATGTTCTTTGCCAGATTATTATTCCAGTATACCGATGCATCTAAATTAATACCATTCGCAGATGGTGTTCCTGCCGTGTTTTGATCCGTATTTGATTGAATAATATCATAACGCTTAATCGAATAACGGAATTGCTGTGTCTTCCAGTTTGTTTGTGTCGTTGTAATTGCATCGTTTTCGGTGCAGTTCGGTACGATAGGATTGGTATTATTGGTCGGAAGAATTCTCAATAGTTCTGATGCAGAAATCTTCCCAGGATTCGCTGGTTCCTGAAAATTAGTTCTTAATGATGAAAATGTAATCGGACCAGATGAATATAATGGTGTTGTTGATATGGCAACTGACATCGAAATTGAACGCTATTCTTTCTCCTATTTAGAATTACTCTTTGTATTTTCGGTGTAAGGTACCCGTCCGGTCTCCTGATACATTACCATGTCATACTTGAACTTACATTCCATTGGTTTCTGATTACACAACTTAAGAGTCGAATTGATCGTTGATTGTGTATAGGCATTCGATCCCAGTGCAAAACTGATCATACCTGTCAGAATGAGTGCAGGATAATACACCAGTTTACTTTTCACTGAAACACTGGTACGATTTCCGAGTTCAGGTATCCGTTCTTCTGTACGTGTTGTTCCCATAATGATGCATCCTCAATGTTGTAAAATACTGCTGTTTGTTTTGTTTGTTTGTCCTTTTTCTGTTTGTAGTAGATAACTTGGTACTTCATAATGATCATTCCAATGTCTTATGACCCCTGCGATAATAAAACAATTAGTAAGAAGATAAGAAAGGAATATAAAAGTCCGTACACCAGCAATGTAGTCTGCTTCTCTGTCATTTTTCGTCGCCTTCTCCCCTAATGCTTTCGCCCACCATCTCCACATAGACTTTCTCTTCTTCATAGACAGATTCCCTTGACTTCACATACGTTAATTCATCCCATTGAGTATGATAGCACAGAACTAATAAACGATTGTTCTTATGAATACTACAGGCATTATAGTTCTCTTGTGTTTTAGGTCTTACCCAAGATTCAATCGTGATGTATTGTTGATCTTTAAAATACACCCATCCTTCAATATGATCTTTCCATAGTACATAATCGTTCACCTGTGGTTCATACATACGCTGCCTCCAGTGGTGTTTGCTTTGGGACCATTGCAGAATATGGACTGGTCCGTTCTATACTAACAACGTTTCCGATCGTGTTGGAATTAACTGGGGCATGATAGGTTCGGGTTTTGGTGTTGTAGAATCCCCAGATAGATCGTACAGGAGTGCCCCCGTTATAATCAAACCGAGTGCCATTCCAAATCCAAATAGAAATGACATTTCGTTTGAAGTCTTCATACTCATAACGATAACCTTCGGGTGCCTTGTGTGGGAATTCAATAGTCATCACCATATTCTAATCCAGATTCGGCATTCATCAATTCAACAGTTGTCTGATACCCCTTGGCAATCGTTAGTTCATGAGTCTTTCCGATGTCCTGTAAGGTTTCAACATCGAACTCTGGTGCAGTGATCCAACTAAAACCTTTGCCAAATGTGTTATCAGGATTAACCACATACCAATGACAAGAAGTGTCAGGGACGAATACAGAACATTTCTTCCAATCATTGTCCCATTGAGGTACTTGAACAAATGATAGTGCGGCAAACAGAATTGCAAACAGACTTGAGAACATCATTCACAAAGATAAACTTTTAGATACTCTGGATTGATACCACCAGAGAGTAGTGTATTTAGAACTTCATCACATTGCTCTTTGGTTAGATTGTCGGCAACTGCTTCCCATCCACCAGTGTAGTTTTGAAGAATTTTGTAACGTTTGTCTTCGGTCATGATCAGGTCAGGAAGATGTCAATAACTCTGGACTCTTCATCATCGACAAGTGCAAATTTTGGTGCCTTGACGATGTTAGGCATGACGCGATCTTCATATTGTGGATCAAATGGATTGGTTTCACCTTCATCAAAATTGGTGAGAAGATCAAAGCATTCTTGATCATCTTCGGCAATCACACTGATCATGCCACCATACTCAGAAGAGGGGAACGGAACCCAATAATCAACAAGATAAATGTACTTCATTTGTTTTTCTAAATTACTCCTTAATTTTAGATGAATGATTCAGATTTGTCAACTGACGTTGGAGTTCAACTTGTGCAGGAATGAGATGAGAATATAGAAAATGTTGATACTCATTACCTTCAAGCAGTGATGTCAGATTATCAATCTGCATGAGAGCAAAGATCAGTTTCGTCTGTTCGTTCATACAAACTCAGAAATGTAATAATCAACAGACACATTCATCTCTGCTGCTTGACGTTCAAAGTAACTCTTTGTATATTTTCGTGCTGCTTCACGTCTCACATAGTTTTGGACTTCGACATCAGCATGTTTCATAAAGTCTTCAAAAGCAGTCATAAACTGCTTGATGTCTTCATCGTTCATTTGCACATCCAATGGTTTGACAATAATAGGACTCGAACATGCGATTGTCACGTTGAATTAACCAATAGTTGTAACTCAACATGCCAATCGCAATCAATACACCATAGAACACATACTTCCGTGTCATCAGCAGGCACCATAGAAAGGATTACCAGTTTGGGGCAGGTTTTGATTGTCACCCGTCACCACATAATCATATGCCAGGCGCTCACGAATGGCAACTGCCTTCTCCACACGATTCAGATACTTCTTGGAAACCTGATCCACACCTTTCCAGGAGAGAATTTGCATACACCATTCGGTGCTGATGTCACCGAAAGGAGTTTGGACAGGATAGAAACCGACCAGCATCGTGCCATCCTTAGACTGGAGAGTGGGGAAGTCGATCATGGGGGCGTCCCTCGATTACCTTAGTATTATAGGTCAGAAGGACGGCACCACGTCGTTCCGTAGACCAGTTTGGGAACTGTCCATCCGCTCCCAGACGCTGTAGAGTTTGTTATAAAGTGCAGGCACACTTCCATATTCCCGTGCAATTCTATTTTCCTCACGGAGATTCAATTCCTGCAGTGCAGATAGAATAATGCCCATTTCATGGACATTTAGTTGTACGTTCGTTTCGATCATTGTTTTCAATCCCAACTAACATTTTGCAAAAGAAATCCTGGCATCACATAAGTCCAGGCACCATCATTATCTTGACCACCAACTTTATACTCCCACTTATATTCACGCTTGTTGTAATTATCCCACGTCATGTATCCTTTCTGTTTGTCAAATCGTCCTTTGATGGTGAGACGGAAACGATTCGAAAAAATATTACGAGTGCGAAGTGCTCCACCAACCTCACGGGTTTCTACAATTTTACAGGTATCATAATGTGGATTGCCATTATTCTCCAACATGCAGGGAGTTTCGTATGCGAATGGACGTGGCAACCTAGGTGCAACTGGAGCAGAATTGTATTTACTTTCAGTTGCAGATGGTGTCGCAAATGCTGGTGATGCCAATAGCAACGATGCGATTAGAAAAAACTTTTTCATCCAACTACCCTCCAACATACGGTTGCGTTTCCTTGTTTTGTAGAAGCAATGTGAGCAAATGCAGCATAACTTAAATCAAGGTCAGCATGAGAATAAGGACCGCGATCATTGACTCTTACGATTACCTGTTTGAGATTGTCTTGGTTTGTAACTCTAATTTTAGTTCCCATAGGTAAGTAAGGGTGAGCAGCAGTCCAACGATAAGTATCAAATCGTTCTCCATTTGCAGTAGTTTGTCCGTGAAATCCGTCACCAATTCCATAGAATGTGGCAACTCCACAAGTAAGACCAGCAATCAGTGTTTCAATCATTGTTTGACTTTCATCTCCCAAACATCACGACTCAGAGATTGAACAGCAGAATTCACATTGCTGTCCAGAGAGTGAACTTTGTACTCAAGTTCACCAAGTTGACGATATAGGTTCAGGCACATGAGAGTATTGGCAGCAATACCCACAATGATTGACCAACCAACAACTTTCTCAAGACTCACATTATTCACTCTGTCACCTCATCATAATCAACGGCAAGTTCAAGATAATTGTAACCAATTACCTTACGACCTTCATGGGTAGATGTATTCACAACCACACCATCTTGGGTCAGTTTTTCAACACGACGATTTGCCGCATTGTTCATTTTAATAGTCCAATAATAACTCATGAGATTCCTCCTGTTTTGTTATATTCTATCATAGATCGACGTGCAGAGTAAGCCTCAAATTCGGATGGAAATGATGCAATGGTCCGACCATTATCTGCCCAGTACAGATACCAACGTCTGGCAAAATGTTTGATGAGAATAGGTTTGTCCATCATTCCTCGGGGTAAAGTTTCCAAGTATCGGGATAGATTCCCATCTCTTCACAGCGCACCTCATAGGCAATACGCTGTAAGCAAAGAAGATCCATGGATTCAACTGCTTTCATAATGGAGCGGCGAATCTGCTTGTCTTGAACTGTGTCGGCAATCATTTGATGTCACCTTCAGCGATCAGACCCATGATTTCACGAGCAGTAGCAGCAAAGTTGATGTGATCCTCCAGACCTTCATCGGAATAGACCTTGAACAGATCAGATTCCCTGTAGGTATCCATGATCAGAGCGCAGGCATCATACAGGGCAGCGATGTGATGTGCCTTGGACTGAAAGGAAAGTGCCATGGGGGCGCCCCTCGATTACCTTTGTATTATAGGGCAAAGGAGAGGGGGGTTCAACGACTCCTGTACCACTTGTTCAACTGTCCACCTTCACGATCAGGATCTCATGAGATTCTTTAGTATTGCTCCCACCAGATACAATACGATTATCACCAATACGTGTCTCTCCTAATTGATAGGAATAGTGCCACTCTGGGAAATACTGATCAAAATCTTTGTAGTATTCACGGATCGTCTCACAATTGTTGTAAGACAGGATAAAACTGCCTTTATGGTTGTGCAACAGATCCCTCAGTGTTTCATGATCAAAACCAGTATGATGCACGTCAATATTGCAGTTGGGATACATTCCCTTCAGCATTTTGTTATCGGAATCCTTATCCAAATAGTATGGAGGATCCAGATAAAGAAGATCACCAGAATGTTCTGGGATTACATCAACAAACGATGCCTTTTCCACATGCAGATCTTTATTCTTGTAGGATCTGATGTTGTGGACCATCTTATCCCATTTGGTCTGACTTTCATAGATCTTACTCATCCAACCCAGATACATCGGTCCATAGGACAGATTATGATTGAAATAATAGTATGCTGCAGCAGTCAGATCATCCAATTGGATTGGATCACGCTTATAATAATCAGTGTGCCAATCTTTGAGCATGTCCTGAGTATACTGCCACTGCAGCAACATTTCCTTAATCTCAGCATACTTTTCCTTGGTAGGAGTCAACTCCTGAAGTTTATCTGCCAACTCATGTGGAGAAGACAGAAGAACATTCCAGAAGTTGACCAGGGCATCAAAGATGTCGAACCCATAAACAGGAACGCCAAGTTCAGATGCCCACTTTGATTCTAAACTACCTCCACCAACAAATGGTGAGATGATACGCTGGGGATATGGTAGTCTAGGAATATATTGGGTGATAAGTTTGTATGCCTTTGACTTACCACCAGCATAGCGGAGAGGTGTCTTCATTTAGTCTTGCGATCGATTTTGTACTGCCCAAATGCTTCATGAATAATACTAGGAAGTGCTACACCAGTCTCTTGATAGTTCCACTTAGGATAGCAACCTTCAATAGCATTATACTGCATCAGACAATTTTCTTCAATACCCTTGGCACTCACAGGAACAACCATCTGCTCAGACTTAAAGAGACCAGGAACTTCAACAACAATCGGTTCCATGTAAATCATATAAACTTCTACCTTGTTTCCTTGATCCAGTTGCTCACGCATAAACCAATTGATAGCAAACCGATTGATGCCAGGGTCATCTTGACCAGCATTCAAATAAAAACCCATACAACCTTGAATACCGCTCTTGGTAGAAGATTGACCAATCTTATAGATCTCTCCGTTGACACACAAAATATACACAAGAGAGACATGCTTGTTTTTCAACTTCTTAGGGAAGTTGCTGTCATAATTCAGAACAAGTTTAGTCTTGTAAAGCACATGCTTAGGACCAGAATAAGTATCAGTTCCGTGAACAATCTCACCGACACGAATTGCATTTGGAATGTCAGAAACGTTCATGTGTTTGACTGATTACCTTGTAATTATACTGCCTGCATCAGGCGGTTGGGGAAATGGTGTACCACTTCTGGAACTGGCACATTCAATTCATCATACAAATACTCCAGATATAGGGTTTCTTCTTGCTCCCGTGCCTCTATTTCGTGTGCCTGATGCCAATAGTCCACATCTTCCATACATTCTTTACCATAATACATTTTTCCGCTTCGGAGTCGCAGTGAACCTACTACCCACTGCCGCAGGTGCGTCAGTTCATGTAAAAGAGTTTGTATATACAACTCTTGGTCCATATGGGTATTCAGTTCAATCAGGAAGTGACGGGGGCGATAAGTTTCACCCACAACATCACAATACCCATAAACACACTCACGATTCAGACCACGATGAACAATATCCACCGTGATCTTGTGGCGTGGGAAGAACCTATTCAGAAACCAAGAGGTAACATCCTCACAGATCCGCTTGCGATAACCATATCCAGAATGCGTGATGTAAGACATTGACCCCAGTGCAAAAACCAAATGAACGATGAAACAAACAGGAGTTTTTCTTTAGCAGTCATACTCAACGAGCGTACAAATAAGAACCTGCCCAGTCAGCATTCTCAAGCAACCATTCACGCTGCTCAATGATACGCAGATCGTAGCGAACACCTTTGGCAGGAGACTTCCAAGATGCAGACTTGTAAACCTGACCAGTCTTCTTATCCACAAAAGCATGAACAGAGCGGGAACCATTAGCAACCATAATGATTTTGTGATACTTACGACCCGTTTCAGGGTAGAACTCATAATCACAAATACCTTCTTTCAGTTTAGCAACAGATGCCTTGTGATAGGCAATACCAGTTTCAGTATTACCTTCCAGACGCTTCAGAGAACTCTGATGGGACTTGATGCTATATTCAATGTAGTTCTGGCGCAGTGCCTCACAGAGAGCATAGGTGTGCCCCAGAACTGCCTCTGCGATGTTCTTCCGTGCCTCTGCTTGGGCGGAATACTCAGCGAAGGTGGTGGTCATTGCTTGGTTGCGTATGTGCTTATTATAGGGCACTCAGAGGCGCCCAGAGCGGTCAGTATGCCAGTTCAGGATCTGGCACCCAGTAGTCGTCATTCTCCAAATAACCCATCCAATCTTGGGGGTCTGTATCATACAGGGCAATTTCCCGCAGTTCATCAATCAGTTCAGACAGGTCCATGAGAGAAGCGTTCAACTACTTGGATATTATAGCAGAAAACCCGCCGAGTGGGCGGGTCTTGTGCCAGTTTTTAGACTGCCAATGCACCAGAGGGAATTTCTACACCTTCCAAGTAAGAATCGTGCCAATCGCAAGTATCATAGCACAACCAACCTTCAGATTGAGTGTAGACATAAGCAAACTCTTCACCATTCTGAAGATACTCTGCCAAGTTTGCATCAAGGCGAGGAGGAGAATCTTCACCACGTTGAGAGTAGTATTGGGGACCATAAACACCCTTCACACCAGAACCATCCCAACGCTCATCTGTCCAGGCACAGGACATATCACCACCATCAATCAGTTCAGCGGCAAGAGATTTGGTATTGTAGTGAGTCTTCAAGATACGACCCAACCACTCAGGATAACCATCCCAATGGGAATAAGCAGAGAGAATAGAACCATCAAGGAGTTCGATACCAATCCGAGAGCGGGTTGCCATGAGGCGTTTCGTTGATTACCTCCATATTATAATGGGTCTCCCAGCGAACCAGAAGACCCAGTGTGCCAGTTTACAAACTGGTCTCAGTCATCATACACTCTACACTCTAATGCATCAGGATTGGCATCACAATAAAGTTCCAGTGGTGTAGGATCGTGAGAGTCTTCAGGATGGTGTTCTTTATATGTTTTAAGTGCTTCTAATTCTTCTTCAGTATGTCTTCTCGCCTGTGGAGAAATAGTTGGGTCACTCAAAAGGTCCTCGTCCTTCTGAATATGTTGGTCGATGTTATCCATAGTTTTGTATCATGATGATATATTTATTTTTTTATTCACTCAAAGAACTACCACGCCAGTTCTTTGGAGTGGGTGGATCACACTTCCCTTCCAGACTTTTGACCATTAATTGAGCAAATTTCTCCATTTTTTCTGCAGAAACAGATGCTGGACGATAGGTAATTGCCTCTTTTAGGGCAACAAGTTCGTTCCATTCTTCAGTTGTGAGGTCAGCCGTGCTGGTTTTGGGGAGTGACATAGAGTTTCCTGCGATGTAGTTCAATGTTAGCATTCCAATATAATACTATCTAGAAACTTAATGTTTTCTTTGGGATCATGTTACACTGCTTAATAATGCATCTCTGCAACATATCTTTTTAGGTAATCAATCTTGACATCAACTGATAAAATAATCCTTTCTTTTGTTCCACCATGCACAACAGAATGCTTAAGGGGTCCACCATCTTTGAATGCAAGGATCTTTCCATCTTCCCATGTTCTAGTTTGATCACCAACTGTAATTCTACATCCAGGATCGCATGAGATTCCAAGATGCATTCTCATGTAATTATCAGTCCATCCAGTGTGAGGATTGATAACTGAACCAGGAACCAATCTGCTGATAAAAGAATTATGAAGAACGTCTAGTTCTTCTTCATACTTTCTGAGTATTCCCGTTGTTACTGGACATTTTTTTCTAGAGTTTTCAATGATAACTTTTAGAAATGCCATCTCTTGCTCACTAGCATAAGATGACATAAACTCACCCTCAAACTTTGTTAAAGGTGCTGCCTTCCAATAGTGCTCATATAGATTTCTACCATCAATTTGGTATCGTGGATAATCAAATAACGATAAAGGTGCCTCACAAAAGTTAAGGACTTCTTCTTTAATTACTGGATAATTTTCAATCAGTTCATTATATACTGGAACATCTTCAAAATAAGAGTCCCAAAATGCTATTTTCTTGCTCATTTTAAATACTTCTCCAGGTAACTTAACTTAAGATCAAACGACATAACATATCTATCTTTCTTTCCATTATGGACTACACTATGATAGTATGGACCGCCATCTTTAAATGCTAATATTTTACCATTCTTCCACGTTTTTGTCACGTTTCCTACAGTTATCTGGCATCCAGGATCTTCCACAAGACACAAGTGAACTCTCATATAATCTTTAGAGTATCCTTGATGAGGTCTGATAATTGTACCAGGAGATAGCATACTTAGGAACATATTCGCAAGTATTCCTTCTTTTTCTGGTTTTTTAATAATATTATGAATTACAGGTGTTAATATCCATCGATACTGATCAATTAACATGTCGAGATCCTTTCCTCCCTGCAACTTCTTTACGATCATATTCACTTCATGATGATATGACTCGCTGAATCTGGAGAGAGCTAGAACATCCCAGGTATTATCATACATTCTCACCTTTTGACCAGTTTGTGGATCGGTAATCTTATACTTTGGATAAGGATTCATCCATTTGTAAGAAGATCCACCGACCTTTGGAAATAGTTTAGATTTGATAATGAGTTCCCACTTAATGAATCTCCAATACCGCATAAATGTGCGACATATGGGCTCATCCATCAAATAATCTTCCCAAAATTCTGGTTCTTGTGTCATTCGATGTCAATATATTCTTTCAGGTAATCTACACTCAAGTCAAACGAAAGATAGAGTCGATCTTGGTCCTTACTTTCATTCTTCATGCTGATAAAATATGGACCTTGATCTCGAAATGCCAGAATATCTCCATCACTCCAGGTTCGAGTCTCATCACCAACAGTAATCGTGGCAGCATCATCGTCCCAGGCAAGTCCCAGATGCACTCGTACATATTCTTTAGTCCAACCTTTATGACGATTCACCACACAACCAGGATAAAGTGTGCCGAGGAAAGCATTCGCCAGTTTCTTATCTCGTTCTGCTCTCCAGATCAGATTATGAAGTACAGGTAGACCACGCTTACGCAGTTTCCTAATAGTATCATCCAGACTCAGATCGAGTTTCTTCTCTTGTTCTTCCTTAAATTCAAGGAACTCTGGACTTACAGACTTCTCCTCATCAACATAACCAACAGGAAGAGTTGTCCAGTTACCAGTATACAATGGATTCTGATCTCCAGTATCAGGATCCACAACCAAAGGATTGAAATAAGGAAGCGACCAGTGTGCTGCCATACCAGCAAAATGAGTCAGTTCAATATAAAGTTTATCAAAGTTTTCAATCAATGAAGCACAGATAGGTTCCTTTCCTTGCTTCAGTTTAAAATCCCAAAATGCAGGTTCTGTCATACTTAAATCTCCACTTGTAGTATTATATCACACTTCGATGACTTGACTGATACACTTACCACCAAAGGCAAATGAATTGTTGAGAGTGCGAAGTGTTCGGTTTGGTAGTTCTAGATTCTCCTTGACAAGACATTCTTTTCTGTCAAGTGAACATTTATTTAGGTTCTGGATGTGAGGGATGACTCTGTTCTTCATCGACTCAATTGCATAGATTGTTTCAAGAATACTAGCAGCGCCGATTGTATGCCCAATCTTACTCTTTGGTGCATAGATTGGAGTCTTATCAAGAACATCCGTGATTGCCATATATTCAATCGGATCACCAATGAATGTGGAGGTTGCATGACCCGATACAGCATCAATGATCATGGGCATAGGACTATGCATATCAGCGTTCTTCAGCGCCTTTGTAATCGCTATCTTGGCGCCTCTGGCATCAGGTGCTGGAGCAGTCATATCCAGGGCATCAGACGCCATTCCAGCGGGGTATAGAGTGGCGTGAATGGTGCTACCATACTCCTTTGCCTTCTGACTGGATTGTAGGATCAGGCATCCAGCACCATCACCCATCATGAAACCTTCACGCTTGTCATCAAATGGGCAGTTATAGTTTCCAAGGGCACCAAGTGCCTGAAAATATAACATCAGTTCCACGTTCACATTATAGTCAGACGATCCAACCACAACATATTCATATTCATCACACAGGCGTTGAGCATACTCCATGGTAAACATTGAGGTTGCACATGATGCCAACATGGAAACAGATGCTCCCATGAATCCATAATGTCCACACAGGTGAGATGGAATCATATCAGGCAGAATGTTTACCAGTTTCCGCAGATTGATTCGCTTGTTATTATACAAATCATTTACAATCTTGTTACCTGCCTCATAGGAATTAGAAGCAGATGAAAAGATCACGGCAACTTCCTGCTGTGGTTTCAGACCAGACATCTTAAGTGCCTGCTCTACAACATGGAATGCAAGAAGTTGTGACCTTGTGTAGGTTCGCATCAATTTGGGATCAAGATCTGGCAGTTGTAGAGTTTCATAGTCTACCATCAGACCCCTGGTGATCTTTTCACCCCGTTCAATCATGGGATGAAAATCCACAGAATAATCTACATCATCCAAAAACCTTGGAAAACAATCGCTAGGATTGTTACCCAAAGCGTCAATCATTCCATAACCAACAACATGGACTGGATTAACCATTACTCGTCATCTCCACGATTAAAAAATGTACCAAAGAAACCAGAATCACCTGGTTTTCGGTTTTCGAGTTTGTCAAGCAAGGAATCTGTAGTCTGTAGAGATTCAATACGACTGATTAGATCAGCGATCACACTACAAACCATCGGACGCTCTTGACGTGCAGCATATGCTAATGCATTTCGCAGAGATTGCTCTGCTTCCTTTAACGATTCTTCAACAGATTGTGATAGTGCCATACTTCAGGGTTCTCCAAGTCTTTACAACGGGGGTAGAAAATGCCATCACGATAGCAGGCATTTTCGGGGTCTTGTGGATCATATTTTGTCACTTTTGCTGGATAATCTCTAATATTACAGAGTTCTCCTTGTCTGTGTAGGTAATTATCAAGGCATAAACCGCCAACAAATGGAGCAAGACCTTGTAGCATATAGAGTGTATACATCAGCACTCATCAGATCCAAGTGGTTTAGTAGATTTACGAATGGTATAAGAACCATCGTTGTTATCAATCCAATGGACTGCATCACCTTCTTTGAGGTCTGCTGCTTCTAACAAGTCTTGTGGGAATGAAACAAAGTATTCTGTTTCATCAGTATCCATATCCTTTGCTTCTTGAACAGGAAGAATCCATCGGGTCACAACATCTTTTTTGACTTCTGGTGTCCATTCATATCCACCTGCTTTACGGATTTCTTCTACTTGAGCATCAAGTTCTGCTTTATCACACATCGCATCAAGTTCTTCATCAGTATATCGCACACTACTTACAGTCGTGCCCCAATCTTGAGAAAGATACTCTAAGTCACTATGTCCCCAAGGAGGCATACAATCTTCTTCTAATTTTTTATTTTCTTTTACTACAGTTTCCTGCCAAGCAAGTTTAAACTTCTCATCAAACTCGCTCAGATAATACTCAAGAAACTCATACGCAGCAGACATCATAGTTTCTGCTTTATCATACTGATGTTCTTGAATTTTATCGATCGCAGCGTCAATAATCTCACGAGCGGAACAAATCTTGGATGTTACCATCTCAAGATCGTTCATTGTGTCCCATACTTTACTTACCATGACGTTTGAGTTCTTCTTCAATTGCTTGCTGTACTATAACTGAAACTTCTTTGGATGTCAACCCATTCAACCATTTCCAGTTTGGGTCTTCTGGATCCCAGTCCATTGTGAACGACCCATCCTCATTCTGTGTTATCTTAAGACTATCAGCAGTCATCGCAGTCAGTATCCTTGTGTTTCTTACGAATTTTTTTAAGTTGTTTGAGTTCTTCCTTAATCATTTTATAAGCAGCATCACTATCAATCTTATCACCTATTTCTAGAGCAACAATAATGTCCACACGAGTTCCAAAATGTGCTAGTGCTTTTTCAAAACAATCTAGATCATACATTGTCTTTAGTCTCCTTAATCCATTGTTCTGCTGTCAAAATATCTATGCGAGCATCAACAGCATCAATAGAATTCATCAGTTCATACAAACAATTAGATGTTTCTACGTTTTCTGCTTCAAGTGCAGTAATTCTATCCTGAAGTTCAATCAACTTTGAATAAGTGTCAATTTCTTCAACAATAAGTTTTTGTGAAGGAGCAAAAAACCAATCAACAAATCGCCTAATCATCATAATACACCTACAGATTTTAGATAGTTACGATAACTCATATATCGTCTTATGCTTGGTTGATTCTTCACATCTAGTTGATGGCAAATTTCACAATAACACAACCACTCATACCAGGGTGTGGTAGGATCTAACTCATGATATGGGTAATCAGAGTTTTCCACCTACTTGCCCATCATAAGTTTTGGTTTCAGGCCAACCTTCCTGCCGTCCTTTAAGATAAAAACGGGTGCCTGATATACATGACTCTTCAGTGAGAGCCGTGACCAATCCTTTTCCTTCAAGGTCTGTTGAATCCCATAGTCCATACTTTTTTTTCTCAACATAAAAGCAATCGTCAATTAGTTTCTTTTCCATCTTTGTTTATGTAGGGATGAGGTGCATAAAGAGGACCAGGATAATTTCCAGCAAACTTTTGATACGCTTTAAGTGCAGCAATTACCTCTGGGGTCTCCTCCCAGTTCCACTCATTACCATTTTTGTCAGTAAAAGTTCTTAAAGTCATAGAGTAATCCAGCGATTGTTTTTAAGTGTCCATTGAGTTACTTCTGCGATACGTTCTCTAACAGACTTAGAAGGAACCCATCCCAGTTGCTTCATTTTATCACCATCAAGGGCATAACGCAAATCATGTCCAGGACGAGAAGAATGAAAATCTACCAAATCATACTTCAGTTCTTTTCCTTGGGCTTCGGCAATGATTTGTGCAAGTTCCAAGTTATTGAGCTCTTCCGCTCCGACAATGTTAAACTTAGGACACTTAGCATTACCCCAAGTAGGTTCGAACTTACCCTCATAATTTAACAGAAATAGAACAGCAGATGCGACATCTTCGGCATGAATGTAATGGCGAGAACCAGGAATCGTTCTGGTAGAATCACTATGAATCGTCACATTTTCACCATCACGAATCCGTTTGATGCACATCGGAATATACTTCTCAGGATGTTGACGCTCACCAAACACATTCATTGTGTGGGTGATGTAAATTGGAAGATTATATGTATTTTCATAAGCAACAGCAAGTTCTTCACCACCTGCCTTGGTTGCACTATAAGGATTAGTCGAATTATAACGATCATTCTCCTTATATTTGATTCCGTTTGGTGCAGGACCAAAAACTTCATCAGTACCAAAATAGACAAATCGTTCCAGATTATCTTTCTGAAGACGTGCAAATTCAAGAATGTTACAGGTCGCAACAACATTATCCATGACAAATTCCATGGGATAAAGAATGCTACGATCAACATGAGATCCAGCAGCAAGGTGTAGAATGTAATCTACATTACCAATCTCAGAGCGAACCAAAGGATTGAGTTCTGCCTTCAAATCATGGTGAACAATCTTCACACGCTTACGAACTTCAGGATCAAATGAAAGCATCAGATCGTGAAGACGATTTAGATTTCCACTATAATCAAGACGATCAAGTGTGATCACTTCCCAATCAGTTGTCTTGAGAATTTGTCCAATCAGATGGTGAGCAATGAAACCTGCACCACCAGTAATAAGTGCTCTTTTAGTCATAGTCATTCTTCAAATTTGTAACTAAGTTTAATATCTTTTTTCTTTAGTTTGTAGCGATCAATGTGCTTTTGTCGGTGTGCTTCTGATTCAAAGTAACATTTGCGAGTCTCATTCCCTTCCTTATACACAAGTTTCCAAGGGAATCCGTCAAAGGGGAATTCTTCAGTGTGTTCCATTAAGTTGGTTGTTCTCTCCGTTGAGTATACACTGAATCAAACAATTCGTCAAGCACTTCCCCACACTCAACATAAGTTTTAGGGTCATATGTACTCTGTTCTTGATAACGGCGAACCGCAGTATAAATGAGTCTATATTGTTCAGATGTAAAGTCCATTAGAAAAAAATCCTCCAAATACCATCACAAAGTAATCCATGTCCTTGCATTGTAATTCTCCTTTCATTTTCTTCAAGAGATATGAAAGGTGCAATCTGATGAAGCAATACTCCTTTAAAGAAGAAAGATTCTCCAAGATTATATGATACCACACTATCTGGTGGTCTATGATTTAGATACTCTTGATAGTGACTTAAACCCCTGACATAATCAGATAGTTCTTTATTCGTATCATATTGTTTTAGTACAGATTCATCCCATATTGCTAATCCACTACCACATTTAGGAGATTCAAGAAGCAATGTCCAGGTTAATGAATTATGAATTGTTACATCCTTGAATTTTGCCCATACCATCCTTGCTTTTTGATGTGCATATGGTCTATCCTCATGAATTTTAAATAAAGGTTTTTGACTCAACTTCATTGTGAGTTTATTATTTAATTGTCCAGGAGGGTGCCCAAGTACATGAAACCCAGGATGACCAAGATCATCTATAATTTCACATGGTCCTATCTGCTCAGTAAGTTTTTCAATGACAAGATCATAAATCCATTCGAAATTCTTTTTCAAAATTGGATTCATTTTATTCATCTGGGCAGTATATCTTTCAGAATGAGTCATTCCTTCTTGATAACTGGTGGACCCTATGGTATAAAAATCCCAGGGTTCTGGTTCTCTCCTGACCCAATATTCATAAAGGTCATCAACAATACCTACAGCAGTTTTACATTGTTCATCATTGAGAACTTTTATAAATCCATGTCTTTTCATCGACCAGTAATATCTGCATAGTCTTGAAGTTTACCATATCTAAAGTGTAATCTCAAGCGGGGCCAATCTTCCCACTTACCCTCCCATTCAGCAGGATACACTTCGACATACTTGGTGATATGATGTGGTTGAAATTTGCCATGCTGACCAGTTGGAATCCATTCAAAGTTTAGAAACCTTGCTGTATCATTATATCGCTCATCATCCTCTGAGATTGTCTCAAAGGTATGTGTGCCATTATAACTTGGATACCACAACTGACCACTGGGATCTAACCAGTAGTCAGTCATTGTACCACCAATACCCTCTTCGATGTCTTTGGTTTGGCACACTACATTAGTGAACTGCTTACCCAAATCATAGGATGATCTAAAATAATCAAACATTCCCATTCTTATTCTCCAAGTGTATGAATGACTGGTTTTTCGTGTGCTAGAATATGATATAGATCTTTATTTTTTGCTGCTGATACTGGAACAAACTCCGTCTCTGGATCAAACTCATCATCACGAATGGCTTGATTGATGACAATAGAACCATCAGCACCAGAATATGAACGATGGAAAGTCATTTTAGGGATGACTAGAGCGCCTGAACTGCGATTTAAATGAACGATATGGTAAGGGTAACGCCATTCTGGATTGACAAGTTCAAATGTGCGAAGTCCAGATAGCACACGATTGTGGTCTATCTGGTGATAGTGAATATAAAATTGTTTGGCGCCTACAATATCATCTGGTGGTGAGATAGCAGCACCAGTATGACATACAAGGTCTTGTGCATTAGATCCATCTACTGAAATATCATAGAATACAACCGCTTCTGTTTCACGGAATACTCTGTGTTTTTTGAATTGAACTTCGCTCATTAGTCGTAAACGTTTTGCTCCTGTTGTATTCTATCTAGGTGATGGTAAATCGTCTCTTGAGAGTACTTAAATTCTTCAAATCTTTGTGGATTATTTTTCTGCATTTTGGTAAGCATATTAATCCATTGATATCGACTATCAACGACCCAACCATAACGTCGTTCGTCTTGCATCATGTCGTAAATGGAAATCATTGGAACCCCTTCGTTTTCTTTTTCTTCTGTGGAATGTCAAGAACTTCAATGTGACTTAAAAAACCAGATGGACTATTCCACCAAGTTAATTGAACATCTTCAAAGTTATCAAAAATAACTTCTTTACCATTTGTGGACACCAACTTATAGTGATGGCGATCATAAGGTTTATCACAAGTTTGTTTAAATGTTTCAGTCATTTTGGACAATGTAAAAAGTATTTGTATTCGGCAAGGGCACCATAATGCCATTGTACCACATCACAATCCTTATACTTACTCACAACATTGTAAGTGCCGTGATTGGGTTCAGGTTGTTCCACTTTTGTCTCTGGTTCTTTGACATCCAATGCTACACCCACCATATAAAATAGTGAGAGAGATGCCATACCCAATACTACTCCAAGTATCACGGCACGATAATAATCAAAGTTTCTCATTGTTCTTTAACAACACAAGACGAAGTACATTTGAGATCACCAGAAGACCCAGACACTGTAGAATTATGTTGAGGTGTCCTCTCTGGTGTTAGATTATAGGACACAATCGCAGAAATGAAAAACGCAAGTGCGGGAATCGCAACATATTGAAGATAAGTTTTACTACTCATAATGCTTCTACCTCATCAGCAATTTTATTTAATACATCAACAGGATGTTCCAACTCACCCCAATCGGTACAAAGTCGGTCTGCTGCTTCACGAATCACACGAGCAATCAACTTCTGTCTATCGCCACTTTTAGGACGCATAGAAAGTTCCATCGTTGATTCCAAGATTTGTAGGGCTCTGGTAGTCATTTTAATCATCCCAAGGTGCTTTACGACTTAATACTCTGGCAATCTTTTTATCATACTCTGGTGGTTTGTTAATTGCTTCTACCAGTTTATCATATGCTTCTTCTGAAACATAAACAACTGGTGGTTTTTGACCTAATCTCAACTTACGTTCTGGTGAAGGAATGTGTCCATAAAATACATCATCATAAGGATAGATGTAGTCATCATACCATCCAGATGATAGTGCCTCCCAGAACTCATCATAACTATATTCATCACCTGCAATATAACAATCCCAGGCATACAGAAAGTCGTGGAAACCTTCAAGGAATAGTTCCCATTTTGTTGGGTTTTCAAATCTCACGGGGTCTCATCACTCCAATAATAACGCAGTTTATCACTATCCGCAGAAATATTCAAGTGATAGATTTTATCATCTTCTGTATAAACACCAATCCAAAGTGTGCGTTCATTCATACTTTCAAGATGAAACATTTGAATGTCTTGAAGCACAATTTCGTCTGGATTTTCTTGAAATCTACTCATTTCAATACCTCCGTTACAGTTGCTTGACCATACTCTTCAATCTTCAAGAGTTCCATCACATAACCCTCAAAGTCAGTTTCATCCTTCTCATAGATGACGTGACCATGATTATTATCACTCTCTGTGTGATTATCAAGGTAGTCACCAATCACCAGAAAGATTGCCGCAGTTCGTGCCTTATCGTGTTCTGTTAGGTGCTGATGTGGATGTGCTACGATATTCATAATCGTGTTGAAGAGTTCTGCTCTGGTATAAGAGAACGCAGGTGCTTCTTCGTTCAGTTCATAAGGGTTTCTCATCTCAACCAACTCCATATGCTTCCAGAATAGCACGGGCAAGAGCAATAGCCAAGTCCTTCTGTTCAATACTTATATCTTCACGAGCACCACCAGAACAAGAAGTAACGAAGATACCACCATTATCTACTGTGAGTTCTACTCGGTGAGTTTCATTCTCATCAGCAGGATTAGTCCAAGTAAAGACATCAATCTTACTGCGGAGCACATCAGTTCCAGGAAGTAAAGTGTAAAAATTACTCATACCAAGCTCCTCAATACTTTACGAAGAAACTGAATAGAACCATAAAACTCTTCACCATCTTGCCCACCAATCACAATCCAGTCAATTTCTTCTAGTGCAAGTTGAATTCGTTGCTCTCTTGTGAGGTCTTCAAAATCTTTTTCAGCAAGTTCTTTTCTTTCAATCGCAGCAAGATGTTGGAATGCTTCCTTATTTTCTTCCATAAGGTTCCTTGCGATGTCTAATACCTTTTCTTCTTTTTCTCTTCGTGCTGCTTCTTCAAGCATTTCTTCGTGAGTCATTTCTTTAACCTCTAATTTCATTTCTGGAGTTTGGATTTTTCCCCAAGAACTACCATCAATTGCGAAATTTTCTTTTCCTTTATCATAGAACCTCAACTTACCATCAGTCATACATCCCACTCCCTTGCTTCCCAGTCCATCAAGCACATTTCACCTTGCTCCTTGTCTGTGTAGTTGTCGTAGGCATATTGTCGGCACTGGTCTTCTGTGCCCTCAAATAGCATTTCATACATCTTGTGGTCTCCATCATAGGTAATTTTATAGAGTCCCCACTCGTCGTAGCAATCAGGGAAGAACGGCATCTTTGTTTCTCCTATACCATTCAAGATTTCTGGGTGCCCCATCAATTATATCACAACTCATCTCAAATGCTCGCCAGCGGAAAGTAAATCCACACAAACATTTACTACCAATATTCACAATCAGCATGGGGAAGATTTCCGTGGCAGGATATTCATCCCACTGTAGGGTGAAATCAAACAGAGCAAACTTGGGGGATGTGAGAACCTGAAAGAACCATTCGTGCCCGTAGTCCTCATAGTGTTCGGTATCAAAGAGTTTCATCGTAATTTACTTTTGATGGTTCTAATACATTCATTCCATTTATAACTGTTGGTATCGTGTTCTTTCGGCAACCAGTTTTCAATACTCTCAACAAGGTCCATAATGGTGGGGGTTTTATCCATATATTCACCATCACGATCTACTGGTGCTGGATTATTACAGAATACATCATCCCACCAGTCGGCAATCACATCATAGAGTTTTTGTTCATTCATCTTCATCTTCCTCATAAGGGAACATTTCATCATACTCTTCATCAGTCAGAGTAAGATACTGAACATTAGCGTTCTTGTGCTCTTCGGCATACACTGACTGATAGTGTGCGAAAGAAGATGGGTCAGAACTAGCGTATTCTAGCAGACCATCAACAAAACAAAGGTAGTTCATAATACCTCCCAATCACATTCCCAGTTACAATCGTTGCTTACATTAACCCAGAAGAAGTATTTCTGGTTCTCTGATGCGAGAAACATCATACCATCTCCCTTATCTTGCTCTACAATACAGATGGGGTTGTTGCCCATCATATTAGCAAGACGATTCTTAGCCTTGCTACTCTTTGGTTTTACGGTCACTCTTCGCATTTCAATCTTTTACCCCAGTTTCAGGACTACCATCGGGCCAAACATCATCAAGTGTAGTATCTACTTCAAATCCTTCATCTTCCTTATCAGTCAGGACAGTTCCCATAGGACCTTTTTTCAGTCGTGCCCACTCTTCTTCTGCTTGCTGCATATCATCAAACTTCTTCCTCAGGTCTTCACCCAAAGTCAGTTCAAACTCATCAGCAACTTTACGCATATCTTCTTCTCTTCGGTCCTCACCAAATGCGACACCACAAGCACCTCTCATAATGTTGATCTCATCGTGACCCATCGCACGGGCAACAGTTGCAAAGAAGCGAAAAAGTTGATGAACATTAAGATCTTCAGCAGGAACCTGAAAAGTATAATGCTCTTCAGGCAACACTGAATCATCAAAACCACTGCTATAATGAGTGGAAGTCCACTCAGTATCAAACTGAACTTTAAGGGTTGCCTTGTAAGTCATTGGTCTGTTGCGTATGAAAGTATTATAATGGAAATTCCACCCATTCTATGAGTGAGTGTGCCAGTTCCTCAAGTGTCCTCATCATCTTCATCATCAAACAAATCTACATCAACACCATCAGTAAGTTCTTTTATTCTATCAAAAAAGTCTTCATCAAGTGGATATACTTTCTCTTCACCTCTATCAATACGATCACACATTTCCATCAGATACTCAAGAAATTCTTTGGGATAAGTTTCATCTAGGTTGATACTCGTCCAGAACCATTGATAACACTCTTGGTAGGGGTCATCATCATCCAAGAGAGCATATCCCTCATAGTTTCCACTGATAAGGTCTCTCCACATCTTAAAGTTATTCCACATCTCACGCCATCCAGTTTGGAAGCAGTGACCGAAGTAATACTCAATCCAGTTCATTTTTTTGGACATAGAACAATTCATCCCGCCAGTTACGACCTGCAATATCAAAACTAAATCCTAACTTACCAAGAGTGAATAGAAATGAGAATAATCTACCATATCCCATAGAGATTTGTAGATAAGGCCATTCTATCCAGTTACCATACTCACCAAAGTCAATTGCGACTTGAAGAAGTGCATATCGTTCGGTTAGAAAGAGTGAAAAGTAGAACTCTTTACCGTAGTCTTCTCTGACTCCCCACTTTGCGACTTGAAATAGTTTCATTCTTCCAATTCCTGTGCTAGTTGTAGCATATCATTTTTATCAAGAACAATCAAGTCATTTTGAGCAGTATAAAACTGAATGTTTTCAGCAGCAATACGCAAAACAGAAGCAATTAACTTCTCTTCGGTATCAGCACCAGCATTTCGTGCTTCCCATATTTGATTCATTAATGATTGAGATCGTTCAGTCAATGTACTTTCCTCTTTTTTAAGTAATGATGGTTTTCAGAATCAAAGATTGTCCATTTTGCTATTTTAAGACACATTAGCACAGTTTGGTGCTCTCTCTGATACAAGTCCCAATCTTCTTTAAGTTTTGCAGCGTGTCTTCTACGATAGGCACAGCACCAAACATTTTTATAAATTTGTGCTTTTTCGGTTAAAGTCATCCCAAACTTCTCAAAAAATCTTTGTCAATTTCCTGATCAAAACAGAGGCAGTATCTTGGTGTAGATAATTCATTTTCTACTTTATGGCGAATTCTACCCCAAAAGAACATGTGTTGATTGTTTACGAACAATCTTTTCTCTGCTTTTTCTCTATTGTTACCAAACATTAGATAACATTCTTTACCTTCTTCCTGACGAACATCAAGTCCCCAGAGACCACGAATAATTGCTAGATTATCACGTTCTGGATCTGGATCAAGATGCCAACCAATACCTTTACCAGGACCAACCATACTAATACCAAATCTTCTCTTAATTCCAGCCTCTCTCATTGTTGATGTGAGAATAGGAAGTAATTCAGAGTTTTCTCTGTGATATCCAATTTTTTCTTCTTTAACAAAAATTGGATCTCCAAAGTTTTTGCCAATAATTGTGGGTGCTATTTTAACAAATGAGTCCCATTCATCATCAGTGATTAGTTTTGCACTAAAGGGATCTCTACACTCCATAAAGATCGGAGCAATTTGCCAACCAGCATAAGCAATTGCAGTATGACCAGAATACCCAGTATCATATCCCCAGTTACACCAATAAATCTTATCGAAATTGTCAAGAAATTCTTTTTGAATCTCTTCAAATCTTTCCTCAACAAGTTTAAGTTTTGGATTTAACTCCTCAAGAGTAAAGAAACGATCTATTTTATTCATAGCATACTTCTAAAAAATACATTTGGTTTATTATTAATGTGTGCAAGACTTTTAGAGGCAAACACATCCATTGCTATCACTGTTCTTGGTTGAGACATCATATTCTCAACACGATGAGTAGTATTTGAGTCAAAAGTATAAAACTTATTGTTCTCAAACAATTGAGTTTCTACATTTCCAGATTCATCTTTCATTTGAAAGATCGAATATTTATCTTCTTCTACTGGAACATCAATTCCCCACAAAACACGATAGGTATTCAATCCTCCACCACCATAATCCTTATCACAATGCCAATCTAATGAAGCTCCTGGATGTAATACGTTGATTCCCGCAACTAATACTGCTTTAATGGAAGAAAGTGTTTGACATAATATAGGAAGGTACATTGCATTGCATGGATGAAATACTCCATGGTAACTCAATGCTCCCATATGCCATCCAATATCACTATTGGTTTGCTTGGCATCCAAATAACTATTGAATTGAATTGGAAATCCTCTTTTATTTTGTGTAATATATTCCTTTTGTTGATCTGTAAAATCCCTAATTTCTAGAGATTCTCGATTTGTGACAAACTCATCGTGAATTGAATCAAAATTGTCGGATAATATCTGCAATTCTGGTAGAATCTCTTTATAGTCTAAGAAGAGAGACATCTTACAACCAATTAAAGTTTATATTTGCTCTATATTTAGAATCAGAAGTTGTACTAGAATTGTGCTCGTCATGGGCATCAAATAAAATCAATCTATTTGCAACACTATCAACTTTAGTGCCATCAGACATCCGTGTGAATCCGTCACAAGTATTCAAAGAAAATATTGCTGCTTTATGTGAAAAATCGTAATCAGAATGTTTAGTATGTTCTTTTATATTTTCAGTATTGGGATATAGATTTGCTTTAATTCTTAACCAAGATCTTAATGGATTTTCTTTATCAAGTTTTGAAGCAAAAATTTGATTTAAAAATTGAAAATGTCTGCTATTAGGAACGTTAGAAATATAAAAAACATGTACAAAATAGGTTGACCATATTTCTGATTCTGCTTTTACATGTGTCACACCATCACTGAAGAACCATTCAAATCCTTCTTCATTATCAAGTATCAAATTAGAAATCTGTTTAAACTCATTCTTATCTAAAAAATTATCAATAACTTTATAACTCATACTGATTTCAATCCATTTAGAACTTCTTTAAACTTTTCGGCACGACTTTGATGCTCTGCAGCATTCTGCCCAAGCACATCCACAATATCTCCCAGAATCACATCCGCAGGAGCATCGGTATCAAAGTATTGTTGGATTGCTTCGGCAAGATATCGCCGCCTGGTCCACTCTACGCTGTAGGGTTTGTAGTCCATAATGAAAGAGTTATATATGGGTATTATAGGGTATCTATCCCTGTTCGTCAAGTCCTAAACATTTCTCAAACTTATCTCTCATCTCATTAATCTTGACCTGATGCTGAAATTCCATAATGTGGTCCTTTATTTCCTTCTCTTCATCAGTCAGTTCCAAACGATATTTGAGTTTAACATCAACAAGACGTACCATTTCCATATAGAACTCGGTGCCTTTATGAATAAACTCGTCGTATGTCAATCTCTGGTCCTCCAATCAGTTTCGTCTTCATCACGTTTAAACCAATCATGTAAGTCATCTACACTATCAAAACCGCGACGACCAAATCGTTCATGACCTAAACCACCAATATCCAACTGATTCATAAAATCATCTAAGTCACCCTCAACCATATCAGGGTTTTCTGCTCTTCTTCTTGCCTGACGAAGCATTGTACCAGCAGAGCGGTTTGCCTTGGCAAGTTTCTCTGCCCAAATCATATCTTCAAGACTGACTTCTTCGTGTAGAACGATCTTTTCACAGATTGCTTCCAGTCTCAATCTATATTGTGTGGATAACATAAGTCTTTCCAGATATAGTTTATTTATTTTTAGATTCTAATTCTTTCATCAACTCTTTGGCAAGTTGATTTGAGCGTCTCCACATTAAATACTTGACAATCGGATTGCGTGGATTATTCTTTATCCACCAGATTTGTCTTACTATCTTATTTTTTACAATATCAAAAATATACACAAAAGCATCAGCAACATTTCTGTCGCTGATGATTACATAAGCAATGATAGCAAGTAAAGCAAACCAGGCGTAGTAAGTCATCGTCTTAGAATTTTTAGATATTCTAGCACATGTTCCCGAACTGCCATGAGTTCATTGTAACATTTTTGATTGTGAGCACACTGACGAAGTTCGTGGTCTGGTTTGTGTACACTTTCAATAAACAAATCCAGTCCTCGGTTCCATTTAACGTCTTGTGCTTCATCCATAATGTTCAATGTAATTGTACTATTTAACTAAAAAATTGATCGATACTTGTAGTCTTTTTCTTTGATGCATTGACTTGCTTCAAGATGTAAGACTTTGCCGATGAATAATTGTTAGCGGTGTGAACTTGCTGCCCGTTATGAATGATAATGAATTTTTTACCAGTCCAGGGGACAGCAGCCCACATTCCGTCTTTAGTCACATAACCTTCTGGATCTCCTGGTTTAGGATCAAGGACACCAGGACGAGGAACAAATGGTTTGAGAAAGTTTTCGCTCATCCGAATACTGCAGTGACACCAACAACTTTAGCAGTAGGATTACGTGCTAGAGCAGTACGACGGGCATCTTCATAGTCCCGTGCTTCAACAATTTCATCAAAAGTGCGACCAGCGACGTAGAGTTGGACTTTGCAGCGCATTAGGGGGTTCCTCCTTGTGTGTGAGTATTATAGCAGAAAAGTCAGCGCCTGACAATGCTGATGGCAGGTTGACCCTGTTGGAATACGGTGTCTACGACCGCCTGAACGCTCTTGGCGGTGCTGATGCCCACCTTGTCATAGACAGGCACACAGACCAGTCCAAACGTCTTCTGGGCGCCCCCCAGGCGGATCACACGCCCGATGCTCTGGGAGATACCGATGTAGTCCATGTTCCGCATGAACAACACTGCCTCCAAACCAGACACATTGATACCCTCAGACAGAATGCTGTGGTGCAGAACCACAAACTTCTTAGAGGAGTCTTTGCCCCAGGCATTGAGAGTATCAAAGAACACCTCACGATTAACCTTCTGACCATCAATCACGGCACCAGTCTTGGAAGTAATATACATCCAAGAATATCCACGCTCCTTGAGGTCAGAGCAGAAGTCAGACTGAGAGACCAGATTGACGATCTGTTTGGTAGAACGAGCACAGATCAGAATCTTATCCAAACCATTATCATCAATCGTCTCCAGCAGATTAGCAGAGTCACGATCAGCAATCATCTGCTTGTCCTGAACCATCTCAAGTTGCTTCACGACAACTTTAGGGGGCAATATGTATCCTTGATCCACCAGTTCGGGAGCAGGGACATTACAGATCACTTGACCATAAACCTCGGGCATGTTCATCCCAGGTTTGGAAATCGTAGCAGAATGCTTAGGAGTAGCAGTGAAGAAATAACAGCGGTCAGCAACAGAAGAGAAGTGCTCCGTAGCAGGGAAAAAGTTACGTTGGACCGAGTTGTGTGCCTCATCAAAATAAATGGTATCGACATGAATATCTGCCTGCTGCAGACGTTGCAGGGAGTTGTACGTGGTGAAGATAAGTTTATGACCTTGAGTTGCTTCTACCCAAGTGCGGATTACATTAGGACGAGTGCTGCTGAAGTGGTGCGTCTCACCGCTGTGAACGTGAAGAACTTGTGCGTTGGTGATAAACTCAAGAAACTCACTAGATAACTGCTCTGCCAGCAAGATGCGCGGGCAGCACACTACAATGGTCTGAGGAGTATCTTTCAGAAACTGACGGATGGCATCGAAGATCATCGTAGGAGTCTTACCAGCACCCGTTGGCATCACCAGTTGACCCAGTTGATGCTGTTCCATAGCATCAAGACCACGTTGCTGGTGAGGACGAAGTTCGAACACAGGTCTCATCGCGTATGAAACTATTATAGCAGAAAGGGGTCCCCGAAGGAACCCCCTGTGCCAGTTATGTAAGTGTCCTTAAGTGACTCCTGACCCCTGTACGACAAATGTATTTGTTCCTACACATAAAAGTCTAGCAACTGTTCTTTGAGCTAGAGTTCTATTTCCTGTAGTTGCAGTACCACTAAGATACATTGTAACACCTGCACCCTGAGATAATGTTTGAGATAATGCAGTGTTATTATAAATTAACACTTCATCACCAATAGAAAAGACACCCGATGGAACTGTAGCAATTCCTGCAGAAGTTGAGAACGAAATATGCTTACCAGCATCACTAGAAGCAAGAACATAACCAGTTAAAGAAGATTGAGCATTTTGAGGATAACTCCTTACATTTCCAATCGAATCACTAATTGTACCCGTTGATGTGATATTATCCTGAACGTCTAAGGTGCCTCCTGCAGAATCAAGAATAAGATTTCCAGAAGCAGTATCAATTTCATTAACTGCCGTTGTACCGACTCGAATATTTTGATGATGTGATCCAGAGGCAAATGTAGAAACTCCAGTTGACTGATAAATTGCTCCACTAACTGTGAGTTTTGCATTTGTTAATGTTGTTGTTCCAACTCCAAGATTAAACTGACTATTACCAACTAACCAATATTCACAAGTATTAGAGGCATTAACACCAATTGCTAGTACTTTATTGCCAGGGAATGGTGGAGCAAAAAATCCGTTAGCAACACTTGTGCTAAGTCCAGCTGCAGTTGTTCCTGGGCGACCAGCAAATACATCACCATTACTACCAGCAGTGTTTGTTCCTACACCAATAACAACGTTGTGAGAAACGTTTAGGTGTCCTTGAGCAGAAGCTCTTCCTGCTTTATATCCAAGACAAAGATTATTGTCACCAGCAATATCAAATCCAGAACGATCTCCAAGGAAAGTATTGTATCTTGCACTTGCACTCAAACCAGAACCAACTCTAGTTCCGATAAAGACGTTACTTGTTGCACCTAAACTTACATAGTTCCCAGTGATGTATCCTTGCTGAGGAGATCCAGCAGTTCTGTCATGAGTGCTATTTGAATCATATTCAACACCAAGAACAACGTTTGGCCAAACAATATATCCTGCGGGTTGCCATAAACTATTTTGGTGGAAATATTCTGGTCTACGAGAACTTCTTTCTTGAATAAATCCCCCACTTCCCAGATCAACATCATAAACAAGAGCTTCTCTTTCAGCTCTTGTTAATTGTGGAGCATAGAAAACTGCCCTTCTCGTTGCACTATAATTAGCACATCTTAAGTCAACAGCACCAAAAGGAACATTGGTACCAACTCCAATGAATCCATTTACTTTTGGATTGGCACTATTTCCAACAAGAATAACGTCCGCATTTACTGCAACAATATCCCTACCAAAAACTGATAATCCAGTTGCATCCACAAAACTATTATCTGGTCCTGGAATGGTATCCAGACTGATTGTAGCACCTATTGAAACTCTATCTCTGAATAATGCTGTGCCTCCACTTACAAAAGCAGCAGCTGCTGATGTCGTTGTTCCGATTCCAACATTAGCAAAATGAGCACTAATAGTCTTACCATCTAATCCAAGACCAGCTGCTGGAAGAGTTGTTCCTATTCCCAATATTGCATCATTGGTTAGATATAACCTATTAAGAGTGCTGATTCCAGTAGTAACGTTAATATTTGTTGGTATTGCAGGAGGATTTCCACCACCACCGAGAGTAAATCTTGAGGATCCAGATCCAAAGGTTAATGTTCCAGCGGCAATGAAATTACCAGCAACTGTTAGATCGGAAGTAATAGTTCCTGTACCAACAACATGCAAGTTAAAGCTTGGATTTGTAAGTCCGATTCCAAGTCTTCTATCAGATAATGCTGGTCCTGCTGTTAAGACTGCTGCAGCAGAATTATCTTGTCCATAAAGCCATTGGAATGATCCAGTTCCAATTCCTGGTTGACCAGCATGTAAAACTGAAATGAGAGAACCTGTTCCTCTGTTAATGATCTCAAGAGTTCCTCTTGTCGCACCATATCTTAAATATCCAGTGCTATTTCCAAGACCCACTGAATTTCCTAATGAAATTCTTGATTCTCCACTTGGATTAACAACTTCAATCGTTGGATTAGCAGAAAGTCCGTTTTTAAAGATTTGAAGTTCTACAGTTGGGAGTGCAGTTCCTACACCAATTCTTCCAGACTCTACAGCAGCAACGGCAGTTCCACCAACACCAACTCTGAAAATAGTTAGAATAGTAGCAACTCCAACGGTTGCAAATGGACTATTTAAAGCAGTGGCAGTTACAATTCCAACATTAATACTTGGTTGTCCAGTCAATGCAAGCGCAGAATCTGCGGTAATAGAATTACCATTGATATTACCAAAGAAACTTCCATAGAAATTAGTTGCTGTAATGCTTCCAGCAATACTAATAGGTGAAGGTAATTTATCGTTAGGAAGAACAGGTAAAACTGATGTGCTAATAACACCATTTGTAATATTTTGTCCTGTAAGTGCGGTAATTCCAGCACCACTACCAACAAAAGATGCAGCACTGACAATGCCAGATGCTCTCATATCACCTACGGTATTAAATCCGACACCAAGTTGTCCAACAAATGGATTTCCACCGATTTGGAATGTGTTTCTCGGATCAAGTGTTGCAATACCAACAAATCCAGCAGCATAAATGCTGGTGAATCCTAAACCAACATCAACGTCAACCCACTGAGAAGTTGGTAAGTTGGACAATGTAGCGCCGTTTCCATAAAAAGAAGTAGCAGTAATTGATCCGCTACTTCCAACAACTCTAACTGTTGATCCAACTCTAAGAGTATTATTAATTGTTGCGATGCCACTTACAAAAGCATCAGTGGCAGTCATTAATCCAACTACTCTGGCATTACCTCTTACGTCTAGACGTTCGGTTGGAACTGTGGTGCCAATTCCAACCAAAGTACCACGTACTACGAGATCTTTATCATCGACCTGAACACCATCACGAAAATTAAAAGTCTTCCTGATATTCGCCATCTTAAAATGTTTTTAGTTATTTATCAATCTGATAACAAACCCCTTTCTCTGGCAATATTTTCCAGTGTTTCAACTTTATGTGTCAGTTCCTTAATTGATTCAATTAGAAGTGGAGTTATCTTATGATAATCAACGGCGAGATATCCGTTATCTCTTTCTCTAACTGCTTCTGGGAGAACTTCTTGAACTTCTTGTGCGATAACACCAATGTCAAGTCCTTCTTTTTCAGATTTTTCATTCCAGGTATAAGTATTACCACTTAGTGCATTAACTTTTTCAAGAGAATTAGGAATTGGAGTAATGTTATCTTTTAATCTCTTATCTGAAGCATAGAATGCAGTGATGTCGCCTGTTACATCTAGTGGTCCAGTTACAAGTACACCTGCACCAGCAGCAGTATTTCTGCATCTCAATCTTTCATTTCCACTATCAGTCTGGAAGATAATTGCAGAGTTGTCTATCTGACTGATAATTGCACCACCAGAAGACGAAGAAATATTCAGTCTGTTTGCATTCCCTCCAGTCTCACTAATTCCAAGTGAACCTTCTACACGAACACTTGATTTAGCATTTAATTGTGCATCAAAAGTCGAAGTGCTAGTTACATTAAACGTACCACCAACAGAAACGGCAGTTGCAACAAATAGTTTTTTCTTAATTGCAACACCACCACTAAAGATGACTGATGCAGTATCAGTTGCTAATACACCTGTTGCTTCAGTTGCATTTGTATACAGAGATAATCCTGTTACTTTATGAACACCATTGGTAGTTGTGTTGCTATTAAACTTCAGTTCTTTATTGAAGCTAACTGGACCATCAAATTGTGATAGAACTGTGCCTGAAGAACCACCTTCAACGATAATTCTTTCTTTGGCAACAATTTCATCGAATACAACACTCAATCTAGAAGAATCTTGTCCTGCAGTTGTTGGAATTGGAATATCAAACGTCTTCTGAGTTCCAGATGAAGATGCATACTTAGTATTTCCTACGAAGAAGTCACCATTACCATTCATTCCAGTGTAGGCAACATTACCACAAGATCTTTCTTGTGCCTGTACCAGGAAGTCCTCTCTTTCACTTAGAGTTTTAACCTGAACCTGTGGTAGACCAGTTGAATAGTTACCAGGACCATATCCAAGATATTCAAATGTGTGACCAGATGCACGAATAATCGAAGGTCTGCGAGTTTCAACCGCGATTGGATGAATCTTTCTGAGGAATTGACCAGTAGAATGATTCTCTCTAGGAGTTCCTAAAGCACCACGAATTACGCTGATTTCATCAAGTCCAGATCCTGTTAGAGAACTGGATGTGATTCTCATAATTTCGTTTCCAGATTGGATGTAAGATCCCATTGGGAATCTTGTAACCGTACCAATACCAGAACTCTTCGCTTTTACTCTAAGGATTGATTCTGTAGTAATTCCTGCTTGTAGAACTAGGTCTTCACCAGAATAGAAAGATAATCCTCTTGTACCAAGATTCTCAAAGGAACTGTCAGATGTTGTATCACCTGCAACCAGAGCAGTATGATAGAGGAATGTTGGAGATACCGATGCATTTGTTATGGCAGTAAATGTATTGACCCCAACTCTTTCTCTAACATTATAATCACCAATAACATTATTAGTAGATCCAACCAACCTAAATTTTTCTCCAGCAACTAATCCATGTGAGAATGCACAAGTAAATGTTGTGATTCCACTTGCAGAATCATATACATTTGAAGATACGTTAACTGCTGGACCAACGTTAATTGCATATTGACCAGAAATAATTTTTGGATATGATGAAGTAATTGCAAAAGTAAGTTGATTCTTTGCAGGAACTGAACTGATTCTAACATATCCATCGGAAGTGGTACCAATACCAGTTACATGCAATACATCACCAATATTAGTGCTAATACCAGCTGTTGCAATTGTTATTCTTGCACCAGTTCCACCACCCAAAGCAGTGCTATCAAAATCTAATGTTTCTCCATTTGTATATTGAGAACCACCATTGGTAATTGTTGCGGCAGTAACAACACCAGATGCAACGGTAACTCTTGCAAGGGCACCATCCCAGTTTAGAGTTGTTGTATTATAGAGTTTTACATTATGATATGTTCCACTTTGAGTATATCCAGATCCTGGTATTAAAGTACTATAGGTTGTAATCCCGCCATATCCATGATTTCTATCAAGAGTAATTGTTGCAACACCAGCAGTAGCAGTCGTAAAGAATGTTGTTACTCCAACAATTTTTAGTCCTACACCAAGATCTTTCAGAGTTTTATCAATACTTTCTCTTGTAATACTCTTAGAGATATCATTTGTAACAACTTCGCCTAGAGGACTTCTCTTAGCATAACTTTGAGTTGATTGTGGATTGTCATCGATATTATCTTTATCATTCTGTGGATACAGATCAGTAATATTTTGATTGTACTTTAGGTCTGTGAATTCGGTTTCAACTGCATTCGATGCATTGAGAATATAAACGTGATAAATGCCATCCTGAATATCTTGAATGTATGGTTTAATAACTTCACTTCTATAGATGTAAAGATTTGACTTAAGATCATTTCTTTCAAATCTAGGTAATGCTGTTGTTCTCGAATTAATATTTGTATTAAATGTTCCGACACCATGTACAACTCCAAGAACATCAGTTGTTGTATATTGGAACTGCATGTCATCAACAAGTGCTGTGACTTCAAAAGTTCCATTAAATCCAAGATTTAATGTTGCTTGTGGATTTGCTGTACTTGCAACATTTTTGATGTTTACAATATCACCAGCATTTAAATTGTGAGGTAAGTCACAAACAACTGTGATAGTATTAGAAGCAACAGTACAGGTTGTGATGAATCTTGGGTTTCTATTATATCCATAATCATCTTGTCCGATCGTCGTCAGAGAGAAGTCTGTATTTCTTCTCGCACCAGTATTGCTGGATTCTTGGATAACATATCCATCTGTTGGATCCTTAGCATTAACAGATTCTTTAGGAATGACAAGACGGACCTTATAAAGTTTTTCATCAAGGCTTCTATCATCATCAATTCTCTTAATATATGTAATATCAGTTCTTTCAGTTAATCCAGCAACTCCTTGTGTATTGATCTCACTAAAAATTGTATTACTAGAAGAAGCATGGACAAACCAATTCTTTTGAATTGGGTCAAATTGAACTGGTGATCCAAGATCTCCACTATTCTTATCATTTACTCTACTTTCAATTCTAAGTTGCTTACCACCATAGATTGTTAAGGCAGTTCCATTATCAGCATTTGTTTTTGATGATGCGATTTTGATCTTTTCATCATCAACCTTAATTGCATAATATAAAGTGTTTTCTACAATGTTCTGAGGAAGATCCCCATTGTCACTGAACATTCGAATTGATTCACCAGTTTGTAATTTATGTTGATTTTGAGGTGTTCCAATGGTTAAAACACTATTATTAATCTCCGATATAACTCTATAAATTTTCCTATTTGTAGTCTGACCAAAAGCAACTGTTGCACCAACAGCTACTGTATTATCCATCATGCAAATTGTTGCATTTCTAATGACACCCAGACCAACATCTAGATAAAGTTGATCGTTTGTTTTTGCACCAACTCTATAACCTTGAAGAACAATAGGTGGTTTTGTATCAACGTCAGTGTATCCATAAAGATACAAGTGACTGGAAAGTCCAACGTTTTTAGTTAATGCAACGTCTAGGGATGTCCAGTCAACGTTGAATTCTGGATTTGCAATTGCCCTTGGTCTAATGACAGAGGTAATATATCCATGATTATCTTTGGCAAATGCCTCTTTCTTAAATCCTTCAGCAGAAAGAGAAATTTGTCCAAAGTTAGAGTTAGAGTTGGTGATTGAACCATCACCACCAGATAAAGAATCAAAATGCTTATTGAATCCAATCGCAAACACAGATACAATCTGAACGAATGAATCGTTCGACATCTTAATGTGACTAGTTTCCCAACCTGGTCTGTAAATAGAATCAGAATCTAGGTGATAAACTGTTGCTGGGTTCGTTGATGATGAACCAGATGAAAGTTCTGCGCCTTTTACTGGGGTAATAGTTAGAGATTCATAAAGTCTCGATGTGGAATTATATCTTGCGAATGCTCTATCGTCTTTTTGAAGTGAAATAGCAGTGAACTGGGCAACAACCATTGAGCGGAATCCAGCTGCTTTGGATCCGTCAGCGTGCATACCCTGCATACCCCAAACAGATCTTAGGGATACGTTAAAGACATATGGAGATGCACCAGATACAGTGTCAGTTTCAATTGTTACAGTTGAACCAGAAATAATAGGAGTTGCTGGTAGATTAACTCTTACGAATGGTAAGAGATATGTAAATGTTGTTTCGTTGAGTACCGATTGTACTTTCGTAGAAATATTATAATCAACTGGATCAACACTATCAATCTTAATTGGCGTTCCAGATGTAAGATTATGGGGAACTGCTGTGCTAACAGTTACAATTGTACCAGGAGTAAATCCATCTCCAGAATACAATTCAGAAATGTTAAGTGGATCAGATGCGAATGCGCCAACAATTTCATACTCTGGACGCTGCTTAGCAAATCCTAGTGACTCTGTTGGGTACTTCTGATCAATATCTCTACCAGATGCAGCATTAAATGCATTTGATAGTTTACTATAATACATGTCAAGGTCGGTGAGATCATAACCAGAAGGAATGGTTACACCATCAGCATATTCAAAACAAGTTAGTTTATGGTGAGAAAAAGTTGGTTTTGATTGATTGTTTGCAGAGAAATCAACAGGATCGGTATAAACAAGTCCAGAATCATCTCCATCAAACATGGAGAATTGCCAGAAGTAACAAGCACCAGTAATTCTGAATAAAGCAGAAGACTTTACAGCAGGATCAGTTGGGTTAGGAACATATTTTGCACGAATCTTAGTCTTTCTTAGGTCAAGACCAACGATCGAAGTACCACGAGGAACGATAACTCCACCATAGATACTATTAAACCTATAAAGAATATTATCTCTTTGAGTAAGGTCAAAGTTAGATGATAAATTGAGAGTTAATGTTTCTTGTGCTGATGTTTGTGCGCCAGAAGTGGAAACTGCAGTGGCAGTTCCATTCACATTCTTAATCGCAAAACCAGGTCTGTTATCGAGAACATGCTCACCTGGGAAAAGTAAGATAGTAGTTTTTTCTACAATATCATTGTTTCCACCTCTCACATATGAGAATCTTGCCGATTCGAGAAGTGCTCTTTGAATTGTTTTAAATGGTTTGCTAAGAGAATTACCTTGGTTCTCTATAGCATCAGTAGCATCAATGTCGTTGGGGTTGACATATAGTATTCTACCTTCTGTATTCTTAACGAAATTCTCTAGCTTATTGAGAGGCATCTGCTTATTTTCAAAAATATTTCTATGTTTTATTTATCCCATTAAATCTTCTTCATCATATTCAAATTCAATATCATCTGGCATATCTTCAGGGTTTTCTAACTCGACTGGAAAAAAACAAGGATGTACTTCTTCGTCTATTAGATAGAAAGAATTTCGATATAAGTCCTCTGGTTCAAACGATCTATTCTTATCTGCTTCTCTACAAAGATCTTGGTCGTATAAGTGACCTTCTGGCATTTCATCAAACGTAAAAGGAACGTGATTGATGAAGTACATTTTCACAATCATGCTGCCATCATTGTACCAGCAGTATGCAGTATCGATACGATAAGACATAGGGATTTTCCCATATCTTATATTTATTTTCAATAGCGATGGTGGGATTCGAACCCACCCTTGAACGATTTTAAGTCGTTTGCCTCTTCCGCTGGGCTACATCGCCAGGTGCTCCTTGAGGGGATCGAACCCACCTCACATCGATTATGAGTCGATTGCTTTCACCAGATAGCTAAAGGAGCAATAGGAGTGCTGGGAATTGAACCCAGACTACCCCGTTATAAGCAGGGCGCTCTGACCGATTAAGCTACACTCCCTCAGGGGGCTTCGTTGTTTAACTCAGTGTGTATTCGTATCAGATCATCATCAGCGGGCATCATCACTGCTGCTTGCCCATCATCGTTGATGATACCTATGCGCTCCCCATTTTCAACTCGTTCCATTAGTTCATCGAACCTTTCTTGAAACTCTTCCACGGTAAAAACTTCCATTTTAGTTTTTGTATTTAGTTGTTGTCCTGACCATAGATGGCAAGATCAGCATACTCAATTTGTTCAGGTTGAAGTTGACTAGTTACAACATCTAGGACATTCATAAACTCCTGAACGGTCTCACACTCAACCAGACGCTCGCTGCCTTGATCGCTAAGAAGCAGAAAACTGCGAGTGCATACATCAATCACAATACCCTCTACGGTTTCTTGGGCGGTGCTCATGTGGTGTTCCGTTGATTACCCCCATATTATAAGGGATTTTGAATCAGGTGTCAAGTCCTATGGGGACAGACTGGTGATAGCGGAAATGACGCTTGCTTTGGCAGTTGCCTGACCAGATATTTTTCTCTGATGATTAGTAATACCCCAAGCTTGCAAATCTTTATTTGATTTTTCTTCTTTAACAATATTTAAATTAGATCGTAAAGTATCTCTTTGAGATCGTAAAGTTGTAATCTCACTTTGCAATGCAGTAATTGAACTTGCAATAGCAACACATCTTGAAGCAGTAACACTTGTATTTGATGCATAGGGGGCAACTCCTGCACCAAAATAATAACGATATGGAATAGCAGCTGAAATAGTTCTAGGATTATGATCTGATTGTGTTGCCGAAATATCTAATCTTGCGATTCCAACAGATGTTCCACCATTATCATCTTTTGTATTAGCTCGTCCATATCCAGAATATGCAGACGTTAATTCTTGACTTACATCTGGATTGAATGGATTTACAGCATCATAATTTGGAGAAAGTCCTTCAATATTTGTGTAAATTGACAATAAATCTCGATCTTGCTTAAAGGTCGTTTGAGATGAATAATCTTGATTGAAATTAGGAGTTGAAAGAGTTGTTCCACCAGACGTTGTTACGCTGGCAGCAATACCTGGCCAACAATTTCCATTGGTTGCTTCTAGAGATAAAGTAACAATCTGTTGTTTAATAAAATTGATTCTAGCATTAAATGATAAGATCTTATCATCTACTGTTTTACAAAATTGACGGAATGTTTCTGGTTTTGATTTTGCCTCAGAAAAAGCATCCTGTTCTGGATCAGTGCGAGAAATTGGTGGTGGTGCCTCATTTTGTTGAACAACCCATTCTCCACTAGCAGACTCTTGAGTTGCAGTCGTAGCAGTAATTGTTGATGGTATTTCTACACTTGCATTATTTTTTTCTTGCTCACTCTTAGACTGAGAATATTGTGATTGTTCTTTTGTTAAGATATCAATAGTACTTTGTGCTGCACCGTCTGGCATTTTTTACACCTACAAAATCAATTATTGTTATTTAGTTTGCTCTAGATCAGCGATTCTTTGTTTTAAATCTTCAATCTGTTGCTGTTGTTCTTTCATACCTTCAATCAGAAGTGCCACGAGATTTTCATACTTGACACCCTTAACGGACATTTTTTGAGTTTTTGCTGCTAGATCAGGATCATCAAATACTGGAGCATTCGGTATAATTTCAAATTGTCGTACAACTTCTGGCACAACTTTTTCTACCTCTTGTGCGATAACACCTATTTCACCATTTGGATTTTCTTGTGCTTTTTCAGGCCAAATATCTTCCTTCCAATTAAAAGAAACTCCTTGTAACTGAAGGATCTTATCCAGAGCATTTTCTAGTGGTTCAATATCTTTTTTTAGATTAAAATCAGAAGATGGGCAAGGAGCACAAATAGGAGCACCATTATAAGTCCAAGTTCCAGTTAATGCTCCTGTTGCAGTATTAATAGTAATTCCAGATGCACCTCCACCAATTTCAACCAATCCACCATTAAGGTCTATTCTTGATGCATTTACTGTATAGTTTGGAGTACAAGTATTATCTTCAGGAACTGCCTTTCCTCTAAATGAATTCAATCCCTGCATAACAGCAGAAAGAGAAATATCAGATGCTCCAATAACAGTATGACTTCCAATAGTTATGTTAGATCCAACAGTACAATGAGTTCCTGTAAATAACCCCAATCCAAGGAAATTAGTCGTTAGAGGTTTATCTAAACAAGGACCTGCAGCAAGAGCTGCTGTTCCATATAATGCAGTCGATCCACTTCCAAAATATCCAGCGTAAATTGAAGCTGTGCCAGGTACTAAACTGCGAAGAAATTTTGGAAGAACTACAGCAGTGTCAAATAATGGATGAATGACACTAAAACTAAAAACATCTAAATCGTCGAACATAATTGTTACTTACAACTTTCGGTTACACCAGCGATAACATCGGCAAAAGGAATGCCCAGACTTTTCAATAAGGTAGATAACGGAGATCCACCTTTTTGAACTTCACCAACGATATTAATAAAATGATCCGTTACAATATTAACCTCAGCGGTTCCCTTAATACAAACTTTAGTCCCGGTTAAAGTTAATTGTTCTCCACTATGAACAACAACTGCTCCATTTGAAGATAACATGAAGCACCCATTAGTTTTCTTTTCACCTTGAGTTTCAATGTACATATTCTTACAAAGAAACTTGATATTTCCACCTTGAGCATTAAAAACAAGATCACCAGTTTTAGCATTCAAAGAAAATGCAATATCTTCTTTGGATGGTTTATCTCTATTTTTCTGTAAGTTGTGTCCACAAGTGATATGATATGGACCTTGAACGTGCTCCATTTTGGAGCCATCAGTCTTATATTTAAAAGTTGAGTTTGATGCAACAGCCAGACGAAATTGCGTTCCATCATCAGCTTCTTTTGGTCCACCTGGTCCAAAAAACATAATCCCATGGGGATTATCAGTAACAATATATTCTGGAGGTCTATTAGTTGCCATTACTTAAGAACACACTGAGTAACTTTGATCAATTGTGCCGCATTGAAATCTGGTCTATTATTGTTTGCAGCAAGGTAATCATTCTTTTCTGTAAATGCAATAATAGGTCTTACTTCTAAACCAGCGCCTGTTTTACTATTTATTGTGATTGTAGGTGTCTCGGTGATACCACAACCTGCAGTTTCAACAACCATTGCCACAATTTGCCCCACATCTGTCATTTGCACCTTTACCTGCAAACCAGGTATATCTGGTGTTATTGATATACTATCATTCACAGTATATCCAATTCCTGTGCTCAATATTTCAATTTCTTCAAGACATCCAACATATTCCCTAACATCATTTTCAACTACTTCTTCTTCCACTCTTTCTTGAAATTCATCCAATCCCGTAGGTGAATTAACATATCCCCTTCCAGTATTAACCATAATAACTTTAATGACTTCACCAACATTATTTGTAATTGTATAAGCAGAGGCAAAATTTCCCTGCCCACAATTATCATTGAAAGTCACAAATGGTGGAGAAGTATACCCCTGACCACCATATCTTAAGTTAACTCCCAATACTTCCCCTATATTGTTAACAATTGCATCTCCAACTGCTCCAGATCCACCGCCACCAAAAAACTCAACCTGTGGAGGTCCACATCTCCATGCTCCAGTGTTACATCTTAATTGACTTTCATATCTTCCAGGTATACTTTGATTTAGATTTGTAAAATCTTTACCAAAAACTGTAGCTCCAGTAAGAATATTATTTTTATCTAAGAATCCACCAACTTTATCTAGTACCCATTTTTCAGCTTCTGCAGCATCGGGTATCGGTATCATCTTATCGAATGCCTCTTTCATTGAATTTGTAGATCCACTACCAATTTTGAAAGATTTAATTTCTGGACAATCTGGTTTAGCGCATAAAAATGCCTCAAATCCAAGAATATAATCAACTGCCTGGAATACAGACCCTGCAATTTTTGCAACTCCACCTAATACATCATTGATTTTATTTAAAATAGGTTTCAGTTGTTTATCAATCGATGCTGATAGATTATTTAATAGTGCATTTGTGAATTGTTCAACAGCACAGAACGCTGCATTGATAACGTTGCCAATAAGAGAGAATAGAAAATCAGTAACCAACTTAGTCAATCCATCAATAATTTTATCGAAAGCACAAAGAATTGAATCAATGATAACTTTGATAACTGTATTTTTCAATGCCTTTGTCAAAGAAGTCATTATTTTATTGATTATTTTTTCGATTAATTTACGTATCAAATTCAGAATAAAATTCCTCATTCTTTGAATCAATAGTTTCAAGACAGCACTAATGATTACAGCGGTATTGCCAATGATAGCAGTTATATTTCGAATCTTATTGATTGTTCCTTTGACATAAACATTATAAAACTTTTTAGATTCTTTCAAGAAATTAAAGAATTTCAACAGAGCATTATTAATTCCTGCAAGCGTGCTTTTCCCACATGGATCTGCCATAGTATTAATCTCTTCTTCTATCTCCTCCTCCATTGCTCTCAATTGACTATAATTAAATCCATCCTTACATTTTTTATCGGGTGCGGACCAACCATTGTTTGCATCATTAACTGGGCGACATTCAGCAACTCTCTTCTTAATCTCATCAAGAATTGCCTGTTTGCGTTGACGTAGACTGAGATAGTTATCTATTTGTGGTCCAAATTTATTTCGTAGTTCTTGTGTAACTCCTGTTCCACCATTATCTGTTAATCTATCATATAAAGTTTCTTTCCCAGCATCACCAGGAAGTGTGGGATCAATTAAAGTATTCTGAAGAGTGACAACAGAATCTTGTAAGAATCCATCAACTAAGGTTTTATCTTGTAATAATTCTGTTGTACTACGATCTTTGAATAAATTAATATCAGCATCAATTGCAAGAGGTTCAGTAAAAGGAATTACCGGAAGTGATTGTACTTCTGTAGTTGGAACTACAACTTTTTGAAGTTCTGGTCCATTTCCTTTTGCGGCTTGCTCGGACAATGCTGCTTTTGTATCAGGATTACTCGTTTTCGATGCTGCCTGAGTTCCATCAGAATATGTGATTGTTACATCAAGACCATTACCATCAACACTAAACTTGGTATTACTTATTGGATCAAAGTACTTTGCGTTTGGTGGGACAACATATGTACTTGTTGTTGGATTCTTTGCTGGTGTTTGTGTCGTTGTTGTTTTATATGTTGATTCGTCTTTGGATATATTGTTTTTTAAATCATAAAGAAGCGCAGAATCAGTGACATTGATTAAAGTTCCATTTGATTGGACTTCTTTCCATACACCATTTATACGCTTATAAGTGATGCCCTGTATTTTTCTAGTAACATTAGCTGGTGTAACCATTATCAATCAACCTCTCGTATTTGATATTTATTAGACAGTTCGATCATTGATACCTATTATTCCTGCTCGAATCGCATCAGATTCTGCATCCGATATTGTTTGAGATGTAATATATGGTAGCTTGCTGCTTCTAATATCATTTAGTTCTTTTAATGTAATTGAAGTATCTCCAGGACCCGTATATGTACCGCCAGGAAGAACTGTTGGAACTGCTGGTTCGACTTGCGAATTTTTAGCTTTATTAAAATCTTCTTGTGATGGAATTGCGGGTTCAGTTGGTTTTGCACCACCTAAAATTTTATGAGAAGGTGGATTGAATCCAAAATTGTAAGATACTACATTTTTAAATTCTGTGGATCCTTTTTGTTTTACCTCATCTAAATCAATAATTTCACCAGATTCTGATCTGGTTAAAATCGCAGTGATTACTGGAACCTGATTATAGGCATCTAAAAAGTATCCTCTAACCCATTCACCGCCCGCTAATCCAGTTGTTGAACGATTGAAACTTCCTTGTGTTGTTGGTCTTTCAACCATTGCCCAAGGTAATTTGCTATCTGGTAATTTAGATCCAGATTTATCATGAATACCAACGATTCTTACTCTAACACGATCAAATCCATCTGGATTGTATCGATCCTCAAGTTGATTGACGGCAACTTGACCAATCCACCATTGAAAATTATCCTTCCCAGTAAAACCTGTATTTGACATGTTTCTATTAACCTGGTGTGTCCTTAACTAAGGTTAAAGAAGTATACGATCTAGTCGTATCAAAATGATGGCAGATATTCAATATCAAATATTTACCACTTTCAATTTCATCATATTCAGTATCACCTTTAACATTAATATTAATCAATCCACCAACAAGTAAATTTGGATTGCAAGGAATCACAACATTCAACATCTTACTGAAAAGTATGTTGTACCTGGAGGTAGAATATGCCTGCCATTCCATTGCATTATTATTTACCTTAGTTGATTTAGATTCTAACATTCCAACATCTAAAATATGAAAATGAGTTCTTGTAAAATCAGTATCTTCAGAAACAAAACTAGATGCAGTTTTTACAGATTTCCCTAAGGTGTTTGGTTTCTTAATTGGTTTGTCACCAAGAGTCATTTCCCCCTTATCAGTAATTTTAAAAATTAATTCAGTATATTCTAACAAACGAGGATCAAAGAAAATATTTCTAGTACAATAAACACCACTCTTCAAAGCATTCAATGTTGATTGATTTCTGATTGTTCTAAATGATAAGATTCTATAATCATGATTCTCATCATTTTTTAAAATGGCATTATATTCATAAGATATTGGATATGGATCTTGTTCTATCATTTTACTGATTGATCTGAAATGAATCCCCAACTGATTTTCAAAGAAGAAATAACCTGGGAGACCATCACTACCATAAGGAATAGATTTTTGACATAATTCTATAATGATTTTGAATGCATCTTTACTTGATCCAAGAAAATTATAAGTGTTTAGTGTTTGGTCAATAAAAAGTTTGTTTGGTAAAATACCAAGTTCTTTGGTCAAAATTTTTCTTACAGAATCTGATATCTTTCCTGTGTATTTTTCTGTTAAGGTTGTCTTTAAATTTTCTTCTGCGGTCTCAGACATCAAAGACATTGCAACCAGTTCACGATTTGGTTCCTTTTCAGCAACAGGAGCACCAATAATTCGTAGAGGCTTATTATTAAAATCTAGAGTTCCCAGTTTAGATTTAATTGAAAATGATACTTTCTCATTACCTTGTATTGGTAACTTAGACATCAATCGATTTGTATCAACTAGTGCAATATTAGCAGTGACGATTGGTGAAAAAAGACTCTCATAATAATCAAAAGAAACGGTGGATGTTCTTTGATCTATACCAGAAATTGGATAAGACGTTTGATTTTTTATAATTGATATATTTTCGTAAATTGATGGACTTACTGCTGACATTTTTAATTATCCGAGACTTGAAAATGCGCTATTAGAATAAGAAGATCCACCACCTCCTGATGATCTTCTTTCCATCGCTACTGGAGTGGGAAGTGGAACACCAACTGGTTGTACAAAAGTCTGAGTTACTAAGTATGTAGTTTGATTTTGTAAAGAAGATTGCTCATTACCACGCTCTAATGTATTCAATAAATCACCAACACCTTCGGCAACAGGATCTACTTTAGATTTTGCTGCTTTAATTTTTTTCTTTACTTCTGCAGATGGACCACCACTTAAATGCCCAAGAAGATATTGTTGACCATTCTCATCCATAATAATTGTAACATTTCCATAACCAGCATTTTCACCAGCTGAATATTCAACAAATTTTAACCCTGGTCCTAAAGTAATTGGTGTTCCGCTGGGGGCTGGAAAATCAAATCCTCTATGCCCTCTGCCTGCACCAAGACCATCACCTTGAGACATCTTAGAAAGAGGAACTCCCCCAATGAAAACACCATTCAAAATACTTTTTGAAAGTGCTCTACCACCACGATCACCCCATCCATTACCCCATTCAACATGTAAGTGTGGTCCAGTGGATCTTCCCGTACTTCCAATTCTACCAATAATACTACCAGGATCAACAGGAACTGAAGTTGAAGGAGTAAATGGATCCTGTTGTCCAGATCTTTGTGCTCCTGGATCCATATCATCAAGTGGTTTACTTTTATCTTTTTTATCTAATCCAAAAAATTGCAAGAATTTGGAGAAAGATTGATTAACCTGCTCAAAGGTATCATTGATACCTTCTTTATCTGATAGGAGTTGTGCGTTTATTTTTGTTCCGAAAGAAACAGTTTGAAAATTATCAAAAGAATCTACACTTTCAATTGCATTTGATCCCATCGGAGTTGCAGTAACTCCTCTAAATCCACTAGAGATTGTTGCTTTGTTTGTGCCAGTATTTTTTGCTTTAACAGTTCCACCTTTTGCAAGTCCTTGTGGTTTTTGAACTGGTGCTTGCTGTGACGATGGTGTTGGTGCTGGAGAAGGAGAAGATGCTGATGGTGTTGGAGATGGAGTTGTGGAAGGATACATTGATCCTGGTGCCCCAGGAAGACCAAGACCCTTATTAGGAACTGGATCTTGAGTTGGGTTTAAAAATTTGTTCCAAATATTATAAGCAGCTTCTGCGATTGCAATCGTCCTATCAATCTCTTTTGCAACATATCTTCTTTCATTATCAATAGCAGACATTACACCTTGAGGATATTCTGTAACTAACCATATCATTCCCATAATTCCTTCACCAATTATTTTCAACGTTGTCTTTGTAATCTTAATTAATAAAGCATTATCAGAGAAAAATCTTTTAAGTCTATCAATCATCTGAGGGAGATTATTAACAAACAATCCGAGAAGAACAAGACCGAAAAATTCTTTGACTTTATCAAAAAATCCTAGTGGACCTGCAAGAACTCTCGACTTAACACTCTCGATTGTTTTTCCAATTCCGGATTCTATCTTCTGCTCCTTTTCTTTTCGCTTTTCTTGATTTTCAAAAGTAGCAGTTAATCTATTCTCTTCGACTCTAAGTTTACGCAGTTCCTTATTGTAACCAACCAATGAGTTCCTAAGATTGGATGCATTAATTCTTAATCGCGTTACTTGTGCTTCCATATCTTATACAAAAATCCCCAACATTTCTGGTACAATTTGCATATATGGATTTGCCATATTTACACTGGAAACACTTGGTTCTTCTGTTTCTACTCCACCCGCAGCACTATATTGTGGCACCCCAGACATTGGTAACGTTTGTGATGGTAAGTTTATTGGTACAATTGATGATGTTGCACTTTTCTTAACAGGTCTCTTAATATCAGAATGTAGTACAAGTTCTGGAGAAACCATATTTGAACTTGTTCTTCTCTCTGCATATCCACCATTTCCAATTTCTTTAGTTTTTTTAACCCTCTCTTCATTAACAAACTTATCCAATTGACCTTTAAATGTTGTTAGTTGAGCAGCAAGAATTTGTAATGCACTCTTCATTGTTGAGTTTGATACTACCAGTCCCCCAACAGCATCAGAAAAAGTAGTCCACATTCTTCCAGCATTATTATTAATGTCTTTCAAAAGTGGTCTGAACATCATTGCTGCTGATGCACGAATAACTTCTTCACCAGGAGCAAGCATCGCTGGAACACTATCAACACTTCCAGATCCAGTGCCACCAACAGTTCCACCTAATGATCTTCTGATTGGTAGTTTTGTGCTTTTTGCCTGTTTTACAATATCAATAATATTTTGAGCACTAGATGGTTTTGCAGATCCGGATCTTAATGCTGCTTGTATTTGTTCTGGAGTATATTGTACCTGTTGTTTCCCAGACAAATTTGTAAATGTTCTAATGCCAGAAGCAGCAGGAGCAGGTGGAGGTGTTACTGGTTTTGGTCCTCTTATTCCAATACTACTTAATCTTGTCCATAAACCACCAATAGTAGCTGTTGTAAGGGCACCACCACTAGCTAAAGCACCGATTAATCCAGCAACAACCAATCCAAGAGCGTCAACTCCTGGAGCTTTAGTTTGTCCGCCTTTTAAGAGATCCTCTCTAACTCCTGGTGGTAAGTTTGATAAATCCCCATATATGCTTTTGGGTTTTTGTCCTGGTTGTTGAACTGGTTGTTGAACTGGTTTCTGTCTTGGAATTAAACCAAATAAAGGAGAAAAGACTCTCGTTTTCTTTAAAGTTTCGGCAAGTTTTTCAGCAGCAGCTCCACCAATATCTTTTATGCAATTTAAAACTGGACCACATCCTCCGCCAGCAGGTCCACCTCCACTAGGACCACCTCCCCCACCTGGTTTTCCACCACCTGGTGGTTTTGGTGGTCTCTTAAATAGATCAACTATTCGTTTTAGAGCACTAACTATCTTTAAGAGTTTATATGCACCATAAAGAGCAAGTAACTCTTTCCAATGATTTGCAACAAATTTGAAGAATTTAGCAAGTTTTTGTTGATTTGCTGGATTTTCTAACCACTTGAACGCATTATTAACCAATAATCCAGTTACAATAATACTAAAAAAATCTAATATTTTTTGGAATATACTTTTTGCTGGAGATGTTACAACATCAAAAGTTTTCATAATGCCAGAACCAAATTGTCTTACAGACTCAATGGCCTTTTCTTTTGTCCCTACCCTTTCTCTCGTTACCTTTATCTTGCTAGCTCGTAATGCCTGCCTCTTTTCAGTAATCCTATTCGCAAAATCAAGAGATAATTGTTTTTGAATTTCTACGAGAATTCTATTTGTCTCTTGTAAACTTACATCTAAACTAGTTGTTTCTGCCTTTAGACTAGATCCTACGGTACCACGTCTTTCGCCACCAATAAAACTAAAAGTAGATCTCTTTAATCTTGGACTAGAAGCAATCTGAGCACCAGTCATTACCGAAGAAGATATGTTTCTTCTACTTAACTTTGGTAATGATGGTGCTCTGTAAATTTGGTTGTTAAATTCCACTAGATTGCTGTGCCTTTAAGTTTTCTTCTTCAATATAATCTTGAAGCAGACCAATATAAACTTCACGCTCCCAAGGCATCATATTTTCAATCTCTGTCAATGAATATTTATGATGATGCATGAGGGCAAAATTAATTTGATAGTATGACTCAAGACTAGTATGAGCCATACTTAGATGAAAAAAGCAGCTAGACCCTCCAGGACAACTTCACTTTCAACTTTTGTGTTTGGATTTTTAACTTTAATTGTATGAGCAAGTTTAGGCATTGTTACAAAAAAGTTTTCAATTTCTTTAAACTGCTTTGTATTCATTTGCTCTACAAATTCTTCAAGTTCTTCCTTACTACAATCTGATGCACTCCAAGATTCCTCTTGATCATAAACAGTATCAATACAAGAAATAATCAAAGAAAGTGACTTATCAACATTGGTGTTTTCTTCAGATACCTCAAAATTATTTTCAACAAACTGCTCAAGAGATGGATACTTGAGTTTCATTGAAAGATTATCATCAAGTTTAATAATATTAGTGTGTGCAGGATCTTTTTGAACCTTGATAGAATCAATCGCAATTTCTTCTTTTACTTGTGTTATGCCATCATCAGGACAAGTTACATTAACCTCAACAGTTTCACCAACTGACTTGGCACGAACATTAAGGAAGAGATATTCAATATCAAATGTCGATAGTTCTGATACTTTTACAGTTTTAGTCAGAATACAATCCGATAAGATTTGAACAATTGAACTTGAGATTTGCTTTGTATCTTCAGATTCTAATGCAATTAACAGAATTTTTTCTTCTCTAACTAGGAAAGGACGATATCTAATTTTTTTCCCAGTAGAAGGTAATTCCAACTCATACGTTGGAGTATTAATCTTTGGTAAAGGCATAATGACCTATAAAACTTCAGTTGTGATTATTTAGACCCAATTATCTACCTAATAAATCCATCAGTAAGAACTTCATTTCTAGTTCTTGGGCGGTTTCTTGGTGGTTGTGGAACTGATGGTTTTTGTTCTGCTGCTGGTGGTATCGGTGCTTCTGGACTTTGACTTTGTTCTTGTTTTGGCACAACAAATCTACCAAGAACATATCGATCATAGTTCATTGTCACAGTAACTTTCATCAATTCACTTGGTCCATAAGCAACTGGAATACTAGTGACAGATTTTGGAAATGCATTAACTAATTGGTATTGCAATCTCGTGCTTCCAGGAACGTTATATCCTCTATTGAATTTTGTAATGAATAATTGACTGGTTTTATAATTTTCAGGCCAGTTGAATCTACGATATGCATATGGAAGATCTGAAGATGCTGCTATTTCAGAATTCCCACCAACATAATTCATCCAAAATTCAAAAAATTGAAGAACCTTATACTCTGTATCAATGTAAAAAGTAAAATCAATGTCAGTATATAATCTAGTATGAGCAAATTCTTGGGGAACTCCCATGTAATTATCTTTTACTTCTGCAGTGGCGTATGTTGAAGTTGGTAGAGTTGCATCAGAACAAAGAAGACCTAAAGTTTTTCCAAATTCAGATAAACTAATTTGAGGACCCCATGATGCATTTTGCAATTTACCAATAAAATCTGAATTGAATTGTCCAATATGCACCTGATAATAATTAGTCATTGCAATTTTGCCAAAATAAGTTTTGGCATTTGCCATAGTCACATTTTCCACTGGTTGCGGAGTATTAGGCATCTAAATATTTTTACTTGATATTATTAAATATTTAGATGTCGTATAAAGGAAAATATCAACCATCATACCCTCAAAAATACAAGGGAGATCCAACTAATATCATTTATAGATCATTATGGGAAAGAAAATTCATGGTCTATTGTGATCTCAATGAAAATGTTCTTGAGTGGGGATCTGAAGAGATTGCACTTCCTTATCGTTCACCAATCGACAATCGTATTCATAGATATTTTCCAGACTTTTACATTAAAGTAAAAGAATCAACTGGACAAATTAAAAAGTATTTAATTGAAGTTAAGCCTAAAAGACAAACATTACCACCACCAAAACCGAAAAGGCAAACAAAAGGATACATTTATGAGGCATATGAGTACGCAAAAAATCAGGCAAAATGGAGAGCAGCAAAAGAATTTTGTGAAGACAGAAATTGGGATTTTAAAGTTCTAACCGAGGATGAACTAGGTATCAAGTAATGCCAAGAAAAACCCTAAGACAAAGACAAAATCCAACAGATGATAAGAATAGTAGAGTTAGATCTGTAATTGATAATCTTCAAGGTAATGAAGATCCAGATGATTTAATGTTAGAAATTATGAACGTTTTAACGGAAACTAATAAAGGTCCAAAAGTTGGAAGATATTATACATTTGTTTATCAACCAAAAACACCAAATATTAGTTACGATCAAAATCCCCTTGTTGCAGTGACTGAGGTTTATGGTTGGGGATTTAGAGGTATTAATTTTCATTGGGGAGAATCTCGCCAATATACCTGGGACGAGATTGCTGGAGGTTTATATGAAATTTATGCGGAAGAAATTCCAGATCTTATAGAGGTTCCTTTTGGAAAAATCCGTCTAAATAGTTAAAAAATTAGCCAAATGGCGCAGGTATTAAGGTATCCATACGACTTATATACTCAAGAGACAGACTATCTGCAGATAACTTTGCGTAGGAAAAAAGCAGCATCTTCATCTTTAGAAGAATTTGGTTCATCTTCTTTAATAAAAAAGAATGGTGCATATCAAGGTGGTCCTACTCAAAATGCTTCTAACGTTGGGAAAAAAATATCTTCAGGATTTGTAAGTCAAGTTGGTGACATAATTCTTTTACCTATACCATCAAGTATCGGAGATAGCAATAGCGTAAATTTTTCAGAAGATAAGTTAGATGCAATAACAGCTAAAGTTGCTGGTGCTGCTTATAATATTATGACAACTCAAACACCAGGAAAAACTGATATTACTGGTTTTTTGAACAAACTTGGTGAAAATACTTTAAAAGAATTAAAAGGTGTATTTGCAGAGTCTGCGGACCTTAGAGCAATATATCTAACAAAATTAGCGGCAGAGGCAGCTGGACTTGCTGGTATTGGAAACATTAGTCTAGACCAAATTTTAGCAAGATCTCAAGGAAAAATCTTGAATCCAAATATGGAGTTGTTATTTAATGGTCCAACAATTAGATCATTTAAATTTTCTTTTAAAATGACCCCAAGAAGTAAAAAAGAAGGAGATCAAGTAAAATTGATTATTGGATCATTAAAAAGACACATGGCACCAACTCCTGCTGGAAATTTCCTTGGAACACCAGGACAATTTGATTTAACTTATAGAAGTGGACCAGATAATCATAAGTTTCTAAACAAAATCAAAACTTGTGTGCTTCAGGATATGTCGGTAAATTACACTGGTGAAAATGTTTATGCAACATATGAAGATGGGACACCAGTTTCGATGATTATGGACTTGACATTCAAAGAACTAGAACCTATCTATTCATCTGATTATAGCAATGATCCAAACGAAGGAGTAGGATACTAAAAATGGCAAACTATTTTTCTTATCTACCAGATTTAGAATATCAATCATTTTTAAATGATAAGACATCTGATAGAGATTACGTTCTGGTCAAAAATCTCTTCAGGAGAGTCAAACTTCGTGACGATGTATATAATTCCTTGACAGCATTTACAAAATATCAAGTTCCAGATGGATCTCGTCCAGATACAGTTGCGGAAGAACTTTATGATGATGCTAATTATGATTGGGTTGTTCTAATCACGGCAAATATTATACACCTAAGAGATGAATGGCCTCTTTCAAATTCACAACTTTATAATTATGCAGAAAACAAGTATGGAACAACTTTGACTGATATCAAATTTTACGAGACTAAAGAAGTACGAGATTCTTTAAATCGACTTATTTTACCTGCTGGTAAGATTGTATCTTCAAATTTTACTATTCCAAATCCATCAAATCCAAACGCTAATTTAAATCCAGTAAATGCAGTATCAAACTACGAATACGAAACTAGATTGAATGATAAAAAAAGAAACATTTATGTACTGAAACCAATTTATCTGCAGCAGTTCTTACTTGACATGAGAACTGTGATGGATTATCAGGATTCTTCACAATATGTCAGTGAGAAACTCATCCGTACTGAGAATACTAGGATCACGATGCCATAAGAGTTCTAAACTCTTATCAAATATCATTACATATCGGTGTTTGCGGGAGCGGTCTTTCCATTCTCCTTCAGCACCTTTAACTTTGCCTCTAGAGTGTTTAGTTCCGTCTGCATAGTAGAAATCCTTCTTTGGGTCTGAAAGTCCGCAATATTTAAAATTACAAGCGCGATAGATTGTACCAAAATGGAAATCACTATCAGCGTAAGAGATGATTGCCCTAACTTTTGTATCCTTCCGTAACTGTCTAATCGCTCTTGAAACAAACCAAGAAGTGATATTATGTTCGGTTCCCTGGGTTTCAGGGTGGATGCAAAGTCGTGAAAGTTCAAATAATCCTTCTTGCTCATTCCGTTCGAGTCCAAATGCTCCTTGTGCAATTTCAGGAACAGGGAGACCTGTGAAGACACAGACTCCCTGAATGCCGCCGATGTTCAATGGGCAAAAATCGTTACCCTTATATAAACCATAATTATAACCAGATCTAAAACCTTTAGAAAAATCCTTAAGATAATGAAACCGCAGAAGTAATTCTGCGGATTCGGATTTACTTACACGATCAATGTAGTAATCAGACTTCACTCTTCGGCAAGACGTGCAAAGTACGAGAGTGCATCATCATCCTCATCTTCCTCAACCGCAGCACGACGGGTAGGTTGCAGATTGTTGAGTTCGGTGCGAAGGTCTTCATCGAGTTCCTTCACAGGACCACGGGTGTTGTCCTCATCAAACTCTTCGGGATCTTGATAGCGGGGAGTGCCCTTGTTACCCAGTACATAATCAAGACGCTTCTTCAGTTCGTCATAGGACTTGAACTGATCGGCAGCAACGAGTTCGGCAAGCGAATACTGCTTCTTCCAGATTGCTTCCATCGCATCATCGTCGTCCAGGAGAGCTTCAGAGCGAGCAAACTCAGAGGAGTCATAATTGCGATAACCAGCGACATTCTTTGCCTTCAGTTTGAAGTTGGCACCAGCCCAGAAGTCAAACGGATCAATTGCTTCCTCATCTTCAAACTCAGGTTGCATTGCAGCGGTGAGTTTGTCGAAGATCTTCTTACCATACTTGAACAGGAAGACCTTACCTTCATTGGCAGGGTTGGCAGGATCCTTCACCACATAAATATTGGACACATAGGTCAGTTTACGCTTCTGCTTACGGGCAAGTTCCTTACCAGCATCAGTGCCGTTGTTCCACAGTTCGGAGTTCAGTTCGGACACAGGATCTTTCTGACCCAGAGTGGTCAGCGAGTTCTCGATGTACCAACCACCAGGACCTTGGAAGGCGTGGGAATAAAGTTTCACAAACGGCAGGTCTTCGCCGTTGGGAGCAGGCAGGAAACGGATTACGGCATAACCATTGCCGCTCTTATCTACATCCAGTTTCCACAAGCGGTCATCACTAGAACCGCTGCTAGTATTCATTTTTTCTACTTCTTTGACCAATTTGGCAGTAAGATTGCCCAGCTTGGACTGCTTTTTAAGGTCGGAAAACGACATTTGGATTACCTCGGATAAATTGGATTCGGGGGATTACTCGGATAGTATAGCGAAAATTGAATCACCTGTCAATGAATTGTTTGAGTGACTCAATGGTTTTGTTCATACTACTGAATAAAACTTGCATATCAGTCTCTGGTGGGAAACCCATCAGTGCTACTGACTTGCGTAGGTTCTCTTTCATCTCAACCGCTTGTGGGTCATCTGAAAGGGACAACCTAGTATACATCACTCTCTGCTTTTCTAGCAAGAGCTCAAGTTTTTCAATGTGTTCCAGTTTAGTCTCACGGGGCATCATACCAAAAGTTAGAATGCTTCCGTAGATTTCTTCTTGTAACTTGTTGATTTCTCTCAGTTCGTCTTGAATAATGTCGGAGTCAAAAAAGCTACTCATCTATGATGTCCCTTAAAATTTTTTTAAATTGGAATACGTCAATATTTAGAAAGGGATTATACTTTTTGATTTTTAAACTTACGGATTCCCACACCGGGTCCAAAAGTTGCTTATCAAAAGTTTTCCCGAACAGGAATATTTTATCATAAATCACTAGGGTTTCAAGGGAAATTTTCCCGCCCAGGAACTTTTTAAGGACGGGTGGATGACCTTTGGAACAATTCAAGGCATCGTCTAATTTGATTTCCGAGAATAATTCGTTGCTTTGTTCTTTGAACAAGTAAGTCAAACTCTGTTGGCGACGCATCCAATCTGCGTAAGTCCTTTCTCCAGAATTGATAATTTCTCCAATCCATAAGTTTTGTGGGTTGTCTGCGGATACAAAGTTTGATAATAGAAAATCTACAATTTCCCGATCGGAATACTTTCTCGATGTTTTTTCAAACCAATATTTGTCTTTTCTTTTATTGAAAGATGTGATAGTGGCTCTTGATTTACCTCCATACTTAAAAAAGTCATATTTACTATTCGTAAAATGACTTTTCATCGAAAGATAAGTTTGATATGTCTCAAATGGACTCATAACGGAAGTCGTGCTCTCGAAGTCTTTTTCATGAAGTTGAGACGTGTGGCATCCCATTTCAGACGCTCTTTCAAAGGTTTTGAAATGAGCTTCACAACAGATTCTACTTCAAGACTATTAATTTCGCAATAGTGAACAATAGCATCAATATAATTGAAGTTTTCTTCCGCGACAATCTTTTCAATCTCAAGAGCAAACTTGGAAGGGGTTAAAAATTTACTTTCTATTGCCTGTTCTAGTTCTTTATTTGGTTCCATAGAGCTCCAGTTTATCTCTAACAAACGTTCTAATGTATTTGCTGAGCAGTTTGATGTATTTTGATTTGTCTCGTTCTTCATAGACAACGCATTCTCCATTTTCACAAGCCATAATGATTACAAGTTTTTTGACTGAAATACCAGTCAGTTCGTATAGCATACAACCATATGCCATACATTGAACAAAATAGTGTTCAATCCACTCGCGTGGTTTTGGTTTTTTGGAAGTCTTAAAGTCAATTATTGCTAACTCGCCGTCATATTCGGCAATGCAGTCAACTGTCCCAGCAATTCCCAGTTGTTTACTATATAGGGACCCTTCAAGGGCGTAAATATTATTTATACGTTTTAAATCCGTTTTCGCAATTTTAAACAGAAAATCCGCCATAGGCGCAACAGGCGGGAGATTCTTATTATCCAGATAGTTTTCCACAAGAGAATGCATATCTGTGCCCCGAGAAGTAGCCGCTTTAGTAATTTTCTGCGCCTCCTCCTCACCAACCTTTTTGCGCCAGTTATCGAAGATTTCACGATTAAAATGACTCGTAACAGAAGTAATCGAAACTAAGCGAAGAAGACTTTCTTCATCTGGAACCTTATAATAGCGAATACCATCAATTGTTTCACGCTCCAACTTAGGGAGTTCAATATCAACACGTTTAAACATTAAAAACCAGATTCCATTTTTGCGATGATGTATTCCTTAACAAGTCCAGAACGAACAATGTCTTCTACACCAAATTCAATTATATCAAACGAAGGCATTTTACGCAAGACCGACATAAAATCAACGATACCATTACGCTCGTTTGTTTTTTGTAAGTCCGACTGAGATGCATCACCACAGAAACAAATCTTGGTATTCTCACCAACACGAGTAATAATAGAATCAAGCTCGTGGAAGTTTAGATTTTGAAACTCATCTACAATCACAATAGCATTATCAAGAGTCGTTCCACGAAGGAATGAAGTGCTCCAAAACTTAATAGTTTCTTGTGACTTCAAGTTACCATAAAGCATCTCAAAGTCTGCATCAGAAGGCATCTGGAACATATACTTCACCATATTCTTATAAGGAATCTGGTAAATGTCTGCTTTGTCCTCATGAGAACCAGGCAAAAATCCAATCTCTCTTGTGGCGACTAGAGAGCGAACAAGGTAGATTCGTTCGTAAGGAGTTCTTTCATCCAGAACATCACACAGAGCATTATAAAGAGTAATGAATGTTTTACCTGTTCCAGCACATCCATATGCTACAAGATGTTTTCCATCTACATAAGAATCGAAAAGACGTTTTTGATTATCTGTAAGGGGATCAATCTCAACTAAGTAATCTGCACTTAGAGGTTTTCTCCTTTTCATCTGTTTTGCAGTTAGACCAACTCCGATTGGTTGGTCAATATTGCCTCTTTTTCTTCTTGCCATTAGATTTTCTTTACGCGAGAACCAGGTGCTTTTGATGCCTTATGAAGGACATCATTCCATCCAGGATTACGATTGATCAGTTTATCTTTCCACTCACCAACCTCTCCAGGAGAAGGACAAGTCGAAGGATCAGACCAGTCACGAGTCCAGTCTGGATTATCATTTTTCCACTGGTCCCAGTCGTGGATACTCATTTCCACTTCTTTCTGTTCACCAGTTTTTGTATTCACTACAGGATATGTTGCCATTGTTATAATTTCAAGATAATTTATTTATTAGTAAATCCAACCTTCAAACTTTGTCCATTCAAGTGCTTCGGCAACTGCAGGAAACTGCTCAATAAACACATTTTTACAGGCAAGTGCAATGTCCATGTGTTCTTTCTGAGTCCCATTAGCAGAGCGAAGATTGATATAATGTATCCATGACCTGCACGATCCACTCATATAGATACGTGTGGGCGTCGCCAAGGGTAGTACAAACCTTGCACACTCCTTAGCAACCCCATGGGCGAGAAGTTCCTTGTAGAGTTGCATAGAGTGCGTAAAATGCTCTTGAATTTTGCTCTGCAAAGTCAGTTTTTCATAGTCAGAAATATCATCAATCGAATTCTGACGATTCTTAGTATCTTGGCGACGCAAATCAGGAACGGGAATATACTCAGAGATCAATGACGTATCGGCATAACGCTGAGAAAACTCTTGGTAGGTGAAACTCCTGTGGCGCAGAATTTGTGCTGCGATACCACGATTCGTCTCAATCTCAAGAGTCATAAAAGACTGCTCAAAAACAGACCAATGATTATGCTTAATACAATAAGCAAGCAACTTGGCATAGTTTTCGTTGTCTTGATTCGCTGGGTTGCTAACTCTAGCAACATACGCCATTGTTTGTTCTGCATCGGGCGTCACACTGATGAGTTTTACAGTCATTTCTTTCCAAATCCTTTGAATGTGTGTGCTTCTAGTCTTGCAACTTCTTCTTCTGCCTCACGAAGACGTTTTTTCATCTCATGCATTTCAGTTTCACTATACAAGTGATTCTGTGCAACAAGTCTCTTCATCAATTTTAAGAGTTCTTTTGCTTTTTTAGTCTGTGTATCCATCGTCATCATCAAAAATCTCGTCGTAATCTGTGTGTGTTTGATTTTGTGGTGCTCTGTAAGCAGAAACGTCAGAATAAATTTCCACCTTTAAAGAATCTACCAACATTTCCAGATTACGGACAATTAGTTTTAGTTTGTCTCTGTCCATAGGATAGTATTCTCTCTAAGTATCATAACATAAAAAAAGGAGGGGATCAACCCCTCCTTGATAATTTACTTATAAAGCCACTGAATGTATGATGACAACAATATAGTCATCAGTGCAATCGCAGCAGTTGAAGATACAATAAATTGTGCCATCACTTTGCTGCAACTAGTTGTGCTAGTTGGGCTTGATGACGACGCTCTTCTTTTTGTTTTTGTTCTTTGATTATTTGAAGGAAGTTAAGTTTTTTCACTTCTGCACCTCCATGTTTTTACATGGGCGGTATGCTAATCCACGATATGTATTTTGTGGATGAGCAGGAGCATGAGTCTTGAGATACCAAGTTTCATACTCTTTCTTTGCATTGTCGGTGTCGTATTGACAACCTCTATAAACGGCTTTAGACATTAGGTTTTCTCCTTAATTTTGAGGCTAAAGAGCGTTCCTTCAGTCGGCTTTTGCGTCTATTTTGCACTCCTTTGGAGAGATTTGTTTGATCTCCCATATCAAATCATTCTTAGCTTGTTTGGGAATGTTCTGTTGTTGAACTCTTCCCGCAATTAATTGTGCTTGAAGGCATGAAAGAATGAGTGTCTCCATAGATGAACGATCCGTTCCGAGTCGGCTTACTTCCGTCCTATTAAGTTTTAGCACCTTGTAATCACATCCTTTCGGAGTTCTAATAGCAATTGGTCTTCTTTTCTCTGGTGAACAACATCGTCGTTTTTAACGATGTCCATTAGTTCCCACGCTGCGTTACAACTTATTGTGACTGGAAATTCAGTCTTATTAGGTTGTGGTGAGGCAACAGAAAGAAGTGGAACCCATGCTAAAAGCAAAAGTGCTTTAGTCATAGGATGAACGTTAGAGGAATATTATACCTCTATTCATCTTATATAGGTGAGAAATATCTTGAAATAGTAACAATAGATACAAAAATGTATCTATATTATACTAAAAAGCGTGAAGATTTGTGAAAACCCTCACGCAAGAAAATTTTGCCGGAAAAATTTTGCCTTATATGAGGAATTACTTTCGCTTTTTGGTTTTGGGTGATTGATAACCCCAGAGTTTAGGATTGACTCTACCATACCCAAAGTCAATGTCTTTTAAGTTTTCACGAAACTTATCCCAATACATATCAAACAAACGAGTTCTTGTTCCCCTGGTCAGATCAAAACAAATTTTTTCATCAACAATATACTTGATAATATAAGCATCATTTGGTGCTTCTTTGGTACAAACATCAGCATATGAACCATTTTCAACAAGAATGTCACACCCATAGCGAGACTTACAAGTTTCTTTTTCTGCTGGTGTCCAATAGTCCATATGCTTTTCCGTACTTTGCGTTTGTTCAATCACATCACTAAGTTGACTCACGAACGCCCTCCCCAAGTAATATCAGGATATGCCTCAGAGACAATTTCCTTCGTAATCTTATACTTTTCGGATAGATTTTTATCCTTTACAAGGCAAATGATTTCTGCTTCAAGAGGATGAAGCCCTTCAAGAATATTAATAAACATTGTTTCACGACGAATGCTATTCAAAGCATCGTTACCACCTTTAATAAAGTGATAGAAGTTTACATACTCTCTACGAATCGTCGTGTGTCCTTGACGATCTGTTGCTCCAAGAGAGAATGATCCAGTCTCGTGCATCCTACGGATGTCCTCGGTAATCTTAGTGCTTAAAGAACCACTATAAGAAGTCTGTTCAGCATATCCAGAATAAGGAACAGGACCAGTTGGAAGAACAGAAATGATGGATTCATCAAAGTTCCAAATTAAAGTTGCCTTAAGCGAAGGATGCTCATATTTTTTAAGAACTTCCACTTTCTTAGCATTGGACTTTTGCTTAGATACTAAATCAAATACTTCAAAAGCAAAAGGACTTGTTGGAAGTTCTACGATAGCAGTTTCTTTTACTACCTTTGGTTTAGTCGTCGTTGTCTTCTTCTGTGTCGTCGTAGTCATGATAGTTCTCAAAATTAAATGCAATCACCTCATCTGGAATCAGGTTGCCCTGGTTATCGAACATTTCGGGGTGAGGTCTTGGTATTTCCCGATAGTTCATCATATATTCTCTTGCTACCCAACCTGCCATTATCCCCACTATAAGAAACAAAAAGGTTAGAAAGGAACCGAAAACTAAACTAACTGCTAACATTTCTTTTACCTCGGGAAACTACTTTTTTCTTCCTTGACTTAAAGGAAAATTCAAAATAGATAGTGACTTCCCGATTTAGAAAGCAAACTATCTTCTCAAAGATAATGTGGAATGGTTGAGTTTGCTTTCTTTTCCCTCCATTAAGTATGAGTTCAATACCACGATTAAAGTGGTCTTCAGTTTTATTTAGGTCACGATTTGATGACTTGTTGTTCTTTGAGGAATTTGATTGTGTCAACGGATCCTCCTATTTTTTTATCGTCACAAATAACTTGAGGAAAAGTAGATCCCTCGCCAAACTCGGCATAGAATTCCTCTCTAGTAAAGTCTTGTCCTAAAGTATACACTACAAACTTCTGTTCTGTCAACTCTAATACTTGTTTGACTTTACTGCAATACGGGCAATTTTCTTTTGAATAGACTGTAAAGTTCATAATTCTTTAATAACTTATACTAATTTATAAGAGAAAAAAGGAGGGTATAAACCCCCCCTTGTTAACCACCAACTCACCTCTCCCACCACAGAGAGGGTCTTCATTCCCAAAGATACAAGGATGTTGAAGACCTTGATATTATAAGAGAAAAAGACAAAAATGTCAAATCAACCCTGAGATTCGGTCCAGGTTACTCGTCCAGAAATAGCTCTTGTTTGCCCCGAAATATTTGTGGCAAAAACAGTTAATGTATCTGGTCCATCAGGATAAATGCCAGGTCCACCGAGAATACTATTACCAAGTTCACGAATTGTCGTGATTGGATAAGTAGTATTTGCAAATCTACCTTGTCCATCTTCTGCGAAAAATGCAGTAATAACATCTCCCCCACTAAATGCACCACCAGTGAAACTATGGTCAATATATTGTGCAATAGATCCGTTAGGAGCTCTTCTCCAGTTAGCAGTGTTATTTAATACATTCGATTCAGCATTAATTCTGACCTCGATAGCAAAATTACCATTAGCAGAAAGACCAATACTATCAAGAGATAGAGAAGATCTATTAATTAAGTTTCGAACTCCATAAAATCCAGGAATACCAAAGTCAACACTAGGCGCCAATCTAAGAGTTATAAGAGCAACTCTTACATTATTACCAACAAATTGATATCCACCAACACCTTGTGCTGTTTGTGCCGTAAAGAGGTATGCTTTATCAACATCAAATCTACCATCCATAATCACAGAAACACCCCAATGACTTAAAGAAGGAGAGCAATTCTGATTAATTGATAACCAAGTATCATTTATTCCAGCAGTTGTTGGTCCACCAAGAAGACCACCAATATTTCTAGTTATTAAGTTTAATGTTCTAACACTTCCTGCTAATCCTCCCTTCGTATAATTAATGTATTCATTATTAATTGCGATTGTGCCTGAAGGTGGTAAGAAAATAGCTTCGGATTCATTTACATTAATAGTCGATGATCCACTTGTCATTGAAGTCAATAATTTACCAGACTTAGATTTAGATGAAATTTCAAATCTACCTGGTAGGTTACCAGTTCTCATATATGCTTCGGTATTAATATTATTTTGTTTTACTTCATGAACATAATGAATATATCCATCTGTTGTTCTAATTCCCCAACGAACTTTACCAGCACCATACCAAGAATAATCAATAAAGACCATTTGCATTCTATTTGGATCTAGAGTGTATTTACTTTCTCCAGTTCCATCTAGTTTGTCTATATTGAATTGATCTTGTCTGTAACGTTCATCGGTTGTTTTAACAATTTTAACATCAGTTACTGACGTTGATCTATAATCAGGAGAAACAGTTAAATCAGTATCACTGCTTATTTTTGTAACAAGATAATTTCCACCTTTGATAATGATATTATCTTCTTCTTTAAGTTGAGTTAAAAATTTAGTATTTGTTCCTATTACCGAAGAAGAATTTTGTGCAATTGCAATTCTTCCTGCCAATTGATTTGTACTGGATCTTTTTACAGCATGTAGATATTTTCCATCATGCTCAAAAAATATTCCATTTTGGTCATCGAACAAACCAGATCTTACTGTAGCATCATTCCATTCAATAACTTCAACTCTTGGGGTTCCTCCAGGATTAGTATCAGTTGGCAGTCCACCATTACCAGCACTTACATTTACGTTAATTGTAAATGTAGTTCTATTCACAATGGTGGCAACTCTGTACTCCCCATTATAAGGGTTATTTCCACTCGTAACAGTAAATCCAGTTAATTTGACTTTGGCGCCCTGTAAGTAAGTACTGGAACTAGTGAATCCATGTTCTTGATCTGTTGTAATAGTCAAAGAATAAACTTCGTTTGTTCCAACTTGATAAACGTTTGTTAAAACACTCCAGGTAGATGCATCATAAACTGGTCTAAAAAGAATACCAGTAGAGAACATAATGCCTTTACCAGACTGATATCTAAAATATTTACGTGTTTGTCTGATAATTTGGCAATTTGGACTATTTGAAGATGGGTTAATTTGAACTCCACCATCCAAATATCTATGAGATGCAATTCCCTCATTTCTGACATAGACATTAGTAGATCCACTACTTAATGTTGTGGTACTAGCATAATTCGTTAATTCTCCAGTTACATATTCAACTGCAGTATCACTTACCACTCTACTTACGTCACGAGCACCAATCCATGTTGCAGAGCTTGAAGCGGTTGAATCTACAATATAAAGTTTTGATCCTATATGTAATGAATGATTAGAGAGAAAGTTTATTCTTGCTCTTGTTGTTCCAGAAACAGATTGGATATTATTTAGTGGTAATGAAGAATTAGTAAAAAATCCTCCAGTATAGAGTGCAGTATAATCTGTTTTTTGATCTCCAACATACGCTGTTGGAGATCTATGTACAAATCTAAATGAAGTTGTAGAAACTACTTGTGTAATCAAAAATGCTCCATCAAGATATAAAGTATCTTTGGTTTCTTTTAAAATGATAGGATTACCAATTGCAAAAGGAACTGCTGGTGCGGTAGAAACTGTAACTTGTAAGGCATTAGATGATCCAGTTTGTCCCCAAGCAACTCTAAATGCTTGTCCTGTAGTGTATGGTGCAGCTCCATTAATATTAGGAGTCCATGTTGCTAAGTATGAAGTAGAAGGTCCACTGCCATCTTGTAATCCGGTAACTCCATTTTGTTGTTGGTTAGCAACATAATGAAGTTCAATATTATTTTGCCCTTCGGGGAATCTTAATTCAACTACGATAGAATTGAGTGGTCCACTGAAACTAGATCCTTCCCATCTAACAATCCAAGTTCTATTTGGAGCAGTACCAATTGTGATATCACCTAACCATTGAATTCTCTGATCAGCTGCGTTCCATTTTAAACCAGGTAAACCTGCTGGTTGATCCTCCCCAGCTAAGTTAGAGTATTGACCAGATCCTCCACCAAAAGTAACATATCCATTACTACCAAAGAATGCTCCAGTATAAACAGTACCTAAAAAGTTAATATTAAAAGGTGAATTTATAAAAAAGTTAGTATCATCAAAGTTACCAGAAAAGTACTGGGTCATTCCAGCTCTACCATTCTCTAAGAAAGTGGTATTAGTTGCAGAACCAGTATACCCACCAGAAGCAGCGGGTAAAATACTTAAAATATCTGAAGCTGTGAATGCTGGTTCGTTTGCTCTTTGGAAAATACTTGAAATATTATTTTGAAGTTGCACAGATTCCCATTTTGTTGCCTGTAAAGAATACTCAAAGTCAGTATCCATCAATGCTTGAGGGGTTGACACCCTCATTTTTTCTACAGGATCTTGATAGGTAAGGTTTGGCGAAATTTGAGTTTCTTTATAATACTCATCAACATAGATCTGCAATTGATGAGAGGCAGACATTGAACTTGTATTAGTTTGAAGTGTCAATGTCGTTATATTTGTGGCATCACTATAAGTCGCGGTTCCACCCAATCCAGAAGACGCAAAATTATAAATGATTGTATTGGTTGAAGTATTTGTGATTAACAAAAATCTAGCCAATTCATAGTAACCAGGTATTGCAATCGTTCCTACGTTAGCATTGCCTGGTGTAAATGTATATTGATGAACAAGTTTTTTTGCCATTCTTCAGTACCTATCGTGTTACTATTTATTAAATTACCCTAAGGCAATTGCAAAGGCAATTGCCTGTGCCTGACTTGCTGCTGCACTATTTACTGTAGCAACGCCACCAGCAAGAGTGACATCTAAATTGGTTCCAAAGTTAACTGTTGTTGCTGTTCCCACAATATTTCCATCATCTCTAATCCCAATTCCAGATCCTGTAGCAACAATTCCAGTTAGTCCAGAACCATCACCAACAAATTGAGTTGCTGTTACAATGCCAACAATTCTAGCATTACCAAAAACAGTTAATGGTGAAGTTGGATTTGATGTGTTTATTCCAATATTATCAATGTATGCAGTATTCCAGTGGGCAGATGGAGTTCCAAGATTAAGACTGCCATCAGCAGGAGAAAAATTTGATCCAGTAAATCTAATTTGCGTATAAGAAGATAAACCTTCTCTAAGATAAAAATTAATCTCACCATTTCCAGTGATTCCAGGAACTCCACCAATAAATTGTATTGCAGTATCACCATAAGTTCCACCATATCCTTCTACTTGAATTTGAGATGAACTATTTAAAAGCAGACTACCTGTTAACCTTTCATCACCAGTAACATAGAGTTTTGTAGCAAACCCAGCTCCAGAAGGATTTGTTGTACCAATACCAACATTAGAAAGAGTATGAATACCAGCGTTTGTTGTAACCCATTGGGAAGAACCACCACCAGAACCACCAGAAAATAGAGTTCCGTTTTGATATAAATTTCCTGTGAAATTTATATCTCCGCTAACATCTAGTTTTTTTGACGGATTTGTGGTTCCTATACCGATATTACCAGTGGGTCCAGAATGTACATAAGTATTTCTGGTTTCATCAAAGACATAAACAACACCAGAACTATCACCAGAACCTGCTTGTTCATCACCAAAAGCACCAACAACAATCGTCTTACCATCGGCACTTGTTGCTACTGAATATCCAAAGACATCACCAGAATCAACCGCAAGAGAACCAGTAAGAATTCCTACTTGATTAAATGAGTTTCCTTGTCTTTTAAAAATATAAACAACACCAGAACCAGCACCAGAACCTGCCTGTTCATCACCAATAGCACCAACAATAATCGTCTTACCATCGGCACTTGTTGCTACTGATCTTCCAAAGTTATCATCAGAATTAACCGCAAGAGAACCAGTAAGAATTCCTACCTGATTGAATGAACCACCTACACGGTCATAGACATAAACAACACCAGAACTATCACCAGAACCTGTTTGCTCATCATTAACAGCACCAACAATAATCGTCTTACCATCGGCACTTGTTGCTACTGACCATCCAAAGAAATCAGCAGAATCAATCGCAAGAGAACCAGTAACAATTCCTACCTGATTGAATGAACCACCTACACGGTCAAAGACATAAACAACACCAGAACCAGCACCAGAACCTGCTTGTTCATCAAGAAAAGCACCAACAACAATCGTCTTACCATCGGCACTTGTTGCTACTGACCATCCAAAGGCATCAGAAGCATTAACCGCAAGAGAACCAGTAAGAATTCCTACTTGATTAAATGAGTTTCCTACACGGTCAAAGACATAAACAACACCAGAATCAGCACCAGAACCTGTTTGTTCATCTTGATAAGCACCAACAACAATCGTCTTACCATCGGCACTTGTTGCTACTGATTGTCCAAATCTATCATTAGCATTAACCGCAAGAGAACCAGTAAGAATTCCTACTTGATTAAATGAGTTTCCTACACGGTCATAGACATAAACAACACCAGAACTAGCACCAGAACCTGTTTGCTGATCATTAACAGCACCAACAATAATCGTCTTACCATCGGCACTTGTTGCTACTGAATTTCCAAAGTTATCATTAGCATCAACCGCAAGAGAACCAGTAAGAATTCCTACCTGATTGAATGAACTACCTATACGGTCATAGACATAAACAACACCAGAACCAGCACCAGAACCTGTTTGCTCATCAAAACTAGCACCAACAACAATCGTCTTACCATCGGCACTTGTTGCTACTGAATTTCCAAAGTTATCACCAGAATCAACCGCAAGAGAACCAGTAAGAATTCCTGCTCGATTATAAGTAGAAATACCAGCAATACTTAAAGCAGAATTAGAAGTTTCACTATGAGAAGCATAGGATACTAAATGAGTTCCTGATAGGTTTCTTAAGTTACTTCCACCACCTATGAATTCTGTAGCAGTCACTACACCAACACTCATTCCAAGTGAAGAAGTATTTCCAAGACCTAATGTAGTATCAAGAGTTTGAGATCCACCACCACCACCAGTAATATTAATAGTCGCAGTTCCAGAGGCAACACTTGCTGTAACTCCAGGACCAGTGAAATTTAATGTTGTTGCAGATCCTTGTGGAGTTCCTTCATCTTGGATTGTCAGTGATCCTCCACCTCCACCTCCAGAAGCACCCTTTGCTCCAATATAACGATACGCTACTAAGTATAAATCATTTGCACCTAACGTAGATGGAACATTAGTATCCGCAAAGTTTAAAACTCCAGAAGCATAATCAAAATACCAAGAATCATTATTACCAGATCCACCACTGTTTAATGCATTAGATGGATTAACAGATCCACTAACTAATGGTCCAACATAAATTTTAGCAAGATAAGTTGATCCAAAGTTACCTGGATCAATCCAATCGCCAACTCTAGTAGATTCATTATTGTATGTTGTTGTTGCAAACCAAGTTCTATTGCCAGTGATTGTAGAGTCTTTTGTCATCCTCAAAGGAGTTGATGCACCATATACCTGAACATAAGCAGTTGAAGCTGCGGGTGCCGTTGGTGGTATATTCGCAGATTCTGCCCAAATAGAACTATTTGGGACAACTAAAGCTGAACCAATCGCCTCCTCATTAGGATCTTTTCCAACACCACTAATTGATCCGGTTCCCTTTACAGATCCTGTTTTTGTAACAGCATAAGAAAGTTTTTTAAATATAATATCAATTTTCTGCTGATCGGTAAGTGCCATAGTTGATTTCCTCCTTTAACCAGGTGCCATAGATAAACTAGTTATAGACTGACCAGCATCCAATCTAAACCTTATTAAAATAACATTGTCAGAACTTTGAGCAGTGTTTACTGTTCCCAAAGTCAATTTTCTAGCTGAAGATGTAGATCCAGGAGCACCACAACCATTTGTACCATTACCACCAGCTCCAGTGCCAGGAACACCAGCACCAGCATAAGCAACTTGTCCATTAGACCATCCATTAGTAGCACTATTCGCAGTTGTCCAGGTGGTGTTAGTAGGAACATTCATCCATAATCCAGCATAAGTGCCAGTTATATTAATAGTCACCCAGGCGCCACCAGTTGTTGCTCTAGTAACTTTATATGTTATGTATTGAGCACCAGATCTTCCGACAGAATAATTTGGTTGAGTTGCAGATGGAAAATATCCTGTAGTATAATCAATCTGATTATGAGATAAAACTCCCCCAACAATTGCTGCTTCATAAAGTGGGAGTGTTGCTGCTTGTGCCCAAATACCTGCATAGTCTCCACTCGTATACGTTGGGTTATCATTCGCACTTAGAGAAAAAGTTCGAACAATATTTCCGGTTAATCCAGTCAATGTAGTTGGTAGGATAAGTTCATCTGGTTTATTACCAGATGAAGTTCCAGAATAGAGTAAAATACTTCCAGTATATGATGGTGTACCGGCGGCAGTTCCATATGGTGTAGTAATTGTTGCTGATCCAAAATGTGCTGAACTAACTATTTGAAATTGACTATTTACTGGAACAAAGCTTGTAGTATGAGTTACGTTTGATGCCACACCATAATTTTGTGCTGGTGGATTTGCACCACCAGTAAAGTCAGTATAAGTCTTAGTCATTGCACCATACCAAGAAGGAGTTCCAGATCCAGCATTAATGTTAACTGGATTATCTTGGTACATATCTCCAGTTAATTTTCCACATGTTAAAACTGCAGTAAAAGCATTGCTTGCATTATTGTCTAAATGTTTTACACCAGAAGAATTTCTAATATTTGGAGATGCTGGGGGAGACACTGTTCCCCAAGATATTGTTGGTGCCCCTGGAGAACTATAGTCTTGATACCAAACATTTGAACTATTTTTTGTCGTTGTATAAGTAGCACTATCAATTTGTTCTAGATAAAATACATTAAATCCATTAGGTATTGGTGGAGTTCCATTTGTTGTTATTCCACCAGAACCAGAACTACCAATTTTAGCATCAAAAATATTGTAGAATCCAGCACTAATTGCTTTACCATTTACCTGCTTCGCGGCAGTCGTACCATCATAGTAAAGGAAGGCATCTCGATCAGTTGAAATATATAATCCCTGAGTTCCCGTATTACCATTGGGTAAGAAAGTTCCCATGTCAATTCCAGTCGTCATGGTTCTTAAACCAACAACTGTATTATTCATATATGCTCTTAATGTTCCACTTTCTGCAACTCCACGATGTTGAATAGTGCTAGAAGACATTGATGCATTTCTATTTCTAGCATAAGATGTTCCTGCAGTTGGTGTAATAACTCCTCCTGTATTATTTGTTGGTGTAAAGTTGCAAAGTTTATAAGTTCCAGACGCTGTATATCCGGTAATACCAGAAGAACTACCAGATAGTGTTAGTGTATTACCACCATACGTTGCATTAGTTTCACCAATAGTTGGTGGAGCACCTGGTACAAGTTTTCCAAGAATAGTATTTAAACTATCCACAGCATCAGTAACAGTTGTAGTTGTTAGAAGTGTTGCTGCACCAGCTAACGATCCGTCTGTAGGAGTACCTAGTTGAATAGCATTACCAACACCACCTCCACCACCTCCAGATCCAGTTACAGTAACAATGCCAGCAGATAAAGCAGATACACTTAAGTTAGCACCAAAATCAATTGATGATGCTGTACCTACTAGAGTACCATCATCCCTAATAATGACTCCAGATCCTGTGGCAACGATTCCGGTTAGACCCGAACCATCACCAACAAAAGATGTTGCTGTTAATGTACCAACTACTCTTGCACCACCAATAACGTGTAGTTTTGATGTTGGATTTGTGGTTCCTATGCCAACATCAAAGTTCTCATTACCAACAATCCAATACTTGGAATCATTAGCATCAGTTCTTACACCAATAGCAAGTTGTCTATCTTTAGTTGTGTCTGGAGAATCAAAGACATTTCCAAAAGGATCACCACTTCCAATAATAATTTTGAAAGATGCATTAGCAGATAGTCCTGTGTTTCCGCCCAAATATATACTAGAATTTCCAGTTTGATTAGAAGATCCAGCAGATGCTCCAAGATAAACATTATAATCACCACTAGTATTTAATTGTCCAGAACCATGACCAAAGGCACTATTCAAATAACCAGTAAGATTACTCTGCCCAGATGATCTACCCACAAAGGTATTATTAAAACCACCAGTATTATAATAACCAGCAACATGTCCTACAAATGTATTTCCATCACTATTGGAAAAATACCCAGATTCTTGTCCAATAAAAGTATTGTAATCCCCACTTGAGAGTGAACTTCCAGCTCCAGCACCTATTAAAATATTTCCAGATCTAGAATATGGTGATAATAATTTTCCAGTTTGCGAATCTCCTATTTTTATTTGAGATGTAGTTTCACCAAACCAAGTATATGTACTAAATCCAATAACTCCACCAATCTCAAGTTTTGTTTGTGGATTTGTGGTTCCTATACCAACATTTGAAAGTGTATGAATACCAGCATTTGTTGTAACCCACTGAGTGCTAATACCACTACCACCACCTCCAGATCCAGTTACAGTAACAATGCCAGCAGATAAAGCAGATACACTTAAGTTAGCACCAAAATCAATTGATGATGCTGTACCTACTAGAGTACCATCATCCCTAATAATGACTCCACCACCAGGAAGATTAGTTAATCCAGATCCATCACCAACAAAAGATGTTGCTGTTAATGTACCAACTACTCTTGCACCACCAATAACGTGTAGTTTTGATGTTGGATTTGTGGTTCCTATGCCAACATTACCAGAAATATATACCCCTAATGTTGTAGTTGCAGTTCCAATTTGAAGTGCTTGGTTTACTGTCCCAGTAGAAGTTCCAGAACCTATGATTTGGGTTCCCAGCAACCAAAAATTTCTAAATCTCGAAGAAGATCTTCCTAAATCAACTGCGCCAAGACTTGGACTAAAATCTCCAACATTTGAATCAACTATATTTGCAGTAAAATCAATGAAACTTACGTTTCCAGCAGCAAAATTTAGTTTTCCACCGTTTATCCCATTACTTCCACTAACATAAGATGGAGCAGAGCTGCCCCCCCAACAAATCATGTAATTAGAAGTTAAGTTTATATCTCCAGCATTAATAGCTAGTTTTAGGGTTGGTAGACCAATTGATGCTGGATTGGTTACTCCAATTCCAAGAGGACCTTGTACATAACCGCCACCAGTAACTTGAAGATTTTGTGATGCTGTTCCAGTTGAGGTTGCAGATCCAACAATAAATGGACCAATTCCTACCTCTACTTTACTCGCATTGATTATATTTCTACTATCATCAATAATAGTTGAGCCAGATATCTTAATTGCCATTTACGTTACCGTCGTCGTGTTTCCACTGGGTATATTGTTATTATTTATGATAGTTTTGACTTCAATTCATTTATCTGATTTTGTTGCTCTTTCACAACTTCAATCAGAAGACCGATCAATCCATTATAGTTAACAGACTTGATTCCATCATTAGATTCATTAACAAGTTCTGGCATAATTTTCTCAATTTCTTGTGCTAGAACACCCGCAGAAGACTGGCAACTTTCCTTCCATTCGAAGTTGACACCTCGAATTGACATGACCTTTTCAAGTGGATCTTTAATTGTGCGTACATTATTCTTCAATGCAGCATCAGAACTTGAGTTAAAGTCTGTCGCAGTAACAACCCCAACAACTAAAACATCTCCAATTACATGAAGTTTTGAGGTTGGAGTTGCAGTTGCAATACCAACGTTTGATGTTGTGTTAATTCCAGCGTTTGTTGTAACCCATTGAGAAGAACCACCACCTGTACCTTCATTAAGAATATAAATTACACCACCCATTGCTGCATGAGCAGTACACTGATAATATAAAGTAGATGGAGCGTTATGTCTAACTTCCCATGTTAGAGTTCCATTCAAAACATCATTGTTTGTAATACCATCATTGTATTGAGTTCCTAAAGAACCATTTGGAGTGCTCTGAATTCTAAATGGATGAGCACCCATTGTGTTTGTAAACCTGTATTTTTTACCCCTAATTAAATAAATTGTTGGATCAAATTCACTTCCAGTAAAACCAGGTCCAGTAAAAGTATAATCACTGCTGCCGTTAGAACCAAGAGTCCATTCAGTATATAAATCATCTTTCGCAGTTACAACAGTTGCTGTTAAAATTCCAACAGAAATACTATTTGAGGTTGTATTACCCCTGTTAGTAACACTATTAAGTGTGTCAGTTTCAGTGTAAGAAGTAAGATATATTGAGGAATCGACTGATCCATCTGCCTTCAGGAATTGACTTGATGTTCCACCGGACTTAACAAGTGATGTTGCTGTTAAAATTCCAACAACTCTAACATTACCCAAAACATCTAATTTAACATTTGGATTTGTGGTTCCTATACCAACATTTGAAAGTGTATGAATACCAGCATTTGTTGTAACCCACTGAGTGCTAATACCACTACCACCACCTCCACCTGTTGCAGTGAATGTTAATGATTTTGGATTACTAGTATTGTTTGCTACGATTGTTATTCCACTACCAGCAACGAGGTTTAATGTTTCTTCACCAGTAGCTTGTACTTTATCATTAACATTACCACCAATAATTATTGGGTTGAATGATGATTCAGAGTTAATCAGAACTTCACCATTACCAAGATCTTGGACAGCAAATGGTGCTTTTGCAAATCTGATTGCTCTAACATTAGAAACTGCATCAGTAGAGTTAATACCAGCAGTTCTAGTACCAACTGTTAATGCAAACCCAACTCCAGTTAGTCCAGAACCATCACCATAAATCTTATAAGCAGTGACAATACCAGCAGCCAATACCGCTGTGTTAGCGGATGTTACGACAGCAGTTGGATTTGTTGTACCTATACCGACATTAGAAAGTGTATGAATACCAGCATTTGTTCTTGTCCAAGTTGTGCTTCCAGCAGAAACACCAATCAGTGAAGAACCATCTCCATAAAATTTGGTTGCACTGACAATTCCAGTTGTACCATAAATCGTTACACCAGATCCAACCTTAAGAACATCTGTTGTACCATCGAGTGTAATTGAGGCGGTGCCAACTGTTAGAATTCCTGTAACTCTGGCATTACCAGTTACAACAAGTTGAGTTGTTGCTCCACCAACAACAGTATTTCCAAAGGTAGCAATACCAGTATATCTGATATTTGTGCCACTCAGAGTTGTGACTACACCAGTAACAATATTACCAGTGGTAGCATTAAGTGTAGTTAAGTTACCAGTCGTATAAGTGGCGTTAGAACCACTTAAGGTTGTGACTACGCCAGTAACAATATTTCCAGTCTGTAAAGTACCAGTATTATAGAAGGCATTAGTACCAGAAATCGTGGTAACAACACCAGTAACTATGTTTCCAGTCTGAAGGGTACCAGTATTGTAGAAGGCACTAGTACCACTAAGTGTGGTAACAACACCAGTAACAATATTTCCAGTCTGTAAAGTACCAGTATTATAGAAGGCATTAGTACCAGAAATCGTTGTTACAATACCAGTAACAATGTTTCCAGTCTGTAGAGTACCAGTATTATAAAAAGCATTAGTACCCGAAATCGTGGTAACAACACCAGTAACAATGTTTCCAGTGGTAGCATTAAGTGTAGTTAAGTTACCAGTCGTATAAGTGGCATTGGTACCACTGAGTGTGGTAACAACACCAGTAACAATGTTACCAGTGGTAGCATTAAGTGTAGTTAAGTTACCAGTCGTATAAGTGGCATTGGTACCACTGAGTGTGGTAACAACACCAGTAACAATGTTACCGGTCTGAAGGGTACCAGTATTGTAGAAGGCACTAGTACCAATAAGTGTGGTAACAACACCAGTAACAATGTTACCTGTTGTGGCATTGGCAGTACCAAAGTTACCAGTGGTATAAGTCGCATTAGAACCACTTAAGGTTGTGACTACGCCAGTAACTATGTTGCCAGTCTGAAGAGTACCAGTATTATAAAATGCATTAGTACCAGAAATCGTAGTAACAACACCAGTTGCAATATATCCAGTAGTAGCATTAATCGTTGGTAAGTTTGATGTACCAGTAACATTCAAACTTCCAAGTGTACCAACAGAAGTCAGTGAAGAGTTTACAACACCACTCCCAAGAGTTGTAGAACTTAAGACTGATGTTCCATTAATCTCATACTGCTTACCAGAAACAAGGTTCCAATCTTCACTTGATGTCAGAGCACTAGCAGTATTATTCCAAGTGATTGTCTTACGAATACCAGTAGAACCAATGCCAATTCCAGCACCATCAAGAAGAGCATTAGTTCCTACAGTAGTTGCAATACCTACATTAAAATCAGCAAGTTCAATTGTTGTAGAGTTGACAACAAATTGAGTACCATCAACATACAAGTCACCTTTAATTCTTACTGCACCAGTATTATCTCCAACTGCTGCCGGATCAATAATAAGTTCTGAAGGGCCTTGAATTTGACCAGTTAATTTAATATCACCAACTACATCTAATTTTGATGTTGGATTTGTGGTTCCTATTCCAACAGAACCAGAAACATAAGCACCACCATTAACCTGAAGTGGTTGTGATGCTGTTCCTGTTAAACTATTTGTATTAATTAATGTTGTACCATTAACGGCAAGTTTTACTGTTGGGTTTAATTGAGTATATCCAACACCAACATTACCAGTTGCTCTTGCAATATTGAGTGCATACTGAACTACTGAGTTTTCAAGAGTTCCAATTGTAAATGTATCTTGAGAACTATCATATCTTATGATACCTCCGTATGCGGGAGTATCAAATTCTGTAATAACAATATCTCTTGTTCCAGTTCCACCAGAACCCCCATCAATTCTTAATAGAGTTCCTTGAGTTCCACTAATATGAAGTGGGTTTTGTGGATTTGTATTTCCTATACCAAGATTACCAGAAACATAAGCACCACCAGTAACTTGAAGTCTTTGTGATGAGGTTCCTGTTAGTGTTCTGGTTCCAATCAAAAGTGAATTTGATTCTATTATATTAGAAGTAGAACTCATCTCCAAGAATGTAGTGACTCCTATTACCGCACCAGAATAATTTCTCCTATTTCTAAATATTATTCTTTCATTGGTATCAACATCATCATTAACTTCAAGAACTAAAGATCCAGTATTTGTTCCAGATGGAGATTCACCAAAGATTTGCCATCCATCATTATCACCCATTGTTTGTCTAATGGCATATTGTGGATTTGCAGTTGTTGTTCCAAATCCAACACCAGTTGGATTTTGTGGGAGAAGCAGTGCAGCATTTAAATTAACATTACTTGCAAAAGTAGAAACACCAGAGACATTTAATTGAGTAACTGATAAGGTTGTTACGACACCAGTAACGATATTTCCAGTGGTAGCGTTAAGTGTGGTTAAATTACCAGTCGTATAAGTGGCATTAGAACCACTTAAGGTTGTTACGACACCAGTAACGATATTTCCAGTGGTAGCGTTAAGTGTGGTTAAATTACCAGTCGTATAAGTGGCATTAGAACCACTTAGAGTTGTGACTACACCAGTAACAATGTTACCCGTTGCGATTGTAGCAGTTCCAGAAGTGAATAATGTCGTTACGATACCAGTAACAATGTTACCGGTCTGAAGGGTACCAGTATTATAAAAAGCATTAGTACCAGAAATCGTGGTAACAATACCAGTAACGATATTACCAGTAGTAGCATTGGCGGTTGTAAAGTTTCCAGTGGTGTAAGTTGCGTTAGAACCACTAAGTGTGGTAACAACACCAGTAACAATGTTACCCGTTGCGATTGTAGCAGTTCCAGAAGTGAATAATGTCGTTACGATACCAGTAACAATGTTACCAGTCTGTAAGGTACCAGTATTATAGAAGACATTGGTACCACTGAGTGTAGTAACAACACCAGTTACAATGTTACCTGTTGTGGCATTGGCAGTACCAAAGTTACCAGTGGTATAAGTGGCATTAGAACCGCTAAGTGTGGTAACAACACCAGTAACGATATTACCAGTAGTAGCATTGGCGGTTGTAAAGTTTCCAGTGGTGTAAGTTGCGTTAGAACCACTAAGTGTGGTAACAACACCAGTAACAATGTTACCAGTCTGTAAGGTACCAGTATTATAGAAGACATTGGTACCACTGAGTGTAGTAACAACACCAGTTACAATGTTACCTGTTGTAGCATTAGCGGTTCCAAAATTACCAGTGGTATAAGTGGCATTAGAACCGCTAAGTGTGGTAACAACACCAGTAACGATATTACCCGTTGCGATTGTAGCAGTTCCAGAAGTGAATAATGTCGTTACGATACCAGTGACAATTCTACCAGTCTGTAGAGTACCAGTATTGTAGAACGCATTGGTACCAGAAATCGTGGTAACAACACCAGTTACAATGTTACCTGTTGTAGCATTAGCGGTTCCAAAGTTTCCAGTCGTATAAGTGGCATTGGTACCACTTAAGG